>Ga0302046_10000010_pt1 | contig 235129 bp, 200 predicted proteins | sample RVTome_11_FD_200261 | JGI IMG/M metagenome (GOLD analysis project Ga0302046, IMG submission 200261) | Soil microbial communities from uranium-contaminated site in the Upper Colorado River Basin, Wyoming, United States - RVT147D111 (version 2) ... | reverse complement strand
CGACCGGTTCGCCGCGAGGGTGTAGGAGCGCCTTCAGGCGCGACCGGTTCGCCGCGAGGGTGTAGGAGCGCCTTCAGGCGCGACCGGTTCGCCGCGAGGGTGTAGGAGCGCCTTCAGGCGCGACCGGCTGTCCCCACGACAACAACGACAAGAAAGGGGTTTCCGATGGCACGACTCGATCACCTCCGTGGGCACCGCGCCCTGCGCATCGGCCGCTACTCGATGGGCTGCCACGTCTATCACGTCTCCACTTCGACCCATCTGCGGCAGCCGCTCTTCAACGACTTCCGGGCCGCACGCGCGGTCGTGAGGTGCCTGAACAACCCCGCTTCGCTGGGTCAAGCTGAGCTTCTGGCGTGGGTCGTGATGCCCGATCACGCGCATCTGCTCTTGCAGTTGGGCGAGTTCGGTTCGTTGCCCCACGTCGTCAACCGCCTGAAAGGAACCTCAGCCAGGGCAGCGAACCTGACGTTGGGAAGGGTCGGGCCGGTGTGGCAGCGCGCCTTCCACGACCACATGTTGCGTGAGGAGGAAGACCTGGAGACCGTTGGGCGGTACATCGTCGCCAACCCGTTGCGGGCCGGGCTGGTGAGTCGAATCAGCGATTATCCGCATTGGGATGCGGTGTGGTTGTGATGGTCGCGCCTGAAGGCGCTCCTACGAGTCAGCCGGTGGGTGGCTGTCGCGCCTGAAGTCGCTCCTACAGCAGCCCGATGGCGACGCCCGCCGCGACCAGCAGCGCGCCGCTGAGCTTGCCGCCCTGCGCACCGAGCGGGGCCAGTTTCTCGAGCAGGACGAAAATCGTGATGGCGGCGATCCAGGCCAGGCTCATGACGCCGCCGAAGAACAGCAGCAGCATCAGCGCCCAGCAGCAGCCGACGCAGTAGAGCCCGTGGTGCGCGCCAAGCACCAGCGCGCCGCGGATGCCGGGCCGGAAGTTCTGCGTGATGAACGCCGCCGGCCCGCGGCAATAGGCCAGGCATTTGTCCTTCAACGGCGTCCACTGGTAGACGCCCGCCGTGACCAGCAGGGCCGCGCCGAGCGCCGGGCTCGAGCTTTCCATCATCATCGACAGCAGCGCCGCTTCGGCCAGCGCCCACTGCAGCAGCGTCGCCGCAAGGCTGAAGCCGGCCCATGCGAGCAGGTAGCCGCCGGCGAAGGCGTAGGTGCGCGCGACCGGCGCACCGGCCTGCGCGCTGTTCCGCATCACCGCGGCGTACAGCAGGATCGCCGGCGCGGCGCTGGGCAGCATCATGCCGACCATCATCACGACCCACATCAGGAAGATCAGGACGAAATAACGCGCGTCCCAGTCCGCCCGCATCATCCACGCCGACAGCCCGTCCATCGCGCCGTACATGTCCCGCGATGCAGGTACGAGCCAGAGCCACGACAGCACGATGGCGCCGGCGAGACCGATCAGCACGGGCAGTCGTTCGCGGGCGAGGACGGCTTGCAGTCCGGCGGTGCCGTTGGACATCGGGTCGCGCCTAAAGGCGCTCCTACGGATGCTCCTATCGCACCACGCCGTGCGTGCTCCAGTGCAGCCTGGCGATGTGGGCGTGCGTGGCGGTGAAGTCGAGCGCGATCGGACCCTGCGACTTGCCGGTGCCGGTGACGAACTCCGCATCCTGGTACTCGAAGCCGGTGGGCAGCGTGAGCCGCGCGCGATGCGCGGCGCCGGTCATCGGGTTCTTGATCGGCTCCGCCGAGGCCTCGAGGATGCCGGGAATCCTGACGCTCGCGGTGCCGGCCTTCTCGTCGATCTTCAGGTCGATCGGCTTGTACTGCGTCGGGTGCGCCTTGACCAGCGTGGTACTGAACACCTGGGTGATCAGCGAGCCCGGCTCGGTCTCCTTGCCCATCAGCACCGACTCGATCGCCGCGCGCTGATCCTTGTCGGCGCGCTCGTCGATGACCGGCATGGCCTCGCCGTTGCCCATGTGGATGGGACCGGGCCAGGCGAACAGGCCGCCGAAGCACAGGCCATCGAGCCTGGTCTTGCCAAAGGTGCCCTTGTCGATCCGACCGAACATGTAGGCGCGGCAGTCGCCGTTGGTTGGTAACGCGTTGAACTGACAAGGGCAACCGATGCTGCAGTTGCAGTTGGAGATCTGGATGCCCTGCCAACGCCATTCGACCATTGCCATGACCCGCCTCCCGATGGGTAAAGGGACGCCCAGCCTGCTCCCGAACCCCCGGGCCGGGCAAGTACGCGGCGTCCCGCAGATGCGTCTGGCCGTACGGGTCGCGCCTGAGAGGCGCTGCTACCCGTCGATCGGCGTGCGGCAGTCGCGCCTGAAGGCGCTCCTACGCCATCTCTGCCAGCACGACCGATCGTCTTTTCGGCCCCCAGGTGCCGGGCGGGCCGGCGAAGACGCCGGGGCAGGGCGTGCCGCAGTCGCGGCAGCGGCCGTCGCCGGTCAGGCGCCAGTCGAGCAGGCGGTACCAGTCGCGCACGATCAGCTTCGCGCCGCAGCCGTGGCACTTCGTGGTGCCGCCCTCGGGATCGTGCACGTTGCCGGTATAGACGTAGCGCAGCCCGTTCTTCAGCGCGATGGCGCGTGCGCGCGTCAGCGTCGCCGGTGGGGTGTGCGGCTTGTCGGTCATCTTCCAGTCGGGATGGAACGCCGTGAAGTGCAGCGGCACGTCGGGGCCGAGGTTGGCCATGATCCACTGCGTCTCTTCCTCGATTTCCTTCTCCGAGTCGTTCTCGCCCGGGATCAGCAGCGTGGTGATCTCGAACCACACGTTCGTCTCCTTTTTCAGATAGACGAGGGTGTCAAGCACCGGCTGCAAGTGGCCGCCGCAGATTTTCCAGTAGAAACGCTCGGTGAAGCCCTTGAGGTCGACGTTGGCCGCGTCCATCCAGCGGTACATCTCGGCGCGCGACTCGTCGCACTGGAAGCCCGCCGTGACCGCGACGGCCTTGAGCCCCAGCTCGTGGCAGGCCTGCGCGGTGTCGATGGCGTATTCGTGGAACACCACCGGGTCGTTGTAGGTGAAGGCGATGCTGCTGCAACCGAGCTGTTGCGCCACGCGCGCGAGCTTCTCGGGGCTCGCCGCGTCGGCCAGCTTGTCCACTTCGCGCGACTTGGAGATGTCCCAATTTTGGCAGTTGGCAACCGCGAGAAATGGAGCGACGTAGGAGTGATCCGGATGGTCGACCTCGAGGTTGTAAACCTCGCCCTGGTAGGGAACCGGCTCAATGCGCCGCACCGGTACGAGAAAGCTCCGCTCCCCGTCGCGCGTGCGCGCGCGCTCGGGGCGGTCGTCCGGGGCGGGATCGAAGCGTTTGCGCAGGAATCTGACGATGTAGAACGGCCGCTGCGAGACGGTGCGACCCTCGATCACCTTCGTCGGCGCCGGCGTATGCCGGAAGAAAGTCGGCAGCACGCCCAGGTGAAGCCCCAGCTCGAACAGTCCCAGCGCGAGCCGCTCGGATACGGTCAGACCGACCGCATGAGTTGCCGTGCGATGGCCGTCGCCTGCGAGGTAGCCCTCGAGAAAGGCGCGTATGACGGGTTCTGGCGCATCTCTCACCGGCGGCGGCACCTGTTTGCGGTGAGCACCGCGACCGCACAGCACCTCGAACAGCCGGGCCAGCGAGGTCTGATAGCACTCGACCGTGATCGTCGTACGTCGATTGACCACGGCCGGTCGCACGTCGAAAAGCTTCACCAACAGCCGCGCCGTGCGGGAAATCAGATCGTCCTCATGCTGGCCAAAGCAGAAGGAAACGGAAAGCGAGTTCGGTCGATGCGGGTGGCAGGACAGCGAGCCCTCGGCACAGAAAACGCCGAGCAGCCAGGCAAGGTCCGGCGTTAGCCGCATTTTCTCGGGGATGCCCTGGCTCCGCTCGCCCAGGAAGCGCACCCGCCCGGCGCGGGCCGTCAGGCTGACCGGGCGGGGATGCTCCGTAGCCGTCAGTACGCCGCGCTTCAGTTGACCCCGGAGCTTGCGCAGGTATGCGGGGTGGTATCCCGTCGTGGCCGCCAGCTGTGCGGAAGTGGCATCCAGTCGCAGCAGGTCAGCCAGGTCGCTCGTAACGATGCGGCGCGGGCGCGCGACGTGGGCGCGTAACTCCAGCTGGCCCAGCCACTCGCTGGTATTGATTGACACGTCGTGCACGGCGGCATGGCGCTTGGGCACGACGAGGAAATGGTCCGTGGTCAGCTCGCTCGCCGGAATCTTCACGGTCGTATCCGGGTCGGATCGGTGCACGGCGAAGACGTTATGGTTCGGGGTGGCCAGCAAAGGTGGGCAACTTCCGGCCTTGATCGACAGCAGGTCGCCGGTAAACGGTCGAGCGAACACCCTCGACACGCTGGCTCGCGATCCATCCCGAACCCAGACATGGAGCTTGTCGGGGAATCCGACGCGGCCCTCTCCGAGAGGGACCTTCCGGCGACACTCCTGGAACAGGTCGCCAATGCGGTGCATGCCATTGCTCGTGGCAATCCATGTGTCGGCCGAGAAACAGAACTTGCACGCCAAATTGCATCCCGCCGTACCAAACGACAGGATCGGCGTGCCTGGCAGGTAATGGTTCAGCGGCTTTTTTTCGATCGGGTCGATGCAGAACCCGCTGGAGCGGCCGTAGCTGGTCAGCACGATGGCGTCGCCCTGGCGCGCACGCACGAAGCACAGTCCTTGCTGGCCGTCGTGCAGCTTGCAGGCGCGCGGGCAGACGTCGCACTGGACGCGGCCGTCGTCGAGGGCGTGCCAGAAGCGGGTTGCAACCGTGGGGCCCGGGGTGTCCCAGGCAAGACCTGATGCGCGTGTAGGGGCCGGGCGCATAATGCCCATGATGAACCCGATCGGCGCGACGCGACAGCCGGCGGTGGCCGGCACGTTCTACCCGGGAAAGCCGGCGCAGCTGCGCGTGCTGGTCGGGCGCCTGCTCAGCGAATCGCGGCCGGCGGCGGTCGAGCCCAAGGCCCTGATCGCGCCGCACGCCGGTTACATCTATTCGGGGCCGATCGCGGCCAGCGCCTACGCCACGCTGGCGCCGCGTGCCGCGCAGATCCACCGGGTCGTGCTGCTGGGCCCGAGCCACTTCGTGCCGTTCCGGGGGCTCGCCCTGCCGGAAGCCGGCGCCTTCGCGACGCCGCTCGGCGGCATCGAGCTCGATCGCGCGGCCCTGACGATGCTCGAGGGCCATCCGGCGGTGCGCGTGCTCGACGCGGCCCACGCGCGCGAGCACAGCCTCGAGGTGCAGCTGCCGTTCCTGCAGGTGGCGCTGCCGGCGTTCACCCTGGTGCCGCTGGCGGTCGGCCACGCCGAGCCGGCCCAGGTCGACGCGGTGCTGGACCTGCTGTGGGGAGGCGAGGAGACGCTGGTCGTGATCAGCTCCGACCTGAGCCACTACCGCTCGTACGAGTCCGCCGCCGTGATCGACGCCGAGACCGCGGGCGCCATCGAGCGCCTCGACGGCAGCCCGATCGATGGCGAGCACGCCTGCGGCTGCCACCCGATCAACGGGCTGCTGCACCTCGCGCGCCGGCGCGGCCTGCGCGTGGTACCGCTGGACCGGCGCAGCTCGGGCGACACCGCCGGCGACAAGCGCCGCGTGGTCGGTTACGGGGCGTGGGCGTTCGCGTGACCGGTCGTCCCGTAGGAGCGCCTTCAGGCGCGACCGGGGTCTTCGTAGGAGCGCCTCTCAGGCGCGATTCAGTCGCGCCAACGTGGCGCTCCTACTTCCCGTCGCACTTGCCCGGGTTCTCGGCGCAGAACGCCTCGCTGCGCTGCTGGCGGCGCTCGCGCATTTCCCCGCGGCGCTTCTTGCACTCGTCAGGGTTGGCCTCGCACTTTTCGCGGATCTTCTCGCGGCGCTGCCGGCGCTCTTCCTTGAGGGCCTGGCACTCGCCGGGGTTGGCCTCGCACCAGGCCTTGCGCTCCGCGCGCTCGGCCCGGCGGCGTTCGCAGGTCTGCGGATTTTCCCTGCAGAACGCCGCGCGGCGCGCCTTGAGCTCCTCGCACTTGGCGGGGTGGTCCTTGCACCATTGCTCGCGCTCGGCGGCGCCCTTGCCGGGCTCGCCGGCGGCAGCGGTGCCTGCGGCGAGGGCGGCGGTGAGGACTGCGGTAACCAGCAACAGGCGACGCATCATGGAAGTCTCCGATTCGAGGGGCGCTGCCGCCAATGTCGGGTGGGACGGCTGAACCCGGCCTGAATGCTAGAGTGCGCCCGCCACCGCCGGGACAACAAGGGGACCCATGCCACGCCGCCTGTTCGGATTGCTGATCCTGCTCGGCGCCGGTGCCGCTGCGGCCGAGACGGTCGTGCTGCGCGCCGAACGCTACGTCGACGTGCGCAACGGCCGCTACGTCACGCCGGCCGTGCTGGTGGTCGAGGACGACCGCATTGCGGCCGTCAATCCGTCATCGCCTCCCGCCGGCGCGCGCGTGATCGAGCTGCCGGGCAAGACCCTGCTGCCGGGATTCATCGACCTGCATTCGCACCTGACCGTCACGCTCGAAGGCGACTGGAAACACCTCGAGGCCGTCGAAACGCCCGCGGACTGGGCCCTGCTCGGCGCCCGCAACGCCCGCGTGACGCTGCTCGCCGGGTTCACCACGACGCGCGACATCGGCAACAGCGGCGGGTTCGTCGACGTCGCGCTGGCGCACGCGATCGACAAAGGGCTGGTCGACGGGCCGCGCGTGGTGCCGGCGGCCCATTCGCTCGGCATCACCGGCGGGCATTGCGACGAGACGGGGTACGCGCCCGGCGTGCTCGAGTCGGATCCCCGGGTGGGCGTGGTCGACGGCGTCGACGAGGCGCTCAAGGGCGTGCGCTACCAGGTCAAGCATGGCGCGCAGGTGATCAAGATCTGCGCCACCGCCGGCGTGCTGTCGGCCGAAGGCCCGTCCGGCGCGCAGCAACTCAACGATGCGGAGCTGCGCGCGATCGTCGAGGAGGCGGCGCGCCACGGCCTGCGCGTGGCCGCGCACGCCCACGGCACGGCCGGCATCGCCGCCGCGGTGCGCGCCGGCGTGGCCACCATCGAGCACGGCACCACGCTCGACGAGGCGACCGCGAAGCTGATGAAGCAGAAGGGCACTTACTGGATCGCCACCAGCTACGTCTGGGACGTGCTCGACTTCCCCGGCATGTCCGCGGTCATGCAGCGCAAGCGCGACGAGCTGCGCCAGCGCATCGGCGCCAGCATCAGGCTGGGCCTGAAGCACGGCGTCAAGATCGCGCTCGGCAGCGACGAGTTGTGGGTGCACGGCCGCAACGCGCGCGAGTTCGTGACGCTGGTGCGCCATGGGCTTTCGCCCGCGCAGGCCTTGCGCGCCGGCACCCTGACCGGCGCCGAGGCGCTCGGCGTCGGCGACCGCGGCGAACTCAAGGCGGGCCTGCTGGCGGATGTCGTCGCCGTGGCGGGCGATCCGCTCAAGCACATCGAAGTCGTCGAGGACGTCGGCTTCGTGATGAAGGGCGGCAAGGTCTACAAGGCGCCCTGACCTGCATCGCGGCCAAGGCCGCTCCTACGGAGTAGGAGCGCCTTCAGGCGCGACGGGTCTTCGCAGGAGCGCCCTTGGGCGCGATTCGTCACGACGAGCAGCTGACCTCGACCCGCTGCGCTTCCGCGGGCGGCAGCGCGGCATAGCGCTCCATCCCCGGCTGCTCGTCGAACGGCCGCGCCAGCAGCCGGCGCAAGGTTTCGATCTCGGCAAAGTCACCGGCCTGGGCCTTTTCGATCGCGGCCTGGGCCAGGTGGTTGCGCAGCACGTACTTCGGGTTGACGCGGTTCATGCGCGCGGCGCGTTCAAGGTCGTCGGACTGCTCGGCGGCAAGCCGCACGCGGTAATCCTCGAGCCAGCGGTCGAAACCGGCCACGTCCGCGACCTGGTCGCGCGCGGCGGCCGGGTCGGCCAGCGCACGGAACACGGTGGTGAAGTCGGCGCGCGAGCGCTCGAGGACCTGCAGCAATGCGTTGATCAGCTCGGGGTCCTTCTCGCGCACCTCGCGCAGGCCGAGTTTGGCGCGCCAGCGCGCGAGGTTCCCGGCGACGAACGCCTGGCCGTAGCGCTCGAGGATGGCGTAGGCGATCTCGATGGCCTTCTCGGGCTCCTCGTGCAGCAGCGGCAGCGTGGCCTGCAGCAGGCGCGAGCAGTTCCAGTGGCCGATGCCGGGCTGCTGGTCGTAGGCGTAGCGGCCGGTCTCGTCCGAGTGGTTGCAGATCCAGTGCGACTCGAACGCCTCCATGAAGCCGTACGGCCCGTAGTCGAGCGTCAGCCCGAGGATCGACATGTTGTCGGTGTTCATCACGCCGTGGCAGAAGCCGACGGCCTGCCATTGCGCCATCAGCCGCGCGGTGCGCTCGACGACCTCGGAGAGCCAGGCGCGATACAGATCGCGCCGGTCGCGCCTGAGAGGCGCTCCTACGACAGCATCGACCTTGCTTGTAGGAGCGCCTTCAGGCGCGACGAGATCCGGGAAATAGTTGTCGATGACGTGGTCCGCCAGCGGCGCGAGCTTGTCGTGCTCGCCGCGGTAATAGAACACTTCGAAATTACCGAAGCGCAGGTGGCTGGGCGCCATGCGGCACAGCACCGCGGCGGTCTCGACCGTCTCGCGCTGCACCGGCTCGTTCGACCCGACGATGCACAGCGCGCGCGTGGTCGGGATGCCGAGGCCGGCCATGGCCTCGCCGCACAGGTATTCGCGAACGGTCGAGCGCAGCACCGCGCGGCCGTCGCCGAAGCGCGAGTAGGGCGTCTTGCCGGCGCCCTTGAGCTGCAGCTCCCACAGCTCACCGCGTTCATTGCGCACCTGCCCGACCAGGATCGCGCGGCCGTCGCCGAGCTGCGGCACGTACACGCCGAACTGGTGGCCGGAATACAGCATCGACAGCGTCATGCCGCCCGGCAGCGGTGCGTTGCCGGCCATCACCGCGGTGAACTCGGGCCGCTGCGCCTGCGCCGGGTCGAGGCCGACCAGCGTTGCGGCGGCGGGATTGAAGGCGACGAGGCGCGGCTCGGGCAGCGGCGTCGGCGTGACCACCGAGAAATATTCGGAACCGCCCGCCGCCGCGGGCGGCGGCGCGCCGCCGAGCTGCGGCAGGCGCGGGTCGTGGGGGAGGTCCTCGAGTGTCCGGGGCATGCGGACACTTTAGATGCCAGAAAAAGGGGACGCACCCCTTTTTTCGGGCGCCGGCGGAAAAAGGGGTGCGTCCCCTTTTTCTATGGCTGGGAGGGGGGCGCCAGCGTGCAGGCTTCCTCGTCGTGGACGACGTCGTTGCCCGCGTCGCCGTCGGCGTCGGCTTCGACCAGGTCGGGCAGCGCCACATCGATCCACTCGGCGACGAGGTTCGCCGCTTCGCCGTGGACCAGCGTGCGCGCCACCGGCGGCATGCGCACGCCGGCCTCGGCGGAAGCCACGCGCTGGTACAGGATCGAGGCGTCCGCGCCTTCGCGCGGCACGTCGGCCGTGGATGGGCCCGGCACGATGTCGTGCAGGCGGCCCTGGGAGCCGCGGCCCGCGGCGACCGGCTTCTTGCAGATGCCGTAGCCGACGTCGACCCGGCGATAGGCATCGAGGTGCAGACCCGAGTTCGAGGCGTTGCCGTTGCCGTTGTGGCAGTGCGCGCAGTTCACCTCGAGGTAGGCCCGCGTGCGCTCGTGCACGTCGAGCGCCGACCCCGCGATGCGGCCGGAGTCGCCGGGAACGTTCCAGCGCGGAGATTTCTCGACGGTGCTGGCGGCGCCCTCCATGCCGGTGAGCAGCCCCTGCGCCTTCAGGTAGTCGAGCTGGTTTTGCCCCCCGAGCGCGGCATTGGTCCGGTTCATGAAGCGCGGCTTCAGGCCGATCGGCGCGGCGCCGGGCTCGCGGTCGTCGCCGGCGTGGCAGGTCAGGCAGTTCAGCGCGGCCGGGATGCCGTAGGCGTGCGGCGTCGTGTTGGTGTAGCGCCGGCGCTGCTCGCCGTCCGTCACCTCGGGATCCGGATCGAGGAAGTCGTAGGTGACCTCGGCCGTGCCGCCCTCGACGTGCAGGCGCGCCGTGACCAGGTTGCCCTGCGCGTCTTTCTCCCAGATGTACGGCAGGCCAACCCACAACGGACCGTTCGACAGTTCGCGCTTGATCAACAGGCGCGTCTCGACCACGTCCTCGTCGATCAGGCCGCCCTCGGCATCCTCTTTGCGGAACGTGAAGGTTTTCGCGATCACGGTGCCGACCGGGAACTCGAGGGTCTGGCTCGTGCCGCCGGTGTGGTCGCGGTAGGTGGCCTGCGTGCCGGGCGGCAGGAACAGGAAGCGGTACTTGCTCGCATAGTCCGAGAACAGCGCGGAGTTCAGCTCGAACGGCACGCCACCCCTCGCGCCCGTGCGCGGGTCGTCGGGGCTTGCGAACAGGTTATAGGCGCCCAGCTCGGGGCAGTTGAACTTCAGCAGCGCGTCGAAGTTGACGTCCTCGCCCCGGGCCCGGCACGCGGCGTTGATCTGCCCCTGGCTCGGGCGCGCCTCGGCGCTCTTCAAGTCCGGCACGTAGGGCAGCGCCAGCGGCCGCAGGTCGGTCGAGCGCTCCGGCAGGTCGCAGTCGTGCGGTGCCAGGTCCGTCGAGGCCGGCGTGAGCAGGTGTCCCGGGATCTCCTCCGGCACGCTGGTGGGGAAGTTGGCGTTCATGAACGGCGTGACGGTCGCCGTCTCCGGCCGCGTCGACTGGAAGCTCGTCTCCGGCTGGTGGTTGATGCAGATCCAGTTTTCCGGGCTGCGCGGTGCGGAGGCGTCCGCGTCGAACTTCCACTGGTTGTACTTGCGGTCCTGCACCGACGGCCCGTCGCACTCGGGGTCCTGGTCGCTGCGCTGGTAGTTCGGCCGCCCGCGCTCGTCGACGCGCGCCTCGTAGCGGTCCGTCTCGCCCGGATTCGGTTGGTTCAGCGGGATGCCATCCTGGTCCTTCGGGTAGTTCGCACAGCCGTTGGGCTGGTCGATGCCGCCGTCCCAGACAATGTGCGCGCCGCGGCCGCCGTTCTTGAGCTTGAGGATGGTTGGCAGCGCCGAGGCCTCGCCGCGGTCCGGATTCGGCTGCTGCGGGTTGCCGCCGTTGTCGCGGAAGATGTTGTCGTGGATCTCGATGCCTTCGGGGAAGAAGTCGTAGCGCGGGTCCGGGTACTCCTTGTCGACCAGGCCGAAATTGACGATGGCGATGCCGATGGTGTCGTTGTCGTAGATCTCGTTGCCGTAAATCTCGAGCTGATCGGTGGACAGGATCAGCATGCCGGTGCCGCGCGGCACGACGCCGACGATGTTGCCGATCGGCGCGAAATTCTCGTAGTTGTTGTTGTAGGACTTGTTGTTGCGGATGATGTTCTTCTGGCCGTACTGCGACAGGTTAGGCAAGTCGAACACCAGGAAGCCGCCGGTGTTCTCGGTGGCGACGTTGTCCTCGAACACCGCGCGGTAGGTGTTCTCGAACTCGTAGCCGGCGACGTTGTACTTGGCCAGCGTGCGGCGCACGACGATGTCGGACGACTGGCCGACGTAGACGCCGGCGTCGGAAGAGCCGTAGGCGTAGGAGTCCTCGATCAGCACGTGGCGGCACTCGACCGGGTACAGCGCGTAGGCGCCGTTCTCCGGGCTGACCTGGTGGCCTTCGGTGTCCGGGTCGCGGTCGCTCCAGCCGGCGCCGACGTCGCGGATGGTGACGTACTTCGATTTGAAGATGCGGATCGCGTTGCCGGGCGTGTCCTCGACGGTCAGGCCCTGCAGCGTGATGCCGTCGCCATAACTGACGTTGATGCCCTCGGCGCTATCGCTGGCGTCGAAACTGAGCTTGGTCTTGTCCTGGCCGGCGCCCTTGATCGTGATGCCGCGCTTGCTGTGCAGGATCAGGCCGGTGGTGAAGGCGAACTCGCCGGCGCAGAACTCGACGGTGTCGCCTTCGTGGGCATCGAACAGTGCGGCGAGGGCTTTGGCCTGCGCGTCCGGCCCGGGACAGATCTTGGTGGTGACAGCCTGGCCTGGGGGCGATGCGGCGGAGGGAGCGTTCGCGGGGCCGCAACCGGTCAGCAGGGCGGGCAGCAGGGCGATGGCGAGCGCGACACGCGGCATGGGCACCTCCTCCAGGAGCGCCCACCCTAGCCGGTTATGACACCTGAGTCAGTAGTAAATTTATGTGCGGCCTGGGCGGGTTCGCATCGCGCGGCAAGCCATTGATCCCGCGTATTTTTATCTGCGTGCCAGAGCCCGGTCCACGCGCCGGTCGATCCCGCCGAAGAAGCCGATGAGCCCCTTGACCAGCAGCCAGCGCAGCGGCTCGGGCGGGATCCAGATGCCGCGGCGCCTGAGCAGCGCGCCGTCCTCGTTCGGCGTGCCGGACACCGCGTCCGCGAGCAGCCGGCCCATGTAGCTGGCCTGGGCGATGCCGTGGCCGTTGTAGGCCACGCCGTGGTGCACGTTGCCGTGGCGGCCGGTCGTGCCGCACAGCGGCAGGAAGTCCAGCGTCATGCCGATCCAGCCGCCCCAGAAGCATTCGATCGCCACGTCGTCGAGCATCGGAAAGCGGTCGCGGAAGGCGCTTTCGAGCATCGCGAATGTGTCGGGCTGCTCGGCCGGCGGCAGGGCGCCGCCGAACGCGTAATTGACCCTTTTCGAGCCGCCGACGATGCGGCCGTCGGCGGTCGGGCGGTAGCTCTCGAGGATCTCGTGCGCGGTATAGATGCCTTCGCTGCCGGGCCAGCCCATGCGCTCGCGCTGCGCGGCGGTGAGCGGCGCGGTGCGGAACAGCGACACGCGCACCGGCACCACGCGGCTGCGAAAGCGCCCGAGCGTCACCGGCGTGAAGGCGTTGGTCGCAATCACCAGGTGGTCCGCGGTGACCGATCCGGCTGCCGTGTGCACGGTGACTTTGGGGCCTTCGTCGATCGCGCTCACGGCCGATTGCTCGTGCACGCGCACGCCGGCGGCCAGCGCCGCTGCGCGCAGGCCGAGCACGTACTTGCCGGGGTTGAGATGTCCGCCGCAGCCTTCGAGCACGCCGAAGCCGAAGGCCGGCGGCAGGCCGCGGCGGCGCATCTCCGCGCCATCGAGCCAGGTCAGTTGCGCGCCGAGCCTGGCGCCGGCGTCGGCGGCCTTGCGCAGCGGCTTCTCGTGCTTCGGGTGCACGCCGGCGATGACGTTGCCGTTGGCGACGTACTCGCAGTCGATGGCGTGCTTCGCCATCAGCCCTTCGGCGTGGCGCACCGCGCGGTCGGCGAAGCGCATCAGCGCGCCTGCGCGCGCGGCGCCGAACATCAGCGCCAGCGTCGGCGCGTCCTTGCCGATGGTCGGCGTGAGCTGGCCGGCGTTGCGGCCGCTGGCGCCATAGCCGCAGAACTCCTGCTCGAGCAGCACCACGTCGGCGCCGCGCTCGCGCAGCGCCAGCGCCGTCGACAGGCCGGTGTAGCCGCCGCCGACGATGACCACGTCGGCTCGCGCCGCTCCGGCCAGCGCCGGAGCGAGAGGGTCGGGCGGCGTGAGCCAGGCGCTGAGCGGCAGCAGGGGCGCGGACATGTGCCGCGCAGAATAAGGGGACGCGCCCAATATTCAAAAGGGGACGCGCACCTTTTACTAAATGTGCGCGTCCCCTTTTTTTGGCGGTACAGTGCCCGCATGTGCGACACCCAGGTGCTGATCGGGCGCGACGCGGTGTGGTTCGCGAAGAACTCCGATCGCGAGCCCAGCGAGCCGCAACCGGTGGTGCGGCTCGACGCCGTGCGCGGCGACGCCACGCCGAGCGTGCGCGCGACCTACATCGAGCTGCCGCAGGTGGCCGAGCGCCACGCCGTGATCCTGTCCAAGCCGGTGTGGTGCTGGGGCGCCGAGATGGGCGTCAACGCGCGCGGCGTGGCCATCGGCAACGAGGCGATCTTTTCGCGCCGCGCCACGCGCGCGCCGGCGCTGCTCGGCATGGACCTGGTGCGCCTGGGGCTCGAGCGCGGCGGCTCGGCCGGCGAGGCGCTCGAGGTCGTGATCCGGCTGCTCGAGCAGCACGGGCAGGGCGGCCCGGCGGGCTTCCGCGACAAGGGCTTCTGCTACGACTCCTCGTTCCTGATCGCCGACGCGCTGGATGCCTGGGTGCTCGAGACCGCCGGCCGCGAGTGGGTGGCGCGGCGCGTCAGGCAGCACTACGCGATCTCCAACCGCCTGACGCTTGGCGGCGAGCGCGACCTCGCCTCGAAAGGCGTCACGGCCGGCATGGATTTCGCGCGCGCGTTCGATACGCGCCTGGTGCCGTTCCTGGCGCGCGCCGCGGAGCGGCGCGCGTTGTCGGAGCATCACCTCCGGCGCGCGCTGACGCCGTCGTTCGGCCGCATGGCGTTCCACCTGCGCGCGCACCGGCGCGGCAACGAGGATCCGCGCCGGGGCAGCAACGGCGACGTCTGCATGCATGCGGCCGGGTTCATCCGCCGCCACCAGACCACCGGCTCGATGATCGCGCGCCTGACGCCTGCCGGAGCGACCGCGCTGTTCACCGGCACCTCGGCGCCGTGCCTGTCGATCTTCCGGCCGGCCGGCTTCGACGGCGATTTCACCGTGCTGACGCCGCCCGACAAGCAGATCGAGGCGCTGCTGTGGCGCCGCCACGAGCTGCTGCATCGCCGCGCGCTCGACGACGCCGCACTGCGCCTGCGCCTGCGCGCGACCCGCGACGAGATCGAGGCGAAGGTGTTCGAGCAGCTCGCCGAAGCGCAGCCCGATGCCGGTGCGCTGGCGCGCGCCGACCGCCTGGCCGCGGCCTGGCACAAGGTGCTGTGGGAATCGCTCGACGCGCACCCGGTGCCGCGGCGCACGCGTTTCTGGCGGCGCGTCAGCGCGGAGGACGGCCTGGTCGGGTGATCGTAGGAACGCCCCTTCGACAAGCTCAGGACAGGCTTCAGGCGCGACCACGGAGCATACCGCGACAGGGTATTGTGTCGCGGTCATCCCACAGCGCTCCCGAGAGTTCGTGATCGAGTGCCCGTCCTGCGGGGCGCAAAACCCCGCGAGCGCGAAGTTCTGCAACCAGTGCGGCACGCGCCTCGGCGCCGCCGCGCCGGCGGCGCCGCGCGCCGCCTACACGCCGAAGCACCTGGTGGACAAGGTGCTCAAGGCGCGCTCGGCGCTACAGGGCGAGCGCAAGCGCGTCACCGTGCTGTTCGCCGACATCAAGGGCTCGACCAGGCTGGCCGAGCAGGCCGGCGCCGAGGCCTGGCACGACATCCTCGACCGCTTCTTCGCGATTTTGTCCGGGTGCGTGCACCGCTATGAGGGCACCGTCAACCAGTACACCGGCGACGGCATCATGGCGCTGTTCGGCGCGCCGATCGCGCACGAGGACCACGCCCAGCGCGCCTGCCACGCAGCGCTGGCGATGCAGGCCGAGGTGCGGCGCTTCGCCGACGAGCTGCGCCTCAAGCAGGGCTTGAACCTGACCCTGCGCATCGGCCTGAACACCGGCGAAGTCATCGTCGGGCGCATCGGCGACGACCTGCGCATGGACTACACCGCGCAGGGCCTGACCGTGAACCTGGCCGCGCGCATGGAGCAGATCTGCGAGCCGGGCCACGTCTACCTGACGAAGAACACCGCGGCACTGGTCGAGGGCTACTTCCGCCTGCGCGACCTCGGCGAGACGCCGGTCGAGGGCGCCGAGCGCGCCATCCCGGTGTTCGACCTCGAAGGCGAGGGGCCGGTGCGCAGCCGTCTCGAGCGCCAGCTGGCCCGCCTCGGCACGCGCTTCATCGGCCGCGAGCAGGAGATGGGCGCGCTGCACGCGGCGCTCGAGCGCGCGCGCGCCGGCAAGGGGCAGGTCGTCGCGGTGATCGGCAACGCCGGCATCGGCAAGAGCCGCCTGTGCCACGAGTTCGCCGAGGCTTGCCGGCGGGCGCGGGTGCCGGTGCATCGCGCCACCGGCGTGCCGTACGCCAGCGCGCTGCCGCTCTACCCGGTGCGGGCACTGCTGTGCAGCCGCCTGGGCCTGCCCGACAGCGCGCGGCCCGACGACATCCGCCGCATGGTCGCCGGCACCTTCCTGCTGGCCGACCCGGGCAACGCCGCGGCGCTGCCTGCGATCTTCGACCTGCTCGGCGCCGGCGAGGGCGCGGCGCGCGCGCCGGACCAGGCGGCCGAGGCGCGCGACCGGATGTTCGGGCTGCTGTCGCGCTGGTTGCCGCGCGCCGCCGGCCCGGCCGGCGTCGTTGAAAAGGACACCAGGTCGCCGGCACCGGCGCATGGCGCGGCGCAGGTGCTGCTGATCGAAGACCTGCACTTCGCCGACCCCGGCACCGAGGAGTTCCTGGCGCGGCTGTGCCCTGAAGTGCGCGGCACCCGCACACTGCTGTTGCTGAACTACCGTCCGGAGTACGTCAGCGAGCGGCTGATCCCGCTGATGGACGAGCAGATCCAGGTCACGGCGCTGTCGAACGGGCAGATCTGCGATATCGCGCGCGTGTCGCTGGGCTCGCACCCCTCGCTGGCCGGCGTGCCGGAGCGCATCTGCGAGCGTGCCGGCGGCAACCCGTACTACGCCGAGGAGGCGGTGCAGGCGCTGGTCGACGAGGGCCACGTGCAGGGCGAGCCGGGCGGCTACGTGCTGGTCAAGCCGATCGAGCAATGGCGCATCCCGGACACCGTGCACGCGCTGATCTCGGCGCGCATCGACCGGCTGCCCGAGGAGCCGCGCGGCCTGCTGCACTACGCCGCGGTGATCGGCCAGGAGTTCCGGCCGCGGCTGCTCGCCGCGCTGGCGGCGCTCGAGGAAGAGCCGTTCGAGAGCGGGCTGGCCTTGCTCGAGGAGTCCGGCTTCGTGCACCTGCGCGACGGCGATGAGGAGCTGCGCTACCGCTTCTGCCACCCGCTGGTGCAGGAGGTCGCCTACCAGACGCAGCTCGAGTCGCAGCGCGCGCGGGCGCATGCGCGGCTGGCGCAGTCGCTGGAGCAGGACTACCCGGCCGGCGGCAGCGAGCCACACGAGCTGTCGGTGCAGCTCGCACACCACTGGCACTGCGCCGGCGACTGGGCCAGGGCCGGTTACTGGGGCTTCCAGGCCGCGCGCTACCTGTCCACCCACGACGTGCAGCAGTCCGGGCGCGTCTACCAGCAGGCCATCGCCGGGTACGACCGCGCTCCCGATTCACCCGAGGTGGTGCGCGGCCGCATCCAGGCCCGCGCCGGGCTGCTGCGCATGTCGCAGTTCTTCGAGATCGCGCAGCAGCAGCTCGAGCTGCTGTTCAACGAGGCGCGGGACATGGCCGAGCGTTCCGGCGACCTGCCGGCAATGGCCGAGGTGCTGTTCTCCTACGCCAACGAGCAGCTGCACCGCGGTGACGCTGAGGCCGCCGTGCGGCTCGCCACCGAGGCGGTGCAGAAAGCGGTGGCGATCGGCCAGGGGCGCGAGCTGGTGCACCGCTTCCGCCTGTCGGTGCTGCTGGTGTTCAACGCCGCCGGCTATCCGCGCGAGGGCCTGGAGCTGGTGAACTCCGCCGCCGGGGAGGACTGGATGACCGAGCCGATCGGTCCCGAGAACTACATGTCGCGCGGCTTCTACGGCTTCATGCAAGTGGTGCTCGGCAACCTGGCCGAGGGCGAGCGCAACATCCGCTGCGCCGCCGAGTTTGCCGACCAGGAGGACCGCGCGGCGAGCTGGATGCACGCCTTCCTGGTGGACGTTGCCGCGATGTCCGGCGAGTACGGCCAGGCCATGGCCGAGGCGCGCCGCGCGGTCGAGCGCGCCGAACAGTTCGGCAGCCCGTTCTTCCGCGCCCTGGCCGCGCGCGCGCTGGGGCTGGCGCACGGGCTCGAAGGCACCGCGCCGCAGGCGCTGCCGCTGCTCGAGCAGGGCCGGGCGTGGGTCGCGCCGGGAGGGTTGGCGCACCAGATCGAGGCGAACTACCTCGCGGTCCTGTCCGAGGCCTACCTGCAGTGCGGCCGCGAGGCCGAGGCCGTGGCCGTGGCCGAGCAGGGCATCGCCAGCGCGTTGCGCTCGCGCTCGCGCGTGTGGGAGATCCGCGCCTGGGTGGCCTGGATGAAGCTGCCCGCGAGCGAAGCGCGCGCCGCGCGCGCGGCGCGGGGCCTGGCGCGCATGCAGGAGCTGATCGACACCAGCGGCGCGGAAGGCTTCCGCCCGGCGCTGTGGTTGGCGCGCGCGCACTGGGGCACGGCGCCGGCCGAGGTGGCGCGCTGCCGGCGCGAAGCGCTCGACGCGTTCCGGCGCATCGGCGCGGAAGGCCACGCCCGCCGCCTCGCTGGGTTAATCTAGGCCCCGAAAAACTTCCGGGGGTGGGGTTCATGCGTCGCATCCTGATGGCCATGCTGCTCTGGCCGGCGGCGGTTGCTGCGGCCGATCCCGCGCTCGATCAGCTGACGGCCTGCATGCGCGCCAACCTGCCGCAGACCGTGCGCATCCAGTCGGTCGAGATCACCGCCGTGGACCGCGTCGGCGGCGAGCGCCGCCTCAAGGGCAAGCTCTTCGGCACGCGCGAGAAGGATCGCGCGCGCGTCATGATGCGGATCGAATCGCCGCAGGACCTCGCCGGCGCCGCCTACCTGGTGCGCGAGGGCGACTCGGCCGACGAGACCTACCTGTACCTGCCGGCGGTGCAGCGGGTGCGCCGCATCAGCGGCGCGCAGCTCGACGGCCAGTTGTGGGGCACCGACCTGTCGTACAACGACCTCAAGCAGCTGCAGAACGCCTTCTCCGGCGCCGACGCCGTGCTCGAGCCCGCCAGCGACCCGTACGAGGGGCGCGCGGTGCGCGCCATCTCGTTCACGCCACGCGCCGAGGACGGCTCGCGCTACCGCAGCGTGCGCGCGCTGGTGGACCAGAAGACCTGCGTGGCGCTGAAGGTGGAATTCATCGAGCCCGCCGGCGTGCGCAAGGTGCTGACCGTGGCGCCGGCCGACCTCAAGCAGTCGGGGCCGCACTGGTACGCGGCGCGCGTCGAGGTCAACGACATCAAGGAAGGCACGCAGACGCGCGTCGTCGTCACCGGCGTCACCAGCGGCAGCAAGCTTGCCGGCCGCTACTTCTCCCCGCAGTCCTTCTACCTGGGCAATTGATGCCGCGTCTGGTGCAGTGGCTGGCGCGCCACCCGCTGCTGGTCATCGTGGCGGTGGCGGCGCTGACGTTCGCGGCGCTGCTGACCGCCATCGACCCGTCCACCGGGCGGCCGCGCGTCGGCATCGACGCCTCGATCGACAACCTGCTGCCGCCGTCGAGCGAGGACCGCGCGGTGTTCGACCGCACCCGCGCGCTGTTCGGCGACGCCGAGGCGATCCTGGTCGCGGTCACGCTGGACCCGGTGTTCTCGCAGGACAACTTGCGCCGCGTCGCCGCGCTGAACGAGCGTTTCCGCGAGCTGCCCGGCGTGGACCGCGTGTTCTCGCTGGCCAGCGCCCCGAACCTGGTGGCGTCCGGCGGCGACATCGACGCGCGCACCTTCACGCAGCAGGCGCTGGCGGAGCCGGCACGCATCGGCGAGTTCCGCGCGGCGCTCGACGGCAATGCCATGTACCGGGGCGCCCTGGTGTCGAAGGACGGCCGCTCGACCGCATTCGCCATTTCGCTCACCGGTGTCAGCGAGGCGATGCTGCTCGAGGGCGGCTACCCCGAGAAGATCCGCGCCATCGTGCGCGAGGTGGCCGGCGACGCCGAGGTGTGGATCACCGGCGGGCCGGTGGTGAAAACGGCGACCACGCGCGCGCTGCTCGAGACCCTGGCCTTCACCATCCCGCTGATCTTCGGCCTGATGGCCTTCGTCCTGCTGCTGGCGTTCCGCAGCCTGCGCGCCGTGGCGGTGTGCCTGGTGACGGTGGCGATCGCGCTGCTGTGGACCATGGCCACGGTCTCGCTGCTCGGCCTGACGCTGAACCTGGTCACCGCCATCGTGCCGCCGATGGTGCTGACGCTGGGCCTGACCTACACCATCCACGTGCTGTCCGACTACCTGAAGCACGAGCCGGGCAGCCCGGGCGGGCGCTCGGCGGCCGACCGCGCGGTGGCGACCATGAGCCACATCGCGGTGCCGATCGGGCTGTCCTTCGTGACCACGGTGATCGGCTTCCTCGGCTTCCTGCCGAGCCCGCTGCCGGCGATCCGCCAGTTCGGCATCCTGGCCATGGCCGGCATCGGCTTCGCCGCGCTGCTGTCGCTGGTGCTGATCCCGGCGCTGCTGTCGGTCACCGGCAGCCGGGAGCGCGAGCAGCTGCCGGGCGAGGCGCTGTTCCAGCGCGTGGCGGCGAGCTTCGCCGAGTTCGACCTGCGCCACCGCGTGAAGATCCTGGTGATCGGCGTGCTGCTGATCCCCGTCGGCGTGCTGCTGGCGCTGGACATCCACGCCGGCTCGGAGGTCATCCGCGACTACCCGGCCGACAGCGAGGTGCGGCGCGACTACGAGGCGATCAACGCCTCGTTCAACGGCGCCAACGTCCTGTCGATCCTGATCGAGACGCACGTCTCCGATGCACTGACCGACCCGGAGCTGGCGCGGGAGATCGAGAAGCTGCAGGCCTGGCTGCACGAGCAGCCCGAGGTCGGCTCGACCGTGTCCTACGTGGATTTCCTCAAGCTGACGCGCCAGAGCCTCAACGACGGCGACCCGTACCACTACTCGATCCCGGACACCGCGACCGAGATCAAGCAGCTGCTGGTGTTCGGCGGCAGCGACGAGCTCAAGCGTTTCATCGACGCCCGGCTGCGCAGCACGCAGCTGACCCTGCGCATCAATGTCGACGGCACCGTGGCCGTGGGCAAGCTGGTCGAACGCATCGAGCAGCGCCTGGGCGAGCTGCCGCCGCCGCTGAACGGCAAGGTCACCGGCAGCGCGGTGCTGGCGCTGCACACGGTCGGCGACATCGTCGACGGCCAGGGCCTGTCGATCGCCATCGCCGTCGCCGGCATCTGGGCGCTGCTGGCGATGCTGTTCACCTCGGCGCGCGCCGGCTTCCTGGCGCTGCTGCCGACGGTGATTCCCGTGGCGGTGTACTTCGGCACGCTCGGCCTGCTCGACATCGCGCTGTCGCCGACCACCAGCCTGATCGCGTGCATCATCCTCGGCGTGACGGTCGACGAGACCTTCCACTTCCTCGCGCGCTTCAACGCCGACGCGCGCGACCAGGCCAGCGAGACGGCCGCCGCCAAGAGCGCGTTGGCCGGCATCATGCGGCCGGTGTCGCTCAACATGATCGCGCTGTGCCTGGGCTTCCTGTCGTTCACCGGCGGCGGCCTCAACAGCCAGGTGCTGTTCGGCGCGCTGTCCGCCTTCACCCTGGCGGTGGCCTGGGTCATGGACGTGACGCTGACGCCGGCGCTGGGCTCCTACATGCGCATCGTCACCCTGTGGGACCTGCTGCGCCTGGACCTCGGCAAGAGCCCGCAGCACACCATCCCGCTGATGAACGGCCTGACCCTGCGCGAGGCGCGCATCTTCGCGCTGCTGTCGCGCATCGAGAAATACCAGGCGCACCAGCGCGTGATCAAGGAAGGCGACTGGGCGCGCGACATGTACGTGATCGTCGACGGCGAGCTGCAGGCCTGGGTGGATCGCGACGGTGACCGCCTCGAGCTGTCCACCATGGGCCGCGGCGCGGTGCTGGGCGAGGCCGGCTTCTTCGGCCAGCGCCGCACCGCCAACGTCGACGCCCTGTCGGCGTCGCGCCTGCTGCGCTTCGGCTCGGAGGAACTCGAGCGCCTGCGCAAGCGCTACCCGCGCATCGCCGCGACCGTGTTCCGCAACCTCAACCGCATCCAGGCCGAGCGCCTGGCCCGCACCACCGCGATGCTCCAGTAGGAGCGCCTTCAGGCGCGACAGATTCGCCATGAACCTCAAAGGCAAGACCCTGTTCATCACCGGCGGCTCGCGCGGCATCGGCCTGGCCATCGCGGTGCGGGCGGCGCGCGACGGCGCCAACGTGACCATTGCCGCCAAAACGGCCGAGCCGCACCCCAAGCTGCCGGGCACGATCCACACCTCGGCCAAGGAGATCGAGGACGCCGGCGGCAAGGCACTGCCGATCGTCTGCGACATCCGCGACGAGGACCAGGTGGCCGAGGCCGTGAAGCAGACCGTGGCGAGATTTGGCGGCATCGACATCTGCGTGAACAACGCCAGCGCCATCCAGCTCACCGGCACGCTGGCCACCGACATGAAGCGCTACGACCTGATGAACGGCATCAACGCGCGCGGCACCTTCCTGGTCGGGCGGCATTGCATCCCGCACCTCAAGCAGGCGCGGAACCCGCACATCCTGACGCTGAGCCCGCCGCTGGACATGAAGGCCAAGTGGTTCGCACCGAACCTGGCCTACGCCATGGCCAAGTTCGGCATGAGCCTGTGCACGCTGGGCTGGTCCGAGGAGCTGCGCAAGGAAGGCATCGCCGCCAATTCATTGTGGCCGCGCACCACGATCGCGACCGCCGCGGTGCGCATGCTCGGCGGCGACCCGATGCTGAAGAAGTCGCGCACCGCCGGGATCATGGCCGACGCCGCGCACGTGATCCTGACCAGGAACGCGCGCGAGTTCACCGGCAATTTCTGCATCGATGACCTGGTGCTGTGGGACGCCGGCGTGCGGGATTTCAGCGAGTACGCGGCCGTGCCCGGCACGCCCGACAGCGAGATGCTGCCGGACTTCTTCGTGCCGGACGACACGCGCAAGCTGGGCTGATGGCTCGCGGCTGGGGTAAGGAAGACTCGCCGACCGATCTCGAGGCACACGTGTCGCGTTACAAGGCTCCGCAAGCGAAATCCTCGCCGTACATCACGCCGGAAGGCTATGCCCGGCTGAAGGGCGAGTACCACCAGTTGTTCAGCGTGCGCCGGCCCGAGGTGGTGCGCGCGCTGTCGGCGGCGGCCGCCGAGGGCGACCGCTCGGAGAACGCCGAGTACATCTACCGCAAGAAGGAGCTGCGCGAGATCGACCGGCGCGTGCGCTACCTGCAGAAGCGCATCCCCGACCTCAAAGTCGTGGATACGAAACCGGCCGACGCCAGGCGCGTGTTCTTCGGTGCGTGGATCGAGTTGGCCGACGACAAGGGCGAGATGAAGACCTACCGCATCGTCGGCCCGGACGAGACCGACGCTGCCAGGGGCCTGATCAGCGTCGACTCGCCGCTGGCGCGCGCGCTGCTCAAGCGCGCGGAAGGCGAGGTGGTCGCCGCGCGGCTGCCGGGCGGCGAGACCGAGATCGAGATCGTGAGCGTGCGCTACTCCTAGTCACGAAAGAGCGGGTCGGGTGGCTTCCTCCGGGGACTGCTCGCCGCTGCGCTCGGCAGTTGAACGATCAGGCGGGGTGGAGACAAGCCCAAGACCGCCGAACCGCTGAGGAGCAGGCCGGCGATTGCCACTTAAGGAGCCGGGGCGGACGCCTTGTCCTTCGGGTTGGTGACGAACCCGATCCTGACCATGCCGGCGGCCTGGGCGTCGGCCATGATCTCGGCGAGCTGCTGGTATTGCGTGGTCTTCTCGGCGCGCAGGTGCAGCTCCGGCTGCGGATCCTTCAGCGCCGCCGCGCGCACGCGCACTTTCCACTCGTCGGCCGTCACCGTCTGCTCGTTCCAGAACAGCTGGCCGCCTGCGTCGATCGACAGCGTGACGATGTCGGGCTTGTCGGGGTTCCTCGCGGCGGAGGCCTGCGGCAGGTCGATGGCGATCTTGTGGGTGATCAGCGGCGCGGTGATCATGAAGATGATCAGCAGCACCAGCATGACGTCCACCATCGGCGTGACGTTGATCTCCGACATCGGCGGAGAGTCGGAAGTGAAGCTCCTGTTGCTGGATGAGAAGGCCATTGCCTAGAGGCACTGGATCCCGGCTTTCGCCGGCATGGCAGGAGTCATTTGGCCGCTGCCGGTTTCAGCGCGGCCGCTGGTGGCGCACCCTCGACGCGCGCGCCGGTGGTCAGGACCTGGTGCAGGTCGTGGGCGAAGTTGTCGAAGCTGGCGATGACCACGCGGTTGCTGCGCACCAGGAAGTTGTAGCCGAGCACCGCCGGCACCGCCACGGCGAGGCCGATCGCCGTCATGATCAGCGCTTCGCCCACCGGGGCGGCGACGGCGTCGAGCGAAGCCTCGCCGCTGGCGCCGATGCGGATCAGCGCGTGGTAGATGCCCCACACCGTGCCGAACAGGCCCACGAACGGCGCGGTGGCGCCGACCGTAGCGAGGAAGGTCAGCCCGGTCTCGAGCGCGGTGGTTTCGCGGGCGATGGCCTTGCGCAGCGCGCGCTCGACGAACTCGCCCTTGGCCATGACCTCGCCGAGCTTGCCGCCGGTGTGTTTCTCGTGGTGGCTGGCGGCGTTGACCGCGTCGAGCGCGATCTTCGAGAACGGCTCGGCCGGGCCCTGGCGCTCCATGGCCTGCGCGCCCTCGGGCAGCGACGGCACCTCCCAGAACGCGGCGACCACGGCGTCGGCCCGGCTGCGGATCTGCCAGGCGCGCCAGGCCTTGGTCAGGATGTAGTACCAGCTGAACACGCACATCAGCAGCAGCAGGATCAGCACGGCCAGCGCGACGCCATCGGCCTGCGCCAGCAGGTTGCCGAACCCCATCTGGCTCAGCTCGGAGGTCGAGTGCACGCGCTACTCCGTGGGCAGCAGGTCTTTCAGCGCGCGCCAGCCGCCGTCGACCGAATACACGTTGGTGTAGCCCATCTTCTGCAGGTTCTCGGCCGCCAGCACCGAGCGGAAGCCGCCGCCGCAGTACAGGTAGAGCGGCTCGCCCTTGTCGGGGTGCAGCGACTCGATGTCGCGCTCGATCACGCCCTTGCCGATCCACTCGGCGCCGGCGACGTGCCCGGCGGCGAACTCGCTCTCCTCGCGCGTGTCGATCAGCCGCGCCTTCGGGTCCTTTTGCAGAATCTCCGGCATCTCGCCCGCGTCCACTTCCTTGATGCGTACGCGGGCGTCGTCGACGAGGGCGAGGAATGCTTTCGAGTGGGCAGCCATGGATCCTCCTGCGGGACCCGTAGGTTACTAAAAAGGTTAGACTTCGGGAGACCATGCGGACGGAGGCGCCGACGTGAAGATCGGGCTCGGAGTGGTGGGGGCGGTGCTGGTCCTGATCGTGGCAGTGCTCGGCTGGCTGGGGGCGCTGGGGTCGGTTGCCGTGATCGAGCGCGAAATGGGGCCGTACCGGTTCGTCTACGTGCAGGAGGCGTCGTCCGATTCGGCCAAGGTCGGCGAGCTGACCCACGCGCTCGGCGAGCGCCTGGAGGCGGCCGGCTTCACGCAACGCCGGGCGGCGCAGGAGTATTACCCGACCGGCCGCGGCATCCAGAACCAGATCGGTTTCATGGTGGACCGCCCGGTCGGGCTCGACGTGCTCGGCATGGAGACGTTCTTCCGCGAGGTTCCGGCGCAGCGCTTCATGGTGGTGTCGTTCCCGTACCGTAACCGGCTGTCGTTCGCGGTCGGCGCGATGCGCGCGTTGCCCGCGCTGCGCGCGCACCGCGCGCAGCAGAAGTACGCCGAGCCCAGCACCATGGTCATTCTCGAGGGCGACCGCATCCTGTACCTGGAATCCATCTCGCCCGCGTGAGCCGCCCGGCCATCTTCATCACGGGGGCGGCCGCCGGCATCGGTCGCGCGACGGCGGAGCTGTTCGCGTCGCGCGGCTGGTTCACCGGGCTGTACGACGCCGACGAGGCCGGCGTGCGCGAGCTCGCGGCGCGGCTCGGTCCCGGCTCGGCCCGCGCCGGCCGTCTCGACGTCACGGACTACGCGGCTTTCGAGCGCGCGCTCGCCGGGTTCTTCGAGGCCGCGGGCCAGCGGCTCGACTTGCTGTTCAACAACGCCGGCATCGCCGCCACCGGCGACTTCGAGACGCTGCCGATGGAGCGCAACCGGGCCATCGTCGCGGTCAACTTCGGGGGCGTGGTCAACGGCTGCCACGCAGCGTTCCCCTACCTGCGCCGCACGCCCGGAGCGCGCGTCATCAGCATGTCGTCGGCGTCGGCCATCTACGGCGCCCCCGGCCTGGCCACCTACGCGGCGACCAAGTTCGCCGTGAAGGGCCTCACCGAGGCGCTCGACCTCGAGTGGCGGCGCCACGGCATCACGGTGCGCGACATCCTTCCACTGTTCGTGGACACGGCGATGGTGGCGAAGTTCGAGTCCGAGCTGAGGGCGAAGAAGATCCTCGGCATGCATCTCGCGCCGGCCGACATTGCCCGCACCGTGTGGCGCGCCGCGCACTGGCGCCTGTGGCCGCGGGTGCACTGGTACCCGGGCCTGCAGGGCGGGTTCCTGGCGCTGTCGCAGAAGCTGACGCCGGCGTGGTTCAACCGCTTCACCACGCGCCTGATCAGCGGCTACTAAGGGCAGGTTCCTCATGGCGCGGCCGGTCGTCCTGATCCACGGCATGTGGTGCACCGGCGCCAACTTCGGCCGGCTGGTCGAGGGCCTGCGCTCGCGCGGCCACGCCTGTCACGCCCTGACGCTGCCGGCGCACGAGGCCGGCGTGGCCCATCCCGAGGTCGGGAACAAAAGCCTGCGCGAGTACCTCTCATTCCTGGAGGACGCCGTGCGCGGCCTGAACCTGACCGAGGCGCCGGTCCTGATCGGACATTCCATGGGAGGCCTGCTGGCGCAGCAGCTGGCCGCCCGCATCCAGCCGTTCGCGCTGGTGCTGCTGACGCCGGCCTGGCCGGCCGGCATCTTCGGGCTGCGCTGGGACAACTTCGTCTCCTTCTTCCGCATCGTCGCGCGCTGGGCCTGGTGGCGGCGGCCGCAGAAGCTGTCCTTCCATCGCGCCGTGGTCAGCGCGTTCAACTTCGTTCCTCGCGAGAAGCACGTGAAGCTGTATGACGCGCTGGTGGACGAGTCGGGCCGGGCGGCGTTCGAGATCGCCTTGTGGATGCTCGACCGCGGGCGCGCCTCGCGTGTGGACGCCGCCGCGGTGCGCTGCCCGGTGTACGTGGTCAGTTACGGCCAGGACCGGCTGACGCCGGCCGCGACGGTGCGCAAAGTCGCCGGGCTGTACCCGCAAGCCGCTTTGCGCCACTACCCGGAGCGCGGCCATTGGGTGCTCGACGACCTCGACACCGACGAGATGGCCGCCGAGATCGCCAACTGGCTCCAGGGGCACGAGCAGCGGCTGGCTGCGCGCGGCCGTGAATAAAAGGGGACGCACACCTTTTTCATCGCGGCCTTGGAAAAAGGTGTGCGTCCCCTTTTTCGTCGCGCTGCTGGCGGCGGCGCCGGATGCCGCCGCCGACGAGATCGGTGACGCGCTCGAGGCGAGCCTGGCGGCGCAGCGCGCGGCGCGCGAGTCGCAGCTGCGCGTGGACCGGTTCGCGGCGGAAACACGGGTGCTGCAGGACCGGCGCCGCGGCGCGGAGTGGCAGGCGCTGCAGCTTGTCGCGTACGCCGAGCAGCTCGAGCAGGAGGCGCTGGCGCAGGAGCAGCGCGCCAGCGTGCTCGAAGCCGAGCTGGCGCGCGTTGCCGCGACCGGCACCGGCCTGCTGCCGCCGGCGCAGCGCCTGCTCGACGAGCTCGAGGCGCACGTGGCGCGGGATCTGCCGTTCCTCGCCGAGCGGCGCCGCCAGCGCATCGCCGACGCCCGGACCCTGCTGGCCGACCCGCAACGCGGCCAGGCTGAAAAGTACCGCCGCGTGCTCGAGGCCTGGCGCACCGAGGTCGAGTATGGCTACACCCTCGGCGCCGAGGACGCCGCCACCGACTGCCGCGGCGGCGCGGGCGCGTCCACGCGGGTGCGCGTCGGCCGCGTCGCCCTGTACTGCCTCGATCGCGCCGGCGCGGCGGCGCGCTGGGACGCCGCGGCGGGGCGCTGGGCGCCGCTGACCGACGGCGATGCGATCGAGCAGGTTGCGCGCGCCGCGGCGATGGCGCGCGAGCAGCAGCCGGCCGGCCTGCTGGTGCTGCCGATCGACACGGCAGAGCAGGCGAAATGAAAAAACGAGAAGGCGTTTCTCGCCAAGCACGCCAAGTGCGCCAAGGCAAGAACCCCTTTGCGAGCTTGGCGTGCTTGACGGGAACCATTCTTTTTCTCTATCTCGCCGCCCTGCCTCCCGCGTCCGCCCAACAGGGCGAGCTGCTCCAGCAGGTGCGCGACAGCGGACGCGCGGCTGCGCAGCTCAACACACAGCGCGAGCAGCGCTTTGCCCGCGAGCGCGACGCCGAGGCCGCGCGGCTGCGCGAGACGCAGGCCGAGGTGCAGCGCAACCAGGCCCGCGCCGCCGCGGCGCGCAAGCGCTGGGAGGCGGCGCGAAGCGCCACCGGCGAGCTCGAGCGCAAGCTCGAGGCGGCCACGCGCGAGCTCGACACGCTCTACGACGCCGCGCGCGGCGCGGCCGTGGACCTCCATGACACCGCCGCGGCCTCGCTGGTCACGGCGCAGTTCCCGCAGCGCACCGCGGAACTGGCCGTGCTCGCCGGAGCGGCGGTGCGCCCCGGGCCGGAGGAGCTCGAGCGCATCGCCCGCGCCCTGCAGCTCGATGCCGCGCAGTCGGGGCAGGTGGCGCGCTTCCGGGCCTACGTCTGGACCGCAGAAGGGCCCGGAGAGCGCGAGGTGTTGCGCGCGGGCGTGTTCGCGGCGGTGGCGGACGGCCGCTACCTGCTGCCGGAACCCGGCGGCCGCGAGCTGCGCGAGATGGACCGCCAGCCGCCGTGGCGCTACCGGCGCCTGGCGCGCGCGTTCGAGCAGGGCGAGGGCGCGGTGGCGCCGATGCTGCTCGACCCCGCGCGCGGTGCGCTGCTGCTGGCCGAGGCGCACCGGCCGGGGCTGTTCGCCCGGCTGTGGCACAGCGGCGTCGGCGGTTACTTCATCGCCGGGGTCCTGCTGCTGGGCCTGGGCCTGGCGCTGGCGCAGCCGCTGTGGCTGCGCTCGCGCCTGCTGCTCGACGAGCACAGCATCGGCGTGGTGGCCGGCGTCCTGGCGGCCTTCGCGCTGGTTCAGTGGTGGCTGTGGGCGCCACGCGAGCTGGCGGCGCGGGAAGAGCAGGTCGCGTACGTGGACCTGGTCAGCGAGCAGGATTCCGTGCCCGAAGACCCGCCGCCGCCAGCGCCGCCGCCGCCGCCTCCTCCGCCGGTGCTGGTCTCGCCGGAGTCCGGCGTGTCGGGCACGCCGGCGCTGGCCGCACCGGTTGCGGCGCCGGCGTCGAACATCAACATCCCGGTGCAAATTGCCGGCGGCTCGCTGACCGGCGCGGGCTTCGGCGGTTTCGCGCGCGGCGCCGGCAGTGGCGCCGATGCGTGGGGCCGCGGCCAGGGCTTCAAGGGCAAGCCGCTGATTCCGCTGTCGACGGCGCGTCCACAGATGCCGGAGTGGGCCTGCAAGCAGGGCATCAAGGGCTGGGTCGAGGCGGTGTTCACGGTGCTGCCGAGCGGGCGCGTGCAGGACGTGAAGATCGTGGATGCGCAGCCGCGCGGCGTGTACGAGATCGCGGCGATCGAGAGCATCGGCAACTGGATCTATGCCGAGACCGACCGCGCGCTGCAGGTCAAGCAGCGCGTGCCGATGGATCCCGCCGATTGCGCGTTCAACTGGCGATGACATCGCATCTCGGAAGGGCCGGGCCGGGGGCTTGCCTCCGCGAATGGCTCGCTCGATGCCCGCGCTAGCTCGCCTCGCCAAGTCTCGGCTCGCCGTGGCGCGGGCACCGCTCGCTTCGCTCGCGGCTCCGCCTCGCTGCGCTTTATTTCGCTTCGGCAATCCCCCGACCCGGCCCCTGATCGCACTGCTGTTCGCGTTGCTCGCGCAATCGGCCTTTGCCGACCAGTACCAGAGCGAGGTGCGGGAGCTGCCCGGCACGCCGGTGCCGGCGCAGCCGCAGGATCCGCAGAAACTGCTGGCCGCCACCAGGGATCCGTACGAGCGCGCGCTGCTGCTGCGCGAGCTGGCGGCGAAGGCGGCGGGCGACAAGGACTACGCGGCGGCGGCGAAGTACCTCGACCAGGCCATCCGCCAGAACGCGCTGTCGCCGCAGGCGGCGGCGCAGATGCGCAGGGACCTCACGCAGCTGCTGGTGGCGGGCGGCAAGCCCGTCGAGGTAGTGCGGGCGCTCGAGCCGCAGGTGCGCAACAACCCGGGGGCGAGCGCGGAACAGCTGGCCGCGCTGGGCGGCGCGTATCTCCAGCTCAAGCGCTACCAGGACGCCGTGCCGCTGCTACGGCGCGCGGTCGCGCTCACGCGCGAACCCGACGAGAGCTGGCTGCAGGCGCTGTACGCGGCGTATGCCAACGCCGGCCGGCAGCGCGAGGCGGTGCCGGTGCTCGAGGCGCTGGTGCGCCGCAGCCCCGGCAACCGCGACTACTGGCTGGCGCTGGCGGGCACGCTACACGAGTCCGGCAACAAGCAACGCGCGCTGGCGGTGCTCGAGCTGGCCGGCCGCCAGGGGCACCTGCAGGGCGTCGAGGAGCGGCTGCAGCTGGCCGGGCTGATGGCGCAGCTCGGCGCGCCGTTCGAGGCGGGCTCGCTGTTGCACGCCTGGCTCGAGGCCGGGCAGGTGCCGCGCAGCGCGCCGAACTACGAGACGCTGGCCGGTTTCTGGCTCGCCGCGCGCGAGTCCGCGCTGGCGCTCGCCGCCTTGGGCGAGGCGCAGAAGCTCGCCGCCGACCCGGCGCGCTCGCTGCAGCTCGGCCAGCTGTACCTGGACCGCGACGAGTACGCCACGGCGGCGGTGGCGCTCAACGATGGCCTCGACGAGGCGCGCGCCGACCGCGCCGGCGCGGTGCTGCTGGCGCTCGGCATGGCTTCGTTCAACGCCGGCAACGCCGAGGGCGCGCGCGAGGCTTTCGCCGGCGCCGGGCGCTTCCCGCAGACCGCGGCGGCCGCGCAGCAGTGGCTGGCGTTCGTGGACTCGGCGCGCGCGCGCGAGCAGGCCACGCGCCAGGCCCGGCACCGCGCGCAGGACGCCGAGGCCGAGGCCATCGCGCTGAGCAGCCGCCTGCTCGGCGGGACGGTGACGGCCGCGTCCGCGTCGCCCGGCGCGGCGATCCTCGACACGCGCCCCGAGCTGCGCCGCATCGGCAGCCGCCTCACCGAAGTCGGCGCCGAGCGCGACGGCAACGCCGACGGCTCGATTCCGGCGTGGAGCGGGGGCCTGACGCTGCCGCCGCCCGGGTTCGAGCCGGGCGGGCGGCTGGTGGACCCGTTCCCGCAGGACCGGCCGCTGTTCACCATCAACGCCGCCAACGCCGTGCAGCACGCGGCCAGGCTCAGCCCGGGCCATCGCGCTTTGCTGGCCAGGTATCCGGACTTCCGCATGCCGGTGTACGCGACGCGGCGCAGCGCCGCGTTTCCGCCGGAGATCTACCAGGCCACCGCCGCCAACCTCGGCAAGGCGCGGCTGATCGGCTCGGACGCGCTGGCCGGCGCGCGGCTCGGCTTCCCGTTCCCGCAGCCGCGCAGCGGCGTCGAAGTCATGTGGAACCACCGCACGCGCTACCGCGGCGACTCGTTCATGGGCGTGACCTCGCAGGCGGTGGTGTCGCGCCGGGGCATCACCAACCGCAACAAGGGCGTGTTCCGCGTGCTGTTCCGCTACGGCAACATCGCCCGGCCCGCGAACCTCGACGAGGAGAACGTCATCGTCTACGGCGTGACCTTCGTCGGCGAGCGCGTGACCGACACCACGGCCGACTTCGTCGTGCTGTTCCACGAGTCAGCCAACTCGATCAAGAAGGCGCGCGCCCTCTGGGTGCTGCTCGGCAAGATCGGGCGCATGCTGCGGCTGCCGCCGCTGGGCTACGACCAGCCGATGTACGGCACCGACGGGCTGTACTACATCGACATGATCGACATGTACAACGGCGCCTTCGACCGCTACGTCTGGAAGCTGGTCGGCAAGCGCGAGCTGCTCATTCCGTACAACGCCTATCGCCTGTCCGACGGCAGCCAGAAATACGCGCAGCAGCTGACCTGGCCGGCGTTCAACGGGCAGAACGCGCGCTACGAGCTGCACCGCGTGTGGGTGATCGAGGCCACCGAGCGCGGCGGCAAGTCCCACGCCTTCGGCAAGCGCGTGTTCTACGTCGACGAGGATTCGTGGAACGTGGCGCTGGTCGAGAACCAGGACCGCGCCGGCCGGCTGTGGCGCTTCCAGGAGGGCCACCTGGTCACGTCGTACGATGTCGGATCGACCAACGCCTACCCGATCGTGACCTACGACCTGAAAGAGGAGCGCTATTTCGTGCACCGGCTGCTGGCGGAAGATCCGCCGCTGCGCTTCAACGTGCCGATGCGGGAGGGGGAGTTCCTGCCGGCGTCGGTGCAGGCGAAGTACTCCCGGTGAGCCCGCTCGCGGCCGGCGGCGGCCAGGTGCAGGGCACGCGCAAGCGCCAGGAGGACGCCTGGGGCCTCGAGCGCTACGGCGAAAGCGAAGTGCTGGCGCTGGTGGCCGACGGCCTCGGCGGCCATCCGGCCGGCGACGTCGCCAGCCGCGAAGCCGTGCGCGAGTTCGTCGAGCAGTTCGGCGCGCGCCGCGCGCGCGGCACGGCGACGCCACGCCAGTGGCTGCAGGACGCGACGCTGGCCACGCACGGCGCGCTGCTCGGGATGGCGCGCACGCAGCGCCGGCTGCGCGAGATGGCGACCACGCTGGTCGCGCTGTACGTGCGCGGCGCCGAGTTCTGGGCCGTCAGCGTCGGCGACAGCTATCTGCTGCTGCTGCGCGGCGACCGGCTGGTGCGCCTCAACGAACTGCACGCGGAAGCCGGCGGCCTGACCAGTTGCCTGGGCTTCAACCTGGCGCGCGTTGACGTCGCCGACGCGCTCGCGGTGCAGCCGGGCGACCGCTTCCTGCTGGCCTCGGACGGCATTCTCGCGCTGGACGACGATGAGATCGCTGGCTTCCTCGGCGAAGGTGATGCCGCCGCCGCCGTGGGCGCGCTGCTCGCCGCCGTCGAGCAGGCCGACCTGCCGGGCCAGGACAACGCGACGGCGGTCGCGGTGCTGGCGTAGCTGCCGAAGGGCGTGTCGGGTGGGTCCCTCCGGGGACTGCTCGCCGGTCGCCGCGCTAACTCGCCTCGCCAAGTCTCGGCTCGCCGGGGCGCGGCGACCCCTCGGGCTAGCGCCCTCGGGGCTCCCCTCGGCTGCGCTGTTCCCCTCCGGGACCTACCCGACACGCCCCTGATCGGTCACCTGCTCCCGCGGCTCGTTCACGAAATGAGCGATCTCGGCCCGCCAGTTGGACCCGGTCAGGCCAAGCGCTCGCGGTACAGCAGGTACAGCAGCGGCCCGAACGAGCCGGCCGCCAGCGTGATGCCGACGAACGGCCAGGCCTTGAGGCCCCGCGCACGCGCGTCGGCGATCATCCAGGAAGCGATCAGCAGGCAGGTGATGACCAGATCCAGCAGGATCTGCAGCGCCGCGGCGTTGGCGATGCCGGCGCGCCAGATGCCGAAGTAGCCGAAGTCCCACATCACGTAGACGCTGTAGGCGCCGAACGCCAGCAGGGTCAGGACCAGCAGGAAGATGCGCATCGCTCGCTCCGGTGTCAGGGGTGCTCAGGCTGCGGCGCGAGGGGCTGGCGGGCAATTACCCGGCCGGTAATTGCCGGTGTGATGATGGGCGGCGAGACTGCCGCCATGACGCCGACCACCGATGTGCGCATCCGCTGTAGCGACGGCTTTGAACTGCCGGCGACGCTGTTCGTGCCGCCGACGCCGCGCGTCGTTGTGGTCGTCGCCGCGGCGATGGGCGTGCCGCGCCGCTACTACGGCAAGTTCGCGGCGGACATGGCGGCGCGCGGCATCGCCGCGGTGACTTTCGACTACCGTGGCATCGGCGAGGCGGCCGCCGGGCTCGCGGACCCAAAGCGCACGAGCTTCGAGGACTGGGGCCGGTTCGACCTGCACGCCGTGCTCGGGCACGCGTACGCGCGTTTTCCCGGGCTGCCGGTGTTCCTGCTCGGCCACTCGGCCGGCGCGCAGATCGTCGGCATGACGCCGCTGTGTGAGCGGCTCGCCGGCCTGGTGTTCGTCGCCGGCCCGCGGCCGCACGTCAGCCAGGACCGCGGCGCCTACCGCGTGTTCTCGACGCTGTGGTGGTACGTGATCCTGCCGCTGTTTTCGCGCGGGCGCTGGTTCCCGGCGCGCCGGCTCGGTTTCTCCTCGGTGGATGTCCCGGCCGGCGTCGCGGCGCAGTGGGGCCGCTGGGCGCGCTCGAAGCGCTACCTGTTCAGCCCCGAGCACGGCGTCGACACCTCGCGTTACGCGAAGTTGCGCCTGCCGCTGCTGGCGTTCAACTTCACCGACGATCTCTACACGCCGCCGGCCTCGGCCGCGGCGCTGCTGTCCGAGTACCCGAACGCCGTCGTGACACGCCGCGAAGTGCGGCCGGCCGATGCCGGCGCGCGCGCGATCGGCCATCTCGGCTTCTTCCGCGAGAGCCTGCGCGACACGCTGTGGAAGGAAACTGCCGACTGGATCCTGGCGCAGGCAAGCCGTGAGCACGCCCGCACCGCTGCGTGAAGCGGCACGCCCGCCGTTCGCGCGCCTGCTGAAGTCTTGGCGCGAGGCGCGCAAGTGCTCGCAGCTCGATCTGGCGCTCACCTCGCGCATCAGCCAGCGCCACGTCAGCTTCATGGAATCCGGCCGCGCGCGGCCCAGCCGCGACATGGTGCTGCAGTTGTCCGAGGCCCTGGAGATCCCCTTGCGCGAGCGCAACACGCTGCTGACCGCGGCCGGCTTCGCCGCGATGTACCGCGAGACCGACCTGCAGGCGCCGGCGATGGCGCCGGTGCGCGAGGCGCTGCAGCTGATGCTCGACCACCAGGAGCCCAACCCGGTGTCGGTGGTGGACCGCGCCTGGAACGTGCTGATGATCAACCGCGCGATGCTGCGCGTGTTCAGCCTCGCGGGCGATCCCACCCAGCTGTGGCAGCGTGTGTGCGGCAACGGCCCGCACAACGTGCTGAAGATGACCTTCCACCCCGACGGCTTCCGGCCGTACATCGTCAATTTCGCCGAGGCGGCGCCGGTGCTGCTGAACCGCACGCGCCGCGAGGCCGCGGCCAGCGGCAACGAAGCGCTGCAGAAGCTGCTCGACGAGATCCTCGGCTATCCGGGGATCCCCGAGGCGTGGCGCGCGCCGGCGTTCGACGCGCCGCTGCCGCCGGTGCTGCCGCTGGAACTGGCCAGGGGCGAGCTGCGGCTCAGGCTGTTCTCGATGATCAGCACCTTCGGCACGCCGCAGGACATCACCACCGACGAACTGCGCGTCGAGAGCTTCTTCCCGGCCGACACGGCCACGGCCGAGGTGCTGCGCCGGCTGGCGGGGTAGTGCGCCCGGTTCAGCCGTCCTGCGGCAGGTGGTCGGCGACCAGCTTCTGGAAGCGTGGGTCGGCGCGCAACGAATCCCACAGCGGATCGGCCATGACCACGCGCGCGTACGAGCCGTAGGCCATGCCCAGCGCCTCGGCCAGCTCGGCGAGCGCGCGATCGTGCTGGCCCAGGTGCGCGTGCAGCGCGGCGACCTGGTCGCGGACCTCGGCGGCGACGATCGCGTCCTTCGACATGGGGGCGTCGGCCAGCGCGCGGTCGGCCTCGGCCAGCGCGCCATCGGCGTCGCCGGCGACTGCCAGCATGTAGGCGAGCGCCACGCGCGTCAGCGGCAGGTCCGGGCGCTCTTCAAGGCGGCTGGCGAGCGCGGCGCGCGCGACCCTGGCGTGCGCGCGCGCCGCGGCGGCGTTGCCGGCGAACAGCTCTGCCAGCGCGGCGTACTGCTGCTTGGGCGCGGGCACGTTGTGCAGGGCACCGATCACCTCGCCCGGGCAGCCCATGATCGCCGCGGCGGCGCGCTGGAACTCGCGCGCGAGCGCGAGCACCTCGAAGTGCGCCAGCTGCGCCAGGCAGTAGGGGTCCTCGGACGCCGCGAAGCGCGCGAAGTCCGGGCTGAGCGCGCCGGCGTCCCCGGTCCAGCGCAGCTGATTGTGCAGGCGCATGAAGAACGCCAGCGGCGAGCGCGGCGCCACCCGGCCCAGGGCGTCGAGCACGCGGTCGGCCTCGCGGAAGCGGCGCGTGCCGATCAGCACGTCGGCGTAGACCTGCAGGTTGCGCGCGTTGCGCGGATCGAGCTGCGCGGCGGTGCGCGCGGCGGCGATCGAGACGTCCCAGCGCGCCAGGCGCCGGTAGATCGATCCGGTCAGGAAGGCGACCGCGCTGCTGTTCGGCTCCAGCGCCTGCGCGTCGCCGAGGCTGGCCAGCGCCTTCTCGTATTCGCGATGGCCCCAGTACCAGTACAGGGCCATGGCCAGGTGCGGCTCGGCGAGGTTCGGCGCGAGCTCGATGGCGCGCCGCGCGTGGTCCTGCGCCGCCGGCAGGCGCGCCTTGTCGTATTCGCCGACCACCCAGTAGATCGCCATGTCCAGGCGGCTGGCCAGCGCGTGCGCCAGCGCGAACTCCGCGTCGCGGGCCAGGGCTTCGTCGAGCCAGCCCAGGGCCTGCGTGAGCGCCGCCTTCTCCGGCGGCGTGCGGTTCTCCATTTCGAGCGCGCGCAGGTACAGCTCGTAGGCCTGCAGATCGCCGGTGGGGACGCGCGCCAGGCGCGCCTCCTCCTCGAGCGTCAGGCGCGCGTCGATGGTCCGTGCGATCTGGCGCGCGAGGTCGGCCTGCACCGTGAAGATCTCTTCGGGCGGGCGGTCGTAATCCGCCGACCAGCGCTCGCGGCCGGTGGCGGCCTCGACCAGCCGTGCCGCGACGCGCAGGCGCTCGCCGGCGCGCTGCACGCTGGCCTCGACCACGTGCGCCACGCCGAGTTCGCGGCCGATGCGCGCCAGGTCGCGCGGCCCGTCGCGGTAGCCCGCCACCGACGTGCGCGAGATGACCTTGAGGCCCTGGATTCGCGCGAGCTGGGTGACGACGGCGTCGTGGAAGCCGTCGGTGAAATAGCGCGCCTCCAGCTCCGGGCCGGTGAACGGCAGCACCGCCACCGAAGGCGCCGCGGCCTCGCGCGGGCCGAAGCGCCAGAATGCCAGCGCGACCGCCGCGGCCAGGGCGGCGAGCGCGGCCAGGGCGGCGAGCGTGCGCAGCAGCCGCGATTGCATGGGTCGATTACAGCATGAAACTGCCGGCTCAGCCCGGCCGCCGGATCGCGGCGGCTGCGGCCGCGAGGGCGGCATAATGCGCGCCCATGAAGCTTCCCCTGTGGCAGGTTGACGCGTTCGCGTCGAAGCGCTTTTCCGGCAATCCGGCGGCGGTGGTGCCGCTCGCGCAGTGGCTGCCGGACGCGGCGCTGCGCGACATCGCCGCCGAGAACAACCTCGCCGAGACCGCGTTCCTGGTGCCGCACGGCGACGACTACGCCATCCGCTGGTTCACGCCGGCCGTCGAGGTGCCGCTGTGCGGGCACGCCACGCTGGCCTCGGGCTGGGTGGTGCTGAACCGGCTCGAGCCGCAGCGCCAGGCGGTCACTTTCCACTCACAGAGCGGGCCGCTGACGGTGGCGCGCGACGGCGAGCGCCTGGCCATGGATCTCCCCGCCAACGCCGTCGCCCCTTCGGCCGGGCACCCGCAGCTGGTCGCGGCGCTGGGCGCGTCGCCGCAGGCGCTGTTCGAAGGCTTCCAGTGGCTGGCGGTCTACGAGACCGAGGAACAGGTGCGCGCGCTGAAACCGGATTTCGCCGCGCTCGGCCGGATCGACCTGCACGGCGTCATCGTCACGGCGCCGGGTGGCGACTGCGACTTCGTTTCGCGCTTCTTCGCGCCAGCCATCGGCATCAACGAAGATCCGGTGACCGGCGCGGCGCACACGCGGCTGGTGCCGTACTGGGCGGGGCGGCTGGGCAAGACACGACTGTTCGCGCGCCAGGTGTCGGCGCGCGGCGGCGAGCTCTGGTGCGAACTCAAGGGCGGGCGCGTGGTCATGGCTGGGCATGCGGCGCCGTACCTCGAAGGCACGATTGAGGTCTGATCGTCATGCCGGCGAAAGCCGGCATCCAGTGTCTTGAGGCACTGGACCCCGGCTTCCGCCGGGGTGACGTCACAAGTGCCGCGCCAGCACGTCCGCGACGCCGGGAATCAGGTCCTCGGCCTCGTCCTCGGCGGTGCCGCGGAAGCGCGCGTAGAACGCCTTGAGCGCGGCGTTGGTGCTGCGCTCGACGCGAGCGTCGGCGATGCCCATCAGCGTTTCGGCGACGAGCGTGCGGTCCTGTTTGAGGAAGCGCGCGAAGGCGGCGCCGTCGGCGGCGCGGGAGCGTGCGTGCAGCGGCTCGAGCGCGCCGACGAACTCCGGCAGCAGCCGGGTCACCGTGCGCGCAATGGCGTCGGGCAGCCTGCGGCGCACGGCCGCCAGCCCGGCGCGCAGCGTGACGCCGCGCCAGCCGGAACGCTGCCGCGCGTGCCGCTCGACCAGCGCCACCAGGTCGGCGATCAGCGCCTCGCGCCGCGGCGCCAGCAGCAGGTCGGCGAGCGTTGTCATAATCCGCGCCCATGGACGACGAACCAAAGGCCGCGAAGCCTAGCATGGAGGCGCTGAAAACCCGCCCGTGGGAGCGCAACGTCGCGCTGACGCGGATGGGCGTGACCGCGGGGGCGCGCATCGCCGCGCACGAGTTCGCCAACCTGTTCCGCGGGCGCGGCGCGCGCAGCGCCTCCGACCGCACGTTCTACGCCGGGCAGGCGCGTCACCTGGCGGCGGAGCTCGGCCGCCTGAAGGGCAGCGTCATGAAAGTCGGGCAGATGCTGTCGCTGTATGGCCAGTACTTCCTGCCGCCGGAGGCGGTCGAGGTGCTGGCGAGCCTGCACGACGACACCCCGCCGGTGGACTGGATGGCGCTGGAGCCGGTGCTCAGGCGCAGCCTAGGCCGCGCGCTGGGCGAGCTGGACATCGATCAGGCGCCGCTGGCCTCGGCTTCGCTCGGCCAGGTGCACCGCGCGCGGCGCAGGAGCGACGGTTTCGAGCTGGTGCTGAAAGTGCAGTACCCGGGCGTGGCCGACGCCATCGAGAGCGACATCCGCACGTTGTCGCGCCTGATCGCGGTGACGCGCGTCGCGCCCAGGGGACTCAACCTCGAGCCGGTGTACCTCGAGGTCAAGGAGATGCTGCACCGCGAAGTCGACTACGGCGCGGAGCTCGAGCACACCCGGCGTTTCGCCGAGCGGCTGCGCGGCGATCCGCGCTACGTCGTGCCGCGGGTGCTGGAAGAGTACTGCAGCGACCAGGTGCTGGCGCTGTCCTACGAGCCCGGCCTGTCGGCGCGCGACGCCGCCGTGCGCGCGCTGCCGCAGGCGCGGCGCAACGCATTGGCCGAGGCCGCGCTCGACCTGTTCCTGCGCGAGTTGTTCGACTGGGGCATGGTCCAGACCGACCCGCATTTCGGCAACTACAAGCTGCGCATCGCCGAAAAAGGGGACGCAACCCTTTTTCCACGGCCGGAGGAAAAAAGGGTTGCGTCCCCTTTTTCCGATCGCATCGTGTTGCTGGACTTCGGCGCCACGCGCCTGTTCGGGCGTGGTTTCGTCGAGAATTACCGCGAGATGCTGCGCGGCGCGCTGGCGCGCGACCGCGACGTCACGCTGCGCGGTGCCGCCGGCATCGGCGTCATGCCCGGCGATTTCCCGGCGCCGGTGCGCGAGGCCTTCGTCGAGCTGTGCGAGCTGATCTGCGAGCCGTTCCGCGGGCCCTACGACTGGGCGGCCAGCGACCTGCCGCGGCGCGTCGGCGAGAAGATCGCGCGCAACGCGATGACGCGATACATGCGCATCCCGCCGCGCGAGATCGTGTTCCTGCACCGGCGCCTGGCCGGCGTGTTTTTCCTGGCGGCGGCGCTCGGCGCGCGCGGGGACGCGCGGCCGCTGCTGGAGCGGCACCTGGCGCCGCGGTAGTAAAAACGGGGGACGGCCTCAAAGCGCCGCCCCGGTTTGATAGCATCCCCAGGCGACCGGGCCGCAGAACCCGGCGCTCCACGCCAGGAAGGAGAGAGCCCATGTTCACGATGCCCGTGTCCCGCCTTGTGCTCGCCGCGGCGCTGTGCTGCGCCGCCGTGCCGGCCTTCGCCAAGGTCACTCCCGAGGAAGCCGCCAAGCTGGGCCAGGAGCTCACTCCGGTCGGCGCCGAGCGCGCCGCCAACAAGGACGGCACCATCCCCGAGTGGACGCCGCACGAGAAGAGCGGCGCGCTCAAGGGCGAGTATCCCTCGGCGCCGTTCGACAGCGAAAAGCCGCTGTTCACCATCACCAAGGCCAACATGGCCAAGTACCAGGGCCAGCTGACCGAGGGCCACAAGTACCTGCTGAAGACCTACCCGACCTACAAGATGAACGTCTACCCGAGCCACCGCGTGGTGGCCTGGCCGGACGCGATCTACAAGGCCACCGCCGAGAACGCGGTGAACTGCGAGCTGATCGGCACCGACCAGCCGAACCACTGCAAGCTCGGCTTCCTGTTCCCGATCCCCAAGTCGGGCGCCGAGCCGATCTGGAACCACAAGCTGAAATGGCGCGGCGAGGACGTCACCCGCTACAACGTGCAGATGATCGTGCAGCCCAGCGGCGATTTCCAGCTGACCAAGGTGGTCGAAGACGTCACCTTCTCCTACGCCAGCATCCGGAGCCCGGTGACGCTGAAGAAGGGCGGGGAGAGCGAGTTCCTGCGCTACCTGTCGGAAACGCTGTCGCCGCCGCGCATGGCCGGCACCTTCATCCTGGTGCACGAGAAAGCCAGCACCGGCAACGAGGGGCGCTCGGCCTGGCTGTACTCGCCGGGCCTGCGCCGCATCCGCCGCGCGCCGACGGTGTGCTGTGACAACCCCTACGAGGGCACCGACGGCCACCAGTTCTACGACCAGGTCGACATGTTCAACGGCGTGCTCGAGCGCTACAACTGGAAGCTGGTCGGCAAGAAGGAAATGATCGTCGGCTACAACGCCAACAAGATCGCCGGCAACTCGGTCAAGTATGCCGACATCGCCGCGCCGCGCCACCTCAACCAGGACCTGCCGCGCTACGAGCTGCACCGCGTCTGGGTCGTCGACGCCACGCTGCGCTCCGGCACCAGCCACACCTTCAAGCGCCGCGTCATGTACGTGGACGAGGACGGCTGGAACATCGTCGCGGTGGACAACTACGACAAGCGCGACCAGCTCTACCAGTTCCAGGAGGGCCACTACGTGCCGGCCGCGAACATCCTGGCCGGCACCACCATCCCGGAGGTCATCTACCACTTCGACACCGGGCGCTACTTCGTCACGGCGATGGCCAACGAGGACAAGCCCAACGACCTGACGGTAAGATTCGCTGCGGACTATTTCACAGCCGCGTCCGTGCAGAAGCGGAAGCTGCGCTAGGCGCGCGTCAGTTCGGGGGGTCGCATGCAGTTCACCGACAAGCACAGCTTCGACAAGCCCGCCGCGGCGGTCATGAGGATGTTCGCGGACCGGGCCTACTTCGAGCGTAAGTACCAGGCGCTGGGTTTCCGCGACATCGAGGTGCTCGAGCACGCCGCCGACGGCCGCAGGTTCCGCATCAAGGTGCGCTACTCGGCGCCGAACAGCGCGCCACTGCCGGACTTCGCCAGGCGGTTCCTCGGCGAGAACAACCTCATCACCCAGTCCGACACCTGGGACGTCGAGAAGCGCACCGGGCGCATCGAGGCCGAGATCAGGGGCGTGCCGGTGAAGGTCAGCGCCGACATGAAGCTCGCCGACGAGGGCGGCGGCTCGGCCAACACCCTGAAATGGAACCTGTCCTGCGGCATCCCGCTGATTGGCGGCAAGCTCGAGCAGGTGGTCGCGGGGGACATCCAGGCCAAGTCGAAGGCCGACATGGCCAAGTCGCGGGAGCTCCTCCAATCTTATTGAAGGCAAGCAAAGTGCGGTAAGAACGCATCACAACACTCATACGCGCGAAGGGCCACTTAGAGTCCCATTGAAGCGCCGCCGAGCCGAGACTGCACCAAGGAGGGAGGAGAACCATGGAAGAGTCCATTTCGAGATTGCGCACGCCTGTCGCGCGCGGCAAGTCGGACGCTCGTCTCGTCATCGGTGGCATCGCGGCCATCATGGCGATCGCGGCCGTTCCTGCCCAAGCTCATATGGACTCTGAGGTCGTTGGCCAAGCAACGTACTGCGCGTCGCAGTACGAAACGAGGTGGGGCGGATGCTGGGGGTCTAACTTCACGACTCCTGAGGCGTGCGTGACATCCGCTCAGAACCGCTGCGCGGCCTGGCAGGCTGCGGAGCCGCAATACCACCATCGTTTCATGTTCGATTGGAACATCCCGAAGTGGGAGTGCACGCGCACCGACCAAACGACTCACGACAGTCGAGGTTTCGTGCTGGAGGAGTGGAACGTCGGACGATCGTGCCTGGCGCCCAAGTTTTTCGTCAAGGTGCCGCCGGTCGATCCCAATCTCGGTTGCTGCAGCGATCCTGTGGGCAATCCCATCAATCCCGCAACCGGCAACAAGTTCCAGCGTGAGCGCGATTACGAAGCTCGGGGGAGTTCCAAGCTGGAACTGGAGCGCTTCTACAACAGTCAGGACACACGCAGCACCGCGTTGGGTGGCTGGCGCCACACCTACATGCGTAACCTGCGCGACGACTTTGGAACGCAACCGCTCTACGATGCTGTCTCAGCCGACTTCTCGGATCAGTTCACGACGAAGGCAGCTGCCTGCCAGTCGGGATGGCCGCAGATCCGCTCGCGCGTGCCCGGTCTTGCGCAAACCACCGCCACCTACTCGAACAACACTTGCACGATCTATGAGGGTAGCCGCGTCCGGGCAACGTTAGCCGTGTATGGCACGAACTACACGCCACCGGTCGGCCCTCCCGCGGCTATCTACGGCGATCGACCAGATGGAAGCAGCCTGGAATTCGGTGGCAGCGCGCCCTTCACCCCCGCACTCGGCGTCACTGCGAAGCTGGAAGCCGTGGCCGGCGGCTACGACTTGACGGTAAACGACGTCATCGAGCACTACGACGGCGAGGGTGTGCTGCAATCCATCAGTGAGCCGTCCGGTTATCGGCGGGCACTTACCTACGAAGCGGGCCGCCTAAAGTCTGTAACAGATTCCTACGGACGCTCTCTCGGCTTTGGCTACGACGCAAACGGGCGGCTGACCACGTTCACCGATCCGGCGGGCCAAGTATTCACCTACGGCCACAGCGGCGCCAATCTCGGCACCGTCCTCGGTCCCGACAACAAAGTACGCACGTACCACTACGAGAACGCAACCTTCCCCAGCGCGTTAACCAAGATCACGGACGAAAACAACGCTGACTTCGCCGAGTGGACCTACGACACCATGGGGCGGGCTGACTCTTCGAAGCACGCGAACAATGCCGCGCTGACGCAGCTCACCTTCAACGCCGACGACACAACTTCGGTCCAAGACGCAATTAACACCATCCGCACCTATGCATTTGCTCTCGTCAATAAGGCGCTGAAGGTGACGAGTATCAGTCAACCGTGCGGCGGAAGCTGCGGCACTGCGAGCACCACGACCACCTACGCCAATGGATTCGTGGATACAAGGCAGGACTTCAACGGCAACATCACGGACTACACGTACAACAGTCGCGGACTCGAGGAGGCGCGCGTTGAGGCATACGGTACACCGTTGGCACGGACGGTCACGACGCAGTGGCATCCGAGTTTCCGCGTACCGACCCAGATCGACGAGTACGGCCACGACGACGACTTGCTGCGTACGACAACGTTTACGTACGATCCAATCACCGGTGATCGGTGGAGCAAGACGGTAACGGACGCGCTCACCGGGGAGAGCCGGACGATAACGTGGACTTACGAAGATGTCGGGCCGGCTGGCCAGCAGGTCAGCAGGATCGATACGGTCGATGGGCCGCGCACAGACGTCGCGGACGTCACCGATTACGACTACGACGCTTCTGGCAACCTCATCCGCGTCACCAATGCCCCGAACCAGGCGATCCAAATCACGAGCCACGACGTCCACGGCAACCCGCTGACGATCGTTGACCCGAATGGCGTCACCACGACACTGACCTACGACCTGCGCCAGCGGCTCAAGACGCGCACGGTGGCCGGTGCCATGACGAGCTTCGATTACGACGGAGTGGGGCAGCTCGACAAGGTCACGCTGCCGGGCGGGGCGTTCCTGGATTACACGTACGATGATGCGCACCGTTTGACCGACATCGAGGACAACCTCGGCAACCGCATTCAATACACGCTGGATGCCCTGGGCAACCGGACCGCGGAGGAAGTCTTCGATCCGCAGAACGTGCTCAGGCGCCGGCAGTCATCGGTGTTCGACGCGCTGGGGCGGCTCGACCAGATCAAGAACGCCGCGGGGCAGGTGGTCACGGATTACGGCTACGACGCCCAGGGCAATCGCACCAGCCAGACCGACTACAGCACTGCGGCGATCAGCTACACCACTACGTATACCCCGGATTTCCTGAACCGCATCAAACAGATCACCGATCCTCTGAATGGGGCGACGAATTACGGCTACGACGCGCTGAATCGGCTGACGTCGGTCGAGGATCCGGAGGGACTGGTCACGACCTACGCCGTCAACGCGCTGGGCGACGTCAAGCAGCAGGTCAGTCCGGACACCGGCACGACGCAGTACCCGATCCACGATGCGGCAGGCAACCCCAAGCGGCAGGTCGATGCGCGTGGTGTCCAGGTCGACTACGAATACGACGCCCTGAACCGCCTCACGTTCGTCGACTACCCGGGCACGGCCGAAGACGTCGCCTACGTCTACGACGGCGCCAACTACGCACCGGGCGTCCCCAATGGCAAGGGCAGGCTCACGGGCATCACGGAACACGACGGCACCAGCACGACCACGATCTTCTACGACGCCCGCGGCAACGTAACGCAGGAAACTCGGGTCATCGACAGCGCGACGTACACGACCGGTTATGGCTACGACACGACCGATCGCCTGACAAGCATCACTTATCCCAGCGGCCGCACTGTTACTTACGAGCGCAACGGCATCGGGCAGGTGAGCAAGGTCACCACGACAGTCGGCAGCACCACGACCATCGTCGCGGACCTCGTTGAATACGTGCCCTTTGGCGGCGTCAGCAGCTACGCGCTCGCCAACGGCATCGTTGCCACGCGCACCTATGACGGGGACTACCGGCTCACCGAGGTCAAAGACGAGGGAAGCGCCACGGTTCAACACCTCGATCAGACCTATGATCTGCGCAACAACATCGAGGAGATTGACGACCTGGTCGACGCGGCGCGCTGGCAGAGCTTCGATTACGACGCGCTGTCGCGGCTGACCTTCGCGCATGGCGTGTATGGCGATCTCAGCTACACCTACGACGGCGTCGGCAATCGGAAGACCGAAACGGTGACGCCGCCTGGGGGCGCGGACACCTACACCTATCCGAGCACGAGCCACCGTCTGCAATCGCTCAGCAGCGGCGCTAGCTTCGGCTACGACGACGCCGGTGCGGTCGAGACCAAGGGCGGGCTTTTCCTGGCCTACAACAATGCCCACCGCGCGAGCAGCGTCACGCTAAGCGGCACGACTGTCAACAACTTGTACAACTCCGCCGGGCAGCGAGTGCGCAAATCGGTTGGCAGCGAGCAGACCGTGTTCCACTACGATCGCAGCGGCCAGCTGTTGGCGGAGACCGGCAGTGGCGGTGCGCTCATCCAGCGTGAGTACGTATGGCTTGACGGCATTCCCCTGGCCGTGACCGCCGAGGTGAATCGCGCCACGGTTGTCACTGATAACACCGACCCGGCCTTCAGCAGCACCGGCAGCTGGGTCTCGTCCACCGCCAGCCCGGGCTACGAGGGCAGCGATTATCTCGCGCGGGCGCCCGTGGGCGAGCCGAGCGGGACGCAGACCCTGGACGATCTGGACTCCGGCACGTCAAAGACCGGCACGTGGGTGCCGCTCACGGGCACGCCGCCGGGCTACGAGGGTGTGGGCTACCAGCGTTCGGGCTTCAGCCTGACCCCGAATACGTTCACCTGGTCGCTGCCCTTGGTCACGCCGGGGGATTACCGGGTGTACGTGCGCTGGGTGTCGGACCCGTCCTACAGCACTGGTGCGCGCTACACCGTGGCACATGACGGTGGCAGCACGGTGCACACGATCGACCAGACCACGGGCGGCGGAGGCTGGTATCTGCTGGGCACCTACGCCTTCACGACGACCGCCCAGGTCAGCCTGGGCGACCCCGCCGGCGGCACGCTGGTTGCGGACGCGGTGCGCCTGATCCCAGTGACGGCGCTGACCGACACAGCGAGCTGGAGCGCCCCTGAGGCGCAGAGCTACCAGGTCTACGCCCGATGGCCTGCTGCCGCGCACCACTCGAAACGGGCGGTGTACACAGTCGCGCACGCCGGTGGCAGCACCGACCTGATTCAGGACCAGACTCAGGCGGGCGGCCAGTGGAACCTGCTGGGCACGTATACCTTCAGTTCCACCAGCCAGGGCGTGAGCCTGCGGGCCGACCCCGATGCCACGACCGTGGCGGATGCGATCCGCTTCATCCCCACCGGCTCGAGCGTGACGCAGCAGACCACCGCCTACGTCCATGCCGATCATCTCGGCATGGTGCAGAAGATGACCGACAGCGCCCAGCAGGTGGTCTGGCAGGCGATTTACGAGCCCTTCGGCGAGGCCGCTATCACCAAGCAGGCCTACTATGACAGCCCGCTGAGATTCCCGGGCCAGTATTTCGATGCGGAGACGGGGTTGCATCAGAACTGGAATCGAGACTACGATCCGACCATAGGTCGGTACCTCCAAAGCGACCCAATCGGTTTGGATGGAGGAATCAACACCTACGCCTATGGAGCGTCGAATCCCCTGACGATGATTGACCCGGATGGGCTGCTATTCATCGACCCAACCGGGTCGATGCCCGACGACACCACCGGGCCAACGCGCCCGCCCAAGCCAAAGGAATGCGAGGCCTGTGAGGGCGACGACCGTGTGGTGGTCGAGATCAAGAGCACTGTTTGTCGAATGGGCGATGTCATGTGCGAAATCGCTTACAGGCAGGCGGGCATCCCGGGACCATACACTCCACACAAGCGCGTGTTCTCGAAACGCTGCCTGATGACTATGGGCATGCTAGTGAAGCCGGCGGGATTCGCGGCCTCCGAGGGTGCGGTGCGAGTTGTGCCGCGAGTTGCAAGGGCAGCCGGTGCCTCCGAGGGCACGGCATCGGCACTCGGGCGGTGGGCGGGGCGACTGTTCGGCTGGCAGATGGGCGCTGCCCTACTTCCAATAGTGGGCGATCAAATCATGAACGACTGCGAGTGCGGCAAATGAACTCTCAACCTTCCGATTCAACACATGGACGGCGACCGGCAATCCGCCGTTTCGCAGCCTATCTGTGCGCGGCCTGCGTAGTCATCGTGATTGCCTGGCGCTGGATTTGGCCGTTCACGGGCCTAATGACCGACGTATTGTTCCTGGCAGTTGCGGTAGTTGGCCTGATCTCCGGCGTCGTCGCCGGGGTTTTCAAGGGAAATCAACCTGGCGGTTAGGTCGTGAGCCCTTTCAGAGTCGTTGCTCGGCATCCCGCGACAACCTTCGCACTGCTCGGCCTTGCGGCCTGGGGTGCACTAGCGGCGCTCGGCATTGAATACGATGCCGATGGGCTACGCGGCAGCCTCTACTGGGTTGCAGAGCTATTTCGCGCGCCATTCTGGGCCGTCGGCGAAGTGTTGTTCATGCTCGGCGGTGGCAAAGCGATACCTGGGCAAATACCGCTGACGATAGTCCTTGGGTTGGGGCTGTGCCTGCTCATCGATGCCGGAATTCGAATGATGCGCACGAAGAGCAGCGAAACAAAGGAAACCCCTGGGGCTTGAAGTTCGCCCAGACAGGGCCTCTAAGCCGCAGTCCACCCAAGTTCGCGTATGAGGAGGCCGAGCGCTGACACGGCGGCTTCTGCATCCGACTCTTCGACTGGGCGCAGTTTGCGGCGCTCCTGCTCGTTCGGCTTTGCCCGAGCGTGTAGTCGCGCAATTATCCGGGCGGCGCCAAGCAGCACTACGGGCGCCGCATCTTTCGCATGACGCTCGATGGTCTCGGTAAGCTGCCATAGGTCAACGTGCCTCACCGACTGGTCGCCCACCGTCGCGGCGTGACTCACGCTTAGAGCGACCTGTGCAGCGTCGCGACACCTGTCGATGACTGCGACGGGGCCAGCGCGGAACACCGAGTCCGCAACGCCCTCCAGCGCTTTCTCCACGGCAGTAGCTCCCTCGCGCGGAACCTTCGAGAGTTCAAGGTCCGGTAGCACCCCAAGTGCGGTCCGCGCGCGAAGGGTCACGAGGTCTTCGTCGGTAACGATTCTCTCGATCCCGACCACGTTCCAGATGCTGCTAGCCCCCTTGCCGCCAAGCGCAATCTGAACTCGATTCGGTGGGTTCAGGTGAATTGTTGCCGGCCAGCGAGAGAACGTGCATAGAGATGGGGAAGGGGCCAACAGGCTGATCGCGTAGGTTGCTTTCCACTCCTGGGGCTGTCCTGAGCCGTGACGCATGTAGAAGCGGCCACGCTTGATCCTAGTGACCGCATCAAAGTGATCCTCTCGAAACAGCAGCTCGACGGTTCGCAGATCGAGACTTTCCGGGACACGGCCGTAGTCCTCCGGTGTCTTCAGGACCGTAGCCACCGACACCATCGGGGGCGGCCAGAGCTCGCGCCCAAGGAATGGATTACTGCCCTCGAAGAACCGCTTACTGTGATCCTCAATCCCGATCATCATGTGGAGTTGACCCGCTTCGGTGGACGGGTGACGGCTTGGGACTCAAGCCGCATTGGGCAGCTCTCGTGACTGCATCTTCCGCTCGTAGTTGATGGGCGACAAGTAGCCGAGAGCCGAGTGGCGTCGATGCGGGTTGTACCAGCCCTCGATCCATTCAAAGACCGCCATGCGGGCCTCGGCCTGGTTGCGAAAGCGCCGGCGGTTGAGCAGCTCGCATTCCAGGCTGGCGAAGAAGCTCTCGGCCATAGCGTTGTCGTAGGCATCGCCGGTGGAGCCCATCGACGGCTGCACCCCCATCTCCCGGCAGCGCAGGCCGAAGGCGATCGAGGTGTACTGCGTGCCGCGATCCGAGTGATGGATGACGCCTTCGGGACGACGCTGCGTGAAAGCCATGTCGAGCGCCGCCAGCACCAGATCGGTCTTCAGGTGGGTCTCCATGGCCCAGCCGACCACGCGCCGGCTGCAAGCGTCGAGCACCATCGCCAGATACAGAAAGCCGCTCCAGGTCGGGATGTACGTGATGTCAGCGACCCAGAGCTGGTCCGGCGCAGCGATCGTGAAATCGCGCTCGACCAGATCCGGCGCCGGCGCAGCGTCGCGGTCCTGGACCGTCGTGCGCACGAAGCGATTGCGCAGCACGCCCTGCAGACCCTCCGCTTTCATCAGGCGCGCTACGCGCTTCTGGCCCACCGACCAGTCGTGCTCGTCCGCGAGCTCGGCCTGGATTCTCGGCGCCCCGTAGGTCTCGCGCGACCGTCGATGAATCGCGTGGATCTTCGCCGCCAGCGCGATGTCAGCCAGCGCCCGCGCCGACGGTGGCCGATCCAGCCAGGCATAGAAACCGCTCGGAGAAACCTGCAGCAGGCGGCACATCGTACGTACCGGATAGCGGGCCTGATTCGCCTTCACGAATCCGAAAACTTCTTGGAATTCGGCGCCTTTTCCTGCGCGAACCAGGCCGCGGCTTTTGAGAGGATTTCACGCTCCAGCTTGAGCTGCCGATTCTCCCGCCGCAGCTTCACCAGCTCCTCGCGCTCGAGCGTACTCAGGCCGTCCTTGCGCTTGCCGCTATCCCGATCCGCTTGCTTGACCCAACCCCGGATAGCCTCGCTCGACGGCTCGAACTCCCTGGCAAGCTCTTCGGGCGTGCGTCCAGCCCGGACCAATTCAACCATTTGCTGCCGGAATTCCGGCGGGTACGGCTTGTGCGACTTTCGCATTGTGGACTCCTTGGGAAACAAGACTCAGGTGTCCACGAAAGCGGGTCAACTCCAGGCAATGGAAGCCACCAAGGTTGTCTGTAAGGTCTATGGCGGTCTGCGTGGAATTGTCGAAGACCGCTTCGGAGAGGCCCGTTAGCGCATGGGCTCCACGATCTTTACGCCGGGGCTGAACGACTTCTGTCAAACATACTTTGTGGAGAATTCTCAGCGCGTTCCAGACCCCAAGCAGCTGCTACCAAGGCTAAGGACTGAACAGGAGAGCATTTTCGAGCAGCTCCTTCTCTTTGACCGAATTTCGTTCAAGGTATACGGCGAGAACATTCTGGTGCCGGTCTTGATCAATACGTTTGGCCAAGCCGGCCTTGATGCATTGTTGGAGCAAGACGCGATTCGTTTCACGCTTTGGACTCCAACGGTCGTCCATATCGTTGACGACATTCCGGGCGTCAATCCGTTGGCCGCCGGCAACCTATCATCGCCGGCCCACTCCGACCCTGAGCAGTCCGTTGAACTCGGATTTCAATGGATGGATAAACCCTTGCCACGTAGGGAGCGCCGAGCGCTGATCAAGAAGCTTCTGAAGACTTACGACATTCCGCCGACTACACTCTCTCACGAGGCGGTCAGACTGACGCTCTCCGCGTATGAGTCAGGAAAACTCGCCCAGCTCGGGGGTGCCGGGGACGGCACATTCCGGCAGCCGCGCGGAGCGGCGGACAAGAAGGCGCTCAATGAGCACGCGACCCGCCTGGTCGAGTACTCATACATGGTTGAGCGAGGCATGACCTCCTTTGCCGAGCCGGACTATTTCGCGCTCCTAAGCAGCACGGCGACAAAGCTCCGGTCGGGCAATACAACGACGAACGCCTTCGGGGCAATCGCAGAACTGGAGAATTTTCCTGACCTTAGGGCCTTAGCGCGTCAGATCGACGACCCCTATTCAAAGCTCCCGAAGCTGCGTAGTAAGGGCAGCGCCGAGAAATTCAGGAAGTGGCTGGATAAGGCGACTCTGGAGCCGGACGGCTCCGTCACAAGGGCATACGTCGACGCCGTTGAGGAGGCTCAGGGGTTCTTTGAGACCAAGAAAGGGCGATTCGTGAAGTCGGTCGCAGTGACCACGGTTGGGGGCGTTATCGGAGGTGCAGTTGGCGGACTTCCGGGGGCCGCCGCTGGGTCAACGCTGGCGAAGCTTGTAGAGCCAGCGGCGGATTACGCATTTGATCTAGTCGATGAGTTCGTTATTAGCGGCTTGACCAAGGGATGGACGCCGCGCATGTTCCTCAGTGACCTCCGGAAGGAATTATCGCCGAAGCCTGGGGCCGAATGAGCACAGATATCTCTGGCCTCCGGGAGCGTTATAGGCCCGCCAAGATAAAGGTTCTCTTCGTTGCGGAATCGCCGCCCGACTCACCTGAGTACGAGGTGCGCTTTTTCTACAACTCGCGCCAAGAACGGCACGATCACATGTACCGTTCGCTGATGGAGGCGGCCTTCCCGGATTTCAGGCATCGGCCGGGCGAAAAGGACGCTTGGCTAAGGAGATTCCAACGGGCCGGGTATTACATGATCGACGCAACAGACCGACCTGTTAATCGCTTATCGCCCCTAGAGCGCCGAGAAGAGCTGAGGAGGAGCCTGGAGCCGAAGGTTGCCGAGATTGGCCGGCTCATCGTCGCGGGAACGCCGATTGTCCTAATCAAGAAGAACATATTTGAGGCATTCAGCCAGCCGCTACGCGACGCGGGCCATAACGTCATTCATAAGACCTTCCTGCCGTTCCCGTCCCACGGGCACCAGGCCCGCTTCATAGAGGCGTGCAGCAAGTGTCTTCGCACGAGTCGGGGCGCGACATGAACGTGGCGCGCAACGTTGCGCACGCACGACGCAAGCGGCGCGTCCGAGCTCGACTGCGTGGGAAAACGAGAAAGAGCTCTTTAAGAGGGAGGTCCATCGCAATACTGCCGGGCCAGTATTTCGATGCGGAGACGGGGTTGCATCAGAATGGCTTCCGCGACTACGACCCGACGCTGGGACGCTACCTCCAGTCCGACCCAATTGGCCTGCGCGGTGGTCTCAGCACGTACGGCTACGTCCTTCAAAATCCGATCTCGCATATTGATCCAATGGGTCTCGAAACTACGGTCGCGTGCCGCGGCGTTAATAACGACAGTTGGTGGAAGGCCGCCATACTTCGGCTAAGCCGCAGCAAGCACTGTTTCGTAGTGGTGTGGCATTGGAAGGAGGAATGCCCGAACAAATGTCGGGTCATCGATGCTCAGTTCAGCGTCGCCGGTAACGAAACGCCGTTCCGGCAGGACTGGCACACGATTCCCGGGTATACGTTCGGCGACGACCGTAACTCCTGGAGTTGGGGTACCGCTGACGAGTACGACATTTCACCGGTACCACAGACCCACGAAGCCTTCGACCGCGCCGTTACCGAAGCCGGATACGCCTACAACTCAGGCGAGCCCTACGACAAATGGGGGCCGAACTCGAACACGGCCACAGACAACATCATCGAAAATGCTGGCGGAGTAATGCCAAACATCTGTGGCGCCTACGGCCAGAACCACGGAGAGCCCTGATGTCGAATCCAAATAGTCGTGCTCGTTACTGGATCGTTGCAGCGCTTCTGGTGCTGGTATCAGCGCTTGGTATCGCAGCTACACAAGTGGACCTTCCGCTCGGTGCTATCGATGGCGTCGAGGAGGGAATGGGGCAGACGGAGACGTTGCGCCGGCTGGCTCAGATCGGCGTTGATGGCGTTGTGCCGGCAGTAGGTGAGGCAGTTGTAGTACGAGGGTCAAACTTGGACGAGATTCCTGAACTGATGCGCAGTGAGGGAATCTGCATCTCCGACAATGCTGGTCTTGCCATGAATCTTGAACTAGGCAAAGACGGCGCGGTGAAAACCCTGTATGCGAGTGACCCTGCTGCATCACAATTTGGCATCGTCAACTCTTACAAAGAGGTCGAGGCGCTGCTGCGCTCGGTCCTTCCAAAGAAAGAGGGCCTCGTCGCCGGTCGCTGCGTCCCCAATGCCCGGTGGGTTTCGCTGCTGACGACCAATGAGGCTGACAGCGCCTACCTCCTGCGGCAGGCCGCATGGCGGTATCGGCGACCGCGATCGTATTCGTGGGTAACCGTGGAGTTCGCGGAGGGTAAAGTAACGCGCATTGCGTATCGATGGCAGCCGTTCGAGGGATGAGTGCCGACATCTCCTCATCTCGCCCCGGAACTCCGGGGGAATGAGAGAAAGAGCTCCTTAAGGGAGAGACCCTTCGCAATACTGCCGGGCCAGTATTTCGATGCGGAGACGGGGCTGCACCAGAACCGGCTCGGGGCCGGCAACCCCAGCCTTGGGCGGTACCTCGAAGTGTTCCGAAAGTCCTACTGAGCCACGTTCAGCTTGCGGTTGCCGGCGGCGACCGGCAGGCGCGATGATGGGGCATGTCCGAGCCCGAACAGCCGCCGCAGAGTCTGTGGCGCACCCTCGCCAGCGTCGGCGCGTCGTTCTTCGGCGTGCAGAGCTCCAAGAACCGCGAGCGCGACTTCACCCGCGGCAAGGCTTCCCACTTCATCGTGGTGGGCCTGATCGCCACCGTCGTGTTCGTGGCGGCCGTGATCCTCGCGGTGCGCTTCGCCCTGAACCAGGCGGGCCCGTGAGCGTGCGCCGGCTGCCGTCGGCGGCGCTGGCGCTGGCCGCCTGCGCTTGTGCCGGCGGCGCTCCGGTCGTGGAGCCGGTCGCCACCGTCGACGGCGCGCAGCGGGAGCTGTACTGGGTCGACCGCAGCCCCTACAACATCCTGGGGCCGCAGCCCTGCGAGCCCGGCATCGTCACGGCCGAGTACGTCATCGGCGACAACGGCCGCGTGCGCGACGTGGACATCGTCGCCTCGAGGCCGCGCCTGCCGAAGAACGAGTACGCGGTGAAGAACGAACTGTGGGAGCGGCGCTTCGATCCCGGACCGGAAAATTCGCAGCAGCACGCGATCCGCGTGATCGAGGACTTCCGCATCGACTGCGGACCGGGCCGGCCGAAATGGCGGTAGGGCCGCCGAGGCGCGCCGCATGACGAGCGACCGGCGATGACGAACGCCCTGCGCCCGGCGTGCGGCGTGTTGTTGTGCCTGGCCGCGGGCTGCGCGCCGGCGCCGTCGCCGGTGCGCGCGCCGCAGACCGAGGCGCCGATGGTCAGCTGCGAGAGGGCCGGCGACGCGGACTTCGAAGGCGAGGGCGAAGAGCGCTTCTGGCGCTACCTGGACTGGATCGTGCGCACCCATGGCGCGCAGGCCGGGCTGATGCCGTACCACGTGTCGCTGGCCATGGTGCGCGGCGCGCCCAAGCCGGGGCCGGGCGGCGTCACCGCCGGGGAGATCTCGTGCGACGCCAGGCGCTATCGCATCACCCTGTACCGCGATGCGCTGTCGGGCCGGCCGCTGCAGGCGGCGTACCGCACGCTGGCCCACGAATTCTTCCACGTCGTCCAGGTGCGCCGCGACGGCCTGGCCTGCGAAGCGCGCGAGGGCCAGCGCACCGCCTACGAGGACGAGGCGGTGGCGTTCGCGGCGCGCGTCGTGCCGGCATGCCGGGCGCGCGCGGATGCGGCGCCTATGCCTCGGGACATCATGCCGCGCGCGCGCGACCACTGCGACGTGGCGCTCGCCGCCGATTTCGAGGGCTCGGCCGCCGCCGAGTGGCAGCGCTACGTCGACGGGCTGATCGGCGCCCGCGGCGCAGCCTTCGGGCTGGCGCCGGGGCAGGTGGCCGTCGCCATCTCGGACGGCCCGCCCCGGCCGGGGCTGCGCGGCGTCATCGCCGCCGACATCGGCTGCGCCGGCGTGGACGTGCCGCGCTACCGCATCACGCTGTACCGGCGCGCGCTCGAAGGACGGCGCCTGGGCGTCGCCTACCACACGCTGGTGCGCCAGTTCCAGCACATCGTGCAGATGCGCCGCGACCGCCTGGCCTGCGGGGGCGGCGACGAGGCGTCGGCGGGATACTACGAGCGCGAGGCACTCGCCGTCGCCGACTGGCTGGTGCCGGCCTGCAAGTAGGAGCGCCTCTCAGGCGCGACGGTCGCGCAGCTGCTTGAGCCGGTAGACCAGGTCCAGCGCGTCCTTGGGCGACAGGCCGTCGGCGTCGGCCGCGTCGAGCAGCTTGAGGATCTCGGCGCCCGGGCCGTCGAACAGCGCCAGCTGCGGCTCGGCTTTCGGCGCCGCCGGCAGGTGGAAGGTCTCGAGCGTCTTCAGGTAGGCGCGCGCCTGCTCGATCACCGGCTTGGGGATGCCGGCCAGCGCCGCCACCTGCAGGCCGAAGCTGCGGTTGGCCGGCCCGGACTGCACGCGGTGGAGCAGCACCAGCTTGTCCCCGTACTCGGTCGCATCGAGGTGCACGTTGGCCACGCCCGGCACGGCCTGCTCGAGCTCGGTCAGCTCGAAGTAGTGCGTGGCGAACAACGTGAAGGCGCGGGTCTTCGCCGCCAGGTGCTCGGCCACCGCGCGCGCGAGCGACAGGCCGTCGTAGGTGCTGGTGCCGCGGCCGATCTCGTCCATCAGCACCAGCGAGCGCTCGCTGGCGTTGTGCAGGATCGCCGCGGTCTCGGTCATCTCGACCATGAAGGTGGACTGGCCCGAGGCGAGGTCGTCCGCCGCGCCGATGCGGGTGAAGATGCGGTCGACCGGCCCAAGCGTCGCCGCCTCTGCCGGCACGAACGCGCCGGCGTGCGCCAGCACCACGATCAGCGCGGTCTGGCGCATGTAGGTGGACTTGCCGCCCATGTTGGGCCCGGTGATCACCAGCAGGCGCCGCTCCGGCGCCAGCGACAGGTCGTTGGGCACGAACGGCTCGCGGCTGCTCTGCTCGACCACCAGGTGCCGGCCGCCCTTGATGTCGAGGCCTGGCGCGTCGGCGAGCCGCGGGCGCGTAAGGTTCAGCGCGCGCGCCCGCTCGGCGTAGCAGGCCAGCACGTCGAGCTCGGCCAGCGCGGCGGCGGTGGCCTGCAGGGCGGCGAGCTGCGCGTTCAGCGCATCGAGCAGCCGGTCGTAGAGCTCCTTCTCGCGCGCCAGCGCGCGCTCGCGCGCGGACAGCACCTGGTCCTCGAACTGCTTCAGCTCGTCGGTGATGTAGCGCTCCTGGCCCTTGAGCGTCTGCCGGCGGTGGTACTCGACCGGCACCTTGCCGGCGTGGGCGCGGCCGATCTCGATGTAGAACCCGGTGACACGGTTGTAGCCGACCTTGAGCGTGTCGACGCCGGTGCGGGCGCGCTCGCGGCGCTCGAGGTCGGCCAGGAAGTCGTCGGCGTTATTGGACAAATTCCGCAGCTCGTCGAGGGTGGCGTCGTAGCCGGCGCGGAATACGCCGCCGTCCTTGACCAGCAGCGGCAACTCGTCGGCCAGCGCGCGCGACAGCTCCGCGGCGAGCTGCGGGTGCGGCCCGAGCGCATGCTCCAGCTGCAGCAGGCGCGGCGCGCCGGCGCCCGCCAGCGTGGCGATGACGGCGGGCAGCCGCGCCAGCACGGCGCCGAGGCCTTTGATGTCGCGCGGCCGCGCGCTGCGCAAGGCAATGCGCGCGGCGATGCGCTCGAGGTCGGCGAGGTCGCCGAGCGCCTCGCGCAGGGCCTCGAAGCGCGCGCCGTCGAGCAGCCGCTCGACCGCGTCGTAGCGCACGCCGAGCTCGGCGCGGTCCCGCAGCGGCCGGGTCAGCCAGCGCGCCAGCAGGCGTGAGCCCATGTGCGTGCGGCAGCTGTCCATCACCGCGAGCAGGCAGCGCTCGCGTTCGCCGGAAAGGCTGCGGTCGAGTTCGAGGTTGCGCCGCGTGACGGCGTCCAGCGCCAGCGCCTGGTCGAGCGTCTCGACGCGCAGCGCGCGCAGGTGCGGCAGCACGGTCTTCTGCGTCTGCTGCGCGTACTGCAGCAGCGCGCCGGCCGCGCCCAGGCCGGCGGTGAGGCCTTCGGCGCCGAAGCCCTTGAGGTCGCGCGTGCCGAACTGATGCGTCAGCAGGCGCCGCGCGCTGCCCGGGTCAAAGTGCCAGGGCGGCTGCGGCCGCAGCGAGTAGCCGGGAACGCCGGGGTCGTGGCCGTCGGCCACCAGCAGCTCGGCCGGACGCAGGCGCGCCAGCTCGGCATGCAGCTCGGGCGCGCGCTCGGCCTCGACCACGGCGAACGCGCCGGACGCCAGCTCGAGCCAGGCCAGCCCTGCCCTGAGCTCCGTCGAAGGGGCGTGCCGCTCGCGCGTGACGCACAGCGCCGCCAGCACCGTGGCGCGGCGCGGATCGAGCAGGGTGTCCTCGGTGACGGTGCCCGGCGTCACCACGCGCACCACCTCGCGCCGCACCGGACCCTTTTCCACGCCCACTTCGCCGACCTGCTCGCAGATCGCGGCCGACTCGCCCAGGCGCACCAGCCGCGCCAGGTACTGGTCGAGCGCGTGCACCGGCACGCCGGCCATCGGGATCGGCGCGCCGGCCGACTCGCCGCGCTGGGTCAGGGTGATGTTCAGCAGCCGCGCGCCCTTGCGCGCGTCGTCATAGAACAGCTCGTAGAAGTCGCCCATGCGGAACAGCAGCAACAGGTCCGGGTACCCCGCCTTGATGGCGAGGTACTGCTGCATCAGCGGCGTGTGGGGCGCGGCAATCATTTGGGGACAGACCCTTAATTTTCGGGCGCAGTCTAGCGGCTCGCCGAGAAATCCCCGAATAAAATTAAGGGTCTGTCCCCAAATGGCGGTGGGATTGCCGCACTGCGGCAAAGCGAAAGACCTAAAATGCGCCCGCGAAAACATTCCCCTGCGCGGCACATGTCAGAAACTCCATGAACAACGAAGCGGCCTCCAACCAGGAGCTCGACGTCCTGCTCAACCGGGTGGAGGCGCTGGCCGGCAAGCGCGTGGACAAGGCCGAGCGGCCGCTGTTCCGCGCATTCCTCAGCCATTACTACGAGATGGCATCGCTGGAGACCCTCAAGCTGCGCACGCCGGAGGAACTGCTCGACACGGCGGCCGGGCATTTCGCGCTGGCGCGCGCGCGCCAGCCGGGCGGGCTGCTGATCGAGGTGCTGCCGCCGGCCGACGCGCAGGCGTCCGGCCGCGCCGGCTTCGCCACCTTGCGCACGGTCGCCGAGGACATGCCGTTCCTGTACGACTCGGTCGGCATGGCGGTGCGCGCGGCCGGCGTGTCCATCGACTGGACCGTGCACCCGGTGCTGCGCGTGCGCCGCGACGGCGACGGCGCACTGGCCGAGGTGACCGGCGTCGCCGGCACCGGCCTGGGCGGCGACCCGGAATCCCTGATCCACGTCGAGTGCGAGGCGCTGGCCCGGCCCGAGGACTATGCGGCGCTCGAGGCCAGGCTGCGCGAGGTGGTGGGCGAGCTGCGCCGGTGCGTGGACGACTACCGCGCCATGCGCGCGCGGGTGGCGGCGCTGATCGAGCGTCTCGACACGGTGCCCCAGGGCGCCGACGCCGGCGAGTTTCGCGAGGCGCAGGAGTTCCTGCGCTGGCTCGACGAGGGGCGCTTCACCTTCCTCGGCTACTCCGAGTCGCGCGTCGGCGGGTCGGGCCCTTCGACTGCGCTCAGGACAGGCTTCGAGGACGTGCGCGACGCGTCGCTCGGCCTGTTGCGGCCGGGCGGGCGCTTCGAGGACACGCAGGAATACATCGCGCCGCGCGAGGAACTGTCCAAGTACGCCACCAGCAAGCGCGTGGTGGTGGTCAGCAAGGGCAACGTGCGCTCGCCGCTGCACCATCCCGAGTACTTCGACGTCATCTCGGTCAAGCACTTCGACGCCGACGGCGAGGTGCAGGGCGTCAGCCGCTTCGTCGGCCTGTTCGCCAGCGAGGTCTACGCCAGCCGCGTGCGCGAGATCCCGCTGCTGCGGCGCAAGGCCGAGTACGTGATGCAGCGCGCGCGCCTGCCAGAGCACAGCCACTCCGGCAAGAACCTGCGCGAGATCCTGCACACCCTGCCGCGCGACGAGTTGTTCCAGAGCTCGGAGCCGGAGCTGTACCAGCTGTGCATGGGTATCCGCGCCTTGAGGGACCGCCACCAGCTGCGCCTGTTCATGCGGCGCGACCGCTACGGCCGCTACTACACCTGCATGGTCTACCTGTCGCGCGAGCGCTACTCGTCCGACTTGCGCGACCGCATCGGCGGCGAGCTGTCCGCGATTTTCGGCGCGATCTCGATCGACCGCACCGTCGAGTTCCTGCGCGGCTCGCTGGCGCGCATCCTCTACGTGGTCCGCACCGAGCCCGGCACCACCGTCGCGCTGACCGCCGACGAGGTCGAACAGCGCCTGCAGGCGGTGACGCGCTCGTGGCGCGAGCAGCTGCGCGAGGTGTTCCGGCCGCACCCGGTGGTCGACGGCGCCGCCATGGCGGCGCGCTTCGGCGACGCCTTCCCGGTGTCGTACACCTCGGTGACTTCCGCCGAGGAGGCCGCGGCCGACGTCGAGCAGCTGGTCCGGCTGTCCGCCGACGCGCCGCTGCTGCCGCGGTTGAGCGTGGGCGCCGGCGGCGCGGCCACGCTCAAGCTGTACTCGCACGGCCGGCCGATCGCGCTGTCCGACGTGCTGCCGACGCTGGAGAACTTCGGCCTGCGCGTGATCTGGCAGGACCCGACCGAGGTCAAGCCGCGCGACGGTGACCCGTTGTGGGTGCAGGCCTTCGCGGTTGATCTCGGCGACGTGGGCGCCAGCCTCGCTGCCGATGGGCTTGCGCCGCCCAAAGGCCGTTCGGCCGGCGCCCCCGTCGCCGAACCCGCTCAGTTCGAGAGCGCGCTGCTCGCGGTGTGGCGCGGCGAGCTCGAGAACGACGGGCTCAACCGGCTGGTGCTGCGCGCCGGCCTCGACGCGCGCCAGGTGGTGTGCCTGCGCGCGCTGTGCAAGTACCTGATCCAGACCGGCCTGCCGTACAGCCAGTCCTACATCGAGCAGCTGCTGGCCGAGCACGCCGCCATCGCCGCACTGCTGGTGCGGCTGTTCGAGGCGCGCTTCGACCCGCAGCTCGACGACAAGAAGCGCAACAACGAGCAGCTCAAGCTGGCGCAGGAGCTGGACGCAACGCTCGACAAGGTGGCGACGCTCGACGGCGACCGCGTGCTGCGCGCGCTGCTGGCGGTGGTGCGTGCGGCGCTGCGCACCAACTATTTCCAGCCGGCGGCACCTGTAGGAGCGGCCTTGGCCGCGACCGGAATCGCGCCCAAGGGCGCTCCTACGACAGCGTACAAGCACTACGTCAGCATCAAGCTCGACCCCAAGGGCGTGCCCGAGCTGCCGCAGCCGCTGCCGATGTTCGAGGTCTTCGTCTACGCGCCGGAGGTCGAGGGCATCCACCTTCGCGGCGGCAAGGTCGCGCGCGGCGGCCTGCGCTGGAGCGACCGCAAGCAGGACTTCCGCACCGAGGTGCTGGGCCTGATGAAGGCGCAGATGGTCAAGAACGCCATCATCGTGCCGGTCGGCGCCAAGGGCGGCTTCGTGGTCAAGCAGGGCGACCCGGGCAAGCGCGAGGAATGGCTCAAGGCCGGCGTCGAGTGCTACAAGACCTTCCTGCGCGGGCTGCTCGACATCACCGACAACCGCGTCGGCGGCGAAGTCGTGCCGCCGCCCAAGGTGGTGCGCTACGACGAGGACGACCCCTACCTGGTGGTGGCCGCCGACAAGGGCACGGCCACGTTCTCCGACGTCGCCAACGGCCTGGCGGCGGACTACGGCTTCTGGCTGGGTGACGCTTTCGCCTCGGGCGGGTCCGCCGGCTACGACCACAAGAAGATGGGCATCACCGCGAAGGGCGCGTGGGAAAGCGTCAAGCGCCACTTCCGCGAGATGGGCCACGACATCCAGGCCGAGGCGTTCAGCGTGGTCGGCGTCGGCGACATGAGCGGCGACGTGTTCGGCAACGGCATGCTGCTGTCGCCCAAGATCCGCCTGCTCGCGGCCTTCGACCACCGCCACATCTTCCTCGACCCCAGCCCCGACTGCGAGAGCAGCTTCGCCGAGCGCGAGCGCATGTTCGCGCTGCCGCGCAGCTCGTGGGACGACTACCACAGGGATCTCATCAGCAAGGGCGGCGGCGTGTTCCCGCGCTCGGCCAAGCTGATCAAGCTGTCGCCGGAGGCGCAGAAGGCGCTAGACGTGCGGAAAGTTAACTACACGCCCAACGAGCTGATCAACGCCATCCTCAAGGCGCCGGTGGACCTGCTGTGGAACGGCGGCATCGGCACCTACGTCAAGAGCCAGTACCAGGCCAACAGCGACGTCGGCGACCGCGCCAACGACGCCATCCGCGTCAGCGGCCGCGAGCTGCGCTGCAAGGTGGTGGGCGAGGGCGGCAACCTCGGCATGACGCAGCTCGGCCGCATCGAGTACGCCCTGCACGGCGGCCGCTGCAATACCGACTCGATCGACAACAGCGGCGGCGTGCACAGCTCCGACCGCGAAGTCAACATCAAGATCCCGCTGAACGGGCTGATGCAGGAAGGCAAGCTGGCGCGCGACAAGCGCGACCCCCTGCTCGCCCGCATGACCGACGACCTGGTCAGGGCGGTGCTGTACGACAGCTACGTGCAGAGCCTGGCCATCAGCCTGCTCGAGCGCGACGCCGCCGCCCGGCTTGGCGAGCACGCCAATCTGGTCCGGCTGCTCGAGCGCGACGGCCTGATCGCGCGCGCGGTCGAGTACCTGCCGGACGACGAGGCCATGACCGAGCGGCGCACGCGCGGCAAGGGCCTGACCCGGCCCGAGCTGGCGATCCTGGTGTCGTACGCCAAGATCTCGCTATACGACACGGTGCTGAACTCGGAGGTGCCGGACGACCCGTTCTTCGAGCGCGACCTGCTGTCGTACTTTCCCCCCGATCTGGTCAGGAAGCACCGCGACGCCATGGTGAACCACCGCCTGCGCCGCGAGATCGTCGCCACCATCCTGTCCAACGCGGTGGTCAACCGCATGGGCATCGCCTTCGCCCACCGCTTCGCCGAGGACCACGGCATGCCTCGCGCCGAGGTGGTCAAGGCCTACGCCATGGCGCACGAGCTGTATGACGCCGACCGCTACTGGCATGCGATCGAGGCGCTCGACGGCAAGGCCACCGCGGCGCTGCAGTTCCGGCTGTTCGGCCGCGCCATCGGCTTGGTCAAGCACGCGACGACATGGCTGATCAACGCCAAGCACACACAGCGGCCGATCGGCGAGGCACTCGAGCGCCTGAAGAAGCCGGTGGCCGAGGTCGAGGCGCTGCTGCCGGAGGTGCTGCCGCCGACCTACCGTAGCGCCTGGGACAAGGCGGTCGAGGGCATGGAGAAGGACGGCACGCCGGCCAGGCTCGCGCGCGAGCTGGCCAACACCATGGTCATCGGCTCGGCGCCGGACATCGCCGAGCTGGCGCTCGAGGCGAAAGTGTCGCTGGCCGAGGCCGCCGGGGTGTACTTCGGCATCGGCGACCGCCTGCGCGTGCTGTGGCTGCTGTCGTCGATCATCGGCCTCAACGTCCAGGGCATCTGGCAGGCGCTGGCGCGCAGCAACCTGCGCGACGACAGCTACCGCCTGCACCGCCTGATCGCCGCGCGCATCCTCAAGCAGCCCGGGAAGACCGCCGAGGAGCGCATCGAGGTCTGGGTGCAGGCGCACGAGGCGCGCGTCAGGTTCGGCATCCAGCGCCTGCAGGAGCTGCAGGTCACGACGCCGGTCGAGTTCGGCGTGCTGGCCGTGGGCGTGCGGGAGCTGCGCAAGCTGAGCCAGCTGTAGGAGCGGCCCATGGCCGCGACGGATTCCAGCCTCGCGGCTTTCTACCGGGACATGGCCGTCCCGGAGCGCCGCACCTTCTGGGCCTGCTTCTGGGGCTGGCTGCTCGACGGCATGGACTTCATGGTCTATCCGCTGGTCATCGGCACGCTGGTCGCGCTATGGCAGGTCGATCGCGCCAGCGCCGGATTCGCGGTGACGCTCACGCTGCTGTTCTCCGCCATCGGCGGCTGGGCCGCCGGATATCTCTCGGATCGCATCGGCCGGGTGCGCACGCTGCAGATCACCATTTTGTGGTTCTCGCTGTTCAGCCTGCTGTGCGCGTTCGCGCAGGACTTCGGCCAGCTCATCGTGCTGCGCGCGCTGCTCGGCCTGGGCTTCGGCGGCGAGTGGGCCGCCGGCGCGGTGCTGATGGGCGAGGCCATCCGCGCGCAATACCGCGGCCGCGCCGTGGGCGCCGTGCAGTCGGGCTGGGCCGTGGGCTGGGGCGCGGCCGTGCTGGTGCAGGCCGCGCTGTTCTCGCTGCTGCCCCCGGAGCAGGCCTGGCGCTGGCTGTTCGCGTTCGGCGCGGTGCCGGCGCTGCTGGTGTTCTACATCCGCCGCAACGTGCCGGAGCCCGCGCTGGCGCAGCGCCGGCGCGCGGAGGGTGCCGGCGCCGGAATCCTGGAGATCTTCCGGCCGGACGTGCTGCGCACCACCGTGCTCGCCTCGCTGCTCGGCGTGGGCGCCCAAGGCGGCTACTACGCGATCATGACCTGGCTGCCCAGCTTCCTGCGCGACGAGCGCGGCCTGACCGTGGTCGGTTCGGCCGGCTACCTCGGCGCAGCCATCGGCGGCGCCTTCGCCGGCTACCTGGTGGGTGCGTACCTCGCCGACCGCATCGGCCGGCGGCGGCTGTTCCAGTCGTTCGCGCTCGGCGCCGGGGCCATCGTCATCGCCTACACGCTGCTGCCGATCACGCCGCAGTGGATGCTGGTGCTCGGCTTCCCGCTCGGCTTCTTCGCCAGCGGCTACTTCTCGGGATTCGGCGCGTTCCTGACCGAGCTCTACCCGACGCGCCTGCGCGGCTCGGGCCTGGGCTTCTGCTACAACTTCGGCCGCGGCCTGGGCGCGCTGTTCCCGACCCTGGTCGGGGCGCTGGCGGCGGCGCTGTCGCTGGCCGGGGCGATGGCGGCATTCGCGCTGCTCGCCTACGGGTTGATGTTCGCGGCGGCGACCGTGCTGCCCGAGACGCGTGGCAAGATTCTCGAATGACGATCATCGACCTCAACGCCGACCTGGCCGAGGGCGTGACCGACGACGACGGGCTGCTCGGCGTCGTCTCCAGCGCCAACGTCGCCTGCGGCTTCCACGCCGGCGATGCCGCCACCATGCGCCGCGTGTGCGCGCTGGCCGCCGCGCGCGGCGTGCGCATCGGCGCGCAGGTGAGCTACCAGGACCGCGAGAACTTTGGCCGGCGTGACATGGACGTGCCGCCCGATCAGCTGGCCGCGGACGTGCTGTACCAGATCGGCGCGCTGGCGGCGTTCGGCGACGTGGCCTACGTCAAGCCGCATGGCGCGCTGTACAACCGCGTGGTGCACGACGAGCGCCAGGCGCGCGCGGTGGTTGAGGCGGTGAAGGCGTGGCGCGAGCCGCTGCCGCTGCTCGGCCTGCCGGGCTCGCGCGTGCTGGCGCTGGCGCGCGACGCCGGACTGACCGCGATCGAGGAAGGCTTCGCCGACCGCGCCTACACGCCAGAAGGGTTTCTCGTGCCGCGCTCGCAGCCGGGCGCGGTGATCAGCGACGCGGCCGAGGCCGCGCGCCGCGCGCTCGAGCTGGCGCGCTCGGGCAAGGTGCGCTCGCTGTGCGTGCACGGCGACACGCCGGGTGCGGTGGCCATGGCGCGGCGCGTGCGCGCCGAGCTCGAGGCCGCCGGCATCGCCATCGCGCCGTTCGCATGAACTTCCGGCGCACCGGCGAGGGCGGGCTGCTGGTCGAGCTGCCCGGACTCGACGAGGTGCTGCGCCTCGCCGCGGAACTGCGCCGGCGCGCGCCGCCCGGGGTCACCGAGATCGTGCCAGCCGCGCGCACCGTGCTGCTGGTGGGCAGCGGGCTCGACGCGCTCGCCGCAGAGATCGAGGACTGGCGCCTGCCGCCGGTTGCCGCCGGCGATGACGTGCCGCTCGAGATTGCCGTGAGCTACGACGGCCCGGACCTCGACGAAGTCTGCGCGCGGGCGCGGCTCACGCGCGATGAGCTGATCGCGCTGCACACGGGCACGGTGCTGACTGCCGCGTTCTGCGGCTTTGCGCCCGGCTTCGCGTACCTTGCCGGCTTGCCGGCGCGCCTGCACGTGCCGCGGCGCGTGACGCCGCGCACGCGGGTCGAAGCCGGCGCCGTCGGCCTCGCCGGCGAGTTCACGGGCGTCTATCCGCGCGCTTCGCCCGGCGGCTGGCAGGTCATCGGCCAAACGCGGTTGCGCGTGTGGGATGAAACGCGCGATCCGCCGGGCCTGCTCGCCCCCGGTGCGCGCGTGAGGTTTGTGCGCGCATGATCGTCGTCGAGAAGCCGGGCTCGCTGACGCTGGTCGAGGACCTCGGCCGGCCCGGTTACGCTCATCTCGCGGTGCCGCGTTCGGGCGCGGCCGACCGCCCGGCGTGCATCCGCGCCAACCGGCGGGTCGGCAATGCCGACGGCGCGGCGGTGCTCGAGATGACGCTGCTGGGCGCGCGGCTGCGCTTCGACGACGATGCCCTGATCGCCCTGAGCGGGGCCGACATGGACGCGCGGCTCGACGGGGCATCGATCTGGCTCGAAAAGGCGATCGCGGTGCGTGCCGGTCAGACCCTGGAATGCGGCGCGGCGCGCCGCGGCGTGCGCGCGTATCTCGCCGTCGCCGGCGGCATCGAGGCGCCGTTGCTGCTCGGCAGCCGCTCGCGCGACGTGCTGTCGGGGCTCGGGCCGGCGCCGCTGCGGGCCGGCGATCGCGTGGCCTTCGGCAGGGAGCGGGGTGCTCCGCGGGCCGTCACCGCGCCGCCGGCCATCCCGGAGGCGCCGCTGCTGCGCTTCACGCCGGGGCCGCGCGACGACTGGTTCGCGCCTTCGGCGCTGCGCGACCTGGTCGCGGCGCCGTACACGATAGCGCCGGACAGCAACCGCATCGCGATCCGCCTGCAAGGCGCGGCGTTGCGGCGCGCGGTCGAACGCGAACTGCCCAGCGAGGGCCTGGTGCCGGGCGCCATCCAGGTGCCGCCGGACGGCAAGCCCGTGGTGATGCTCGCCGACTATCCGACCACGGGCGGCTATCCCGTGATCGGTGTGGTGCTGGCGGACGACCTGTGGCTGCTGGCGCAGGCGCGGCCGGGCGATGCGGCGCGGTTCGCGCCGGCGTAGGCCGCTCCTGTGGATAATGGGCGCGCCATGGGCCACGACCTGTTCATCCCCGAGCACGAAATCGAACTGAGCGCGGTGCGCTCACAGGGCGCCGGCGGCCAGAACGTCAACAAGGTCTCGTCGGCGATCCACCTGCGCTTCGACATCCGTGCCTCGTCGCTGCCGGAGGATGTCAAGGAGCGGCTGCTGGCAATGCGCGACTCGCGCATTACCGGCGAGGGCATCGTCGTGATCAAGGCCCAGCAGCAGCGAAGCCAGGACCAGAACCGCCACGACGCCATCGAGCGCCTGCACGCGCTGGTGCGCCAGGCGGCGGCGCGGCCGAAGCTGCGCCGCGCCACCAGGCCCACGCGCGGCAGCAAGCAGCGCCGGATCGAATCCAAGAAACGGCGCAGCGCGATCAAGGCGCTGCGCGGCAAGGTGACCGAGTGAAGGCGTTCGTCACCGGCGGCTCAGGCTTTGTCGGGCGCAACCTGATCCGGCACCTTCGTTCGCGCGGCGACGAGGTGCGGGCGCTGGCGCGCTCCGCGGCCGCGGTGCAGGCCGTCACCGCGCTGGGCGCGGTCGCCGTCGAGGGTGACCTCGACAGCATCGAGGCGATGCGCGCCGGCATGGCCGGCTGCGACACCGTGTTCCACGCCGCCGCGCTCGCCGCCGAATGGGGACCGCGCGAGGCATTCCAGCGCATCAACGTCGACGGCACGCGCCACGCGCTCGAGGCGGCGCGGGCCGCGGGGGCGAAGTGCTTCGTGCACGTCGGCACCGAGGCGGCGCTATGCGACGGCTCGCCGCTGCTCGACGTGAACGAGTCGCGGCCGCTGCCTGAGGCGCCGCTGCATCGCTATCCGCGCACCAAGAACCAGGCCGAGCGCCTGGTGCGCGCGGCCAACGCGCCGGGCTTTCGCACCGTGGTGGTGCGGCCGCGCTTCATCTGGGGCAACGACGACACCTCGGTGCTGGCCGCGCTGGCGGCCGCGGTCAAGGCCGGGCGCTTCATGTGGATGGACGGCGGGCGTTATCCGACGTCGACCGCGCACGTGGACAATGTCTGCGAGGGACTGTTGCTGGCCGCCGGGAAGGGTCGCGGCGGCGAGGCCTATTTCATCGCCGACGGCGCGCCGGTGGAGCTGCGTGATTTCGTGACGAGGATGCTGGCCACCCGCGGCGTCGATCCCGGCGACAAGAGCGTGCCGAAGTGGCTGGCGCTGTGCATCGCCTTTGCCTGCGAGTTCATCTGGGAGATTTTCGCGCCGTTCGGGCTCGACAGCGAGCCGCCGGTCACGCGCATGGCCGTGCACCTGTTCGGCGAGCCGGTGACGGTCAACGACGCCAAGGCGCGGCGGGAGTTGGGCTACGTCGGCAAGGTGACGCGGGAGCAGGGGCTGGCAGGACTCTGTCATGCCGGCGAAAGCCGGCATCCAGGGCCTTAAGACTCTGGACCCCAGCTTTCGCTGGGGTGACAGTCAAGGCAAGTGCGGGCGCGCGAGGTATTCCTGCGACTGCATCTCGGCCAGCCGCGACAGGGCACGCTGGAACTCCAGCGCCAGGCGCTTGCCGGCGTAGAGTTGCTCGCGCGTGACGTCGGCGGCCAGGATCAGCTTGACGTTGCGGTCGTAGAACTCGTCGACCAGGGTGATGAAGCGCCGCGCGGCGTCCTCGTCGTCGGCGGTCAGGCGCGGCACGCGCGACAGCAGCACGCTGTGGTGGGTGCGCGCGATCTCGATGTAGTCGGCGGCCGAGCGCGCGCCCTGGCACACCGCGGCGAAGTCGAACCAGGCCACGCCATCGGCCAGCATCCGCGCCGGGATGGCCCGGCCCTCGATGGCCAGCTCGCCCGGGCGACCCGGCTCGGGCGCGAGCTCGTCGAACCAGTCGGCGAGGTTGGCCTCGGCCGCGGCGTCGCAGGGCGCGTGGTAGATCTCAGCGTGGGTCAGCGCGCGCAGGCGGTAGTCGGTCGGGCTGTCGAGCTGCAGCACGGCGCAGTGCCTGACGATGCGCTCGATGGCCGGCACGAAGCGCTCGCGCTGCAACCCGCCCCGGTACAGCTCCGCCGGCGGCACGTTCGAGGTCGCCACCAGCGTCACGCCGCGCTCGAACAGCACCTCCGTCAGCCGCCCCAGGATCATGGCGTCGGCGATGTCGGCGACGAAGAACTCGTCGAAGCACAGCACGCGGGCCTCGGCGGCGAGGTCGGCCGCGACCTCGCCGATGGGGTCCTGCTCGTCGGCGTGCTGCCTGCGACGCGCGTGCACCTCGAGCATGAAGCGGTGGAAGTGCGTGCGGCGCTTTTTCGAGAACGGCAGCGCCTCATGGAAGGCGTCCATCAGCCAGGTCTTGCCGCGGCCGACGCTGCCCCACAGGTACAGCCCGGCGACCCGCGGCCAGCGCGGCGCGCCCAGCCGCCGGCGCGGACGTTTGGCGACCAGCTCCTCGTAGACCTTTTGCAGCGCGTCCACCGCGCGCGCCTGCGCGGCGTCGGCGGAGAAGCCCGGGCGGGCGAGGGCGCGCGCGTAGCGGTCGCGCGGCGCAGTCCGGGCGTCAGTCATCGGTCAGTGGCAGGTGGCGGTCCGGCTCGCCGCAGTGCGCCAGCACCACCGCGCGCGCGCGGTCGCGCAGGTGCTCGATGGCGTGGCGGTGGTCGCCGCCATCGCTGAGCGCCGGGAAGAACTCGATGTCCACCGCATTCCAGCGCGGCAGCGCGCGCCCGCCCCCGAACAGCGCGCGCGTGCCGCGGATCACCGCCGGCACCACCGGCACGGCCGCGTGCACGGCCATCAGGAATGCGCCCTTGCGGAACGGCAGCAAGCCGGGTTCCATCTCGAACGTGCCTTCGGGAAACACCGCCAGCGACTGCCCGCCCTGCAGGCGCCGGATCAGGCCGCGCGTCTGCGCCGCGCCGGCGCGCGCCTGCGTGCGGTTGACGAAGGTCACGCCCATGGCGCGGATCACGCGGCCGAACAACGGCCAGCCGGCCGCGCCGTGCTGCACCACGAAGGTGAAGCGCCCGGGCAGCGCCGCGGTCAGCAGTGGGCCGTCGAGGTAGCTGGCGTGGTTGGACACGGCGAGGCACGGCCCGGCCGGCAGGTGCTGGAGCCCGCGCACGCGCACCGGCACCAGCGCCAGCGCCAGCGCCAGGCGCACGCCGAGGCGGCCGCAGGCGCGGCGCAGCCCCAGCGTCGGCATGAGCAGCACGAACGGCAGCGTGACGACGATCGCCGTGCCGAACGCCAGCACCGCATAGACCCCGTAGCCCAGCTCGAGCAGGCGCCGCATCGGCGTTAACAGGTCCTGGGGAAGGGAGGACTTTATTATAGGGACTGTGAGCGCCGAACCCGCCGTCGAGACCCCGCCCGATGCGGCCCGTGAGCCGAGCCTCGAACGATTCCTCGACACGCTGTGGATCGAGCAGGGCGCGGCGCGCAACACCCTCGCCGCGTACCGCTCGGACCTGGAGCTGTTCGCGCGCGCGCTGGCGCGCGGCGGCCGCACGCTGACGGCGGCAAGCGCCGGCGACATCCAGGAGTACCTCGTGGCGCGCCACCGCGCCGGCGGCAAGCATCCGTTCTCGGCGCGCTCGCAGGCGCGCCTGCTGTCGGCGCTGCGCCGTTACTACCGTTTCCTGGTACGCGAGCGGCTGCGTGCCGACGACCCGACCGCGCTGATCGGCGCACCGCGGCTGGGCCGGCCGTTGCCCAAGTCGCTGGCGGCGCCGGACGTCGACAAGCTGCTGGCCGCGCCGGACACGCGCGACACCCTCGGCCTGCGCGACCGCGCCATGCTCGAGCTCATGTATGCCAGCGGCCTGCGCGTCAGCGAGCTGGTCAGGCTGCCGACCCACCAGCTCAACCTGCAGCGCGGCGTGGTGCAGGTCATCGGCAAGGGCGGGCGCGAGCGGCTGGTGCCGATCGGCGAGGAAGCCGCGCACTGGCTGGAGCGCTGGCTGCGCCAGGGCCGGCCGCAGCTGGTCCGCCACGCTCCGGCCGACGCGGTGTTCGTCAGCCGCCGCGGCGAGGGCATGACGCGCCAGAACTTCTGGATGCTGGTCAAGCGCTACGCCAGGGTGGCGGGCGTCTCCGCGAAGCTGTCGCCGCACACCCTGCGCCACGCCTTCGCCACGCACCTGCTGGAGCACGGCGCCGACCTGCGCGCGGTGCAGATGCTGCTCGGCCACCGCGACCTGTCCACCACCCAGATCTACACCCACGTGACCCGGGCGCGGCTGAAGTCGCTGCACGAGAAGCACCACCCCAGGGGATGAGCCGCGCCGCCTCGCCGGCACGGCTCGCTTGCCATCGCACGGAAGCCGACTTTCGTCGGGCGGCCGCCGGTGGGCGGGCGGCCTCTGCCATAATTGCAACCCGTTTCGCGCTTTCCGGCTCCCCATGAACCGCACCGCCCTGACCCTCGCCGCCCTGCTGGCCTGCGTGGCCTGCGCCCAGGCCGGCGACCCCGAACTCGAGAAGGTCCGCAAGGACGTGGTCGAGCGCATCCCCGGCATCACCCCCGAGTCCATCACCCAGTCGTCCGCGCCGGGGCTGTACCAGATCCGCAAGGGCCAGGAGTTCGGCTACGTCACGTCCGACGGGCGCTACATGATCTTCGGCGACATGATCGACCTGGTCACCGGCGAGCAGATCACCGAGCGCCTGCGCGGCGAGGCGCGCATGGCCGTGCTCAAGCAGTTCGGGCCCGACCAGGTCATCGAGTTCGCGCCCAAGGACGCCAAGTACTTCGTCACGGTGTTCACCGACATCGACTGCGGCTACTGCCGCAAGCTGCATTCGGAGATGAAGCAGTACAACGAGGCCGGCATCGGCATCCGCTACCTGTTCTACCCGCGCTCGGGCCCGAACACGCCGTCGTTCGAGCAGGCCAAGGCGGTGTGGTGCTCGGCCGACCGGCGCGAGTCGCTGACCCAGGCCAAGCGCGGCGTGCACATCAACGCGCCGACAACCTGCACGAACCCGGTGCAGGAGCACTACGCCGCGGGCGAGGCGATCGGCATCAACGCCACGCCGACCCTGGTCCTGCCGGACGGCGAGGTGGTGCGCGGCTACGTGCGCGCGCAGCCGCTGGCGGCGCGCCTGGCGCAGGTCAAGACCGCGCTCAAGCGCTAGCCTTCGAGCGGCGCGAACGTCCGCGCCGCCGTCAGCACCAGGCCGGCCCGCACCGGCCGATCCGGCCACGCGGCCCGCACCGCGGCCGCGTAGGCCTCGAGCTGCGGGCCATAGCGCTCGAGAAGCAGTGCCGCCTGCGGCCGCACGTGGGTCTTGTAATCCAGCACCCATAACACCGAGCCGTCGTCCACCAGCCGGTCGATCACGCCGGCGGCGCCGTTCACGCCGACCGGCACCTCGTTCCAGGCGCGCCGGTAGCGCGCCGGGTCGAAGAACGCGGCGAGCGCGGGCGCCGCCAGCACCGCCCGCGCGTCGGCGAGCCAGCGCTCGAAATCCTCGGATACGGGCTCGGCCCCCAGGCGCGCGCCGACCTCGGCGCGTAGCCGCGCCGCATCGGCCGCGCCCTCGCTGAGCCGTTGCAGCAGGCAATGGATCGCCGTGCCGCGGTCGGCGGCCTCGGCCGTCTCAAAAAGGGGACGCACACCTTTTTCGTGGGCCCGCTTGCTGGGGGGCAGCGGAAAAAGGGTTGCGTCCCCTTTTTCGAGCGGGCGCCGCAGGCGCGGATCGGCCGGCGCCGGCGCAGCCGGCGGCGGCTCGGGCACGACCGGCGGCGTGCCGGTGGCGTGGCTGAGGCTGCCGACGGCCGTGCCGGGCAGCGGCGGCGCCAGGGCCAGCATCTCCATCGCCTTCAGCGCGAGCACGTGCCAGGTGTTCCTGCTCTGCGACACGAAGCCGCTGACGTGCAGGAAGTGACGGGCGCGGGTCGCCGCGACGTAGAGCACGTGGAGTTCTTCGCGCGCCTCGCGCGCCTTGTGCGCCTCGGCCAGCCGCCGCCCGAGTTCGTCGAGGCGGGCCGCGGCGCCGGCCACCATGAAGTGCGTGGGCCGCGGCTCGTGCTGCGGCCATTCGATCAGCCAACGCGGCGTGCGCGGCGCCTGGCCGCTGCCGGCGTTGTACAGGAACACCGCCGGCGCCTCGAGCCCCTTGGCGGCGTGGATGGTCATGATGCGCACCTGCTCGGTGGCCGCCGCCGGCGGCGGCTCGTCCGGCGCGTTGCGGAAGGCGCGCTGCTGGGCGGCGAGCCACTCGAGGAAGCGCGGCAGGCTCGGATAGCGGCCGCTGTCGGCTTCGAGCGCCAGCTGCAGGAAGGCGCCGAGGTTGGCGCGGGCCCGGGCCGCGGTCACGCGCGGCAGCGCGGCCTCGTAGCGCTCGGCCGCGGCGGTGTCGCGGGCGATGCGGTCGAGCAGGTCATGCGCCGGCAGGCGCACCGCCAGCGCGCGCCAGCGCGCGATCAGCTCATGCGCGCGGCCGAGCAGGGGATCGGTAGGCGCGAGCCCGGCCAGCGCCGCCAGCCAGGCGCGCCGGTGCTGGCGCGCGTCGAGGGCGAGGCGCGTGAGGTGCGCCTCGGTCGCGCCGAACAGCGGTGCGCGGAGCACCTGTGCGAGCTCGAGGTCACGGTGGGGCGCATCCAGCAGCCGCAGCAAGGCGATGAAATCGCGCGCGATCGAGGTCTCCAGCAGCGTGCCGCGCGCCGCGCCGACGAAGGGGATGCCGTCGGCGGTGAGCTGGCGCTCGAGGTGGTGCAGGTGGGTGCGGGCGCGCGCCAGCACCATGACGTCGCCCCAGCCGATGCGGTGCGCGCCGTGCTGCGTGGTCACCTCGGCGCCGGACTCGACCAGCGCGCGGATGCGCGCCGCGACCCCGCGCGCCTCGTCCTGCGCGCGGCGGTCCTCGCGCGACAGGCGCGGCGCCGCCAGCGGGTCGCGGAAACCGTCGCCGCCGGCCGGCGGCGCGGCGTCATCGGTCACCGGCAGCGACACCTCGACACGGCCCCAGTACTCCCGATGGTGCGTATCGTGGGGCTCGAAGCCGATGCGCTCGCCGAGGCCGTCCAGCGCGAACAGCGCGTTGACGAAAGCGATCACCGCCGGCGCCGAGCGCCGCGAGTGGTGCAGCGGCTCGGTGCGCGCAGCCAGGTGCTGCCGCATCCACTGCGTGGCGCGGTCGAGCAGGCGCGGGTCGGCGCGGCGGAAGCCGTAGATGCTCTGCTTGGCGTCGCCGACGATGAACAGGCTGCGACCACGCCCGGCGTCCCCGGCGGCCATCTCTTCGAGTAGCGGCAGCAGCATGCGCCACTGCGTCGGGCTGGTGTCCTGGAACTCGTCGATCAGCAGGTGGTCGACGCGGCGGTCGACGCGGTAGCGCACCCATTCGGAGGCGCCCTCGCGGCGCAGCAGCCGGCAGGTGTGCCATTCGAGCTCGGTGAAGCCGAGGGCGCGCTCGCGCGCGAGCTCCGCGGCCAGGGCCGCCAGCGCCGCCTCGCCCAGCGTGAAGGCCGCGCGGCTGCGCTCGAGCGCCTCCCCGGCGTGGCGGCGGGCGCGCATCGGCTCGAACTCGCGCAGGATCTCGGCCCAGGTCTCGAGCAAATGGGCGCGTTCGGCGCCGCTGAGTTTCCTCAGCTTCGAGTCGCTCTCGCGCACCTTGTACGGCGTGCCGCTGCCGGTGCAGAGCGCGTCCTCGATGCCGTCGAAGCGCTCGAGACCGCTGCGCTGCAGCGCGGCGGCCAGCGGCTCCGGCTTGAAGTGCTGTCCGATGCCGTCGGTCCGTTCGAGGTAATTCAGCAGCATGCGCAGGCGCGCGGTGAACGCGGCGCCATTGGCTTCGGCCACCGCGCCGTCGAGGTCGCAGGCGCCGAGCTGCGCGCGCAGCTGCTCGCCGGCCCACGCGGCGGGATCGTCGCGGTCCTCGACGTAGGCCCACCAGTCGCCGCGGCGCGCCAGGAACAGCGCCACCAGCTCGCGCAGCGTGTAATCGTTGAAGCCGAAGCCGACCAGCCGGGCCAGCGCGCGGGCGGCGGCGCACTCGGGGTCGGCGGTCATCTGCGCCTGCAACCGGCGCCAGCTGCGCTCGACCAGGTCCTCCTCGTTTTCCTCCAGGCGGAAGCCGGGCGGCACCCCCGCCTCCAGGGCGAAGCGCTCGAGCAACTCCTGGCAGAAGGCGTGCAGCGTCATGGCCCGCGGCGGATGGGCCGCGAACAGCAGCCGGCGATACAGGCCGCGCGCGCGCTCGCGCAGTTCCGGCGACGGCGCCAGGCCGACGTGCTCGAGCGAGCGGTCGAGCGCCTCCGGCGCCTCGGCCGCAAGCTTGCGCAGGCGCTCGTTGAGCCGCAGCCGCATCTCGACCGCGGCCTTGCGCGTGAACGTCAGCGCCAGGATGCCGCCCGGCTCGGCGCCCTCCAGCAGCAGCCGCAGGATGCGCGACACCAGTTGCCAGGTCTTGCCGCTGCCGGCCGAGGCCCGCAGGCTGACCGACTGCGCGGGATCTAGCGCGGCGTGCGTCATGTCGCCGACCAGTCCTCGCGGCGGCACAGCCCGGTGTACTCGCAGCGCTCGCAGACGGCCTCGTCGCCATGTGCCGGCAGCGCTGCTCCGGCGCGCAGCGCCCGCAGCGTCGCGGCGAGCCGCTTGCGCACCGCCTCGCGCAGCTGCGGCAGGTCGTCCTCGTAGATCTGCGGTTTCTCGGTCTTGCGCAGCGGCCGGTACTCGACCGCGGCGATGGCCGGGTCGAGCAGCGCGTAGTGCAGCAGCTGGACCGACTCGCCGGCGACGATGTCCGCCTCCTTGGGCAGCTTGCCGCTCTTGTAGTCCACCACGACCTGCGAGCCGTTGGTACGCGTCTCCAGGCGATCGATGCGGCCGTAGAGGCGCTGGCCCTCGATCTCCTGCGCCAGCTCCACCTCGGCGCGGGCCTCGCGCAGCATGGGCCGCGCGGCCATCCAGTCGAGCAGGCCGGGGATCGCGGCGCGGAACTCAGCCTTCCAGGTCAGCGCCAGCGCGCGGCGCGACAGGTCGGCCGCGAACACGGCGTCGGCGATCTCCTCGAGCCGGGCCCGCGCGCGCTCGCGGCCGGCCGGCGTGATGCGCTCGGTGAACGGCGGCGGCAGGCCGGGCACGGGCTGGGCGAAGGCCTCGAGGATGCGATGCACGCGCTGGCCGTAGTCCGAGCGGTTGGGGTCCTCGTCCGGCGCGTGCTCCGCCTCGAGCTTGAGCACGCTGCGGGCGAAGAAGCGGTACGGGCAGTCGAGCAGGGCCTGGTGCGCGGTCGCGCTCAGGCGCTCCGGCAGCAGCGCGGGCGGCGCCGGCGGGGCAGGGCGGGTCAGCGGGCGGGCCGCGCCCGCGCCGGCGTCGCCGATCTCGCCGTCGCGGCCGGCGGCGAGCGCCGGCAGCTGCATGTCGCGCAGGGACACGCCGGCGCGCGCGGCCTGTGCCTCGATCGCCTCGATCCACGGGCTGGCTTGCGCCGGCTCGTCGTCGGTGCCGGCGGCGTAGGTCACCAGCACCTGGGCGGCGCCGTCGAGGGCACGGCGCAGCCGGGCGAGGGCGAGGTCGTGGCGGGTGCGCCAGTCCGGCAAGCCGAGCTCGGCGCGCACCGCCTGGCTGAAGAACGGTTGCCGTGGCGCGGCGCCCGGCAGCTGCTCGCGCGTCGCGCAGGCCAGGATCAGCAGCTCGCACGCCAGCGGTTGCGCCTGCTCCAGCGTCAGCAGCCGCACGGCGCCGCGTCCGGCGTCCGGCGAGAACGTCGCGCCCTCGAGCACGCCGTCGAGCAGCGCGCGGAACTCGTCCCAGCGCAGCGCCAGCGGCACGCGCTCGAAGGCACCCTGCAGCTGGCGCAGCGCGCGGACGATCTGCGCGCCGGCCGCGTCGGCCTCGAGGCGGGCGCGCAGGCCGGTGCGGTCGAGCGAGCGCGCCAGCAACCCGGTCCAGCGCTGCGCCGGCACCGGCTCGTTGTCGCGCGGCAGGGCGAACGCGGCGCCCTTGAGCGTCTTCAGCAGCGCTTCCAGCGGCGCCGAGTGCGCCGCGGCGATCAGCGCCGGCAAGCCGCCGTCGATGCCGTCGCCGTAGACCAGCTTGCGCTCGAGCCGCTCGAGCGCAAGCTCGTCGACCTCGACGAACCCGGACTTGAGCAGGTCGAGCAGCGGCCGGAAGCGGAAGCGCCCCTCGATGCACTCCAGCCAGGCATCGAGGGCAGACGCCGCCCGGCTCGTGGACAGTGCCCACCCGCCGGGGTCCTGCAGCGGCACGTGCGCGCGCTCGAGCAGCGCGCGCAGGCGCCGCGCGAGGCGGCGGTCCTGCGTCACGACCACGACGTCGCGGACCCCCGCGAGCAGCGCCTGGCGCACGGCGACGTCCACGCAGCGCGCCTCGTGCTCGGCGCCGCCGGCCTCGACGATGCGAAAAAGGGGACGCACACCTTTTCCGGCCCCGGGTTCGTCCGGGGAAAAGGTGTGCGTCCCCTTTTCTTCGGTATCGAAGGCGGCGTCGAGCAGTGCGCTGCGCGCTCCCGCCGGGGCGGCGCGGTGCTCGGGCTCGACGCCGAGATCCGCCAGCAGCGCCACGGTGGCGGCGCCGTCGTAGCCGCGCTCGCGCCCAGCCAGCCACAGTTCGGCGCGCCCGGCGCGCAGCGCCGCGGCGACGATGACGCGCTCGGCGCGGCTGAACTGGTCCACGCCGAGCAGGTGGAGCGGGCCATCGCCGGCGCAGGCGCGGCGCAGGCCGCGCAGGTGCACCGCCGCCGGGCTGCGGTCGCCGCCGTCCTCGCGGAAGGCCTGCCACAGCCGGTGCACGATCTGCGCCTCGCGCGAAAGCCACTGCAGCGGCACGCCCTCGCCGTAGGCGCCCGCGAGACGCTCGCGGAACGCGGCTTCATCCGCGCCGGGATCGACCTCGTTGAGGGTCAGTTCCTCGAACAGGTCGAACAGCGCCTCGGCCACGCGCGCGTTGTCCTGGCCCGGGAAAGGGTTGCGATGCCGGCGCAGCGCTTCGGTCAGCAGCAGGCGGCACTCGAGCGCGGATCGGGGGAGCTCGCCGTCCGCGTGCTCGGCGCAGAGGCTGGCCAGCGTGTGCAGGCGCGGCCCGAGCAGGCCGCGGCCGGCGTGGTGGGCGAGGCGGCGGCGCAGGGGTGTGCCGGCGGCCGGGGACGGCACCACGACGGTGGCGCCGGCGAGGTCGGGCAAGCGTTCCCGGTGGCGGGCGATGAAGTCCTGCGCGAAGGCGTCGGCCAGGTCCGCGCCGGGCGGCAGCAGGATCAGGCGCGGCGTGAGACGCGCGTTGCGCGTGTCACTTCTCCAGCAGCTTGAGCTTGTCCGGCTTGCCGTCCCATTCCTTGGCGTCGGGCGGCGCGGGTTTCATCTCGGTAATCACCGGCCACTGGCGCGAAAGCTCCTTGTTGAGCTCGAGGAAGTGCGCCTGCTCCTTCGGCAGGTCGTCTTCGGCGAAGATCGCCTCGGCCGGGCACTCCGGCTCGCACAGCGTGCAGTCGATGCACTCCTCGGGGTCGATCACCAGGATGTTTGGCCCTTCATGGAAGCAGTCGACCGGGCACACCTCGACGCAGTCGGTGTACTTGCACTTGATGCAGTTCTCGGTGACGACGAAGGTCATGGCACGGGTCGGGCGAGGGCGAAGAGGGGCCGGGCGCGGAATTGTAAGGCGTCAGACCGGTTGCCCGGAAATCTCGGCCTGCTCGGGGCGGCGCGGGCGTGCCGTCAGGTCCAGCACGTGGACGCCGCGGTGGCCGCTGGCGCGGTCGGCGAAGAACAACTTCAGCCCGTGCCAGATGGTGGGAAAGGCGATGTGGTCCCAGGGAATCTCGTCCTCGCGCATCAGCACGACCTCCGAGCTCTCCACGGTGGGGCCGAACTTCGGCGCCTTCAGGCGCGCGCGGTGGATCAGGTAGACCTGGCTCACGTACGGCACGTTGATCACCACGAACAGCTCGCCGGGCTCGACCTCGGCCTGGGCCTCCTCGAGGGCCTCGCGTGCCGCGCCGGCGGCACTGGTCTCGCCCATCTCGAGGAACCCGGCCGGGAAGGTCCACAAGCCCAGGCGTGGCTCGATGGCGCGCCGGCACATGACGATGCGGCCGTCCTCCCATTCGGGCACGCAGCCGACGATGACCTTGGGGTTGCGGTAGTGGATGGCGCCGCAGGCCGGGCAGACGTGGCGCGGCACGTGGTCGCCGGGTGGCACGCGCCGCTCGACCCGCTGGCCGCACTCGCTGCAGTAGTTCATGGGGTCAGCGTAGCAAGGGCCGGCTGCGCCGTGGCCGGCGACTTACTGGTGCCGAAGGAGAGACTCGAACTCTCATGAGGGGTTGCCTCGGGGGATTTTGAGTCCCCTGCGTCTACCGGTTCCGCCACTTCGGCTCACGAAGGCCGGGCATTATAGACGCCGACCGCCATGCCCCTGCGCCGATCCGACTTCCACTACGAGCTGCCGCTCTACCTGATCGCGCAGCACCCGCCGGCCGCGCGCTCGGAGAGCCGGCTGCTGTGCCTGGACCCGCTGGGCGATGCGCGCATGGCCGACTTCCCGGAACTACTCAAGCCGGGCGACCTGCTGGTGTTCAACGATACGCGCGTGATCCCGGCGCGCCTGTACGGCGAGAAGGACAGCGGTGGCAAGGTCGAGATCCTGGTCGAGCGGCTGCTGGGCGCGGGCGAGGCGCTGGCGCAGGTGCGCGCCAGCAAGCCGCCAAAGCCGGGCGCGAGGCTGCGCATCGAAGGGGCCGGCGCGCAGCTCACGGTCGAGGGCCGCGAGGGCGAGTTCTACCGCCTGCGGCTCGAGGGCGCCGGCCCGCTGCTGGCCCTGCTCGAAGCGGCCGGGCACATGCCGCTGCCGCCGTACATCGGCCGCGGCGACACCGCGCAGGACCGCGAGCGCTACCAGACCCTGTTCGCGCGCGAGCCCGGCGCGGTGGCGGCCCCGACCGCGGGGCTGCACTTCGATGAGGCGCTGCTGGCCGCGATCCGCGCGCGCGGCGTGGACACGGGCTTCGTCACGCTGCACGTGGGCGCCGGCACCTTCCAGCCGGTGCGTGTCGAGGACCTGTCGCGGCACCGGATGCACCGCGAGCGGTACACGGTCGGGCCGGTGCTGTGCGAACAGATCGCGGGTGCGCGGGCGCGCGGCGGCCGCGTCATCGCGGTCGGCACCACAGTGGTCCGCGCCCTGGAAAGTGCCGCGATGGCAGGCGGGCGGGGCCCCGGCCGAGCGACCTTTGGGCGCAAGCCCATCGGGAGCGAGGACGGGGTCCTGCCCGCCGCCATTCCGCAGCCCCACCAGGGCGAGACCGACCTCTTCATCACGCCGGGCTTCGCGTTCCGCGTGGTCGACGCGCTGCTGACCAACTTCCACCTGCCCGAGTCGACGCTGCTGATGCTGGTGTCGGCGTTCGCCGGCCGCTCGCGCGTGCTGCACGCGTACGACTACGCCGTGCGCCAGCGCTACCGTTTCTTCAGTTACGGCGACGCCATGTGGATCCCGCGGCGGATGGACGACAGCCAGTAGAATCGCGCCCCAGAAACCATGATGACGTTCGAGCTCCTGAAGGTCTCCGGCGCGGCGCGTCGCGGGCGCATCAGGTTCGCGCGCGGCGCGGTCGATACGCCGGCGTTCATGCCGGTGGGCACCTACGGCAGCGTCAAGGCGGTCACGCCGGACGAGGTGCGCGCGAGCGGGGCGCAGATCGTGCTCGGCAACACGTTTCATCTGATGCTGCGGCCCGGCGAGCAGCTGATCCGCGAACTCGGCGGCCTGCACGACTTCATGAACTGGCCCGGCCCGATCCTGACGGACTCCGGCGGCTTCCAGGTCTGGAGCCTGGCCGAGCTGCGCAAGCTGACCGAGGAGGGCGTGCACTTCGCCTCGCCGGTCAACGGCGACAAGGTCTTCCTGTCGCCGGAGCGGTCGATCGAGGTGCAGCACGCGCTGGGCGCCGACATCATCATGCAGTTCGACGAGTGCACGCCGCACCCGGCGACGGAGCAGCAGGCGCGCCAGTCGATGGAGCTGTCGGCGCGCTGGGCTACCCGGTGCAAGGCCAGGCACAGCGGCGCCAGCCTCGCTCCCGATGGGCTTGCGCCCAAAGGTCGCTCGGCCGGCGCCGCTGTGCCTGGCGCACTGTTCGCAATCGTTCAAGGCGGCATGTACGTGCCGCTGCGCCGCGAGTCGCTGCAGCGGCTCGTCGAGGTCGGCTTCGACGGCTACGCGCTCGGCGGGCTGTCGGTGGGTGAGAGCGAGGAGGAACGCCTGCACGTGCTCGACGGCATCGCGCCGTCGCTGCCGGCGGACCGGCCGCGCTACCTGATGGGCGTCGGCACGCCGCGCGACCTGGTGCAGGCGGTCAGTCGTGGCCTGGACATGTTCGACTGCGTGATGCCGACGCGCAACGCACGCAACGCGCACCTGTTCACCAGCGAGGGCGTGATCCGCCTGCGCAACGCGCGCTACCGCACCGATCCAGCACCGCTTGACCCTGCCTGCGACTGCCCCGCCTGCCGCGGCTATTCGCGGGCGTACCTGCATCACCTCGACAAGTGCAACGAGATGCTCGGGCCGCGGCTCAACACGCTGCACAACCTGCATTACTACCAGCGCCTGATGCGGCGCATGCGCGAGGCGATCGAGGCGGATCGCTTCGAGGCGTGGGCTGCGGAGTTCCTGGCGGGACCGGAGGGTGACGTGCGCGGCGCCGAGGGGCTTGCCGAGCGGAAGTAGAAGCGCAGCGAGACGGAGCCGCGAGCGAGCCATGGAGCTCGGCAAGCCCCGAGGTGCGCAGCGCACGACATCAGAAACTTGCCGCCGGCAGCTCCATCTGCGACTTCGCCGAGTTGCGCACCGCGCCGCACAGCGCGTGCACCTGCGGCAGCAGGCGCCGGGCGAAGAACTCCGCGGTGACGCGCTTGGCCTGGGCGAAACTTTTGTCCTCCGACCGCGCCGCCGCCCGCGCCATGCGCAGCCAGTTGTAGCCGAGCATCGCCAGCGCGAAGGCGCGCAGGTAGTCCACCGCGCCGAAGCCGGCGTCGTCCGGATTCGACTGGTACGACTCCCGCAGCCAGCGCGTGGTGGCCTCGAGGTCGTCGAGCACCTTCGCCAGCGGCTTGCCGATGAAGTCCAGGTCCGCGCCCGCCAGCGCCAGCTCGGCACGCGCCTTGTCGAAGAAGCGGCCTGGCAGGCGGCCGTTGTTCAGCATCAGCTTGCGCCGCACCAGGTCCATGGCCTGGATGCCGTTGGTGCCCTCGTACAGGCACAGGATCTTGGCGTCGCGCATGGCCTGCTCGACGCCGTGCTCCTTGATGTAGCCGTGGCCGCCGTAGACCTGCACGGCGGTGCTGCCGAGCTCGACCGCGGCATCGGTCAGAAAGGCCTTGATCACGGGCGTGGTGAGCTCGACGAAATCCTGCGCAGCCTCGCGCACTGCGGCGTCGGGATGCCGGCGCGCGAGGTCCACGTGCAGCGCGGTGTCGTACGACATCGCGCGGCCGCCCTCGGTCACCGCCTTCATGGTCAGCAGCATGCGGCGCACGTCGGCGTGGTCGATGATGAGCGGGCTGCCGCTCGTGGCCTTGCCCTGCTTGCGGTCGATGGCGTAGCGGATCGCATTCTGGGTGGCGAGCTCGCACAGCCCGAGGCCCTGGAACGCGACCATGATGCGCTCCATGTTCATCATCACGAACATGTTCTGGATGCCCTGGTTGGGCGCTCCGACGATCCAGCCCCTGGCGCCCTCGAACGACAGCGAGCACGTGGCCGAGCCGTGGAGGCCCATCTTGTGCTCGATCGAAGTGCAGCGCACCGGGTTGCGCTCGCCGGGCGAGCCGTCGGCCTTGGGCAGGAACTTCGGCACCACGAAGGTGGTCAGGCCCTTCACGCCGGCCGGCGAGTCCGGCAGGCGGGCCAGCACGAAATGGACGATGTTGCCGGCGAGGTCATGCTCGCCGGAAGAGATGAAGATCTTCGCGCCCTCGACGAGGTAGCTGCCGTCGGCCTGCGGCGTGGCCCGGGTCTTGATCGAGCCGAGGTCGGTACCCGCCTGCGGCTCGGTGATGCACATGGTGCCGGACCACTCGCCGGTGCACAGCTTCGGCAGGTAGACGCGCGTGAGCAGCTCGTTGGCGTTGGCGTGCAGCGCCTCGAAGCAGCCGATGGTGAGGCCCGGATACAGCGCGAAAGCGACGCTGCCCGAGCACTCGACCTCCTCGACCACCTTGGCCACGACATAGGGCAGGCCGAGTCCGCCGTACTCGGCGGGATTCGACACGCCGATCCAGCCGCCTTCGGAATACAGCGTGTAGAAGTCCTTGAAGCCCGGCGGCGTGGTCACCTCGCCGTCCCGCCACTTGCAGCCGGCGTCGGCGCCCGCGTTCAGCGGCGCAAGGCGCTCCTCGACAAGCTTGGCGGCCTCGGCGACGAGGCCACCGACGGTCTCGCGCGTGGCGTCGGCGTAGCCCGGCAGGCGGGCGAGTTGCCCGGCATCGAGCACGTCGTGCAGGACGAAGTCGATCTCGCGCAGGGGGGCCTTGTAACTCGCCATTCGCGGCTCCACATCGGGGGCATCGGGGGGCGGCTAGGCTAGCACGGCGCATGTCGGGCGCCGGGCCGCGTGTGGCATACTTCGCGCCCGCGAATTCCAGGGGGCGGGCACGCCCCGGCTGATTCGCGGTCTTTATTTCGCAAGGAGCTTTCGCCGTGCTCGATTTCCTGCTGTCCCCGGCCTACGCGCAAGGCGCGCCGCAGAGCGATCCATTCATGTCGTTCCTGCCGCTGATCATCCTGATCGTGCTGTTCTGGTTCATGCTGATCCGGCCGCAGATGAAGCGCAGCAAGGAGCACCGCGAGATGCTCGGCAAGCTGGCCAAGGGCGACGAGGTCATCTCCAGCGGCGGCCTCGCCGGCGTGGTGCGCGAGATCGGCGAGAACTACCTGACGGTCGAGATCGCCGACAACGTGCCGGTGAAGATGCAGAAGTCCGCCGTGGTCAGCGTGCTGCCCAAGGGGTCGCTGAAGACGCTGTGAAGCCTTATCCGCGCTGGAAGTACATCCTGCTCATCGTCACCGTCGCGCTCGGCGCGCTGTACGCGCTGCCGAACGTCTTCGGCGAGGAGCCCGCCGTGCAGGTCTCGACGCAGAGCGGCGATCCGTTGCCGTCCGGCTTTGCCGACGAGGTCGGGAAGGCGCTGGCGGGCGCCAGGCTGGCGCCGACCGGCATGGGCGTCGAGGAGCAGCGCTTCACCGTGCGCTTTGCCGACGAGGCGGTGCAGCTGCGCGCGGCCGAGGTGCTCAAGCGCGAGCTCGGCAGCGGCTACATCATCGCGCTGAACCTCGCGCCGAAGACGCCGGCCTGGCTGCGCGCGCTCGGCGGCCGGCCCATGGCGCTGGGCCTCGACCTACGCGGCGGCGTGCACTTCCTGATCGAGGTGGACATCGGAGACGTGCGGCGCAAGGCCGTGGAGAGCTACCTGATCGAGCTGCCGGCGGCGCTGCGCAAGGCCGACATCCGCTACAGCGGCCGCAAACTGGTCGGCGACGCCGTCACCCTGGAGTTCCAGGACGAGGCGACGCTGGCCGAGGCGCGCAGGCTGATCGCGCGGGACCACGCCGAGCTGGAGCTGGTCGTGCCGCCCGACGCGCCGCTGACGCTGCAGGCGCGCATTTCCGAGCGGGAGGCGCAGCGCATCCAGACCTTCGCCGTGCAGCAGAACCTGACCACGCTGCGCAACCGGGTCAACGAGCTGGGCGTGGCCGAGCCCGTGGTCGCGCGCCAGGGCGCCAACCGCATCGTGGTGCAGCTGCCCGGCGTGCAGGACCCCACCCGCGCCAAGGAGCTGCTCAAGGCCACGGCGACGCTGGAATACCGCGCGGTGGTCGAAAGCGGCGGCGTGGCGTTCTACGAGCGCGACACCGGGCGGCCGGTGATGCTGAGTCGCGAGATCATCGCCTCCGGCAGCCAGCTGGTGGACGCGGCGCCCACGGTGGACCAGGACGGCAGCCCGGCGGTGTCGGTCACGCTCGACGCGGCCGGCGCCAAGCGCATGCTGAACTTCACCGAGAAGAACGTCGGCAAGCCGATGGCGGTGCTGTTCCGCGAGACGCGCTACGACACGCGCTACGACAAGGAGAGCGGGCAGGCCATCCGCGACAAGCGCGAGGTCGAGGAGATCATCTCGGTCGCGACCGTGCGCGGCGTGTTCGGCAAGCGTTTCCAGACCACGGGCCTGACCAGCAAGGAAGCGCAACAGCTCGCCGTGCTGCTGCGCGCCGGCGCGCTGGCCGCGCCGGTGGACATCGTCGAGGAGCGCACCGTCGGCCCGTCGCTCGGCGCCGACAACATCCGCCAGGGTTTCCAGGCCGCGGTGCTGGGACTGGCGACGGTGGCCGCCTTCATGGTGTTCTACTACCGCGTGTTCGGCCTGTTCTCGATCGCCGCGCTGCTGATGAACCTGCTGATCGTGGTGGCGGTGCTGTCGCTGATGCAGGCCACCCTGACCATGCCGGGCATCGCCGGCATCGTGCTGCACATGGGCATCGCGGTGGACGCCAACGTGCTGATCTACGAGCGCGTCCGCGAGGAATTGCGCAACGGCAACTCGCCGCACGCGGCCATCCAGGCCGGCTACGACCGCGCGTTCTGGACCATTTTCGACGCCAACCTCAGCGTGCTGATCGGCACCGTGGTGCTATTCGCCCTCGGCGCCGGCCCGGTCAAGGGCTTCGCCATCACGCTGTTCGTCGGCATCTGCAGCTCGCAGTTCACCGCGATCGTCGGCTCGCGCGCGCTGGCGCAGCTGGCCTTCGCCCGCCGCAAGATGACCGACGTGCCGGTCTGGTGACCCCATGAAATTCTTCGCGCGCGTTCCCAACATCGATTTCATGTCCCAGCGCCGGGTCGGCCTGGCGGTGTCGCTGGCGCTGTCGATCGCGGCCGTGGTGCTGCTGGCGACGCGCGGCCTGAACTTCGGCATCGACTTCACCGGCGGCGTGCTGGTCGAGGTGGTGTACCCGCAGAGCGTCGAACTGGGCGAAGTGCGCGGCCAGCTGGAGCAGGCCGGGTACCACAACGCCATCGCCCAGTACTTCGGCGGCACCGACCAGGTGCTGATCCGCCTGCCGCCCGCCGAGAACGCCAGTTCGGCGGAGGTCTCCACGCGCGTGCTGGAGGCGCTGGGCGGCGGCGTCGACCTGCGGCGCATCGAGTTCGTCGGGCCGCAGGTCGGCGAGGAGCTGAGCGAGCAGGGCAGTCTCGCGCTGTTGATGGCGTTCATCGGCATCTTCATCTACATCGCCTTCCGCTTCGAGTGGAAGTTCTCGCTCGGCGCGATCGCGGCGCTGATGCACGACGCGGTCATGGCGCTCGGTTTCCTGTCGGCGTTCTGGATCGAGTTCGACATCACCACGCTGGCCGCGATCCTGGCGCTGATCGGCTACTCGAACAACGAGACCGTAGTCATCTTCGACCGCGTGCGCGAGAACCTGATCAACCTGCGTCGCGTCGAGATTCGCGAGGTCGTCAACCTGTCGGTCAACCAGACCCTGCTGCGCTCGATCATCACCCACTTGACCACGCTGCTGGTGTGCTCGGCGCTGTACTGGCTGGGCGGGCCGACCGTGCACAGCTTCTCGGTCACCCTGATCGTCGGCGTGATCGTCGCGACCTACTCGTCGATCTACGTTTCCACCAGCCTGGCCGTCGCGCTCGGCGTGTCGCGCGAGGACCTGCTGCCACCCAGGCTCGACGAGAACGCGGACAAGATGCCCTGATGGGCACCGCGCTGCTTTGGCTGCTGGTCGCCCTGCTGGTGCTGGTCGGGCTCGCCGGCGCCGTGCTGCCGGCCATCCCCGGCGTGCCCCTGGTGTTCGCGGGGCTGTGGCTCGGCGCCTGGATCGACGACTACGCGCAGGTCAGCGGCTGGACCGTCGGCGTGCTCGGCGTGCTGACCCTGATCGCGCTCGCCGTCGACCTCATCGCCACGGCGCTCGGCGCGAAGAAAGTCGGCGCCAGCCGCCAGGCCATCGCCGGCGCCATGATCGGCACGGTCGCCGGCCTGTTCTTCGGCGGCCTGGTGGGCGTGCTGGTCGGGCCGTTCGTGGGCGCGGTGGCCGGCGAGATGATCGCGCGCGGCAACCTGGCCAAGGCCACGGACGTCGGCGTCGCCACCTGGATGGGCCTGCTGTTCGGCACGCTCGCCAAGCTGGCACTGTCGCTCGCGATGGTCGGAATGTTCGTCGGCGCTTACCTCATCTGACCCGGCGGGCGTAGCCCTGGCCGAGCGACCTTTGGGCGCAAGCCCATCGGGAGCGAGGGCGGGGCTACGCCCGCCGGGTCGCGGCCAAGGCCGCTCCTACGAGGGTTTGGCGGCGCGCAGCAGCGGGGCGAGCTGCTCGTGCATCTTGGCGTTGGCGGCCAGCACGTTGCCGGTCTTGAGCGGATCGTCGCCGCCGTACAGCTCGCTGACCACGCCGCCGGCTTCCTGCACCAGCAGCACGCCCGCGGCCATGTCCCAGGCATTCAGCCCGAGCTCCCAGAACGCATCGAGCCGCCCGCAGGCGACATAGGCGAGGTCGAGCGCCGCCGAGCCGGCGCGGCGCACGCCGGCGGTCTTCTCGACCGCCGCGCGCAGCTGCGGCACATACTCGTCGAGCCGCGCGCCGGCGCGGATCGGCACGCCGGTGCCGACCAGGCTCTCGTCCATCGCGCTGGTCTTGCTGACGCGCATCTTGCGGTTGTTCAGCACCGCGCCGCTGCCGCGCGTGGCGACGTACAGGTCCTGCGTGCACGGCGCGTAGATGACGCCGTGCTGCAGCTTGCCCCTGTGCTGGACCGCGATCGACACGGCGAAGTGCGGGAAGCCGTGCAGGAAATTGGTGGTGCCGTCGAGCGGGTCGATGATCCACAGGAAGTCGTGCTGGCCGTCGGCGCCGCCTTCCTCGGCCAGCACCGCGTGGTCGGGGTAGGCCTTGCGGATGGTGTGGACGATCTCCGCCTCGGCGCCGCGATCGACCTCGGTGACGAAGTCGTTGCGCCCCTTGCGCGCGACTTTCAGTGCGTCGGCGCGGTCGAGGTGGCGCATGATCAAGTTGCCCGCCGCGCGCGCGGCGGTGACTGCGATATGTTCGAGGGGCTGCATACCCCTCGAATCATATCAGCGCGCTTGCGGCGTCAGCGGAAATACCAGGAGACTCCGCTGCTGACGTAGTCGTCCGCGTCGCCGTTCAGCCCGAGGCCGACTTCGGCCAGCAGCTCGAGATTGCGCATCAACCGGTAGCCGACGCCCGGCACGACGTAATAGCGCTCGTACTGACCGTCGGTGGCGAAACGGGCGTCCGCCGGCACACCAGCGCCGCGATTGTTGACGTCGTCGTACGCAGCGTCGAGCGCGGCGCTGAGGGCCAGGCGCTGGACTGGGGCGTACGAAAAGATCAGCATGCCGTCGAGGCCTGCGGCCGAGCCGCCGCCGTCGAGGTCCGCGCCGTGCAGTCCGCCGCCGACCGACAACGACATGCCGCGTGCGCGCCAGGCGGTCCACTCGGCGTCGCCGCCGAGCCAGGTGCCGTCCTCGTATGACGCGATCTGCGCCTCGATGTCGAAGTCGGGCGCCACGCCGTAGCCGATCCCCGCGACGAACCCGGTGTCGTTGTCCGCGCGGGCACGGTCGATCACGACCGGGGCGCCGGACAGCTTGAACTCTCCAGGCGTGATGGGCTCGGCGGTCTCCATCATGGCGAAATCCGCGGCTCCCGCGGACCCGCATAGGGCCAACAGCGATCCTGCCAGTGCAGCGATGTTCGGGGCTCTCATGACTGATCTCTCCTCTTCTGTGAAACTGCGGCCGTGAACGACCGCCTGCTGTCACGTGTCCGCATCGTGCTGGTTGAACCCCAGCACCCGGGAAACATTGGCGCAGCGGCCCGGGCCATGAAGACCATGGGCCTATCCGATTTGGCCCTGGTGCGGCCCGAGAAGTTCCCTCACAAGGACGCCACCGACATGGCCGTGGGGGCGGCCGGCCTGCTCGAGCGCGCCCAGGTATTCTCGAACCTGCGCAGCGCCGTGGCCGACTGCGCCTACGTGGTCGGCAGCTCGGCGCGGCTGCGCGCGCTGCCGCACAACACCACCACGCCGCGCGAGCTGGCGCCACGCCTGGCGCGCGAGATCCAGGGCCGCATCGCCGTGCTGTTCGGGCCCGAGCGCGTGGGCCTGTCGAACGCCGACTTCGAGCTGTGCCACGAGCTGGTGAGTGTGCCGGCCGACCCGCGGTTCCGCGTGCTGAACCTCGCCGCCGCCGTGCAGATCCTGTGCTACGAGCTGCGCCTGGCCGACGCGCCGGAACTGCGCGGCGCGCCGGCGCGCGAGCCGGTGGACCACAATGAGATGGAGCTGTTTTTCCAGCACCTCGAGCGCGTGCTGGTGGACATCAAGTTCCTCAACCCGCGCCACCCGCGCCAGTTGATGCGCCGGCTCAAGCGCCTGTATGCACGTGCGGCGCCGGACCAGAACGAGATGAACATCCTGCGCGGCATCCTCGCCGCGATCGAGGGCAAGGGCGGCGCGCATGGCTGAACCACGTTGCGGGCCCGGTGTGCCCGTCTCGCTACATGGCTCGCCTCACCGCGCCTTGCGAAAGCTCGCCATGTCTCGCTTTCGCTGCGGCGCGCCCCGTCCGGGCCAGCGGCACGAAACGCCGCTTGCCCGGCGGGGCTCCGGTTCGGCTGCGCTTTACTTTCGCGATCCGGGCACACCGGGCCCGCTCGATCGGTCAGCTGGAGGACCTGACCGATCAGGGGCGGGTCGGCGTGGCTCCCGGAGGGGAACAGCGCAGCCGGGCGGAGCCCCGAGGCCGCAGGCCGAAGGGGTCGCCGCGCCCGGGCGAGCCGAGACTTGGCGAGGCGAGTTGGCGCGGCGACCGGCGAGCAGTCCCCGGAGGGAGCCACCCGACGCGCTCCTTCGAGAGCGTTTCAGGCCCTGGAGTGCAGCCGCCCGGCCCACCAGAACAGCGGGACGGTGAGCAGGCTGGGAAGACTGGCGATGACCGCGGCCCAGGTCAGCGGCTGCTCCATGCCGCCGGCCGCGAACGAGTCGGCGAGATAGCCGGCCAGCGCCGCGCCCGCGGCGTGGCCGACCAGCGTGTTGAACAGGATCAGCAGCGCGACCGCCGCGCCGCGCAGGTTCACCGGCACCACCTCCTGCACGGTCGAGAACGTGGTGCCGTACGGCATCATGAAGCTCGCGGCGCCGATGAACGCGCAGGCGTAGAACAGGAACGTGTCCGGCTCCGAGAAGCGGTAGCCGATGCCGACCGGGACCACCAGCAGGTAGCAGACCGCCAGGAATTTCAGCCGCCCGCCCTTGCCGCGCCGGTACGCGGCGTCGGCGCCGAGGCCGCCGAACAGCGCGCCGATGATGCCGCCGACCAGGAACAGCAGGCCGGTAAGCTGCTGCGCGCGGCTCTCGCTGTAGCCGCGCTCCTGCACCCACCAGACGATGTCGAGCACCGCCACGCCCTGCACGAAGATCGCCGCCGCGGCGCCGAACAGGGTCAGGCCGAACACCGGGTTGGCGCGCAGCACGCGAGCGAGCCCGGCCACGCTCTCGCGGAACGAGCCGATGCGCGCCCCCTCCGGGCCGAGCACGGCGCCGCCGCCGCGCGGCGGGTCGCGCAGCAGCAGCACCAGCGCCGTGGCCGCCAGCCCGACCAGCCCGAGCGTGATGAAGGTGCCGCGCCAGCCGAGCACCGGGCCCATCACGCCCGCGAAGATGAAGCTCGAGCCGATGCCGACCGGGATGCCGAGGTAGTACACGCCGGCCGCGAGCCCGTGGCGCGAAGGGGGCAGGCGGTCCGACAGCATGGACATGGACGCCGGCGTCAGCACCGCTTCGCCGACGCCGATGAAGACGCGCGCCAGCGCGGCCTGCGCGAAGGTGACCGCCAGGCCGGTCGCGGCGGTCAGCGCGCTCCACAGGGCCAGGCCGCCGGCGATCAGGCGCGGCCGGTGGTGGCGGTCGGCCAGCGAGCCGGCGAACAGGCCGAACACCACGTAGAACACGCTGAACACCAGGCCGGTCAGCAGCGTGAACTGGAACTTGCTCAGCTGCAGGTCCTCGATGATCGAGTTGCCGAAGCTGACCAGCAGGAAGCGGTCGGCGAAGTTCAGCACGTTCAGCAGCGTCAGCACGGCGAGCAGGGCGTAGCCGGAGCGCTGCGCATTCATGGCCTTACGAGCTCCTCCCCGCGTGCTGGTTGCCCCGCACCATAAGGTCTAAAATACTGTTTCGGCAACAGAAACCGGCTTTTGGCCGGACTTTTCCATGTTCGATCGCATTCGTGAAGACATCCGGGGCGTGTTCGAGCGCGACCCCGCCGCGCGCTCGACCTGGGAAGTGCTGACCTGCTATCCGGGCCTCAAGGCGATCTGGGCGCACCGCCTCAGCCACTGGCTGTGGACGCACGGCCTCAAGTGGCTCGGGCGGCTGGTGTCGCAAGTGGCGCGCTGGTTCACGCTGGTCGAGATCCATCCGGGCGCGACCATCGGTCGGCGCCTGTTCATCGACCACGGTGCCGGCGTGGTCATCGGCGAAACCGCCGAGATCGGCGACGATGTGACGCTGTACCAGGGCGTGACGCTCGGCGGCACGTCGTGGGCCAAGGGCAAGCGCCACCCGACGCTTGGCAACAACGTGGTGGTAGGCGCCGGCGCCAAGATCCTCGGGCCGTTCACGGTGGGCGAGAACGCCCGGGTCGGCAGCAACGCCGTGGTGGTGCGCGAAGTGCCGCCCGCTGCGACCGTGGTCGGCATCCCGGCGCGCGTCGTGCAGGAGGCACGCGTGCCCTCGGAGAAAGTCGTCGCCATCGCCAGGAAGATGGGATTCGACGCCTACGGCCTGTCGCGCGACATGCCGGACCCGGTGGCCAACGCCATCAGCGCGATGCTCGACCACATCCACGAGCTCGACGACCGCGTGATCGAGCTGTGCAAGCTGCTGCACCGGCTCGACGCGCGCATGCCCGAACTGGAGCTGCACAAGCTCGAGCTCCCCGATTTCTGCGCCGAGGGCAAGGTCACCGAGCGCGAGCCCGACCCCGGCGCCGACCCTGGCGCGGAGACGCCGGCCAAGGAACGCAAGGTGCTGTGAGCGCGCGGGCGCAGGCCCGACCATGATCTACCTCGACCACAACGCGACGGCGCCGCTCGATGCGCGCGTGCGCGAAACGATGCTGCCGTACCTGGGCGGGCCGTACGCCAACCCGTCGAGCCAGCACCGCATGGGCCGCGCCGCGCGCGACGCCGTCGAAACCGCGCGCGCGCAGGTGGCGGCGCTGGCCGGCGCCAGCGCCGGCGAGGTGATCTTCACCAGCGGCGGCACCGAAGCCAACAACCTCGCCGTCAAGGGCACCGCGCTGGCCGCACCCAGGGGGCGGCTGCTGTACTCGGCGGTCGAGCATCCGTGCGTGGTCGAGCCGATGCAGGCGCTGGCCGCGCGCGGCTGGCCGGTCGAGACCCTGGCCGTGGACGGCGAGGGCCGCGTGGACCTGGCGGCGTTCGAGCACCAGATCAAGGGCGGCGAGGTGCGGCTGGTGTCGTGCATGGTCGCCAACAACGAGACCGGCGTGATCCAGGACGTCGCCCGGCTCGCGGCGCTGGCGCGGCGCGCCGGGGCGGTCTTCCATGCGGATGCGGTGCAGGCGGCCGGCAAGATTCCGTTGAGTTTCCCGGATTCGCGTGCGCACCTGATGAGCCTGTCGAGCCACAAGATCTACGGTCCCAAGGGCGCCGGCGCGCTGTTCGCCGACCCGGCCGTGCCGCTCGAGCCGCTGCTGCACGGCGGCGGCCAGGAGCGCCACCTGCGCGGCGGCACCGAGAACGTCGCCGCCCTCGTCGGCTTCGGCGCCGCCGCCGAGCTGGCGCGCACGGAGCTGGCCGCGCGCATGGCGCACGCCCGGCGGCTGCGCGACCGGCTGCAGGCGCGCCTCGCGGCGCTCCCCGGCCTGGTGTCCTTCGGCGCGCGCGCCGAGCGCCTGCCGAACACGCTGCAGTTCGCCGTCCCCGGCGTGCACAGCGCGACCTTGCTGGGCCTGCTCGACAAGCAGGGCTTCGCGGTGTCGTCGGGCTCGGCCTGCGCCAGTGGCACCGACGAGCCCAGCCCGGTGCTGCTGGCGATGGGCGTGCCGGCGGAGCTGGCGCTGTGCGCGATCCGCGTGAGCGTGGGCAAGGACAACACCGAGGGTGAGGTGGATCGCTTCGCCGCCGCGCTGTGCGGGCTGCTCGCCGGCCTCGGCGTGTCCATGCCGAGCGTGAAGCCCGCCGCCGGCGTGGTCTGATGATCTACCTCGATTACGCGGCCACCACGCCGCTCGATCCGGCGGCCTACGAGGCCATGCAACCGTACCTGCGCCCCGGCGGCGCGCACGGCAACCCGGCCTCCGACCACCTTGCCGGCAAGCGCGCGCGCGAGGCGGTCGAGCGGGCGCGCGCGCAGGTCGCCGCGCTCATCGGCGCTCTGCCCGCCGAGATCGTCTGGACCTCGGGCGCGACCGAATCCGACAATCTTGCCCTCAAGGGCGCGCTTGAGTTCTACGCCGACCGCGGCCGCCACGTCGTCACGTCGATGGTCGAGCACAAGGCCGTGCTCGACACCTGCCGCTACCTCGAGACGCGCGGCACGAAAGTGACCTACCTCAGGCCCGGCGCCGACGGCCGCGTGGCGCCGGAGCAGGTGCTCGAGGCGCTGACGCCCGGGACCGTGCTGGTGTCGCTGATGTGGGTCAACAACGAGACTGGCGTGATTCACGAAGTCGAGCGCCTGGCGCCGGCGCTGCGCGAGCGCGGCGTGCTGTTCCACGTCGACGCCGCCCAGGCCGCCGGCAAGATCGCGCTGGACCTGCGCACGGTGCCGGTGGACCTGCTGTCGCTGTCCGCGCACAAAGCCTACGGGCCCAAGGGCATGGGCGCGCTGTTCGTGCGCAAGAAGCCGCGCGCGCGGCTGGCGCCGCAGCTGCACGGCGGCGGCCACGAGCAGGGCATGCGCTCGGGCACGCTGCCGACGCACCAGATCGTCGGCATGGGCGAGGCATTTCGCATCGCCGGCGAGCGGCTGGCGCAGGAGGGCGCGGCGCTGGCGGTGCTGCGCGAGCGCCTGTGGGCGTGCCTGCGCGAGTTGCCGCAGGTGTTCCTCAACGGCGAGGGCGCGCCGCGCGTGCCGGGCATCCTCAACGTGAGCTTCGGCGGCGTCGAGGGCGAGAGCCTGCGCGCCTCGCTGCCCGAGCTGGCCGGCTCCAGCGGCTCGGCCTGCTCGTCGGCCACCGGCGAGTCCTCTTACGTGCTGCGCGCGCTGGGCCGCGACGACGAGCTGGCCAACGCCAGCCTGCGCTTCTCGCTCGGCCGCTTCACCACCGAGGCCGAGATCGACCAGGCGGCGGAGCAGGTCGTCGCGCAGGTGCGGCGGCTGCGCGCACTGGCGCCGGCGTGAGCGCGACGGCCGCGGGGCCGGGTGTGAACCCGTTCGGCTATTCGGACGCGGTCTGGCGCCGGTTCACCGAGGCGCCGCGCGCCGGCCTGCTCGAAGGGCCGGGCACGCGCACCGGGCGGGCGGCGACGCCGGCCAATCGCAGCCGCCTGCAGTTGCAGGCGCGGATCAGCGGGGGGCGCATCGAGGACGCCAGGTTCCAGGCCTACGGCTGTCCCACCGCCATCGCGGTGGGCGCCTGGCTGGCCGAGCGGGCCATCGGGCGGTCGCTGGACGAACTGGCCGCGATCGGCGCGGCCGAGATCCGGCAAGCCCTTGAAATCCCTGACACCCGCCTCCATTGCGCCCTTCTGGGCGAGGACGCGATAAAGTCCCTTGTAGAGGCGGCTTCGGCCGCGAAGTAGGAGCGCCTTCAGGCGCGACAGGATTACCGAAACGTGTCGATTCAACTCACCGAGAGCGCCGCCAGGCGCGTCCAGCAACAGATCCAGGCCCGCGGCCATGGCCTGGGCCTGCGCGTGGGCGTGAAGGCCTCCGGCTGCTCCGGCTACGCCTACCTGCTCGACTACGCCGACCAGCCGGAGCCGGACGAAGTGGTGTTCGAGTCGCACGGCGCCAAGGTTTTCGTGGCGCGCGATACCTTGGCCATGCTTGATGGCCTGGTGGTGGACTTCCGCAAGGAGGGCCTCAACGAGGTCTTCAAGTTCGACAACCCCAACGCCGAGGCCCTGTGCGGCTGCGGCGAGAGTTTTTCCGTCCAGAAAACCGCCGCCTAGGCCCCGCGGCCCTGGCGCTTCCTGCTACAATTTCCTGATTTTTCAGGCGCCTACAAAAGCGCCAGACTTTTGTTTTCCCTCAACTTTTTCCGGGAGCTTTGCAAGTGGCGGTTGAACGTACCCTCTCCATCATCAAGCCGGATGCCGTTTCCAAGAACCATATCGGCAATATCTACAACCGCTTCGAGGCCGCCGGCCTGAAGATCGTCGCGGCGCGCATGAAGCACCTGACGCCGGGCGAGGCCGAAGGGTTCTACGCGATTCACAAGGACCGCCCATTCTTCAAGGACCTGTGCAGGTTCATGACCAGCGGCCCGGTCATGGTGTCGGTGCTCGAAGGCGACAACGCCGTGCTCAAGCACCGCGACATCATGGGCGCCACCGACCCGAAGCAAGCCGCCAAGGGCACGATCCGCGCGGATTTCGCCAGGAGCATCGACGAGAACGCGGTGCACGGCTCGGATTCGCTCGACAACGCCAGGACCGAGATCAGCTACTTCTTCCGCGTCACGGAGCTGTGCCCGCGCACGCGCTGATGCCATGACTGCCGCAGCCCACGCGCCCATCAACCTGTTCGGTCTCGACCGCACCGCGTTGCGCGCGCGTTTCGCGGAAATGGGCGAGGCGCAATATCGCGCCGACCAGGTCATGAACTGGATCTACCGGCGCGGCGCTGACGACTTCGCGCTGATGACCAACCTCGGCAAGGAGCTGCGCGCGAAGCTCGCCTCCGTGTTCGTGATCCGGCCGCCGGAGTTGATCACCGAGCAGACCTCCGCCGACGGCACGCGCAAGTGGGTGACCAAGGCGGGCGAGGGCCAGGCCATCGAAACGGTGTTCATCCCCGAGGACGATCGCGGCACGCTGTGCATCTCCTCGCAGGTCGGCTGCGCCATGGACTGCTCGTTCTGCGCCACCGGCGCGCAGGGTTTCTCGCGCAACCTGACCGCGGCGGAGATCGTCGCGCAGGTCTGGTTCGCCGCGAAGACGCTCGGCGGCGACTTCCAGCACGACCGCGTCGTCTCCAACGTCGTGTTCATGGGCATGGGGGAGCCGCTGGCCAACTACGGCGAGGTCCTGCCGGCGCTGAAGATCCTGCTCGACGACCACGGCTTCGGCCTTTCCAAGCGCAAGGTCACCGTGTCGACCTCGGGCCTGGTGCCGTTCATCGACCGCCTGCGCGAGGACGTGGACTGCGCGCTGGCGCTTTCGCTGCATGCGCCCGACGACGCGCTGCGCGACGAGCTGGTGCCGATCAACCGCAAGTACCCGCTGGCCGAGCTGATCGAGGCCTGCCGCCGCTACACCGCGGGCAAGGAGCGCAAGGCTCACATCGTTTACGAGTACGTCATGCTCGACGGCATCAACGACGCGCCCGAGCACGCGCGCCGGCTGGCAAAGCTGCTGGCGGGGCTGCCGGCCAAGGTCAACCTGATCCCGTTCAACCCGTTCCCGGGGACGCAGTACACGCGCTCGCCGGCCGAGCGCATCCGCGCCTTCGCCGACATCCTGCGCGCCAAGGACATCGTGACGACGACGCGCAAGACCCGCGGCGACGACATCGATGCCGCCTGCGGCCAGCTCGCCGGCAAGGTACAGAGCCGGCAGAAGCAGCGGCTGCGCGACATTCCGGTCAAGGCCGTGGCGCCGCGGCTGGTTCGGGGGCACGCATGAGCCGGCTCACGGCACTGGCCGCGGCGCTCGCCCTGGCCGCCTGCACCACGACCGAGATGCAGCCGCCGCCCGGCGCCTCGAAGCCGGACCTCAAGGAAGCGGCGCGCCTGAACACCCAGCTCGCCATCGACTACATGCGCAAGGGGCAGTTCGACATCGCGCTCGAGAAGCTGCAGAAGGCGCTGGAGCAGGATGACGAGCTCGGCATCGCGCACTCGGCCATCGCGCTCGCCTACCAGCGCAAGGGCGAGACCCAGCTTGCCGGCAAGCACTACCGCGAGGCCCTCGACCTCAACGCCGACGATCCGGTCACGCTGAACAACTTCGGCATCTTCCTGTGCGGGCAGGGTGACGCCGAGGGTGCCGAGAAGATCTTCGTGCGCGCGGCCAGGCACAAGGACAACCGGCAGCCCGACGATGCCTGGGCCAACGCCGGCGTGTGCCTGCGCGGCACGCCCAAGGCGCGCGACCGGGCCGAGGGCTACCTGCGCGAGGCGCTGGGCCTCAACCCGAACCACGCCAACGCCCTCGCGCAGATGGCGCAGGTCAGCTACGACAAGAACGACTACCTGCGCGCGCGCGCGTTCCTGCAGCGCTACGAGCTCAACGGCCGCGCCACGGCGCAGACGCTGTGGCTCGCCGCGCGGACGGAGCGCGCGCTTGGCGACCACGTCTCGGCCCGCGCCTACGAGCGGCGGCTGCGCTCGGAGTTTCCCGGGACCCCCGAGGCCGAGCAGGCCTCCCAGCCGCCCGGCAAGCGATGAGCGCGCCCGAGCGTGAAGCGGCCGTGCCGGCCGCCGCCGCGCCCCCGCCCGCCGCGGCGGCGCCGAGCCCCGGCGCGCTGCTGCGCCAGGCGCGCGAGCGCGCCGGCCTGGGCGCCGAGGACCTGGCGGGCCAGCTCAAGCTGGCCAAGGGCACGCTGGAGGCGCTGGAACGTGATGACTTCGCCGCGCTGTCGGAACCGGTTTACGTGCGCGGCTACTATCGCAAGATCGCCAAGGTGCTGCCGGTGGCGGAGGCCGACTTGATCAGCGCCTACAACGCCCGCGTCAAGCCGGCACCGGCGGCGCTGCCGCAGCGCCCCCTGCCCCTGGCCCGGGGCGTGGCCTCGGGCACCTCGCGCCACTCGCGCGGCCCCGGCATCGGCCTGCTGATCGGCGCGCTGGTGGTCGTCGCGGTGCTGTTCGCGCTGGTCAGGCGCGAGCCGCCGCGGCGGCTGGCCGACATCCTTCCCGCGCCGGTCACCGCCCCGGCCGCGCCGGTTGCCGAGCCCGCGCCCGTGGTGGTCGAGCCGCCGCCCGGGCCGGCGGCGGCAACGTCCGAGCTCCCGGCTGGGCTCCCGGCCGAGCCCGCGGAGCAGCCCGCGCCCGCCACCACACCGGAAACGCGCGCCGACGCGTCACCGGCCGTGGCCCACCAGCTGGTGCTCGAATTCACCGAAGCCTCGTTCGTGCGCGTCGAGGACCAGCAGGGCCGCACCCTGCGCATCGGCCTGGTGCGCGGCGGCGAGCGCCACGCCCTCGACGGCACGCCGCCGTACACCGTGTTCCTCGGCAACGCCCGCAACGTCTCGGTGTTCTACGGCGGCGCGCCGGTGGATTTCTCGGCCCACGTCAATCCGCAGAACGACACGGCGCGCTTCACCGTGCCGTAGGCGCAGGATCGTCATGAAACCCCAGCACAGCGTCGTGCGCCGGCAGTCCCGGCAGATCCGCGTCGGCCGCGTGCCGATCGGCGGCGGCGCGCCGATCGCCGTGCAGACCATGACCAGCACGGATACCGAGGACGTCGCCGCGACCGTCGCCCAGATCAAGGCCTGCGCCAAGGCCGGGGCCGACCTGGTGCGGGTGTCGGTGCCGACGCTGAAGGCCGCGGAGGCGTTCCGGGACATCAAGCGGCAGGTCGGCTATTTCCCGCTGATCGCCGACATCCACTTCAACTACAGGTGCGCGATCGCCTCGGCCGACTACGGCGCCGACTGCCTGCGCATCAACCCGGGCAACATCGGCGGCGAAAAGAAGGTGAAAGAGGTCATCGCCGCGGCGAAGCACCACAACGTGCCGATCCGCATCGGCGTCAACGCCGGGTCGCTGGAGGCCGACATCCAGGAGAAGTACGGCGAACCCAACGCCGACGCGCTGGTGGACTCTGCGCTGCGGCACATGGAGATCCTCGAGCGCCACGATTTCCGGAATTACAAGGTCAGCCTGAAGGCCTCCGAGGTGTTCATGACGGTCGAGGCCTTCCGCAAGCTGGCCAGGCTGACCGATGCGCCGCTGCACCTCGGCATCACCGAGGCGGGCGGGGCGCGCGCCGGCGCGGTGAAGTCGGCGATCGGCCTGGGCATGCTGCTGGCCGAAGGCATCGGCGACACCATCCGCATCTCGCTGGCCGCCGACCCGGTCGAGGAAGTGAAGGTCGGCTGGGACATCCTCAAGTCGCTGCACCTGCGCCAGCGCGGCATCAACCTGGTCGCCTGCCCGTCGTGCTCGCGCCAGAACTTCGACGTGATCAAGGTCGTGGCGGAGCTCGAGCGGCGCTTCGAGGACATCGACGAGCCGCTGGACGTGGCCGTGATCGGCTGCGTGGTCAACGGCCCCGGCGAGTCGCGCGAGGCGGCGATCGGCGTGGCCGGCGGCTACCCGAACTCGATCTACGAGGACGGCAGGATCCAGCACAAGTTCAAGAATGAAGAGCTCGTGGACCGGCTCGAGAAACTGGTCCGCGCCAAGATCGAAGCGCGCAAGAAAGAAAAGGCGGCCTGAACGTGGCGACTGCAGGAGCGCCCCATGGGCGCGACGGGTGTTGGCGTGGCTAACAAATTCCAGTCCGTCCGGGGATTCAACGACGTGCTGCCGGCCGACGCCGCGGCCTGGCAGTTCCTGCACGCGACCGCGGCCGAGGTGTTCGCCGCCTACGGCTACGGCGAGATCCGCCTGCCGCTGCTGGAGCGCACCGAGCTGTTCGAGCGCTCCATCGGCGAGACCACCGACGTGGTCGAGAAGGAGATGTTCACCTTCAGGGACCGCGAGAACGACAGCCTGACGTTGCGTCCCGAGTTCACCGCCGGCACGGTGCGCGCCGGTCTCGAGCACGGCTTGCTGCACAACCAGCAGCAGCGCCTGTGGAGCGCCGGCCCGGTGTTCCGCCACGAGCGGCCGCAGGCCGGGCGCTACCGCCAGTTCCACCAGCTCAACGCCGAGGCTTACGGCCTGGCCGGTCCCGACATCGACGTCGAGCTGATCGCACTGTCCGCGCGGCTGCTCAAGCGCCTGGGCGTGGCCGGCGCCGCGCGGCTCGAACTCAACTCGCTCGGGACGCTCGAGGCGCGCCGGAAGTACCGCGAGGCGCTGATCGGCTTCCTGCAAGGCCGCCAGGCGCAGCTCGACGAGAACACACGCCGCCGGATGCACCAGAACCCGCTGCGCGCGCTCGACAGCAAGGACCCCGGCACGCAGGCGGCCGTGGCGGATGCGCCAAGCCTGCTGGATTTTCTCGACAGCGAATCGCTCGCGCACTTCGGGGCGGTGAAGGGCGGGCTCGACGTCCTCGGCATCCGATACGTCGTCAACCCGCGCATCGTGCGAGGCCTCGACTACTACTCGCGCACCGTGTTCGAGTGGGCCACCGACCGGCTCGGCGCCCAGGGCACGGTGCTGGCGGGCGGCCGCTACGACGGCCTGGTCGAGCAGCTCGGCGGGTCAACGACGCCCGCGATCGGCTGGGCCGCCGGCGTCGAGCGGCTGATCATGCTGATGAAGGAAACCGGAGTCGCCCTGGCGGACGGCGCCCCGCACGTCTACCTGTGCTGGCTGGGCGATGCCGAGCGCGACGCGGCGATGCGCCTGGCGGAGCAGTTGCGGGAGGCCGTGCCCAGGCTGCGGCTGGTGCTCAATGCCGGAGGCGGCAAGCTGCCGGCCCAGCTCAAGCGCGCCGACAAGTGCGGCGCGCGCCTGGCCCTGATCCTCGGGGAGCAGGAATCCGCGCGCCAGGCGGTTCAAGTAAAATCGCTGCGCCAGATGGAAGGTGGCTCAACCCAGACCGAATGCCCCTGGGCCGAACTCCCGGCCCGGCTCTCGGATCTGCTGCAACCGGAATAACGAAACCCATGTCGCATTACGATGACGAAGCTGAAGTCGAGCAGCTGCGCCGCTGGTGGCGCGAGAACTGGATGGCGCTGGCCGGCGGGTTGGTGCTCGGCCTGGCCGGCATCTTCGGCTGGGAGGCCTGGCAGAAGGCACGCACGGCGAAGGCCGAGCACGCCTCGAAGGTCTACGAGGACCTCAAGCGCGTGCCGCTGGAGCGCACCGAGCGCGCTGAAGAGCTGTGGCAGCACCTGAGCGTCGACTTTCCGGGCACGCCGTACGCGACGCAGGCCGCGCTGCTGCTGGCCAGCCACGCCGCCGCGCGCCAGGAATGGGACGACGCGCAGGCCAAGCTCGAGTGGGCGCGCGAGCGCACCGACGATGCGGGCCTGAAGAAGGTCGCCACGCTGCGCCTTGCGCGCGTGCTGTGGCAGCGCGAGCGGCCCGATGATGCGCTGAACCTGCTCGACGTGGCGGACGACGACCCATTCGCCCCGCTGTACCACGAGCTGCGCGGCGACATCCTGCTGGCCAAGGGCGACCGCGAGGGCGCGCGCGCCGCCTACGAGAAGGCCATCGGGCTCGGGCCCGCCGCCTCCGGCCGCGACGGGCTGCAGCGCAAGCTCGACGACCTCGGCGGCGCCGCGCCGGCGCAGTCATGACGCGCGCCCTGTTGCTGTTCGGCGTGGCTGCCGCGCTCGCCGCGTGCGGCAGCAAGGGCCCGGTGCGCGAGCCGGCTGAGCTCAAGTCCATCGAACAGGCCGAAGTGGCGCCGGGCGTGCTGTGGCGCAAGTCGCCGGGCAGCGGCGACGGCGGCCAGGAATCGGGGCTGCGCCTCGCGGTCGAGCCGGACCTGCTGGTCACGGCCGACGCCGACGGCGACGTCTACGCGCTGGACCCGGCGACGGGCCGCGTGCGCTGGCACGCCGACACCGGCGCGCGCCTGATCTCCGGGCCGTCCGTGTACGACGAGCTGGTGCTGTTCGGCACGCTCGACGCCGAGGTGATCGCGCTCAAGCGCGCCGGCGGCGCGCTGGCCTGGCGCGTCACGGTGTCGAGCGAGGTGCTGGCACCGCCGGTGGCCGAGGGCGGCATCGTCGTCGTGCGCTGCGGCGACGGCCGCATCTTCGGCCTGTCGGCCGAGTCCGGCGCGTGGCGCTGGAACTTCGACCGCGCCGTGCCGCCGCTGACGCTGCGCGGGATGTCGACGCCGGTGCTGTACGAGGGCGCCGCGATCGTCGGCCTGGACAACGGCCGCGTCGCCGCGCTGCGCGTGGACACGGGCGAGCTGTTGTGGGAGGAAGTCGTGTCGGCGCCGGAGGGGCGCTCGGAGCTCGAGCGCATCGTCGACGTCGACGCCGAGCCGGTGGCCATCGGCGGCGGCGTGTTCGCCCTGTCCTTCGGCGGCGACCTGGCCGCGATCGGCGCGCAGGAAGGCCGGGTGGCCTGGCGCCGCCCGGTCAAGAGCTACACGGGCGCCGCGCCGCTCGGCAACCGGCTGTTCGCCACGGACGAGTCCGGCCTGGTGTGGGCGCTCGACGGCGAAACCGGCGCCGCGGCCTGGAAGCAGGAGGCGCTGAAGTATCGCCGCCTGTCCGCGCCGGTCGCTTTCGGCGGGCACGTCGTCGTGGCGGACCTCGAGGGATACCTGCACTGGCTGTCGCCGTCCGACGGGCGCATCGTCGGCCGCGTGCGCGCCGTGCGCGAGCCGGTGGCGGCCACCCCGGTTCTGCGCGGCGAACGCTTGTACGTGCTGGGTCGCGACGGCGAGATTGCCGTCGTGGAATCCAAGGCCGTCAATTGAGGAAAGCACCTCGTGGGAGCGCCTTCAGGCGCGACTGTCGCGCCTGAAGGCGCTCCTACAGGCCCGCCGACGATGCCAGCCCGCCTACCCGTCATCGTCCTCGCCGGCCGGCCCAATGTCGGCAAGTCCACGCTGTTCAACCGGCTGACCGGCACGCGCGATGCGCTGGTCGCCGACCTGCCGGGCCTGACGCGCGACCGCCAGTACGGCTACGGTGAGCATGATGGCCGCCGCTTCATCGTGGTGGACACCGGCGGCCTGAGCCCCGCGGCCGGCGACGCGCTGGCGCGCCTCGCCGAGGACCAGGCCAGGCAGGCCATCGCCGAGGCCGACCAGGTTCTGTTCCTGGCCGACGCGCGCGCGGGGCTCACGCCCGCCGACGAAGGCATCGCGCGCGACCTGCGCCGCGCGGGCAAGCCCGTGCGCCTCGTGGCCAACAAGGCCGAGGGCCTGGCGCCGTCGGCGGCGAGCGAGTTCTTTCGCCTGGGCCTGGGCGAGCCCGCGCTGGTTTCGGCCGAGCACGGGCAGGGCGTGGACCGGCTCATTGAATCGGTGCTGGCCGCGGTGCCGGCGGCCGGGCCCGAGGCGCCGGGGTCGGAGGAGGACGGCGCGATCCGCGTGGCCGTGGTCGGGCGGCCCAACGTCGGCAAGTCCACGCTCATCAACCGACTGGTCGGCGAGCAACGCGTGCTGTCGGCCGACCAGCCCGGCACCACCCGCGACGCCATCGCCGTGCCGTTCACGCACCAGGGCCGCGACTACGTGCTGGTGGATACCGCCGGCATCCGCCGCCGGGCGAAAGTGACGCAGCACATCGAGAAGATTTCGGTGGTCAAGGCGCTGCAGGCCATCGAGCAGGCCGACGTGGTCATCGCGATCGTGGACGCGCAGGACGAGATCGGCGTGCACGACGCGCGACTGCTGGGGCTCGTGGCGGAGCGCGGCCGCGGCCTGGTGCTGGCGGTGAACAAGTGGGACGGGCTCGAGTCCGCGGCGCGCGCGCGCGTGCGCGAGGCGATCGACTTCAAGCTGCCATTCCTCGACTTCATGCCGGTGCACACCATCAGCGCGCTGCACGGTTCCGGGCTGGCCGGGCTGATGAAGGACGTGCAGGCGGTGCACGCGGCGTCCCGGCGCGAGTTGAAAACGCCGGAGCTGACGCGCGTGCTGGAGAAGGCGGTGTTCGACCATTCGCCGCCGGCCGTGATCGGCCGGCGCATCAAGCTGCGCTACGCCCACCTCGGCGGCCGCAACCCGCTGACCATCGTGGTGCACGGCAACCAGACCGACAAGCTGCCGGATTCGTACCGGCGCTACCTGGTCAACGAGTTCCGCCGCGCGTTCGAGCTCAAGGGCCTGCCGCTGCGCGTCGAGCTCAAGACCGGCGAGAACCCGTTCAAGGGCCGCAGGAACGTGCTGACGCCGCGGCAGCGCAAGAAACAGCAGCGGGTTCGCGGGCGGCGCTGAGCGCGACGCCAAGCCGCTAGCGAGCCCTCAAATACTGAAAATCGTAGCCGACGCTCCAACTCTTGCCATCATCGAGGGACTGTTCCGAGAACTGCCGGACCTCGCCGTGCTCGAGATTGAACAACGTCATCCGGCGAAGCACCCGCTGCCCGGTCGACCGATGGGTCACGCCCTCGAATCTCATGGCGCCCTCGCGATACTCGCCTGAGAATTCACTGACGTTGCCTGAATTGTCCACCCAGGCCTGGCGCCAGTGACGCAGCACCGGATCGAAGAAATTGATGCTCTTTCCGGAATAGTCCCCCTGGACGTAATGCTCGTGGACGACGCACCCGTCAGTGCTCTTTTCGATGCGGCTCCTGGCGATGGCCTTTCCTTGCGCCCGGACCTCCCAGTCACCCAGCCAGAAATCGAGCTGCTGCCACTCGGTCTTTTCCAGGCAGGGGGACGACGGGGCGCCTTGCGCCAGGGCGGCGCATGCCGAAAGCCCGAGGACTGCCGTGAGGAAACGCATGAAACCTCCCTAGCGCGGCGCCGCGGGCTGCGCGAACAGCGATGCGGGCAGCGGCACATTCACCTCGAGCGACTTGATCATGGCCCGCCACGTGCCGTCGCGGCTGCTGACCCAGAGAGGGTGGCGGATACCCGCCTTCACGTACTCCCACGGGCCGCAGACGCTGCCGGCGTCGTCGTCGTGCGCGCCGAACGCGTAGGGCTCACCGCGCACGTCGAGCTTGAACCAGAACACGCGCTTGCCGGCCTCGTGCACCTCGAGGCGGCCGTCGGTGCCGAGGGCCAGGCCCAGCGCCGGGTCGCGGCGCGCGATGCGATGGAGGGTCCGGTAGACGTGCCCCTCGTACCAGCGCCGGTCCTCGGCCACGAGGTCCGCAGGCACGGGCTCGATGCGGCCTTCCCGGTTCAGGCGCCAGTGGCGGTCGCCGTCGATGACCCGGATCAGGTGCAGGTTCGGGCCCGTGGTCTCGATGCGGAAGCGCGGCCGCTCGAAGTCCATGGTGATGACGGCGCGCACCACCGCCGGCTCGCCGGCGCGGTTCTGCTGGGAGTCGTTGACGGTGTTCTTCGCGGCGGCCCAAGCCGCCCGCCCGCCCAACGCTTCGAGCATGCGTTCGGCGTGCGCCCCGGCGCTGGGCGGGGCGGTGTGAGCGGCGCCGCAAAGGAAGGCGGCGGCGAGCAATGGAACGGCAGTGCGGGGCATGCGGGTCTCCCGGGTATGGTTCCCTGCCTCTGGGATGCCCGGCGTGGGCTGCGGGTCGCGCTCTGCTCCGTTCAAAACCTGGCCTGCCGTCGGAGGGCGGGCCCGGCGGTGGTTGGCCGCCAGCCCCCGCGCTAATCTCTCGCCCCCAGGCATCCGGAGGGCGGGCATGGCAAGGAAGGCGAAGCAAGCGGCGAAGAGGCGTCCCACGGCGAAGAAGCCGGCGAAGAAAGCGGCGCCGAAGAAGCCGGCGCCGGCAGTGTTGAAAGACGGCCGGCCGGGACGGATGTGGTGGCCCGGCCTGGCGCCGTACATGACCGTGCGCGACGGCCAGTCCTGCATCGAGTTCTACGCGCGCGCGTTCGGCTTCGAGACCTACGGCGAGGTCATGCGCGGCGACGACGGCCAGGTGCAGCACGCCAGCATGCGCCTGCACGAAGCGGCGATCATGTTCGGGCCGCCGGAAAGCTCGATGGGCCTGCAGCCGCAGGCGCCCGGCACGCTGGACAGCCTGTCGCTGTACGTCTACGTGCCGGACGTCGACGCCCTGCACGCGCGGGCGCAGCGCGGTGGCGCTACGGTGGTGCAGCCGCCGGCGGACCAGTTCTGGCGGGACCGCACGGCGGTGTACAAGGATCCTGAGGGGTACCACTGGACGTTCGCGACGCATCTGGGATAACCGCCCCCAGCCTGAGCCGCTCAATCACGCCGGCTTGGCGCGAGTGACCTTGGTGTCCACGGCGCCGCGGGCGAGCGTGATCTCAACCGCATCGCCGGCGCTGATGCGCGCGGCGTCGGTCAGCACGCGGCCGTCGGGGGTGCGGGCGATGGCGTAGCCGCGCGCGAGGATCGCCTGCGGATTCAGGCTGTTCAGCAGTTGCCGGCGGCTGGCCAGGCGATCCGCAAGCAAACGCAGCCGCGCCGGGCCGCCGTGGGCGAGGCGCTCCCACAGCTCGTCGAGCCGTTGCAGCCACTGCTCCAGCCGCCGGCCCGGATGCGCGCGCTCGAGCCGCTCGCCGTGCCGGCGCAGCCGATCGAGCCCGCCGGCGAGGCGCATGCGCATCGCGCCGCCGAGTTCCTCACCCAGCCGGGTGAGCCGCTCGCGCCATTCGGCCGCGTCCGGGCTGGCGCGCTCGGCCGCGCCGGTGGGCGTCGGCGCACGCAGGTCGGCGGCGAAATCGGCGATGGTGAAGTCGATTTCGTGGCCGATGCCGGTCACGACCGGCACCGCGCACGCCCGGATGGCGCGCGCGATGCTCTCGTGGTTGAAGCACCACAGATCCTCGAGCGAGCCGCCGCCGCGCGCCAGCAGGATCACGTCCACGGGGGCGCGCACGGGCAGCTCGCCCAGCGCCCTGACCACGGCCGCCGTGGCGGCATCGCCCTGCACCGGTACCGGGTATACGTAGACCTGCCCGAGGGGGAAGCGCCGGCGCAGCGTGCTCAGGATGTCCTGCAGCGCCGCGCCGGTCGGCGAAGTGACGATGCCGATGCCGCGCGGCACCGCGGGGATCGGCCGCTTGAGCTGGTCGTCGAACAGGCCCTCGGCGGCGAGCTTTGCCTTGAGCTGCTCGAAGGCCCGCAGCAGCGCTCCTTCTCCGGCCGGCTCGAGATGCTCGACCACCATCTGGGCGTCGCCGCCGCGGCCGTAATAGGTCAGGCGCCCGCGCACGACCACGGCGTCGCCGTTCTTCGGCTCCGGCTTGATCAGGTAGTTCTGGCCCTTGAACATCGCGCAACGCAACTGCGCCTGGGCGTCCTTGAGGGTGAAGTACCAGTGCCCGGAGGGGTTGCGAAAGTTGGAGAGCTCGCCCTGCACGCGCAGGGGAGGCAGGGAGTCCTCGAGCAGTCCCTTCAGGATCTCGGCAACTTCGGAGACGCTGTAGACCTGAAATTTTGGACCCGCATTTTCCATGCCGTATACTACTGTATGGCCGCTCCAGTTCTTCCTCCAAACGCCAATCCGGGCTCGCGCATCCAGCAAGAAGCCCTGACTTTCGACGATGTCCTGCTCCAGCCCGCCTACTCGGACGTGCTGCCGAGGCAGGTCGAGCTCAAGACCCAGCTGACCCGCGCGATCGCGCTGAACATCCCGATCCTGTCGTCGGCGATGGACACCGTGACCGAGTCCAAGCTCGCCATCGCGCTGGCCTCCGAGGGCGGCCTGGGCATCATCCACAAGAACATGACGGCGAAGCGCCAGGCCGCCGAGGTGCGCGCGGTCAAGAAATACGAATCCGGCGTGATCACCGAGCCGGTGGTGGTGGCGCCGGACATGAGCATCGGCGAGGTGCTCAAGCTCACTCGCGCCCACCGCATTTCCGGCGTGCCGGTGGTGGACAAGGGGCAGCTGATCGGCATCGTCACCAGCCGCGACCTGCGCTTCGAGCGGCGTTTTTCCGAGCCGGTGTCCGCGGCGATGACGCCGAAGAAGCGGCTCATCACGGTGCGCGAGGGCGCCTCGCGCGAGCAGGTCATCGCCAAGCTGCACGAGCACCGCATCGAGAAAGTGCTGGTAGTGGACGCCAAGTTCCGCTTGAAGGGCATGATCACGGTCAAGGACATCCAGAAGTCCAGCGACTACCCGCTGGCCTGCAAGGACGTCGAAGGGCGCCTGCGCGTGGGCGCCGCGGTCGGCACCGGGCCCGAGACCGAGGACCGCGTCGCCGCGCTGGTCGAAGCCGACGTCGACGTCATCGTCGTCGACACCGCGCACGGCCACAGCAAGGGCGTGCTCGAGCGAGTGGCCCGGATCAAGAAGAAATATCCGCAGCTGCAGGTCATCGGCGGCAACGTCGCCACGGCCGACGGGGCGAAGGCGCTGGCCGACGCCGGCGCCGACGCGGTCAAGGTCGGCATCGGCCCGGGCTCGATCTGCACCACGCGCGTGGTCGCCGGCGTCGGCGTGCCGCAGATCAGCGCCGTCATGGGCGCGGCCGAGGGGCTCAAGGGGACGAAGGTGCCGCTGATCTCCGACGGCGGCATCCGCTACTCGGGCGACGTGGCCAAGGCGCTGGCCGCCGGGGCGCACGCCGTCATGATCGGCTCGATGTTCGCCGGCACCGAGGAATCCCCGGGCGAGGTCGAGCTCTACCAGGGCCGCTCCTACAAGTCCTACCGCGGCATGGGATCGCTCGGTGCGATGTCGCAGGCGCAGGGCAGCAAGGACCGCTACTTCCAGGACACCACGACCGAGCTCGACAAGCTGGTGCCGGAGGGCATCGAGGGCCGCGTGCCGTACAAGGGCCCGCTGTCGGCGATCGTGCACCAGCTGGTCGGTGGCCTGCGCGCCTGCATGGGCTACACCGGCTGCGAGTCGGTCGAGGAGCTGCGCAGCAAGCCGCGCTTCGTGAAGATCACCTCGGCCGGCATCAAGGAATCGCACGTGCACGACGTGAGCATCACCAAGGAAGCCCCGAACTACCGGGCGGAGTCGTAAGCAAAAAGAATGTTTCACACAAAGACACGAAGGGCACGAAGAACGAAAAATCAGAATCGGTCCTTTGTGAGCTTTGAGCCTTGGTGTGAAGCGTCTTCGCCTTTATGAACATCCACGCTGACAGGATCCTGATCCTCGACTTCGGGGGCCAGTACACGCAGCTGATCGCGCGGCGCGTGCGCGAGCTCGGCGTCTATTCCGAGATCCACCCGTGGGACATCTCCGACGAGGAGGTGCGCAAGTTCGCGCCCAAGGGCGTCATCCTCGGCGGCGGTCCGGAATCCGTGCTCGAGGCGGGCAGCCCGCGCGCGCCGAAGGCGGTCTACGAGCTCGGCGTGCCGGTGCTCGGCATCTGCTACGGCATGCAGACCATGGCGGCGCAGCTCGGCGGCACGGTCGAGGGCACGCATTCGCGCGAGTTCGGCTACGCCGAGGTGCGCGAAAAGGGCGACTCGACGCTGTTCAAGGGCATCGAGGACCGCGTGGCCAGGGACCACGCCTATCTCGATGCCTGGATGTCGCATGGCGACCGCGTCACCGCGCTGCCTGACGGCTTCAAGGCCATCGCCTCGACGCACGACCTGCCGCTCGCCGCGATGGAGGACGACAAGCGCGGGTTCTACGGCGTGCAGTTCCACCCCGAGGTCACGCACACCAAACAGGGCATGCGCATCCTGTCGCGCTTCGTGCACGAGCTGTGCGGCTGCGGCAATTCGTGGACCCCGGGCGGGATCATCGACGACGCGCTGCGGCGCGTGCGCGAGCGGGTCGGCAAGGAGAAGGTGCTGCTGGGCCTGTCCGGCGGGGTGGATTCCTCGGTGGTCGCCGCGCTGCTGCACAAGGCCATCGGCGACCAGCTGGTGTGCGTGTTCGTGGACCACGGCCTGTTGCGGCAGGACGAGGGCGACCAGGTCATGCAGGTGTTCGCCAGGCACCTCGGGGTGAAAGTCGTCCGCGTCAACGCGGCGCAGCGCTTCTTCGCCGAGCTCAAGGGCGTCACCGACCCGGAGGCCAAGCGCAAGATCATCGGCCGGGTGTTCATCGAGGTGTTCGAGCAGGAAGCGCACAAGCTCGAAGGCGTTGCCTTCCTGGCGCAGGGCACCATCTACCCGGACGTCATCGAGTCGGCCGGCAGCGTCAAGTATGGGTCCGGCGCCGGAGGCGCCGGGGGCGGCAAGGCCCACGTCATCAAGTCGCACCACAACGTCGGCGGCCTGCCGGAAGGGATGAAGCTCCAGCTGGTCGAGCCGCTGCGCGAGCTGTTCAAGGACGAGGTGCGCGCCATCGGCCTGGAGCTCGGGCTGCCGCGCGAGATGGTCTACCGCCACCCGTTCCCGGGCCCGGGCCTGGGCGTGCGCATCCTCGAGGAGGTCACGCCGGAGGCGGCCGCCACGCTGCGCAAGGCGGACGCCATCTTCATCCACGAGCTGCGCAAGGCCGGTTGGTACGACCAGGTGTCGCAGGCGTTCGCCGTGTTCCTGCCGGTGCACAGCGTCGGCGTCATGGGCGACGGCCGCCGCCACGAGCCGGTGATCGCCCTGCGCGCGGTGCAGACCGTGGACTTCATGACCGCGCACTGGGCGCACCTGCCGTACGAGCTGCTGGACGTCGCGGCGCGGCGTATCGTCAACGAAGTGCCCGGTATCTCGCGCGTGGTCTACGACATCTCCGGCAAGCCGCCGGCGACGATCGAGTGGGAGTGACGCCTTATGGAAGCGACGAACGAGCTGGAGCTCGCCTTGGGGGTGTTCTGGATGATCTTCCTCGCCGAGCTGGGCGACCGGACCCAGGTGGCGACGCTGCTGCTGGCGGCCGATCGGCCGACGCATCGGCTCGCCGTGTTCGCCGGCGCGGCCGCGGCGCTGGTGCTGGCGGCGGGGATCGGGGTGCTGGCTGCGGGCTGGGTGTCGCACTACCTGCCGGAGAAGACGCTGCACGTCGGCGTGGCGCTGATCTTCATCATCTACGGCCTGTGGACGCTCGCGAAGGCGCTGCCGGCGTAGGCGCCGCCGACGAGCGCTGGATGCGCCACGCGCTGAGGCTGGCGCGGCGGGCGCAGGACCTTGGCGAGGTGCCGGTCGGCGCCGTCATCGTCAAGGGCGACGAGGTCGTGGCCGAAGGCTGGAACCAGCCGATCGCCGCGCATGACCCGTCGGCGCACGCCGAGATGGTTGCCATGCGCGAGGCGGCCCGGGCACGGCGCAATTACCGGCTCACCGGGCTCACGCTGTACGTCACGCTCGAGCCCTGCGTCATGTGCGCCGGCGCCATCGTCCACGCGCGCCTCGCGCGCCTGGTGTTCGGCGCGCCGGATCCGCGCGCCGGCGCCGTGCAGTCGCTCTACGACGTGATCTCGCAGCCGCGCCTGAACCACCGCCCCGAATGGACCGGCGCCGTGCTGGCCGAGGAGTGCGGGGCGATGCTGCAGGAGTTCTTCCGTGCGCGGCGGTAGGAGCGCCCTTGGGCGCGAAGGTCGCGGCCAAGGCCGCTCCTACAGCCTGTTCATGGCTCTGCTGCTCGCCGCGTGCGCGGCCGCCGGCGATCGCGAACGCCTGCGCGCCGAATCGGACGATGCCTACACGCTGGCCGCATCCCTGGTCACCGAGGTCGGGCCGCGCTTCGCCGGCACGCAAGGCGATGCGCGCGCCGTGCAATGGGCGTTGCGCACGCTCACCGGGCTGGGTTTCCACAACGTGCGCGCCGAGCCCGTCGCCGTGCCGCGCTGGCAGCGCGGCCCGATCGCGGTCGAGCTGCTGAAGCCGCGCGTGCGCCTGCTGGAAGCCGTCGCGCTCGGCGGCAGCGTGGCGACGCCGCCGGGCGGCGTCGAGGCGCGCGTCGTCATGGTCGCCTCGGTCGAAGCGCTCGAGGCGCTGCCCGACGCGCGGGTCCAGGGCCGCATCGTGTTCATCAATACGCGCATGGAGCGCCGCCGCGACGGCAGCGGCTACGGCAAGGCCGTACCGGCGCGCCGCAAGGGGCCGGCCGTGGCCGGGGCCAGGGGCGCCAGGGCGGTGCTGATCCGCTCGATCGGCACCGACCTCTACGCGCACACGGGCACGACCAAGTACGAAGCCGGCCCAAAGGTTGCCGCCGCCGCGCTGTCGGGTCCGTCCGCCGACGCGCTGGAGCTCGCGTTCCTGGCCGGCCCGGTGACCGTGCGCATGGCGCTCGCGGCGCGCGAGCTGCCCGAGGCGCAGTCCGCCAACGTCATCGGCGAGATTCCCGGCAGGACCGGCGAGATCGTGCTGCTGGGCGCACACCTGGATTCCTGGGATACGACACCGGGCGCGAACGACGACGCGGCCGGCGTGGGCATCGTCCTGGCGGCGGCGCGGCGCGTCGCCGCGCTCGGCACGCCGCGGCGCACGATCCGCGTGGTGCTGTTCGCCAACGAGGAATTCGGCCTCCATGGCGCCAAGGCGTACGCGCAGGCCCGCGCCGGCGAGCTCGAGCGGCACGCGGCGGTTCTCGAGGCGGATTCAGGCAGCGGCGTGCCGTTCCGCTTGAACGCCTGGGTCGGCGAGGAGCACTGGCCGGCGGTGGCGCGGATGGCGGCCGAACTGGGCCTCGAAACCGGCGCGAACGGCCAGAAAGGCGGCGCGGACGTCATGGTGCTGCGCAAGCTTGGCGTGCCGGAGCTGATCGTCGGGCAGGACGCCAGCGGCTATTTCGATGTGCACCACACGCGCGCGGATACGGTCGCGGCGCTCGACCGCGCGGGTCTGGACCGCGCCGCCGGCATCTTCGCAGTGCTGGCGCGCTTCGCGTCGGAGCGCACCGAAGGCCTGGGCCGCCTGCCGCCGGAGCCGGAAGCGCCCTGACTCAGCCGCGGTCGAAGACCAGGCCCTTGTCCCGGTAATCGACCCTGATGGCGTCGCCCGGCACGAACTGGCCGTCGAGGATTGCGCGTGCCAGCGGATTCTCCACCAGGGTCTGGATCGAGCGCTTCAGCGGCCGCGCGCCGTAGACCGGGTCGAAACCCGACAGGGCGAGGTGGTTCAGCGCGGCATCGGTGAGCTCGATCTTCATGCCGCGCTCGGCGATGCGTGCCAGCAGGCGCTTGACCTGGATTTTTGCGATGTCGCGGATGTGCTGGCTGCCGAGCGGATGGAACACCACCGCCTCGTCGATGCGGTTGATGAACTCCGGGCGGAAGTGCTGGCGCACGACCTCCATGACCGCCTGCTTCATCGCCTCGTAATCGTCCTTGCCGGCGAACTCCTGGATCAGGGTCGAGCCGAGGTTCGACGTCATCGCGACCACTGTGTTGCGGAAGTCCACGGTGCGGCCCTGGCCATCGGTCAGGCGGCCGTCGTCGAGCACCTGCAGCAGCACGTTGAACACCTCGGGGTGCGCCTTCTCGACCTCGTCGAGCAGGATCACGCAGTACGGGCGCCGGCGCACCTGCTCGGTGAGCTGGCCGCCTTCCTCGTAGCCGACGTAGCCGGGCGGGGCGCCGATCAGGCGCGCCACGCTGTGGCGCTCGCCGTACTCGGACATGTCGATGCGCACGATGGCGCCTTCGGTGTCGAACAGGAACGCGGCCAGTGCCTTGCACAGTTCGGTCTTGCCCACACCGGTGGGCCCCAGGAACAGGAACGAGCCGATCGGGCGATTCGGATCCGACAGGCCCGAGCGCGAGCGGCGGATCGCGTCCGACACCGCCGTGACGGCCTCGTCCTGGCCGACCACGCGCTCGTGCAGCGCGGCTTCCATGCGCAGCAGCTTCTCGCGCTCGCCTTCCATCAGCCTGGAGACGGGGATGCCGGTCCAGCGCGACACCACCTCGGCAACTTCGTCCTCGCCGACCTGCGTGCGCACGAGCTTGCGGGAAAAGGGGACTGACCCGCTTTTTGGGTCTGTCCCCTTTTCCCGCTCCGCCTGCGCGGACTTCAGCTTCTTCTCCAGCTCCGGAACCCTGCCGTACTGCAGCTCGGCCATGCGCGCGAGGTCGCCGGCGCGCCGCGCCGCGTCCATCTCGACCCTGGCGCGCTCGAGCTCTTCCTTGACGCCGGCCGAGCCCTCGACCTGCGCCTTCTCCGCCTTCCACTCCTCCTCGAGGTCGGCGTACTGGCGCTCGAGTTTCGCGATCTCGTCGTTGAGGCGGGCGGCACCGCGCTGCGCGGACTCGTCCTTGTCCTTCTTCACCGCCTCACGCTCGATCTTCAGCTGGATCAGGCGCCGGTGCAGGCGGTCGAGCGGCTCGGGCCTGCTTTCGATCTCGATGCGGATGCGGCTGGCGGCCTCGTCGACGAGGTCGATGGCCTTGTCGGGCAGCTGGCGGTTGCTGATGTAGCGATGCGACAGCTTCGCGGCCGCGATCAGCGCCTCGTCGAGGATGTCCACGCCGTGGTGCACCTCGTAGCGTTCCTTGAGGCCGCGCAGGATGGCGATGGTGTCCTCGACGGAGGGTTCGCCGACGAACACCGGCTGGAAACGCCGCTCGAGCGCGGCGTCCTTCTCGACATGCTTGCGGTACTCGTCCAGCGTGGTCGCGCCGATGCAGTGCAGCTCGCCGCGGGCGAGCGCGGGCTTGAGCATGTTGCCGGCGTCCATCGAGCCTTCAGCTTTCCCGGCGCCTACCATGGCGTGCAGCTCGTCGATGAACAGGATGATGTTGCCCTGCTGCTTGGCGAGGTCGTTCAGCACCGCCTTCAGGCGTTCCTCGAACTCGCCGCGGAACTTGGCGCCGGCGATCAGCGCGGCCATGTCGAGCGACAGCAACCGCTTGCCCTTGAGGCCCTCGGGCACCTCGTCGTTGACGATGCGCTGGGCCAGGCCCTCGACGATGGCGGTCTTGCCGACGCCGGGCTCGCCGATGAGCGCGGGATTGTTCTTGGTCCGGCGCGACAGCACCTGGACCACGCGGCGGATCTCCTCGTCGCGGCCGATGACCGGATCGAGCTTGCCGCCCTGCGCGCGCTGCGTCAGGTCGATGGTGTAGCGCTCGAGTGACTGGCGCTGGTCCTCGGCGCCCGGCGAATCCACTTTCTGGCCGCCGCGCACCTGCTCGATCGCCTTCTCGACCAGCTCCTTGCGCGCGCCCGCGGCGCGCAGCGCCGCGCCGAGCTCGCCCTTGTCGTCCACCGCGGCCAGCACGAACAGCTCGCTGGAGATGTACGGATCCTTGCGCTTCTGCGCAAACTTGTCGGTGAGGTTCAGCAAGCGCGACAGTTCACTGCCCAGCTGGATCTCGCCGCTGGGCTGGCCGAGCGTGGCCATGCGGTCCAGCGCCTGCGCCAGGCGGTTGCGCAGCTGGTCCACGTTGATGCCGGCGGCGAGCAGCAGCGGCTGGGTCGAGCCGCCGTCCTGGTTCAGCAGCGCCAGCATCAGGTGGGCCGGGGCGAGGCTGGGGTGGTCGCGGCCGAGCGCGAGGCTCTGGGCGTCGGCCAGGGCCTGCTGGAAGCGCGTGGTCAGCTTTTCGAGGCGCATGGGGAAAAGGGGTCAGATCCAATTTCGGGCAGGGGAGGGTGCCGGATCCACGAAATTGGATCTGACCCCTTTTCCCATGCGGCTAAGATGGGGCTTGGACCGTCCGATTCAAGCGTGCCATGGCCATGAAAGACGCGCCGGCGAAGCCGGCTGCCGCGCCGAAGAAGCCCGTGAAGGCGTACAAGAACCAGGACTTCCTGATGAGCGCCGACGCGCGCACGGTGCGCATGCTATGCGAGTACCACGAGCCGCTGGCGCGCCTGCAACGGCACAGGGTCGAGCACGCCATCATTTTCTGGGGCTCGGCGCGGATTCGGCCGCTGGATGAAAAAAAGGGACGGGCCCCTGATTACTTCGCGCTGGCCAGCGACCTTGCCGAGCGCCTGGCGCGCTGGACCGTGGCCGAGCACTCGCCGGACAGCCGCTACCATTTCTGCTGCGGCGGCGGGCCCGGGATCATGGAGGCCTCGTCGCGGGGCGTGGCGCGCGTGGACCGGCGCCTGAACATCGCGCTGAACATCTCGCTGCCGTTCGAGCAGAGCGTCAACGACCACGTCACGCCGGAGCTCGCCTTCGAGTTCCACTACTTCTTCATGCGCAAGTTCTGGTTCCTGAAGCTGGCGGCGGCGATGGTGGTGTTCCCGGGCGGTTTCGGCACCTTCGACGAGCTGTTCGAGATGCTGACGCTGGTGCAGACCGGGCGCGCGCAGCCGATGCCGTTCGTGCTGTTCGGCCGCGAGTTCTGGAACGAGGTGGTCGACTTCGAGGCGCTGGCGCGCCGCGGGCTGATCGCCCCGGAAGACCTGTCGCGGCTGCGCTTCGCCGATAGCGTGGACGAGGCCTTCGCCCACCTGTCGCGGAACCTTACCGACGCTTCGCCTTCGCCCTGACCTTGGCCTTGACCTTGGCCGTGCGGCCGGCCTTGGTCGCCTTCGCCGCCGGTTTCGGGTGCGTCCTGGCCGGCGTTGCGGCTGGCCTGACGGGCGCCTTGGCCGCGGGGCGGGCGGCTGCGGCGGGACGCTGCGGCGTGACCAGCTTGGGCTGACGCGGCGGCACCCCGACGCGCGGCTTGAGCGGGACGTGGAAGATCTCTTCCAGCCCGTAGTCGTCGTCCACCAGCCGGCGCAGCTCCCTCATCTCGCGAAAGCGCTCGACGTCGCGCCAGTCACGCAGCCGCAGGTCGGTGTGGCCGTCCTTGCCGTCCGTTTCGACGACCGCGTCGTCCCAGCTGTCGCTGTCGTCGTCTTCCTCGATCTTCGCCGGTGCCTGCTTCTTTCCTGCCGTCCGAGCCATCCGTGAGGTTCCTGGAACACGCGCTGGTGAAAAAATTTGCGCGCCTATTTAGCAGGCTTTTGGTTTTCGTGGAAGAGTCCCTTGAAATAGGTCCATAAATCAATAAGATGGAGAAACAAGGCGCTGCCCGCCCTATACTCGCGCCATGTTCCGTGCCCGCCCCTTGCTGCTGGTCCTGCTGCTCGCCCTGGTTCCGGGCGCGCCGGCGGTGGCCGACGGCACGGCCGCGCTGATCCGCATCCAGGACGCCATCGGCCCGGCGACCAGCGGGTATTTCGACAAGGCCCACCGGAGCGCGCTCGAGTCCGGCGCCAGCCTCATCGTCGTGCAGATCGACACGCCGGGCGGGCTCGACTCGGCCATGCGCGACATCATCAAGGTCATCCTCAATTCGCCGGTCCCGGTGGCCTGCTACGTCGCGCCGGACGGTGCGCGCGCCGCCAGCGCCGGCACCTACATCCTCTACGCCTGCCATGTGGCGGCGATGGCGCCGGCGACCAACCTCGGCGCGGCCACCCCGGTGCCGGTCGGCGGGTCGGCGCCCCTGCCGGGCATGCCGGAGCGGCCCGAGGGCGGGGACAAGGACGGCAAGGACAAGGACCAGGGCAAGGAAGCCACGCCGGCCAAGCCGCCGCAGGACGCCATGCAGGCCAAGGTGGTCAACGACGCCGTGGCCTACATCCGCAGCCTGGCCGAGAAACGCGGGCGCAACGCCGACTGGGCCGAGCGCGCGGTGCGCGAGGGCGTTTCGCTGACGGCCGAGCGCGCGCTCGAGCAGAACGTCATCGACCTGTTGGCGGCCGACGTGGAGGACCTGCTGAAGCAGATCGACGGCCGCACGGTCCAGACCACCACCGGCGAACTGACGCTGAAGACCGCGGGCCTGGCGATCGAGAAATTCGAGCCGGACTGGCGCATGAAGTTCCTCGGCATCATCACCAACCCGACCGTGGCCTATGTGCTGCTGCTGATCGGCATCTACGGCCTGCTGCTCGAGGGCTACCATCCGGGCGCCATCCTGCCCGGCGTGGTCGGCGCGATCTGCCTGCTGCTGGCGCTGTTCGCGTTCCAGATCCTGCCGGTCAACTACGTCGGTCTGGCGCTGATCCTGCTCGGCGTGGTACTGATGATCGCCGAGGCGTTCGCGGCGAGCTTCGGCGTGCTCGGCGTCGGCGGGCTGGTCGCCTTCGTGTTCGGCTCGATCATGCTGATGGACATCGACGTGCCGGGCTACGGCGTCAACCGCGGCATCATCTTCGGCATCGCCGCGGGCGGCGCCGGCCTGCTGGCCGGCACGCTGTACCTGCTGTGGCGCGCGCGCCAGGCGCCGGTGGCCACCGGTGACCGCACGCTCATCGGCCATGCCGTCGAAGTGCTCGAGGCCGACGGCGCGGAAGGCTGGGGCTGGGTCGCCGGGGAGCGCTGGAAGTTCCGCAGCAGCGCGCCGGCGCGCCCCGGCGAGCGCCTGCGCGTCACCGCCATCGACGGGCTGACCCTGGTGGTCGAGCCCGAGCAGAAATAACCAAGAGAGGAAATCACCATGTTCGGATTCGGCTCCGTCATCCTGTTCTTCGTCGCCGCGCTGGTCGTCAGCTCGATCAAGATCCTCAACGAGTACGAGCGCGGTGTGACTTTCACGCTCGGCCGTTACACCGGCATCAAGGGGCCGGGCCTGATCTGGGTGTGGCCGGTGATCCAGAGCATCGCGCGCGTGGACCTGCGCACCGTGGTCATGGACGTGCCGCCGCAGGACGTCATCACACGCGACAACGTCTCGGTCAAGGTCAACGCGGTGCTCTATTTCCGCGTGGTGGCGCCGGACAAGGCGATCCTGCAGGTCGCGCACTACTACGAGGCCACCAGCCAGCTGGCGCAGACCACGCTGCGCTCGGTGCTCGGCCAGCATGAGCTCGACGACCTGCTGATGGAGCGCGACAAGCTCAACAAGGACATCCAGGCCATCCTCGACAAGCAGACCGATCCGTGGGGCATCAAGGTGGCCAACGTCGAGATCAAGCACGTCGACCTCGACGAGACCATGATCCGCGCCATGGCGCGGCAGGCCGAGGCCGAGCGCACGCGGCGCGCCAAGGTGATCCACGCCGAGGGCGAGATGCAGGCCTCGGCGAAGCTGCTCGAGGCGGCGAACATGCTGGCCAAGGAGCCGCAGGCGCTGCAGTTGCGCTATCTGCAGACGCTGGTGGACGTCGCCGGCGAGAAGAATTCCACGATCATCTTCCCGCTGCCGATGGACCTGATCACGCCGCTGATGAAGAAGCTCAGCAAGGATTGAGTCTCGCTGCGCGGCGGCGGAGCGGGCTGGCCCCTCGCTCCCGATGGGCTTGCGCCCAAAGGTCGCTCGGGTCCAGCCCGCCCCGCCGCGCTTTCCGATAGTCCCGTGGTGTGTCGATGTCCATCAGCGGCGCTGCTTCGCTGAGAGAGAGACCGAGTCGCGCCAGCCGGCGGTGCGTCTGCGCCAGTTCGCGGCCCGAGCTCCAGGCGATACCCGCCAGCGCGCGCCGCTCGATGCGGCGCGCGCCGATCAGCACGTAGCCGCCGTCGGTCGAGGGCTGCAGCACGCAATCGGCGCCTTCGAGCGCGGCGAGCGCGTCGGCGAAATGCCGGCCGGTCAGCACCGGGCAGTCCGAGCCCACCAGCACGGCCACGCCCGTGCCCTCGCGCAGCGTGCGCGCCAGCGCCAGCGCCATGCGCCGGCCGAGGTCGCCGGCGGGCTGGCGGCGCAGCCGCACCCCGAACTCGCGCCGGCAGGTGGCGAAGAACCCGTGCGAGGCGTCCGGCGCGCACCACAGCTCGACCGTGCCGTCGCTCGCGTGCGCGGCGGCCAGCGTGCGGCGCACCAGCTTGCGGTGCAGCGCCGCAGCCCCGCCGCGGCCGAGCGCGGGGACCAGGCGTGTCTTGCAGCGTCCCGGGACGGGCGCTCGGGCGAAGACGATGACGCGGGCCGGGGCTCGCGGGCTCACGCCGCGCGCAAGCGCCGGGCCAGCGCGGCGAGCGCCAGCAGCGCCAGCGCGGACGGGGGCAGTTCGCCGCCGCCGCGCCTGGGGGTCGGGCAGGCCTGCTCCGCCGAGAAGCCGGGCGGCACGAACGGCGGATTCACCACCCAGGTTCTCGTCACCCCGCCGACCGTGACCTGGACGCGGGCCGAGGCGCCCACGGGACGGGTCACCGCCTGCAGGCGCAGGGTCTGGTTGTTGTCGATGGTGCCGGGCGCCGAGGTGAACGTGTTGCCGCCCGCGCTGTATTCGCCGCCGACCACCGTGACCGAGGTGGGCGCGCTGATGCCGACGATGGTGACCTCGTTGGACGTCACCTGCGTGCCGGGAGGCGGGCCGCTGATCGAGACGAAGTCGAACGAGTCCGGCCGCAGGTCGCCGTCGAGCAGCACGGCCTCGAGCGTGTAGTCCAGCGGCGTCGCCAGCTGGGCGAAGTTCACGATCACGGCGTGGTAGGTGCCGGCCGGCGGGTCGACGATGCTGACTTCCTCGACCCCGTCGAGCCGCGCCGAGACCGCGGTGTCGGGGTCCTGGCAGTTCGGCGTGATGCCGCTGGTGCAGAAGAAGCCGAACTGCAGCTCCGGGTTGATGCCGACGGTGATGCTGTACTGCGGCGCAACGGCGTGCTTGACCAGCAGGTCGATGTCCTGGATGGAGGGCGTGGTGGTGCGCAGGAACAGGGTCTTGTTCGTGCCATCCGCCACGTCCACGTGCCAGGCATGGAAGTCGTCGTAGATCTCGCCAGAGAACGGCTGGCTCACCGGCGCGGCGAGGGCCAGCGTGCCGAGTTCCGCGCCGGCGCCGCGCTCGGCGCTGTAGCCGCCGTCGGCCGCCAGCGACAACGTGAAAGTGAGGTAGCGGTGCTCGGTGATGCCGCCGGCGACGGTGATCTGGAAGGTCGCCGTCGCCGAGGCGAGCCCGAGGATCGTGCCGAGTGCCTGCGCCCCGGAATCGACGGTGACGTCGGCGTCGTCCACGGCGAGCGTGGCCATGACGTTGGTCGCGTCCTGCCATAGGTTGCGCACGGTGAAGGTCACGTCGAGCGTCTCGCCCGGGTCGGGGCGGCCGTTGCCGCCGTCGTCGAGGGACACACCCGTGATCACCAACGCCGGACGGGCCGCCATGTCGAGCGCCGCGTCGGCGTCCACGCGGCCGCCCGAGCTCCTCTGCTTCGGGTTGGCGCCGGGCACCGCCGTGCCGCTCTCGATCAGGCGCGCCTTCATCTCCATGTGGCCCGGCGCCGGCGTGACGTGCGACTTGAGCAGCGCGGCGACGCCGGCGGTGTAGGGCGAGGCGAACGAGGTGCCCGCCACGCCGGGATTGGTCGAATAGTCGCTGGTGGTCGCGGTGGTCACGATCTGCAGGCCCGGGGCGGCGACGTCCACCGTCGTCGGGCCGTACTGGCTGAAGCTGGCGATATCGTCCTGCCGGTTGGTGGCGGCGACCGAGACGATGTTGTCGGCGGCGTAGTTGGCCGGGTAGCTGAGCTGGGCCAGGTCGGTATTGGAGTCGTCGTTGCCGGCGGCGGCGACGTACAGGATGTCATCGGCTGCGAGCGAGGCGATGAGGTCCGCCTCTATCTGCGAGTAGCCGGGCCCACCGAAGCTGCCGTTGATGATCTTGGCGCCGTTGTCGCGCGCGTACTCGAGCGCGTCGAGGTGGGACGCCACGTCGAAGCCGAACTTCAACGGCAGCAGGCTGGCGTTCCACGCCACGCCGGCGATGCCCGAGCCGTTGTTGCCGCGCCCGACGGCACAGCCGGACACCAGCGTGCCGTGCTGGCCGGCTGCGCTGATGGGGCTGGGGTTGTTGGCGTCCTGGCAGGCGATGAAGTTGCGGCCCGGCAGGACGTTGGGCGCGAGGTCGGGATGCGACACCTGGATGGCGTCGTCGACCACGGCGACGATGACGCTCGGGTCGCCGGTGCGGTCGGCCGTGCCGTCGCCGTCGGCGTCCCAGGCCTCGGTCATGTTCAGGTCGGCCCCGGCGATGCCGGCGGGGCCGCCGGCTGAAAAGTTGTCCTGCCCGGTGTTGAGCAGGCCCCACTGCTCGCCGAACAGCGGGTCGTCCGGGATGGCGGCCCGCGCGAAGCGCCGGAAGTTGGGTTCGGCCATTTCAACGGCCGGGTCGGCGCGCAGCACGGCCAGCGCCGCGGCGGTGGTGGTGAAGCGAGGCAACGCCAGCAACTCGGTGCGCCGCCTCTCGAGGACGCGCCGGGCGGACAACCCGAAGCGCGACTTGGTCGCGTCCACGTCGGCCGCCGAAGCCCCGGGACGGTAGCGCACCAGCACCTCGCCCTCGCGGTAGACGGGCTGTGCGCCGTCCGGCGCCACGGCGTGCGCGGCGCTCACCGGCAGAAGAACCGCCAGCGCGGCGGCTGACAACGTATTCGTATGGAGTTTCATGGTCATAGACCCTAGAATACGCGCCCTCGCGAGATTCAGTTTCGATTCAGTTTCGTGGGGCAGTAGCTCAGCTGGGAGAGCGCCGCGTTCGCAATGCGGAGGTCGAGGGTTCGATCCCCTTCTGCTCCACCATCATCCGGTCAGGCGGCCTTGGGAAGGGAAGTCTATGGACAACGTCACCCGGCAGACCTTCAACGAGGTGATGGTGCCCAACTACCAGCCGGCGGACCTGATTCCGGTGCGCGGCGCGGGCTCGCGCTTCTGGGACCAGCAGGGGCGCGAGTACGTGGACTTCGCCGGCGGCATCGCCGTCACCGTGCTCGGGCACTGCCACCCGAAGCTGGTGGCGGCGCTGCACGAGCAGGCGCAGAAGCTCTGGCACCTGTCCAACGTCATGACCAACGAGCCGGCCCTGCGGCTGGCGAAGAAGCTCTGCGCGGCGACGTTCGCCGAGCGCGTCTTCTTCTGCAATTCCGGCGCCGAGGCCAACGAGGCCGCGCTGAAGCTGGCGCGCCGCCATGCGCACACGAAGGTCGGCCCGCACAAGCACGAGATTATCTCGTTCCTGAACGCGTTCCACGGCCGCACGCTGTTCACCGTCAGCGCCGGCGGGCAGGAGAAGTACACGCGCGGCTTCGAGCCGCTGCCCGGCGGCATCACGCACCTGCCGTTCAACGACCTGGCGGCGCTCGAGTCGGCGATCTCGGACCGCACCTGCGCGGTGATCCTCGAGCCGATCCAGGGCGAGGGCGGCATCCTGCCGGCCGATCCCGCGTTCGTGCGCGGCGCCCGCGCCCTGTGCGACAGGCACGGCGCGCTGCTGATCTTCGACGAGATCCAGACCGGCGTCGGCCGCACCGGCGCGCTGTATGCCTACCAGGACCTCGGCGTCGCGCCCGACGTGCTGACCACGGCCAAGGGCATCGGCGGCGGCTTCCCGCTCGGTGCCATGCTGACTACTGCCGCGCTCGCCGAGTCGTTGCCTTTCGGGTCGCACGGCTCGACTTACGGCGGCAACCCCCTGGCCTGCGCGGTCGGTGAAGCGGTGATCGACCTGGTCAGCGACCCCGCGCTGCTGGCCGGCGTGAAGCAGCGCGGCCAGTGGGTGCGCGACGGCCTGGCGGCGCTGACCCGGCGCTACGGCCTGTTCCAGGCGCCGCGCGGCGCGGGCCTTCTGGTCGGCGCGCCGATGGCCGCGGCGTGGAAGGGCAAGGCCAAGGAAGTGGTGAACGCCGGCTTGCGCCACGGCGTCTGGTGCCTGGTCGCGGGCCCGGACGTGCTGCGCATCGCGCCGTCGCTGGTCATCCCCGAGGCGGACATCGCCGAGGGCTTCAAGCGCCTCGACGCGGCGTGCGCGGAGCTGACCGCGCTGCCGAAGGTCGTCGGGAAATAACCGGGTCGGCGGAGGCCGGCAGCAGGCCCTCGCTCCCGATGGGCTTGCGCCCAAAGGTCGCTTCGGGCCCGCTGCCGACCTCCGCCTGCCGCTAACGCCCGAGCGTGTAGAGGACCTTCTCCCCGCGGTACTCCAGCACCATGCCCTCCGGCACGATCTCAACCAGCGCCGGGCCCTCGGCCAGGCGCTCGCCGGTGCGGTAGCGCCGGCCGTTGATCATCACGAAGCGGCGCTGCGGGTCCTTTTCGTAGACGTGGATCTCGACGCGCAGCGCCGGGAAGTCCGCGCGGTAGTCCGGCGGCATTTCGCGGAACTTGCGCAGCGGCGCCGGCTGCGTCAGTGCGGGCGGAATCGCGCCGGCGGGCGTGCCGGCCGCGGGTGCCTGCGGGCTCACCTCGGTTGGCGGCGCCGCCGTCGGCGGCGGCGCCGGCGTGGTCGCGATGGCCGGGTGCTCCTGCGCGCGCGATTCCGGTTCGGCCTTCACCGGCGCGGGGGCGGACGGGGCCGGCTTCGCCACGGACCGGGCCGGCACCGGCGCGACCGCCGGTGCCGGCCCCTCGAGCACGGGCTCGTCGGTCAGGTCGTCGAGCGAAGCGACGTCTTCGGTGCCGGCGACGACCGTTGCCGGCGGCGGTGCGGGGCTCGCTACGACCACCGGCGGCGACGCCGCCGGCGGCGGTTGTGGCTGTGGTTGCGCGGCGGGCGGCGGCGCCTCGGTCGCAGGCTCGCGGAAGGCGTCCCACAGCAGCAGCGCCGACAGCGCCAGGCCGCCGACCACGATCGCGAGAGCCGAAACGGTGCCTCGGCGCCGCGCCGGCGCGCCGGCGGTGGGCGCGGGCACTTGCGCCGGCGCCATGCCGGCGTCGCCGCGACGCTCGCGCTCGGCCCGCTTCAGCGCGTCAAGGATGAGCGACATCGCTCGAGTCCGTGGGCGCGAGCGTCGGCGTGCCGGGCAGCGGCCGCAGGTTCGACAGTGCGATCAGCGTGCGCGGGCCGGCAAGGCCGTCGCGGTCGAGGCCCTGCGCCGCCTGGAAGCGGATCAGCGCGTCGCGCAGTTCCGCATCGAAAGTCCGCGCCGCCGGCGGCGCCAGCGCGCGGCCTTCGGCTTCGGCCAGGCGCTGGCGCAGCCAGACGATCGGGCCGCCCCGGCTCTCCGGGCCGATGAACGATTCGGGCGTCTCGCGCCGCCACAGCAGCAGGAATTCGCCGGTCCACAGCAGGTCGATCTGCTCCAGCGGCAGGCGCATCGCTCCGGCCGCGGTCTCGAGCAGCGCGTCGGCGACGCCGAGCTCGCGCAGCAGCACGTGCTGCACGCCGCCGCGGCCGCTCGACAGCGTCAGGATCGCCGGCCGGTTCAGCTGGCGCAGGTTGTGCCAGTCGCCGAGGCTCTTGTAGCAGCCGATCTGCTCGCGCGCGAGCGCCTGGCACACGTTCTCGCCGGGCTGCACCAGCGGGCTGGCGCCCCACACCGCGAGCAGGCGCGACAGCACCACAGGCAGCGGCTGCGCGGCCCGCAGCAGCTGGTCGAGCGTCGTCAGCGGCGTGGCGTCCGGCTGCGCGGCGGCCGTCGCGGGTTGCGGCGGCGGTGCGCGCGTGGCGGGTACGGCGGCCGCGACCGGGCCCGCGCTGGCCGGCGCCCCGGCGCGCATCTCGCGCCAGAACCACCAGGCGCCGATGGCGACGATGCCGAGCACCAGCACCGCGTCGGCCAGCGCGAAGCGCCGCGCGCCCGCGCGCTCCGGCAGGCCACTGACCTCACGCGCCGCCCGCTGCACGATTTCGGGCGTGACTTGCTTGTGGCCGGTGGCGTAGGCGCCGAGCAGCGCGCGGTCGCACAGGATGTTGATCAGGCGCGGCACACCGCGCGCCTGCCGGTGCACGGCGCTGACGGCGGCGGGCGCGAACAGGTCCGGGCTGCCGCCGGCGATGCGCAGGCGGTGGCCGACGTACTCGGCCGCCTCGTGCGGCTCGAGCGGCGTCAGGTGGTAGCGCGCGGTGATGCGCTGCGCCAGCTGGCGCAGGTCGGGTCGCCCGAGCAGCGCCGCCAGCTCGGGCTGGCCGACCAGCATGATGCGCAGCAGCTTCTCCTTGTCGGTCTCGAGGTTGGTCAGCAGGCGCACCTGCTCGAGCACTTGCGGCTGCAGGTTCTGCGCCTCGTCGATGATCAGCACGGTGCGCCGGCCCTGCGCGTGCGCCGCCAGCAGGTGCGCGTTGAGCGCGTCCACCAGTGCCTTCAGGGTGGACTTCTTCGGGTACTTCACGTGCAGCTCGTCGCAGATCGAGGCGACGAACTCCGGCTCGTCCTGGCGCGGGTTGAGGATCACCGCCACGTCCACATGCTCGAGTTTCTGCGCCAGCAGCGCGCGCACCACCGTGGTCTTGCCGGTGCCGACCTCGCCGGTCAGCTGCACGAAGCCGCCGAACTGCCCGGTGCCGTACAACAGGTGGCCCAGCGCCTCCTGGTGGCGCGGGCTCATGTAGAGATAGGCCGGGTCCGGGGTGATGGAGAACGGCATCTCCCGCAGGCCGAAGTAGGTCGTGTACACGCCGCGCGATTATACGGGGGGCTTCACCATGTCCACGTGCAGGATGCCGTCCTCGTCGTAGGGCATGCCGGCGCTGGCGAAGCCGAGGCTGGCGTAGAAGTCCTCGAGGTGCCGCTGTGCCGAGACCTTGACCGGTTGGCCGGGATAGCGCCGCGCGCAGCGCGCCAGGCCTTCCTGCATGGCGGCCCGGCCGAGCCCCTGTCCGCGCGCCGATGCGGCCACCACCACGCGCCCCAGCGCGACCTCGGGCGTGCGCACCCCGGGCGGCACCAGCCGCAGGTAGGCGGCGAGCTCGCCGCCGTTCCAGCCGCACAGGTGCTCGCACTGCGGATCGCGGCCGTCCATCTCGGGAAACACGCAATCCTGCTCCACCACGAACGCCGCGCTGCGCAGGCGCAGGAAGGCGTACAACACGTCGGGCGTGAGCTCGGGCCAGGCGTACCAGGCCCAGCGCGGCGTCACTGGCGCTCCCAGCCGATCTCGGCGGCGGTGGCGGGGCCGACCACGACATCGTCGAGGCTGTGCGGGATCTCGGCGCGGCCGGGCGACAACGGGATGCGCCCGCCCATGAGCTCGGCGCGCTCCTGCGGATGCAGCGGGCGGCGGTCCGGCTCGGCGTAGCCGTCGGGGTGGCGCGGCTGGCCGCTGGCGGGCTGGTACTTGTCGGTCGCGCCGAGCGTGTGCAGCAGCTCGTGAGCGATGACGACGTTGTTGGTCGCGGTCATCGATCGCGCGGCGAACGCGTGGACCACGCCGATGACCCCTTCCTTGAGCCCGAGCGAGTGCGCGACCCGCGGGCTCTGCTCGGGGTCGTAGTACAGCACGAAGATGCGCGCCTGGCCTCGCGGGCGCGGCAGCGCCGACTCGCGGCGGCTGGCCCACCAGCGCAGCTGCAGGCTCCAGGCGACCGTGCCCAGGAGGCTGCGCTCGCGCGGCGGCAGCGGCGGCAGCTCCTTCAGCACGGGGCGCAGCCAGATGCGCGCGGGCTCGGCCTGCGCCACGCCGTAACGCGGCGCCTCACGCCGCAAGAACGCCTCGATGGCGACGAAATCCTCGCGGGCGAGGGCGGCGACGTAGCGGCGCGTCGCCTCGCGGCCGTCGGCGACGATCGGGTGCACCGAGACGCGCAGGGTGTTGTCCCAGCTGGTGGTGCGCGCGCGCGTCAGCCAGGCATCGAGCCCGACCAGCGCCAGCACCGCGAGCAGCAGCGCCATGCGGATGCCGCGGCCGGTCATGGGCGCTGGAAGTCGTAGATCGGCCCGAGCCCGAGCAGGCGGGTCAGTTCGTCGAGGGCGCGGCGCGACTGGTCGAGCAGCTGCGGGTCGGCGAGGTCGGCGAGCGTCAGGCGGTCGCGGTAGTGGCGCTCGACCCAGCCGCGCAGCTCGACGTACTGGCGGTCGGTCAGCCAGCACTGCGGGTTGACTGCGGCGCGCTCGGCCGGCGCCAGCACCACGCGCAGGCGCAGGCACGCCGGCCCGCCGCCGTTCTGCATCGACTGGCGCAGGTCGAACACGTGGACCTGCGAGATCGGGTTCGACGAGTCGGCCACGACCTCCTCGAGGAAGTCCCACACCGCCGCGATCTCGCGGCACTCCTGCGCCGCGATCAGCCGCATGGTGCCGTCGGGCGCGCAGACCAGTTGGCTGTTGAACAGGTAGCTGCGCACGGCCTCCTCGACCGACACCCGCGCCGGCGGCGCCTGTATGAACACCGGCTCGGCGCCTTCGAGGTTCGCCGCCACCCACTCGCGCATCGCCGCGGTGTGCAGGTAGGCGTGCTGGTGGTACAGCAGCACCTCGCGGTTGCCGACGGCGATGACGTCGTTGTGGAACACACCGCTGTCGATCACCGCGGGATTCTGCTGCACGAAGTACGCGCGCCCCGGCTTGAGGCCGTGCAGCCGCGCGACCGCCTCGCTGGCGGCGCGGGTCTGGCGCGCGGGGTAGCGCTGCGGGCCGGGGTCGGCGTCGCTGCCGCGGCCGTAGGTGAACAGTTGCAGGCCGCGCGCGCCGTAGCCCCAGCACAGCCGCGTGTGGTTGGCCGCGCCCTCGTCACCGAACTGCGGCGTCGCCGGCAGCGGCGCGTGGTGCGCGAAGCAGTCCCCCTCGGGAAATACGGCCTTGAGGATGCGGCCGGTGGCAGGCGCCTCGAACGAGCGGTGCAGTTGCCAGCACAGGTTGGCGGGCGTGAAGTGCACGCGACCGTCGGCGGCGTCGGCGCCGGGCGACACCGTGGCGGCGTTGGCGACCCACATGGCCGAGGCCGAGCAGGCCGCCGCCAGCAGGCCGGGCGCCTCGCGGCGCGCCGCGTCGAGAGCCTCGGCCTCGCTGCCGCCGAAGCCGAGCGCGCGCAGCGTCGGCAGGTGCGGGCGCTCGTGCGGCGGCAACATGCCCTGCGGGATGCCGAGGTCGTGCAGCGCCTTCATCTTGCGCAGGCCCTGCAGCGCGGCTTCGCGCGGGTTGGACGGCTTCTCGGCGTTGAGCGCGGAGGCGAGGTTGCCGTAGGCCAGGCCGGCGTAGTTGTGGGTCGGACCGACCAGGCCGTCGAAATTGGCCTCGACTGTTTTCATGGGTTCTGCGCCAAGGACTGGTGATGACGTAACATCCGCGCTTTCCCCGGGGGAGCGGCACCATGCGCGGTTTCGGCTTCATTGTAGCGGCAGCGGCGCTGGCCACGACGGCGTGCGCCGTCGCGCCGCCCGCCGATCCCGACGCGGCGTTCCGGGCGTACGCGGACCAGTTCGTGCGCGAAGCCCTGGCGTTCTACCCCGAGTTCGCCGTGCAGGTCGGCGAGTATCGTTACGCCGAACAGGTCACCGTGCCCGACGCGGCCTGGCAGGCCCGCGAGCTGGCGTTCCTCGACCGCCACGCCGGCCGCCTGGAGCGCTTCGATCCCGCCACGCTCGAGCCGCTGCTGCGCGCCGACCACGGCCAGGTTGACAACTTCCTCAAGGCCCAGCGCTGGCGCCGCACGACGCTGCGCGAGTGGGAGTGGAACCCGGCGCTGCCGGACTACAACCCCGCCAACGTCCTCGACGTGATCCTGTCGACGGATTACGCGCCGCTGGAGCAGCGCCTGCGCACGGTGTCGGCGCGCCTGGCCCGGGTGCCGGACCTGTACGAGGCGGCGCACGCCAACATCCGCCGGCCGACGCACGAGCACACGCTGCTGGCCATCCAGCAGCACCGCGGCGCGCTGGCGCTGCTCGGCGACGAGCTCACGGCGAAAGCGGCGGGCTCGGGCCTCAGCGACGCCGAGAAGGAGAGGTTCCGCGGGCGCATGCAGGCCGCGCGCGCCGCCATCGAGGGTTACGTGGCGTGGCTCACCGAGCTCGAGCCGTCGCTGACGCCGGATTACGCACGCGGCTTCCGGCTCGGGCGCGAGCTGTACGAGCAGAAGTTCGCCTACGACATCCAGTCCGGCCTGACCATCGAGCAGCTGTTCGAGCGCGCCAAGGCCCACAGGCAGCGCCTGCACCGCGACATGGAGGCCCGCGCCCGCAAGCTGTGGCCCAAGTACTTCGGCCGCAAGCCGGCGCCGAAGGATCGCCGCGAGCTGATCGCGCAGGTGATCGAGAAGGTATCCGCGCAGCACTCGAAGCCCGAGCGCTTCGTCGACGACGTGCGCGCGCAGATCCCGCAGCTCGATCGGTTCGTGCGCGAGAAAGACCTGGTCGACCAGGACCCGAGCAAGCCGCTGATCGTGCGCGAGACGCCGCCGTTCTCGCCCACGCGCGGCGTGGCCATCGCCTCGATCGACGCGCCCGGCCCGTTCAACCCGGGCGCGCCGACGTACTACAACGTCAACCCGATGAGCGACTTCTCGCCGGAACGCCAGCAGAGCTTCCTGCGCGAGTACAACGACCGGATGCTGCAGATCCTCAACATCCACGAGGCGGTGCCGGGCCACTACACGCAGCTGCTGCACTCCAACCGCTCGCCGAGCCTGATCAAGAGCCTGCTCGCCAGCGGGCCGATGATCGAGGGCTGGGCGGTGTACAGCGAGCGCATGATGCTGGAGAACGGCTGGGGCAACGACGAGCCCGAGCTGTGGCTGATGCTCGACAAGTTCCAGCTGCGCACCACGTGCAACACCATCCTCGACTACTCGGTGCACGTGCTCGGCATGAGCGAAGAGGAGGCGCTGGAGCTGCTTACGGAAGAGGCGTTCCAGACCGAGACCGAGGCGCGCGGCAAGTGGCGCCGCGTGCAGTTGACCAGCGTGCAGCTGACCAGCTACTTCGCCGGTTTCACCGAGATCTACGAGTTCCGCGAGGCGCAGAAGCAGGCGCTCGGCGCGGCCTTCAGCCTGAAGGACTTCCACAACCGCTTCCTCAGCTACGGCTCGGTGCCGGTGAAGACCATCCAGGAGTTGATGGCGCCGACGGCGCCGGCCAAGCCGGCGGAGCGCGCGGAGCGGTACTAGGCGCGGGTCCGGTCGCGCCTGAACCCTGCCCTGAGCCTGTCGAAGGGGCGCTCCTACCGCGCCAGCTCGTGCAGGTACTGGACGTACGACAGGACCGCGCCGTCGTAGCCCTGCACGGCGGGATTGGCCGACTCGATCACGTAGTACTCGTCGGGCGCGTGCGCGCCACTGCCGTGGCCGAGGCCGAAGTGCCCGGCCGCGAGTTTCAGCGGCGCGCCGGTAAAGGCGAAGCCGGGCCATGAGCCGGCGAGGCGCGGCCACAGCACGGGCTCGATGCCGTTGCGCCGGAGCACGGAGACCATCCCCTGGATCAACGGCGCGTTCGCCGCCGTGGTGTTCGGGTCGTAGCCGCCGCTGACGATGACCTCGATGTCGCCATAGCCGCGCCGGGCGAGGTGCGCCTTCAGCGCCTTCACCGCGGCCTCCAGGGTCATCTCGGGCACCAGCCGCAGGTCGAGCTTGGCTTCGGCGCGATGCGGCAGCACGGTCTTGCCGCCGGGCCCGGTGTAGCCCCCGACCAGGCCCTGGATGTTGACCGTGGGCTGCGACACCAGCCGCTCGTTGGCCTTGAGCCACGTCAGGTCGTCGATCCAGTGCGGCACGCCGTACAGCGCCTTGGCGCGCGCCTCGCTGCGCCGCTTGGCGGCCTCGGCGATCAGCGCGCGCTCTTCCCGGTTGAGCGGCCGCGGCTTCGGGTAGCCGTCGATGGTGATGGTGTTGCCGTCCTTCGACACCAGCGTGTCGAGCGCCTTGACCAGGCGCCACGCCGGGCTGTCGACCATGGCTTTCAGCGAGGAGTGGATGTCCTTGCCGGGGCCGCGGCCCCACTTCCCGCCGCTGGCGACCAGCTGCAGCTCGACCACGCCCTTGGCGCCGAGGTTGATCGTGACCACGCCGTCGGGATCCTGCGTCGCGTGCGGCATGAACACGCCGATGCACCGGCGCAGCGCCGCGGCGACCTCGGGCCGCTGCGTGATCTGCGTGATGTGGGGCGAGCCGATTTCCTCCTCGCCCTCGGCCACCAGCACCAGGTTCACCGGCGGCTTGCGGCCGGCGCCGCGGATCGCGTGCAGCGCCGCCAGCAGCGCCGACTGCGGCCCCTTCTGGTTCACCGCGCCGCGGCCGACGATGACCTTGCCGGTGCCCGGCTTGTCGACGATGCGGCCCTCGAGCGGCGGCGCCAGCGTCCATTCGGCCGGCTCGAACTGCTTGACGTCGTACATGAAGTACAGGCCGACGGTCTTGGCCGCGCCGGCGTCGAGCGTGGCGAACACGCCGGGCTTGCCGGCGGTCGGGATGATGGCGGCGTGCTGGAAACCGGCGTCGCGTGCCAGCTGCGCCATGCGCTCGGCGCCGTCGGGGAAGCCGCGGTCCTCGGCGGCGATCGCCGGCGCGGCGATCCACTCGCGCAGGCGCGCCACCGCCTCGTCGTGGCGCTTGCCGACTTCGCGCCGCACGTCGCCGAGGTCATCGTCGGCCGCGCGGGCGGGAGCCCCCGGCAGCGCCAGCGTTGCGATGAGAGTGACCAGCGAGGCGATGCGGGAGGCAGTCATGGCGAGTTCCCCGTCAGAGCGTGAGGCCCGGCGACAACGTCGCCGGCGCTTGCAGCTTCGGCACCTCGACCGAGGCGACCGGATAGGCGCAATAGTCGGCGGCGTAGTACGCGCTCGGGCGGTGGTTGCCGCTGGCGCCGACGCCGCCGAACGGCGCTGCGCTGCTGGCGCCGGTGGTCTGGCGGTTCCAGTTGACCACGCCGGCGCGGATGTTGCGGAAGAACAGCTCCCAGTCCTCGCGGGCGTCGGACAGCAGGCCCGCCGACAGGCCGTAGCGCGTGGCGTTGGCCAGGCGGATTGCCTGGTCGAGCGAGTCCGTGCGAACCAGGCTCAGCAGCGGACCGAAGTACTCCTCGTCGGGCAGCTCGCGCACGGCGGTGACGTCGATCAGGCCGGGCGACACGAACGCCGGGCCGCGCTCGAGCCGCCGTGCGTCGACGACCACGCGCCCGCCCAGGCCGGCCAGCTTGCGCTGCGCCGCGACGATCGCTTCCGCGGCGGCCGGCGAGATCAGCGGGCCCATGAACGGCGGCGGCTCGTCGTTCCAGGCGCCGACCTTGATCGCGCCGATGGCCTTGGCCAGCGCCCCCACGAGCGCGTCGCCGGCGGCGCCGCTCGGCACGTACAGGCGGCGCGCGCAGGTGCAGCGCTGGCCGCTGGACAGGAAAGCCGACTGCACGATCTCGTGCACGGCCGCGCGCGTGTCGGACACCGTGCCGACCACCAGCGGGTTGTTGCCGCCCATCTCGAGCGCCAGCATCTTTTCCGGCTGCCCGGCGAACTGCCGATGCAGCAACTGGCCGACACGCGGGCTGCCGGTAAAGAACAGGCCGTCGAGTTCCGCGTGTGCGGCCACGGCCGCGCCGGTGGCGCGCTCGCCCTGCACCAGGTTGAGCACGCCGGCCGGCAGGCCGGCGTGCTGCCACAGCTTCAGGTACTCCTCGGCGACGTGCGGGGTCAGTTCGCTGGGCTTGAACACCACGGTGTTGCCGGCGAGCAGCGCCGGGACGATATGCCCGTTCGGCAGGTGGCCCGGAAAGTTGTACGGGCCGAACACGGCGACCACGCCGTGCGGCTTGTGGCGCACGGCGTTGGTGGCGCCGGCGGCGGCGGTTTCGCTGACGCCGGTGCGTGCGTGCCAGGCGCGTACCGAGATGTCGATCTTGTTGAACATGGCGGCGGCTTCCCCGCGCGCGTCCCACAGCACCTTGCCGGTTTCGCGCGCGATGGCCCGCGCCATCGCCTCCCTGTCGCGCTCGAGCGCCTGGCCGAAGCGGCGCGCCAGTGCCTCGCGCCCGGCGAAGGGCAGCGCCGCCCAGTCGCCGGCGGCGCGGCGCGCCGCGGCGAAGGCCGCGTCGACGTCGGCCGGTGCGGCGCCGGCGCCGGACCACAGCACCTCATCCGTCGCCGGGTCGCGGCTGTCGAAGGGCGCGCCGCGCCCTTCGACCCAGTTTCCGTCGATGAACAGCCGCGCGGCGCCCGAGGTCATAGCGGCGTGGCGCGCACGCTGTCGCCCGCCTTGACGCGCAGCGCCTCGAGCTGGGTCTTGGACAGCGGCGCGCTGGCGCCAGACGGGTCCAGGTCCGCCAGCAGGCAGCGGAACTCGTCGAGCCTGGTGTTGGCCACCAGGTGCGGCACCGCGTGGGTGTCGGTGCCGGCGACGGCCTTGACCAGCCGGCTGCGCTTGATCGAGCGCACCTCGGTGACCGGCGCCTCGACCGTCGGGCCGCCGTCGAAGATGTCGATGTAGCCCTGCATGCGGAAGTTCTCGCGCTCGAGCAGGTGCAGCGCCGGCAGCGTCTGCGCGTGCACCTTGCCCATGACCGCGCGCGCCTCCGGCGCCAGCAGTACGGTGTAGATCGGGTGCTTGGGCATCAGCTCGGCAATGAAGGCCTTGTTGCCCATGCCGACGATGTGCTCGGCGTCGCCGTAGTCGATGGTGAAGAAGTGCCGGCCGAGGCCCTCCCAGAACGGCGAGCGGCCGTGCTCGTCCGACACGCCGCGCATCTCGGCGATGACTTTGGGCGCGAAACGCTGCGGGAACTGCGCCATCAGCATGAAACGGCTGCGCGACAGCAGGTGGCCGTTGCCGCCGGCGCGGAACTCCGGGGCGAGGTACAGCGAGCACAGCACGCTGGCGCCCGTGTAATCGTTGGACAGGTACAGCGTCGGCGTCAGGTTGTAGATCTTCAGCTCGCGGCTGGCGTGCACGGTGGTGCCGATGCGGTAGTTGTAGAACGGCTCGTCCAGCCCGCACGCCGCCTCGACCGCGCAGCAGCCGCCGACGCGGCCGCTGTCGCCGTCCTCCAGCACGAACATGTAGCGCTCGTGGCCGGGCTTGCCGCTGGTCTCGGCGAACGAGCGCTCCGACAGCTCGATCTTGGCCCGCAGGAACTCGGTGTGCGGCGGCAGCGAGGTGAAGCCGACGCCGGCGCTCTGCGCCAGCTTCAGCAGCGCGTCGAGGTCGGCCAGGCGGATCGGGCGGATGACGTTCATGCGAGGCTCCGGGCCGGGGCGGTGCCCGCGCCTCGCTCCCGACGGGCTTGCGCCCAAAGGTCGCTCGGCCCGGGCACCGCCCCGGCCGCTTCGCGAGAGGTCAGGGGCTCCACGCCAATTCTCCGGAGGCCAGCCGCATGAGCAGCAGCGCCGACAGTTGCGCGCGCTCGCCGAGGCTGGACACGCGCATGAACTCGCGATCGCTGTGGATCTCGCCGCCGACCACGCCGAGGTTGTCGATGTTCGGCAGGCCGGCCGCAGCGAGGTTATTGCCGTCGCAGCAGCCGCCGGTCGGGCGGAACTCGAGGGCGAGTCCGAGCCGGCGCCCGCAGTCGCCGATCATGCCGGCGAGCCGCTCGATGGCGGGCGTCATCACCTTGGGCGCGCGCGTGAACGAGCCGCGCAGCTCGAGGCGGATGCCCTCGCGCTTCCGCGCGTCGGCCAGGATCCTGTCGAGCTGCCCGTGCAGCCAGCGCTCGTCGTCGGGGATGTTGGTGCGCACGTTGAACTTGACCACGCATGAGTCCGGCACGATGTTGGTCGGCCCGCCGCCGTGCACGTAGCCGACGTTCAGGGTAAGCCCGTGGCGCGCGCCGTTGAGCGCGTCGAGCGCGGCGACCAGGTCGGCGGCGGCGCGGATGGCGTTGCGGCCCAGGTGCGGGTCGCGGCCGGCGTGCGCGGCGCGGCCGCGCACGATGACGTCGAAGTTGCCGCTGCCCTTGCGCTCCGAGGCGAGATTGCCGTCCGGGAACGAGGGCTCGAACACCAGGCCGAAGGCGTTGCGCGCGGCGCCTGCCTTGAACAGCGGCGCCGAGCCCTCCGAGCCGATCTCCTCGTCCGGGTTGAACACGATCTCCCAGCCGAGGCGCTCCTTCCACGGGCTGCGCTCGAGCGCCGACAGTGCCAGCCACAGGACCACCAGGCCGCCCTTGAGGTCGGCGACACCCGGGCCCTGGAGCGTGTCGTCGTTGACGGCGCGCGCGGACTGGAAGGGGTGGCTGGCGCCGAACACGGTGTCCATGTGCCCGGCCAGGAACACGCGCAGCGGCGCGTCCGGGCGGCGGCGCAGGCGCAGCGCTCGGCCGATCGGGTGCTCGACCGTCTCGCCGCGGTCGCCGGTCACGCGGTGGGCGGGCAGCTCGAGGCGCTCGGCGGCGGCGCCGAGCGGCGCGAACAGCTGCTCGAGGCGGTCGGCCACGCGATTGACGCCGGCGGCGTGGTAGCTGCCGGAGTTGATGTTCGACAGGCGCAGCAACTCGTCACGCTGCGCCGGCACCTGCGCCTGGATCCAGTCCAGGTGCGGCCGATAGTCGTGGGACATGCGCGAATTCTAGACGCGGGAGGATGACAGTGCGCGCCTGAAGGGTCCCTCGGGCAGGTGCTGAAGGCGCAGGTGTGGCACCCCCGAGACGAATCGAACGTCCGACCTGCCGCTTAGGAGGCGGCTGCTCTATCCACTGAGCTACGGGGGCGGCAGGCGCATTCTACGGTTATCCCCGGCTCCTGCCCGCGCTGCGCCCGGCGCGACCGGAGATCCATCCCGCGCGCGCTGCGAACGGTGCCGGAACTTGTCGGGATTCGACCGCGCATGGGCGGAAGCGACAAGGGCGCCTCGCGGCGCCCCTGGTGGAAAATCCTGTCCGTGCGCGGCTCAGGTGCCGCCGGTGCCGCTGCCGCTGCCTTGGGCGTCCTGGTCCTGGCCGTCGACGATGATGAGGCTGGCCGCGCCCAGCACCATGACCAGCGGGAACCAGCCGCCCCAGAGCGCGGCGAGGCCGCCCTCTTCACCCTGGCGCGCGATCAACGAGCGCTCGACGTCGAGGCCATTGACGAGGAAGCGGCCGCTGTCCGGGCGGGCGTCGAAACGGTACTCGGCGCGCAGCGGCGCAAGGTTCTCCGCGCGCTGCGCTTCGCTGGCGATGCGCAACTGGAACGAGCGCGCCACGGGCGCGCCGGCTGCTCCGCCGAAACGGGTCTCGTAGACCAGCTGCGCGGCAACGGCATCGGCGTCGCGCTGGGGACGGTCGAATTCGCCGGCGCACGCGCCGGTTACCGCGGTGATGCCGACCAAGAAAGCCAGGATGCGCATGCAAATCCCCGATGGAGACCCCGCGCGAACGATACCGCCTGGCGTGGGAGGGGTCAATTCGGGTGCGCGCGACGCCGCATCGCGTCGGCCAGCCATTGTCCGGCGCCGACGACGATCAGCAGCAGGCCCACGCCGATCCAGCGCTCCGGCTCGGCGCGCTCGCGGTGGATCTCGGCTTCGATCTCCACGCGCAGCGTGCGGCGCAGCGCCTCGAGCCGCTCGCCCGACGGCTGCAGGTGCGGCCCGCGGCGTTGCAGCTCGAGCGCGAGGTTCAGCTCCACCGATTGCGCGATCTCGGTTTCGTTCCAGACCGGCAGGCGCCAGCGCTGCTCGCCGTAGTAGGCGACGAGGCCGGCGCCGATGGCGGCCAGCAGGAAGGCGAAGGCGCGCGGATTGCGCAGCAGCATGGCGACTCCGGAGGGCGTGGCGCGCAGTCTACCGGGTCGCGCGCGGCGCTCGCACCGCACAACAGAGGCGGCGGGGGCTTCGGCTAGAATGCGCGCCTTCACGGAGTGGGGATCCTGACGGGGTTTTCATGCGCATCGGCGTGCCGAAGGAGATCAAGAACCACGAATACCGCGTCGGCCTGACGCCCGCAGGCGTGCGCGAGCTCAAGGCGCACGGCCACGAGGTCTGGGTCGAGAAGCACGCCGGCGAGGGCATCGGCCTGGCGGACGAGCAGTACGCCAGGGCCGGGGCCAGGATCATCGGCGGCGCGGCCGAGGTCTTCGGGAAAGCCGAGATGATCGTGAAGGTCAAGGAGCCGCAGCCGAAGGAATGCAAGATGCTGCGCGAGGGCCAGATCCTGTTCACCTACCTGCACCTGGCGCCGGACCCGGCCCAGGCCAAGGCGCTGGTGCGCTCCAGGTGCGTCGCCATCGCCTACGAGACCGTCACTGACGCGCGCGGCGGCCTGCCGCTGCTCGCGCCGATGAGCGAAGTGGCCGGCCGTATGTCGATCCAGGCCGGCGCGCACGCGCTGGAGAAGGCCCAGGGCGGCCTCGGCGTGCTGGCGGGGGGCGTGCCCGGGGTGGCGCCGGCGGAGATCGTGGTCCTCGGCGGCGGCGTGGTCGGCTACAACGCCGCCCGCGTGGCAGTCGGCATGGGGGCGCGCGTCACCGTGCTGGACAAGTCCCTCGCGCGCCTGAACTACCTGGACCAGCTGTTCGACGGCCGCCTGCTGACGGTCTACTCGACCACGGACGCGGTCGAGCACTACGTGGCGCGCGCCGACCTGGTGATCGGCGCCGTGCTGGTGCCCGGCGCCGCGGCGCCGAAGCTGGTCACGCGGGCGATGCTCAAGCGCATGAAGCGGGGCGCCGTGGTGGTGGACGTCGCCATCGACCAGGGCGGCTGCTTCGAGACCAGCCGGCCGACGACCCACCAGGACCCGACCTACGTCGTCGACGGCATCGTCCACTATTGTGTGGCCAACATGCCGGGCGGGGTGGCGCGGACCTCGACGTTCGCGCTGACCAATGCCACGCTACCGTATGTACTGGCGCTGGCCGACAAGGGCTACCGCAAGGCGTTGCTGGACGACGCGCAGTTCCGGGAGGGGCTGAACGTCCACCAGGGCGCGGTCACGCACAAGGCCGTCGCCGAGGCGCTGGGTTACGGGCACGTGGCGGCGCAGGAAGCACTCAAGCCCTGGTGGCAGCACCCCGAAGACTGAACCGCATGGGAGTCATCGCATGATCGCCAACCACACGTTCCTGCTGGCCGCGGGCCTCGCGCTCACGCTGACCGGCCCCGCCGCCGCCGAGCCCGCGATCAAGGCAAAGCCGGCGCCCACGACCGTCAAGGACATCCGCGCCTGCATGTCGGACAACCTGGTCAAGCGCGGCGCGCTGCGCGACCTGCAGATCGGCATCTTCGACAAGGAAGGCAAGGTCCGCGACCTGATCATGAAGCTGTACTGGAAGCCGTCGAAGACCAAGGGCTCGCGCGTGCACCTGCGCATCCTCAAGCCGGAGGTGATGCTCGGCTCGAGCTACCTGATGCTGCAGGAGGGCCGCAACGAGGAGGTCTACTTCTACCTGCCCGGCGCCGACCGCGCGCTGCGCATCACCGGGCAGAACATGTCCGAGCCGCTGTGGAGCACCGATTTCAGCTACGGCGAGATCAAGCAGGTGCTGGGCCTGCTGGTGACCGGCGAGACGCAGCGGCTGGCCGACGCAACCGTGATGGGCCGCGCCGCCTACGCGCTCGAGACCAAGACCTCGCTGGAGGAGACCGGTTACCGCAGGGTGGTCAATTTCGTGGACAAGATTTCCTGCGTGCTGCTGAAAAGCCAGTTCATCGCCAGCGGCGACAAGCCGCGCAAGGTGCTCGAGGGCGACCTGTCCACCCTGCTGCAGGCCGACAAGTACTGGACCATGCTCGGCTACACCATGCGCGACCTGCAGCGCGGCACCTACACCACGCTGGCGCTCAGCGACCTGTCGATCGACGAGCGGCTGTCGGAGAAGCTGTTCTCGCCCAAGGAGTTCTTCGCGCACAATCCCTGACGGGGAAAAGGCCGGGAAGAAACAAAAGCCCCAGCGCGCTGGCTGGGGCTTTTTTCCTGTCTGGCTCCCGGAGTTGGACTCGAACCAACGACCCAGTGATTAACAGTCACTTGCTCTACCGGCTGAGCTATCCGGGAAGAATAGGGGAGCGGCAGGGGCGCGCATTGTAGTGGCCGACCCCCTCGGAAGCAATCAAAGCGGCCCGTTGTGGCGCGCCGCGCGCCGGGGCGGAATAGAATGCCGGCGTACCCACAGGCAACAGGGGCGGGAGACGCACATGGCTGCGGCCACACCGAGTACCGAAGCCGCCGCGCTGTACCTGCGCGCGCAGCAACTGCGGGCGACCGGTCGCTCGAAGCACACGCGCGAGATCATCGACCTGTGCAAGCGCGCCATCGCCATCGAGCCCGGTTACGCGCAGGCCTGGGCGCTGCTGGCGGTGAGCCAGACGCTGCTCGGCTTCGACGCGGGGCCAGGTGAGGACGGCGAGGAGGCGGCCGACAAGGCCCTGGCGCTCGACCCGAACCTGGCCGAGGCCCATGCGGCGAGGGGCCGCGTGCTCATCGGCCTCGGCAAGGCGGAGGCGGCCAAGGCGGCCATCGAAAAGGCGCTCGAGCTCGGCCCCGAGTCGTACGACGTCAACGCGGTCGCGGCGCGGTATTTCATCGCCACCAAGAAATACGGCGACGCCATCAAGCACCTGACCAAGGCCGAGACGCTGATGGAGTCCGACGTCTGGGCGCTCGGCATGGCCTTGCAGTGCCACGAGGCCCGCGGCGACAACGTCGGTGCGCGCATGGCCGCCCAGCACGGCATCGAGCGCATCAACAAGATCGTCGCGGCCGATCCCGAGCATGCGGACGCGCTCGAGCGCGGCGTCACGACGCTGCTGCGCCTGGGCCAGTCGGCCAAGGCCAAGGACTGGGCCGAGAAGGTGCTCAAGCTCAACCCCGAGAGCCGCAGCCTGCGTTACAACATGGCCTGCGCGATGGTGCAGCTCGGCAATTTCGACCGCGCCCTCGAGCTCCTCGAGCCGGTCGCGGCGAGCTGCGGCCGCCAGGGCATCGAGTGGTTCAAGGTGGACACCGACCTCGACCCGATCCGCAAGGGGGCGCGCTTCAAGCACATGCTCGAAGACGCCGAGGCGCGCCTGGCCGGCGCGCCTAGCCCGCCAGCGCCCTGATCCGGGCGACGGACTCCTCCAGCACGCGGTCCGAGGTCGCGAACGACAGCCGCAGGTAGCCCGGCGCCCCGAACGCCGAGCCGGGCACCGCCGCGACGCGGGCCTTCTGCAGCAGCACCTCGGCCAGCGCCAGGTCGTCCTGGCAGCCGAGCTTCTGCATCAGGCCCTCGAAGCTCGGGAACGCGTAGAAGGTGCCGTCGCCCGGCTCGCACTTCACGCCTGGAATCGCATTGAGCCCCGCGACCAGGCGGTCGTGGCGGCCACGGAAGGCCTTGCACATCTCGGCCACGCAGTCCTGCGGGCCGTTCAGCGCAGCCTCGGCCGCGACCTGGGCGATGGAGTTCGGGTTGCTGGTGGACTGCGACTGGATGTCGGCCATCGCCGTGATCAGCGGCGCCGGCCCGCAGGCCCAGCCGATGCGCCAGCCGGTCATCGAATAGGTCTTCGACACGGCGTGGATCACGACGGTGCGGTGGTACAGGTCCGGGCAGACATTGACCAGGTTGGCGAAGGGCTCCGGCGCCCAGAGGATCTTCTCGTACATGTCGTCGGTGGCGATCACCACCTGCGGGTGGCGGCGCAGCACCTGGCCAAGCGCCTTGAGCTCGGCGTGCGTGTAGGCCATGCCCGACGGGTTCGACGGCGAGTTGATCCAGAACAGCCGCGTGCGCGGGGTGATGGCGCGCTCGAGCTGCTCCGGCGTGATCTTGAAGCGTGTCGCCGCCGTGGTCGGGAGGATCACCGGCGTGCCGCCGGCGAGGAGCACCATGTCCGGGTAGCTGACCCAGTACGGCGCCGGGATGATCGATTCGTCGCCGTCGTTCAGCAGCGCCTGGCACAGGTTGTAGCAGGCCTGCTTGCCGCCATTCGACACCAGCACCTGGCCCGGTTGGTAGTCGAGCGCGTTGTCGCGCTTCATCTTGTCGACCACGGCCTGCTTCAGGCTCGGCGTGCCGCCGACCGCGGTGTACTTGGTGAAGCCGTCGCGGATGGCCTGGTGCGCGGCCTCCTTGATGTGCGCCGGCGTGTCGAAATCCGGCTCGCCGGCGCCCAGCGACATCACGTCCACGCCCTGCGCCTTGAGCTCGGCGGCCCTGGCCGTCACGGCCAGCGTCGGGGAGGGCTTGATGCGGCGGACGCGCTGGGACAGGGGGATTTCCACGGACGGTCTCAGGGATGGCGGAAAGCGCGCGCGATGATACTGAAATTCCGCCGCTGCCGGCGCGCCTCTATACTCCCGGCGCTTCCGGAGATCTCTGCCATGCGCTCGTTACCTGCCCTGTGCCTCGCCATCCTGTCCCTGCTCGCGGCGGCCTGCGGCCGCGATGCCGGCGTCGGCGGGGCGACCGGGGATGCTGCTCCGGCCACCGCCGAGGCCAACGCGCGCATGGCCGCGAGCCTGCCGCTCGACGAGGCGCAGGCCTTCGAGGACGCCGCGCGCGGCTTCGTCGCGCGGCCGGACGGGCAGATCCTCTCCGCCGAGGGCGCGGTGCTGGTGGACTTCGCCGCGTACGATTTCATCGCCGGGGCCGCGCCGCCGACGGTCAATCCGAGCCTGTGGCGCCACGCCAAGCTCAACGCCAACATCGGCCTGTTCAAGGTGACGGACGGCATCCACCAGTTGCGCGGTTTCGACCTGGCCAACATGACGCTGATCGAAGGCGAGTCCGGCTGGATCGTGGTCGACCCGCTGACCGCGCGCGAGAGCGCCGCCGCCGCCCTCGCGTTCGCGCGCCGGCACCTGGGCGACCGGCCGGTGTCGGCGGTGATCTACACGCACAGCCACATCGACCACTTCGGCGGCGTGCTAGGGGTGACGTCCGCCGCGGACGCGGCCGCGCGCAAGCTGCCGATCGTGGCGCCGAGCGGCTTCATGGAAGAGGCGACCAGCGAGAACGTGCTGGTCGGCACCGGCATGGGCCGGCGCTCGGCCTTCCAGTTCGGCAAGGACCTGCCGCGCGATCCCAAGGGCTTCGTCGACACCGGCCTCGGCAAGGGCGTGGCGTACGGGACGTTCGGCATCCTGCCGCCGACGCAGCTGATCGACCAGGCCACGCAGGAGTTGATCCTCGACGGCGTGCGCTTCGTGTTCCACAACACGCCGAACAGCGAGGCGCCGGCCGAGATGACGTTCGAGGTTCCCGCGCTGAAGGCCTACTGCGGCGCCGAGGTGGTGTCGCAGACCGTGCACAACCTGCTGCCGGTGCGCGGCGCCAAGGTGCGCGACGCGCTCCGCTGGGCCGGCTATCTGGACGACGCGCTGGGCCGGCTTGACGGCATCGACGTGTATTTCGGCTCGCACAACTGGCCGACGTGGGGCCGCGAGCGCATCGCGCAGCTCATCACCGCGCAGCGCGACGCCTACAAGTACACGCACGACCAGACCGTGCGCCTGATCAACGCCGGCCACACGCCGAGCGAGATCGCCGAGCAGGTGCGCCTGCCGGCGTCGCTGGCGTCGCAGTTCGCCGCGCGCGGCTACTACGGCGACCTGCGCCACAACGTCAAGGCCGTCTACCAGTTCTACATGGGGTCGTACGACGGCAACCCGGCCCGGCTCGACGCGCTGCCGCCCGAGGCGACCGCGCCGCGCTACGTGGAGCTGATGGGCGGCAAGGCCGGCGTCATCGCGGCCGCGCGCAAGGCCTACGACGGCGGCGATTTCCGCTGGGCCGCGGAGCTGTTGAACCATTTGATGTTCGCCGATCCTGGCGACGCCGAGGCGCGCGAGCTGCTGGCGCGCGCCCACGAGCAGATGGGCTTCATGGCCGAGGCCGCCACCTGGCGCAACAGCTACCTGACGGCGGCTGCCGAGCTGCGCCGGGGCGCGCCACGCACCGGCCTCGACCGCACGCGCTTTCTCGAAGTGCTGCAGCATACGCCGGTCGAGCGCTTCCTCGACGCGATGGCGGCGGCGCTGAACGGGCCGGACGCGGCGGGCAAGGACCTCAGGATCAACCTCGTGCTGACCGACACCCGGGAGTCGCACGTGCTGTGGATCGAGAATGCGGTCCTGCACCACCGCGCGGCGCCGCCGGCCGGCGACGCCGACGCCACGCTGGCGCTGACGCACGCCATGTTCGTGCGCCTCGTGGCCGGCGCCGCGGGCGCCAAGGACCTGCTGCTCAGCGATGAGGTCAAGGTCAGCGGCAGCCGCGTGGACCTCGGGCGTTTCTTTGCGCTGCTGGACAAGGCGCCCGGCACCTTCGCCATCGTCACGCCCTAGGAGCGCGCGCATGTCCGCCCAGGCCGATTCCCTGAAGTCCGTCCTCTACGCGCTCGGCGCAAACTTCGGCATCGCCATCGCCAAGAGCGTGGCCGCGGTGATCACCAGGTCCGGCTCGATGCTGGCCGAGGCCATCCACTCGTTCGCCGACTGCGGCAACCAGGCGCTGCTGCTGTGGGGCATGAAGCGCGCGAAACGGCCCGCCGATGAGGACCACCCGCTCGGCTACGGCAAGGCCATCTATTTCTGGTCGTTCGTGGTGGCGATCCTGCTGTTCTCGGTGGGCGGCCTGTTCTCGATCTACGAGGGCTGGCACAAGCTGCACGCGCCCGAGCCCCTGAACAAGCCGTGGATCGCGATCGTGGTGCTGGTGATCGCGGTCGCGCTCGAGGGCGGTTCGCTGTACGGGTGCATGCGCGAGATCAACAAGGTCCGCGCCGGGCGCAGCTGGTGGCGCTGGTTCCGGGAGAGCCGCCAGGCCGAACTGGTGGTGATCTTCGGCGAGGACCTCGCCGCGCTGTGCGGCCTGACGCTGGCGCTCTGCGCCGTGCTGGTCACGATGCTGACCGGCAACCCGGTATTCGACGCACTGGGCAGCATCGCCATCGGCGTGCTGCTGATCGTGGTGGCGTTTTTCGTCGCCGTCGAGGTCAAGGCGCTGCTGGTCGGCCAGAGCGCCGAGGCGCCGGTGCGCGAGGCCATCCAGGCCCACATCGGCCGCAACGTGGCCGTCGAGCAGGTGCTGAACCTCATCACGCTGCATTTCGGCGACAACGTCATGGTCGCCGTGAAGGCCCGCTTCCGGGATGGGGGCACGGCGCTGGACCTGGCGATGCGCATCAACGCGATCGAAGACGGCCTCAAGCACGAGTTCCCGCAGGTCAAATGGGTGTTCTTCGAGCCCGACACGGTGCGCTGAGAAAAGTGGCAGGTCCGTGAAAGCGAAGAACGCGGCAGGAGCCGAGCGTGAAGGCCAGTTCAGGCTGAAAGCCGACTGGGCGCCGGCAGGCGATCAGCCGCAGGCGATCGAAACGCTGGTGCGCGGCCTGAACGACGGGCTCACGCACCAGACCCTGCTCGGCGTGACGGGATCAGGCAAGACTTTCAGCATCGCCAACGTCATCGCCCGCCTGCAGCGCCCCACATTGGTACTGGCGCCGAACAAGACGCTGGCCGGGCAGCTGTACGGCGAGTTTCACGAGTTCTTCCCGGAGAACGCGGTCGAGTACTTCGTTTCGTACTACGACTACTACCAGCCGGAGGCCTACGTCCCGTCGACCGACACCTACATCGACAAGGACAGCTCGATCAACGAGCACATCGAGCAGATGCGCCTGTCGGCGACCAAGGCCATTCTCGAGCGCCGCGACGCCATCATCGTCGCCTCGGTTTCGGCCATCTACGGCCTCGGCGACCCCGAGCAGTACTTCCAGATGGTCCTGCACCTGGTCAAGGGCGGCAAGCTCGGCCAGCGCGAGTTGCTCAAGCGGCTGACCGACATGCAGTACACGCGCAACGACATCGAGTTCAAGCGCGCCACCTACCGCGTGCGCGGCGACGTCATCGACATGCATCCGGCCGAGTCGGACGACGAGGCGGTGCGCATCGAGCTGTTCGACGACGAGATCGAGTCCATCACGGTGTTCGACCCGCTGACCGGCGAGCTCAAGCGCAAGGTGCCGCGTTACACCGTGTTCCCCGCCACGCACTACGTCACGCCGCGCGAGCGCGTGCTTGCGGTCATGGACGAGATCAAGGCCGAGCTGCGCGAACGGCTCGAGGTCCTGAAGAAGCAGAACAAGCTGGTCGAGGCGCAGCGCCTCGAGCAGCGCACGCTGTTCGACCTCGAGATGATCCAGGAGGTCGGCTACTGCAACGGCATCGAGAACTACAGCCGCTTCCTGTCGGGCCGCAGGCCCGGCGAGCCGCCGCCGACGCTGTTCGACTACCTGCCGTCCGACGCGCTGGTGGTGGTGGACGAAAGCCACGTCACCGTCCCGCAGCTCGGCGCCATGTTCAAGGGCGACCGCTCGCGCAAGGAAACGCTGGTCGAGTACGGCTTTCGCCTGCCCTCCGCGCTCGACAACCGGCCCTTGAGATTCGAGGAGTTCGAGCGCCTGGCGCCGCAGATCGTCTTCGTGTCGGCCACGCCGGGCCCGTACGAGCAGCAGCGGGCGGGGCAGGTCGCCGAGCAGGTGGTGCGGCCGACCGGCCTGGTGGACCCCGAGGTCGAGGTGCGGCCTGCATCGACACAGGTCGACGACCTGCTCGGCGAAATCCGCCTGCGCGCCGAGCGCCACGAGCGCGCGCTGGTCACGGTGCTGACCAAGCGCATGGCCGAGGACCTGACCGACTACCTGCACGAGCACGGCGCCAAAGTGCGCTACATGCACTCCGACGTGGACACGGTCGAGCGCGCCGAGATCATCCGCGACCTGCGCCTGGGGGCGTTCGACGTGCTGGTCGGCATCAACCTGCTGCGCGAGGGCCTCGACCTGCCGGAAGTGTCGCTGGTGGCGGTGCTCGACGCCGACAAGGAAGGCTTCCTGCGCTCGGAGCGCTCGCTGATCCAGACCTCCGGCCGCGCTGCCCGCAACCTCAACGGCCGCGTGATCTTCTACGCCGACCGGGTCACCGATTCGATGAAGCGCGCGCTCGGCGAGATGGATCGCCGCCGCGAGAAGCAGAAGCAGCACAACGCCGCCCACGGCATCACGCCCAAGGGCATCCGCAAGGCGGTAGCCGACGTGCTGCACGCCGGCTACGAGGAGCTGTCGGCCCAGCGCATGCAGCAAGCGGCGGAGCAGGGGGCGGCCTACGCCCGCCTGTCGCCGGAGAAGCTGGGCAGGCTGATCGCGAAGCTGGAAAAGGAGATGCTCGCCGCGGCCCGGAACCTGGAGTTCGAGCTGGCGGCGCGCAAGCGCGACGAGATCCGCAAGCTGCGCGGCAGCGCACTGGGAAAAGGGGACTGACACGGGCTGGCGCACCGGGCCGAAAAAGGTGTCAGTCCCCTTTTCCAGCATTGCGGGGACGTCAGGGGTCGGGTATCGTTCGCGCCCTTGCAGTACGGCCCGCAGGCGCGTAGCTCAGCTGGTTAGAGCACCACCTTGACATGGTGGGGGTCGGTGGTTCGAGTCCACTCGCGCCTACCAACAGCCATCGTGTAGGCTGACCTTCCCGGGTTGCAGGGGACCCTGTTGGGCGCCGACAAGTACCGCCGCTTCCTCGCCACAGGCGAATGGTTGTTCCGTGAAGGTGACCCGGGCGACACCGCTTTCGTCATCGAAAACGGCTTGCTGGAGATCTGCCGCGAGCAGGGCGGCGAGCGCGAGCGCATCGCCCAGCTCGGCCCCGGCGACCTGCTCGGCGAGATGTCGCTGATCGACCGCCTGCCGCGCTCGGCCTCGGCCTTCGCGCGGTTGCCGACCCGGCTGCGCGTGCTGACGCCGCAGCACCTGAACGAAAAGCTGGCCGACGCCGACCCGCTGCTGCGCCTGCTGCTGAAGATGATCCTGCAGCGCTACCGCGTGGCCACCGACACCGGCGGCAAGCCGAGCCCCGAGGAGCAGAAGCAGGACCGCGAGGCGGTGATCAAACGCATCGAGCTCGAGCACGAGCTCGAGCAGGCGCTGGAACGCGAGGAGTTCGTGCTGTATTTCCAGCCGATCGTGAACCTCGGCAGTTTTTCGACCGCCGGCTTCGAGGCGCTGGTGCGCTGGGTCAGCCCCGCCCGCGGCTTCGTGCCGCCCGGCGAGTTCATCCCGGTGATCGAGGAATCGCACCTGATCCACAGCGTCGGCAAGTGGATCCTGCGCGAGGGCTGCATGGCGCTGAGGCGCCTGGCGTCCGTGGACACGGCCCACGGCGACGCCATCTTCGTCAACGTCAACCTGTCCGGCAAGCAGCTCGCCACGCCGGACATCTTCGGCGAAATCAAGAGCGCGATCGACGACAGCGGCATCAACCCCAGCCAGCTCAAGCTCGAGATCACCGAGAGCCTGCTGATGAACAACCTGGACTCGGCCACCGAACTGCTCGACCGCTGCCGCGAGCTCGGCGTCCAGGTTGCCCTGGACGACTTCGGCACCGGCTATTCCTCCCTGGGCTACCTGCGGCGCCTGCCGATCAACACCATCAAGGTGGACCGCTCGTTCGTGGCGCCGGTCACCGAGGACGCCGGCAGCGGCAAGATCCTGCGGGCGATCAGCGCGCTCGGGCATTCCCTGGGCATGAACCTCGTCGCCGAGGGCATCGAAACGCACGAGCAGGCCCTGGCGCTGGGCGAGTTGGGGTTCGAGTACGGGCAGGGCTACCTGTTTTCCAAGGCCGTCCCGGAGGACAAGGCCCGGGAGCTGCTGGCGCTGGACTGGCCGTGGTCGTTCGAGCGCCGGAGGACGGACAAGAGCGCTTGAGAACCGGCTCCCGGACCCGTAGAATTCGCGCCCCACTGCGCCTGCGTCGAGCAGAGGCTCCTCGCGGGCGCAGGTGTTTCAGGGGGCCGGGCACGACGCCCGGCTGACCGGCCTGAACCGGGCCCTGCCAAGGAGTGCCGCACATCAGCTTGGAACGAGAAGACCGCAAGAACCACCAGATCAGCGTGCCGCGCGTGCGCGTGATCGGGGCCGACGGGTCGCAGATCGGGGTCATGGTGACCCGCGACGCGATCACCAAGGCGGAGGAGCTGGGGCTTGACCTGGTCGAGGTATCGCCGAACGCCGATCCGCCGGTCTGCAAGATCATGGATTACGGCAAGTACATCTACCAGAAGGACAAGGCGGCGCAGCAGGCGCGCAAGAAGCAGAAGCAGATCCAGGTCAAGGAGGTCAAGTTCCGGCCGACGACGGAAGAGGCCGACTACCAGACCAAACTGCGGGCGCTGAAGAACTTTCTGGAGGAAGGCGACAAGATCAAAGTCACGGTCCGCTTCCGCGGCCGCGAGATGCAGCACCAGGAGCTGGGCGCGCGCCTGATGGAGCGCGTCAAGGCCGACCTGCAGGAGCTGGCGATCATCGAGCAGTACCCGCGCCTGGAGATGCGCCAGTCGGTGATGGTGATGGCGCCGAAGAAGAAGTGAAATCGAACAAGCCGACCCAGGCTTCAAATGCGCCGCTGGCGCTGCCTGAAGAGGCATTAAACGAAGGAGCAGAGAGATGCCGAAACTGAAGTCCAAGCGAGGCGCCGCCAAGCGCTTTGCCCGCACGGGCAAGGGCGGCTTCAAGCGGGCGCATTCGTTCAAGCGCCACATCCTGACCAAGAAGAAGGCCAAGCGCATCCGCAACCTGCGCGGCCCGACCCAGGTGAACGAGTCGGACGTCGCGGAAGTCGCCCAGATGCTGCCGTACAGCTAAGGGAGACCGACCATGGCAAGAGTCAAGCGCGGCACCACCACGCGTGCCAAGCACAAGAAACTGCTGAAGAAGGCCAAGGGCTACTATGGCGCCGGCAGCCGCTCGATCAAGACGGCGATGCAGCACGTCACGCGCGCCGGCGTCTATGCGTACCGCGACCGCCGCGTGCGCAAGCGCGAGTTGCGCGCGCTGTGGATTCAGCGCATCAACGCCGCCGCGCGCGAGCACGGCCTGTCGTACAGCCGATTTATCCGCGGGCTCGCCCTCGCGGGCGTGGCCCTGGACCGCAAGGTCGTCGCCGACCTGGCGGTCCACGACAAGGCCGCGTTCGCCGCGCTGGCAGCCCAGGCCAAGGCCAGGGTGGCGGCCTAGCGGAACGTCATGCCCGCGCAGGCGGGCATTGTAGGAGCGGCTTCAGCCGCGACTGTCGCGCCTGAAGGCGCTCCTACATTCCCGCTCATGCGGGAATGACAGGACGACATGACGACCGACATCGATCAGTTGCTGGACCAGGCGCGGCAGGACGTCGAAGCCGCGGCCGACGCGCGCGCGCTCGAGCAGCTGCGCGTGGACCTGCTCGGCAAGCGGGGTCGCGTCACCGAGTTGCTGAAGCAGCTCGGCGGCATGGCGCCGGAGCAGCGCAAGGCCTTCGGCGAGCGCGTGAACCGCGCCAAGGACGAGGTGGCGGCGCTGATCGAGTCGCGCAAGCGCGCGCTGGCCGACGCCGGGCTCGCGCGGCAACTCGCCGCCGAGACGATCGACGTGACGCTGCCCGGCCGCGGGGAGACGGCCGGCGCCCTGCATCCGCTGACGCGCACCATCCAGCGCATCGAGCGGCTGTTCGCGGAGCAGGGCTTCGCCTCGGTGTCCGGCCCGGAGATCGAGGATGACTTCCACAACTTCGGCGCGCTGAACATCCCGGAGAACCACCCGGCGCGGGCCATGGCCGACACGTTCTACGTGCAGGGCGGCAAGCGGTTGCTGCGCACGCATACTTCACCGGTGCAGATCCGCTCCATGCAGCAGCACGTGAAGGCCGGCCGCAAGCCGCCGATCCGCATCATCTGCCCGGGACGCGTCTACCGGAAGGACCTCGACCGCACCCACAGCCCGATGTTCCACCAGGTCGAAGGCCTGTACGTGGCCGAGCGCGTCACGCTGGCCGACCTCAAGTACGACCTGATGACCTTCCTGTCGCGCTTCTTCGAGCGCGAGATGGAGGTCATGTTCCGGCCCTCGTACTTCCCGTTCGTCGAGCCGGGCGCCGACGTGCACGTCCGCTGGGAAGAGGGCCGCTGGCTCGAGGTGCTCGGCTGCGGCATGGTCCACCCGAACGTGTTCAGGGCGGTCGGGCTCGACCACGAGCGGTACACCGGCTACGCCTTCGGCATGGGCGTCGAGCGCATGGCCATGCTGCGCTACGGCGTGGACGACCTGCGCCAGTTCTTCGCCAACGACCTGCGCTTCCTGGAGGCGTTCCGGTGAGGGTCAGCCTGGCCTGGCTGCGCGAGCGCGCCAATCCGCGCGCCACCGACGCCGAGCTGGCCGCGCGCCTGACCCGCGCCGGCATCGAGTGCGAGGTCGAGCCGCCGCCCGCGAGCCTGAAGGACGTCGTGGTCGGTGCCATCCGCGCCGTGCGGCCGCACCCGCAGGCCGACCGCCTGCGCGTGTGCGAGGTGGACTTCGGCGGCAAGCGGCCGGCGACAATCGTGTGTGGCGCGGCCAACGCGCGCGAGGGCATGAAGGCGCCGGTGGCGCTGCCCGGCGCGAAGCTGCCGGACGGCAGCGCGATCAAGGTGTCGGTGCTGCGCGGCGTCGAGTCGGCCGGCATGCTCTGCTCCGCGAAGGAGCTGGGGCTCGCCGAGAAGTCCGACGGCCTGCTCGAGCTCGATGCGGGTGCGAGGGTCGGCCAGCCCCTGGCGAAGCACCTCGACCTCGACGACGCGGTGCTGGCGCTGGAGCTCACGCCCAATCGCGGCGATTGCCTCAGCGTCGCCGGCCTGGCGCGCGAAGTGGCGGCGGTGTTCGCCGTGGCGCCGAACGAGCCCACCGGCCGGCCGTTGCCGGTCACCAGCAAGCACCGCATCGGCGTGCGCATCGACAGCACCAGGGATTGCCCGCGCTACGCCGGGCGCGTGATCGAGCACCTCGACGCCAAGGCCCGCACTCCGGACTGGATGCGCGAGCGCCTGCGTCGCTCCGGCATCCGCAGCATCCACCCGGTGGTGGACATCACGAACTACGTGATGCTCGAGCTGGGCCAGCCGCTGCACGCCTTCGATTGCGGCAAGCTGGCCGGCGGCATACGGGTACGGCGGGCGAAGGACGGCGAGTCCCTGCTGCTGCTGAACGAGCAGACCTGCGCGTTCACCAAGGAGGACCTGCTGATCGCCGACCAGCAGCGTCCGCTGGCGCTGGCCGGCGTCATGGGCGGCATGCCCTCGGGCGTGTCCACGGAAACCACGGCGATCTTCTTCGAGAGCGCCTGTTTCGCGCCCGAGCTCGTCGCGGCCACCGGCCGGCGGCTGCGCCTGCCGTCGGACGCGCTGTACCGCTTCGAGCGCGGCGTGGATCCTTCCCTGCAGCGCCGCGCGCTGGAGCGCGCCACCGGGCTGGTGCTGCAGATTTGCGGCGGCCAGGCCGGCCCGGTCAGCGAAGCCGGCATCACCCGGCCGAAAACGGTCACGGTAAAGCTGCGCCACGAGCGCCTGAACCGGCTGCTCGGGCACGAGATCGCGGCCGCCGAAGCGGAACGCCTGCTCAAGCGGGTTGGCATCGGCCTGCGGCGCCTCGGCAAGAGCGGCTGGGAGGCCACCATTCCGCCCCACCGCTACGACCTGCGCCTCGAGGTGGACCTGATCGAAGAAGTGGCGCGCCTGTACGGCTACGAGCGCATCCCCGCGCGGCCGTACGCGGTCGACTTGCCGGCCGCGCCGGTGCCGGAGCGCCGGCCGCTGGACCTCGCCCGCGACCGCCTGGCGGCGCGCGGCTGGCAGGAGGTCGTCACCTACGCCTTCGTGGACCAGGGCCTGGAAGCGCAGCTGGCGCCGGGTGCAGCCGCCATCCCGCTGGACAACCCCATCGCCGACACGCTGGCGCTGATGCGCACCACGCTGTGGAGCGGACTGCTGCCGGCCTGGCGCTACAACCAGCAGCGCCAGCGCAGGCGCGTGCGCCTGTTCGAGATCGGCGTGTGCTTCACCGAGTCGCAGGGACGCGTTGTCGAGACCGAAAAACTGGCGCTGCTGGCGGCCGGCAGCGCCGCCCCGGAGCAGTGGGGCCTGCCGGAACGCCCGGTGGATTTCTTCGACCTCAAGGGCGACCTGGAGGCCCTGGCCGGCGGGTTCGAGTTCGAGCGCGGCCAGCACCCGGCCCTGCACCCGGGGCAGACCGCCCGGGTCACGGCGGGCGGCAAGCCGGTCGGCTGGCTGGGCCGCCTGCACCCGCAGCGGGTCCGGGAGCTGGACCTGGCGGAGGCCCCGGTCCTGCTCGAGGTGGAAACTTCGGCCCTTGCCGGAGTAAGGTTGCCGCGGCCCACCGCACCCTCCGAGTTCCCCGCTTCCCGGCGCGACCTGGCGCTGGTCCTGCGGGAGGAGGTGGCGGCGGCCGAGCTGCTGGCCCTGGTGCGGGAGTCGGGCGGGGCCAGGCTGAGGGAGACCGGGGTATTCGACGTATACCGGGGTGCGGGTTTACCTAATGGATTCAAAAGCGTCGCTTTAAGCTTGATTTTTCAAGACAATTCACGCACCCTAACTGACCAGGAAGTCGAGGCCGCGGTTGAGGCGGTGACCCAGCGGCTCCAGTCGCAGCTTGGAGCCACGATCCGGGGGGATAGCGGTGGCGGCGTTGACCAAGGCGGAATTGGCGGAAGCCCTGTTTGAGCAGCTTGGCCTCAACAAGCGCGAGGCCAAGGAGTTCGTGGACTATTTCTTCGAGCAGGTGCGCCACAGCCTCGAGGCCGGCGAGCAGGTCAAGCTCTCCGGCTTCGGCAACTTCGAGCTGCGCGACAAGAACCAGCGCCCCGGGCGCAATCCCAAGACCGGCGAGGAGATCCCGATCTCCGCGCGCCGCGTCGTCACGTTTCGTCCGGGCCAGAAGCTGCGCCTGAGGGTCGAGAGCGATGCGGGAACCGGCAAGTAACCTCGCCGCGCCGCTGCCGGACATTCCGCGCAAGCGCTACTTCGCCATCGGCGAGGTCAGCGAGCTGTGCGCGGTGAAGCCGCACGTGCTGCGCTACTGGGAGCAGGAGTTCCCGCAGCTCAAGCCGGTCAAGCGCCGCGGCAACCGGCGCTATTACCAGCACGACGACGTGCAGATGATCCGCCGCATCCGCAGCCTGCTGTACGAGCAGGGCTTTACCATCGGCGGGGCGCGCCAGCGCCTGCGCGAGCTGCCGAAGTCCGGCTCGTCGGCGCGGCCGCCGACGACCCAGCCCACGGCGCCGGTGCCGATGCTCAAGGGCAAGTTCACCAGGGGCGAGCTCAAGCAGATGCGCTCGGAGCTCGAGGCCGCGCTCAAGCTTCTCGATCGCTGAAAAGGGGACGCACACCTTTTCCACCCGGCCTTGCCGGGACCTGCGGCCTCGGCGGGAAAAGGTGTGCGTCCCCTTTTTCGGCTAACATTCGCGACCCAAATCGTGTCGGCGCGTAGCGCAGCCTGGTAGCGCACCTCCTTGGGGTGGAGGTGGTCGGAGGTTCGAATCCTCTCGCGCCGACCAATCCATTTCTCCTGGGAGGGAGCCCCGCCGTGATCCCGTTCGCGATCAAGGTGTTCTTCTTCAAGATCTGGCAGTTCCTGCTCAAGATCGGTACGCCGCTGCTGTTCTTCCGCACACCGCGGCTGTTCACGGGGCCGGGCTCGTCGCTGCAGTTGTGCGAGCACATCGCCGGCACCGGCGTGAAGAGCCTGCTGGTCGTTACCGACGCCATGCTGGTCAAGATCGGCCTGCTGAAGCCCTTGCTCGAGAAGCTCGGCGCGCTCGGCGTGAAGGTCACGGTCTACGACGGCGTGCTGCCGAACCCGACCATCGAGCAGATCGAGAACGGGCTGACGCTGCTGAAGAAGGAAGGCTGCACCGCCATCCTCGCGATCGGCGGCGGCTCCTCGATCGACGCCGCCAAGGTCATCGCCGCGCGTGCGACGAATCCCTACAAGATCGTGCACATGTCGGGGCTGCTGCGCGTCGCTTTCAGGCTGCTGCCGATGTACGCGGTGCCGACCACGGCCGGCACCGGCTCCGAGGTCACCATCGCCGCGGTGGTGTCCGACCCGGCCACCACGCGCAAGTTCGCCATCATGTCGCCGCGCCTGGTACCGCTGGCCGCCGCGCTCGATGGCGCGCTGATGACAGGATTACCGCCGGCTATCACCTCGGCCACCGGCATGGACGCGCTGACGCACGCGGTCGAGGCCTACATCTCGCGCAACCGCACGGCCAAGACCGACGCCGAGGCGCTCGAGGCCACGCGCCTGATCATGCAGAACCTGCCGACCGCGGTGAAGAACGGCGCCAACGTCGAGGCGCGCCAGAACATGGCGCTGGCCTCGTTCAAGGCCGGCGTCGCCTTCACCACCGCCGGCGTGGGCTACGTACACGCCATCGCGCACAATTTCGGTGCGTACTACCACGTGCCGCACGGCCTCGCCAACGCCATCATTCTGCCGCGCGTGCTCGATTTCTCGAAGCCCGACTGCAGCGCGCGCCTGGCAAAGCTGGCACAGGTCAGCGGCCTGAAGCACGGCGACGAGACCGACGAGCAGCTGGCCGACGCCTTCATCGCGCGCATCCGCGCGATGAACCGCGAGTTCGGCATCCCGACGCAGGTGGACAAGCTGCGCGAGCAGGACATCCCGGAGATCACCGGCAAGGCGCTGTTCGAGGCGCACCTGTATTACGCCGTGCCGCGCTACATGGACCGGCCCGAGTGCGAGGGCTTCATCCGCCAGATGCTGCCAAAAGCGGCCTGAAGAAGGGGACGCGCACCGTTAGAAAATGGGACGTACACATTTGGAAAAGGTGTGCGTCCCATTTCGGTAGTGGGCCCGTTTCTTGCTGTAGAGTCGACAACTCAATTTTCGTAGTCTCCTGACATGGACATCGGCGCCTTCCAGGTCGTCGCGCTGATCGGCTGCGGCATGGGCGTGGCGGTGTGGGCTACCGACCGCGACAGTCCCACCAGCCGCGCGCTCGGCCTGTTCCTGGCCGGCATGGGGCTGGTCATCCTGGCTAGCGCCTACGCGCCGCAGGCGTTGCCGCTGCCCGCGTGGACGCGCGTGCTCGGCGTGCTCGACGCGATCGCCTTCGTGGCCGGCACCGAGTGGGGCATCCGCGTCGGCGAGACGGTGTCGTCGCGCGACCTCGCCGGCCCGAACCGGCGCCTGGTGCGCGTCGCCCAGGCCTGCGTCATCCTCTACGCCGGGCTGGTGGCCTGGCGTCCGGAGTGGCGCGTGCTGAGCCTGTCCGGCGCGCTCGACTTGTCGATCAACACCGCTCCTGACACCGGTTTCTACATCGTGGCCGCGCCCTGGGTGGTGGCCATGGCGCTGGTGCTGGTCGCCGGGGTGCGCGTGCTGCGCCAGGGCCCCGACAAGGCCGAGGCCGCGCGCATCGCCTCGATGCTCGCCGTGATGCCGCTGTTCGCCGCCGCGCTGGCGCTGCCGCGCGAGGTGTCGCCGGTCGCCATCGCGCTCGGCGAGATCGTGTTCCTGGCCGGCGCTTTGCGCTACCACAACGTGCAAGGCGCGCGCGGGCTGTTCCTGGCGCAGTTCCTGTCGCCCCAGGTGGTGGAACTGGTGCGCAAGCGCGGCCTGCGCAACGCCATGACGCGCCAGCGCCAGGTCGTGACGGTGCTGTGCTGCGACATCCGCGGCTTCACCGCCTACGCGCAGGCCAATCCGCCGGAGAAGGTCATGCGCCTGCTGCGCGACTTCTACACCGACATCGGCGCCGTGGCGGCGCAGTTCGGCGGCACCATCAAGGACCTGGCCGGCGACGGCGCGCTGATCCTGCTTGGCGCGCCGGTGCCGTTCCCGGACCAGCCGGCGCGGGCGCTGGGCCTGGCGCGCGGGCTGCAACGGCGCGCGCGCCGCACCGTGCGCAGCTACTCCAAACGCCTCGGGCTGGGCGTGGGGCTGGCCACCGGCGAGGTGGCGGTGGGCATCGTCGGCCAGGGTGCCCGCTACGAGTACGTCGCGGTGGGGCCGAGCGTGAACCTGGCTGCGCGCCTGTGCGACGAAGCCGCCGACGGAGAAATCCGCGCCGATGCCGACACGCTGACCGCTGCCGGGGAGGCGCTGCCGTCGCGCAGCGAATTGCGGCCGCTCAAGGGCGTCGGCCGCGAGGTGGCGACCTATCTGGTCAGCCGCGAGCGCGCCAACGGCGACTAGGCGCGATCAGTTCTTCGGCGGCGGCGACTTCGGCGGGCCGGCCTTGCCGAACAGCAGCGTGCCCAGGGAGCCGAAGCGCGGGATTTCCTTCGACACGACTTCGGTGTGGCTGGCGACCTGCTCGACATACCAGGCCACACGGAACACCGCCAGCACGAACTCGAGCGTGATGCGCAGCGCCGTGACCAGGCCGAAGAACATCAGCGGGCCGATGGCGAGCCAGGCCAGCCCTTCGGGGGTCGAGTCGCGAAAGCGCAGCACGATGACGTACACGGTGAACAGCGCCGCCAGCGCGATGCCGAAACCGTAGACGCCTGGCAGCATGCGCGTGGTGAGGAACGTGGTGAACTGGAAGTCGAACAGCTCGCGCAGGAACTCGCGCAGCAGCGCCCACGCCCCCTGCGGCGGCGTGTCGGCGGCGGACCTGTTGGGCTCGGCCATGGCCGCATCATAGCCCCGGCGACCCGGGCTCCCGCTCGAGTCCCGCGCCGCGGGCCGCCTCGCCGGTGAGGGTGGCGGCGCGCCGCTCACCGGGGGCCTGGCTCGGCGAAGGCCGACTCGGCATCCGCGCGCAGGTCCTCGCCGCGGTGCTTCAACTCCTCTTTCCACAGGAAGTGGGCCAGCGCCGGCAGCACGATCACGGCGCCGAGCATGTTGGCGGTGAAGGCGAACACCAGCAGCAGGCCCATGTCGGCCTGGAACTGCAGGTCGGACATCAGCCAGGTGGCGACCGAGACGCCCAGGCCGACGCCGGTGAACAGCGTCGCCTTGCCGGTCTGGCGCAGCGTCCGGTAATAAGCCTCCTCGAGCGGCAGGCCCTTGCGCAGGCCCTCGGCCAGCACCGTGTAGATGTAGATGCCGTAGTCCACGCCGATGCCGGTGGCCAGGGCCATGACCGGCAACGTCGCCACCTTCATGCCGATGTCCATCAGCACCATGACGCCGTAGCCCATGAGGGTGACCAGCGATAGCGGCACCACCACGCAGGCGACGCCGGCAAAGGTCCTGAAGCTCAGCCACAGGAACGCCAGGATCACGGCGTAGACATAGGCGACCACGCGGAACTCGTTGCGCCGCACCTCCTCGTTGGTGGCGGCCATGACGCCGACGTTGCCGGAGGCGAGGCGGAAGGTCACGCGCGGCTCGGCGTTCATCGCGTCCTGGTAGTGCTTGACCGCGGCCACCAGCTCGTCGATCGACTCGGCCTTGTGGTCCACCGTGAAGATGAACAGCGCCAGCGCGTCGCAGTCGTCGTTGTACAGGCCGCTGGTGGTCGGAACCAGCGCGGTGGACTGCGCCAGCGACTGCGGGTTGCGCGGCAGCACCTCGGCGTTGAGGCGGCCCTCGTTGAGGCCGGCGTAGGCCAGCTTCGACAGGTCGAGCAGCGACATCACGTCGCGCACGCCCGGCTGGTTCTTCATGTACCAGCCGAAGCGGTCGATCTCCGCCATGATGGCGTGGTCGATGCACGCGTCGGCGATGGTCTCGGCGACGACCTTGAGCTGGTCCACGCCGAGCGAGAAGTGCGCGGCGATGGCGCGCGCGTCCCGGTTGAAGCGCGAGTCCGGCCGCAGCTCCGGCACGCCCTCGGTGGTGTCGCCGGTCTGCATCCGCGGGTAGAGATACGCCGAGCCGGCCAGCAGCACCGCGCACACGGCCAGCACGGCCGTGGCCGGGCCGCGGCGGGTGATCCTGGTCAGGCCGCGGAACACGACGTCGCCGTAGCGCTCGCGCTTCTCCTGCGCGGCGGCGAACTTCGCCACGTCGCCGAGCCTGAGGTACGACAGCATCACCGGCATCAGCACCTTGTTGGTGACGATCACGGCAGCCATGCCGAAGGCGGCGTTGATCGACATCTCGCGGATCACCTCGATGTTGATCAGGGCGATGGTGGCGAAGCCGGCCATGTCGGTGATCAACGCGGTCACGCCGGGGATCGCCAGCGCGCGGAAGGTGGCCAGCGAGGCGTGGTACGGGTCCGACTGGTGCGCGTAGATCTCGTGGGCCCAGGCGTTGACGTACTGCACGCCGTGGCTGACCGACACCGACAGGATCAGGAACGGCACCAGGATGGCGAAAGGGTCGAGGCCGAAGCCGACCAGGTGCAGCAGGCCGAGCTCCCAGACGCAGGCCACGCCGGAGATGCCGATGACCAGGAACGACAGGCCGAGGTGACCGTTGTAGGCCCACAGCAGCAGCGCGGTCAGCACCAGCGACAGCGCGAAGAACATCGCCACCTCGAACGAGGCGTCGGTCATGTCGTCGACGACCTTGGCGAAGCCGATGATGTGGACCTTGACGTCGCCGGTCTCGAACTGGCGGCGGATCTCCTCGAGCTTGTCGCCGACCTTGACGTAGTCCAGCGGCGCGTTGCTGACCGGGTCGCGGTCGAGCAGCTCGGCGACGATCATCGCGCTGGTCGCGTCCCCGGAGACCAGCCGCCCGATGACGTTGGCCTTGCCGACGTTGGCGCGCAGGCGCGGCATCATCTCCGGCAGCGGCTGGTAGTCGCGGGGCACCACGGTCTCGCCGGCGAGGCCGCCCTCGATGACCTCGACGTAGTAGATGTTGGGCGTGAACAGCGAGGTCACGCGCGCGCGGTCGACGCCGGGAATGAAGAACACCTCGTCGGTGACCTGGCGCAGCGTCTCCATGAAGCCGACGTCGTAGATGTCGCCCTGCGTGCGGTGCAACGACACCAGCACGGTGTTGGCGCCGCCGAAGTCCTTGTAGTACTCGAGGAACGTCTGCATGTACTCGTGATCCTGCGGCACCATCTTCAGCCAGCCGGCCTGCGGCTTGAGCTGGGCGGCTTGCCAGCCGAGGAACACCGTCGCCAGCGCAAGCAGGCCCAGCAGGGTGCGGCGCCACTGGAAGATCGGCGGCTCGACGACCTTGAGGATCGCCAGCGTCATGCGGCCGCCGCCGGAGGCGGCGCTCATGGCAACGTCCCGAGGTCCTGGATGCCGCGGCGGCCGACGCCCAGCCAGCGCTCATCGTGCCGCAGCAGATCGTTGAGGGTCTCGGGCGCCGGGCTGTCGAGCAGCGCCGCGGTTGCCGCGGCTGGATCCACCCGCACCAGCACGCCGTTGACGCCGGCGAGCAGCGCGCCGTCGCCGTCGCGCGCGCCGCCGAACAGGCTCTCGCCGGTCGGTCGCGGCAGCGGTTGCCATCGGGTCTGCGCCAGCGCCCGGTCATCCGGCACCGATTCGCGCGTGAAGGCGTCGTACTCGAGCGGGTCGAGCGTGGGGCAGGCGGAGACGTCCTCGGCCAGGTAGATGTGGCCGCGCAGGCCGAACACCAGCGCGCCGCGCTCGCCGGCCGGCAGCACGCCGAACCACGAGCCGTTATACGGCGAGTCCAGCAGTTGCCAGGTCTCGCCGTCGTCGGGCGAGCGGGCCAGCAGGCCGCGCTCGCCGGCGACCAGCAGCGAGCCGTCGGCCAGGCGCGCGGCAGCGTTGAAGTGCTGGCCGAGGTCGGCGACCGGGAAGCTGCGCGGCTCCCAGCTGGCGCCGTCGTCGGACGAGACCAGCCACGTCCCGTAGCCGCCGACCGCCACGATGCGCCCGCCACCGAGGAAGATCAGCTCGTATAGCGGCCGCCCTTCGGGGTCGAAGTGCTGCAGCGTCCAGGTGGCGCCGCCGTCGGTGGTGGCCAGGATGGTGGCGTCGTGGCCGACGGCCCAGCCGGCCTTCGCGTCGCGAAAGCGCACGCGGTTCAGCATAGAGTTGACGGGAACGGCGACCTGCCGGAAATCGCGCCCGTCGTCCGACACCAGGATGTGCCCGCGCTGGCCCACGGCGACGACGCGCTCGCCGGCGGCGGCGAGGCCGAGCAGGGTGCTCTTTGGCGCGAGCGGGGCCATCAGGGCGGGGCGCGGGCCGGCTTCGGCGTGCGCCAGCGCCGCCGCCAGCAGCGCGAGGGCGGCGGCGCGCACGGTCAGCGTTTGGCCGCGCGGCGCTGCAGCGCCGCCGGCGAGAACATCTTCGCGTCGTACCTGATCTCGAAGTCCGAGACCGGGTCCTCGTTGGTCATGGTGGTGAGGAAGTAGCGCTTGGTCTGCAGGTCGTAGATGACCTCGGGGATGCCGCTGACCGTCGGGATGAACGGGATGGTCAGCAGGTGCGCTTCCTGGAACTTCCACAGCTGGTCGCGATTGTCGTAGCCGTCCACCGCGGCGATCGACCAGGAATCCTCGTCGAGATAGAACCTGCGCTTCTTGAGCTGGTGGCGCTGGCCCGGCACCAGCGTGGCCTCGACCACCCACACGCGGTGCAGTTCGTAGCGGGCGAAGTCCGGCGTCATGTGGCCGGGCTGCATGAGATCGGCGTACTTGAAGGTCGGCGAGTTGAGGATCCAGCTGTTGTACGGGATCAGGATCTCCTTCTTGCCGATCAGCTTGTAGCTGTAGCGCTCGAGCGCGCCGTTGAACACGTCGACCTGGTCGTAGAACTGCTCGCCGTCGGTGCCGATCGCGGGATTGTCGAAGCCGACGTCGGGCGCGCGGTTCACGCGGCCCAGGCCCGGCGAGAAGATCCAGGCGCTGCGCGCCTCGACGCCCGGGCCGATCTTCTCGTGCACCAGCGTGAACTGGCCGGCGACGCGCGGCGGCTCCTTGGTCTCCGACAGGTAGTAGGCAATCATCGGGTTACCCGGCTTCACCATCGAGCGGTCTTTCAGGTTGCCGTAGACAAACAGCACGTCCTCGACCAGCTTGGTGATCTTGAAGCTGCCGTCCGGCCTGACGATGGCCTGGTTGTTGTAGCGCTGCACCGTGCTGCCGCGGAACTTGAGCTTGTGGTTCCACAGCGGCTCGGCGCCGGCCTTGGGGATGGGGAAGGGGAAGCCCAGCTCCGCGCCCTGCAGCTTGTCGGTACCGGTCAGCGTCGCGCTCGAGGCGTTCTTGATGGTCGCCGCGTAGATCTCCTCGGGGAAGAAGGCGTTGCGCACGGTCGGGTACACGACCATCTTGTAGGTCGGATAAGTGCGGAACAGCGCCTTGTGGCCTTCGGTCAGGTATTTCTCGTACCGCGGCAGGTTGGCCCGGGTGACCACGTACAGGGGTTTGACGAATTCCGCCGGGTCCTTGCCGTAGACCTTGTAGGTGATGAAGTCCTTCACGTAAGACGGCTGGTACTTGAGGATCAGCCCGGCCGCGCCGGCGCCGTCACCGGCCTCGAGCCTGGCGCGCGCCTGCTTGACGACCTCGGCGAACGTCGTGCCGGCCGGCAAGTTCCTGGCGAGATCCTTTGGCAGGTTCGCGCGCAGCGCCTCGAGTTTGGCGCGCGTCATGGTGATCATCGCCCCGCTGAAGGCCGGCTTGCCGACCCACTCGGGGATGGTGCCGTCCTGGTTGCCGGCGCGCTCGGCGCCCACCGGGGTCAAGTCCTTGCCCAGGCGCGCGGCCTCCTCGGGCGCGGCCTTGGCCAGCGCGAGGGACGGCAACAGGGCGGCCAGCAGCAGTGCCAGCTTCTTCATGATCGTTCTCCGGGCCGCTCAGAAGGCGTAGGTGATGGAAGCGGAAATGTTGTCGCGGTCGCCGAGCATCGAGTAACGGCCGGCGTAGTACTGGTAGACGAGGGTGCCGGACCAGTCCGCGCCGTACTCGAAGAACAGTGCCGGCACGATCCAGCGGTTGCCCTCGACGTAGTTCTGCTGCGGCGCCGGGGCGATGCCCTCGACGTCCCAGAACGCCAGCACGGTCGGCTTGATCGTCAGGCCTGCGTTGAACACGTTGCTGTAGTTGAGCTGGATCAGCGTGCGCATGCCCCAGGCGAAATCGTCGGCGAAGCCCTTCTTCTGCTGGGTCGGGTTGATGCGCAGCGTGGTGCAGGTCGTGCCGAGCTCGGCATCGCCGGTGCAGTCGGCGCCCTGGCTTGGATGCGACTGGTCGCCGGAACCCTGGAAGAACAGCCCGCCGGCGCCGGGCCGCGGGTCGGGCCTGGGCATGTCGACCACGTGCGAGAAACCGATCTCGTAGACGAACAGCAGGTCGTCGGAGCCGAACGGGTTGGTCGAGAACAATTGCAGCGCCGTCAGCGCGAACTGGCCGAGCTTGATGCGCTCGTAGCCGCGAATGACCTGGCCGGCCTGGATGTCGCGACCCGCCGCGGCGCCCGCCGGCGTGTTGTCGTAGCCCCGGTATTCGCACACGTAGCAGGGGAAGATCGTGCCGGCGGCGGGGATGACGGCGTCGGAGCCCGCCGTTGGATCCGAACTGGACGGAACGTCGGCGAGCAGCTCGGCGACGCGCGCGGCGGTTTCCGGCGTTGCCGTAGCCGGATTGAACTGGTCGATGTCCGCGAACGCGATGTCCATGCGCGGCACGGCCGGCTGCAGCGCGGCAAACACCACGTCCGACAGCAGCAATTGCGCCGGCACGTTCGGGCGATAGGAGTATTCGCCCGCGAGCGACCAGCCGCCCAGCGTGGTGTTGAAGCTGATGCCGTACATCTGGATATCGGTGGGGAAGTCGAGGAACAGGCCCATGGTGTCGATCGGCAGCGGCTCGCGCGCGGTGTACGCCGCGAAGTCGCAGCCGCGCGGGTCGCAGCGCTCCGGGGCGATGCGCTGGCCGGCCACGTCGGCCTCGCCGCGGTTGCTGGCGGCGTTGAAGCCGCTGCACATCGTGGCAGCCTGCGCCATGTTCATGGCTTCGCGCATGCACGAGTCTCGCGAGGCGATCACCGAGGCGTAGGGCAGGCGGCTGTGGTAGTTGCCGAAGTAGAAGCCCAGCTCGGTGCCGTTGTTGAACTCGGGCAGGTACCACTTCACGCGCAGGCCATACTGGCCGAGGTCGTCGGGCGCGTGCGTGTCCTCGTCCGGCACGTAGATGGTGCGGTGCGAATTGCTGATCAGGCCGGTGGTGCCCATCGAGAACCAGTAGGCGTCTGGATCCTCCGGGTACTGGCCGAGCCCGACCACGGCAAAGTCGCCGCCACCGGCGACGTCGGACAGGTTCGACAGCAGGCTGCCGCTGGGCTCGGGCCGCACCGGCTGCCAGTCGTACTGCCACCAGGCGTCCACCGACACGCCCTCGAGAATGTCACTGCCCAGCGTCAGCATGCCGACGGGCAGGTTCAGCTCGTTCAGCGCCAGGCCCGGCTGGCGCGCCAGCACCGCGTCCTGCGGGTTGATCACGTCGAGCGTGTTCAGCAGGGTGAGGTTGGCCTCGCCCCAGCGCAGGCGCTGGTTGCCGGCGCTGGCGAAGATCTCGGTGTTGCCGAGGTAGAACGAGCGCGCCACGAAGTACTCGCGCATCTCGCCGCGCACCGCGAGGCGGCTCTCGATCTCGCCGGAGCGCAGGCGCTCGACGGGGCCGAGCGCATAGTCGTCGAAGCCGTTGCTGTCGGTATCGTCGGCGTCGCCGTTGCAGATCACCGACGGGTCTGGACCGGTGCACTGCACGGTGTTGTTGCGGCGCGTGGTGAATCCGGTGTTGACCGCGTCGTAGTACCAGACGAAGTTGGTCTTGAAGGTCCACTCGCCCCAGTTCAGCGTCCAGTCGGCGTTGAGTTTGGAGATGCCGGTGTAGTAGTCGCCGCGCCCGTAGTTCATGTCGCCGTCGTCGGCGGCGTGCAGGAAGAAGCCGCCGCGCGCGGCGAGGAGGTTCTGGTTCGGGCCAGGCAGCCCGGTGAAGGAAACGCAGTCGTCTTCCTGGCAGAGGGTTTCCTGGCCCGGGACGTTGAGGATGCCGAGGTTCCTGCTGTGGTAGTCCTGCGTGCGGATGCCGGCGCCGAGGGTCAACTTGTTGACCATCGTCAGCGTGACGTCCTCGCCGAACTCGAACTCGATGGCGAGGGCCGGCGTCACCGCCAGCAGGCACAGCACCGCGAGACCCCCCAGGGCATTGCGCATCACGATCCTCCCAGTCGTGAAGGCCTTAAGTTACCAAAGGGTAACCTGCCCCGCGAATGGTAAATCGTGCTTAAGGCGCGGACCTAGGCGCCGATGCGGCGCGGCCCGTAGGGCAGGTCCTTGTTCTCGAGGTTGCGCGCCACGGCGATGCGCTGGTTGCGCGAACCGATCAGCTTGCGCTGCCAGCGCCGCTCGGCGGCCAGCGCGCCGGTCTCGCCGCTGTCGAAGGCGTCCTGCATCAGGAACTTGGCGGCGGCGACCGCATCGGGCGAGCGCGTCTCGAACTCGGCGGCCAGCTTGTGGGCGGCGTCCACCGGGTCCCCGGCGACGTGGCTCACCAGGCCGAGCTCGTGCGCCTCGGCGCCACTGAGGATGCGGCCGCTCATGGCCAGCTCCTTGGCGAGGTCGATCGGCACCAGCTCGCGCAGCAAGGCGGCGCCGCCCATGTCCGGGATCAGGCCCCACTTGGACTCCATCACCGAAAGCTTCGCGTCCGGGGTGGCAATGCGCACGTCGGCGCCGAGGGCGAGCTGGATGCCGGCGCCGAAGCAGTTGCCGTGGATGCAGGCGATGACCGGCGCCGGCACTTCGCGCCAGGCCATGCTCCAGTCCTGGAAGCGGTTGCGCACCGGCGAGCGCAGCGCCGCGAAGCCGGTGACCATGGCCCTGGCGCTGCCGAACACCGACTTGAAGTCGAGCCCGGCGCAGAACGACGGGCCGTCGCCGCGCAGCAGCACGGTGCGCACGCGCTTGTCCTTGCGCAGCCGCGCCGCGGCCCCGCGCACGGCGTCGAGCATGGCCATGTCCATGCCGTTGTGCTTGTCGGCGCGGTTCAGCGTGACGGTGGCGAGGGAGCCGCTGATCTCAACGCGTACGCGATCGTTCATCGTGGTCTCGTCTTGTCATGCCAGCGAAAGCTGGCATCCAGCGCCTTGAGACACTGGGCCCCAGCTTCCGCTGGGGCGACAGACTATCGCAGTTCCCGGGAGGTCTTGTTGAGCAGGCGGCGGGCGACGATCAGCACCTGGATCTGCTGGGTGCCCTCGAAAATGTCGAGGATCTTGGCGTCGCGTGCCCATTTCTCCAGCAACTCGTCCTCGGCATAGCCGGGCGCGCCGGCCAGCTCGCAGCAGCGCAGCGTCACGTCCACCACCATGCGCCCGGCTTTGGCCTTGGCCATCGAGGCGGCCAGCGCGTTGGGCTGGCTGTTGTCGGCCATCCACGCCGCCTTGAGCGTCAGCAGGCGCGCGGCCTCCCAGTCGGCTTCCATCTCCTGGAGCGCGGCGACCGCTGCGGGTTGCGCCGCCGGCGGCACGCCGTAGTCGAAGACGATGCCGGCGCGCTCGAGCTTGCCGCGCGTGTGCTCGAGCGCCGCGCGCGCGACGCCGAGCGCCATCGCCGCGACCAGCGGCCGGGTGTTGTCGAAGGTCTGCATGACGCCGCCGAAGCCCTTCTGCGTGTCGACCTCTCGGTTGCCGAGCAGGTTTGCCGCCGGGATGCGGCAGTTCACCAGCGCGAAGGCCGCGGTGTCGGAAGCACGGATGCCGAGCTTCTTCTCCAGGCGCGCGAGGTGCAGGCCCGGGCGGTCGCGCTCGACCAGGAACGGCTTGATGGCGGCGCGGCCGGCACCGCGGTCGAGCGTGGCCCAGACCACCAGCGCGTCGGCGCGCTCGCCCGCCGTCACGAAAATCTTCTCGCCGTTGAGCACGAAATCGTCGCCGTCGCGCACGGCCGTGGTGCGCACGGCGGCGGAATCGGAGCCGCAGTGCGGCTCGGTGATGGCCATGGCGACCCACTTCTTGCCGAAGCGCGCCAGCTGCTCGTCGTTGGCCACGGCGGCGATGGCGGCGTTGCCCAGGCCCTGGCGCGGGATGGTGAGCACCAGGCCGACGTCGCCCCAGCACACTTCCATGATCGAGTAGACCGTGGCGAGGTTGCCGCCGTTGCGCACCGTTCCGGCGCCGTTCTCCTCGCGCCGCGTGTGCGTGGCGCCGGCGGTGCCGCCGGTGGCCGCGTTCATGCCGTCGATGACGGCGGCCATGATGTCGAGCTCCTTCGGGTAGGTGTGCTCGGCGCGGTCGTACTTGCGCGAGTTCGCGCGCAGCACGTTCAGCGCCATGCCGTGGGCCTGGTCGATGAGGGCCGCGTACTTCCTGGGTGTCTCGAGTTGGATCGTCACAGCATCACCCCGCCTTCCATGATTCCGACCGCGCGCAGGTCGCGATACCAGCGCTCGACCGGGTGTTCCCTGACGAAACCGTGGCCGCCGAGCACCTGCACGCCGTCGGAACCGGCCTTCATGCCGTGACGCGCGCACAACGAGCGGGCCAGGGCCGCCTCGGCCGCGAACGGCTTGCCGGCGGCAGCGAGGCTCGCCGCGCGCCAGGTGGCCAGCCGCATGCCTTCGAGCTCGATGCCGATGTTGGCGATCATGAACGCGACCGACTGGCGGTGGCTGATCGGCTCACCGAAGGCCTCGCGCTCGTTGGCGTAGGGAATCACGTAGTCGAGCACGGCCTGCGTGGCGCCCACCGCGAGCGCGCACCAGGCCAGGCGCGAGCGCGCGATGAATTCGGCGTAGTCGGCTTCGGCCAGGCGCGCGTCCTCGGGCAACTTCACGCGCGACAGCGTCAGGCGCGCAAGACCGGCCGCGCGCAGGCCCATCGCCGGCTGCGGCGCCAGCGCCAGGCCCGGCGTGCCGGATTCGACCACGAACAGTCCCGGCCTGCCGTCGTCGTCCTGCGCCGCGACCAGGAACAGCTCGGCCTGCTGCGCGCAAGGCACCAGGTGCTTCTCGCCGTCGAGCACCCAGCCGCCCTTGTCGCGGCGCGCGGTGGTCTTCAGCGCGAAGGGGTTGAACAGCGGCTGCGCTTCCATGACGGCGATGGCGGCCTGCGGGGATCTGTCCCCGGTCAGGCTCGGCACGTAGGTCGCCTGTTGTTCGGCGCTGCCGTACTCGACCAGCACCACGGCGAGGCTGGGCGCGGACAGGCAGGCGACCGCGAGGCCCATGTCGCCGTGCGCAAGCGCCTCGGCGACCAGGGCATTGGTCACGACCGAGCGCTCGTGGGCCACGCCGCCCAGCTCATCCGGTGCGTTCATCGCGGTCACGCCGAGCTCGGCGGCCTGCGCGACGAGCCCGGCCGGCGCGGCGCCGGCTTCGTCGGCGCCGGCAGCCGCGGGCCGCAGCGCGTCGTCGGCGAAGCGGCGCACGGCCTCGACGATCATGGCCTGCTCGTCGGTGGGCGTGAGGTCGAACAGGTCGGGTGCGTGGGTGTGCGCGGGCCGCACCGGCTTGAGCAGCGCGCGCGCCGCCTTGAACGGGCGGTTCACCGCGAGCGCGGTGGCGAAGCCGGCGCGGCTGGCGCCGCGCAGCCACGCAGCCATGCGCGCGCGCCGCTCGGGCTGGTCCATCCCCGGCAGTGCGGCGATGCGGTTGAGGGCCTTGAGGCCGAGGCCCATGACGCGACGGCGCAGGCTCATGCCTGCTGCGCGGTGGCGAACTTGCGCTCGAACGACTCGACTTCCTCGACGTAGCGGCGCATGGCTTCCTCGCGCGCCGTGCCCTTGAGCTCGGCCCAGGCGTCGTACTTGAAGCGGCCGACCACGTCCATCATGCCCGGCCGCTTGCCCTCCACGTCGCCGTCCCTGGCCTGGCGGTAGAGCGCGTACATCTTCAGCTTCATCTCGTTCGACGGCTTCAGGGGCCCGCCCTTGGGCGCGTTGGCCACTTTCTCGACGGCGGCCTCGAAGCGCTGTTGCAGGCCGGGCGCATCGGCGCTCGCCGCCGCCGCCGCCGGCGCGGCGTCCAGCTTGACCACGTTGTCGCTGGTCGTTTCGCGCAGGAACTTCAGGATCTCCGGCATCAGCCGATCCGGCTTCAGCCGCAGCTCGAGAATGGACTTGGCGGTCAGCAGCCTGCCGTTGGGCAGTTCCTCGGCCAGCGCGCGCGAGTCCTCCAGGTTGTGCAGCCAGTCGCCGGCGTGGCCGATGACCAGCGCGGGCGCCTCGATCTTGCGGCGCAGGCGGCGCTGCGGCACCACCGGGCCGACCAGCACCCCGTGCAGGATCGAGCGGATCGCCTCGGGATCCTGCGCCGCCGCGTTCATGACGCTCTCGAACACGGCCTTGCGCGGGCGCGGCAGGCGCGCCAGCACCCTGGCGAACGGCCGGTACAGCCAGGCGAAGTAGTTGGTGGCGAACACCAGCGGCGACAACAGGATCGCGGCGAACGGGGTGGATTCCTCCATCACCGGCATTTCCAGCAGCAGCGCCCTGACGCGCCTGGGCGCGGTGACGGCAAGCTGCAGCGCGACGATAGCGCCGAGCGAAATGCCGCCGACCACGGTTTGGTCGACCTTGAGGTGGTTGAGGCAGGCGATGACCTGCTCGGCGAAGAAGTCGTTGCGCAGCTCGGCGGCCTCGGCGCGATCGCTGCGGCCGTGGCCGAGCAGGTCGAGCAGCACCACGCGGTAGCCGGCTTCGGCCAGCGGCGCGGCGACGTCGCGGTTGACGGCGGCGTCGAGCAGGATGCCGTGCAGCAGCAGCACGGGCATGCCGTCGTCCGGGCCGTGGATCTCGTAGGCGAGGGTGAAGCCCTCGTGCTTGAAGGTGCCCTGTTCGACTCGATGCATGACTCCGATCCCCGGACTTACCTCAGAGTAAGTTAGCACGGCCGCCGCGGCGCGGCGGGCATTGAGCTAATTTTGCTGGCGGCCAGCGGCGTGCGTGGGCCGGTGTGCCGTCTCGCTGTGGCAAAGCGCGGGCTCGCGGGCTGGCTCGGCGCGAATGGCTCGCCGGACCGCGGCTGGCGCTCGCTCGCCATGGCTCGCTCGCCGCGGCGCCGCGCCCCGGCGGTTCGCCCGGGCGGACTGACATTGAGTCAGTCCGCTACAGACCCGGGCTCATGGTCCGGCTGCGCTTTATTTCGCGCCGCCCAGCCCGCGCCCCGCGCTGATCGTTCAGTAGCGGCTCTGCGCCTGGAAGGCCGAACGCTGGTCGCGGCTGCGAGCTCCCGGTGGTCTTGCTACTGGAGGTGCTGACCGATCAGGGGCGGTGTCGGGTGGCTCCCGGAGGGGAACAGCGCAGCCGGGCGGAGCCCCGAGCGCTGCGAGGGGTCGCCGCGCCATGGCGAGCCGAGACTTGGCGAGGCGAGCTTGCGCGGCGACCGGCGAGCAGTCCCCGGAGGGAGCCACTCGACCCGCTCCTTCGAGAGGGCTACAAGCGCAGCGAGCCCTGCTCGATTCGTGCCCAGGTCGCGGGGGTCAACGGCTCGTAGCCGCGCGCCGCGTCGAGCAGCACGTAGAGCGGATCCTGCACGCGCGAGGGATCCACGCCTTCGTCGCGCAGCGCGTGCTTGCGCGTCTTGAACGTCGCCGTGGTCTCGATCTCGACGACGCGGCGCAGGAACAGCGGCACGGCATAGGCCGGCAGTTGGGCGCGCAGGTGTGCGGCCAGCGCGGCGCCGTCCGGCTCTCCGGCGAAGCGCACCGCGGCGCAGCCGGCGCGGCCGTCGGCGTTCGGCACGGTGACGCCGTACACCGCGCAGTCCTCGACCCCGGGTGCCGTGCGCAATGCAGCCTCGACTTCCGTCGTCGCGACGTTCTCGCCTTTCCAGCGGAAGGTGTCGCCGATGCGGTCGACGAACTGGATGTGGCGCCAGCCCTGGTCGCGCACCAGGTCGCCGGTGTTGAACCAGCAGTCGCCCTTCGCGAATGCGTCGCGCACCAGCTTGGCCTCGCCGGCGCCCGCGTCGGTATAGCCGTCGAACGGCGCGCTGTCGGTCACCTCTGTCAGCAGCAGGCCGACGCCGCCCTTCGCCACCTCGATGGCGCGGCCGCGCGCGTCGCGGCGCGGCTGCGCGGTGTCAGGGTCGCAGTCGACCACCTTGAAGGCGTACGGGCAGTAGCCCGTCGTCTCGTCCACGTTGAAGGCGTTGACGAACACCATGTTGCCTTCGCTGGCGCCGTAGAACTCGCAGATGCGCTCGAGGCCGAAGCGCTCCTTGAACGCCGCCCAGATCTCCGGCCGCAGGCCGTTGCCGATGCAGGCCTGCACGCGGTGCTCGCGGTCGCGCGGCGACGGTGCCTGCGCCAGCAGGTAGCGGCACAGCTCGCCGATGTAGGTGAAGGCGGTCGCGTCGTAGTGGCGCGCGCGGTCCCAGAAGCGGCTGGCGCTGAAACGACGATCGATCGCCAGCGCCGCGCCGCAGCCCACGGCCGCGCTCCACGACACCGTCAGCGCGTTGTTGTGGTACAGCGGCAGCGCGCAATACAGCACGTCGCCCGGCTTCAGGCGCAGCCCGAGCTGGCCCATGCCGCCCATGCTGCGCAGCCAGCGGCGGTGCGTCATGACCGAGGCTTTCGGCATGCCGGTGGTGCCCGAGGTCAGGATGTAGAACAGCGGCGCGGCCAGGTCGACCGTGGCCGTCGAGGCCGGGTTGTCCGCCGATGCGCGTTCGGCCAGCGCGGCGAGGTCGCTCCAGCCGGCCGGGCAGGCGCCGCTGCCGTGGCCTTGCAGCCAGAACGGCGCCGGGCCGGGCCCGGCTTCGCGCAGGTCGGCGTACCCATCGACGCACTCGCCGGCGACGGCGAGCCGCGCCGGCGCCATCGCGCGCACGCTGTGGCGCAGCGCCTCGCCGCGCAGGTTCGGGTTGAGCATGCCGGCGATCGCGCCGAGCTTGGCCAGCGCCGCCACGCAGGCCAGCGTGGCGGCATGGTTCTCCATCAGCAGCGCGACGACGTCGCGCGGCTTCACGCCGGCGCCGGCGAAGGCGTGCGCCAGGCGGTTGGCCCAGGCGTTGAACTCCGCGTAGCTCCAGCGGCGGCCCTCGAACAGCAGCGCCGGCGCATCGGCCAGGTCGCGGGCGCGCGCTTGCAGCACCGCGCCGACCGACGGGTGCGCGCCGAAGCGCACCTTGAGCAGCGTGCCGAGGCCGCGGATGGTCGCGGGCGTGTCGGGCAGCCCGCGGACGACGCCGCGCAGCAGGTCGCGCAGGTGGACGCGGCCGTCGCCGGGACCGGTTCGTGGAAGCTTACTCACGGGTAACCTACTATGCGGCCATGTCGCGCCCAGATTCCACCCGCAAGGCCCGCCGGCGCAAGCTGCCGCGCGCCGACCGCGAGCGCCAGATGCTGCGAGTCGCCGCCGCCGTGTTCGGCCGGCGCGGCTACCACGCCGCCTCGATGGACGAGATCGCGCGGCGCTGCGGCGTGACCAAGCCGATGCTGTACGCATACTTCGGTTCGAAGGACGGGCTGTACCTGGCCACCGTGGACCGCATGGGCACGCACCTGGTGTCGCGCGTCGAGCAGCTGCTCGACGAACGCGACGCGCGCAAGCGCCTGCGCCTGGGCGTGGACGTGATCCTGGATTTCATCCGCCGCGACCGGCACGGCTGGTCGGTGCTGTACGCCGAGGGACTGGGCGAAGGCCCGGTCGCCCGGCACGTGGCGCGCTACCGCGAGCGCATCGTGCAGGCCGCGGCCGTGACGCTCGCCGACGCGGCGCCGGGCCGCGGCGCCAGGCACGCGCTGCCCTACGCCGTCGGCCTGCTCGGCGCGGGCGAGGCACTGGCACGCTGGTGGCTGACCCAGGGCGGGGTGTCGTTTGCGACGGTGCAGGCGATCACGCACGAACTGGCCGCCGCGGCGCTCGCAGCCTACCGCGCCGCCGTCACCACCTGAACCGGTCCCACAGTTCCGGGTGGGCCCAGTGCCGCGGGCCCAGCCAGTCGGGGCGATCCTTGTAGCCGTACAGGTCGAAGCCGAACAGCGCGGCTGCGCCGTCGCGGGCGTGCGGGCGGAAGCCGAGCGCGCGCAGCGCGGTTTCATCGAGCGGCGCCTGCTCCAGGTCTACCAGCACCACGACGTGCGCGGCGACGACGTCGCGCAGCGCGGCCAGCAGCGCGCGGGCGTCGGCGGCGGGCAGCGCCTCGAGCGTGCCCGCGACCAGCGCCACCGCGTAGCGGCGCGCGGCAGGTGCGGCTTGCGCGTGCGTGAGCGCCGTGCCGGGCAGGCGCTCGCGCAGCACCGCGGCCAGCGCATGGCCGGGCGGCGCGATCAGCAGCGCGTCGGCCGGCGCCTCGTCCCGCAGCTGTCGCAGCAGCGGGTCGAGCCAGGCCGGCGCGCCGCGGCTTATGGGGCGGCGCCTTCCAGGATCTTCATCTCGACGCGGCGGTTCAGCTCGCGGCCTTCGGCCGTTTCGTTGCTGTCCACCGGCTCGGCCTCGCCGTAGCCCTTCGCCTCGAGCCGCCCGGCGTCGATGCCGCGCGCGAGGAGGTAGTCCTTCACGGCCTGGGCGCGCCGCTCCGACAGCTGCTGGTTGTAGGCGTCGGAGCCCTGCGCGTCGGTGTGTCCACCGATCTCGACGCGCATGGCCGGTACGCCGGCCAGCGAATCGGCGACCTGGTTGAGGATCACCTTGGCGTTCGCGGTCAGCCGCGAGCTGCCGGTGTCGAAGTTGACGCCCTTGAGCACGACGGCCTCGCCGGTGGCGCAGCCCTCGAGGTCGATCGGCTCGCCCGGCGCCGGCGCGCGGCAGCCCTCGGTGCAGCCGGTTTCGTTGACCATCGCCCCGGCGGCGGTGTCGGGGCACTGGTCGATCGCGTCGGGCACGCCATCGCCGTCACCGTCGGCGGCCACCGGGCAGCCGTTCTCGTCCACCGTCGTGCCGGCGGGCGTGTCGGGGCACTGGTCCAGGCGATCGACCACGCCGTCGCCGTCGGCGTCGCCCTCGCAACCCGACTCGTTGACGCTGGCGCCGGCGGGCGTGTCGGGGCACTGGTCGAGGTCATCGGTGACGCCGTCACCGTCGGCATCGCCGACGGCTGCGATCTCTTCGACCGGCGCGGCCGGATCGCCGGCGCGCTTGCCCAGCGGAATCAGCACGCCGGCGTTGAACACGGCCTCGTAGAACTCGTCCTTGCCGCCGTCGCCGGCCGCCTGCTTGTGGTGCGAATCCATGCGGTAGCGGGCCTCGGCGCGCAGCGCCAGCTCGAAGCCGCCCCAGTTCATCGGCCAGAGGTAGCCGATGCCGGTGTCGAACACCGTGCCCTTGTAGGAGAAGCCGGTGCTGGCCGGGGTGCTCGGGTGGTCGTCGGTCTGGGCCTGGTGCACGGCCAGCAGGCCGTACACGCGCGGCCAGGTCGTCGACGGGAAGATCATGGCGCCCACGCCGACGCCGCTGAGCTGGGCGGAATCGCCGGCGGGATCCTCGGCGTCCATCTTCTGGAAGAAGCCGGTCAGCTCGAGGTTGAGCCCCGCGGTCATTTTCTTGCCGATCGAGATGACGCCGCCGGTGGCGTCGTCGGTGGCGCGGTCGTCGTCGGCCATGGTGTAGGACACCATCGGCGAGACGTACATCCGGCGGTCGTTGTAATTGATCGGGAGGCCGAACGCGCTGGCCGACTCGTCGGCGGATTCCTCGAAGTCGGCCTGTGCCCAGGCGCCGGTGCAGGACACCACCAGACACAACGCCAATCCTCCCCGCAGACCGGTATGGTTTTTCATGTCCTCTCCCGAGTGACCCGGTGGTCGTGATTTCTTTGGTGATGCGCAGCAACGCCGGCCGGTCAGCCTGCGTTACCGGGGAAAACTCTAATCGCTGCCGCGGCCTGACACAAGGAATGCGGCGCCGGAACGGGTGGGAAAAATGACTCTGCCCGCGCGGCGCCGGTCGCGGGGTGTTTCCGCTACACTGCGCGCCCTCATGGATCCCCAGTCGATCAAGAACGAGATGGCCGCCCTGCGTGAGCGCTTCGACGCTCTGCGGGGCTATCTTTGACTACGCCGCAAAGCGTGACCGGCTGGCCGAAGTAGACGCCGAACTCGAGCGGCCCGACATCTGGAGCAACCCCGAGCGGGCCCAGTCGCTGGGCCGGGAACGCGCGCGCCTGGAGGACGTGATCCGGCCGCTGGAGCGCGCCGACAGCGGGCTGCGCGACGCCGGCGAGCTGCTCGAGCTGGCCGCCGCCGAGGACGATGCCGCCACCGCGGCCGAGGTGCAGCAGGAAGTCGCAGCGCTGGCGCGGCTGGCCGGCGAGCTGGAGTTCAAGCGCATGTTCAGCGGCGAGATGGACGGCGCCAACGCCTTCGTCGACATCCAGTCCGGCACCGGCGGCACCGAGGCGCAGGACTGGGCGGCGATGCTGCTGCGCATGTACCTGCGCTTCTGCGCCGACATGGGCTTTTCGACCGAGATCCTCGAGCAGTCGGCCGGCGAGGTCGCCGGCATCAAGAGCGCCTCGTTTTACGTGCAGGGGCCGTACGCCTACGGCTGGCTGCGCACCGAGATCGGCGTGCATCGCCTGGTGCGCAAGTCGCCGTTCGACAGCAACGCCCGCCGCCATACCTCGTTCGCGGCGGTGTTCGTCTCGCCCGAGGTCGACGACAGCATCAAGATCGAGATCAACCCGGCCGACCTCAAGGTCGACACCTACCGCTCGGGCGGCGCCGGCGGCCAGCACGTCAACAAGACCGAGTCGGCGATCCGCATCACCCACGCGCCCAGCGGCATCGTGGTGGCCTGCCAGACCGAGCGCTCGCAGCACCAGAACCGCGACCGCGCCATGAAGATGCTCAAGGCCAGGCTGTACGAACGCGAGATCGAGAAGCGCAACGCCGAGAAGCAGAAGACCGAGGCGGGCAAGTCCGACATCGAGTGGGGCTACCAGATCCGCAGCTACGTGCTCGACCAGTCCCGCATCAAGGACCTGCGCACGGGCGTGGAAATCGCCGACACTGAGCGCGTGCTCGACGGCGACCTGAAGCGATTCATTGAGGCAAGCTTGAAGCAGGGACTGTAGGAGCGCCTTCAGGCGCGAGATCGACATGGCCAACGAAGAAGACAAGCCCCAGGACGAGAATTACCTGATTGCGCAGCGGCGCGAGAAGCTGGCGGCGCTGCGCGCGAAAGGCAACGCCTACCCCAACACCTTCCGCCGCAACGCGCTGGCGGAGGAGCTGCGCGGCAGCTACGGCGAGCGCTCGGCCGAATCGCTGGAGGGCGAGAAACAGGTCTTCGCCGTGGCCGGCCGCATGATGGCCAGGCGCGCGCAGGGCAAGGTGTCGTTCATCGAGATCCAGGACCGGTCCGGCCGCATCCAGGTGTTCGTCAAGCAGGACGCGATCGGCGAGGCGGCCTACGCCGACTTCAAGGGCTGGGACGTGGGCGACATCGTCGGCGCGCAGGGCGCGGTCATGAAGACCAAGGCCGGCGAGCTGTCGATCCGCGCCGAGCGCCTGGTCCCGCTGGCCAAGTCGCTGCGGCCGCTGCCGGAGAAGTGGGCCGGGCTGACCGACACCGAGGCGCGCTACCGCCAGCGCTACCTCGACCTGATCATGAATCCCGACGTGCGCCGGGTGTTCGAGCAGCGCACCGCGCTGGTGCGCTTCATCCGCCACTACTTCGACGCCCTCGGCTTCGTCGAGGTCGAGACGCCGATGCTGCAGCCGATCCCCGGCGGCGCCACCGCGCGGCCGTTCGTCACGCACTATAACGCGCTGGACCGCGAGGTCTACCTGCGCATCGCGCCCGAGCTGTTCCTCAAGCGCCTGGTGGTCGGCGGCATCGAGCGGGTCTACGAGATCAACCGCAGTTTCCGCAACGAGGGGCTGTCCACCCGCCACAACCCCGAGTTCACCATGCTGGAGTTCTATCAGGCCTATGCCGACTATTCGGATTTCATGGACCTGATCGAGAACCTCATGCGCGACGCCGCACTCGCCGTGAAGGGCGATGCGAAGGTGACCTACCAGGGGCGCACCTGCGACCTGTCGGCGCCGTTCCGGCGCATCACGCTGACCCAGGCGGTGCTCGAGCACAACCCGGGCCTCGACGGTGCGCGCCTCAGGGATCGCGACTACCTGGCCGAGGTCGTGCGCAAGGTCGGCGGCGACGCCGGGCCCGAGTACGGAATCGGCAAGCTGCTGACGGAGGTCTTCGAGAAGACGGTCGAGGCGAAGCTGTTCGACCCGACCTTCATCACCGAGTACCCGACCGAGGTGTCGCCGCTGTCCCGGCGCAGTGATGCGAATCCGGATTTTGCGGATCGGTTCGAGTTCTTCGTGGGTGGGCGCGAGATCGCCAACGGCTTTTCCGAGCTCAACGACCCGGACGACCAGGCCGCGCGCTTCCGCGCCCAGGCCGCGGCCCACGAGCGCGGCGACCACGAGGCGATGGTGTACGACGCCGATTACATCCGCGCGCTGGAGTATGGGCTGCCGCCGACCGCGGGCGCCGGCATCGGCATCGACCGTCTGGTGATGTTCCTCAGCGACTCGCCGTCGATCCGCGACGTCCTGCTTTTTCCGCAGATGCGCCCCGAGGCCTGAAAAAAACGGCGGGGCCTCAGCCCCGCCGCAGCACCGCTTCGCCCCCAGACTCCCTGGCGGTGCGCCCCCAGCGCCACCGTCGGATGGGTATCCCTCACCGGGAACCGCAGGCAGCTTCGGGCTGGTCGGGGCGGCCGGCAATAAACAAAACCCACCATCGACTTAAGTCGAAGCCCCGCCGGGGGACGCGGTCACGACCAAGGCCAGGCTGGTGCGGCCGTCGGCCGCCGCGACGGCGTCGACGATCTCGCCGGCCTCGAGCCGCGCGCCCGGCGCCGGCGGGGCGCCGGGCAGGCGGCGGACCTCCATGTGGCGCTTGACCGCGCCGCGGTAGTGCACCCGCGCGATGATCTCCTGGCCGGTATAGCAGCCCTTGTCGAAGCTGATGCCGCCGAGCGCGTCGAGATTGCACATCTGGGCGACGAAGCGGTCCTGGGTTTGCGGGTACACCGTCGGCACGCCGGCCTCGATGTCGAGTCGCCGCCAGTCCTCCCACGCGCCCGCCGCGGCGCGCGCCGAAAGCCGCGCCCACAGCCCGGCGCCGCCCGCAGCCGGCGCCCGCAGCGTGTAGCGCGGCACGGCGCCGAGGCGGCGCATCACGTCGATGCCGTCGGCCCGCGCGCACGCCAGCGGCGCCCCCGGCGCCGGCAGGCCGAGCCCGGACAGCACGTCCGCCGCCCGCGGCCCGGCCAGCCCGTACAGCGCCTGGCCGGTGGCCTCGGCCAGCGTCACCTTCGAGCGCAGCACGTACATCCGCAGGCGCTTGAGCACGGCCTCGAGCACGCCGCGGTGCAGCTCGAGCAGGAAAGCGTCGCCCTCCCGCATCACGTGGAGCACGGCCAGCAGGCGGCCTTTCGGGCTGTTGTACGAGCTCAGCTGCGCGCGCTCCGGCGCCACGACGCGCACGTCGTTGCTGAGCTGGCCCTGCAGGAACGCGGCGGCGTCGGGGCCGCGCGCGTCGATGAGGCCGAGCTGCGCGAGCGGCACGGCGATCGTCGGAGAGTTGCCGGTCATAAGTTCATTGCGAACCGCGTGGCGAGTTTGTCACACTACCGCGCCATGCCCCCGAACACGACGCCGCAGGCACGCGACACCGGATCGGGTGACCCGGCCGTCCGGCCCTGGCGGCCGGGGGCCGCCGCCGGCGGGGTGCAACCGGCGGCAGCACGGGGCGTGGTGCCCGAAATCGGCGGGCGCAAGGATGGCACCGATCCGACGCGGTTCGGCGACTGGGAAAAACAGGGTCGCTGCATCGATTTCTAGCGGCAGGCAGTCAAGGGGGTCCGTATGAGCAGCTCCGCGCCTCAGGCCCGACGAGATCTTGGGCGGCCGTTGTCGCCGTTCATGATCGGGCCGTACTACAAGCCCCAGCTGACCTCGATGCTGTCCATCATCCATCGCATCTGCGGCGTGGGGCTGTCGGTCGGCAGCGTGCTGCTGGTGGCGTGGCTCGTCGCGCTGGCCAACGGCCCGTGGAGCTACGCCGCGTTCGCGCAGCATGTCGCGGCCTGGTATGGGCAGCTGCTGCTGCTCGGCTGGAGCTGGGCCCTGCTGTACCACCTGTGCAACGGCGTGCGCCACCTGTGCTGGGACCTCGGCTGGGGCTACAGCGTCCCGGTGCTGTATCGCACCGGCTATGCCGCGGTGGCCGCCTCGCTGGTGCTGACGGGCGCCGCCTGGGGGCTCGCCTATGCCCTCTGATTCCGCAGGTTCGCTGCGCAGCCCGCTGAAGCGCGCGCGCGGCTCGGGTTCGGCCAAGGAGGGCGTCGGCACGTTCCTGGCCGAGCGCATTTCGGCGGTGGCGCTGATTCCGCTGACGCTGTGGTTCGTATTCAGCGTCGCCCGCCTGCCGCTGCTGAGCCACGCCGCGGTCGAGCACTGGCTGCGGGCGCCGTCGGTGGCGGTGACGCTGGTGCTGTTCCTGGCCGTGCTGTTCTACCACTCCAACCTCGGCGTCAAGGTCGTGGTCGAGGACTACGTGGCGGGCGAGGGCAGGAAGCTCGTCACGCTGCTGCTGGTGAAGTTCGCGCACGCGGCGCTGGCCGCCGCCGCGATCTTCGCGGTGCTGAAGGTTTCCCTGGGGGGTTGAGGTGAGCACTGCGTATCCGATCACGCACCACGAGTACGACGTCGTCGTCGTCGGCGCCGGCGGCGCCGGCCTGCGCGCGGTCGTCGGCCTGGCCCAGGCCGGGCTGCGGACCGCCTGCATCACCAAGGTGTTCCCGACGCGCTCGCACACGGTCGCGGCGCAGGGCGGCATCTCGGCGGCGCTCGGCAACATGGGCGAGGACGACTGGCGCTGGCACATGTACGACACCGTCAAGGGCTCGGACTGGCTCGGCGACCAGGACGCGATCCAGTACATGTGCCGCGAGGCGCCGGCCGCCGTCATCGAGCTCGAGCATTGGGGCGTGCCGTTCTCGCGCACGCCCGAAGGCAGGATTTACCAGCGGCCGTTCGGCGGCATGACCACGCGCTACGGCGAGGGCACCGCCCATCGCACCGCCGCCGCGGCCGACCGCACCGGCCATGCCATGTTGCACGCGATGTACCAGCAGGCGCTGAAGGCGCGCGGCCAGTTCTTCATCGAGTACTTCGCCCTCGACCTGCTGATGGACGACGACGGCAGCTGCCGCGGCGTGCTGGCCTGGGACCTGTCGACCGGCGAACTGCACCGTTTCCGCGCGCAGGCCGTGATCCTTGCCACCGGCGGCTACGGCCGTGCGTACTTCGCCTGCACCGGCGCGCATACGCAGACCGGTGACGGCAACGCGCTGGTGCTGCGCGCCGGGCTGCCGCTGCAGGACATGGAGTTCGTGCAGTTCCACCCGACCGGCATCTACGGCGCCGGCTGCCTGATCACCGAGGGCGCGCGCGGCGAGGGCGGCTACCTGACCAATTCCAAGGGCGAGCGCTTCATGGAGCGCTACGCCCCCAATGCCAAGGACCTTGCCTCGCGCGACGTCGTCTCGCGCTCGATGACCGTCGAGATCCGCGAGGGCCGCGGCGTTGGCCCGGAGGCCGACCACATTCATTTGCACCTCGAGCATCTCGGGCCGGAGGTGCTGCACAAGCGCCTGCCGGGCATCTCCGAGACGGCCAGGATCTTCGCCGGCGTGGACGTGACCCAGTCACCGATCCCGGTGCAGCCGACCGTGCACTACAACATGGGCGGCATCCCGACGCTGTTCACCGGCGAGGCGGTGACGCTGAAGGACGGCAATCCCGACACGGTGGTGCCGGGCCTGATGGCGGCCGGCGAGGCGGCCTGCGTCTCGGTGCACGGCGCCAACCGGCTCGGCAGCAACTCGCTGCTGGACATCGTCATCTTCGGCCGCTCCGCGGCGCAGCGCTGTGCCGCGCTGCTGAAACCCGGTGTGCTGCACAAGCCGCTGAAGGGCGACTCGGAGCAGCGGGCGCTGGCGCGCTTCGACGCGCTGCGCCACGCCAAGGGCTCGCTGCCAACGGCGAAAGTCCGGCTGGACATGCAGAAGACCATGCAGGCGCACGCCGCCGTGTTCCGCACGCAGGCGTCGATGGACCAGGGACTGTCGAAGCTCAAGGACGTGGTCGATTCGTTCAAGGACGTCGGTGTGGCCGACCGCTCGATGGTCTGGAACTCCGACCTGTGCGAAACGCTCGAGCTGGAGAACCTGCTCGGCTGCGCCCTGGTCACCCTGGCGTCGGCCGCCAACCGCAAGGAGTCGCGCGGCGCGCACGCGCACGAGGACCATCCGGAGCGCGACGACGCGAACTGGATGAAGCACACGCTGGCCTGGCAGGACGGCCGCGAGGTGCGCATCGACTATCGGCCGGTGCACGAATACACGCTCGACAGCGAAGTCGAGTACGTCAAGCCGAAGAAGCGCACCTACTGAGGACGCCCCATGGCGCAATTCACGCTGCCGAAGAACTCGACCATCGACAAAGCCGCCGGCAAGCATCACCCGGCGCCGGCCGGCGCGAAGGACGTGCGCAGGTTCAAGGTCTACCGCTACGACCCGGACGGCGGCGCCAATCCGCGCGTCGACAGCTACGACGTCGACCTGGCGGCGTGCGGGCCGATGGTCCTCGACGCGCTGATCAAGATCAAGAACGAGGTCGACCCGACGCTGACGTTCCGCCGCTCCTGCCGCGAGGGCATCTGCGGCAGCTGCGCGATGAACATCGACGGCACCAATACGCTGGCGTGCACCAAGGGCTGCGACGAGGTCAAGGGCGAGGTGCGCGTGTTCCCGCTGCCGCACCTGCCGGTGGTCAAGGACCTGGTGCCCGACATGACGCATTTCTACGCGCAGTACGCCTCGATCGAGCCGTGGCTCAAGGCCGACACGCCGCCGCCGACACGCGAACGGCTGCAGTCGGAGGAGGAGCGCGCCAGGCTCGACGGCCTGTACGAATGCATCCTGTGCGCGTGCTGTTCGACCAGCTGCCCGAGCTACTGGTGGAACGGTGACCGCTACCTCGGCCCGGCCGTGCTGCTGCAGGCCTACCGCTGGCTCGCGGACTCCCGCGACGAGGCCACCGGCGAACGGCTCGACGCGCTGGAGGACCCGTTCAAGCTGTATCGTTGCCATACCATCATGAACTGCGCCAAGACCTGCCCCAAGGGCCTGAACCCGGGCAAGGCCATCGGCGAGGTCAAGAAGATGCTGGTGGAGCGGCGGGGGTGACCATGGCGCGACTGAAAGCGGCTCCCGGCACGCAGGCGGCCGAGCTCAACCTGCAGGTCGGCGAGACGCTGCAGGTGCAGTTCATGGACGACGAGACCCGCGGGCAGTTCTACGTCAAGGTCATCGGCTTCCTGCCCGAGCGCAGCATCGTGGTGACCGCTCCCGAAAAGGGCGGCCAGGCCATGGCCGTGCGCGACGGCCGGGCCGTGCTGGCGCGCTCGTTCTCGGGCGAGCATGCGCGCGGCTTCACCTGCATGGTGCTGCGCGCGCAGACGCAGCCGTACGCCTACATGCACCTGAGCTACCCCACCAAGGTCGAAACCATGCTCGAGCGCCAGTCGAGCCGCGTGCGCTCGGCGCTGGCGGTCGGCGTGCGGCCCGACGGCGGCGACGCCGAACTGCCCGCCGTGATCCGCGACATCAGCATCACCGGCGCGCAGCTGCTGGCGTCGGGGCCGGTGGGCCAGTCCGGCGGCCGCGTGCTGATCCGCGCGCGCCTGCCGGTGGCCAAGATCGGCGACCAGCCCGTCGACCTGCCGGCGCTGATCCGCAACGCGGTCGAGGAGACCGGCGTGCGCGACAGCCTGTGGCGCTACCGCTGCGGCGTGGAGTTCGAGCCGCTGGACGCGCACACTACGCTGGTGCTGCGCGCCTACCTGTACGAGCGCTTCGCGCCGGACTGAGAGGGAATCGCGGCGGCGTCGAGTTTTCCCGGAGGTAGCTTCAAGCCAATGGCCGAGCGGAAATCGACCCCGACCAAAGAGGGCAAAGCGCTGCGATGGCGCCAGCGTCGTGGCATGAAGGAGCTCGACGTGCTGCTCGAGCGCTATTCCCGCCGCCACTACGAAACGTCGTCGCCGGAGCAGCAGGCCGCATTCCAGCGCCTGCTCGAGTGCGAGGATCCGGAGATCTGGCTGTGGGTGGTGGGGCAGCAGGAGCCTCCGCCTGAATTCGCGCATGTCATTGCCGCCCTTCGACGCCACGATTGACCTCGCGCTGCGGCCGTCGCTGCGCGCGCTGACCTGGCTGTTCTGGATCCACACGGCGGCGCTGGGCCTGGCGCTCGCGGCGCTGCCGCCGGGGCCGGGCATGGCGGCGATGGCGTGGGCGGTCGCGGTGTCGTGGCTGTGGGCGCGCCGGCACCCGGTTTTCGGCCACGGCCCGCGCGCCCTGGCGCGCCTGACCTGGCACGCGGACGGCTCCTGGCTCGTGCACGACGGCGCCGGCGCGACGCTCGAGGCCGAGCTGCTCGGCAGCAGCCTGGTGCACGATCACCTGCTGGTGCTGAACTTCCGCCTCAAGTCCGGCGGCCGCCGCGCACGCGCGCTGCTCGGCGACGAGGCCGACGAGGAGTCGCTGCGCCGCCTGCGCGCGCGGCTGGCGCTGCGGTAATGCGGAGCGGGCTCAGGGCACTGCTTCGGTCATTGGGCCTGCCGATGACCTCGCAGGGTTGGGCAGCCCCGTATTTGCCGCATGAGGCACTGACCACTCAGGGCGGGTCGGTGTGGCTCCCGGAGGGGAACGGCGCAGCCGAGCGGAGCCCCGAGGCCCGAAGGGCCGAGGGGTCGCCGCGTCCCGGCGAGCCGAGACCTGGCGAGGCGAGCTTGCGCGGCGACCGGCGAGCAGTCCCCGGAGGGAGCCACCCGACCCGCCGATGCATCGAGTCAGTCGATCGCTACTGCCGCCCAGGCAGGATCGTCGGCTTCGCGACGGCGTCGGCCTGCGGGTAGTCGAGCGTGTAGTGCAGGCCGCGGCTCTCGGTGCGGGATTGCGCCGAGCGCACCAGCAGGTCGGCCACGACCACCAGGTTGCGCAGCTCGATCAGGTCGGCGCTGATCTTGTAGTTGCCGTAGTACTCCTGGATCTCGCCCGCCAGCAGGGCGACGCGGTGCGCGGCGCGCGCCAGGCGCTTGTTGGTGCGCACGATGCCGACGTAGTCCCACATGGTGCGCCGCACCTCCTGCCAGTTGTGCGACACCACGATGTCCTCGTCGGAATCCGTCACGCGCGACTCGTCCCACGGCCGCAACGATCCCGGCCGCTGGCGTGCGCCGACCGTGGCGTCGAGGTCCTCGGCCGCGGCCTCCGCGAACACCAGGCACTCGAGCAGCGAGTTGCTGGCCATGCGGTTGGCGCCGTGCAGCCCGGTGCAGGCCACCTCGCCGATGGCGTAGAGGCCGTCCACGTCGGTGCGCCCGCGCAGGTCGGTGACCACGCCGCCGCAGGTGTAGTGCGCGGCCGGCACCACCGGGATCGGCTGGCGCGTGATGTCGAGGCCAAGCTCCAGGCAGCGCGCGTGGATCGACGGGAAGTGGTGCTGGATGAACGCCGCCGGCTTGTGCGTGATGTCGAGGTAGACGAAGTCCAGGCCCAGGCGCTTCATCTCGTAGTCGATGGCGCGCGCGACGACGTCTCGCGGCGCCAGCTCGGCCCGCGGGTCGAAGCGTTCCATGAACCTTTCGCCGGCGCCGCCCTGGCCGTCCGGCAGCTTCAGCAGCGCGCCTTCACCGCGCAGCGCCTCGGAGATCAGGAAGGTGCGCGAGTCCTTGTGGTACAGGATGGTCGGGTGGAACTGCATGAACTCCAGGTTGGCGATGCGGCAGCCCGCGCGCCACGCCATGGCGATGCCGTCGCCCGAGGCGCCGTTGGGGTTGCTCGAGTACAGGTACACCATGTTGGCGCCGCCGGTGGCCAGCACCACGGCCCTGGCCGCGACCGCCTCGACGCCGCCCTGGTCGAACAGGTACGCCCCGAGCACGCGGCGCCGGTCCGCGTCGAGGATCAGGTCCACCGCCACGCAGTGCTCGCGCACGGTGATGCCCGGGTGCGCCGCCGCCAGCGACGACAGCGTGGTTTCGACGGCGCGGCCGGTGGCGTCGGCGGCGTGCACCACGCGGCGGTGGCTGTGGCCGCCCTCGCGCGTCAGGTGCAGGCGCGCGCCGGTGGAGCTGTCCTCGTCGCGCGTGAACTTCACGCCCTGCTCGATCAGCCAGCGGATGCAGGTGGGGCCGCGGCCGACGGCGAAGCGCACCACCTGCTCGTCGCACAGTCCGGCGCCGGCGGCGAGCGTGTCGCGCAGGTGCGCCTCGAGCGAATCATTCTCGTCGAACACCGCCGAGATGCCGCCCTGCGCCCACAGCGTGCTGCCGCCCGCGAGCGAGCCCTTGGACACCACGGTGACGCGCTGGCCGTGCTGGGCCAGGCGCAGCGCGCACGACAGCCCGGCGGCGCCGCTACCCAGGACCAGCACGTCGGATGGAGCCATCGAAGGTTCGTGAAGGAAGTCCGCAGCCGCGCTCCCGCTTCTTAGTACACTGCGCGGACAGAAACGCAGTGTAACTGCTTGACCAACACCAAGACGAAATGGGCGAGGAACAACTCGACGAGATGCTCGTCGCGCGCGCGCAGAACGGCGACCGCCGGGCGTTCGACGTGCTCGTGCGCAAATACCAGTACAAGATCGTGCAGCTGGTCGAGCGGCTGGTCGGCGAGGCCGACGGGCCGGATGTGGCGCAGGAGGCCTTCATCAAGGCCTACCGCGCGCTGCGCAGTTTCCGCGGGCAGTCGGCCTTCTACACCTGGCTGTACCGCATCGCCATCAACACCGCCAAGAACTTCCTGGTCGCGCGCAAGCGCCGGCCGGCGGCGCAGGACGTCGACGTGGCCGACGCCGAGCTGTACGGCCATACCCACCACATCAGCGACGTGGACACGCCGGAGGCCTTGACGTTGTCGGGTGAGATCCGTGAGAAAGTCGCCGAGGCGATCCAGCGGCTGCCGGCGGACCTGCGCCAGGCCATCACGCTGCGGGAGCTCGAGGGCCTGTCGTACGAGGAAATCGCGGAAACGATGAACTGCCCGATCGGCACGGTCCGGTCGCGCATCTTCCGGGCGCGGGAGGCGATCGACGCCGTCCTGCTACCGCTACTTAAGTAGGGGTGAGGGGGTCCGATGGGAACTTTTGGCGGTCCATGGGGTTTAAGGCTCAATTCAGGGTGCGGGCTGGGGCTTTCGTGGTCCCAGGAGGCGGTATGAAAGAGTCGCTGTCGGCGCTGCTCGACGGGGAGTGCAGCGCATCGGAATTCGAGCGGGTCCTGACCGAGTTGGAGCGCGATCCGGCGCTGCGGGAGCAGTTCAGCCGCCAGTGCCTGGCGCGCGAAAGCCGCCTGGGTACCCGGATCCGGTCCTTGGACCTGGGCTTCTCCACACGCGTTCTTGCTGCGCTGCACGATGAGCCGGCGGTCGTGGTCCCGTTCGCCGGGCGCGTGCGCCGGCTGCCGTGGCGGGCGGCGGCGAGCCTGGCGGCCGCAGCCGTGCTCGGCGCCATCGCCGTGCTGGTCGTCCGCCCGCAAACGCCGTTCGCCCCGGCCCCGGCGTCCGCGATCGCGGCTGCCCCGGCCGAGGCGGCCGGGCCCGCCGCGACGGAGCAGCCGGAGCGTCAGTTCGCCGAGCTCGAAGACGAGTACGCACGCCAGTTGCGCAACTACGTGATGGCCTACAGCCAGTCGCGCGGTCAGCAGGGCGTGGGCGCCACGCTGGGCTACGCCCGCTACGCCGCCCATACCGACGCCGGTCCGGCCGCCCCGCGCACGACCGAACTCAATCAGCCGTAAATGCGCCAGGCCTCCGTTCTCTGCGCTGTCGCCATCTTCCTGGGCCCGGCGCCCGCCGCCGCGGATGGCGCCGCGGAGTGGCTGCTGAAGGTGAGCGAGGCGGCGCGCCAGGCCAATTACCAGGGCATCGTCGTGTACCGCGACGGCCAGCGCATGGACGTCATGCGGTTGGCGCACCGCCTGCACGACGGCCGCGTGCAGGAGCGCCTGACCTCGCTGACCGGCAGGCCGCGCGACATTCTGCGTGAAGGGGACGAGGTGTTCTACCTGGTCGGCGACCAGCGCGTGCAGTCGCCCGGGCCGCTGTCGTTGTTCCCGGTGCTGTCGCAGGCGCTGCTCACCGAGGCCTCGCCGCACTACGAGTACCGCGACCTCGGCCACGCCCGCGTCGCCGGCCGGTCGTGCCGCGGCGTGGTGCTGTCGCCGCGTGACGACTTCCGCTACGGCTACGAAGTGTGCGGCGACGTCGAAACCGGCGTGCCGCTGCGCGTGACGCTGCTGGACCGCCGCGGCCGCACCATCGAGCAGCTGATGTTCACCGAGGTCGCGTTCCCGGCCGAGATGCCCGACGCCACCTTCGCGCCGCCGCCCGGGGTGACGCCCCAGCCGGTGGCCGTCGCTTCACCGCCGCCGGCAGGGCCGGCGCGGCCCACGGCCGCGCGCGAAGCCTGGCGGCTGGTGCGCCTGCCGCCGGGTTTCCGCATCGTGCGCCGCGAGTGGGCGCCGTCGCCGGACGGGCAGGGCCTGGTCGAGCACGTGCTGCTGTCGGACGGGCTGTCGGCCGTGTCGGTGTTCAGCGTGCGGCCGCGCGCGCCGGACCGCGCCTTCCGCGGCCTGTCGAACATGGGCGCCATGAGCGCCTACGGCCGCCGCGTCGGTGCGTTCAACGTGACCGTGATCGGGGAAGTGCCGCCCGGCACGGTGCGCATGATCGGAGATGGCCTGGCGCCCGCGGCGGAGGCCGAGTCGCCCGCCGGGGCCCCGTCGGAAGCCGAACCCGGAGCCCAACCCGAAGCGCCGTCGGCGCCGGACGACCTGACGGAATAACCGTTTTCGTCCCATAATTCCGGGCCCTGCCAACCCGGAACACCCTTTGACCCCCCCGGCCGCGATGCTGCGGCATCTGCTGCTCATCCCTGCCGTGCTGCTGGCGGCCTGCCAGCGGCAGGCCGAGACCTCGCTGCCGGACTTCGCCGACCTGGTGGAGCAGGCCAGCCCGTCGGTCGTCAACATCAGCGCCGTGGTGGCGCCCGGCGAGGACCTCGCCGGCGGCGGCCAGAACCCGTTCGACGAGTTCTTCCGGCGCTTCTTCGGCGACCGCGACGAGCCTCCGGCGGAGGGCCCGCCGGTGATCCAGCCGCAATCGCTCGGCTCCGGCTTCATCCTGTGGGCCGACGGCTACGTGCTGACCAACCGCCACGTGGTGCGCGGCGCGCAGGAGGTTGTCGTCAAGCTGTCGGACCGCCGGCAGTTGAACGCGAAGCTGGTCGGCACCGACGAGCGCTCCGACCTCGCGCTGCTCAAGATCGACGCCACGGGCCTGCCGGCGGTCAGGATCGGCGACGCGAAGAAGCTGCGGGTCGGCGAGTGGGTGCTGGCGATCGGCTCGCCGTTCGGTTTCGACTATTCGGTTACGGCCGGCATCGTCTCGGCCAAGGGCCGCGCGCTGCCCAACGAGAACTACGTGCCGTTCCTGCAGACCGACGTCGCCATCAACCCGGGCAACTCGGGCGGGCCGCTGTTCAACGTGCGCGGCGAGGTGGTGGGGGTGAACTCGCAGATCTTCAGCCAGACCGGCGGCTACATGGGCGTGTCGTTCGCCATCCCCATCGACGTGGCGGCGAAGGTGGCGCAGCAGTTGAAGGATTACGGCGAGGTGCGCCGCGGCTGGCTCGGCGTCGTGGTGCAGGAGGTCACGCGCGAGCTGGCCCAGTCGTTCGGGCTGGAGCGGCCGGTGGGTGCGCTGGTCGCCCAGGTGGTGCCGGGCGGACCCGGCGCGCAGGCGGGCCTGCGCGTGGGCGACGTGATCCTCGACTTCGAAGGGCAGGAACTGCCGCTGTCGAGCGCGCTGCCGCCGCTGGTCGGTGCCACCGATCCCGGCACGCCGGTGTCGCTGAAGGTGCTGCGGGACGCGAAGGTCGTGACCATCAAGGTCGTCATCGGCACGCTGCAGCCGGAGCTCGCCGCGGGCGGCACGCCCGAGGCCGAGCCGCCGCGCTCGACGCGCGGCATCCTCGGCATCGTCGTGCGCCGGCTGACCGCGGAGGAGCGCGCGCGCGCGCAGATCGTCTCGGGCGGCGCCTACGTGCAGGAGATCAACGAGGGTGCGGGCCGCGACTCCGGCCTGCTGCCGGGCGACATCCTGCTGACGCTCGGCGGCGACGAGATCGACGGGCCGGAGCGCCTGGCCGAGGTGGTGGGCCGCCTGACTCCGGGCCGCTCGGCGCCGATGCTGGTGCAGCGCCGCGGCCAGCCGACCTTCCTGGCGCTGGATGTGCCCGAGGGCGATGAGCCCTAAGCCGGCGCTGCTGCTGCTGACGCGCCCGGACTGCCAGCTCTGCGAGGAATTCCGCGAGCAGCTCGAGCAGGCCTTCCCGGACCGCTTCGAGCTGCGCGAAGCCTGCGTCGACGACGACCCCGACTGGCAGCGTCGCTACGGCCTGAAAATTCCCGTCCTGCTCGACGAGCACGGCACGCTGCTCTGCGCGACGCGCTTCGACCCCGAAAAGCTCGCGTAGGCCGCATTGCGGCAAAGCGCGGGCTCGCGGGCTGGCTCGGCGCGAATGGCTCGCCGGACCGCGGCTTGCGCTCGCTCGCCATGGCTCGCTCGCCGCTGCGCCGCGCCCTCCGGGCTTCGGTCCGGCTGCGCTTTATTTCGCGCCGACCAGCCCGCGCCCCGCGCTGATCGTTCAGTAGCGGCCCTGCGCCTGGAATGCCGGACGCTGGTCGCGGCTGCGAGCTCCCGGTGGTCTTGCCACTGGAGGTGCTGACCGATCAGGGGCGGTGTCGGGTGGCCCCTGGAGGGGAACAGCGCAGCGAGCGGAGCCCCGACCCCCGCGAAAGCGGGGGGAGGGGTCGCCGCGCCATGGCGAGCCGAGACTTGGCGAGGCGAGCTTGCGCGGCGACGAAGCGAGCAGTCCCCGGAAGGGGCCACCCGACCCGCTCCTCCGAGAGTGGTCCGGTATACTTCGCGGCCGTTTTAGTGGCCCCGCAATGCAGCAGTCCCACATCCGCAACTTCTCCATCATCGCCCACATCGACCACGGCAAGTCGACGCTGGCCGACCGCTTCATCCAGCTGTGCGGCGGCCTGGAAGAGCGCGAGATGACCGAGCAGGTGCTCGACAACAACCCGATCGAGCGCGAGCGCGGCATCACCATCAAGGCCCAGGCCGTGTCGCTGAACTACGAGGCGCGCAGCGGCGAGCGCTACCAGTTCAACATCATCGACACGCCCGGCCACGTCGACTTCTCGTACGAGGTCAGCCGCTCGCTGGCGGCCTGCGAGGGCGCGCTGCTGGTGGTGGATGCCACCCAGGGCGTCGAGGCGCAGACCGTGGCCAACTGCTACACGGCGATCGAGCAGCACCTCGAGGTGCTGCCGGTGCTGAACAAGATCGACCTGCAGAACGCCGACGCCGACCGCGTCGCCGAGGAGATCGAGGAGATCATCGGCATCGACGCGACCGAGGCCATCCGCATCTCGGCCAAGACCGGCCTCAACGTGCCGGATGTGCTCGAGGCGGTCGTCGCCAAGCTGCCGGCGCCGAGAGGCGATGTAAAGGCGCCGCTGCAGGCCTCGATCGTCGACTCCTGGTTCGACAACTACCTGGGCGTGGTCTCGCTGGTGCGCGTCTACAACGGCCGCGTCGCCAAGGGCGACAAGATTCGCGTGATGTCGACGGGACGGGATTACGAGGTGACGATGCTCGGCGTGCACACGCCCAAGCGCGTCGGCCGCGAGGCGCTGGAGAGCGGCGAAGTCGGCTTCCTCGTGGCCGGCATCAAGGACATCTTCGGCGCGCCGGTCGGCGACACGCTCACCCACGCGTCGCGGCCCTGCGCCAGCGCGCTGCCGGGTTATCAGCGGGTGCAGCCGCGCGTGTTCGCCGGCATGTTCCCGGTGGACGCGGAAGACTTCGAGAACTTCCGCGAATCCCTGCAGAAGCTGCGGCTCAACGACTCGGCGCTGCAGTTCGAGCCGGAGAACTCGATGGCGCTGGGCTTCGGCTTCCGCGTCGGCTACCTCGGCATGCTGCACATGGACATCGTGCAGGAGCGGCTCGAGCGGGAGTACGGCCTCAACCTCATCACCACCGCGCCGAGCGTGGTCTACGAGGTGGTGCTGAACGCCGGCGAGGTGGTCAGGATCGACAACCCGGCCAAGCTGCCCGACGCCGGCCTGGTGCAGGAGATCCGCGAGCCGATCATCGTCGCGCGCATCCTCATGCCGCAGGAGCACGTCGGGCCGGTCATGCAGCTGTGCATGGAGAAGCGCGGCGCGCAGAAGAACCTGCGCTACCACGGCAAGCAGGTGCAGATGGAAGTCGAGATGCCGCTGGCCGAGGTGGTGCTGGATTTCTTCGACCGGCTCAAGAGCGTCTCGCGCGGCTACGCCTCCTTCGAGTACGATTTCGACCGCTTCCAGGCCGGCGACCTGGTCCGGCTCGACGTGCTGGTCAACGGCGACAAGGTCGACGCGCTGGCGACGATCGTGCACCGCGACTCGGCCTACCCACGCGGCCGCGACTTGTGCGAGAGAATGCGGGACGTGATCCACCGCCAGCAGTTCGACATCGCCATCCAGGCCGCCATCGGCAGCAAGATCATCGCGCGCAGCACGGTGAAGGCCCTGCGCAAGGACGTCATCGCCAAGTGCTACGGCGGCGACGTGTCCCGCAAGCGCAAGCTGCTCGACAAGCAGAAAGAGGGCAAGAAACGCATGAAACAGGTGGGGGTGGTGGAAATTCCGCAGGAAGCCTTCCTGGCGGTGCTCGGCGTGGAGCGGAAGAAGTGACCGAAGTCCATTTCGACTTCGCCACCCTGCTGACCCTGCTGACGCTGGTCACCGGCGCGGTGTGGGCGCTGGACAAATGGTGGCTTGGGCCGCGGCGCCGGGCGACGCTGTTGCCGGGCGGCGTCGACAAGCCCAATGCCGTGGTCGACTTCTGCCGCTCGTTCTTCCCGGTGATCCTGCTGGTGCTGTTGCTGCGCTCGTTCCTGGCCGAGCCGTTCCGCATTCCGTCGGGCTCGATGCGGCCGACGCTGCTCGAGGGCGACTTCATCCTGGTCAACAAGTACACCTACGGCTTGCGCGACCCGGTGTTCAACCTCAGGTTCCTGCAGGTCGGCCAGCCGCGCCGCGGTGATGTCGTGGTATTCCGCTATCCGCTGGATCCGACCAAGGACTTCATCAAGCGCGTGATCGGGTTGCCGGGCGACCGCATCGTCTATCGCGACAAGCAACTGAGCGTGAACGGCGAGCCGATGCCGCAGGCTGCGGACGGCGTATATACTGCGGGCGGCCCGGCGCCCGGAGTGCTGTACCGCCTCGAGGAGGAAATCGGGCCCGTGCAGCACCGCATCCTCGTGAACCCGGCGCGGCCGGCGGAGGATTTCCAGTTCGACGTGCCCGAAGGCCACTATTTCATGATGGGCGACAACCGGGACGGCAGCGACGACAGCCGGCGCTGGGGCACGGTGCCGGAGCGCAACCTGGTGGGCCGGGCGTTCTTCATCTGGATGAGCTGGCCGCATCTTTCGCGCATCGGCGATCGCATCCAGTGAGCACAAGGAGACGGGGTATGCAACTACGCAAGCGGCAGCGGGGTCTGGGGTTGTGGGGCTGGATCTTCGTCCTCGGCGTGATCGGCTTCGTTGCATTGGTCACGATGCAGCTGGTGCCGATTTACCTGGCCGAGATGTCGATCCAGCGAGTGGTCAAGGCGACCGCGGAGGATTCCGCCAACTCGAACGTGCCGCTGGCAACCTTGCGCCGCAACATGAAGACGCGCTGGGACGTCGAGGGCATCACCACGCTGGACGTCAACGACGTCACGCTGGAGAAGTACGGCGCCGGCCGCGCGCTGGCCTACGACTACGAGGCGCGCGCGGAGCTGTTCTACAACGTCTCGCTGGCGGTGCATTTCGCCGAGAAGTACCCGATGGCCGGAGGCGGTGGGATTGAGTGACGGCGAGCGCGGACCTTGACCGCCTCCAGCGCCGTCTCGGCTACCGGTTCCGGGACCCGGAGCTGCTGGCGCTCGCGCTGACGCATCGCTCCGCCGGCTCCACCAACAACGAGCGGCTCGAGTTCCTCGGCGACGGCCTGGTCAACTTCGTCGCCGCCGAAACCCTGTACCGGGTGCGGCCCGGCGCCGAAGAGGGCGACCTGTCGCGCCTGCGCGCCAGCCTGGTGTGCGAGGAATCGCTGGCGCGACTGGCCGAGGGGCTGGAGCTCGGGGACGCGCTCACCCTCGGCGGCGGCGCGCTCAAGAGCGGTGGTTTCCGCCGCGCCCCGATCCTGGCCGACGCGCTCGAAGCCCTGCTCGGCGCGGTCTACCTGGACGGCGGTTTCGAGGCCGGATGCGCCGCCTGCGGCCGGCTGCTGGCGCCGGCGCTGGCGCACCTGCCGGATGCGGCCACGCTGAAGGACGCCAAGACGCGCCTGCAGGAGCATCTGCAGGGGCTGGGCCGTCCGCTGCCGGTCTACGAGTTGCTGCACGCCGAGGGGCCCGAGCACCGGCCGTCATTCACGGTCAGCTGCCGCCTCGCCGACGGCGCCGGGGCCACCGAGGGGCACGCCAGCAGCCGGCGCGGCGCCGAGCAGCTCGCCGCCGAGCAGATGCTGCTGCGCCTCGGGGCGGACCGTGCGTAGCGGAATGGTCGCCGTCGTGGGACGGCCCAACGTCGGTAAATCCTCGCTGGTCAACGCGCTGGTCGGGCGCAAGGTCAGCATTGTCACACGCAAGCCGCAGACCACGCGCCATCGCATCCAGGGCGTGATCCACCGCGGCGGCGGCCAGGTCGTGCTGGTCGACACGCCCGGGCTGCACCTCAGGCAGGGCCGCGCGCTCAACCGTTACCTGAACGACACCGCGGCGGCGAGCCTGCCCGGCGTGGACCTGGTGCTGTTCGTGGTCGAGGCCGGCAAGTGGAACGAGGAAGACGAGGCCGTGCTCAAGCGGCTTGCCCGAACCGGGGCGCCGGTGGGCCTGGTCATCAACAAGGTCGACAAGGTCGGCGACAAGAACAAGCTGCTGCCGGAAATCGAGCGGCAGGCTGCGCGGCGCGAATATGCATTCATCCTGCCGGTGTCGGCGCTCAAGCGGGACAACCTGGACAAGCTGGGCCACGAGCTGCTGTCGCGCATGCCGGAAGGCCCGCCGCTGTACCCGCCGGACCAGGTCGAGGGGCAGGACCTGGCCTTCGTGCTGTCCGAGATCGTGCGCGAGAAACTGATGGAGCGGTTGCGCCAGGAGCTGCCGTACGCACTGACGGTGCAGATCGACAAGCTCGAGCGCGAACCGGGCCTGACGCGGGTCGAAGCCGTGATCTGGGTCGAGCGCGAGAACCAGAAGGGCATCGTCATCGGCGACAAGGGGGCGAACCTCAAGGCGGTCGGCACGGCTGCGCGCAAGGAGATGGAAGCGCGGCTCGGCCACAAGGTGTTCCTCAAGCTGTGGGCGCGCAGCGCCAAGAACTGGACCGACGACCCGCGGGCGCTCAAGCGCTTCGGTTACGTCGGGATGGAGTAGGCCGTGGCGCGCGCGCAGCTCGAGCCCGCGTGGGTGCTGTCGACGCGGCCGTACCGTGAGACCAGCGCGCTGGTCGAGCTGTTCACGCGCGGCGCCGGGCGCGTCGGCGTCGTCGCGCGCGGGGTGCGTTCCGGACGCGCCCGCGCGCGCGGGTTGCTGCAGCCGTTCCAGCCGCTGTTGGCCTCGTTCAGCGACCGCGGCGAGCTCGGCACCCTGGGCGCGGTCGAGCCGGCCGGGGCGCCGGCGGCGCTGCGCGGCGAAGCGGTGTTCTCGGGCTGGTACCTGAACGAACTGGTGCTGCGCCTGGTGCCGCGGCGCGACCCGCTGCCGGCGCTGTTCGGGCATTACAGCGCCGCGCTGCCGGCCCTTGCCGGCGCGCGCGCCGGCGCGGCCCTGCGCCTGTTCGAGAAGCGCCTGCTCACCGAGCTCGGCTACGGCCTGCAGCTGCCGGAGACGGTCGAGCCCGATGCGTGGTACCGCTGGGACGCGGACCACGGCCTGCGCGTGGCCGAGCCGGGGCCGTCGAGCTACCCCGGCGCCAGCCTGCGGGCGCTGGCCGAGGAGTCGCTGGCAACGCCGGAGAGCCTGCGCGACGCGCGGCGCCTGCTGCGCGCGGCCCTGCGCCCGCACCTGGGCGGGCGCGAGCTGCGCACGCCGGGGATGCTGCGCACGCTGCGCAAGGTGGCCGGCGGGAGCGCGGGCAAATGAGCGCGCCGCTGCGCCTCGGCGTCAACGTCGACCACGTCGCCACCATCCGGCAGGCGCGCGGCACGCTGTACCCGGACCCGGTGCAGGCCGGGATCATCGCGGCCAAGGCCGGCGCCGACAGCATCACCATCCACCTGCGCGAGGACCGCCGCCACATCCAGGAACACGACGTCGAGCGCATGCTCGACGAGACGCCGGTGCCGGTGAACCTGGAGATGGCGGTGACGCCGGGGATGGTGCGCCTGGCCTGCGAGGCGCGCCCGCAGTGCTGCTGCCTGGTGCCGGAGCGCCGGCAGGAACTGACCACGGAAGGCGGCCTCGACGTCGCCCGCCAGCTGCCGAAGGTCCGCACGGCGTGCACGCGGCTGGCGCAAGCCGGCGTCGCGGTGGCGCTGTTCGTGGACCCGGATCGCCGGCAGCTCGAGGCGTGCGTCGCCAGCGGCGCGCCGCACGTCGAGATCCATACCGGAGCCTACGCCGACGCCACGCGGGACACGGCGCGGGCGCGCGAGCTGCGGCGCATCACCACTTTCGCCCGCGCCGCCCACCGCGCCGGCCTCGAGGTGCACGCCGGCCACGGCCTGAATTTGCATAATGTGACGGCGGTCGCGGCGATCCCCGAGATCGTCGAGCTCAACATCGGGCACAGCATCGTGGCGCGCGCGCTGTACGTCGGGTTTGCGCAGGCGGTGAAGGAGATGAAGCGGAAGATGAGGAGTGCGAGGCGGTGAGCAGGAAACGGGCAAGGCGCTCGCCGGCGCCGGCTGCCACTGGCAGTGCGCGTGGATCCGGCTCGCTCTACGGGATCGGCCTCGACGTGCTGCGCGTGGCGCGCATCGCCAAGGTGTACCGCCGCCACGGCGAGCGCTTCGTCGACCGGCTGCTGCACCCGCTCGAGCGTGCGGAGTACGAGGCGTCGAAGCGCCCGGTGCAGTACCTGGCCAAGTGCTTCGCGGTGAAAGAGGCCTTCGTCAAGGCCCTCGGCACCGGGTTCTTCGGCGTCGCCCACGACGACGTTGGCGTAGTGCGGCGCAAGCTGGGCAAGCCGGAGTTCGTGTTCAGCAAGCGCCTGCAGGCGCGCCTGAAGCGCCTGAAGATCAAGGCCGCGCACGTGTCGCTGTCGGACGAAGGCGGCACGGTGGGCGCGGTCGCGGTGCTCGAGCGTTGAGCGTGTCCTACCGCAGCCTGGCCGAGTGCATCGGCAACACGCCGCTGGTACGTCTGGCGCGCCTGCCGGGGCTCGGCCGCAACACCCTGCTGGCCAAGCTCGAGGGCAACAATCCGGCCGGTTCGGTCAAGGACCGCCCCGCCTACAGCATGATGCGGCGCGCCGCCGAGCGCGGCGAGCTCAAGCCCGGCGATACCCTGATCGAGGCGACCTCGGGCAACACCGGCATCGCGCTGGCGATGGTGGCCGCCACGCTGGGCTATCGCATGGTCCTGGTCATGCCGGAGAACCAGTCGGTCGAGCGGCGCGCGCTGATGAAGGCGTTCGGCGCCGAAATCATCCTGGTCACGCAGCAGCAAGGCATGGAGGGCGCGCGCGACCTGGCGCTTCAGATGCAGGCCGAAGGCAGGGGCCGCGTGCTCGACCAGTTCGCCAATCCCGACAACCCGCGCGCGCACTACGAAGGCACCGGCCCGGAGATCTGGCGCGACACCGGGGGGCGCATCACGCACTTCGTGTCGTCCATGGGCACCACCGGCACCATCATGGGCTGCTCGCGCTTCTTCAAGGAGAAGAACCCGAAGGTCCAGATCGTCGGCGTGCAGCCCGACGGCGAGTCGTCGATCCCGGGCATCCGCAAGTGGCCGCAAGCCTACTTGCCGAAGATCTTCGACCGCGCGCGGGTGGATCGCGTCATCGAGGTCGGCGCCGAGGCGGCGATGGACATGACGCGCACGCTGGCGGCGGCGGAGGGGCTGTTCTGCGGCCCGTCGGCCGGCGGCACGGTGTGGGCCGCGCTGCAACTGGCGCGCGAGCTCGACGGCGCCACCCTCGTCACGATCATCCCGGACCGCGGCGACCGTTACATCTCGACCGGCGTGTTTCCAGCGTGAAGTGATGAAAGAACCCATTCTGGTTTTCGACATCGAAACCGTCCCGGACGTCGAGACCGGGCGCAGGTTGCTGGGCCTCGACGGGCTCGACGACGCCGCGGTGCTGGCGGCGATGACCGCGCAGCGCCAGCAGGCGCGCGGCAACGACTTCCAGCCCGCCCACCTGCACCGCGTCGTCGGCATCTCGATCGCGCTGCGCCGCGACGATGAGTTCCGCGTGCTGTCGCTCGGCACCGAGCAGGACGGCGAGGCCGAGCTGGTGCGCCAGTTCTTCGGCGGCATCGACAAGTACCGGCCGGTGCTGGTGTCGTGGAACGGCAGCGGCTTCGACCTGCCGGTGCTGCACTATCGCGCCCTCAAGCACGGCATCGCGGCGCCGAAGTACTGGCAGATGGACGGCGACGCCAAATGGGACAATTACATCGGGCGCTACGGTTTCCGCCACACCGACCTGATGGACGTGCTGGCGCTCTACCAGGGACGCAGCTACGCGCCGCTGCACGAACTCGCCGTGCTGCTGGGGCTGCCCGGCAAGCTCGGCATGGACGGCTCCCAGGTGGCCGCGGCGTTCGCCGCCGGCAGGATCGCCGAGATCCGCGCCTACTGCGAGACCGACGTCCTCAACACCTGGCTCATCTACCTGCGTTTCCTGCTGATGCGCGGGCAGTTGACCGTGGCGGAGCACGAGGCGGAGCTCGAGCGCGCGCGCGCCTTCCTGGGGCGCAGCGGCGCGGCGCACTGGAAGGAATTCCTGGCGGCCTGGAAAGCCTGAGCATGCGCGGCAAGCCGCGGCCCGCCGGGGCCGAATTGACCGCCGAAGTCGTCGACCTCACTCACCAAGGGCGCGGCATTGCGCGCATCGAAGGCAAGGTCGCCTTCATCCGCGGCGCGCTGCCCGGCGAGCGCGTGCGTTACAGGCTCTATCGCCACGGCAAGCAGGCCGACGAGGGCGAAGTGAGCGCCATCGAGCAGGTTTCGCCGGAGCGCGTGGAGCCGCGGTGCCGGCACTTCGGCGTGTGCGGCGGCTGCAGCGTGCAGCACCTGTCGGCCGGCGGCCAGGTCGCGTTCAAGCAACGCCAGCTGCTGGCAGCGCTGGAACGCATTGGCAAAGTGAAGCCGGAGCAGGTCGCTCCGGCCATCACCGGGCCAGCCTGGGGCTACCGCCGCCGGGCGCGCCTGTCGGTCAAGCACGTCGCGAAGAAGGGCGGGGTGCTGGTCGGCTTTCGCGAGATGGACAGTCCCTATGTCGCGCAACTCGAGTCGTGCCACGTGCTCGACCCGCGCGTGGGCCTCAAGCTGAAGGAACTCGCCGAGTGCATCGGCCGCCTGGACATCAACACGCTCGTCCCGCAGATCGAGGTCGCCGCGGCGCAGACCGTGGCGCTGGTCTTCCGGGTCATGAAGGAACCGACGCCGGTGGACCTCGACGTGCTGCGCGCGTTCGGTGAGCAGCACGCCTTCGAGATCCACCTCCAGACCGGCGGCCTCGACACCATCAGGCCGTTGGCCGGCGCGACGCCGCTGACGCTGTCGCCTGACGGCAGCGATCTCAGGCTGACTTTCCTGCCCAGCGATTTCGTGCAGGTGAACGACGCGGTGAACCAGCAGATGGTGAGACAGGCGCTGGACTGGCTCGGACTGGCGGGCGCGGCGGCGGGGCCTGGTCGAAGCGACCTTTGGGCGCAAGCCCATCGGGAGCGAGGCCAGGCCCCGACGACGCGCCCCAGAGTCCTCGAGCTGTTCTGTGGTCTGGGCAACTTTTCCTTGCCGTTGGCCAGGGCGGGCGCGCAAGTCACGGCGGTCGAAGGCGAGCGCGGACTGGTCGAGCGCGCGCGCGGCAACGCCACGGCCAACGGCCTCGACATCCGCTTCGAGCAGGCCGACCTGTTCACGCCGGACCCCAAGGCCGACTGGCTGCGCGCGAAATACGACTGCGTGCTGGTGGACCCGCCGCGGGCCGGGGCCAGGGAAGTGCTGCCGGCCGTGGCCGACGGCGCGCCGGCGCGCCTGGTCTACGTGTCGTGCCACCCCGGGACGCTGGCGCGCGACGCGGCGTTGCTGGTCCACGAGCGCGGCTACCGGCTGGCGCGGGCCGGCATCCTCGACATGTTCCCGCACACCGCCCACGTCGAGTCCATGGCGCTGTTCGAGCGCCCCGGCTGAAAAACAAGTCATCTACAATCCGTCACCGCATGAAGAAGCACATCGACATCGACCTGTCGCGCCAGCGCCTGCGCCTGTACCAGGGCCGTACGCTGCTGCGCGAGTACCGCGTGTCGACGGCGGAGAAGGGCGCCGGCGAGAAGAACGGCAGCAACCAGACCCCGCGCGGCCGGCACACGATCCGCGCCAAGATCGGCCGCGGCGCGCCCGAGGGCGCGGTATTCGTCAGCCGGCGCCCGACCGGCGAGATCTACTCCGATGAGCTGGGCGAGCGTTATCCGGGTCGCGACTGGATCCTGACGCGCATCCTGTGGTTGTCGGGCCTCGAGCCCGGCCGCAACCGCCTGCGCGACGTCGACACCATGCGCCGCTACATCTACCTGCACGGTACGCCCGAGGAGACGGCGCTGGGCGCGCCCGGCTCGCACGGCTGCGTGCGCCTGTCCAACCGCGACATCGTGGAACTGTTCGACCTCGTAGAGGCTGGGGTCGAAGTGAACATCCATGAGTAGGCACAAGCCGGAAAAAGGGGACAGTCCCCTATTTCGCAAGAAGCGCGAAAAAGGTGACAGTTCCCGGATCGGGCCGGTGATGGCCGACGTCGGCGGCACCGCGCTGACCGCCGAAGACCGCGACGTGCTCCGGCACCCGCGGGTCGGCGGCCTGATCCTGTTCGCGCGCAACTACAGCGACCCGAAGCAGCTCAAGGCCTTGTGCGGCGAGCTGCACAAGCTCAAGCGGCCGCGCCTGCTGCTGGCGGTCGACCACGAGGGCGGGCGCGTGCAGCGCTTCCGGGTCGGCTTCACCCGCGTGCCGGCGATGGGCTCGATCGGCGCGCTGTACGACGAGGACCGCCGCAAGGGGCTGGCGGAGGCGCGCCGCTGGGGCCGCATCATCGGCCGGGAGCTCGGTGCCTTCGGCATCGACCTGTGCTTCGCGCCGGTGCTCGACCGCGACATCGGCCGCAGCAAGGTCATCGGCGACCGCGCGTTCTCGGCCGATCCGGCGGCGATCGCCGCGCTGGCGCGCGCCTTCTGCCGCGGACTCAAGGGCGCCGGCCTGGCCGCTACCGGCAAGCACTTCCCGGGCCACGGCGCGGTGGCCGCGGACTCGCACCACGAGCTGCCGGTGGACCGGCGCAGCTTCGACGCCATCGCCGCCACCGACCTGGCGCCGTTCGCCGAGCTCGGCAGCGAGCTGCCCTCGCTGATGCTGGCGCACGTGCGCTACAGCGCGGTGGACTCCGCGCCGGCGAGCCTGTCGCGCCACTGGATCCAGGACGTGTTGCGCCGGCGCATGAAGTACGACGGCGCGCTGTTCTGCGACGACCTGTCGATGGGCGGCGCCGCGGTGGCCGGCGGTCCGCTCGAGCGCGCGCAGCTCGCGCTGGAGGCCGGCTGCGACATGCTGCTGGTCTGCAACGATCGCCCCGGGTTGCTGAAAGTGCTCGGCGGCCTCGAGCCCGGGGCGCGCGGCGCGGCCTCGCGGCGGCTGCGCCGCCTGTACCGCCGCCGGGCCCGGAATCCATGAACCGGCCCGAGCGCGAAGCCGAGCGCGTGCTGGCCGAGGCCGACTGCCTGCACACGGCCGCGCAGGTGCAGCGCGCCTATGAGCGCCTCGCCGCCGACATCGGCCGGCAGTACGCGGGGACCAACCCGCTGCTGTTGTGCGTGATGATCGGCGGCCTGGCGCCGACCGCCGAGATCACGCGGCGCCTGGCGTTCCCGTTCGAGCTCGACTACCTGCATGCCACGCGCTATCGCGGCACCACCACGGGCGGCGGGCTGGTGTGGAAGCGCCAGCCCGAGGCGCGGCGCCTCGAAGGCCGCCACGTGCTGGTCATCGACGACATCCTCGACGAGGGCCACACGCTGGTCGCGATCCGTGGCGCGCTGATGGGCTTCGGCCCCGCCAGCCTGCGCGTCGCGGTGCTGACCGAGAAGCGGCACGATCGCCGCGCCGGCGGCGCCGTGGCCGAGTACATCGGCCTTTCGGTTCCGGATCGCTACGTGTTCGGATGCGGTATGGACTACAAGGAGTACTGGCGCCAGTTGCCCGCGATCTACGCGGTGAAACCATGAGCGCCGTGGCCGTCATCGGCGGCACCGGCATGAACCAGTGGCCGGACCTGAGCATCCAGCGCGTGCAACCGGTGGCAACCGGGTACGGAGAGCCCTCCGCGCCGCTGACCTACGGGCGACTGCACGGCACCGAGGTCATCTTCCTGCCGCGCCACGGCGACGGCCACCGCATCCCGCCGCACCGGATCAATTACCGCGCCAACATCCGCGCCCTGAAGGACGCCGGCGTGCGCCGCGTGGTCGCCATTGCCGCGGTCGGCGGCATCGCCCGCTCGATGCGGCCGGCGGCGGTCGCCGTGCCCGACGACGTCATCGACTACACCTGGGGACGGGCGCACTCCTTCAGCGACGGCGACCGGGAGCCGCTGCGCCACGTGGATTTCAGCGAGCCCTACGCACCGGCATTGCGCCGGGCGCTGCTCGCCGGCGCCAAGCGCGCCGGCGTGAAGCTGGTGGACGGCGGGGTCATGGGCGTCACCCAGGGACCGCGGCTGGAGTCGCCGGCCGAGATCGCGCGCATGCGGCGCGACGGCTGCACCATGGTCGGCATGACCGGCATGCCCGAGGCGGCGCTGGCGGCCGAGCTCGAGCTCGAGTACGCGGCGCTGGCGGTCAGCGTGAACTGGGCGGCGGGGCTGGGCAGCGGCGACATCCACGGCGAGATCGAGCGCAGCGTCGCCGAGGGCATGCGCAAGGTGCGCGCGGTGCTGGCCCGGGCGTTGCCGGCACTGTAGCCGCCGTTTTGCGGCAGCCACCGGGGCGGCGTATAGTCGGTCGCAGGACGGGAGAACATTTGGGGCCTGAAACAGGCCCCAAATCAATGGATTGGGGGATAATCCTGATGCGTCGCATCATCGTGCTGAACGCCAAGGGCGGCTGCGGCAAGACCACCGTCGCCGTGAACCTCGCGGCCAGCTACGCCACCCGCGGCTTCCGCACCGCGCTGATCGATTACGACCCGCAGGAATCCAGCATGCAGTGGCTGCGCATCCGCAGCCCTGACCTGCCGCGCATCCAGGGCATCGCCATCCACGACGCCAGCCGCGTGCCGCTGGCCGGGGCCTGGCAGCTGCGCATTCCGCGCGACACCGAGCGCGTCATCGTCGACACGCCGGCCGGGCTGCGCGCCATGGACCTCACCGGGCGCATCACCCACGACGACATGCTGCTGGTGCCGATCCAGCCGTCGGCGATCGACGTGCGCGCCACCTCCGATTTCATCCGCGACCTGCTGCTGGTCGCGCGCCTGCGCCCGCACGAGCAGCGCCTGGCCATCATCGGCAACCGCACCAAGCGCGGGCCGGCGCTGCAGTCGCTGAAGGCCTTCCTCGAGAACCTGCGCATCCCGGTGCTCGAGCACCTGCGCGAGGCCGGCGTCTACGGCGTGGCGGCGGAGCAGGGCCTGGGTGTCGGCGAGCTGCCGCCGCAGCAAGCCCGGCTTCACAGCGCCGCCTGGCAGGCGATCCTGAACGGCCTCGAGGGCGGCGCGGCGCCGGCGCCGAGAGTCGCGCGCGTCGAGCGCGAGGCCGCGGACGCATCGGCGGTGCCGGCGTTCCTGGTGACGCCGCCGCAGGTCAGCGACGCTCCGCCGGCGCGGTCGAAAGACCTGAACTGATCTCGCCCCCGGGCGAGGGATCCCTTACTTCTTCTTCGGCGCCGGTTTGGCCGGCGCGGTCTTCAGCGGCGGGTCGGCGCGCTGCGCGCGCACCAGCAGGCCGAGCCGCGGGCTGTCGAGATGGTGCAGCTCGTCGCGCCGCAGGCGCCGGCGCTCGCGCAGCCGGTAGCTGCGCAGCTCGCCGGTTTCGAGCGCCTGCGTGTGCACGAAGCTCGCGTCGAGGTGCAGGTAGCGTCCCGCCAGCAGCGCTACCCAGCCGTCCACCGGGTAGAACTCCGCCGCGCCCGTCGCCGTCGCGCCGACCAGCGACCTGCCGTGCCGCAGGCGGATGGCGACGCCGCGCTCCGCCGGCGGGTCCTTCTGGATCCAGGCGAGGCGCACCAGCGGCTGGTGGTTGCGGCTGTTGCCGAGCCGCTTCCATTCCTCGGCGAGCCCGAACAGCTCGTCGTCGAGGATTTCGATGCCGGCGTTGCGCAGCGGCACGACTTCCCAGGGCTCCAGCGCGCGCGCAGCGTCCGGCGGCTCGGCCGGCTGCGACGTCTCGCCGGTGGCGGCGCTGCGGTCGGCGAACACGATGAGGTCGACGCGGTAGCGCTCGGCGAGCGCCGCGGAGGGCAGCACCGCGGCGAGCAGCAGCAGCGCGCGGGCAAGGCGGGCGGGGGCGTTCATGAGGCTGTGCCGGACAGTGTAGCCAACAACGCGCTGGCCGCGGACGCGCGCGCTTCCGGCGCTGCGAGCGCCAAGTGGTGGTGCAGGCGGTGCCGGCCTTCGAGGCGGTAGGCCTTCGGTTGCGACTGGATCAGCCGGATCAGCGCGGCGGGCTCGATCCGGGCCTGCGGCTCGAACTCCAGCGTCAGGCCCCTGGCGCCGGCGCGCACCTTGGCCACGCCGAGCGCCTCGGCCTGCGCGCGCACGCGCATGGCCTCGACCAGGCGCTGCGCGGCCTCCGGCAGCGAGCCGAAGCGGTCGACCATTTCGGCAGCGAGCTCGTCGAGCGCCGCGCCGCTCGAGGCTTCCGCGAGGCGCTTGTACAGCACCAGGCGCGTGTGCACGTCCGGGATGTAGTCGTCGGGCAGCAACGCGGTGACGCCGAGGTCGACCTCGCAGCCCGCCGCGCCGAACGGCCGGTCGTCGAGCGCGCCGGACTTCAGGCTGGCCACCGCCCCGGCGAGCTGCTCGGCGTACAGCGTGAAGCCGACTTCCTCGATCTGGCCGCTCTGCTCCTCGCCGAGCAGTTCGCCGGCGCCGCGGATCTCGAGGTCGTGCGTGGCCAGCATGAAGCCCGAGCCGAGTTCGCCCATGGCCTCGATCGCCTCAAGACGCTTGGCCGCGTCGGCCTTCAGCGCGCGCTTGCTCGGCACCAGCAGGTAGGCATAGGCGCGGTGGTGTGAGCGGCCGACGCGGCCGCGCAGCTGGTGCAGCTGGGCGAGTCCCAGATCGTCGGCGCGATCCACGATCAGCGTGTTCGCGGTCGGAACGTCGATGCCCGATTCGATGATGGTGGTGCAGACCAGCAGGTTGAAGCGGCGGTGGTAGAAGTCGAGCATGACCTGCTCCAGCTCGCGCTCGCGCATCCGGCCATGGGCCACGCGCACCGTCGCCTCCGGCACCAGCTTGCGGATCTCGTCGGCGCGCCGGTCGATGTCCCGCACCTCGTTGTGCAGGTAATAGATCTGCCCGCCGCGGCGCAGCTCGCGCTGGCAGGCCTCGTAGACCAGGCCGCGCTCGTGCTCGGTCACGAACGTGCGGATCGGCAGCCGGCCTTCCGGCGGCGTGGCGATGATCGACAGGTCCCGCAACCCCGCCAGCGACAGGTTCAGCGTGCGCGGGATCGGCGTCGCGGTCAGGGTCAGCATGTCGACCTCGGCGCGCAGGTTCTTCAGCCGCTCCTTGTGGCGCACGCCGAAGCGATGCTCCTCGTCGACGACCACCAGGCCGAGCTTCCTGAAGCGCACGTCGTCCTGCAGCAGGCGGTGCGTGCCGATCAGGATGTCGACGCGGCCGTCGGCGGCGTCGGCCAGCAGCGCCTTGTTTTCGCGGTCGCCGCGCAGGCGCGACAACGCGCCGACGCGCACCGGCGTGCCGGCATAGCGGTCCTGGAAGGTCTTGTGGTGCTGCTGCGCCAGCAACGTGGTCGGCACCAGCACCGCGACCTGCCGGCCATTGGCCACCGCCGCGAAGCTCGCGCGCAGCGCGACCTCGGTCTTGCCGAAGCCGACGTCGCCGCAGACCACGCGGTCCATCGGCTTGTCGCGCGCCATGTCGGCCAGCACGTCGTCGATCGCCTTCTGCTGGTCCGGGGTCGGCGTGAACGGGAAGCCCTCGCAGAAGCGGCGGTAGTCCTCGTCGCCGACCGGCAGCGCGATGCCGGGGCGCGCGGCGCGGCGCGCCTGGACCTGCAGCAGCTCGGCGGCGATGTCGTGCGCGCGCTCGCGCGCGCGGGCGCGCGCCTTGGCCCATTTGTCGGCGCCCAGCGCGTGCAGCGGCGCGGCGGCCGACTCGCTGCCGATGTAGCGGTGCACCAGGCCCAGCGAGCCGACCGGCACGTACAGCGTGTCGCCGCCGGCGTATTCGAGCACCAGGTATTCGGCGACCACGCCGCCGCTGTCGAGGCGCGTCAGGCCCCGGTAGCGGCCGACCCCGTGCTGCGTGTGCACGACCGGGCTGCCGTCGCGCAGCTCCGACAGGTCGCGCAGCAGCGTGGCGGGATCGCGCACGCGCGCGCGGCGCAGCTGCTGCGCCGGCGCGGTCAGGCCGAAGATCTGCGCCTCGGCGATCACGGCGCGCCCGTGCGGCAGCGCAAAGGCGTCCTGCAGCGGGCCGAGGGCCACGCCAAACCGCGTGCCCGGCTCGAAGAACTGCGGCCAGCGCTCGATGGCGCGCGGCGTGATGCCGAGCGGCTTGAGCCACGCCAGCAGCGCCTCGCGCCGGCCCGGCGACTCCGCCACGAACAGCACGCTCGCTTCGCTGCCGGCCAGCAGCGCCCTGACCTTCTCGGCGCCGCCGGGGAGCGCTGCGCACGGCCCGACCTCGGTGGGGTTCGCCAGCGTGACGCGCGGCAGCTGCGCCAGTCGCGCCAGCGCCGCGTCCGGCCGTGCGAACAGCTCGGCGGGCTTGAGCAGCGGCCGCTCGAGGTCGCCGGCCAGCCGCTGGTAGCGCTCCTCGATCTGCTTCCAGTCCTCGGCCAGCGCGCCTTCGGTGTCGGCAACCTCGGCGACCAGGCAGCCGGCCGGCAGGTAGTCGAACAACGTGCCGGCGCGCTCGAAGAACAGCGGCAGCCAGGCCTCGATGCCGCCCGGCATGACGCCCCTGCTGACCTCGCTGTAGATGCGGCTGCGCACCGGGTCGCCGGCGAAGGTCTCGCGGTAACGCTTGCGGAAGGCCTCGATCGCGGCCTTGTCGGTGGGGAATTCGCGCGCCGGCATCAGGCGGATCTCGCGCACCGGGCCGGTCGAGCGCTGGGTCTCGGGCTCCAGCGCGCGTATCGACTCGATCTGGTCGTCGAACAGGTCGATGCGAAAGGCCTGGTCGGAGCCCATCGGGAACAGGTCGATGAGCGAGCCGCGCACGGCAAACTCGCCCTGCATCTGCACCTCCGACACCGACTGGTAGCCGGCGGCGACCAGGCGCTCGCGGAACGGGTGCGGTGGCAGCGTGTCGCCCGCCCGCAACTCGAAGCGCCGGCCGTCGAGCCAGGCGCGCGGCGCCAGCGGCTGGATCAGCGCATCGGCGGTGGTGACCAGCGCGCCGCGCTGCATGCGCGGCAGGCGGTCGAGCGCGGCCATGCGCGCCGACAGGATCTCCTGGTGGGGCGAGAAGTGGTCGTAGGGCAGCACCTCGGTATCCGGCAGGTGCACGACGTCGTGCTCGCCGGCCAGGAAGAAGCGCAGTTCCTCCTCGAGGCGGTAGGCCTGCTGCTCGCCGCTGCACACCACGAGCAGGACGCCGCCGTGCCGGCGCACCGCGTCGGCCACGGCCAGCGCGGCGCTCGAGCCGGGCAGGGCCGGCCAGCGGATGCGTTCCGCCGCGGCAGGCAGCGGCAGCGTCAGGACAGCGTCGGACAAAAGAACCGTGCTCCGGAGGGACCGGCGCGCGGATTATCGCGCACACCGTTCATCGGCGGACGGCGACAGCGGGTCCGAAGCGACCTTTGGGCGCAAGCCCATCGGGAGCGAGGCCCCGCTGTCGCCCTCCGCCCCTGGTCGCTAGAATCCCGTGCCCGCCGTCCGGGCGGGTTTACCGGGGAGGTCGATGGAAGCGCGCTTGGCCGCATGGCTGGTTCGCCGGCGCGTGGCGCTGTTCGCCGCGTGCGCGGTGGCGCTGCTGGTGATCATTTCCGGCGCGCGGCTGCTGTGGTTCGAGAGCAGCTACCGCATCTTCTTCAAGGACGACAATCCCCAGTTGCTGGCGCACGACGCCATCGAGGCGGCCTACACCAAGGCCGACAACGTCGCCTTCATCGTGGTGCCGGCGGACGGCCGCGTGTTCACGCGCGAGACGCTGGCGGTGGTGAAAGAGCTCACCGCGATCGGCTGGACCGTGCCGCGCTCGATCCGCGTGGATTCCATCACCAATTTCCAGTGGTCGCGCGCGGTCGGTGACGACCTCCTGGTGCAGGACCTGGTGCAGGAGCCGGCGGGGCTGTCCGATGCCGAGCTCGCGCAGCGGCAGGCGGTGGCGCTGGGCGAGCCGGCGCTGGTCGACGGCCTGATCTCGCGCCGGGCGCACGTGACCTCGGTGAACGTGCGCCTGGAGATGCCGGCGGACAGCCGCGCGCAGGGCGATGCCAACCACGAAGTCATGCAGTTCGTGCGCGGCGTGGCGGCGCGCATCATGCAGGAGCACCCGGATCTGAGGATCCACCTGATGGGGCAGGTGGTGGTGAACTACGGCTTCAACGAGATCGCCGAGCGCGATGCCGCGACGATGGTGCCGCTGATGTTCGCGGTGGTGATCGTGCTGCTGGCCGTGTTCCTGCGCTCGGTGAGCGCCACGGCGGTCACCACGCTGATCATCGTCGCCAGCGTGCTGTTCACGGTCGGCGTGCTGGGCTGGCTCGGCTTCCAGGTCAACCAGGTCAACGTCTCGGCGCCGGTCATCATCCTGACGCTGGCGGTGTCCGACTGCGTGCACGTGCTGGTGCACTACCTCAACGACCTGCGCCGCGGCCTCGCGCGCGAAGCGGCGATGACCCACGCCCTCGAGGTCAACCTGGTGCCGGTGTTCCTGACCAGCTTCACCACCGCGATCGGCTTCTTCAGCCTCAATACCTCGGAGACCCCGCCGATCCGCGAGCTCGGCACCGTGGTCGGCATCGGCGTCATGGGCGCGATGCTGATCACGGTGACCGTGCTGCCGGTGCTGATGCTGTGGCTGCCGAAGCGCTTCGCTCCACCGGTGGACTCGCGCGGCTTCACCCTCGGACCGCTGGCCGAAGTCATCCTGCGGCGGCCGCGGGCGTACTTCGCGGCGGTCACGGTGGTGGCGCTGGGCTTGATGACCTTCATCCCGCGCAACGACCTCAACGACGACACCGTGGATTACTTCCACGAGAGCACGTCGCTGCGCCAGGCCTTCGACTTCGTCCAGCAGAACCTCACCGGCATCGACACCATCGCCTACTCGCTGCCGGCGGCCGGCCCGGGCGGCATCTACGAGTCCGCCTACCTGAAGCGGGTCGAGGCGTTCGCCGAGTGGTGGAAGCGCCAGCCGGAGGTCACCCACGTGTCGACCTTCGTCGACGTGGTCGAGCGCCTGAACCGCAACCTGCACGGCGACGACCCCGCCTACGGCCGCATCCCGGACGAGCGCGAGGCCATCGCGCAGTACGTGCTGCTGTACGAGCTGTCGCTGCCGCAGGGCCTCGACCTCAACGACGCGCTGACCTTCGACAAGTCCGCCACGCGCCTGTCGGTCAACATCAAGGACACCCGGTCGAAGGAGCTGCTGCAGATCGAGGAGCGCGCCCAGCGCTGGCTGGCAGACAACGCGCCGCAGATGCGCACCTACGGCTCCAGCCTGTCGATCATGTTCGCCCACCTGGGCCAGGAGAACATCTTCGGGATGATGAAGGGCGCGGCGCTGGCGCTGCTGCTGATCTCCGCCACGCTGGTGGTGTTCCTGCGCTCCGCGAAGTTCGGCCTGCTGTCGCTGCTGCCGAACGCGTTTCCCGCGGCGATCGCCTTCGGCATCTGGGGGCTGACCTCGGGGCAGGTGAACCTGGCGGTGGCCGCCGTGTTTTCGATCACGCTCGGCATCGTGGTGGACAACACCATCCATTTTTTCAGCAAGTACCTCTACGCGCGCCGCCAGTTGCGCCGCAGCCCCGAGGACGCCATCCGCTACGCCTTCTCGACCGTCGGCGCGGCGTTGCTGGTGACGACAGCGGTGCTGGCGCTGGGTTTCCTGGTGCTGGCGCAGTCCGATTTCGCGCTCAACGCCTCGATGGGTACGATGACGGCCATGGTCGTCGTCATTGCGCTGGCGTTCGACCTGCTGTTCCTGCCCGCGCTGTTGCTGTGGGCGGACCGCGAGCGCAACACGGAGGCAAGGCCCGCATGACCGATCCGGCCCGTTTCGTCACCCACGCGGTCGAGAACCAGGCGCCGCCGCTGGCGCCGTACGACCTGTGGGCCACCGATCGCGCGCTGCGGGAGGCGCTCGCGCGCGAGGGCGGCGGCTGGGCGCAAGGCGCGCTGGCGGCCTACGGGCCCGTGGCCGGTGGCGAGCTGATGGAGCTCGGCTTCGCCGCCAACGAGAACAAGCCGAAGCTCAAGTTGTTCGACCGCTACGGCCATCGGCTCGACGAGGTCGAGTTCCATCCGGCCTGGCACCGCATCATGCAGCTCAACGTGGCGCACGCCGTGCACGCCTTCGGCTGGCGCAACGAGGGCCGGCCCGGTGCGCACGTGGCCCGGGCGGCGCTGTCGTACATGGCGGGGCAGGCCGAGGCCGGCAACGGCTGCCCGCTGACCATGACCTACGCCGCGGTGCCGGCACTGCGCCACGCGCCGGAGCTGGCGCGCGAGTGGCTGCCGCGCATCACCTCGATCGAGTACGACGCGCGCTCGATCCCGGCCGCGCAGAAAGCCGGCTGCACCATCGGCATGGGCATGACCGAGAAGCAGGGCGGCTCGGACGTGCGCGCCAACACGACCAAGGCCTCGCCCCTGGCCGACGGCGGCTACCAGCTGGTCGGCCACAAATGGTTCTTCTCGGCGCCCCAGTGCGACGCTCACCTCGTCCTCGCCTATGCCGACGGCGGCATCACCTGCTTCCTGCTGCCGCGCTTCCGGCCCGACGGCAGTCGCAACGCGGTGCGCATCCAGCGCCTCAAGGACAAGCTCGGCGACTGGAGCAATGCCTCGAGCGAGGTCGAGTTCCACGGCGCCTGGGCGCAGCGCGTCGGCGACGAAGGCCGCGGCGTGGCCACCATCCTCGAGATGGTCGCGCTCACGCGGCTCGACTGCATGATCGGATCCAGCGCGCTGATGCGCCAGGCGGTGGCGCAGGCCATCCATCACGCCACGCACCGCAAGGCCTTTGGAAAGCTGCTGGCGCAGCAGCCGCTGATGCAGAACGTGCTGGCCGACCTCGCGCTCGAGTCCGAGGCGGCGATGACGCTGATGCTGCGTGTGGCGCGGGCGGTGGACGCGTCCGGCCGCGACGCGGGCGAGGCCGCGTTCGCGCGCATCGCCACGGCGATCGGCAAGTACTGGGTCTGCAAGCGCTGTCCACCGCTGGTCAACGAGGCGCAGGAATGCCTGGGCGGGGCCGGTTACGTCGAGGAGTCGATCCTGCCGCGGCTCTACCGGCAGGCGCCGCTGAACTCGATCTGGGAAGGCTCCGGCAACATCCAGTGCCTCGACGTGCTGCGCGCGCTGTCGCGCGAACCGGCCACGCGCGAGGCCCTGTTCGCCGAGCTGCTGGCGGCGAAGGGCGCCCACGCCGCGCTGGATCGCGAAATCGGCGCGCTTCAATCTCAGCTGGCGGCCGTCGCCGACCTCGAGCGGCACTCGCGCACGCTGGTGGAGCGCTTGGCGCTGGCGCTGCAGGCTTCGCTGCTGCTGCGTGCGGGAAACGACGCCATCGCCGGGGCGTTCTGCGAATCGCGCCTGGCCGGCGCGCACGGCTATGCGTTCGGCACGCTTGGCGCCGGTGCGCCCCTCACCGACCTGGTTGAGCGGGCCCGCCCGGCTTGACCACGTCGCGCACCACCACGACCGGCAGGCGGTCGCCCTCGGGCCGCAACAGGCGCACCGGCACGCCGTAGAGCCGCTCCAGCGACTGTGCCGTGATGACCTGGGTCGGCGCTCCCTGCTCGGTGACCCGCCCGGCGCCGAGCAGAGTGGCCTGGCTGGCGTAACGCAGCGCCAGGTTGGGGTCGTGAAGCACCACCAGCGCGCCGATACCCTGCGCCGCCAGCGCGCGCACCGCGCGCAGGCAGTCGTGCTGGTGGGCGAGGTCCAGGCTCGCGGTGGGCTCGTCCAGCAGCAGGAAGCGCGCGGCGCCGTCGGGTAGCGGCTCCCACACCTGGGCCAGCACGCGCGCCAGGTGCACGCGCGCTCGCTCGCCGCCGGACAGCGTCGGGTAGCTGCGCTGCGCCAGGTGGCCGACGCCCGCCAGCTCGAGCGCCTCGCCCACGATGCGCGCCTCCTCGGCGGCCGGGCGCCGCGGGCAGGGCTGGCGGCCGAGCGCCACGACCTGCGCCGCGGTGAAGCCGAACGACAGGCCGTGGCTCTGCGGCAGCACCGCGCGCTGGCGCGCGCACTCGCGCGGCGTCAGCGTCGCCAGCGTGCGGCCGTTGAGCTCGATCATGCCGGCGGCGGGCGGCAGCTCGCCGGCCAGCAGCCGCAGCAGCGTGGTCTTGCCCGCGCCGTTGGGCCCCAGCAGCGCGTGCACCTGGCCTGGCTCGACCGACAGGCTCACCCCGTCCACCAGCCGGCGCTCGCCGGCGTGGTAGTACAGGCCTTCGGCCGCGTATCTCACGGCTCGAGCTCGTGGCGCCGCCGCAGCAGCAACGCCAGGAAGAACGGGCCGCCGACCAGCGCGGTCAGGATGCCGATCGGCAGCTCGATCGGCGCCATCACCACGCGCGCCGCGGTGTCGGCCAGCGACAGCAGCAGCGCGCCGCTGAGCGCGGACAGCACCAGCAGGCCGCGGTGGTCGGGGCCGAACGCCAGGCGCACCAGGTGCGGCACCAGCAGCCCGACGAAGGCGATGATGCCGGCCAGCGCGACCGCCGCACCGGCGGCCATCACCACCAGCAGCGTCAGGCGGCGCTTGAGGCGTTCGACGTCGACGCCGAGGTGCCCGGCCTCGGCCTCGCCGAGCAGCAGCGCGTTGAGGGCCTGGGCGTCGCGCGGAATCAGCAACAGCGGCGCCGCCAGCAGCGGCGCGGCGATGGCGATCTCCTCCCAGCCGGCGCGCCCGAGGCTGCCGAACATCCAGAACGTGACGCTGCGCAGCGCCGTGTCGGACGCGATATGGCTGAAGAAGCCGATGCCGGCGCCGGCGATGGCGTTGAGCGCCAGCCCGGCCAGCAGCAGCGTGGCCACGCGCGTGTGCCCGTCCACCAGCGCCAGCCGCAGCACCAGGGCCGTCGCCGCGGCGCCGCCGGCGAACGTGGCGACCGGCAGCACCACGTGCGCGGGCATCCATTCGAACAGCCCGGCGGGCTGCAGCAGCACGATGACGGCGACGGCCGCCAGCGCAGCGCCGCTGGAGATGCCGACCAGGCCCGGCTCGGCCAGCGGGTTGCGGAAGATGCCCTGCATGGCGGCCCCGGCCTGGGCCAGGGCCGCGCCGATCAACAGCGCGAGCAGCACGCGCGGCAGGCGGATGTCGAGCACGGTGGCCCGGTACTGCTCGGGGGCGGCCTGGCCCAGCACGATGCGCAGCACCTCGCCGGCGCCGATGTCCAGGGGGCCGGTCACCAGGCCGAGCACGGCCGCAGCCAGGCACAGCAGGGCCAGGGTCAGGGAAGCCGGCAGGGTCGAGCGCAGGGGCAGTCGGGCGGGACGGTGTATCTGGCTGATTATCAATGAAATGGGTGCGCTGCGTCCCGTTCGTGCTGGTATACTTCGCGCCGCTTTTTGGAGAGCGGCCGTGGCGGAACTGGTAGACGCAGCAGATTTAGGTTCTGCCGCCATTGGCGTGGGGGTTCGAGTCCCTCCGGCCGCACCAGCTGCACTCAGGCTTGGGGGCAGCCGCGCTGCGAACACGCAGCGCGGCCCTTCGGGCTCCCCCGGCTAGCCGGGTCGCGCGATTTCGGCTCCGCCGAAATCGTCGAGTCTGTCCTTTCGCACACAGGTTCACAGCTCAATGGACGTCCAGATCGAAACTCCAGGCGGGCTGGTCCGCCAACTGCGCGTGCGCATTCCGGCGGACCGCATCACCAGTGCGGTGGACAGCCGCCTGAAGCAGATCGCCACGCGCGCCAGGGTGCCGGGTTTCCGCCCCGGCAAGGCGCCGTTCAGGGTCATCGAACAGCAGTACGGGCCGGCGGCGCGGCTCGAGGTCATCCAGGACCTGGTGCGCGGCAGCTATCCGGAGGCGGTGGACAAGGCCGGCGTGCACCCGGCCAGCGCGCCGCAGTTCGAGGTGGTCGCCGAGAAGAGCGGCGAGCCGCTCGAGTACCTGGCGCGCTTCGAGGTCTACCCCGAGATCAAGCTGAAGGACCTGTCCGGCCTGAAAGTCGAGCGGCCGACGGTGCAGATCGCCGACGCGGACATCGACAAGGTCATCCAATCGATGCGCCGCGCCCAGCGCACCTTCGCCGCCGCCGGGCGCCCGGCGCGCGAAGGCGACGTCTGCCGGCTCGACTTCGAGGGCGCGGTGGACGGCGCGGCCTTCCCCGGCGGCAAGGGCGAGAACGTGCAGCTCGAGATCGGCCAGAGTCGCTTCCTGCCGGACCTCGAGAACGGCATCAAGGGCCACGCCAAGGGCGAGCGCTTCACCGTGGACGTGCAGTTCCCGGCCGACTACCGCAACGAGCAGCTCAAGGGCAGGAAGGCGCAGTTCAGCGTCGAACTCAAGGACGTGCAGGAGCCGCGGCTGCCGGAACTGGACGAGGCCTTCTTCAAGGCGCAGGGACTCGAAGCCGGCCAGGGGCTCGATGCGCTGCGCGCCAGGGTGCGCACGGCGCTCGAGGCCGAGCGCGACAAGGCCATCAAGGGCCGGGTCAAGGCGCAGGTGCTCGAGCAGCTGTTGGCGGCCAACCCGATCCCGCTGCCGCAGGCCATGGTCGCGCAGGAGACGCTGCGCCTGCGCGAAGAAGCGGCCTCGCGCTTCAACGCCGCGCGCATGAAGCCGGAGCAGGTCCAGAAGCTGTTCCCGGACGAAATGCTGGCGCCCAACGCCCAGCGTCGGGTCTCGCTCGGCCTGCTGATCGCCGAGGTCATCAAGCAACGCAAGATCGTGGTCGACGCGGCGCGCCAGGAGCGGTTGCTCGACGAGGTGGCGGCCGACTACCAGCAGCCGGAGCAGATCAAGCAGTACTACCGTGGCAACCCGCAACTGATGCAGGGCCTGCGCGCGATGGTCATGGAAGAGCAGGTGGTCGAGTCGCTGCTCGCCGGCGCCAAGTCGAAGGACGTGCCGATGACGCTGGACGAGCTCTTGAAACCCGCCGCCCCGGCGCCATGACAGGAAAAGCGTTTCACACAAAGACACAAAGGGCACGAAGCGACATAGAATCAACTTGTTGCTTTTCTTAGTGTTCTTAGTGCCTTTGTGTGAAATTTCTTTTTGCCAAGGAAGGCCATGACCGATATCCGTGAGCGGGCCCAGCACCTGGTGCCGATGGTGGTCGAGCAGACCCCGCGCGGCGAGCGCGCCTTCGACATCTACTCGCGCCTGCTCAAGGAGCGCGTGGTGTTCGTGGTCGGCCCGATCGACGACTACATGGCCAACCTGGTGGTGGCGCAGCTGCTGTTCCTGGAGTCCGAGAACCCCGACAAGGACGTCCACCTGTACATCAACTCGCCGGGCGGCATCATCACCTCGGGCCTGTCGATCCTCGACACCGTCCGCTTCATCAAGCCCGCCGTGTCGACCCTGTGCATCGGCCAGGCGGCCAGCATGGGCGCGGTGCTGCTGGCGGCGGGCAGCAAAGGCAAGCGCTACGCGCTGCCGCATTCGCGCATCATGATCCACCAGCCCTCCGGCGGCGCGCAGGGCCAGGCCACCGACATCGAGATCCAGGCCAAGGAAATCCTCTACATGAGGGAGCGCCTGAACAAGGTCATGGCCGATTGCACCGGCCAGCCCGTCGATAAGATCGCGCGCGACGTGGAGCGCGACTTGTTCATGAGCGCCGACCAGGCCAAGGACTACGGCATCATCGACAGCATCCTCGAGCGCCGCCTCCCCAGCGCGGCCTAAGTGCCGGACGCCATAGCGAAAAAGCCCGATAGGCAAGCGCGCCCCCGCGTGCTATAACGCACCGAAGCGCGGCCTTTTTTCAGGTGTTTTCAGGACCCGTTTCAGGACCCGTTTCAGGACCAGGATGAGCACGGAATCACGCAGCGGCAGCCACAACGGGCGAGTGCTGTATTGCTCTTTCTGCGGCAAGAGCGAGCACGAGGTGCGCAAGCTCATCGCCGGCCCGTCGGTGTACATCTGCGACGAGTGCGTGGACCTGTGCAACGACATCATCCGCGAGGAAGTCCACGCCAAGCCGGCGCAGAAGGGCCTGCCCAAGCCGCAGGAGATCCGCGCGGTCCTCGATGAGTACGTCATCGGCCAGGACCAGGCCAAGAAGATCCTGTCGGTGGCGGTCTACAACCACTACAAGCGCCTGCACACCAAGGGCGTGTCGGACGGGGTCGAGCTGCACAAGTCCAACATCCTGCTGATCGGGCCGACCGGCTCGGGCAAGACCCTGCTGGCCGAGACGCTGGCGCGGCTGCTCGACGTGCCGTTCGCCATCGCCGACGCCACCACGCTGACCGAGGCCGGCTACGTCGGCGAGGACGTCGAGAACATCATCCAGCGCCTGTTGCAGAAGTGCGACTACGACATCGACAAGGCGCAGCGCGGCATCGTCTACATCGACGAGATCGACAAGATCTCGCGCAAGAGCGAGAACCCGAGCATCACGCGCGACGTCAGCGGCGAGGGCGTGCAGCAGGCCCTGCTGAAGCTGATCGAGGGCACCATGGCCAGCGTGCCGCCGCAAGGCGGGCGCAAGCACCCGCAGCAGGAATTCCTGCAGGTCAACACGGCCGGCATCCTGTTCGTCTGCGGCGGCGCCTTTTCGGGGCTCGAGAAGATCATCTCCAACCGCACCCAGGACGTCGGCATCGGCTTCTCGGCGGAGGTGCGCTCCAAGCGCGACGGCCGCCTGATGAGCCAGCTGCTGACCCAGGTCGAGCCCGAGGACCTGATCCGCTTTGGCCTGATCCCGGAGTTCGTCGGCCGCCTGCCGGTGGTGGCGGTGCTCGAGGAGCTCGACGAGGCGGCGCTGATGTCGATCCTGACCACGCCGAAGAACGCGCTGGTCAAGCAGTACGCCAAGCTGTTCCAGATGGAGGGCGTGCAGCTGGAGATCCGCGAGGACGCCCTGCACGCGATCGCCAAGAAGGCCAAGGAGCGCAAGACCGGCGCGCGCGGGCTGCGCACCATCCTCGAGAACATCCTGCTCGACGTCATGTACGACCTGCCGTCGATGGAGCACGTCTCCAAGGTCGCCGTGGACGAGGCCGTGGTGAAGTCACAAGCCCGGCCGCGCATCGTCTACGAGAACGCCGACGCGCCGCGCCGCGACCTCAAGTCCTCCGCCTGATGCGTCATTCCGGCGCAAGCCGGAATCCAGTGCCTTGAGAACACGCTGGACCCCGGCTTTCGCCGGGGTGACAACGCTTGAAATACAAGCCCTCGCCCCCACCAGGGGTAAGGCATACAATTTGTCGGGCTGGATCCGGGCATTCAGCCGGGATTCAGCGCATCTGCGGCAGCCTGAACGCCGTGGTCCGGCCCTGAGGAGCTGATCTTGGAAAACGATCGTCTGGCCCCCGTACTGCCGCTGCGCGACGTCGTCGTGTACCCGCACATGGCCATTCCGCTGTTCGTCGGCCGGGAGAAGTCCATCAAGGCGCTGTCGGCGGCGATGCAGGACGACAAGAAGATTCTGCTGGTGGCGCAGCGCACCGCCGAGACCGACGATCCGCGCGACAAGGACATCTACTCGATCGGCACCCTCGCCAGCATCCTGCAGCTGCTCAAGCTGCCCGACAACACCGTCAAGGTCCTGGTCGAGGGTGTGCAGCGCGCGCGCATCGTCAAGCTCGGCAGCGAGCCGGCCTACCTCAGCGCCGAAATCCAGCCGGTATCGGCCGACGAGGGCGCCAGCGAGTCTCGCGAGCTCGACGCGCTGATGCGCTCGACCATGGCCCTGTTCGAGCAGTACGTGAAGCTGAACAAGAAGGTGCCGGCGGAGCTGCTGCCGTCGCTGGCCTCGATCGACGCGCCCGGCCGCCTGGCCGACACCGTCGCCGCGCACCTGTCGCTGAAGCTCGAGGACAAGCAGCGCGTGCTGGAGATCCTCGAGCCGAAGCCCCGCCTCGAGCACGTGATGAAGCAGCTCGAGAGCGAGATCGACATCCTGCAGATCGAGAAGCGCATCCGCGGCCGGGTCAAGTCGCAGATGGAGAAGAGCCAGCGCGAGTACTACCTCAACGAGCAGATGAAGGCGATCCAGAAGGAGCTCGGCGAGCTCGAGGACGCGCCCAACGAGATGGAGGAGCTCGGCAAGAAGATCGAGAAGGCCGGCATGCCGAAGGCGGTCAAGACCAAGGCCAGCAACGAGCACAACAAGCTCAAGCTGATGTCGCCGATGTCGGCCGAGGCCACCGTGGTGCGCAACTACCTCGACTGGCTGACGCAGATGCCGTGGCGGCGGCGCACCAAGGCGCACATCGACATCGACGCCGCGCAGAAGGTCCTCGACCGCGACCACTACGGCCTGGAGAAGATCAAGGAGCGCATCGTCGAGTACCTCGCGGTGCAGAGCCGCGTCAAGAAGCTCAAGGGCCCGATCCTGTGCCTGGTCGGGCCGCCGGGCGTCGGCAAGACCTCGCTGGGCCGCTCGATCGCCGAATCGGTCAACCGCAAGTTCGTGCGCATGTCGCTGGGCGGCGTGCGCGACGAGGCCGAGATCCGCGGCCACCGCCGCACCTACATCGGCTCGCTGCCCGGCAAGATCATCCAGAACATGGGCAAGGTCGGGGTCAAGAACCCGCTGTTCCTGCTGGATGAAGTCGACAAGATGTCGATGGATTTCCGCGGCGATCCGAGCGCGGCGCTGCTCGAGGTGCTGGACCCCGAGCAGAACCACGCCTTCCAGGACCACTACCTGGAGGTGGACTTCGACCTGTCCGACGTCATGTTCGTGTGCACCGCGAACACCACCAACATCCCGGCGCCGCTGCTGGATCGCATGGAACTGATCCGCCTGCCGGGCTACACCGAGGACGAGAAACTCGCCATCGCCCGCCAGTACCTGCTGCCCAAGCAGATCAAGGCCAACGGCGTGAACGAGGGCGAGGTGGAGATCTCGGACAACGCCATCCGCGGCATCGTCCGCCATTACACGCGCGAGGCCGGCGTGCGCAACCTCGAGCGCCTGATCTCGAAAATCTGCCGCAAGGTGGTCAAGGAAGTGCTGACCAAGTCGGCCGAGAAGGCGGCCGACCGCACCATCAAGGTCACCGAGAAGAACCTCGAGAAGTACCTCGGCGTGCAGCAGTTCCGCTACGGCCGGGCCGAGGAGAAGAACCAGGTTGGCCAGGTCACCGGGCTGGCCTGGACCGAGATGGGCGGCGACCTGCTGACCATCGAGGCGGCGCTGGTGCCCGGCAAGGGCAAGCTGACCCAGACCGGCAGCCTCGGCGACGTCATGCAGGAGTCAATCCATGCGGCGCTCACCGTGGTGCGCTCGCGCGCCGGAACGCTCGGCATCGACAAGGAGTTCCACCAGAAGCACGACATCCACGTGCACGTGCCCGAGGGCGCGACGCCCAAGGACGGCCCGTCGGCCGGCATCGGCATGTGCACGGCGATCGTGTCGGCGCTGACCGGCATCGCCGTGCGCAGCGAGGTCGCCATGACCGGCGAGATCACGCTGCGCGGCGAGGTGCTGCCGATCGGCGGGCTCAAGGAGAAGCTGCTGGCGGCGCACCGCGGAGGCATCAAGACCGTGGTGATCCCGCAGGAGAACGTCAAGGACCTCACCGAGATCCCGGACAACATCAAGGGCAAGCTCAACATCGAGCCGGTGCGCTGGATCGACGAGGTCTTCAAGCACGCCCTCGAGCGCGTGCCCGAAGCGGCCGCTGCCGGCGCCGGCGCGCCGCCGCCGGCGGCGCCGGTGACCGAGGCGCCGCGGCCGCACTGAGCCGCTGAAACGGAACCCCGCCGGGTGCGACGCGCCCGGTGGGTTTTTTTGTGCGGGCAGCCCTAGAAGCTCTTGCCGATCCTGAGGTAGGGCTGCATGCCCGGTACCTCGTAGAGGAAGCCTGGGAACGAGTTGGCGAAAGCCGAGTAGGACACCGGCGGGTCCTGGTCGAACACGTTGATCACGCCGAAGGTCGCCTTCAGCCCCCACTGCGGGAAGGTATAGCCCACCTGCACGTTGTGGTAGAAGGTCGCCGCGACCTCGTTGGTCGACGAGTCGGGATCGGTCTCGTCGACGTCCGGCGTCGTGAGGTCGTCCGCCACCACCAGCGGGTCCGGGTTTGAGCACACCCCGAGGTCGCGCAGGGTCGGCAGGTACGGGTCGAGGCAGTCCTCCGTTGTCGAGCCGATGTAACGCGCCAGCCAGGTCGCTTCCCAGTTGCTGGCGCTCCAGGTCAGCCCGAGGTTCGCCTTGAACCGCGGATAGATGTTGCTGAGCCCACCGGGGAAGGTCCCGGCGAAACTCTCGCGCGTGAGGTTGCCGGCCACGTCCGCCGTGTACTGGTCGAACTCGTCCAGGTAGCTCGAATCGAAGGCCAGCTTGAACGTCCCGATCTCGCTGTTGCCCAGCAGGCCGAAGCGGTCGAGCAGCTTGCGGACCGGCAGCACGTAATCGAAGGACACTTCGACGCCGCTGGTTTCGATGCGGGCGATGTTCTGGGTGTTACTGTTGATGAACGCGACCGAGCCGTCCGGGTTGCGCACGACGAGGTCGCACGTCTCGGGGCGCGGGGCGTCGTCGGCGCGCGTGTAACAGGAATCCAGGATGAACTGAGCGTCGTAGAAGCCGATGGCATCATCGAGGCTAATGGAGAACCAGTCGACGTAGAAGTTGAAGTCGGGCAGGAACGGCGGGCTCCAGACCAGGCCGGCGGTGACGGAGTCGGCGGTCTCCGGGATCAGGTCGGGGTTGCCGCCGGAGCGCGTCAACACCTGCGCGTTCAGCTGCTGGGTCGTGCCCGGCGCGTCGTCCTCGGTGCAGTTGTTGTCGATGTTGTTGCCAGGGGCACGGTCGGCGCCGGCGCACGGGTCCGTCAGCACCGGGTAGCCGTCAGCGGTGCCGAGGTAGAGCTCGGTCACGGCCGGCGCGCGGAACGCCTGCGACAGGGTGCCGCGCAGCAACAGGCTTTCGATCGGCTTGTAGCGCAGGCCGAGCTTGCCGGTGGTCTTGTCGCCGAAGGTGTTGTACGAGACGTAACGGGCGGCGAGGCTGAGATCCAGCACTTCGACGAACGGCTTGTTTGCGAGCAGCGGCAGCGCGAACTCGACGTAGCCCTCGGTCGTCGCGTAGCCGCCGGCGGTCGGCTGACGCAGGTTCGTGCTGCTGGTGCCATTGACCGTGAACGGATCCGGCGACTCGATGAAGAACTCGTCGCGCCATTCACCGCCGACGGCGACGCCGATCGGGTCGGCCAGCAGGTCCCAGGGCAGGACGCCGGCAAGCCCCGGGAGCTCCAGTGACAGGCTGCCACGGGCGTTTTGCAACTGCTGCTGCGACGTGCTGGTGGCGTCGTACTGGATGTAGTCGAGCATCTCCTGGGTGATCGTGCCCGGCCCGCCGAACAGGTTCAGAGGCACGCAGCCCGGTGTCGTCTGGCAGACCGCATCGGGCCCGAGCGCCAGCTTCACGCGGTCCATGTTGAGGTCGCCACGGTGCACCGTGAAGTTGTCGCTGCGCGCGTCGATGAAGCCCGCTTCCCAGTCGACCAGGCGATCCGCGAGGGTGAAGTCGCCGTTCAGCCCGGCGTTGAAGAACAGTGTCTTGACGTCGCGGCCCACGAAGCGCGGTCCGGACTCGACGAAGCGCCGCGCGACGAGGCCCGTGCCGGGCCCGACGCCCGAGCCGCTCTGGTCGCGGCCGATGTCCTGGTCGAAGGGGTTGTAGAGATTGGTTGCGTCCACGTAGACCTGGTTGTACGGCGGGAACGACAGGTTGCCGTAGAGCAGCGGCGTCTCGGCGAGCGCACGCTCGGTCTTCGAGGTGTTCAGCAGGATCTGCGAGTTGAAGCCGACGTTGTCGAAGAGCCGGTGCGAGAGCTGGGTGTAAATCGACGCCTGGTCGAAAGGCGTCGCCAGGTAGTTGATCGGCGCGTAGTTGAACGCATCGTTCCTGGAGTTATCCATCGACTCCGCGAACCAGTATTCGTAACGCGGGGCGACCTCGGCGAGCGTTTCGTTGGCGGAGACGGTCTGGCCTTCGCGCAGGATGGCGAAGCACAGGTAGGCGCCCTGCGCCGCGGGCGGGATGACCCCGAGTTCCGGCACCACGACCGCCGCCAGCGAATTGCACACCGGCGGCTCGTCTGGGTTTCCGGCCGCATTCAGGGCCTGGGCGCGCGACTCGTCGGTCACCATCACGACCGTGCCGCGCGGGGTGAACAGGCTGCCGCGCGTCAGGCCCGTATTGGCCTTGGGCACCGCGGCAATCGGGCGGTCACCGGCGAAAACCGGCGCCTGGCGCACGAAGTTGACGTCAATGAACATCGAGGTCTGGTTGCTGACGTTGCCCCAGGACAGGCTGTAGTTCTGGGTGGCGCCATCGCCCTGGTTGAAGCTGCCGGCGTGCGCCCGCAACTCGGCGCCGACGAAGTCGCGGCGCGTGATGATGTTGACCACGCCGGTGATGGCGTCGGAGCCGTAAATGGCCGAGGCGCCGTCCTTGACCACCTCGATGCGCTCGACGATCGAGACGGGGATGGTGTTCAGGTCGACGGCCGAGGTGCTGGCGAAGCTGGTGCCGCTGACCCAGCGGTGCCCGTCGACGAGCACCAGCACGCGCTGCGAGCCCAGGTTGCGCAGGTCGATCTCCGTCGCGCCCGTACCGCCGTTGTTCAGCAGCCGGTTCAGCGCCGACCCGGCCGCGGGCAGCTTCTGCAGGATTTCGCCGACGTTGGTCAGGCCGGTGCGCTCGATGTCCTCGCGCGTGAGGGTGAGCACCGGCTGGGCCGTCTCGTAGTCGGTGCGGCGCAGGCGCGAGCCGGTGACCTGGACCGTGTCGAGCTTGGTGCCGGCCTCGGGCACGCCTTCGGCCTCGCCGGTCTGCACCGGAATAGACTCCGGCGCAGGGGCAGCGGCCTCATCGGCAGCCGGCTCAGGAGCCGAGGCGTCCGTCGGCGGCACGTCGGCGGGAGGAGCGTCCGCGGCGGGCGCCGCCGGTGCCTCCGCGGGCGCTTCGGCCGCGGGTGCTTCTTCCTGCGCGCTCAGGGGCAGGGTCAGCAGGGCGGTAAAAACGGCAACAGCACAGCTTGCCGCCCGGCGGGCCGGGGCGGGGGACTTGGCGGTCATGACTCGACGACTCCTTCCTGAGGGGTGGCGCCGGCTGCATGGGCCCGCGCCGTCCTGGGTTTTGTGACCGCGGCAGTTTACGACACCTGAGTCAGTCGTCAACTTGGTAAATCCGCACTAACTGCGGGCGAGCCGCAAGGTCCGGAAAAGCGCAAGAAACTGGCAACCGGAACGCGCCTTCCGTACACTGGCGCCCCTCGCGGCGGCCGGTGCGGCTGCGAAGGAGTACGGGTGCCGAGGGTGCTTAGCTCAGCTGGTAGAGCGTCGCCTTTACACGGCGAAAGTCGGCGGTTCGAGCCCGTCAGCACCCACCAGGTTTTTCGTCCGGAGCGGTAGTTCAGCTGGTTAGAATACGTGCCTGTCACGCACGGGGTCGCGGGTTCGAGTCCCGTCCGCTCCGCCAGTTTTCGCGGGAAAACCTACGGGGCGCATCTGGCGCCCCGTAGTCTTTGAGGGGTAACGACGCATGCTGCAGACTTTGCGCGAGCGCATGAGCGGGCCGGCGGTGTGGTTCATCGTCGGCATCATCACCATCCCGTTCGCCTTCTTCGGGATCGAGACTTTCCGCGGCGGCGGCGGCGACCCGGTGATCGCGAAAGTCGACCGGCAGAAGATCCGCGAGTCGCAGTTCCGTGCCGCCTATGACCAGCGCCTGCGGCAGCTGCAGGCGCTGATGGGCGAGAACTTCCGCTCCGACCTGATCGATCCGCAGCGTTTCCGCCAGACCGTGCTGGCCGACATGGTGCAGGAATCGCTGCTGCGCCAGCACGTCCACGACGCCGGCTACCGCGCCTCCGACGCCATGGTGTTCGAGGCGCTCGAGGCGATCCCGGCGTTCCAGGAGAACGGCCGGTTCTCCTCCGAGGCTTACCGTTCGCGCCTCGCCCAGCAGGGCTACTCGCCGGTACGCTTCGAGCAGCAGCTGCGCGACGCCCTGGTGGTGGACCAGATGCGCGAAGGCATCCTCGGCAGCGCGTTCGCCGCGGCGGCGCCGGCGGCGCAGAGCTTCCGCATCGACCAGCAGCAGCGCGCACTGGCCTACGCCGTGTTCGAGACCGCGCGCTACCTGCCGCAAGTACCGGTGTCGGATGCCGCGGTGCAGGAGCGTTACGAGCAGCAGCCGGAACGCTTCCTGGCCCCGGAGCGGCTGCGCGTGGCCTACGTCGAGCTGGCGCTCGACCAGCTGCCGCCGGCGCCGGCGCCGGAAGCCGAAGTGCTCAAGGTCATCTATGAGGCCGACAAGGCGAGCCGCTTCACCACGGTCGAGGAGCGCCAGGCGCGCCACCTGCTGGTGAACTTCGGCGCCGACAAGGACCGGGCGCGCGAGCGCATCGAGGCGCTGGCCGGCAAGATCGCGCAGGGTGCCGACTTTGCCTCGCTGGCGTCGTCGCAGTCGGACGACCCGGGCTCGAAGGCCCGGGGCGGCGACCTCGGCTGGGTGCGCCGCGGGCAGATGACCGAGAAATTCGAGCAGGCGCTGTTTGCCCTGGCCGAGGGCGAAGTCAGCGAGCCGGTCGAGACCGAGTTCGGCTGGCACCTGATCAAGCTCGAGGAGCTGCGCGAGTCGCGCGCGCGTCCGTTCGAGGATGCCGAAGTGCAGGCCGAGCTGCTGTCCGCCTACCGGCAGCGCGACGCCGAACGGCGCTACCAGGAGCTGGCCGAGAAGATCGAGCAGACCGCGTTCGAGTCCCCGGCCTCGCTCGAGCCGGTGGCGCAGGCCGCCGGCCTGCCGCTGCAGGCCAGCGACTGGTTCACGCGCGCCGAGGGCACCGGGTTGTTCGCGCAGCCGGATCTGCGCGAGGCCGCTTTCTCGGACGACGTGCTGCAGGCCGGCGAGAACAGCCGGCCGGTCACGGTCGCCGACGGCCACATCGTCGTGCTGCGCAAGCAGGACCACGAGGCCCCGCGCCAGAGGCCGCTCGAGGAAGTCGCGGCGGCGATCCGCGACCAGCTCAAGGCCGAGGGCGCGCGGGCGAAGGCGGCTGCCGACGCGGCCGAGGTGCTGGCCGCGGTGGGCGCGGGCCGGGCGCTCAAGCCGCTGGCCACCCGCAAAAAAGCGGTGCTGAAAACGCCGGGGCTGGTGCGGCGCGCGGCGGCTGACGTCGATCCGCGCATCCTGGCGGAGCTGTTCAAGATGCCGCGCCCGGCCGAGGGCGCCACCAGCCACGCCACGGTGGCGCTGGCCAACGGCGACGTGTCTGTGGTGGTGTGCACGGCGGTGCAGGACGGCGACTGGGCGGCGGCGCCCGAAGCCGAGCGCGCCCAGCAGTCGGCGCGTTTGCGCGACAGCCTGGCAGGCGCCGAGTTCGTGGCGTATCGCGCCGACCTCGAGAGCCGCAGCAAGGTGGAAATCCTGCAGCAGCCCGAAGGCACGCCGACCGCCGCCGAGTAAGGCGGCATTTCCCCGGCAGGGCCGCTACAGTACGGCATGCCCAAGCTCGCCTTTCACTGGCAGGTCGGCCTCGCCCTGCTGCTGGCGGTCGTCGCCGGCGTCGCCAGCGGCCCGCAAGGCGCCGCGGTGCCGGTGTTCGATTTCCTCGGCACGCTGTTCCTCAACGCGCTGAAGATGCTGGTGGTGCCGTTGATCGCGGCGGCGATCATCAACGGCTTGTCGTCGGTGCGCGGTGCGGCGCTGGGCCGCATGGGCCTGCTGACGCTGGCGTACTACGCCTTCAGCGGGCTGCTGGCGATCCTGACCGGCCTGCTGCTGGTGAACCTGCTGTCGCCGGGCATCGTCGACGGGCAGGCGGCCAAGGGGCTGATGGGCCTCGACGCCTCCGCGGCCGAGGTGCAGAAGCAGATGGAGGGCCGCGGCGGCGGTGACTTCGCGGCGGTCATCCTGCTGCTGTTCCCGCCGAACATCTTCGCGGCCGCCGCGCAGGGCCAGATGCTCGGGCTGATCTGCTTCTCGCTGCTGTTCGGCTACGCCGTCAGCCGCCTGCCGGAGGCGGTGGGCCGCACCCAGCGGGAGTTCTGGCAGGGCTTCTACGAGATCATGATCCGGCTGACCAACCTGGTCATGCGCTTCGCCCCGGTGGGCGTGTTCGGCCTGGTCGCCGAGGTGGTCGCCCAGACCGGCTGGAGCGCGGTGCGGCCGCTGGCGGTGTTCTTCGTCACGGTGCTGCTCGGCCTGCTGACGCACGCGCTGATCACGCTGCCGCTGATCCTGCGCCTGCTGGCGCGCGTCTCGCCGCTGAAGCACTACCAGGCCATGGCGCCGGCGCTGACCACGGCGTTCTCGACCAGCTCGTCGGCGGCGACCCTGCCGGTGACGCTCGAGTGCATGGAGGAGCGCGCCAACGTGCCGCGCCGCGTGACCAGCTTCGTGCTGCCGATCGGCGCCAACGTCAACACCGACGGCAGCGCGCTGTACGAGTGCGTCGTGGTGATGTTCATCGCCCAGGCTTACGGTGTGGACCTGTCGCTGGCGCAGCAGTTCGTGGTCGTGCTGGGCGCGCTGCTGACCGGCATCGGCATTGCCGGCATCCCGTCGGCCAGCCTGGTCGGCATCGCCGTGATCCTCGGCGCCGTCGGCCTGCCGCTGGAGGGCATCGGCCTGGTGCTGGCGGTGGACCGCATCCTCGACATGTGCCGCACCACGGTGAACGTGCTCGGCGATTCCTGCTGCGCGGTCGTGGTCGGCCGCCTCAATGGCGAGGACGGCATCCTCGGCGAGCCCGCGCTCAAGAAGTAGCTATCTCGAAGGAGCGGGTCGGGTGGCTCCCTCCGGGGACTGCTCGCCAGTCGCCGCGCTAACTCGCCTCGCCAAGTCTCGGCTCGCCGTGGCGCGGCGACCCCTCGGCCCTGCGGGCCTCGGGGCTCCGCCCGGCTGCGCTGTTCCCCTCCGGGAGCCACCCGACCCGCCCCTGATCGGTCACTCGCTCCTGCGGCTCGTTCATGACGTGAGCGATCTTGGCGGGCCGGGGGCCTGGCGAGCGGAAGTAAAAGCGCAGCGAGACGGAGCCCCGAGCGAAGCGAGGGGTGCCCGCGCGTCCGCGAGCGGAGACATGGCGGAGCGAGCAGCGCGGGCATCGAGCGAGCCATGGAGCGAGACAGGCCCCCGGCCCGCAGTCAGCGCGCTAGGAAGCCGCCGGCGCCTCGTCGAGCAGCAGGCCGACGGTGTTGTAGCCGGCGTCCACGTAGAGGATCTCGCCGGTGATGCCGGAGGCGAGGTCGGAGCACAGGAAGGCGGCGGCGTTGCCGACTTCCTCGATGGTGACGTTGCGCTTGAGCGGCGCCATGCGCTCGGACACCGCCAGCATGCCGCGGAAGCCCTTGATGCCGGCGGCGGCCAGCGTCTTGATCGGCCCGGCCGAGATGCCGTTGACGCGGATGTTCTCCGGCCCGAGGTCGGCGGCGAGGTAGCGCACGTTGGCCTCGAGGCTGGCCTTGGCCGCGCCCATGACGTTGTACTGCGGCACCGAGCGCTCGGCGCCGAGGTAGGTCAGCGTCAGCAGCGAGCCGGAGCGGCCCTGCATCAGCGGCCGGGCGGCGCGGGCGAGCGCGGCGAAGCTGTAGGCCGAGATGTCGTGCGCCAGCGCGTAGCCCGCGCGCGTCACCGTGTCGATGTAGCGGCCGGCGAGCAGCTCGCGCGGCGCGAAGCCGATCGAGTGCACGACGATGTCGAGGTGCCCCCACTGGCGGCCCAGCTCGTCGAACACCGCCTTGATCTCCGTGTCCTGGGTCACGTCCAGCGGCAGCACGATCTTCGAGCCGCACTGCGCGGCGGCGTCCTCGACGCGCGGCTTGAGCTTGTCGCCCTGGTAGGTGAAGGCGAGCTGTGCGCCTTCGCGGTGGAACGCCTCGGCGATGCCGGTGGCGATCGAGCGCTCGCTCGCAACGCCGGTGATCAGCGCCTTCTTGCCGGCCATGAAGCCCATGAAGGGACCCCTTCGGTCGATTAAGGCGGCAAGAATATCGTAGGAGCGCCACTGAGGCGCGATCCGCGGCCCGCCGGAGGCGGGCCGTTCAAACTCAGTTCTGCGGGAAGAATACGATGGGATAGTCGATGGTGAAATCGCCCACGTCCTTGGGGCCGAAATTCATGAGCTTGACGCGGGCCACGATCTTCTGTCCGAACTCGGGGCTGCCGAGCTCGCTGGACACGACGGTGCAGGCCTTGACCGCCCCGGACGGGGCGATGGTCAGGCGCACCACGACCTTGCCGTGCGCGCCGGGGTTCACCCGCAACTCGCGCAGGTAGATGGTGTACAGCGCGCCTTTGTTGCGGTCGAAGATCAGCTGGATCTCTTCTTCGGTGCGGCGCAGCGTCGGCGCGCCGACGCCCTTGCCGCCGGCGATGCCGCTGCGCACGGCGGTGGTGCTGCGGTTGCCTAGGCCGGTGGTGCTGGCGCCGCGGTCGACGATGCCGATCTCGCCGATGCCGCCCGAGGTGTTCGTGGCCGAGGCGGCGAAGGTGTTGGTGGCGGCCGTGCTGGTGATGACGTTGCCCTGCAGCGGTGCGCTGACCGTGGGCATGCTGACGTCGCGCAGCGCGGCGAGGGAATCGAACGCCTTGAGCTGCCGCTGCGCCCGCGCCCGCGCCCGCTCGACCTTCTGTTCCGGGGTCAGCTGCGGCTTCTCGACCCTGGGCTCGGGTTTCTTCTCCTCGATCTTCTTTTCCTGCACCGGCGCCTGCTGGATCAGCTTGGCGTAGCGCTGCGGCGTGATGACCTGCTTGATCAGGCTCGGCATGTCCACCAGCGGGATGAGGATGCCGGCGACCAGCGCCGGCACGGCGAACAGCGCCAGCAGGCGCCGGAAGCGGCGGTCGCTGGCGTCGGCCAGCGCGCCGAAGGCGGGGCTCAGCGCGTAGGCGCTCACCGCGTTCCCGCCTCCCCCGACCCCGGGCTGACGCCCAGGGAGATGCGCGCGAACCGGGCGTCGGCGCAGGTCGTCATGATCTTCTTCAGCAGCGAGTAGGGGATGGACTTGTCGGCCAGGATGTTGACTTCGCCGCCCTCTTCGCCGCTGTCCTGCTGCGACGCCGCCAGCGGCGCGGCCGCCAGCAGCCGCTCCTTCAGCAGCGGAATGACCGCCGGGCCCTCGGCGCGCAGGTCGGCGACTTTCAGGACCGCGGCGCCGTCGACCAGCACGTCGTCGCGGGTCAGGATGATCGAGACGTTCTCGCGCGGCGGCTCGACCGCCAGCGACTTCGGCAGGTCCACCTGTTCGGCGCCGACGATCTGCACCGCGGCGGTGTTGACCAGCAGGTAGATGACCAGGATGGTGAAGATGTCGATCATCGACACCAGGTTGATCGAGGCCACCACCGACTGTTTCTTCGCCCGCCGCACCTTGCGCAGCGCGCGCTTGGACATCTTCATGGCGCCGGCGCCCCGGTGGGCGGGGCCGAGGGTGGCGGCGCACCGGCCAACGGCGGTGCATCGCCGATGGCGATGGCCGGGAACATCGGCGCGCCGGCGGTGAGCTCGGCGCTGCCGGGCGGGAACGCGCGCGCCGCGTCCATGACCTGCACCAGGGCGTCGTACTTCACCTCGGGCTCGAGCAGCAGGGTGACGGACTCCTCGTGCGGGTTGAGGCGCTTGACCTCGGCCAGCAGCGCGCCGAGCGCGGCGGTGTCGTAGCCGGCCGTGCCGCGGTCGGCCTCCGGCCGGCCGTCCGGCGTGTTGTCGAACAGGCGCACCGTGCCGTTGCGGTCATGCACCTCGAGCCGCTGCGCGCGCAACACCACCTTGAGGTCCAGCGGCGGGCGCTCCTCGGCCGGCACCGCCTCGGCGGGGCCGGGCAGGTTGAGCTGCAGGATGGTGAACTGGCGGAAGATGGTGCCGATCAGCAGGTACAGGACCAGCACGGTCAGGATGTCGATCATCGGCACCAGGTTGATCGGCGGCTCGCCCTTGCTGGCGAGCTCGGTGCGCTCGAGCTCGCGCAGCGCGCGCCGGACGGAACGCATGGCGTCTCCTCGAATCCGCTGTGTCGGGCCGGTAGCGGCTCAGGCCGCGGCCGGCTCGAGCTTGAGGCTGTTGAGGAACTTGACGCTGGCCATCTCCACGCTGTCTACCAGCTCGCCGGTGCGCGTGCTCAGCCAGGCGTGCACCAGCAGCAGCGGCACCGCGGTGAGCAGGCCGAAGGCGGTGCAGTTGAGCGCTTCGGCGATGCTGGCCGACAGCACGTCGGTTTTCTCGGCGAGGTTGAGGCTGGCAATCGCCGCGAACGCCTGGATCAGGCCGCTGATGGTGCCGAGCAGGCCGACCAGCGTCGCCACGTTGGCGAACACCGCGAGATAGTGCGTGCGCTTCTCCAGCAGCGCGGTGACTTCCATCAGCGACTCCTCGATCGCCATCTCGACCGTGGCCCGCGCGCGCGCGCCGCGGGCGTGGGCGAAGGCATAGGCGATGACCTTGCCCATGGCGCTGGGCGACTCCTGCGCCAGCTTCTCGGCGCCGGCGTAATCGCCCTGGTTCATCAGCGGCACCATGCGCCCCCACAGGTCGCGGTTCTCGCGCGTCGAGCGCGCCAGGAAGCGCAGCCGCTCGAGGGCGATGGCCACGCCCAGCAGCAGCAGCAGCGCGATCGGGTACATGAAGATGCCGCCGGCCTGGAAGAAGTGGATGACGGGATTGAGCAGCGACATGGGAAATCCTCGGTAACCTCGGAACGTGAGTCGGGCGTGGGTCAGGGCGCCGCGCCGGCGCTGTGCCGCAGGAACTGCGTGAGTGCACGGTGGTACTCGACCTGGCGCTTGAACACCTCCGGGTCGAGCGGCAGCAGCGCTTCGTCGAGCAGGCGGGCCGGGCGGTCGAGCCCGGCCTGCGCCTGCGACTGGCGCCACGGCATGATGTAAAGGCCGATCGGCGCTTCCTGCTCGCCGATCACGGTGGTCCCGGTCTGCGCCTTCTCGACGCCGGCCGGCGCCGCCGGCGCGGTGGGGGCGGGTTCCGGCACCGACGTGCGGATCGCCGGCTCTTCATCGGGCAGCGCCGGCATCTCGTCCTGGGCTGCGGCGGGCAGCGCCAGCAGCAGCGCGAGCGCGCAGGCGGTTCTCATGAGGTCGTCCCTCCCGGGGGTTTGGCGGCGGGCGCGGGCGCCGGCGCGGCGCCGGCGCGGGCCTCGAGCTCGCTGATCCAGACCGCGATGCGCGCGTCCTTGCGGCCGGTCAGCGCCTCGTAGCGGCGGTAGGCGGCGAGCGCGTCGGCCGGGCGCTGCAAATACAGCTCGTACAGGAACGCGAGGTTCAACAGGGCCGGGGCGAAGGCCGGGTCGGCGTCAAGCGCGGCGCGGTACGAGCGCTCGGCCTGGGCCAGGTCGCCGGCCTCGCGCGCCAGCACGCCGGCCCAGTTGTGGGCCACGGCGTTGCGCGGGTTGAGAGCGAGCGCGCGCTCGAACGCCACGCGTGCCTCGGCCTTGCGCTGGCTGCGCGCATACAGGATGCCGAGGTTGGTCAGCGGCCCCGATGCGCGCGGGTGCGCCGCGGCTGCGGCCCGCAGCGCCGCTTCGGCCTCGGCGACCCGGTTGGCCCTGACCAGCTCGAGTGCCTCGGCGTACGCGCCTGCGGGCGCGTCGGCTGCCGCGCGCCTGACGGTGGCGGGCGCGCCCGGAGCCTCGGTGCCCGTCTGCGCCGGTGCCCCGGCACAGCCGGCCAGCAGCGCGGCGGCGCACAGGCTCGCGGCGCGGAACTCAGCGGAGCGCATCGTAGACCTCCGTGGTCTGCTCGCGCTTGCCGTACTTGCCCGGCACCAGCTGCGCCAGCGCCTGCAGGCTGCGGCCGATCCATTCGCCGGCGACGCCTTCGCCGGCGCGCCGCAGGTTGGTTTCGTGCCACTCGATGGCCTTTTCCTCGAACGGGAAGGCCTGCTCCTCGAGCAGCAGGTCGTACTGCTCGCGCTCGAGCGCCGACAGGCGCCGCGGGCGCTCGGAGTCGAGCACCGAGCGGCCGAACTGCTGGTACAGCAGCCCGAGCTCGTAGGTCGCCGCGGTGGTGACCGCGGCGACGTGGTACTCGCTGGCGGCGGTGAGTTGGGCGATGGCGCGCTCGACCGCCTGCTTCTTGGCCTTCACGCTCGGCGCCAGCGGCAGTTTCAGAGGCAGGCGGCCGGCGCGGTGCGCCGCGGCGCGGGCGAACTCGAGCGTGGCCTCGGCGGCGAGCTGGCGGCTGCGCGGCGTGCGCGCAGCGCCGGCCGCCGCGTCGGCGGCGATGGTCTCGCGCAGCCAGTGCTGGCGCCGCGCCGCATCCTTGCCCTCGGCGGCGCGGTCGGCCAGCTTGCGGCGTGCTTCCATCGCGCGGTCGAGCGGCTGCGGGTAGCGCTTGACGTAGGCCTCGTAGGCCGCCCAGGCCTTCGGATCGCGGGCCTGCTCGAGCAGGGAGACTTCGAGCCAGGCCGCCTCGAGGCGCACGTCGGCGGTCTCGGTCTCGCGCGCGGTGATGCGATCGAGCACCGCGGCGGCCTGCGCCGGCCGGCCCGCATTCTGGTAGACCACGGCGAGCTTTTTGTCGACCTCCGGCAGCAGGCCGCTGGTGGCATGCGTCGCGCGGAAGGCTTCGAGCACGGCGGCTGCGCGATCCCAGTCCTGCGCGGCGATCAGCATGGCGCCGGCGTCGTAGTCGGCCGCGGCGCGGATCCTCGAGCCCGGCACGCGCGCGCCGATGCGCAGGAACGCCTCGGCCGCGGCGCGCGGGTCGCCGGCGTCGCGCGCCGTCTCGGCCTGCTTGTAGATGGATTCGGCGGCGCGCTCGGCCACCGGCGCGCGCTCCTCGGACGGCTCCGGCATCAGCGCGAGCAGCTCGAGGTAGGCGGCTTCGGCCCGGTCGAAGCGTTTGCGGCTGTAGTGCGCGTCGGCGGTGACGCCCAGCGCGGTGCGGCGCAGCCCGGGCGCGGCCGGCGGCTGGTGGTCCAGCACGCGCGCGGCGGCGGCGACCGCGGCGTCCCAGTCCCGCAGGCGGTAGAGGTCCTCGGCGGCGCGCGTCAGTGCCGCGAGCGCCTGGTCGTGGCGCGGAAAGCGTTCGGCCAGCTGCAGCGCCGCCGCCACCGAGGCGCGCTGGGCCTCGGCGCGCTGCGCCTCGGGCACCTCGGTGCTGTAGCGCTGGGTGGCCAGCAGCGCGGCGTACGCCGCCTCCGGCGCCTTGTCGGAGTCGGCGTGGTCGGCGACGACGCGCCGGTATTCCGCCACCGCGGCGAGCGTGTCGCCGCCGTCCAGCAGCGCTTCGGCGCGCAGGAAGCGCAGCTCGGGCGCCTTCGGGTCCTGCGGGAACTGGCCCAGCAGGCGCCCGTACCAGTGCGCGGCGGAGCGGAATTCCTGTCGCGCCGCCGCGTCGTCGTGCGCCCGCGCCTGCTGGCCGCGCGCCTGGTAGTGGCGCGCCAGGTCTTCCTGGTGCGCGCGCAGCTGCGCCAGCACCTCCGCTGCGGCGGCGCGGCCGCCCCAATAGTCCGCGTCGGGCGCGAAGCGCTCGGCATAGCGCTCTTTCTCCTCGACCACCTGGTCGACGAAGCCGCCCCGGGTGAGCGCCTCGATGGCGCGCATCTGGAATGCCGGCGCGAGCGCGTGGCGCGGGTGGCCGTCGATGAAGGCGCCGTAGGCGCGCGCCGCGTCGGTGTAGCGGCGCTTCTCGACCAGGTGCTCGCCGAGGTGGGCGTGCAGCAGCGCCGCGTGCGGCGGCTCGCCGTGCGCGGCGAAGTACTTGCGCGCCGCGTCGCCGCCGCCGAGCTGCGTCAGCGACAGGCTCACCACGCGCAGGGCGTCGCGCACCAGGTCCTGCTTGCCGGCGCCGGCGCCGTCGAGCGCGGCCTGCACGTCGGCGAGCTCGCCCGGCGGCAGCTCGCGGCCCAGGATCGACAGGAATACCTCGAGCGCCGCCTCGTAGTTCGACTGGCGGTACTGCGCCCAGCCGTACTTGTACTGCGCCGGCGCGAAGAACGGCGTGGCCGGGCCGAGGTCGAGCACGCGCCGGTAGGCCAGCGCGGCGTCGTCGAAGTGGCCGAGCTTGAACAGCAGCTCGGCGCGGCGGAAATAGGCGTCGTCGATGGCGCCGGACTGCGGGTACTCGCGGATCAGACGCTGCAGCGCCTCCTCGGCCTGCGCCGGCTCGCCCAGGTTCTGGTGCGCGCGCGCCAGCTGGTACAGCACGCGGTCGTTGGCCGGGTCGCCGGGAAACTCGGCGAGCACGGCGGTGTACAGCGCGACGGCGCGGCGCTGGCGCGCCTGGCTGTCGGCCAGCGAGCCGCCGCGGCGCTCGTCGAGCTCGAGCTGCAGGTCGGCGAGGCGGCGCATGGTTTCGGCGCGGGCGGCCGGTTCCTGCGGCAGCGCCAGCAGCTTCTCGTAATTCAGCGCCGCGAGCTCGGCGCTCGGCGGCACCTGGCCGGATTGGAGCACCGGCATGGCGTCCGGCGGCGGCTGGTCCGGCGGGGCGGCGATCTCCTGCAGCGTCGGCCCGGTCTCGATGGTGCTGCAGCCGGCCAGCAGCAGCGCCAGCGGCAGCGCGGCGCGCGGGCTCATGGCGCCTCCCGCTGGTGCCGGCGGTCGTAGATGCGGGCGACCGCGAAGCGCGCCTCGGTGAGGTAACGCTCGATGGTGGCGCGCTGGCCCTCGAGTTCGCGGATCGAGATCGCCTCGAGCGCGCGGTCCTGCGCCGTGGCGATGACGTCCAGGCGCGGGCGCAGCGCGTCGATGCGGGCGCGCAGCGCCGCCGTCGCCCGGTCCGGGCCGGACCGCTCGAGGGCGGCCAGCCGCCGGTGCCAGGCGTCGAGGCGGCCGCGCAGCATGCGCGCGTCGCGCAGCAACTTGAGCGGCTCCTGGAAGCGGTGCTCGGCGAGCAGGCTTTGCAGGAAGAACGTTTCCGGCACGTTGGGCAGATCGCGCACCTTCCACTGCCAGCCGCGTTCGGAATCGGGATCGCTGCGCAGGATGCTGCCGACCATGATGCGGCCGCGGATCGAGGCGACCGCCTCGTTCATGCGCGCGCGCGCGGCCTCCAGGGCGGTGATGGCGTTGAGGTAGCGCGTCAGCGACTGCTCATAGGCCTGCAGGCGGTCCAGCGCCCAGGCGATCGCCAGCATGCCTTCCTGCACGGCCGGGTCCATGGGATCGCGACCGACCAGCTCGACCCAGGCCACCAGGGCGCGCCGCAGCGCGTCCTGCTCGGCCGGCGGCAGCGTGTTCGCCACCGGGGTTTCGCCCTCGATGTCGAGGCGCCGGCCGCCGTTCTGGCCGGGGCGCAGCAGGGTGTCGAGCGTATCGTCGCCGGCGGCCGCCGCCGGCTCGCCCGTGGGCGCCGCCGGTTCGCGCGCGATCTCGGCCCAACCGAGGCCGAGCAGGGCGCGGTTGGAGAACGGCCCTTGCGTGCGCACACGGCCGAAGACCTTGCGCGCGGCCGCGCCGCGCTGCTCCTGCAGGTACTGGTAGCCCAGCGCCAGGTTGGCCTTGTCGCGCAGCACCAGCTGCTCGAGGCTGGTGACCGGCATGGTGCCGACCTCGTCGAGCTGGGCGCGGCCCTCGGCCACCTTGCCCGAGCGGACCAGCGCGACGGCCAGGTTGTAGCGCAGCGCCGGCGTCGCCGAACCCAGGCCCTCGCGCTCGAGCAGCGCCACGGCTTCGTCGTGCTGCTGCCGGGCGAGCAGCGCGCCCGTCATCAGCACGCGCCACTCGTTGCGTAGCGGCCCGGGCAGGCGCTCGCGCGCGGCGCGCAGGCGTTCGACGGCTTCGGCGTGGCGGCCGCGCTGGTGGTCGAGCTGCGCGAGCTGCAGTTGCGCGCGCGCCAGCGTCAGGGCGTCGTGGCCGGCGGACGCCAGGTGCTCATACGCCGCGCCGGCCCCGGCTTCCATGCCCAGGCCGAGGCGGCACTCGGCCAGCAGCTGCCAGAACGACGCCGGCAGCGCGTCGCCGCCGGCGGCGTCGCGCTGCAGCCCGGCGAGCTCGACCAGGGCCGAGAAGAAGCGGTAGTCGTTCTTGAGAAACAGCGCGGCGCGGTAACGCGGATCGCCCGGGCCGCCGCGGGCGACCTCGATGCGCTCCGGCGGCTGCAGTGCCGCGGTGCGCGGCGCGCGCAGCGCCGGCGCGAAGGAGAACGCGGCGGCGTTCGCGGCTTCGGCGCGCGCGCTGCGCGCGATCGGCAGCACCAGGGCGAGCTCGCCCGCGCCTTTGTCGACCTCCGCCTCGACCTGGCCTCGGATCGGCGGGTCGCCGTCGCGCGCATCGTGGAAGCGGCCGCTGAACTCGGCCAGCAGGCGATGGCGGCCGGGCGGCAGGCTCAGGCGCGCCAAGCGGTGCCAGCCGTCGTCCCGCAGCAGCGCCAGCGCCTCGGAGCCCGCGTACGCGTGCCGGTGCCGGGCGCCGGCGTCGATGCGCACCGAAACCGAGTCGAGCAGGAAGCCGCTGACGCGCACCGCGACGTAGATCGACGTCAGCGTGCCGTCCGGATGGAGCCGGGCGCGCTCCGCCGCATCGAACTCGCGGCCCAGTTCGACCGCCTCGGTCTTGAGCAGCTGCAACTCGCGGTCGGCAGCGGTGCCGGCAGGGGGTTCCGTGGCCGGCGCGCACGGCGCCGCCGCCACGCAGGCAGCCGCCAGCATCATTCCGTATGCGCTGCGTGACATTTTCAGAATGCCCGACGAATCCGTGGCTTATGAACCCTGTGAGGGCGCATTCTACGGCTAAACATGAACCGACTGTCATAGGAAATCGGCACTACCCAGGCGGGCCGATCGGCGCCGGGGGGCCGCGGGTCAGCGGGCGTCCGGCGGCGGGCGGAAGCCGTCCTTCCAGCGGCGCAGCTCGGCGAACACCTCGAGCGGGGTGGCCAGCGCCGCGCCGCTGTGCCCGCGCGCGGCGCCGGCCACGGCGGGATCGGCCGCGCGCAGGAACGGGTTGATCGCCCGCTCGCGGCCGATGGTGGAGGGCAGACTGGGCTGGCCGCTGGCGCGCAGCGCGCGCACGCGGGCGATTTCCTCGCGCAGCGCCTGGCGCTCCGGCTCCACGGTCGCCGCGAAGGCAAGGTTGGCCAGCGTGTACTCGTGCGTGCAGTACACGCGCGTCGCGTCGGGCAGGGCGGCCAGGCGCGACAGCGAACGGTACATCTGCGCGGGCGTGCCCTCGAACAGCCGGCCGCAACCGGCCGAGAACAGCGTGTCGCCGCACAGGACGAGTCCGGGGGCGACGTAGGCGATGTGCCCGAGCGTGTGCCCCGGCACTTCCCAGACCTCGAGCACGAGATCGAGCGCCGGCAGCGGCACGCGCGCGCCCTCGCGCAGCTCGTGGGTCAGGCCGTGGATGGCGGCGGCCTCGGCCGCGGGCCCGTACACCGGCACCCGGTGGCGCGCCCGCAGTTGCGCCAGCCCGCCGATGTGGTCGGCGTGGTGGTGCGTGACCAGGATGGCCTCGAGCGCGAGCCCGCGGCGCGCCAGCGTTTCGAGCACCGGGCCGGCGTCGCCCGGATCCACCACGACCGCCCGG
>Ga0302046_10000009_pt1 | contig 238108 bp, 192 predicted proteins | sample RVTome_11_FD_200261 | JGI IMG/M metagenome (GOLD analysis project Ga0302046, IMG submission 200261) | Soil microbial communities from uranium-contaminated site in the Upper Colorado River Basin, Wyoming, United States - RVT147D111 (version 2) ... | reverse complement strand
GGCCCACGACCCCACCCTCGTGGGGGCCGCCGGCCGCGTCGTCGACGAGACGTTGCGGACGGTCACGCTCGAGCGGCCCAACGGGCGGGAGGCGCGCGTGGCGAAGGCCGGCACGCGCCTTCTGCTCTCGCTGCCCGGGGGGGCGGAAGTCCCCCTGGAGCTTGGCGACCTCGTGTTCCGCCCGCAGGACCGGGTCAAGCGCGCGCGCCCTCAGCGGGCGCGCCGGCCGGCGGGTAGCGCGTGAGCGGCGGAGGAGGAGGCGAGACCACCATGGCGGCCAAGGCGACGGGCGGGCGCGAGATCGGCGTGGGCGTCCCCACGCCGGCGCAGCGGTGCGACGACCGCCACTGCCCGTTCCACGGCAGCCTCCCCGTGCGGGGCGCCGTGTTCGACGGGACGGTCGTCAAGTCCGCGATGACGCGGACGGTCGTCGTCCGGCGCGACCTCGTGCGCCGCGACCGGAAGTTCGAGCGGCTGAGGCGCGTGTCGCACAAGTACGCCGTCCACGCGCCGCCGTGCGTCGGCGCCAAGGTGGGAGACGTCGTGCGCGTGGCCGAGACGCGGCCCCTCTCAAAGACGGTGTCCTTCGTCGTCGTGGCCGTCACGAAGGCGGCCCCCGTCGAGGTGCCCCTCACGCTGCCGACGGCCAAGCCCGAGGACGTCCCGGTGGAGCTGTCCGCACGCCCGGTGAAGGAGAAGCGCCGCCGGGAAAGGGAGAGCAAGGAGGAGCGGGGCGCTTGAAGCGCCGCGCGGGGGTACACGTATGAAGGGAATCGGGGCCAAGGTCACGCGCGGGCTTCCCAAGGGAGCCCGCCTCACGTGCGCCGACAACACCGGCGCGAAGATCGTGGAGGTCGTCGCCGTGCTGAAGTACCACGGGTCGGCGCGGCGCACGCCGGCGGCCGGCATCGGGGACCTCATCACCGTGGCCGTGAAGAAGGGGACCCCCGAGATGCGGCACCAGCTGGAGCGGGCGGTCATCATCCGCCAGCGCAAGGAGTTCCGGCGGCCGGACGGCTCCTGGGTCGGCTTCGAGGACAATGCCTGCGTGCTCGTCGGCGAGACCGGCGAGGCGAAGGGGTCGGACATCAAGGGGCCGGTCGCCCGCGAGGCCGCCGAGCGCTGGTCGCAGATCGCCGCGAAAGCGTCGATGATCGTATGAGTGGAAACGGGAGGCGGACGCACATGCCTAAGGCCTCGAGCAAACCCCGCAAGCAGCGGAAGCGGCACTTCAACGCCCCGCGGCACAAGGTGCACCGGCGGCTGCGCGTGCGCAACCAGGACCCCAAGTTCCGGGACGCGGTCAAGCGGCTCACCGTGCGCACGGGCGACCGCGTGATGATCCGGGCTGGCCAAGGCGAGGAGGGCGGGTACGTGGACAAGGACTCGCAGGTCAAGGACGTGGAGGGAAAGGTCGTGCGCGTCGACTACAAGCGGCAACTGATCTTCCTGGAGGACGTGAAGATGCGCAAGCGGGGCAACAAGGTCGCCGACCGGCCGGTGGAGCCGAACAACGTGTGGATCATGCAGGTCGACCTGTCGGACGCGAGGCGGAAGGCGTGGCTCGAGGGCGAGCGGGCGAAGTACAGCGAGTGAAGGGCGGGGGTAGGAAATCCATGAGCAAGCACCTGAAGCGGCTGAACGCGCCGAAGGCGATGCGCGTCGGGCGCAAGAAGCACCACTGGGTCGTCAAGCCGAGCCCCGGCGCCCACCCCCTCTCACGCAGCGTCGCGCTCACCGTGCTGCTGCGCGACCACCTGCGCCTGGCCGAGACCGCGCGCGAGGCGAAGGCGATCATCGGGAGGCGCGACGTCAAGGTCGACGGGCGCGCCGTGACGAACCCGAGTTTCTCCGTGGGGCTCATGGACGTCGTGAGCATCGAAAAGGCGGGCAGCCACTACCGCATCCTGCTCGACCGCCACGGGCGGCTCACGCCGCTCAAGATCACCGAGGAAGAGGCCCACTGGAAGCTCTGCCGCGTCGAGGACGCGCGGACGCTGCGCGGGGGCGTGCAGCAGTACAACCTCCACGACGGCCGGAACCTCCAGTCCACGAAGTCCGCCTACAAGCCGGGCGACACGCTGCGCATCGAGCTGCCGAAGCAGAAGGTCCTGGCGAGCTACCCCTTCAGGGAGGGCGCCACCGCGCTCATCATCTCCGGGACGCACACCGGCCAGTTGGCGAAGGTCGCGTCGCACGAGGTCGTGCGCTCGTCGTTCCCGGACATCGTGAAATTCAAGGAGGGCATCTCGACGATCCGGCCCAACGTGTTCGTCGTCGGGGCCGACCAGGCCGAGGTCGCCGTCGCCGAGGAGGCCGTCGCATGAGCGCCGCGCCCAAGCCGCCGGCGGCCCCCCCCGAGGCGGGCCCCGCGTCCCCGATGCGGCGCATCCGCGTCGAGAAGGTGGTCGTGAACATCGGCGTCGGGCAGGCGGGCGAGCAGCTCATCAAGGGGGAGAAGGTCCTCGAGATGATCACCGGGCGCAAGCCCTCGCGCACGCGCTCGAAGACGCAGAACAAGGAGCTCGGGATCCGCGTGGGGATGCCCATCGGGGCCATGGTGACGCTGCGGGGGAAGCCCGCGGAGACCTTCCTCCGCCAGGCGCTGGACACGCGCAGCAACAAGATCAACTGGTACTCGTTCGACGCCGAGGGGAACTTCTCGTTCGGGGTTCCGGACTTCACGGACTTCCCGAACCAGAAGTACGACCCCGCGATCGGTATCTTCGGGATGGATGTTTCCGTGACGCTGCGGCGGCCGGGCGCCCGGGTCGCGAAGCGAAGGCGGGCCCGCGCGCGAGTGCCCCGCCACCACCGCATCACGGCCGACGAGGCCCGTGCCTGGGTCTCCGAGCGCTTCGACGCCGAGGTGGTCTGAGGATGGGAGGCCAGCGCAAGCGGCTGCGGACGCAGCGGAAGGGGTGCGATCGCTGCGGGCGCAAGCGGGGGATCGTCCGCCGCTACGGGATGCACCTGTGCCGCCAGTGCTTCCGCGAGGTCGCACCCGAGATCGGCTTCAAGAAGTACAGCTAGCAGGAGGACGCAAAGATGCAGCACGACCCCCTGTCGGACGCCCTCGTGGCCATCCGCAACGCGGAGTTGACCGGCCACGGCTCCTGCCAGCTCGCGCCCTCCTCGAGGCTCCTCGGCAGCATCCTGAAGGTCATGCAGGAGGAGGGGTACCTGTCGCAGTTCGAGTTCCGGGAGGACGGCCGGGCCGGCACCTACAGCGTCTCGCTCTCCGGCCGGATCAACCGGTGCGGGGCAATCCGCCCCCGCTTCTCGGTCCGCGTGGCCGAGATCGTCCGCTTCGAGGAGCGGTACCTGCCCGCCCAGGACTTCGGCGTGCTCATCCTCTCCACGACCCAAGGGGTCATGACCAACCGCCAGGCCAAGGAGCGGGGCATCGGCGGGCGGCTGCTGGCGTACGTGTACTGAGGGGGGGGCAGAAGGTGGCGGGAAAGGACTTCCGGGAGGAGATCGAGCTGCCCCCGAAGGCCGAGTGGAAGCTCTCCGGGGCCTCCCTCAAGGTCAAGGGCCCCCAGGGGGAGCTCGAGCGGACCTTCAGCCACCCCCTGGTGCGCCTCAAGTCCGAGAAGGGGAAGCTCGTCATCGCCGCGTTGGGCGCCCGCAGGCGCGACCTCGCGCTCGTGGGGACGTGGCGCGCTCACATCGGGAACATGGGGGAGGGGGTCGTCGAGGGCCACACGTACACGATGAAGGTGGTCTTCTCGCACTTCCCCATCAAGACGACCGTCAAGGGGGGCGAGTTCGTCATCGAGAATTTCCTCGGGGAGCAGTACCCGCGCACGGCGCGGATCGTAGGCGCGACGAAGGTGAAGGTCGAGGGCGACAAGGTCACGCTGACGGGGCCGGACATCGAGGCGGTGTCGCATACGGCAGCCAACATCGAGCAGTCCACGAGGATCCGCGGCTTCGACCCGCGCGTCTTCCAGGACGGGATCTACATCGTGTCCAAGGGGGCGTGAGGCGCGTGGCCGGCGAGGAGACCCCCAAGAACGCGAAGGCGCCGGGCGCGGCCAAGGCCGCGCGCCCGCGGCCCGTGAAGAAGCAGGAGGCGGAGGCCGAGGCGAAGGCCCGCCTGGAGGCGGAGGAGGCCGAGGCGAAGGCCCGCCGGGAGGCGGAGGAGGCCAAGGCGGCGGCAAGCGAGGAGGCCGAGGAAGAGGAGGACGCGATCGAGGGCGTCGGGGGGGATGCCGCCGGCGAGCCCCGGGAGGAGCCCGCTGATGAGGCGGCCGGCGAGGCCGAGGCGCCCAAGCGGCCCCGCAAGCGCGGGGGGAAGCGCCTGCGGGGGCGCGCCGAGGCCGAACCCGAGGAGGAAGAGGGGGGCGCCGCGCGCCAGCGGTCCCCGAGGCCCCGGGCCGCGCTGCCGTCCGACGTCAAGCTCGCGCTCGAGCAGCGCAAGGAGGTTGGCGCGCGGCGCCCCGCGTTCCACCGCCAGGAGTGGTTCCGCTACCGGCGCCTAGGGGACGCGTGGCGCGCGCCCCAGGGGCTCCAGTCGAAGCGGCGCCGGCACTGGAAGACGCACCCCGACATCGTTTCGATCGGCTACCGCGGGCCCCGGAAGGCCAGGGGCCTGCACCCGAGCGGCTTCCGCGAGGTGCTCATCGAGAACGAGAAGGGGCTCACGGGCGTGGACCGCAAGACCGAGGCCGTGCGCATCGCCTCCACGGTCGGGGCCCGCAAACGTGAAGCGATCCAGCGGAGGGCCCGCAAGATGGGCATCCGCGTCCTGAACTGGAGGTGAAAAGCGGTGGTCGACGTCTCCAACCAGCGGCGCATGGCCGCCGACGTGCTCAAGTGCGGGCAGAACCGCGTCTGGATGTACCCGGACCGCGAGAAACTCTCGGAGATCTCCGAGGCGACCACGCGGGCGCAGATCCGGCAGCTCGTCGCCCGCGGCTACATCCGCAAGCTCTCGGCCAGGGGCGTGTCGCGCGGCCGCGCGCGCAAGGCGCACCTGCAGCGGAAGAAGGGGAGGCAGCGCGGGCCGGGGTCGCGGCGCGGCGCCGCGGGGGCCCGCACGCCCACGAAGCGCGCGTGGGTCGTGAACGTGCGGCGGATGCGGCGCACCCTGCGCTCGCTGCGTGACCAGGAGCGGATCACCACGGTCCAGTACCGCACCTACTACCGGTGGGCGAAGGGCGGCCAGTTCCACAACCGGGGCCACATGCTCCAACAGATGGAGGCGCGGGGCGACCTGCCGGCCCTCCCCGGGGGCAAGGCGCGCGCGCCCCCCGCGGCGGAGGCAAAGGCACCGGCCAAGCGCGTGCCGAAGTCGCGCGGGGGGAAGGGGGAGCAGGTGGCCGCGAAGCGCGCGGAACAGCCGAAGAAGGGCGGGCTCCTGCGACGGGGACGCCGGGGCGCAAAGGAGGAGTGAAGCATGGCACACGGACCCCGGTACGCCGTCAAGTTCCGCCGCCGCCGCGAGGGCAAGACGGACTACCGCCGGAGGCTCGCCCTGCTCAAGGGCAGCAAGACGCGGCTGGTCGTCCGGCGGACGAACACGCGCACCATCGTGCAGTTCGTCGACTACGACACGCGCGGCGACATCGTCCGCGCGCAGGCCGTCTCCTCGGAGCTCAAGAAGTTCGGCTGGGAGAGCCCCCACCCGAACACCCCGTCGACGTACCTCGTGGGGCTGCTCGCGGGCAGGCGCGCCGCCAAGGCGGGGGTCTCCAAGGCCGTGCTCGACGTCGGGCTCGCCCAGCCCGTCAAGGGCGGAGGGCTCTTTGCCGCGCTCAAAGGGGCGATCGACGGGGGCGTGGACGTCCCCCACGGGCAGGACATCTTCCCCGCCGAGGACCGCCTGAAGGGCGCGCACCTCAAGGGCGGGCCCGTCGAGACCTTCGAGAAGGCGCGGCAGCAGATCATGGACGTCCAGGACCTTTGACTAGGAGGAGACGCGCATGATGAGACGGCCCGGGGAAGAGAGCTTCGACATCACCAAGTGGGAGCCGCGCACGCGGCTCGGCCGGCTCGTCCAGAGCGGCGCGGTCACCTCCATGTCCGAGGCGCTGGCCACCCGCCTGCCGCTGCGCGAGGCCCAGGTCGTGGACGCGCTCCTGCCCGGGATGGAGGACGAGGTGCTCGACGTGAACATGGTCCAGCGCATGACCGACTCGGGCCGGCGCGTGCGGTTCTCGATCACGGTGACCGTCGGGAACAAGAACGGGTTCGTCGGGCTCGGCCAGTTCGAGGGCAAGGAGGTAGGCCCCTCGATCCGCAAGGCGATCGACGTGGCCAAGCTGCACATCATCGAGGTGCGCCGCGGGTGCGGCTCGTGGGAGTGCGGGTGCTACACGCCCCACTCGCTGCCGATCGAGATCCTCGGGCGCTCGGGATCGACCCGCGTCCTGCTCAAGCCCGCGCCCCGCGGCGTCGGGCTTGCGACCGGGAACGTCGCGAAGCACGTGCTGCGCCTGGCCGGCGTGAAGGACGTGTGGGGCCTCACGCGCGGGCAGAGCCGCACGACCGTCAACTACGCCAAGGCCACCTACAACGCGCTCTCCAACATCTCGAAATTCCGCATCACGGACGCCCAGCGCGAGAAGCTCAAGATCCGGGCGGGCGAGGTGAGCCCGTGACGATCGCCATCATCCGCGTCCGCGGGCAGGTGAACATCAACCGGGACATCAAGGACACCTTGCGGATGCTCCACCTGACGCGCGCCAACCACTGCACCATCATACCAGACGGCCCCGCCTGGAGAGGCCAGCTGCTCAAGGTAAAAGACTATGTGACGTGGGGGCCGGTCACCGAGGAGACCGTGCTCCAGCTGCTCAAGACACGCGGGAGGCTCGCCGGGAACCGGCCGCTCACCGAGGCCCACCTCTCGAAGCACACGCCGTACGCGTCGTTCGCGGAGCTGGCGAAGGCGGTCGCCGCCGGGCAGGCCGACCTGCGGAAGCTGGAGGGCGTCAAGCCGCTCTTCCGCCTCCACCCGCCGCGCAAGGGGTACGAGAAGGTCGTGCGGGACTTCCGCACCGGCGGCTCGCTCGGCGACCGCGGCGAGGGGATCAACACGCTCATCGGACGGATGCTCTAGGGGGGACCGCAAATGCCCATCATCGCGAAGCGGAGGAGCGCCACCTCGAAGTACCGGGGGAAGCGGACGATGGGGCGGGGCAAGAAGGCGGGCCGTGGGAAGGGGAAGCGCGGCGGCCACGGCAATGCGGGCCTGCACAAGCACAAGTACCTGCACACGGTGAAATACGACCCCATGCACTTCGGGCGCCACGGCTTCAAGGTGCCGTCCGCGGCCGCGCGCCCGGTCGTCGCGATCAACGTCCAGCAGCTGGAGGAGCGGTGGGGGACGGTGGTCCCGGCGGGCGCCGCGGGCGGCGGCGACGTGGCGGACCTTAGCGTCGCGGGCATCGACAAGCTGCTCGGGGGCGGGCGCGTCACGCGCCCGCTCAAGGTCCGCGTGAAGTGGGCCTCGCCGCAAGCCGTCTCCAAGGTCCAGGCGGCCGGCGGGTCGGTCGAGCAAACCGCTAAGCGCGCGCAGGCGCTGCGGGCCGAGCGGCAGAAGGCGAGGAAAGCCGCGGGCAAGGCCAAGGGCGGCAAGTAGCCGCGGGGATCGCGTCCTCAGGACCGGCGCGGGGTGGGGCGAATGGCGACCAAGAAGACGAAACTGACCGCCGACGACGACCTCGACCTTAGGGGGCGTTCGCGGCTCTACCTGCTTCGCCCGCTTGCGCGGCGTATGCCGGTCATCGCCAAGCCGAAGGAGCACGTGCGCTTCAAGACGAAGTTCTTCTGGACGACGGTCACGCTCCTCTTCTACTTCGCCATGACCAATGTCTTCCTGTTCGGCCTCGACCCGGCCTCCACCACGATCGACCTGTTCCACACGTTCCGAGCCATCCTGGGCGGCGCCCAGGGGTCGATCATGCACCTCGGGATCGGGCCCATCGTCACCGGCTCGATCATCATGCAACTCTTCTCGGGCGCGAAGATCTTCAAGCTCGACCTCACCGACCCCGACGACAAGTCGGTGTACCAGGGCGTCCAGAAGATCGTCGTGGTGATCATGATCGGGGTCGAGTCGTGGGCGCAGGTGCAGGGGTTCCTGTTCGCGTCGCCCACGCTCGCAGCCGGGCTGGCGGATTCGCCGATCGGGGCGCTCGGGATCAGCGGCACGCAGGCGGCCAAGGGGATCATCATCCTCCAGCTCTGCGTCGGCTCGTACATCGTCTTCCTGCTCGACGAGCTCGTCTCCAAGTGGGGCATCGGGTCGGGGATCTCGCTTTTCATCGCCGCGGGGGTCGCCCAGCAGATCATCACCGGGGCCGTGAACTGGGCCCCGCCCGACCCCACGAGCGCGATCGCGTTCGGCAGCGCATCCGTTCAGCCCAACCTCCCCTCCGGGACGATCCCCAAGCTGCTCTACGCCATCTCGCACTCCTCGGCGCAGGATATGTCGCTCGGCCACTACGAGCAGGTCTTCCTCTCGCCGCCCAACTCCGTGGTCGCGCTCATGAGCACGGCGCTCGTGTTCGTGATCGTCGCCTACGCGGAGACCACGCGCCTCGAGCTGCCGCTGGCCCACACGAAGGTCCGCGGGGCGCGCGGCCGCTACCCCATCCGCCTCGTGTACGCCTCGAACATCCCGGTCATCCTGATGGCCGCGCTCTTGGCCAACATCAACATGATCGGCGTGATCCTGTGGTCCGGCCCCCTCCAGAACCTCCCGTTCCTAGGGCACAACCCCGCGATCGGGATGTACGACACAACGGGGGCCCTCACGGACACTCCCACCCAGCCGATCGGCGGCTTAGCTTGGTACGTGAGCATGCCCAACGGCGTGCAGGAGTGGCTGCTGCCCCTGCTCAACCCGCAGCGCTATGGGGCGTACATGTACGGCCACGACTACTGGCAGGTGCTCGTCCACGTCCTCGTGTACGTGGGCTTCATGGTGGGCGGCTCCATCCTCTTCGCGAAATTCTGGATCGAGACCACCAACATGGGGCCGGAGGCCGTCGCCAAGCAGATCCAGAAGTCCGGGATGCAGATCCCCGGCTTCCGCCGGGACCCGGCGGTGCTCAAGCGTGTGCTCCAGCAGTACATCCCGTCGATCACCGTGATGTCTGGCGCCTTCGTCGGCGCGCTGGCCGCCTTCGCGGACCTGCTCGGCACCACCGGCTCCTCGAGCGGAACCGGCGTCCTGCTCATGGTCGGAATCATCATCCGGACGAGCGAGCAGCTGGTCAAGGAGCGCGAGATCGACCGCCAGCCGATCCTCGCAAGGCTTTTCGGGTTCGAGACATGAGCCCGGCGGCGGAGCCGGCCCTGGGGGCCGGCGGGAGGGGGCAAGCGTGCGGGTCATCGTGACGGGGGTCCCGGGGGTCGGCAAGAGCAGCGTCATGGAGGGCGTGGCCAAGGCGCAGCGCCTGCCCATCGTCAACTACGGCTCGGTCATGTTCGAGCAGGCGAAGGCCGCAGGGCTAGCGGCCTCGCGCGACGACATGCGCAAGCTCCCGGCCGACGTGCAGCGCGAGGTGCAGGCCGAGGCGGGGCGCCGGATCGGCGCGATGGCCGACGCGATCATCGACACGCACTGCCTGATCAAGACCGCCGAGGGGTACCTGCCGGGGATCCCGATGGGCGTGCTCTCCCTCATCGCCCCCCAGGTGGTCGTGCTCGTCGAGGCGCCCCCCGGCGAGATCCACGGGCGCCGGGCGAAGGACGCCAGCCGGTCGAGGGACGACGACAGCGTGGCGTCCATCGAGGAGCACCAGCAGATGAACCGGGCGGCTGCCGCGGCCATGGGGGTTATCTCCGGGGCGACGGTCAAGGTCGTCCCCAACCTCGACGGGGGCCTCGAGGAGGCCGTGCGGCGCTTCAACGAGATCTTCCGGTGAGCCCGGGGCGGAGGAGGGGCGAGACGGTGGCGAGCGCGCGGAAGCAGGCCCCGCCGCGCCCCAAGGGGCAGGGCACGATGATGATCTTCTTCTTCGTGATGATCCTCATCATGGTCGACCCCGCCATCCGCGACGGGCTCGGGGTCGGGATGTCGTTCCTGCTCTCGCCGACGATCGGCTTCGGCGGCTCCCTGCCCGTGATCAGCGTCATGCTCGCGGGTACGATCACGGGCCTCGTGTCGACGGGGCTTCGCGTCTGGGCCACCGACTTCATCGAGGTCGAGCGCTCGCGCCTGCTCCAGCGGTCCTTCACGCGGCAGATGAACGACGCCCGCATCCGGCGCGACTCCGACAAGCTCAACCAGCTGAAGCGGGCCCAGCCCCACGTGATGAGCAAGTCGATGGAGGCCCAGATGGCGACCATGAAGCCGGCCATCGGGACGATGTTCCTGGCCATCGCCGTCTTCTGGTGGCTCCAGCTCTTCATCTCCAGCGAGGTCGCGTTCAAGTGCGTGTCGCTCCCCTGGGCCGCCTGCTGGCCGCTCGAGGCCTCGTTCGGCCTCCCCTACTGGATCGCGATGTACTCCGTGATGTCGCTGCCGTTCACGCTCGCCTTCAGCGCCGGCCTCAAGCTGTGGCGCCTGCGGAACTTCGACCCCGAGAGCCTGCGCGACAAGCCGGTCCCCTCCGTCGAGGAGATCGTCGAGCGGGTCGCCGACGAGGCGGAGGATGAGGCGGTCGTCGAGCAGGCCGCGCGGCGCGCGAAACGGCGCCTCGAGGGCGGGACCCGGGCCGCGGCGGGCGAGGAAGAGATCGACGAGGAGATCGACGACGAGGGCGACGTGCGCATCGTGGACGACGAAGACGCGCACATCGTGGACTCGGAAGCCAAGCAGCCCCGCGTCGTAGAGGAAGAGTGAGTCCGCCCCGCTCTGCCGGGCCCCGTGCGAAACCGCTATATTCAGACCGCGCGGATGAGGCGCCGCCCCGAAGCGGCCGACACGTGGAGGCATCCCTTGGTCATCGTCACGGTGGGGGGGCTGCCCGGCGCAGGGAAGACCACCGTGGCCCGCAAGGTCTCGGAGGAGCTCGGCATCAAGCACGTGAACATCGGGGAGATCTTCCGGGGCCTCGCCGAGTCGCGGGCGATGACCCTGGAGGAGTTCGGGGCCTTCGCGCGGCGCAACCCCGAGGTCGACACCTCGATCGACGCCAAGGCGCTCGAGGTCGCCAAGGGCGGGAAGGTGCTCCTGGAAGGGCGGCTCACCGGCCCGATGCTCCAGCGCAACGGCGTGGCGGGGTTCCACGTCTGGCTGGACGCGCCGCTCAGGGTGCGGGCCGAGCGCATCGCGTCGCGGGACGGCCTCTCGTTCGCCTCGGCGGTGGCGGCTACGCAGGCCCGCGAGAAGGTCGAGTGGGACAGGTACTTCGAGATCTACGGTATCGACCTGCGCGAGACCGAGGCCTACGACCTCGTGGTCGACACGTCGGACAAGTCGCCCGAAGAGGTCGCAGGCGACGTCATTGCGGCCGTCAAGAAGAAGGGCAAGAAGTAGGCGGCCGCGCGGCCGGCGGGCGGGGGGGGGGCCACCGTGGGAGGCCGCATGATCGTCGTGGACGAATCGCCCACGGACCCGAGGTACGGGAAGGCGCCGGCCGACCGCACAGTGGGCGACCTGCGGGCTGCGTCGTTCGTCCTGGTGGACAAGCCCGCGGGCCCGACCTCGCACCAGGTGGCTGCCTGGGTCCGCGGCATCCTCGGGGCGGAGCGGGCCGGCCACGGGGGGACGCTCGACCCGCACGCGACGGGGCTCCTGCTCATCGCGGTCGGGGAGGGGACCCGTGCGCTCTCCGTCGTGGAGGGCGCGGACAAGCGCTACATCGCCCACTTCGAGATGCAGGGGCCCGTCGCCCCGGAAGCGTTCCACAAGTTGGCGGCGGAGTTCACCGGCCCCCTTCTCCAGGTGCCGCCCAAGAAGTCCGCCGTGCGCCGCGTGCGCCGCGTGCGCAAGGTCTATGCGTTGCGCGTGCTCGAGGCCGGCGAGCGCCGCGCGCTCGTCGACGTGAGCTGCGAGGCGGGCACCTACATCCGGACCCTGGCGAGCGACATGGGGCTCGTGCTCGGCGTGGGCGCGCACCTGCGCGACCTGCGCCGCACGGGGGTCGGGCCGTTCCGGCTAGATGACGCCCGGACGCTCACACAGCTGCGGGACGCCGTGGAGAACGCCCGGGAGTTCGGAGACGAACGCGAGCTCAAGTCGCTGCTGCGGCCCGTCGAGGACCTGCTGGGGGGGCACCGGCAGGTCGTTGTGAAGGACGGCGCTGTGGACGCGCTCTGCCACGGGGCCCCCCTGCTCGCCCCCGGCGTGGCGGCCGTCGACCCGGGCGTGGAGCGCGGCGACGAGGTCGCGCTCATGACGCTGAAGGGTGAGGCGGTGGCCGTCGCCCGCGCCCGGCTCCCTGCGGAGAAGATCGAGACCGCGTCGCGTGGGGTCCTGGCCGTGCCGACGCGCGTCCTCATGGCCCCGTCGACCTACCCCAAGATGTGGAGGAGCCGGCGGGGACCCGGCGCCTAGCGCGCTCCGGGCGGCCGCCGCGCGCGCCAGGGGTAGCGCCGAGGGGGAGATTCGAACTCCCGAGGGCTTGCGCCCACGAGCTTTCCAGGCTCGCGCCGTACCGCTGGGCCACCTCGGCGGTGGCCCCCCCGAACGGGGGGGACGACCCCGCGCGCTGGCCCGTCGCCGGGGCGCCGGGCCGGTCGCGCGTATCGGGGGCAGCATTAAAGGATTTGCCGACCCCCCGAGATTCCCGCCGGTAATTGTACGCGCCCCGAGCCTGCACGCTGATTTTATAGCCGCGCCCCCCTAATCGCGGCCGGGGTGCGCCCATGAACATGCGCTACGTCCTGGCATGGGCCGCCGCGCTCGTCGCTGCGATGCTCGGGGCCTCTTCGCTCCTCACCACGCTCATCCCTGAGGGGACGGTCGAGGCCACGGCCATCCTCGACTGGGGCGTGAACGCCCGCCCCGTTCCCGGGTCGTTCGTGGGGATCTCCGTTTCCGCCGCCAACCGCGGCTCGGGGGTCGTCGTGCCGCCCGAGCCCGGCCAGCCCGAGGGGGCCACCCATTCCAACGCCATCTCCGCCACGGCCGTGCTGCGCGCCAGCATCCTGCGCTTCCCGGACGACGTCAGCCAAACCTACCACTGGAACTCCGCGTTCGGCACCTCCACCGTGGACACCGACCGTTTCGCGTTCCTGACCGAGCTCGCGGGGGTGCCCGACATGATGCTGACCGTGAACATGGTGGAGGGCGCCACGGACGAGGCCACCAACTGGGTGGCGTACACCAACTCGCCCGCCGGGACCCAGTTCGGACAGCTGCGCGCCAACCGCGGGAACCCCGAGCCCTTCAACGTCCAGTACTGGCTCCTCGGCGAGGACATCGCCGACCGGCCCGACATCTTCCCCTCCGCCCTCGCGTACCTGGAGGCGGCGACAGCCAACGCGAGCGCGATGAAAGCCACCTCCCCCTCGATCTCCATCGGCCTTTGGATCGCCCCGGGCGACACCGAGGAGGAGCGGGCGTGGAACGACGCGCTCATGGACGGCCTGCGCGACCGCGACCCCGGGCAGGAGAACCCGCCGCGGGCGCGGCTCATCGACTTCCTCGCCGTCGCCGTAGAGGCCGAGGTACCCAACCGCCCCGTGACCGACGCGACGCTGTTCGCCAGCCTCTACGGGCACGCCGCCGACCGCGCGCGCGGGGTGCTCCAACAGGCGGAGCGCACGACCCAGCTCCTCGCGCACCCCCTCCCACTCGCCGTGTACCGCTATGAGCTCAAGTTCGCGGAGGAGGGCTGGAACCAGGACAAGGGGGACAGCATCGGGGCAACGGTGGCCATCACCGGCATGCTGAACGAGTTCATCCGCCACGACAGCCTCTTCACCGCCATCTACAAGGGGCTGAACGCCGACAGCTACTCGGCCGTCCTCAAGGTCCCCAGCCGGTACGACCTCCCCTTCGCCCGGCAGTTCGAACTCAACGCGGTCGGCGAGGTGCTCGCCTCCTTCGGGCAGTACCTCGCGGGCCAGTCCTTGCAGGGCGAGTACGCCGGCGTCGGGGCGACCCTCACGGAGGCCTCCCGCGCATTCTACCGCGCGCCCGCCCTCGGTCGGACGCCCGCCCAGGAGCGCGTGCCCCTCGTCACGGTCGGTGCGTGCGTCGACACGGCGTCCGACCAGATGGTCCTCTGGGTGGCTTCGCGCGCCCTCAACGACCGCGTGCTCCTCCACGTCCGCGTACAGGGGACCGGCAGCCTCTCGCTGGGGCGGGTGGACACCGACGGGAACGTGCGGGCCGTCATCCAGGAGGTCTCCGCATCCACGCTCTCTTCCGACCGCTACACCGGGTTCGAGACGGTCGTGGCCACGGGCCAGGAGGTCCCGCTCCCGGTCTCCTACCCGGAGCCGGGCGTGTTCGAGTTCACCATGACGCTGAAACCCCACTCGGTGAGCACGGTCGTGCTCGCGCTCGAGGGGTAGGGAGGGGCCGCACCGTGCCAGGGGAGGAGCACCCGGTCTTCGGGGACGTCCGGTACAATGCCGTGTTCTTCATGATCGGGGCCCTCTTCCTCACGGCCTCGTTCGCGCTCCTGCTCGGCACGGGCCTGTTGCCCATCGCAAGCGGCGGGCAGGTCTCGGGCTTCGCCTCCGAGTTCGCGCTCATGGTCACCGTCGCGGCAGCGCTGGGGGGCGTCGGGTTCATCGCCCTCGGACTCGGGGCCTACATCTTCTCGGTGAACTACGACCCCATCCGGCAGGAGGCGCTCCTCGTCTTCCTGTCGGGGGCGCCCTACGGGATCTACCTCATCTCGATCCACTTCGCGCAGATCCAGCTCGGCGGCGTCAACGACTTCTATGCCTACGCCGTCGCGCGCGACGCCTCCGGGGCGGCCACCGTCATTGTGGCGCTCCCCGAGACCTACGGGTCGCTCGCGCCCTACCGGGCGCTTGGCGCCTTTGCCTTCGCGGTCTTCTCGTTCGGACTAGCCCAGTTCCTCTCGAACATGAAGGTGGTCCGGGCGGTCGGCGGCCTCACCCTCCGGGCCGTACAAGTCGTCGGTCCCCTGGCGCTTGCCGCGGAGGTGCTGATGTACGCGGGCTGGACGGGCTTTGAGGGGGAACTCCCGGGGCTTGACTGGCTGAGCGTCCCCTTCGTCCTGTACTTCCTTGGGTTTGCGATCCACACCATGGTCGTCCCCGTCCTCGGGGTGGTTGTCGCCTTCCGCGCGGGGGTCATCTTCTGGGACGCCGCCAAGACCGTGCGCTACCTGTCGGACTTCCGGAAGAAAGCCGCCGCCGCAGCCGCCTCCCGCAAGCACCTAGAGAAGGACGACCGCCCATGGTGGGAGCGGATCTCCGAGGAGGGGGAAGAGGAGAAACAGTAGGGCGGCCGCCCGGCTAGGGGCCTCTAGCCGACCAGCACACGGAGCATCACGAATGCCCCCAAGGTCATGGCAAACGCGTGGATCATCCCCGACGAGAACTTGCCCGTGGAGATGACACCGGCCAGGATCCCGTCGCCGATCGCGTGGACGATGGCGGCGTAGAAGTAGACCTCCTTGATCGCAGGGATGAAGTCGGCCGATATGGTGGCCCCCTGCACGCCGCCCCCGGGCAGCCCGCCCGAGGTCTGCTGGAGCGCCGAGGCGGAGGCCGCGGTCTTCGCCATCTCCGCCAGGAAGGTCGCCTGGAGGATGAGCACGGTCACGAGGAAAACGCCGAACGCGATGTAGATGACCGAGGTGTAGGCCTGCATCGACGCGCGGCGCTCCCGCTGCATCAGGTGCGTCTCCTTCGTGTCCGTCGCGACGAGCTCGAGCACGTCCGCCACATTGCCGCCCGCTGTGGACGCCTTGATGATCAGCGCCGACGTGCGGTTGACGAGCGGTGTCTGCACGCGCTCGGAAAAGAGCGCGAGCGCCTCGGTCGCCGACACGCCCCACTGGATCTGGAAGGCCATCCGCTCGATCTCGGGCGTGAGCTTGCCGTACCGCCCCTTCGAGGCCGCAACGATCGACTTCGCAAGGGTCATGCCGAAGCGGCCGCCTTCCGCGACGTCCCGCAGGAAGTCGGGCAGGCGTTCCTCGATCTCCCGGATCCGCTTGTCCTCCACCGTGCGCGCGATGCCGACAGGTCCGAGGAAGGCCATGAGGCCGACGATCATCCAGTCGGGGCCCGTGAGCCAGAGGACTTGGAGGCCGCCGATCATCGTGAAGACGCCGAGGAGAGCGAAGACGACGGCGACCGCGGTCGCGGCATACGTGACGAGCTTGACGCCCGAGACCCCGGTGCCCTGGACCTGGGCCTCCACCTCCTCGACGAGCCGCTGGATCCGGGGGTCGGTCTCGTCCACCTGCGGGAGGCCCGCCTTCCCGGCGAGCGGGACTTCCTTCCGAGAGGCGAGCACGGCTAGACCTCCTCAACCATCGAGCTGATGAGTACGATGAACCCGATCTGCGACATCGGGATCATCACGAGCACGATGACGTAGAGCATGAGCAGGATGAACCCGCCTGAGGCGGAGTTCACCGTGGCCATGAGGGACATCATCACGATGAGGAACAACGGGGCCGCCACGACGACCGTGACGAACGTCTCGGCCAGCATGCCGAGCGTCTCCATGAGCGTCTTCTCCTGGATGCGGCGGTCCTTGTTGAACTGGTCCGTCTTCATGAGGAAGTAGGGCTTGAGCTGGCCGCCGGACGCCGAGGTCGTGATGACCCCCTGGAGGAAGTCCTGCCACTTGGGCGAGGGCGAACGCGTCGCCGCGTCCTTGAGCGCGGAGAGGACGTCCTTCCCCATCAGCTCGATGTCGCGCGTAATCCACTGCGCCTCACGCTGGATCTCACCGTAGATCGACTGGCGGGAGAGCTCCTTGAAGATCACGTCCACGTTCACGTTGGCAGACGACATGGCCGAGATGAACGACATCGCGTACGAGATACGCTTTTCGATGTTGCGCTTGCGTGCCTTGGCCTTGCGCCGCGGGGTGCCGCTCGTCATCCAGAAGACGACCCCGGGCAGCGCGAAGGGGATGATCGTGAGGATGATGAGGAGGCTAAGGGGCGCCCCCACGAGGGCGAAGAGGAGCCCCATGAGGAAGGCGACGATGATCCCGCCTACCGCGGCGATGCTGGTCGACAGGATGACGTAGGCCCAGTAGTCCTCCGGGCGGATCGCCATCCGAGCCTGCTCGAGCCCCGTCTCGAGCGCGGGGTTGCGGTAGTCGATGAACCTTCGGCCGAGGATGCGGCGGGCCGACCGCTGGAACGGCGAGAGCGACTCGCGGTAAGGCGCGGCCCCCTTCGCAAGCCGGATGAGGTGGGGCCCCGCGAGCTGGAACTCCGCCTCCTTCCGCTGGACGGCCGTGCGCAGCGCAGCGCCCTTCTGGACATCGAACGCCTTGAAACCGCTGCGGATCTCCGTCGAGTCGGACTTGTCGATGCTCACGCCGTAACCCCCCTCCCCGTCGCACTCGTGGGCCGCATGCCGCTACCCGTACAGCTCCTTGCGCACGTTCCCGATCGTCTCCTCGGGGTTCTTGTAGTACGCCGAGATGATCTTGGCCACATCGACATAGTTCCGGACATTCGTCTTGCGCATCCATTCGAGGATCTCCTCGCGCCGCTTGACCTCCTCCTTCATCTGGTCGGTGACGAGGCCCTGCATGTTCTGTATCTTCTCGTAGAGGAACGAGTGGCCGTTGAACACGAAGGTGTCGTCCGACTGGTTCCAGCGGAAAACGGTGTTCGTGATGAGCTCGTTGGTCTCCGGCTCGATACCGACGATCTCGATGATCCCCTTCACACGCCGGCTCATCCCCTTCCCCACACGGACCTGCCCCTGGAGGAGCACGATGTTCAGCGACGAGAGCAGGATGCGCGGGAGCTCGATCGGCGGGTTCTCCAGCCGGTGCACCATCGCCTTCACGGAGTCGGCGTGCATGGTGCCGTACACGGTGTGGCCGGTGGCCATCGCCTGGAAGAGCGTCTGCGCCTCCTTGCCGCGGACCTCACCGACCATCAGGTATTGCGGGCGCTGGCGCAGCGCCGCGCGCAGCAGCTCGAACATGTCGATCTCGCCGGCCGCCTTGCCGTCCGACCCGCGGGCGCCGAAGCCCGCGCGCGTGAGGCCGGCGATCCAGTTCTCGTGGGGGATGTTGATCTCGCGCGTGTCTTCGATCGAGATGATCTTGTGCTGGGGCGGGATGAAGAGCAGGAGAGCGTTCAGCGTCGTGGTCTTGCCCGAGGCCGTCCCGCCGCAGATCAGCATGGACTCGCCGTGCTCGATGGCGAGCCACAGGTAGGCCAGCATGCTCGTCTCCATCGTCCGGAAACGCAGCAGGTCTGGGGGCGTGAAGGGGTTGTCCCGGAAGCGCCGGATCGTGAACGACGACCCCCGCGTCGTCACCTCGCGGGCCAGGGTGGCCTGGAGGCGCGACCCGTCCGGGAGTGTTGCGTCGAGCAGCGGGTCGGCCACGGAGATGTGTTTGCCGGAGCGCTGGGCCATGTTGATGACGAACGAGTCGAGCTCGAGGTCGTCCTCGAACCGGAGCGAGGACTTGATCGACCCGTACTTCCGGTGGAAGATGTAAATCGGGATTCGCACGCCGTCGTTCGAAACGTCCTCAATCTGGGGGTCTTTCATCAGGGGGTCCAGCTTCCCGAACCCGATGAAGTCGCGGATGACGTAGTACGCGATGCGGTCGCGGCTCACGGGGACGAGCGACATCCCGCGCGATGTGAGCAGCGCGTCGATGGACTTGCGCAGGTACTCCTCCTTGTCCTTGTGCGTCGTCTCGTCGAACGTGTACTCGAGCGTCCGGATCAGCGTGTCCTTGACGAACTTGAGGGTCTTGACCTCCTCCTCCGTGAGCTGGGGCTCAATGAGCTCGTAGAGGTATTCGTGCATGACCTTGTTGTACTTGATCCGCACGTAGGAGTAGGGCTTCGTGATCGCGTTGATCTCGACCTCTTCGAAGTTGGGGTCCCGGAGTTTCGGGATGAGGGTCGGGGCACTGCGCTCCTGCACCTTGAGCTCGAGGTCCTCCGCGGACATCGACTTGGGGAGCATGATCCGGCGGTCCTGGTTCTTCATCGCCCACTGGATCAGGCTCGTGCGCATGTCCTCGAAGACCTTGGCCATCCCCCGCCGCTGGGCCTCCTCGATGGCGGCGAGCTCCTTCTGCTGGTCCCCGCTCAGTCCCTTCGCCTGCGTCAGCGACAGTGCCTTGTCCCCGCTTGCTGCCATGGTGTTTCCCCGTCCTTGTGCCTCATGCGACATCTAGCGTTGCCTGGAGTACGTTGTACGAAACCCAGACCTTCGTGACGTTGATGAACTGCACGCTCACCGTGTTGGTGGCCACGTCGTGCGTGATGGTGAATTCCGTGGGCGCCAGGCGGCTCCCGATGGTCTTGTTGAGGAAGCCCACCCACGAACCAGACGACTCGGAGCTGACGTTCAGCCAGAACGTCTGCGGCGTCGTGTAGAAGACCTCGGTCACGATGGGCGTGAACTGCAGCTGCGTCCGGACGCCGATCGTCCCGTCGCCCGAGAAGGTCGTGCCGTCGCCGGCCAGCGATAGGAGCGTGAGCCGCAGCTGCGTCGTGCCGGTCGCATTGTCGACCTGCAGGGCCGGGCCGCTCTTCATGAGTTGCCCGTCCGTCTGGTTGACGACCACCGCCCCGAACTCGTAGAGGTGCGACTGCTGCACGTACCGGGTGTTGGCGGTCGTGTACTTCAAGGCTCCGTAGGCCACGTGCGAAAACTGGCGGGACTCGTTCTCGAAGACCAGGCGGTTCGGGAAGAGCCCCGCCCCGTACGAGCCGAGGTTGATCGTCCCCGCGGAGCCGGGTGCGAAGATCGGGACGCCCGGCTGCCCTAGGGTGATCGGGTTGCCCACGCCCACCCCGGGGATGGCCATCAGCGCCTGCTGGTCGATCGTCTTCTTGAGCTCGGCGAACTGGGCGTCGATGACCGAGGCGTGGTCCGCCTCGCGCCCTTCGACCCACACCGGGATCCACCGGGTGGTGACCACCGTGAGGATCGTCAGGAGCACGAGGATGGCGAGGATAGTCCCGATGGCGGCGGACTGCGCGTTGTGGTCGTGGCGCAGGAAGGGAGCCCCCATTCGCCCCCCCCGCCGGCCCGTGGCAACGCCCCGGGCCCCCAAGGGCGGAGGCGCCGCATGAAACCATGGGCGAGCCGGGCATGGGCGAGCCGGGAGCGCCCGCGCGCCGCCGCCCCGCTGGATCGGCCGCCCGCGCGCCATGTCCCTTCCCCCCCCCTTTGCTGCGTCAAAGCGCGTAATCCCGAATGATGCCCCGGTCAGCATCGCCAAGGTCCAAGCCGTAGACCGGCTTCTCCAGGTTCTCGATGGTGCTGACACTCCAGCTCGTACCCTTCACGTGGCGGAACCAGAGGATGTACCCGTTCTCCGTCCCGACGACGTAGTCGTCCCAGAGGTCGCTGTCCACGTCCCCGGCCTCGATCGAGATCGGCTTCCCGTAGGAACCGACCGAAAGGTCTACGAGCTCCGTGCGCGAAAATGTGGCCGCGTTGGTCCACAGGTAGACCTTCTGGGTGTCCGTCCCGGCGATGACATCGAGGTGGCGGTCGTCGTTGAAGTGCCCCACGTCCACCGAGAGCACGACCGCCCCCGCCGCAAGCGTCCGCGCGGACCAGGACGGCGCATAGTAGATGTTCACGTTGTTCCCCACAGCGGCCACGATGTCGTTGTCGCCGTCGCCGTCCATGTCCGCCGCTGTCACCTCACGGACCTCGCTTCCCGCCGAGATGGTCTCGAAGTTCGGGACCGTGACGAACCGCCGGACGAAGATGTGGTCGATGCTCACCGTATCCAGGGTCGTCGCGTTGGCCGTCCGGTTCGAGTCCACGACGCGCAGCCAGATCTGTGTGCCCCCGACCGACGACGGGAGGATGGCGGTCTGGGCGATGTCGTCGTCCGCGGTCTTCTCCACCATGATCAGGTCGGCCCATGGGCCCGTGGACGAGCTGGACCACTGGAAGATGAAGTGGTCCGCCTCGGCGTTGGCGGTGTGGTGCGCCTCGACAAACAGCCGGTAGGCGTCCCCTCCGCCGCCGATGGTCGCGGTCTGCCACTTGTGCTCCAGGCGGCTCGTCGTCCCGGAGGCGCGCGTGACCTGCACGCTGAGGTAGTCGATGGCCACCTTGGTCTGCTTCGCGTCGGAGCTCGCGTCGTTGTTCGTGATGTCCGAGTCTTGGAGGACGATATAGAGCTCGCCCCCCGTGAACCCGGTGAGCGGGATGGTCCGGGTCGTTTCGCTGGTGGCGGTGATCGTCGCAAGGACGCTAGAGACCGAGCCGTTCCCCACCTTGTACCTGATCTCGATGGGCTCCGTCCCGTCGACCAGGAACGCGTCGATGACGAGGTTCGCGCTGTCACCCGCGCCAAGGGACGAGATGTCGCCAAAGGGGTACTGGTGCCCTGGCGAGGCACCGGCGCTGGAATTCCGCAGGAGCCACTTGTCGCCGGTCCCCGGCCCGTCGTAGAACCCCTCCGCAAGGATTTCGTACGGCGACCCGTCGTTGCTGAGCGTGTTCGCGTATGAGCCGGATTCAATGGTGCCGAACGCTGGCCTGAGGTCCGCAAGCGGCTCGTAGCTCTGCACGATCTGCCCCGTACCTAGGACTTCCCGGATGGTCTCGTACCCGTTGTTCGAAGAGATCGTGTTGAGGAACGTCCCGCCCACGGTCCCCTCCACGGCCGAATCGGCCCCCACGACGTAGTCGGCGGTCACGACCGTTCCGAAGCCTCCAAACCCGTCGTTGATGTAGATCCGGATGTTCCCGGACTTCGTGGCAATGATGAGGTCGTTCCGGCTGTCCCCCGTGACGTCGGCTACCTTGATGTCGAGGACCTCGGAGTTCAGGTCGGCTACGAGCCGCGGCGTGAACCGGCCGTCGTTGTCGTAGACCCAGATCTCGCCCCCGCTCGTCCCTGCCACCAACTCCCGGTCGGTGTCCGCGTCCAGCCGGCCCATCGCTACGGAAAGCACGGGCACGACGAGGTTGTCCACCTCATAGCGGTCCCATGCGAAGCCCTGGCCCCCGTCGTTGCGGTAGAGGAAGACCCGGCCCTTCTCGATCCCCATGAGCGCGTCGAGGTCGCCGTCCTCGTCCACGTCCCCGAATGCCACGTCGAAGAACTTCCCCCCTCCGAAGGGCGGTGTCTGCTGGGAGGGCAGCGACTCGTACCGCTCCACGACCGTCGGGCTCCACAGCTGGTCGTTGTGGTAGAAGAGCGCATACCACTTCTCCGCGAATACGGGGTGCCCGTACTCGTCGATCGCGTTGATGACGTCGAGCGCCCAATCGGGGCCCCGGATGACGATCTGCGTCGCGAGCGCGTACTCCTCGTCGACGTCGATGAGCTGGCGTATCTTGAAACCGTACGAGTTCTGCCCGAACACCCAGGGGTCGTTGTTGGGGTCGGTCAGGTCGATGTTGAAGGTGTACTGCGTGATGCTCGCGATCGACGCCGACGACACGGGCATCGTGCCCGGCCGCGCCCAAATCTGTATGCCGCCGATGTAGTCGGAGATCGTCACGTCCCCCCATAGGGCGGTCACATCGGTGCTCTTCACCGTGACCCGGACGTAGACTGTGTCGGTGAAGTGGAACAGGTTGGCCGGCGTGGTGTAAGCCGAGTCTTCGAAGAGCTCAAGCCGCGGGTAGTCTGGCAGGTTGCCGTCCTCGTCCGTCACGCGAATCTCATCGGCCGTCGCGAAGCGGTTCCGGGGCGGGTCGATATTCGTGGAACGGAGGACCATCTCGAGCGTGTACCGCCCGTACTCGAGGTCGGTTCCATTGTAACCGTACGCGGAGGAGTCCGTGCTAAACCGCGCCTCATAGACGAAGAACCCCCCGATGAACTCGTTGAACGTGAAGCCCTTGAAGCTCGAGGGTATCGTGGCCGTCGTCACGCCCCCGCCCCCATAGACGATGGGCACCACGGGGATGTCATTGGTGCCGTAGAGCATGAGGTCGTTCTGCAGGTCGAGGTTCTTGATGTACTGGCTCGCCACCAGCACGACGACCGTCTCGCCCTTGATGAAAGTCCGCGTCGCCGTGCCGTTGAACCGCTTCGTGTCCCACTCGGTAGCGTTGTAGATCTCGTACGCCTGGAACTCGCTCGAGAACAGCCACCCGAACGGCCCGGTTCCGGTGGAGGGCGGCGGCGTGGTCGTGTTGACCGGTTTCACCACGGTGACGGGCATGGTCGCGGTCGTGGTCTGGGACGCGAGGTCCGTGGCCGTGATGTTCACGATGTAGGTCTTGGCGGCAACGCAGGAGGTCGCGTTCAGCGCGGTCGGCGACTCGTAGACCCCGAACCCCTTGTGCACGAGCGTGTGTGGACCGAAGCTGCAGCCCAGCGGGCTCAGGTCGACGCGAACCCCGTCGGAGGGCAGGTCGTTGTCGTAGTCGACGGCGATGACCCGGACCTGGAACAACTTCTTGCCGTCGTTCGTGACGACCCCGTCGGGGATCACGGTGCCCGCCCCGATGAGGGGGAAGGTCCCGCCGGTCCCGACGCCCCGCTGCACGACCGCAAGCAGCACGAGCTGGTTCGTCGAGGTGTCGACCACGCTGACTTGGACGGTCGCGCCGGTAACGAGCGTCGGGCTGCCGATGTGCAGCTGCCACTTCTGGCCGGTGACCCAGTAGTTGTTCACGGGGGTCAGGCCGTCCGCGACTTGGAGCACGAACCGCGAGCTGTTCACCTGGATGATAATGAGCGTGCTGTCCATGTGGAGGGGGTTGCCGCCCGCGTGGGTTATGGCGATGTACCCGCTGTCGGGCCCCGTGCGCTCCAGCGCGGGGATGAGGTCGACATAGGTCTGGTCACCCGGCCCTTGGATGGAATTCACGAAGATAATGATCCCCGAGAAGACCGCGACGGTCATGAGCAGCAAGAGGACGCTACCCACCACTTCGGAGACGCCGCGGCGGTTGTCCCGCAGGAGGATCCCCCGCTGGCGGATACTCCGGGACAAATGGACAACCTCCCTTCCAGAATATGGCCCGAACGGGCTTCGCGGAGTATATGAAGTTACCCAAGCCAGTGCCGTGCCTGGTTTGCAATGGCCGAGTGGCGCCAGAATCCTGCGCCAGGCGCGCGTGGGTCGGGGGCATACGTTTAAGCGAGCCGTCTTGGCTCGCCGCCCCCATGCACCCGGCCGACCGCATCAGGGCGTCCGCCGGTCGGGCGCTGGCGGGCCGGACGGTCGTCCTGGCGGTGACCGGTTCCATCGCCGCCGTCGAGACGGTCACCCTTGCGCGGGAGCTCATCCGCCAGGGGGCCGACGTGGTGCCGGTGATGTCCCGGTCGGCCACGAGGATCCTTCACCCCCATGCCCTCGAGTTTGCGACCGGCCGCAAGCCCATCACGAGGCTTACGGGGCAGGTCGAGCACGTGCGCTACTGCGGGGAACCGCCGCGCGAGGCGGACGCGTTGCTGATCGCCCCTGCAACAGGCAACACGATCGCCAAGGTGGCGCTTGGGATCGACGACACGGTCGTGACGACCTTCGCGGCGGCGGCGCTGGGGTCCGGGATGCCGGTCGTGGTGGCGCCCGCCATGCACGAGGCCATGGCCAGGAACCCCGCCCTTGCCGACCGGGTCGCGGAGCTGAAGGCGCGGGGGGTCCTGTGGGTGGAGCCCGTGGCGGAGGAGGGGAAGGCGAAGCTCGCGCCAGCGGGCGACATCCTCGCCGCGCTGGAGCGCGCGATGGGCCCGGGCGACCTTCGCGGTCGGAAGGTGCTCGTCATTGCGGGTTCGACGGCCGAGCCGCTGGACGCCGTGCGGTTGCTGACAAACCGCTCTTCGGGCAGGACGGGAGCGGAGATTGTGGCGGCCTTCCATTCCCGGGGCGCGGAGGTGACGTTGGTGGCCAGCGAGTCCATGGCGGAATCCTTCCGCACGCCGGCCGCGAGGGCCGGCAGCTTTACGACGGTGGATTCGCTCCTCGCGAGGCTTGCTGACCTAGGAGACCTCAACGCCTTCGCGGCGGTGGTCAACTGCGCCGCCATCTCGGATTACACGACCACCCCGCGCGACGGCAAGATCGCCTCCGGCCTGGAGCCGCTCGAGATCGAGTTGCGGCCCGCCCCCCGCGTGAACGCGGCCATCCGGGAGCGTTTCTCGGGCGTGCTGGTGGGCTTCAAGCTCGAGGCCGGCGTGGACGACGCCACGCTCGTGGCCCGGGCGCGCAAGCGCCTCGCGGACGGGCGCTTGGATGTGGTCGTGGCCAACCGCCTCGAAGAGGTGAAGGCCGGCACGACCCGGTGGCACATCGTCGGCGCCACGGGCGAGCCGCTGGTCGTGGCGGGCGGAAAGGAAGAGGCCGCCCGGGCGCTGGCCGCGGCCTTGGCGGAGCGGCTCCAGCGGGGGTAGCCCGGCCCCACCGGGGGGGTGGAAACCGATCGAGGCCACCGCATTCGCACCGGGCCATGTGACCTGCTTCTTCTCGGTGCACGAAGGCCCGTCGATCGACGCGGGCAGACGCGGCAGCCGGGGTGCCGGGTTCTGCACCGAGAGTGGCGTGCGCTCGCGCGTGGTGACCGAAGGGCCGCGGCGCCGCCCGAGCGGCGGGGACCCGGCCCCGTTCGAGGTGATCGTGCGGGACCGCGGCGTGCCCGTGCTGGACCCGCGCACGACGCGCGGCGCCCTCCACGAGCTCCTCCGGCGGGCGCCCCGCGACGCCCCCGTGGCGGCGCGTGTCACCGTCGACAACGACTACACGCTCCCCCTCGGCGCCGGGTTTGGCGTGTCGGGCGCATGCGCGCTCGCGGCCACACTCGCAGCCAACGAGGCATTGGAGCTGCGCTTGCCGTTCGCGGACTGCGTTGCGGCCGCCCACGTGGGGGAGGTCGAGGCGCGGAGCGGACTCGGGGACGTTGTCGCCCAGGCCGCGGGCGGGTTCGAGGCGCGGCTCCGCGAGGGAGCGCCGCCCCACGGGCTGCTGCGCGCCTTCTCGGCGGACGCCGAGAGCCTCCTGCTCGTTTCCTTCGGGCCGGTCCACACCATCGACTTCCTCGCCCGCCGCGACCGCGTCACGGCGGTGAATGCGGAGGGCGAACGGTGCCTCGCCCTCCTCCTCGCGTCGCCTTCGCTCCCGGCCGCCTTCCGCCTCGGGCGGGGGTTTGCCGCCGCCGTTGGGTTAGTGTCCGACCGGGCCCAGGCGCTCCTCGACGCCGCCGCCACTGCGCGCGTCGAGGCTACCGTGGCCCTGCTCGGCGACAGCCTGGTGTTCCTCGATCCGCCGCCCCGCCTGGCAGCCGCCGCCGCCGGCGCCGGCGCGCCGTTCGTCGAGCGGACGCGCCTTTCCCAGTCGGGCGCCGCGCTTGCGCCCCCCGGCTCGCCCCCGATGGATTGAGAGTAAGGTTATATTGGGGCCGCCTTTTCCCACGCCCACGGTGTCCGCCTGATTCGTGTCACCATCGTCTGCGCCGAACCCTGCGAAGGGTGGCCCTGCTTCGACTGTGAGATGGTCGTCGAGGCGATTTCGGTCGCGCAGGGCGGCGCAAACGCCGACGCGCCGTTCCACATCGAGCACAAGTCGGTCCAAGAGGCCAACGGGCTATGGGCCCGGGGGGAATTCACCGACCTCGACGCGCCCTACCTCATGCTGGACGACGAGGTGCGCTTGAGCGGGCGGGAGTGGCGGACCGCGTCGCTCGACCATGTGGCGCAACTGCTGTCGGGCGCCTACATGCGAAGGTGACCGGCGGGCCTGCCCGAGGCGGCCACTCCCCATAAGTGTGCGTGTTCACCGCGAGCGCGAGGCCGACCGACAAAGGCTATATACGCCAATCAAATCGGCCCCCCGTGTCCCAAAAGCAGGCGCGGCTCACTTCGCGGGACAGGCAACTTATCGCCTACCTCGAGCACCAGTTTCCCGTGGTGCCGCGCCCGTTCGAGCTCATCGCGGAGCAGTTCGACATGGACGAGCCCACCCTGCTGCAGTGGATCACGGACCTCGTCGCCGACGGGCACCTCCAGAATTTCCGGCCGTCGCTAGAGATCGAAGTGCCTGAGGACTAGCGGGGCACGCACAAGGTAGATAACTCGCGACCCGCGCTCCCGCGGGGATGGGGGCCAGACGCTCGCCGCGGAAGCCGAACGCCGCCCGGCGGCTGCGCGCCGGGCCGCGTGCCCGGGACATCCGGTGGGTCGTCCGCACGCTCTATGGCGCGTACGGCGAGACGATGCTCACGCGGCGCAGCCCGTTCCACGTGCTCATCGCGACGGTCCTCTCCCACCGGACGAAGGACGAGGTGACTCACGTGGCTTCCAAGCGCCTCTTCCGAGCCTTCCCAACACCCGCTGCGCTAGCGAGCGCCGACCCCGCCGAAGTGGCCCGCCTCATCAAGCCGGTGGGTTTCTACAACCGGAAAGCGAAGGCGGTGGTCGCCGTCGCCCGCGGCCTCGAGGCGCGGTTCGGCGGGGAGGTCCCCGCCGATGTGGACGCGATGGTGACACTCCCGTCGGTGGGCCGCAAGACCGCCAACGTGGTGATGGTCAACGGATTCCGGATCCCCGCGGTCGCAGTCGACACCCACGTCCACCGCATATCGAACCGCATGGGGTGGGTGCGAACGCGGACGCCGGAGGAGACCGAGGCCGCGCTCCGCCGCGTGGCGCCGCGCGACACGTGGCTGCAGATCAACGACGCGCTCGTCAACCACGGGCGCGAGGTGTGCAAACCCATCGGCCCGCGGTGCTCCGCGTGCCCGGTGCTGAGCCGGTGCGCGCGCGTCGGGGTCCGCCCCGGGAGGGGTTTTGAACCCGCGCGGGGACCGCGGGCGCTGGCGCCGAAGCGCAGGGGGCGCGCCTGATGCCCACCGTGCGCATGCCGGCGGCGCTGCTCCGGTGGGAGTCGCCGGTCAACGTCGAGATCCTCGACTCCGCAGGCGCCGTGAGGGCCGCGCTCGAGGAGCTAGGAGCCCCCTTCGAGCGCAAGAAGAGCACGCGGCTGTACTCGAAGTTCTCCATCGCCATGATGGTCCCCCGCGGCGCCTACGTGTTCCAGTTCACGTTGAAGGGAGAGACGAAGGTGGTCATCGAGACATGGCAGACGCAGCAGAGCTCGAGCACCGAGATCACGTGGCTGCGGGTTGAGGACTTCCGGGCGGACGAGGAGGACTTTGTTCGCCGGTTCCTGCACCTCTACCGCAGCGCGGTCGGAAAGGACCCCTGGTTCTTCTCGTTCCGCGAGCGGTCGAGAGCCGGCGCGATCCTGCCGGAGTTCCGCCGCGCCCGGAAGGCGTGGGAATCCTTCGGCTTCGAGACCGGCGGGGCCTTCGGCAGGCGCCCGAAGGAACGGTGACCGGCGGCGCCGCGTGGCGGCGGTCAGTAGGGGCTCTGGCCGAAGAGGATCATGTACACGAGGCTGCTCACGAACATGACCGCGATGAGGATCGCGACGGAGGTGTACAGGGCACGCTTCAGGGTCGACTTCCTCACCCGCACCGAGCCGATCTGGTAGTAGCTCTTCTCGAAGGACATGGCCGACCTCCCGTTGCTACGCGAGGTATATGAGCGTAATGACCACGCCCACGAGCGCCTCGCCGATGATCAGGCCCGCCGCTATCATGAACGTGTCGAGCACCTTCAGGATATACTGCTTCTCGCTCCAATCCTCCGCCTTGGCGCGGGGCTCCAGGAAGCGGATCTCGTACCAGTCGCGGAGCACGCCGCCAAGGAGGGTGGGCGTGGTGATCACGAGGGGGAAGTACATCCCGAGCCCGAACGCCGTCCCCATCCCCGTCAGGAACTCCGCGAAGAGCCCGATCACGAACCCGAACCCGATGTACTGGACGAGGTTGGCCGTCGCGGGGCCGCCGAGCACGGTCGATGTGAAACCCGCAAACGCGTTGGCCTGGGGGGCCAAGAACTCCACATCCCCGGAGATCATCAGGAGCGAGAAGATGGTGGCCGCGACGGCGGCCACGGGCGCGCCGGGTACGATCCCCGTGAGCGTAGAGCGCATGAGGTGGTACGGGCGGTTGCCCACATAGATGCCCGCCTTGTAGTCGAGGATGATGGTCCCGCTCATCGTAATCGCGCAGCCGAACACGGTGGCGCCAAGCAGCGAGAACAAGGCGATCTCCTCGGGGGGCCGGCCGACGGCGAAGAGGATGCCGACGAACAGGAGCAGGAAGAGGAAGGTCGTCCCGGAGACCGGCTCCTGGCCCGTCTCGCCCATCACCTTCACGGCGATCGCCCCCAGCGCAAAGGTCGTGGCGAAAAGGAGCAGGCCGAGGATGACCGAAGGCACGGGCGAGAAGCCCGCGGCCATGAAGATGATGGGGATCGCCACGACGATGAGGACGATCATCACGCCGATGTGGGAGAGCGGCCACTCGTACCAGCCCTTCCCCTCCACGAAGTCCGTGCGTGTCCCCCCCCGGATAGCCTGCGTCACGTCGCGGATGGCCGGCACGAAGACCGGGTACATCTTGAGGAGCGCGTACAGGCCGCCGCCGAGGATTGCGCCGATGGCGACGAACCTCCCGATCCTCGAGAATGCCCATGCGGAAGCGGGGTCCCCCACAAACGTTTCCGCCTGGTCGACGGGGAAGAAGCCTCCGACCGACGCATCGAAGACGGGCGTGTGGTTCGCGACCGCCATGGGCACGATCACGAACCATGTCAGGAAGGAACCCATGGACACGAGCATGGCGACCCGGAAGCGCATGAACCACCCGATCCCGACGAGGAGCGTCCCCAACCCGAACTCGGGGGAGGTGTAGTGCTGCATGCTCGGCGGCGCGTGGAAGCCGCCCGCGCTGTAGACGTCCCCGAGGCCCACGGCGTCGGCCACCATGTCGAAGGGCGAGTGCTCCCCCCCTTCGCCGAAGAACTCCGCGTCCTTGAGGAACGTGAAGCCGGCGGCCGCCGCCGTCGTGCCGAACACGAGGACGATCAGGCGCCTCGCGTTGAAGGCCGTCCCCCTGTGCACCTCGTTCGCGATGTCCATGAGCTGCACAGAGACCTCGAAGCTCGGCGTCGGGAGCGGGTCGTCGATGAGCCAGATCCGCCGGAAGAGGATGAAGTAGACCGTGCCGAGGAACCCGGCGACCATCGTGGCGAGCACGAGGGGTCCGAGCGGGGGAACCTGCGTGATCCAGTAGGTGGGCGCCCCCGTCGCGTCCAGCCCCCGGATGTACTCGGAGCCGGGGTACTCCGTGAGTAGCCAGATGGCGGGGTAGGTGAAGATGAAACCCGTCCCGATGGAGGTCGCCGCCGTCGCGGCCCCCGAGGCGTTGTTGTTGAGGGTCGGCTTCCACTTGAGGGCGAGGCCGATGGCGTACACGACGTAGGCGCCGCCCGCGACGGCGATCCCGACCTTGAGCCCCACGTACTCGGTGATGAAGGCGAAGATCGTGCCGACGAGCACGCCGAGCCCGATGGCTTTCCAGTCCCACGGGCAGTTGTCGAAGCTCTCGCGCCGGTTGCGCTCCTCGAGGAACTCCTCCAGGACGCCGGTGTTGAAGTTGGCGTAGAGCTCCGGCGAGTACCAGTCGAGGCTTCCCGACTCGATGGCGCGCAGCCCCTCCGGGGTGACCGGGCGCCGGTAGGTGGATTGGCGAACGGCCATGCGGAGGAACCGTCCAGCAGCCCCAGGAGGACGCGGCGGGATCGGGCGCGCTTCTAATAAAGCATTTCAGGCTCGCAGGCCCCTTGCGCTCGGGCGCCCGCGCCCGCAAAGGCCAAAGGGCGGCGCGCCCCGTGGTGCGGCCGTGGGAGGGCTGCCGGCCGGACGGGGGCCCCTTGCGGGGGCGACCCTCTACATGGTGGAGGTGCGGGCCGCCGACTGGCAGCGGCTGTGCGCATTCTACGGGGACACCCTCGGCCTCCCGAGGCGCATGCGGGACGCGGACCGCCTCTTTGCCATGTACGGCTCAAGGGAACCCTATGTGGCGGTGGTCGGCCGGGGGGCGGCCGACAGCGGCAGGAGCCGGGTGGTCATGGACTTCGTGGTGGACGACCTCGACGCCGTGCTCCGGGAGCTTGAGGCGCGCGGCGTGTTGCCGGCCTCCGGCCCGACGAGCTCGCCCGAGGGGTACCGGCTCGCGCGGATCGCCGACCCGGAGGGCAACGAGATCCACCTGTTCGAGTGGCACCCCGCGCGGGCGTGACCGCGACCACGTGGACCTCCTCGAAGTCGAACCGGTCGCTCGCCACGACCCGGGCCGACCACCCGGCGGGCACGGCCGCTTGGAAGGCATCCCAGGGCGAAAGGGTGGAGACCACGACGAGCCCGCGGCCCCCCGGGGCTAGCGCGCCCGGCAGGCCGCGCAGGAACCGACGTACCACATCCAGCCCGTCCAGGCCTCCGTCAAGCGCCAGGTCGAGCGGCCCCTCGACGTGGTCGCCCGGGCCGGTGGGCAGGTACGGTGGGTTGAAGATGACCACATCGAAGCGGCCCCGCACCGGCTCGAGCAGGTCGGCCACGAGGAATCGGATCTGCAGGCCCTCGCGCGTGGCGGCCGCCCGGGCGTGGGCGACCGCCTGCGGGCTGATGTCGGTCGCCGTGACGTGCGCCCCGGCACGCGCGAGGTGGAGCGCGACGGCTCCCGATCCCGTGCCGATCTCGAGGACGCGCTCCCCCGCCCGAACGCGGGTGGCGCCGGCGAGCAGCCATGTGTCCGCGGCGGGCTCGTAGATGTCCCGCCCGAGCGGGCTTGGACTCACGGCTCGCCTGCGCGCAGACACATCCGCCGTTCGGGCGACGACGAAATCAAGCTTTGGAGCCCGTAGCCGGACGCACGCCGCAAGCGGACCTGCGTGATTCCCAGGTACGGTTACGTTCAAATCCAAGTCCTCGTATGAGCGCCGGGTCAAGGGGATGAAAACGACCCTCGTCCTTGAGGACGGGACGGCCGTTGCGGGCGCGGGTTTCGGCGCTGGCAAGCCCGCTTTCGGGGAGCTGGTGTTCAACACCGGGATGAGCGGGTACCAGGAATCGCTCACCGACCCGTCCTACCGAGGGCAGGTCCTGATGATGACCTACCCGCTGATTGGCAACTATGGCCTCAACGCAGTGGACTACGAGTCGCCGCGCCCCCACGTCCGCGGGTACGTCGTGCGCGAGGCCTGCGACCTCCCCGTGCACCGGGGCAGCAAGGAGACGGTCGGCGCCTTCCTCTCCCGGTTCGGCGTACCGGGAGTCGCGGAGGTCGACACGCGCATGCTGACGACCCGGATCCGAGAGCGGGGGACGCTGAAATGCGCGATCGTCCCGGACGATGGTGGCGACGTCCAATCGTGGGCCGCCCGGGTCCGCGAGGCCCCGCCGCCCGACCGCGACAACCTCGTCGCGGAGGTGTCGCCCAACGAGCCGGTGGAGGCCGGCGGCAGCGGGCCGACCATCGCGCTCATCGACACGGGCGCGAAGGAGAACATCGTGCGGAACCTCACGCGCCTCGGCCGCGTGGTGCGCCTGCCGTACGACGCGACCGCCTCCGAGGTGGAGGAGCTCCGGCCGGCCGGCGTGTTCATCTCCAACGGGCCGGGCGACCCGGCGCACCCCGACATCCTGCGCAGGACGATCCCCACCCTGCGCGACGCCCTAGAGAAGTACCCGACCATGGGAATCTGCCTCGGCCACCAGCTCGTCGCGCTGGCGGTCGGCGCGCGCACCTTCAAACTGAAGTTCGGCCACCGCGGGGCCAACCAGCCCGTCCGCTTCCACGACACGGGCCGCGTCTACATCACGTCGCAGAACCACGGGTACGCCGTCGACCCGGCGACCGTCCCCGACGGCGTGCGGGTGTCGCAGACCAATGCGAACGACGGCACGGTCGAGGGCCTGGAGGCCGACGACGCACGCTTCTGGACCGTCCAGTACCACCCCGAGGCGTCGCCTGGCCCCTGGGACACGGGCTTCCTCTTCGGGCGGTTCCGACGGATGGTCGAGGGGAAGGCCACGCCGGGAGGGACCTGAAGTGGCCCGCGACGAGACCGTCCGCAAGGTGATGGTCATCGGGTCGGGGCCGATCGTCATCGGCCAGGCCGCGGAGTTCGACTTCTCCGGCAGCCAGGCGTGCCGTGCCATGCGCGAGGAAGGCATCCGCACGGTGCTCGTGAACTCCAACCCGGCGACGATCCAGACGGACCCCGACTCGGCCGACCGCGTGTACATCGAGCCGCTCACCGCCGACTTCGTCGAGCGCGTCCTGGAGCGCGAGCGGCCGGACGGGATCCTCTCGGGGATGGGCGGGCAGACCGCGCTCAACCTCTGCGCGGAGCTCGCGGAGCGCGGCTCGCTCGACCGCTACGGCGTGCGGCTGCTCGGCACGCAACTGAGCGCCATCGCGGCGTCCGAGGACCGCGCCCTATTCGCCGACGCGATGCGGGCCATCGACGAGCCGATCCCCCGCTCGGCGACCGCGTCTTCGGTGGCCGAGGCGCGCCGCATCGTCGACGGGGTTATCGGCGGGTACCCGGCGCTCATCCGCCCGTCGTTCACCCTGGGCGGGACGGGCGGGGGGATCGCGCGCAGCGCCGCGGAGCTCGAGGACATCGCCGGGCGGGGGCTCGTGTACTCCCGCATCCACACCGTGCTCGTCGAGGAATCCGTCCTCGGGTGGCAGGAGTTCGAATACGAGGTCATGCGCGACGGGGCCGACAACGCGATCACCGTCTGCAACATGGAGAACCTCGACCCGATGGGGATCCACACCGGCGAATCGATCGTGATCGCGCCCGCCCAGACGCTCTCGGACCACGACCACCAGCGCCTGCGGACGGCCGCCCTCAAGGTGATCCGCCACCTGGAGATCGAGGGCGGGTGCAATATCCAGTTCGCGTTCAACCAGGCGACCGGCGAGTACCGTGTGATCGAGGTCAACCCGCGCGTGTCACGGTCGTCCGCCCTCGCGTCGAAGGTGACCGCGTACCCGATCGCCCGCGTCGCGGCGAAAATCGCGGTCGGTCTGCGCCTGGACGAGATCCCCAACCGCGTCACCGGGAAGACCCCCGCCTCGTTCGAGCCGACGCTCGACTACTGCGTGGTCAAGGTGCCCCGGTGGCCGTTCGACAAGTTCCGGACCGCGGACCCCCACATCGGCACGCAGATGAAGTCCACGGGGGAGGTGATGGCGATCGGCCGGACGGTCGAGGAGGCACTCCTCAAGGCAGTCGTCTCGCTCGACATCGACCTGAAGTGGCTCGAGCCCCTCGGGTGGGACGGGATCCGGCTGATCGAGGAGCTCGTCGCCCCCACCGACAAGCGCCTGTGGGCCATCGCCGACGCCCTGCGGCGCGGCATGGAGCCCGCAGCCGTCGCGGACCTCACAAAGTGGAACCCGTTCTTCGTCGACAAGGTCCGCCGCATCGTGGAGATGGAGGCTGCGTTGCGCGCCGCCTACGAGCGCGACAGGGCACTGCCCGCGGACCTGCTGCGGCGCGCCAAGCGCATGGGGTTCTCGAACCTGACGATCGCCAAGGTCGTGGGCGTCAAGCCCCTCGCTGTGGAGGAGTGGCTGGTCGCGCACGGCATCGCCCCGACCTTCAAGATGGTCGACACCTGCGCGGCGGAGTTCAAGGCCGAGACGCCGTACTTCTACTCGACCTACGAGCAGGAGGACGAGGCCACCCCCTCCGAGCGCCGCAAGATCTTGATCTTGGGCTCGGGGCCGATCCGGATCGGGCAGGGGATCGAATTCGACTACTCCTGCGTCCACGCGGTCCTCGCGTGCCGGGAGGCCGGCTGCGACGCGCTGATGATCAACAACAACCCCGAGACGGTCTCCACGGACTACGACGTGTCGACCCGCCTGTACTTCGAGCCCCTCACCCTCGAGCACGTGATGAACGTGGTGGAGCGCGAGCGCCCGGACGGCGTGATCGTCCAGTTCGGGGGCCAGACGAGCGTGAACATCGCGGTGCCCCTGCAGAAGGCGCTCGCGCGGCGCCCGCACCTGAAGACCCGCGTGCTCGGCACGACGCCCGACTCCATCGACCTCGCGGAGGACCGGAAGCGCTTCGGGCGCCTGATGGACGACCTCCACATTGCCCAGCCCGCGGGGGGCACGGGGTTCTCCTACGTGGAGGTCAAGGACCTCGCGTCGCGCATCGGGTACCCCGTCCTCGTCCGCCCCTCCTACGTGCTGGGCGGGAAGGCGATGGAGATCGTCCACACCCCGGACGAGCTCGAGGTCTACATCGCCCACGCGGCGAAGGTCTCGAGCGAGCACCCGATCCTCGTGGACAAGTTCCTGCAGGACGCGGTCGAGGTCGACGTCGACGCGGTGAGCGACGGCAAGGACGTCTTCATCGGGGCCATCATGGAGCAACTCGAGGAGGCGGGCGTGCACTCCGGGGATTCGGCCTGCGTCATTCCCCCACAGACGCTCTCCCCCCAGACGGTGCGCACGATCGAGGACTACACCGCCCGGATCGCGCGCGCGCTCCAGGTCGTCGGCTGCGTCAACATCCAGATGGCCGTAAAGGACGGCACCGTGTACGTGATCGAAGCCAACCCGCGCGCGTCTCGGACTGTCCCCTACGTGTCCAAGGCCATCGGGATCCAGCTGGCGAAGGTCGCGACGCGCGTGATGCTCGGGGAGCCGCTGAAGGGGTTCGACCTCACGCGCAAGGGGGACGGGGCCGTCTCCGTGAAGATCCCCGTCTGGCCGTTCCAGAAACTGCCCGGCGTTGACGCGATCCTCGGCCCCGAGATGAAGTCCACGGGCGAGTCGATGGGTTGGGACCGGTCCTTTGGGATCGCCTACTACAAGGGGATGGTGGCGGCGGGCGCGCGCCTGCCGCTCGAAGGGACCGTCTACCTGACCGTCCGGGACGCCGACAAGCCGCGGCTCGTGGAGGTCGCCCACACGCTGACGAGGGCCGGCCTCTCGCTCTGCGCGACGAAGGGGACGGCCACCTACCTTAGGGAGCGGGGACTCGAGGTGGAGACCGTCTTCCGCGTGTCCGAACGGCAGCGGCCAGACGCCCTCGACTACATGCGGCGGGGGGTCATCCGGCTCATCATCAACACGCCGACGGAGGGGTCGGGGGCCAAGCGGGACGGGGCGGCGATGCGCCGGCTGGCGGTCGACCTCGGAATTCCATTCATCACGATGATCAGCGCCGCGCGCGCGGCGGCCGCGGCGATCGAGGCCGCCCGGTCGGCCAAGCTCGAGGTCCGCTCGTCCGAGGAGTACCTCGAGCAAGCGGCGAAGCCAGCGGCACGCGGCGGGTGACCCAACCCGAGCGGGGCGGCCCGGGGCTCAACCCGGTGGGGCGTTGCGCCCGGCTGCCCCCACACGGCGGGGATCGCGTGATGGAGCGAGGGTTTCGTGATGGTATCCGCGTGGGCTTGAAACGCCCATAACACGTTCGTTGAGCCGGGATGTCCAGGGGAGGGCGGCGGGTCACGTCCCCGATCGTTGCCCGCGCCTCGGCGGCGGCGCCTCCTGCACGCGGCCGCCGCAAGGGCGGCCGGTTTAAAGCGCGCTCGCACCATCCAGCCGCCCGTGGCACCAGCACGGCCGAACGGGGGAACCCGAAAGCGGCGAGCGCGCCATCCGGCTGCCCCGGTCGACGCCATGTTTGGAGCACGTTCGATAGCGGTCGTCGGGGCCTCCCGGGACCCACGGTCCATCGGTTACACCATCGTCCGGAACCTCGTCCGGGACAAGTTCAAAGGCACGGTGTACCCCGTGAACCCGAAGGCCGACCACATCCTCTCGATCCGCGCCTACCCCTCCGTGACGGCCATCCCCGGCCCCGTGGACTTGGTCGTCGTGTGCGTGCCCGCAGCCACGGTTCCCCGCGTGATGGAGGAGAGCGGCCGAAAGGGCGTCCGCGCCGCGATTGTCATCAGCGCGGGGTTCCGCGAAGTCGGAGACGCGGGCCGCGCCCTCGAGGAACAGGTCCACGACATCTCACGGCGGTACGGGATCCGCGTGGTGGGGCCCAACTGCATGGGTTGTGTGACGACCGACCCCGCTGTCTCCATGAACGCTTCCTTCGCGTTGGAGATGCCGCGGCGCGGGGGGGTCGCGCTCATGTCCCAGTCGGGGGCGCTTGCGGCGGCGATCATGGAGTACGCCAAGGAGCAGAACATCGGCATCTCCAAGTTCGTGTCCATGGGGAACATCATCAACGTGGACACGGAGAACCTGCTCGAGTACTTTGGCAGGGACGCGTCCACCTCGATCATCCTCATGTACCTCGAGACGTTCGGCGACGCGGCCCGCTTCGCGCGCGTGTCCCGGCCCCTCTCGAAGCGGAAAGTGATCATGGCCGTCAAGGGCGGGCGGACCGACGCGGGTGCGCGCGCCGCGCGCTCGCACACGGGGGCGCTGGCGGCCTCCGACGCGGCGGTGCAGGGCGTCTTCGAGCAGTGCGGGGTCCTGCGCGCGAACACGCTCGAGGAGCTCTTCGACTGGACGCAAGCCATCTCGGTGGCGCCGCTCCCCGTCGGCCGGCGTGTGGCCATCGTGACGAACGCTGGCGGGCCGGCCATCATGGCCACCGACACGTTGCCCGCGGCCGGCCTCGAGCTCGCGAGACTCTCGGCCCCCACCCTGGCTCGCCTGCGCAAGGCGCTGCCCTCCGAGGCGGGCCTCGGAAACCCCGTGGACATGATCGCGTCGGCCGACGCCGGCCGCTACCGGGGCGTCCTCAAGACCGTGCTCGCTGACCCCGGGGTCGACGGGGCCATCGTGATCTGCGTGCCCCCCGTGATCATCGACGTCGAGAGCACGGCCGAGGCCATCTCGCAGGTGGCTACCGGGGCTGGCAAGCCCGTCCTCGGCGTCTTTATGGGGGCGGACTACGCGTCCCGCGGGCGGACCGTCCTGGAGCGCCACAAGATCCCGTCCTTCCTCTTTCCGGAGTCGGCCGTGCACGCCCTCGGGGCCATGGCGGAGTGCGCGCGCATCCGCTCCCGGCCCATCGGGCGGACGAAACGGTTCGCCGTGGACAAGGCGAAGGCCTCCCGCGTATTCGAGCGCGCGCGGCGCGAAGGGCGTGACGCGCTCAAGGACCTCGAGTGCGTCGAGGTGTTCAGCAGCTACGGGGTCCCCATGCCCCGCACGGAACTGGCCCGCACCGCCGACGAGGCGACCTTGAAGGCCCGCGAGATCGGGTTCCCCATCGTCCTCAAGGTATCGAGCCCGCGGTTGCCGCACAAGACGGAGGTGGGGGGTGTCCTCCTGGACCTGCGCACGGAATCCGAGGTGTTCCATGCGTTCCACAAGCTCGAGGCGATCGCGCGGCAGCACGGGTTTGCCGACGCGCTCGACGGCGTGATCGTCCAGGAGATGGTGGAGGGCGGGCAGGAGGTCATCCTAGGCGCCACACGAGACCCCCAGTTCGGGCACCTCGTGATGTTCGGGTTGGGCGGCATCTTCGCCGAGCACGTGAAGGACGTCGCGTTCCGGATCGCGCCGCTCACGACGGTGGACGCCGAGGAGCTCGTCCAGGGGATCCGCGCGTACCCCATCCTCGAAGGGGTCCGCGGCCAGCCGCCCTCGGATGTCGGGTACCTCGAGGAGATGGCGCTGCGTGTGTCCCAGCTCGTAGCGGATTTCCCGCACATCGCCTCGCTCGACCTCAACCCGGTCCGCGTGTTCGCGCGCGGGAGCGGCGGCCTCGCCGTCGATTCGCGGATCTTCCTCGTCCAGGCGGGCACGGTGCCCCGCGCCAGCGGCCGCCGGAAATCCCAAAGTTAATATCGCCTGATCTGGGATGCCAGCGAAGTCCAATGATGGCCTTCTCTGTCCAGGGATTGCAGCGGAAAGTGCAGACGATCGGGGCCGCGGGCATCATCGTGGCCGCCGCGCTCAGCCTCGTTGCGGTGGGGCCTGTCCTCGGGGGTGGCCCGCCCGCGACCCAAGTTGGCCTCTACAACGTCACGTTCCCCATAAGCAATGGCACGGCACAAGGGTCGAGCGGCAGCGCCGGGTTCTTCAGCATGGCGGAGGCCGCCGTCACCATCGACCAAGCGAACCTGACCATGGTCATCATGCACATCTCGTACGTGGACAACTCCTTGTCGCCGCTCTTCAACCCCGCCGTGACGGCGACCATCCAGGGGCCCGACAACTCGGGCAGCGCGACGGGACCCGTGCCGCCGGGGCAGACGGCGGACTTCATCATCGCCATCAACAACGACGTCCCCCCCAACACAACGCTCCAGGCCGGCTCACCCGAGGAGGCCATCGACCAGGCCACGCCCGACGACACAAACACGACGGCCGGCATGGGCGAGTGGACCGTCACGCTCGACGTGGGCGCGCCGCTGGCCGGTCGGGTCCGGCCCTCGGGCTCCATCACCTACACGATCACCGTCGACATCCAGTATTTCGAAGGGGCCGCGGAAAAGGCGTAGCGCGCTTCCGGGGCCCGGCTTCGAGGGGGGGAGCACGTGGCAGACGACGAATCCGTGGGTTCCCGCCTGATGGGCCTCGTGTTCAGCGACCAGGAGTCGAAGCGGCTCCGCCTGCGCAAGCCCATCGAGGGGATCGTCGACGACACCGAGCGCGGGCCCCACCTCAAGCGCCTCCTCGGGCCGTGGCAGCTCACGTTCCTCGGGGTCGGCCACATCATCGGAGTGGGGATCTTCGTTCTCGTGGGCCCCGCGATCGGGAACTGGGCGGGCCCGTCGATCATCATCTCGATGCTCATCGCGGCCACGACCTGCGGGCTCGTGGCGCTCTGCTACTCCGAGTTCGCCTCCATGATGCCCGTGGCGGGGTCAGCTTATGCCTACTCGTATGCGAGCTTCGGAGAGTTCTTCGCGTGGATCATCGGGTGGGACCTCATCTTAGAGTACGCGGTGGGGGCCACCGCGGTCGCCATCGGGTGGTCGGGGTACTTCTACACGCTGACCGCGGGGTTCGGCGTGCCCTTCGAGTGGACGCACCCGCCGGCCGTCTGCAACGACGCCGGCGCGTGCGGCATCATCAACCTGCCGGCCATCGGAATCATCCTCTTCCTGACCATCCTCATGTCGCGCGGCGCCAAGGAGGCGGCCAACCTCAACTTCATCATTGTCATCGTGAAGCTCGCCGCCATCCTGATCTTCATCCTCGTTGCCGCCGCACTCTTCAACGGCAATGCCTTCGCGGATTTCCAGCCCAACGGTTGGGGCGGCACCTTCACGGGCGCGGCCATCATCTTCTTCGCGTTCATCGGCTTTGACGCCGTCTCGACAGCCGCGGAGGAGGCGAAGGACCCGGCGAAGGACATGAAGACCGCGATCGTGGGTTCCCTAGGGGTCGCCACCGTCGTGTACCTGCTCATCGGGCTCACCGTCGTCGGCCTGATGACTGACGGCTTCGGGATGGCGGAGCTTGGGGTCTCTTCCTCGGCGCTGGCCGACGCGCTCTCATTCCACGGGCAGGGGACGGCGGCGGCGCTCGTCGCCGGCGGGGCACTCTTCGCCATCACGAGCGTCCTGCTCGTCTCCCTCTACGCGCAGCCGCGCATCTTCTTCGCCCTTGCGCGTGACGGGCTCCTCCCCGACCGGTTCGCGCGCCTGAACAAGCACCAGGTCCCGTCGCAGACCATCTGGACGACGGGGATCCTCGTGGCGTTCTTCGCGGGGTTCGTCGGGATAGGCGAGGCCGCAGAGCTGACGAACATCGGGACGCTCTTCGCGTTCATCCTCGTCGCCTTCGGAATCTTCAAGCTCCGGAAGGAGCGCCCGGACATCCACCGGCCCTTCAAGGTGCCGCTCTTCCCGATCGTCCCCATCGCGGCGATCATCATGTCGGCCTTCCTCATGCTCAGCCTTCCGTTCCATACCTGGGTTCGGTTCATCGCCTGGCTGTTCGCCGGGTTCTTCATCTACGCGTACTTCGGGCTCACGCACAGCAAGCTGGCAAGGCGAGCGGGGATGGTCCCCCCGGAGGCTGTGGCGCCTCCGGCTCCCAAGGAAGGGGCGTAGGCGCACGCGCCGCCCGCTTTCCCCCCGGCTTCAAATCTCCATTCGACGTGCGCGCACCCCATGGAATCCGTTGCCGAGCAGCGCGCGGGGCGGCTAGCGCCGGCGGGCCTCGCGGTCTCCGCGCTCGCCATCTCGACCTCGGCGCCCCTCGTCCTTGCAAGCGGCGCGGACCCCCTCGCCATCGCCGCGTGGCGGCTCCTGTTCATGACCGCCATCGTATTCACGGCGCTCGCGGCCCTTGGGCGCGCGGGCTCGCTCCGCCTCCCGGCGCAGGACGCCGCCATGCTCCTTGCCCTCGGCCTCGTGCTCGGCGCGCACTTCGGACTCTGGATCACCTCGCTGAAGATGACGACCGTCGCCGCGTCGGTCGTGCTCGTCACCTCCCACCCGCTCATGGTGGCGGTCCTCTCCCACGCCATGCTCAAGGAGAAGCTCACGTGGGCCACCGTGACCGGCGTCCTGGTCGCGTTCGGAGGGGTCGTGCTGCTCTTTGCAGAGGACCTTGCCGACGCCGGGCGACTAGCCGGTGACGTCCTCGCCCTGGGGGGAGCCGCGGCGCTCGGGGTATACCTGATCGGGGGACGCGCGAAGCGGCGGGCCGGGCTCCCGGTGCTTGCCTACACGACCTACGTGTACGGGGGCGCGGCCGCAGGCTTGATGGCCGCTGCCCTCGCCGCGGGGACGCACCTCCACCCGCTGCCGACGCAGGAGTTCGTGCTGTTCCTCGTGATGGCGCTCGTCCCGGGCATGGCGGGCCACACGATGTACAACTGGGCGCTCCGGTACATCCGCGCGACGGTCGTCTCGGTGACTCACCTGCTGGAGCCCATCGGAGCGTCGCTCCTCGTGCTCTGGCTCTTCGGGCAGCAGCCTCCCGCGGGGACGGCGGTCGGCGCGGCACTTACCCTCCTGGGGATTCTGGTCGTCGCCCGGAGCGAGGCGCGCGCACAGGCGGCCGTGGAGCGGCCTGGCGGCTAGCACCTTTTATCGCTGGCCCGTGGCTTCCCCCGCGCGAGGAGAAGCGTGGCGGAGGAACCTCCCGACGATGGGGCGCCGGGTGCGGACGCGCCAAAACGGAAGCCTCCGCCTCCCCGTGTCCGGATACGCGCATCCGAAGGCGGGGCGAAGGTCGTTGAGCCGCCCGCCGAGCCGCCGGCAGCGCCAGCTCCGGTCGAGCGTGCGAAGGCGCCCACGGCACCCGCGCTCCCAAAGAAGGCGGTGCCCCCGCTGACCGCCGGCGCCGTGGCGCTCGAGTCGGACCGCGAGGCGCCCCCGGTCGGCGAGACGGCCACAGGTCCAGAACTGCCATCGAGGAAGCCTCCCCCGCCCCACGTGACGCGAGGGCCCCGCGGCGGCGCCCCCGCGCCCGGTGAGCCCACCGCGGCCGCGCCCGTGACGAGCCAACCGCCGGTAGACGCCGCGAAACCGGCCACCCCCGTCAAGGTGTCCTCCCGCCCCGCGAAGGCTCGGTCGCGAGCGGGCGAGGGGGCGCCCCCGGCCGCTCCTGCTCCGCGGGGTGGGGACGCTGCGCCCGCCGCGCGCGACGGCGGCGTCGCGATCCGCCCCCGGCCGCACATCGGCACCGACGAGGGGCGCCTCTCGGCCCTCAGCGCCGCGATGTGGCTGCTGCTGCTCGTGCTCGCGGTGGAAGTGTACGCGGGGTTCGCGTCGAATTCGCTGGCACTCTTCTCCGACGCGAGCCATACGTTCACAGACTTCTTCGCGTACGCCATCGCCGCGGCCGCCGTGGTCATCAGCCAGAGGAAGTCGAGCGCCCGCGAGACCTTCGGGTGGCACCGCGCGGAGGTGATAGCGGCCTTCGTGAGCGGCATCCTCCTCATCGCGGTCGTTGTCCGCATCTATTCGGAGGCCGCCTCCCGGCTCGGCGCCTCGGAGCCGGTGGACCTGACCTACATGCTGACCGTCCCGTGGCTACCCGTCGCCGCCAACCTGTACCTAGCGCGGCGCATGGCGGGCGCGCAGGACGTGAACATCGAGGGGGCACGGCTCCACGCGGTGAGCGACCTCCTCTCCTCGATGGGCGTGATCGCGGCCGGCGTCCTCATCGCCGCCACCGGGAACCCGATCTTCGACCCGCTCGTTTCATTCTTCATCGGGTTCCTCATCCTGGGCGCCGCCTTCCGGCTACTGAGGGAGTCCGCTGACATCCTGCTCGAGAAGAGTCCCCACAAGATCGACGTCCACCACGTGGTTGACCGGATGAAGGAAGTGGAGGGCGTAGAAGACGTGCACGCGGTCCATGTGTGGAGCTTGTGCTCCACCGTCCACGCGCTCTCGGCCCACGTCGTGACCCGGCCCGCGCGCGACGCCCAACGCGTGCTCGAGGCGACCCGAGCGGCGCTCGAGAGGCACTTCGCGGTCGCTTACACCACGCTGCAGGTGGAGGTCGAGCCGTGCGGCGCGGAACGGCACCCGACCGCTGTCCACACGGGGGCCGAATTGGCGCACGGCCACGCGTAGGGGGGAGGCGGCGCGGGTCACCCGACCACGGTCGCAGGTGTCGACGAGGCGGGACGCGGCCCCGTGCTGGGGCCCCTCGTGGTCGCCTGCGCCGTCACGGACGACGAGGCGGCGCTAAGGGAGCTCGGGGCGCGCGATTCGAAGGCGCTCTCCCCCGCGGCCAGAGAGCGGCTGGAGCCCGTGCTGAAGGAGCGTCTGATCGCCTTCGCCGTCAAGGCGCTGGACGCCCCCTCGCTAGACGCCCTCATGGCCAGCCACACAATCAACGAGATCGAGGTCGGCCTCTTCGCCGACGTTGCGCTGGGTGCCGCCCGTGCCGCCTCGCTTCGCTCACTCGCCGTGCTCCAGCTGGACGCCGCGGACGCGAACGCCGCCTCGTTCGCGCGAGGCGTCGTGCAGGCGCTCGCATCGCGGGACAGCGGGTTCGACGCGCGGTCCGTCGTCGCCGAGCACCGCGCGGACGTCCGGTTCCCCGCCGTGGGCGCCGCATCGATCCTCGCCAAGGTGGAGCGCGACCGCCAGGTCCGAGCGATCGCGCGCGAGGTGGGCCAGGACATCGGCTCGGGCTACCCGGCCGACCCGGTCACCGTCCAGTTCCTCCGAGATTATATTAGCGCCGAGGGGGATGTTCCTCCATTCTGCAGGAGATCCTGGCAAACCACCAAAGACCTGCTTAACCAGGCCGGTCGGGTGAACCAGAGGCTGGAGGAATTCGATTGAGCCAAGAGGCCACCGGCGACACCTCGGGCGCGTCGCTGCGCCCGCGCATCGAGGCGCTGGTCGAGAAGTTCAATGAGCGCGCGAAGACGGACGAGAAGCTGCATGAGACCCTGGTGGATTGGGAGCGCTCGATCCAGCTGGACATCACCGGCGACGGGACGTACCACTTCTTCCTCAAGGACTTCAAGATAGACCGCGTGAACGACGGCCCCACCCCCGACCCGCAGATCCACGTGGCCACGGACCGGGAGACGTTCGAGGCGGTGATCGACGGCGAGACCTCGCCGATGCGCGCCTACATGAACAAGAAGTTCCGCGTCAAGGCCGAGCTGCGCGACCTGCTCATCCTGCGGAAGCTGTTCTGAGGGGCCCCGCCCGGCCTCGCGCGCTGGAGCGCAGGGGAGGAGGTGCGCTGTCCTTGCCGCCGGTCCGTGTCCGTCTCTTCGCGGCGCACCGGGAGGCCGCGGGCCGACCGAGCGTGGCGCTCGACCTCCCGGCGGGCGCGACGGTCAAGGACGTGCGGTCGGCGCTGAAGCACGCGCTGCCGGCGCTGCGAAACGCCGGTGGGACGACCGTCATCGCGGTGAACGGCCAATTTGCGCCGGACGACCAACCCGTGCGGGCCGGGGACGAGGTGGCGGCATTCCCCCCCGTCGCGGGCGGCTGAGGGTCCTCACCGCGCGAGCAGCCGCGCCACGCGCCGCGCGACCGGCGCGGCCAAGGCCACCAGGGCCGCGCCTGCCAGGAGTAGGGCCACCGTGCCCCCCGTGGGCAGCGCCACCCCGGCGGGGGCGGCCGGGTCGGGCTGGTCGAGCGTGATGGAAACGGTCAGGTTGGCCTGGTTCCCCGCGAGGTCCCACGCCACGATGGCGACCTGGTTTTCCCCGGGGTGCAGCCGCAGGTTCAGCGCGAAGACCCCCACGGTGTCGGCCTGCGATTCCCACTGCCCGATCCGCACGAAGGCGCCGGGCTCCGTCTGCCCGATCAGGCGGAAGGTGTCGTTGGCCGTCCGCTGCCCGTCGCCCCCGGAGACGGACAGCGTAGGCTCGCGCGTGTCGACCGTGAGCGACAGCACGCGGCGGACGACGTTCCCCGCGCGGTCGGAAACCTCCAAGGCCAAGCTGTGGCGCCCGTCGGGCAGCGTGTAGGGGACGGTGACGACCGGCTCCGTAGCCGTGACGGTCACGTCGCCCACCTTTACCGACGCGCCCGCCTCCGTGCGGAGGACGATGGTGAAGGACGAGGCGGCCAGGGGCCGTGAACCGTCCGGGGAGAGTATGTCGAGGGAGGGGAGGCCCGTGTCCAGGTGCAGGGTGAAACGGACCGCCGCCTCGTTCCCCGCCAGGTCCATGGCACGCAACTCCAGCGAATTCTCGCCCTCGCTGAGGGCTGCGGGAATCGAGAACGACGACGTCCCCCCGATGTTGAGGCGGACCCCGTTGAGGTAGAGTGTCGCCGTCGGTTCCATGGTCCCGACGAGCAGGAGGTCGGGAGTCGTCACGTAGGCACCGTCCGCCGGGCTCGTCAGGCTGAGTTCGGGCGGAACCTGGTCGAGGCGGATAACCAGGTTGTGGGAGACCGAGTTACCGGCGATGTCGGTGACGACGAGCTGGAGCACCTCGGAGTCGCTCGCCAGGTGGAAGGGGAGGGAGAACCCCAGGTCGTCCTCCGTGACTTGGGCCGTACGGTTGTCGGCCGTCACGGACCCGGGCTCGCTGAGGCGGCCGGTGAAGTTGAAGTCGCGCACGTTCGTCGTGAGGTTGAAGGGCTGGTCGAGGAAGAGGCTGGGGGGCAGGGGGTCCACCACGATGAGCACGGAGGCCTCCGCGGCGTTGCCCACGGTGTCCCACGCGCGGAACGTGAGCGCGTGGATGCCGGTCGCCAGGCCCGAGTAGTCGGTGGAAAAGGTGAGGACGCCTTCGGCGGGCGGGCCGGGGGGCGTGATCCGGATGTAGGCGCCCGAGTCGAGGGCGACCTCGACGAGCGACACGCCCGTCTCGAAGTCGCGGGCGGAGCCGTTGACGGTCCCGTAGTTGCGGTTCGTGAAGGTGATCGGGGGCAAGGAGAGGTTCAGGACCGGCGCACCCTCGTCGGGCAGGACGAGCGTGCGGGTCGCGGGCTGGGAGATGTCGACCGGCGCCAGGGTCGTCGAGATGTTCCGGTAGGTGGCGACCAGCATGAAGGGGTGCGGCGAGGGCGAGGACTCGGTAATGCCGTCCCACGTGCTGGTGGCGTAGCGCACAAACGCGAACGGGGTCCACCCGGACGCGTCCGTTGTCACGTCGAGCATCACTTGGGCGCTCACGGTGTCCGTCGCGGTGAACGCGGCCCCGGCGACCGGGCGCTGGTCTTGCCAGACCACCCGCGACTGGACGGCTCCGAACCGCTCGATGGTCAGCGCTCCGGGCCCCGACGGGACGCCACCGGTCGCATAGAGAGAGGCGCGGGAAGCGCCGCCCGATGCCCGGATCGAGGGGCCAGCAGTCTGGGACAGGGTGGAGTTCGCGGCTTCCACCCGCGCATCCCAAAGCTCGAGCATGGGGCCCTGGCCTTCGAGGCGAACGCCGTCCAAGAAGGCATCCGTGGAGGGCGCGCCGCCCGCCGTGCAGCACCCGAGCACCACCCCGCGCGTGGATTCGTTGACCGTGGTGCGGGCCATCTGCAGGGGACCTGCGCCCCGCCGCACGACGAGCCCGGCCGGCGAGGCGGGGTCGGGGTCCGTGCCTAGGTTCTGGAGGACGGAATCGACCACCGCGATGGATCCAGCCTGGATGTCGACGTCTACGCCCGGCGCCACGTTGCGGCCAAACTCGAGTGAGTCAGTTGTGTAGTTGGCGAGTGCCGAACGCACGAGGGCGCCTAGCAGGGCGAACGAGGCCCCTCGGCTGATGGCGCGCTGAGTCTCCCCCGCGCTGATGAACATGGTGTCCCCGCCGCGCAGTGTCAAGCTGCCCCCCGGCATGATCTCGATCGTCCCGTTGAAATCGTTGCGAGACGCAGCTACCGTCGTGCCGCGTGTAACCCGCCATTCGACCGTGTTGAAGAGTGGCTCCGCTGGGGATAAGGGGGGCGGGTCGGAGATGCAGTCGTCTTGACCACGGGGCGACGCCTCGAATGCATACGTAACGGCCCGTCTCCATATTTGCCTGGCATAGAAAATCCCGGCACCCGAGTCCTCTGCATTCAAGTCGGTCACGCGAACCGTGTTGTTGACCCGGTAGAACCAGGGGAAGAGGTGCAGGTTCAGCCAATCTTCCTCCGGAATGCTCCCATTGAAGATCCCGCAGCCGTACCGAAAGTCGGCGTCCCCGAGTTGGATGGCGCCGTAGAGGGCGTCCAGGACCGTGACGTTCTCGACGCTCGCGTTGCCGTTCAGGATATAGCCGCGCGCGGAGCGGCGGTGCGTCGTGTTGGCCGCCGACGCATTGTCGAGGAGCTGTATGTCCCCCGCTGTGCTCTCAAGGAAGGTGCCCCCCTCCAGCCGGGAGTTGCCGTCGAGAATTCCTACATAAACAAGGTGAGAGCGGCCCTCAATGTCCCGCATGAGCGAGTTGCCGGAAACCCAAAACCCGATCGTGTTTCCGAGGAAGCGCCCGCGGTTCACGGTCAGGTTCGTACCGTAGAGACCCATGTACGCGTTGGAGATGGTCACGTTCTCCATCACGGCCGTCTCGTCGCCCACGCCTATTGCATACGCCGAGTCGATCGTGGAGTCCCGGAGCACGAGGTGGCCGCCCGGCTCGACGAACACCATGTAGTGGACAGAATAACCGACGCTGACGAATGTCGAGGTGATCCGCGAGTTGTTGATTATCACAAGCTCGCCGCCCGCCTCGACGCGGAACCCGATGTCAAGGTCCGCCGACATGCGGACCAGGATGGTGGTGTTGTCAAGAGTTAGCCGACCCCCGGCCTGCACCGTCACGTCGCCCGTCAGCACGAAGGAAACGCCCACGAAGGAGATGTCCGAGGTCACGGTGAGCCCGGGGATGGAGGGCTCCCCCGCCACCGCCGTCGTCGGAGCGTACAGCGGGAGCACGACCATCGCCATGGCAAGGATCGCAGGCCCGCGCTTCCTAGGGATCATGGGCCCCCCCTCCTACCGCCCCGGCGCCGGCCCCGCGGCTGCGCGCGAGCGTACTCCGCGCGCACCGTCCGCACGAGCATGTACGCACCCACGGCGAGCAGCGCCAGCCCGAGGATCGACAGCGCGATGTCCAGGACCGGGGACGGCTCCAGCACCCCGCGCGACAGCGAAAGCGTCGTGGCGTTCTCGTTGCCCAGCGCGTCGCGCGCGCGGATGTCGATCGAGTTCTCGCCCACGGAGAGCCGCACGAGCGCCTCGAAGCTGCCCCCCGCGGTGACCACGGGCACACCCTGCACGAACACGAGCGCGCCGGGCTCGCTCGTCCCCCGGACGACGACGAACGACTCGACCGTGATGTTGGAGTCCATCCGGTTGGCGACGTCGAGCGCCGGGGGGGTGCGGTCCGCGACGATCGTGATGTTCGCGCGCGCGATGTTGCCCGCCAGGTCCACGGCGGTCACCTCCACGGTGTTCTCGCCCTCGTCCACCACCACCGTGCGGTTCGCTGTTCCCCGGTAGATGAGGGCCTCTTCGCCCCCGATGGTCACGAGCACCACATCTGCATCGAAGCCGACCTGCACGTGCACGGACGGCTCGGACGTCAAGAAGGGTTGGATCCGCGGGGAGTTCACCGAGATCAGCGGCGCCAGGGTGTCCACCGTGAAATTCAGGCTTGCCTCCGCCGAGTTGCCGGCGTAGTCGACGGCCCGGACCGTGAGGCCATGCAAGCCGTCGACCAGGCTCCGGACGAACTGGAAGGAGGCGTTCTGGGGAGCGACCGTGACCGGCGTCCCCGCCCCGAACCGGTAGGTGAGGTCGCGGATGCCCGTCCCCGTGTCGCTGGCGGCGAACGTGATCGTGATGTTCGCCTCCGCGAAGACCCAGCCGTCCGTCGGACTGAGGACGGACACCGTAGGCGCCACCGTGTCATCCAGAGAGAGCTGAACGAGGGTGTCACGGTCCAGGCTGATCGTCTCGGTGCTCGCGAACGGGCCGAGGGTCGCCGACACGGTGTATGGGGCATACGGGGTCGATGTGCCCACCCGGTCGACCACCTGCGGGAAGTACGGGAGGTCCGAGACGGCGCCCGTTCCATTGGGCCGCGACACGTTCCTGTGCCCGAGGACATCGCTCACGGCCACGACCACCGCGGGGAGCAGCGAGGGGTTGGCCAGCGTGACCGACACCGAGACGCGCCACCCGCGCGTGACCGTCGCGTTGTCCGCCAGCCGCCAGCCGTTGGCCACTTGGGTCGACCAGAGCCCCACGTCCGACTCGCCGGCCAGGTCCAGGTCGGCCGGGCCGCTCGCCAGGTCGCTCACGAAGATCGACGCCGTCAGGTCGGCGCCGCAGACGCTCCCGTTCGGGTGGCCCCGGATGCTCACGTTCGTCGCGTTGAGCTCCGCCCCCCCCGCGGCCCTGATCCCGCAACCGCGGCCGTCGAGCAGGGCGCCGTCCCGCATGCTGAACGACCCGCCCTCCAGGTAGAGGCTGCTCGCGTTCGAGTTGCGGATCGTCAGGTTGGTGGCCACCACGGTCGAGCCGATAAACGAAGGGGCCCCTTGGGGGAACTCGACGCGCAGGTTGCGGACCACGAGGTCCGAGCGCTCGACGGTGGGCGATCGCGCGGGCCCCGTGGGGCCGGGGAAGGGCGCCACGAGGGTGGTGTCGACCACCGTCCCGACGGAGTCCGTCAGCACGAACTGGTAGCGGACGCTCGAGTTGGTGAAGTCGAGACCGGCGAGCGACAGTTCGCCGGCGCCGCGGATGAAGACCCCGGGAATCCCCGAGGGCAGCGGCTGGAACTGGAACCGGATGCTCGTGAGCCGCAGGGTGGCCGCGTCGGACACCAGGTCGCCCCGTAGGCGCAGCGTCCCGCCGCTGATCTCGCCGCGCCGCGTGAAGACGATGTTCGCGCTGGCGTTCTGCTCGCAGCTCACGATGTACCCCAAGGTTCGCACGAAGTTCGTGTTCCAGATGTCGACCTCGGCCGAGTTGAACGCGAGGATCGAGTCGCCGTTTGACAGGAAGAGCGAGTCGTGCACCTCGTTTCGCGCCCCGTTCGGAAACTCCACCGCAAGGGCGTTCGACTGGAAGGAACTGCTTTGGATGGAAGTGGGCGAATCCTGCGCGAACACGCCGATGGCGTTTCGCGAGAACGTGGCATACCGGATCTGCAGGTTGCCGTCGATCGCCTCGACAGCGCGCGACAGGTTCTCCAGCCGGTCGCCGACGATGGTCAGGTTGGTCTCGATCACCGAATACCCGTACCCGTCGCTGTCGATGAACAAGTTGTAGCTGCCGATGGCCGGCGCGCGGAAGAGCTCGACTGCGCCCCCCGCCGCCGCGCGCACGGTGTTGTTGTCGATCACCACGGGCCGCGTCGAGTTGAAGACCTGGATCGCGTACCACCGGACGTCCCGGAACGTGTTCCCCGAAATGCGCGTTTCCCCGGCCACCGCCGGCGAGAGGAAGATGACCTGCACGCCGTAGTTCACGTGCTCGAATTGGTTGGAGGCGACGAGCGTGGACGCCAGGTAGATGCGCACCGCGTTTCCGAAGCCGGAGGTCGTCATGTTGGAGAAGGTGTTGTAGGCAATCGTCCCCGACGAGAACTCCCGCGACTCGAAGCCCTGGTTGCACGCCTCCACGGCATTCCCCTCCAGCAGGAACCCGCGCCCGTACACCACGGCCGCGCGGTCCAGCTCCACGAAGACGCTCCCGCGGACGGTCGGCGATGCGGCGGCTTGCGACCACACGCCAAACGTCAAGGACCGAGGGGGCCGCCCGGAGAACATGCTCGTCTCGACGAGGGGAGCGCCCCCGACGACGAAGACCCCGGTCGCGTTCATGGTGTCCGCCGAGAGGTCGAACGTGCTGTTCGAGATGACGGGGGACCCGGCGAGGACCTCGACCGCGGTTGCGTTGTGCGCGCGGAACGAGGACCCGTTGATGGTCGGCGAACCCGAGACGACGCGCACGCCGGTGCCCGGGGACTCGAAGACCATCCGGTCGATCCGCAGGTTCGAGCCGGTCACCTCCACGGTGATGGTGTTCCCCCGCGAGACGATGCCGTCGATGCTCCCCTCGGCCTCGAAGACGGCCACGACGACCTCGCTGGGGCCGGTGAAGGTCGTCCCCGTAATGTTGACCGCCGTGAGGGAGCCCCGCAGCATGCGGATGCCCTCCGTCCCGTTCTCCATGGAGACCGTATGGGGCCGGAAGTCCGAGTCCTCCATCTGGAAGTGGAAGGCGAAACACCTCGTGGAGGTGCGCTCGACGGTCACTTGGCTCCGGGTCGACCAGACGGAGGAGGTCGCGCACGAAAAGCGCGGGACGATCTGGGGTGTACCGTTGACCACCACCACATCATCCCGGACCCAGAACTCCCCGGACAATGCGGAGTCGGCGATGCCAACGGTGCTGTCGCGCGCGTACACCGCCGCGAACGACGACGTGGGGTTGGACGCCGACGCATTGAACGTGGAATTCGAGAGCCTCAGGGTCGATTCGATGGCGACCAACCCGATGCTTGCGTTGAACAGGGCTGTCTCGACGTCGAGGGTAGACCCGTAGGATTCGAATGCCGCCCGCGCGTGGGGCGCCACGGTCCCCCCGCGCCAGCTGATGGTCGACGAGAGCGCGACCATCCCCACATCGGCGAGCGGGCCCATGTCGACGTCCTGGAAGGTGGCCGTTGCGGAGAGCGACAGGACGGCGACCGGCGCCGTGCCGAGGCTCCCGCCGACGACCACAAGCGTCGACCCCTCCACGATGACGAGGTAGTCGGACTGGGAGAGGTTTCCCGTCGCCGTAAGGTTGGCGAGCGTTGCCGAGGACCCTCCCGCGGCGTAGAGCGCGCGGCGGTGGACGGCCAACGTAAGGTTCGACGCCGTCAGCAGGCTGCCCTCCTGCGCGCCAATCCCGCCCACGCAATCCACAAGAGCGAGGCCCTCGAAGACGGCGGTCGCCCCGCGCAATAGCAACCCGACCCCCGAGAGCTGCGTGGTATTCAGCGCCCCGAGCCCGTCGAGGGTAGACCGGACGGCATCCATGCGGCCGGACGGCTCCAGCCGCACCACGAACGATGAGTTCGCGCCCGCCGCCACCGTGGCGCCCTCCAGGCGCAACCGCGCGCCCGGAGACACGAGGAGGGTCGCGACGCTCCCGGGCGGCTGCGGGGCGAGCTCTAGGGTCGCGTTGCCGACGAACAAGGAACCCTGTACCGTGATGTTCCCCTGGACTACGGTCGTGTTCCCTTCGGGCAACACGGCGTCCTCGAGCGGCCCGATCAGCCAGTCGCCCGTCGGCGGCGGGTCTACCGAGGCCCCGGCCGGCGCCGCGACAAGGGAGATGGCGGTTGCGGCAAGCGCCGCCAAGAAAGCTAGGGACCCGAGCGGCAGCGGACGCCATGCCCGGTCGGCGCCGTCGGGAGTAATCACCGCACGCCTCCTGGCCATCCCCAATCCAGGCCGGCCACGCCCTACCCCGGGTTAAGCCTTTGTCGGTGCGCTCCCTTCAGGTGGTCGCGCCCTCCGGGCCCCTAAAACATCTCGTCCGACTCCCATTCGACATCGACCTGGTCGTAAGCCTCCGGCGCGTACACCACCCTCCCGCCGGGGCCGGACGCCTTGAGCCGCCGGATCTGGACGACGCTCCACCCGCCGAAGGCGGCGAGCGCAACGAGCGCGACCAGCGACGCCAGCGAGAAGAGCCCCGCGTATTCGATGAGGAAGGGCTCTGGCTCCGGGACGGGCGGGTCGGAGGCCATGACCACGGTGGACGTGGAAAGGCCCTCGTCGAGCGCGCCCTCCGGGTATTCCACCTCGAGGGCAAAGGTGTGCGCACCCGACCGGTTGACCGCGTAGTCAACGATGGCGGTGTAGGCGGTGTGCGGGTCCACCGTCACCCCGGCATCCTCGAATATGACGACGCCATTGTCCTTGATGCGGACGGTCACGTCCTGGGCGCGGGCGCTCCCGAAGTTGGTCACGACCGCCGTCACGTTCACGCGGTCGCCCCGCACCGGCGCCCGGTCCGAGACCTGGAGGTCGTTGTAGGTGACCGCGAGGTCCGAGTTGAGGAGGCGCACCTCGATGGCCCGCTGCGTGGAGTGTCCGAGCGCGTCCACCGCCGTGAGGCGCAGCTCGAGGAGCCCGTTGTCAAGCGCGCGCGTGTCCCACAGCGCGAGGAAGTTGTCGCCGCGGGTGAGCGTGCGGTTCACCGCGATCCCCGTGAAGTTCTCATCCCCCGCCGCCCGCCGTTCGAGCGTGTAGGTCGCGAAGTGCGGGTCCGAGAGGATCGCGTAGACACCGACCAGGCCCGCCAGCACGCTCCCGTTCGTGGGTGACTGGAACGCGACGAGCGGCGCGGAGGTGTCGACCGCGATGTCCACACGCCAGGCCGCAGACTCCCACCCCACCCCGTCGCGCGACTTGACGAGCACCGCCCAGTTTCCCTCCGGCAGCCCGGTGACCGGGGCCTGCCAGTTGCTCGTCCCGTTGGCCGGAATCCAGTCCACGCCACCATTGGTCGAGTAGAGGACAGCCGCCACCCCCGAGACACCGTCGAATGCGGTCCCCGTGAGCAGGACATCCGCGCTGTCGACCAAGTACCCGGTGAAATCGGGGAGCACCGTCGGGGCCGCGTTGTCCTGGGTCGTGCTGACCACGAGGCTCCAGCCGCTCTCATGGCCGAAGGCGTCCCGCCCCTTCGCGCGGTAGAACGTCTCGACCCCCTCCGCCAGGCCCGCGAACGTGAAGGATGTCGCGGAGATCCACCCGCTCGTGACGGCCCCCCCCGGGAACGAGGCGTTCGCGGACGATTCGACGAGGTACTCCACGCCGGCGACCCCGAGGTCCGCCGAGGGCGCCCACTCGACCTTCCGCTGCAGGCCCGACGAGTACTCGTCGAGCGCGAGCAGCACGGGCACCGTGGGAGGCGAGGCGTCCGGCGTGGTGAAAATGTAGTTCGAGTACCCCGAGAGGTACAGGAACGCGTCGCGCGCGGCCACGCGGAAGTAGAACCGCGTGCCGTCCGCGAGGCCCTCGAATGTCCACCCGGAGGCCCCCGTCCAGGGGCTCTGGTTGACGAGCGTGGCGAACGAGGCGTTCGTCGACACGTCGACCCGGTAGGTGACCCCACCGACCCCGAGGTCGAAGGACACGCTCCACCGCACCGCCACCGTGGTCCCGTCGGTGAAGGCGGGCAGCTCCGCCGCCGTGGTGGCCGAGGGGCCGGAGGCGTCCATGGTCGTCCGGCCGGCCGACGACCACGCCGATTCGAACGAGAACGCGTCCTGCGCCTTGACCCGCACGAAGTAGGTGGCGCCGTCGGCAAGCCCGCCGAACGTGTGGGTCGTCTGGTCGACCCACCCGGAGTCAATCACGCCGAGGGAAAACGTGGGGTCCGCCGAGGCTTGGGCCCGGTACAGGACACCCCCGACGCCTGCGTCCACGACGCCGCCCCACGCGGCCGTGAACGATTGGCCCGCCACGAAGGGGGCCATCGGCGTCAGCGTGGGCACCGGAGGGGGCGAGTTGTCCGGGACGGTCCACACGAAGGTGGAGAACGCGCTCGTGTGGCCCAGCAGGTCCTGCGCGCGCACCGCGAAATAGATGGTCTGGCCCTCCGGCAGCCCCCCGATCGTCGCGCGCGTGCGGTTGCTCCAGGGGCTCAATACGAAGGGCGCGCTCGGATCCGCCGCGAGGAACGCGCCCGCCTGGTACTGGACGCCGCCAATCCCGGCGTCGAAGGAGTCACGCCAAGTGAAATTGACCGAGAGGCCCCGCGAGAAGGAGGGCATCGCGTCTGGCGTGGGGACGCCCGGCGGCAGGATATCCGTGAGGGCAAAGTCCGCGGTCGACCACTGCGACATGTACCCGAACGTGTCCCGTGACTGCACCTGGTAGAAGTAGAGCGTGGCGTCCGAGAGGCCCGTGAAGAGGTACGAGCGAAGTGGCGACCACGGCGAGGTCTCGAGGACGCTAGCGAAGGTCGGGTCGTCCGAGACCCGGGCGCGGTACTCGACCCCGCCGACGCCCGCGTCCGCTGCGGGCAGCCACTCGAAGAGGGTCGACCCGCCGTCGATCACCGGGGGAAGGGTGATCGGCACGGGGATGGACGGAGGCGACGCGTCCTGCGTGGAGCGCTCGACGCTCGAGAAGGCGGTCGTGAGGAGGAACGCGTCGCGCGCGCGGACACGGTAGTAATAGGTCTGCCCGTCCAGGAGCCCCAGGATCGTGTACGGGGTCGAGACGCCCCAGCCGCTCGTGACCGTCTGGGCGGGCGCGAAGACGGGGGACGTCGAGTACTGCACCTGGTAGGCCACGCTCCCCACGCCCGCGTCGACGGATGCCCCCCACGTGATCGCATTCACGGTCCCCGACGTGAACGTGGGCTCGGGGACGAGCACGGGGACCGTCGGGGGCGAGGCGTCCATCGTCGTCGAGCGCGTCGTGGAGAAGGCGCTCGTCTGGAGGAACGCGTCGCGTGCGCGGACGCGGAAATAGTAGGTCGTGGCGTCGGAGAGGCCGGAGAACGTGGCGCTCGTGCCCGCGGCCCAGGCGCTGGATGATAGAACCGGAAAGAACCCCGGGTTGGAGCCGAGCTGCGCCTCGTAGGTGACCCCGCCCACGCCCGCGTCGGTCGACGCGCTCCACGAGAATGTGCGGGAGGCTCCGGTGGTGTACGAGGACATCGGGGAGGTCGCCGGGACGGCGGGAGGGGACGCGTCCTGTACGGAGTTGACGGAGGAGGAGAAGGCCGATTCCTGCCCGAAGGAGTCCCGGGACTTCGCGCGGAAGTAGTAGCGGACCCCGTCCGTGAGGCCGAAGAACGTGGCTTGGGTCGACGACACCCATCCGGAGTCGCCGAGGACTGTCGCGAAGGTCGAACTGGCCGACACTTGCGCGAGGTACTGCACCCCACCCACCCCTGCGTCGGCGGAGCCCGTCCACGAAACCGTGTTCAGGGTCCCCTGTGAGTGCGATGGCTCGGCCGTCATCGCGGGAACCGTAGGTGGCGAGGCGTCCTGTGTGGAGGACGCGGTCTGCGACCATGCGGACGTGAACCCAAATAGGTCGCGCGCCCGGACCTGGAAGAAGTAGGCGACCCCGTCCGACAGCCCTGCGGCCGTGGCGCTCGTGCCAGAGACCCACGCGGACAGGGTGACCGGCGGCCCGAAGGTCGCGTCCGCAGAGTAGCGGTACTGGTACTCCACGCCCCCCACGCCCGCGTCGGAGGCCGCGCCCCACACGAGCGCCTGCGTGGTGCCCGGGGTGTAGGCCGGCAAGGGCGAGAGCACGGGCACGGTGGGCGCCGCGTTGTCCTGCGTCGAGGAGACGCTAGACGAGTACGCCGTTTGGAAGATGAACGCGTCGCGGGTCGCGACGCGGTAGTAGAATGTCCCTCCGTCGTCGAGGCGGGTGAACGCGAAACTCGTCGCATCGACCCATCCGCTCTCCGTCTCAAGCGTGGCGAACGTGGGCGTCCGCGAGACCTGAACGTTGTACGTCACGCCCCCCACCCCCGCGTCGGCCGAGGCGCTCCACGCAACCGTGTTGGAGGTGCCTGCGGTGAATGCGGGCTCGGCGTTCATGGCGGGCGCGGTCGGCGGGCTGTTGTCTTGGCGGGACGAGACCCCCGCCGAGAAGGCCGTGGAGAAGCCGAAGGCGTCGCGGGCCCGGACCCGGTAGTAGTATGTCGTGCCGTCGGCCAGCGATGTTGCGTTGAAGGTGGCCTGCGAGATGCTGAAAAACGTCGTGGCGCCCGTGAAGGCCGCGTTCGTGGCGCGCTGCAGGTCGTAGACCACGCCCCCAATGCCGGCGTCGGTGGACACCGACCACGACACGACGTTCCACGTGCCGGGCGTGAACGACGGCTCGGCCGCCATCGTTGGCGCCGTGGGTGCCGCACTGTCCATCCGCGTCGAAACGGACTGCGAGAAGGCAGACTCCAGGGTGAGAGCGTCTCGCGCCTTGACGTGGAAGTAGTAGGTGACGCCGTTGGTGAGGCCGGTGAGGACCCAAGACCGCCCCGAGATCCAGCCGGAGTTGCCAAGGACGGTCGAGAACGTCGGCGTCGCGGAGTACTCTGCGAAGTACCGGACTCCCCCGGAGGTCGCATCCGTCACGGCGCCCCACCCCACCGCGATGGCGGTGCCGCCGGCTATGGCCGGCAGCGGGAGCATCGCCGGGACCGGCGGGGCGCTCGCGTCCTGCGTCGAGCTGCGCGCGGCGGAGTTGCCCGAAACCTGGCCGAGCGCGTCCTGCGCGCGGACACGGTAGAAGTAGGTCGCGCCGTCGTCGAGCCGCGTGAAGGTGTGGCTCGTTGAGGCGATCCATCCGCTCGCATCATCGATGGTCGTGAACGTGCCCTGGCGCGACGATTCCACCCAGTAGGTCACCCCCCCCGACCCGGCGTCCGTCACCGCGCCCCACGCGAGCATGTTTGTGCTGCCCGGCGTGAACGTGGGCTCGGCCGCGAGCACCGGCACGGGGGGTGGAGCGCTGTCCTGCCTGGAGCTGACCGTGGAGGAGAACGCGGAGGTGAAGAGGAAGCTGTCGCGCGCCTGCGCGCGGTAGAAGTAGGTGACGCCGTTTGCCAGCGCCGTGAACGTGATCGTGGTTTGCGCACTCCACCCGCTCGATACGAGGCCCGCCGTGAAGGCGGCGTTCGTGGCGCGTTGCGCCTGGTAGGTGACGCCCCCCACGCCCGCGTCCACGGACGTCGACCACGTGATCGTGTTGGCCGTCCCGGCCGTGAACGCGGGCTCCGGCGTGATGGCCGGCGCGCTCGGCCCGGAGTTGTCCTGCGTCGAGGAGAGGACGCTCGTGAAGGCCGATTCCATCCCGAGCGCGTCGCGGGCCTTGACGCGGTAATAATAGGTAGCGCCGTCCGACAGGCCCGTGAAGAAGGAGAACAGGGACGAGGACCAGCCGAAGGTCGCGTCGACCGTGGAAAAGGTGGAGGACGACGAGCGCTGCGTGAGGTAGGTCACGCTGCCCGACCCCGCGTCCGACGAGGCTCCCCAGACGAGGACGTTCGAGGTGCCGGCTGTGAAGGCGGGCTCGGGGGAGACGACGGGGACGGTCGGTGGAGCGTTGTCCTGCGTGGACGACCGGGTGGCCGAATAGGCGCCCTCGTTGAGGACGGCGTCGCGCGCCTTGACGCGGTAGAAGTACTGGACGCTGTCGTCGAGCTTCGTGAACGTGAAACTGGTGGACGACACCCACCCGCTCGTGTCCTCGAGCGTAGTGAATCCGGAGTTCCTCGACTGCTCGATCAGGTACGCGACGCCCCCCGAGATCGCGTCCGTCGACGCCGACCACGAGACGGTGATCGTCGTCCCCGCTGTGTAGGTGGGCAAGGCACCCAACCCCGGGGTCGTCGGCGCGGCGTTGTCCTGCGTCGAGCTCAGGATGGCCGAGGCGGAGCTCACGAGCCCAAGCCCGTCCCGCGCGAACACGCGGTAGAAGTACGTGACCCCGCTCGAGAGGGGCGTGACGTTCTGGCTGGTCGTGGATAGCCACGGGGAGCTCACGACGCCCCCGGCGAAGGTGGAGGACGTCGAGTGCTGCACCAGGTACTGGACGCCGCCGACCCCCGAGTCGGTCGAGGTGGACCACGAGACCTGGTTGGACGTGCCAGCCGTGAACGTGGGCTCGGCCGAAAGGACGGGGACGGTCGGCGCGCTGTTGTCCTGCGTGGAGGACACCGCCTGCGACCAAGCCGACACGTGGCCAAAGGAGTCCCGGGACTTCACATGGTAGTAGTACGTCGTCCCGTCCGTGAGGCTGAAGAAGGACGCCGAGGTCCCCGCGCCCCACGCGGAGGTCGCGAAGATTCCGGAGAAGACGGAGGAGGTCGACACTTCGACCTGGTACTGGACACCGCCCACGCCCGCGTCCGCCGACGCTCCCCACGCCACGGTGTTGAACGTGCCCGCCGTGAAGGCGGGTTCCACGGCCATGATGGGGACCGACGGCGCCGAAGCATCCTGCGTCGAGAATTCGAGCGCGGAGAAGCCCCCCGTGTTGCCCACGGAATCGCGGGCGCGGACGCGGTAGTAGTACAGGATGCCGTCCTGCAGCCCCGTGAAGGTGAAGTTGGTGTTCGAGATCCACGACGAGGTCGCTTCGACCGTCGCGAAGTTGATCGCGCGGCTTGCCTGCACCTCGTACTCGATGGGAGGGTCATTGTCCGACCCGGCGGACCAGAACAGCGTGTTGGAGGTCCCGTTCGTGTACGTGGGCTCTCCCGCCAGCGTCACGTTGGCCGGCGGGAGCGCGTCTGCCGCCGCGGGCCCGGCGGCCGCAAGCAGCGCGAGGAGCGCAACGGCGGCCAAGCCCGCGATCGGAAGGTACGGACGGAGCACGCGGTGCACCTTCGTTTCTACCGTTTCAGGGTCCCTGGATGAAGGGTGGGCCATTGGTGGAGCCAGATGGCGCGAAGCAGCCGGTTCGATCCGGGTGCTTTATAATATAGGTTCTGATGCTTTTTCTTGGACGATTTCCGATCGGCTCGGTGTCGGCCAGGAGCGCTTCGTTTGGGCGGCAAGACCCCCGGAGATGCCGCGCGCAAGGCGGCACGTCGGCCGGGGCGGGGCGGGGGCGAGGGCGCGCCCCTGCCCGCCCGCCCCGTCGCCGGCGAGCGAGCGCTCCTTTTTGCACCCAGGGGCGGGCCGCGCGTGCTGGTCGTGGGCGACCTCCACATCGGCATCGAGACCGACTACGCCATCGGGGGGGTGCGGATCCCGAGCGCGACGCCCTCCATGGTCGACCGCCTCCGGCGGCTGGCGGCGGCGACCCGCGCGCGGCAGCTCGTGATCGCCGGCGACCTCAAGCACTCGGTGGGCGCCCCTACGCCCCAGGAGGTCGTCGAGGTGCCGCAGGCGCTGGATGAGGTCGCCCGGGCCTTCGAGGAGGTCGTGGTCGTCCCTGGCAACCACGACGGGCTCGTCGGCGAGCTGGTGCCGCGGCAGCCGGGGTCGCGCGTGCGGCTCGCCCCCGTGGGGGGACACCTGTGCCGCGGCGGCCTGCTCGTCGTCCATGGGCACGCGTGGCCCGACCCCGGCCTCGCGCGCCGCGCGCGCGCGCTGGCAACGGCCCACACGCATGCGGCCGTGGCGCTGCAAGACCTGATGGGCAAGGTGCAGAAGGAGCCGTGCTGGGCACGCGCGCGGGTCAACCCGGAGGCGTGGCGCGACCGGTTTGGCGTGGAGGGCCGGCCGGAGGTCATCCTGATGCCCCCCTTCAACGACCTCTGCACGGGCGTTCCCCTGAACGTCGCGGGCGGGCTCGGGCCCCTGCTGCGCGGCGGCTTCGTGGACTTGGGGGCCGCCGAGGTCTACCTGCTCGACGGCATCCATTTGGGTTCGCTCCGGAGCCTCGAACTTGCCCTTGCCCCCGCGCAGCGGGCGCGCCTCCTGCGCGGTGTGCACGAGGACCTGTGACGCGAGGGTTTTTTCATTGAGGGGCCGTGCCCGGGCCCGGACGGAGGCGGGGCGCGTGACGAAGCGGCAGCGCGGGCGACGGCCCGTCAAGGTGAAGGGCTTCGCGGGCGCCTCGCGCGGCTACCACCAGCGCGTGGCCCGGATCGAGCGTGGCCCGTTCATGGAGACCCCCACGGTGCCTCCGGACGTGCGCAAGCGCAGCGTCTCGGACATCCTGCGGACGATGGAGCGCACCGGGTTCCAGGGGCGGAAGCTCGGCGAGGCCGCACGCGCGTGGGAGAACGCGCTCAAGGCGCCCGAGTGCACCATCTTCCTCGGGATCACGGGGGCGATGGTGCCGGCCGGCATGCGGCGGGTGCTCGCGCACCTCATCGAGCAGCGTTTCGTCGATGTGGTGGTATCGACCGGGGCCCAGGTCTTCCACGACATCCACGAGGCGATGGGCGGCCACCACTTCCAAGGGACGCCGTTTGCCGACGACGTCGCGCTCTTCGAGCACCGGGTAGACCGGATGTACGACGTCTACGGCTCGGAGCGCGCGTACCGCGAGACCGACCGGCTGATCGCGTCGTTCGTGGACCGGCTCGACCTCAAGCGCACCTACTCCTCCCGCGAGTTCATGGACCTCCTCGGGGCGTACCTGCTGGAGGAAGGGGCCTCCCAGGACTCCGTCATCGCCTCCGCCCACCGCGCGAAGGTCCCCCTCTTCCTGCCGGCCCTGTCGGATTCGTCGCTTGGAATCGCCCTCATGGTCGCCCGCCGCCAGGGCCGGCGCATCCAGGTCGACCAGATGAAGGACACCGACGAGGTGACGCAGATCACGATCGAGTCGCCGACGACCGGAGTCGTGTACCTGGGGGGCGGCGTCCCCAAGAACTGGGTGAACCAAACGGAGGTGATCGCCGACTGCCTAGGATTCCACGTGAAGGGGCACTCCTACGCGATCCAGTTCACGACGGATGCGCCCCACTGGGGGGGCCTGTCAGGCTGCACGTTCGAGGAGGCCGTCTCCTGGGGCAAGATCGACCCCTCGGGGTCGAAGGTGCAGTGCTTCGTGGACGCCACGATCGCACTGCCGATCGTGGCCCACGTGCTGGAGGAGCGGTTCCCGGACAACCGCAAGCGGCGCAAGTTCCCGCGGTTCGACTGGCGAGGGGAAACGGTGCGGGTCCGGTACTGACCACGCCTCCGCCGCGAAGGTTTCTTGCGGCCGGATGCGCTCGGGCGGGGCATGGGGCGCGCGTCCGGCGAGCGCGGCGGCCGGTGGGGGGCGTGGCTGACACCCACCCGGGTGGCGCGGCTGGTGACGTTCGCCGTTGCGGCGGCGTGCGTGGCGGTCGGGGCGGTGGGCCTCACCGCCAAGGGGCCCGAGGGCGCCGTGCCGGCGGCCGGGATCGCGGCTGCAGGCGACGGGCCGGTGCACGCCACGGGGACCGTTGAACGCACGTGGGTGGATGGGGGAGCGTCGGTGACCCACGTGACCCTGCGGGGTGCGGGGGATGTCGACATCCAGGTCGCGGGCGCGGGGTGGCCGCCCTTCGGGCCCGGCTCGTTCGTCGAGGTGCGTGGGATGAAGGACGGCACCGTCCTCCTCGCGTCGAGCATCACCGCCGGCGTGGACCCTGTTGACCGCGCGGCGCCATGGCTAGGCCTTGCCGCCGTACTGGTCTCGGCGCTGGCGGTCGCGCCCCTGTCGGGGGCTGCCCGCGGCGCCGCGGCGCATGCGGGCGGACCCACCCTCCTCTGGCGCATGGCCGCGCCCCTCCGGCGGCGGCGACCGGCGGACGAAGAGGCGCCGCCGGCCCCCCCGGCGCGGTGATAACCATTCTGGCAGGGCGAAACCCAAAGGTTAAACCGGCCGCGCCGGAAGAAGCCCTGCCATGCCCGGAGCAGAGGTTGCACACCACCGGGCGCGCTCGGCTTGGGCGGCGTTCGACCCTCGAGTCGAGCGGGCGATGCCGGCGTTCGGCCTCCTCGGGGCGGGCCTGCCCCATGTCTGCGACATCCGGGGGGCGGCGGGCGGAGGGCTCGTGCGCGCGCACGGGACACAGCTCCGGCGCGGGAACGTGCTCGGCCGGCCAAGCGGAGAGTAGAAGAGGGGGCGCACACCGATGGTAGGGCCGGGGTGGGGGGTGCCGCGCGCGCACGCGCCGGCCAGTCGGAGCGGGCGCGCCGCCGCCAGCCTTGCGGCGGTCATTGTCGCGCAGACGCTGCTCCCCGTTCTCGCGCTCCTAGCGCTCTCGCCCGCGGCGAGCGCCTCCGAGATCACGACCGACGAGGCGGGCCGCACCTCTTTCGACCTCCCCGTCGACGGCGTGCCGCAACGCTTCAACGTCTCCGTGCCGGCGGGCGCCGTCGTGACCTCTTTCCGCGTCGGGCTTGCCACCGCCAGTCTGGGTTCGCCGCCGGATGTGCCGGGGGCCGTGGCGCTGGACCTGGGGGGCGACGGGACCGATTGGGCCTACGGCGGCGCGGGCCAAGGCGACGTCGGCTGGCAGCGCACGTTCGCCTCGGGCAACCGCGCCGCATCCTGCTCCGTGGGGCGAGACCCCTGTTCGGTGCCTTTCTTGCTGCCGAGGGACGCCCGCGTCGAATCGTTCTCGTTCGACCTCTCCCCCCGGGCGAACATGACGCTTTGGCAGGCGCCCGACTACGTGTCCGTCGTCGCAGGCGCGGCGGCCATCCCCCTGAACCTCTCGGGCAACTCCGCTGTGACGATTGCAGACCTCGACCGGGACGGCGTGCTCGACCTCGTGGGCACCGGGAGCCTGGGGTCCATCCGCGTGTTCTCCCGCCTCGGCACCACGGGGTGGGTGTTCAACGAGACCCTAGGGGCGGTCGACCCCACGCTGCGGCAGGGCCGGGTCTTCGGCCACCCGCAGGTTGCCGACATGACCGGCGACGGCGCCCCGGACATCGTGGTGGGCACCGCGGGGGGCAATGTGACCCTGCTCGTCCGCCAGAACGCGACGGCCGGCCCGCCCTTCGAGTTCATGGAGGACACGTCGTTTTTCGCCGGCGTTCGCGTGGCGGGCAACGCCACCCCCAGCCTAGGTGACCTGGACGGGGACGGAGACCTCGACCTTGTCGTGGGTTCCTCGACCGGCGAGATGTTCCACTACCGCCACGAGGCTGGCGCGCCCACGGGCCTGCGGTGGCAGGTGCTCAACACGCTGGCCGCCTCAAACCTCAGCGTGGCTGCCGAGGCGTCACCCGCGCTCGTCGACCTCGACGGAGACGGCGACCTAGACCTCGCGGTCGGGGATGCTTCGGGCCCCATTGTCCTGCGCGAGAACCGGGGGAACCGGACGGCCCCGCGCTTCGAGCCCTTGGGGCCCGCCTCGGGCGCGCGCGCCGACGGGCGGTCGGCGCCCGACGCATTCGACCTCGACGGCGACGGGACGCCGGACCTCGTTTACGGCTCTCGTGGGGGCCTCGTGTACTCCTCACTCGCCCTCGGCGGTCTGCCGGCCAATGTGACGGTGGCCCTCTCGGGCGTCGGTGCGCCTGTGGCGGTCCTGCCGGGCCGGATGGAGACGTCCGCGCGGGTCGTCCTCGGGGGCCCCGAGCGGACGCAGTTCTCCGGGGCCGCGCTGACCGTCCAGTTGGACGCGTGGGGCAACGCGCTCGAGGAGGCGGAGCTCTCGTTCGGCTCCAGCCGCTTCGGGGACCTTGTGGTCTCCAACCTCTCAATCCACTATGGGGCGACCTTTGTCCTGCCTGACCTGGCGGCGGACTACCGTGCCTTCGCGGCGGCGGCCGTGCCCCAGGGGAACCGCATCGTCGCGCCCGTCGCCGTCACCGGGTCGCTCGCGCAGGGTGCCGCGGGGGCGCGCGTCACCGTGACGTCCATCAGGGTCGTCGTGGACGACCAGCCCCTTTTCGTGCAGGCCCCGTTCCTCTCGCTCGACGAAGACACCGCAAGCCCGTACCTCCTCGACCTGCGTTCGATCGTGACCGACGAGGACGCCTCGACCGTCACCTTCGAGGTGGCCTCCCACACCAACGAGACATTCGCCCGCGTGTCGGTCACCGACGGGGCGTACCTCGGCGTGGACGTGGCCACCGGTGACCTCAGCGACAACTGGACAGGGGCCGTCGACGTCATCGTGCGGGCGACCGACCGCCTCGGGCAGGGGGCCCTGTCTCCCCCCATCCGCGTGGTGGTGCGCCCCATCGACGACGCGCCGGTCATCGAGAACATCCCCGTGCAGTACCTAGCGCCCAACGAGAGCCTCCGGCTCACCGTGCGCGCGATCGACGGGGACCCGGGCGACCACATCCGCTTCACCGCCCTCCCGCCGACGCCCGCGACCGCCGCGATCGACGCCGAGACCGGATTCCTGTACTGGAACCCGACGAGCGCCGAGCGGTCGCGGGGCACCGCGCACTTCTTCGTCTACGCGAGCGACGGCACGCTCGGCGACGTCCAAGCCTTCCAAGTGGTGATGCTTCCCGCCTCGGAGCCGGTCTTCGGCCGTCCCCTGCCGGTCGTCGACCTCCTCCCAGGGCGCCCCGAGTTCATTAACCTGTTCGACTTCGCAACGGGCGACGTGGACGAGGTGCTGTCGGTCACCTTGGATGGCCCGCCACACCCCTACGTGAACCTGTCGGCGGACGGGAGGTGGCTGGCCTTCGACTACCCGGCCGACTACGCGCCGGGATCCGACCGCGTCCAGGTGCTCGTGGATACCCTGCGGGGCCGCGAGACGGCGGCCGTCGACCTCGAGGTCCTGCCGCGCCCACAGGGCCTCTACCTCGCGCCGTTCTCGCCGACCCCAATCGGGCGCGGCGTCACGCACCGCGTGGAGCTGCTGCGCTACACCTACCAGGTCGTCGACTTCCCCAACCTCTCCTACTCCGTCGACAACCCGCTGGCCTCGGTGAGCGGGTTCAACCTCACCCTACTTGCGCCGGCGGAGTACCCCGGCCAGTCCCTCAGCGTGACCGTGACCGTGCGGGCCGGGGACGATACCTCGTCGGTGCGGTGGCGCGTCAACCTGCAGCCGGCCGCTGAGCTGCCGCGGCTGTCCCGCCTGCCCATGATCTCTGCGGGCGTGCGCACCGTGGACCTCTCGTGGGCCCTCGCGCAGCGCGGGGTCGGCCCGGGCGCGTGGCCGCTCACGACGGACTCCGACCGCCTCATCGCCGGCACCAACGAGTTCATGACGAGCTTCCCCGACTGGCCGCTCGCGGTCGCGGCGCGCGACTTCTGGCCGATCGACCGCGCGCGCGTCCTCACGGCCTCGGGTGAGCCCGTGCTCGAGGTGGAGACGGGCTTCGACGGGAGGAGCCGCTTCGTGGACCGCCTCCAGTACTTCGCCGAGGACGAGTGGGCGGTCGTCGACGCCACTTTCGCGTCGCGGGCGGATCTCGCCGGCGGCATGGTGCACAATGTCTCGATCATCGGGACCGGCCCCTTCCTCGCCGCCCCGCTCGGCCCGATCGACCGGCTAGGCGGGGGCCAGGGCACGGGGTGGAGGGTCACCTTTACCCGGGACACGCACATCCAGCAGCTCTCGATCGTCGGCATCGCGGAGAGCGGCGGCGCGGACTCGACGGTGTCTTGGCCGATTTGGGCAGTGGTCACGCCGCGCGACGACCCGCCGGTCTACCGGGGCGGGGCGTCGAGCGTCGTCGTGGAGGCGGGGCACACGGCGACCGTCGACCTTGCCGAGCTCTTCGAAGACGAAGAGGGCGACGACCTGCTCTTCCAGCTCTCCCACGGGGGCGCTGGCGTGTACCTCGACCGCTCAACGGGGTGGCTGCGGGTCGACGGCACGGAGGGCCTCAACCTAACGGGAGTACGGGTAGTCGCATCGGAGGCGCGCAACCAGAGCCTGCTTGCCGAGAGCGACCCGTTCAGCATCGGACTGCAGGTCGCGGAGCAGCCGCCACCCTCCCCCCGGCCGACCTCCCCGCTAGCGTGGCTAAGCGACCCGGTCACCTTGGTGGCGGTGCTCCTGGCGGGGCTCACGTCCTCCGCAGGGCTTGCGGTCTACTTCTGGACGCGGCGGCGGGGCGCGCCTGCCGGAGGGGGGGACCCCGCGTGGGAGGCGGTCGCAGCCGAGCGCCCGCCGCCCACGGAGCCCCCGATCCCCGGCGACCCGGCGATGCTCGCCCTGGAGGAGGAGTGGGCCCGCGTGATCGCCTCGCGACACACGGACGGGGCGACGCCCGCGGAGGAGACCGAGGCCGACCTGGAAGCGGGCGTGAGGAGCCGGGCGCGGGCGGCCGCCGAGGCCACGGCTCCCTTGGAGGAGCCGGCCAAGCGCGTACCCATGGCGTCCTCCGACACCGAGACCGAGCGGCGGGCGGGCGACATGGAGACGGAGGGGCCGGGCTCGCGCCGTAGGCCGCGGCCGCGGCCCCGCTAGTCGGGCGCGCCGCCGGAGGCCTGCACGTTCCCCACCACGTTCGGCCGCGGCCCCGCTAGTCGGGCGCGCCGCCGGAGGCCTGCACGTTCCCCACCTCGTTCGGCCGCGGCCCTGCGGCGTTCAGGCGCTTGAGCCCGCCCGCACGCACCCCGGAGGCGACCTCCCACTGCCGGTCGTTCCTCACCACCCACAGGAGGGCCTCGTACACGACCGCGCTGTCCGAGAAGTTGCCGAGGCGGACGACGGGGCGGCGGCCCTCCTCGTCCATCGCACCGGGCGTGTCCTTGATGGCATCCGTGAGGAGGCGCGCCACCATCCCGGGGTCCGCGCCGTACGGCACCCTGAAGCGGACGACAAGGCGCGTGGGGTCGCCGACGGCCCCCGAGTTGGTGATCTTCGTGGACGCCAAGATGGTGTTTGGCATGACGATCGTGGAGCTGTCGTACGGGTGGTAGAGGCGGGACGACCGCAGGCCGATCTCCTGCACCCGCACCACCTCGCCGGTGGCGACCTCGAGGACGTCGCCGATGCGGAACGGCCGGTCCAGGACGATGGAGATGCCCGCAAACAGGTTCGCGAGCGGCTCCTGCGCGGCCAGGCCGATGACGATCCCGAGGAACGCGCCGCCCACGAGCAGCGCGGAGAGGTCGACCCCCAGGCGGGAGCCGACTGCGACGACGGCGAGCATCGCGATGAACAGCGCGCCGATGCGGTCGAGCAGTGGCACGACAAGCTCGCGGCCCTTGTACGGGAACGCGTCGAGCGAGTGGCCGATAAGCTCCCGGAACGCCCGGTAGGCCGCATAGGCGAACACGACGACGATGAGGACGTCGACGGTGGCCTCCAGCACGGCGAGCCGGTCGCCCCCGGCCATCGGCTCGAGGCCTTGGAGCGAGGCGCGCGCGCCCATGAGGACGATGAGGAAGAACACGGCGCCTTCGAGCGCGCCGAGTATCCGGTTGTCTAGGCGCGTGGGCGAGCGGCCCGCGATGGCCCGTGCGGCCGGCCGGAGGAGGAAGTGGACGCCGGTGGCAAGCGCCACGAAGAACGCGACGGTGACTACGAAGACCCCGACCTCATTGTCGAGCGGCGACGGCAGTTGGAACCGGAGCCCCAGGAGGTCGAGTTCGCCCGCCACGCGCGACCCCCGGCACGCACCGCCGGGGGCGGCCATTAGCATTGGCCGCAGCCCGCCCGGCCCGCGCAACGCCCCGCCCCCTTTATGTCCGGGGGGGCGCTGCCCGGGTTGGAGCGAGGGCGTTGCTGCCGCAGGAAGCTGCGTTCCTGACGTCGGTCGTGGTCATCCCCGCGGTGATGTACGTCCTCTACCGCACGATCGTCCCGTTCGAGCCGGTGATGCGCGACTTCGAGGTCGGCGCGGCGCTCATGTTCCCGCTGCTTGCCGGCGCAGCGATTGGGTTCGTGCACATCCTCATCGACCCGCCGCTGCTTGCCACGGTGTGGGGCCTCGTGGCCTACCTGTTCCTTTACCCGGTCATCGCGTCGTACGCGGTCCTCATCCTATTCAACCGCAGGCGCACGCTCGAGCAGCCGGCCGCGCCAATCTACTTCGCCGTCGGCGGCGCCGGGTTGGCGATGGGCCTTGCCGCGGCCGAGTCCTACCGGAGCTTCGCTTCGCTTGGCGACGCGCCCGCCGACCTCGGCTTCATCCTCGTGATGCTCGTCCAGTCGACGGCATTCGTGATGTTCCACTGCTCGAAGGGACTCTACCTCGGGACGCACGTCGCGCAAGGGCGGCGGTCACGAGGCGTCGTGATGGCCTCGCTGCTCGAGGGCCCGCTGGGGCTCCTCTACTTCACGGCGCGGCTTGGGGACGACCGGGGCGCCGCCGCCCTCTTGCTGTTGCTCTATTCCCTCTTTGTCTACCTCTGGGTCTGGCGACGGTTCTTCCCGGAGCAGATGCCCGAGGAGATGGCCAAAGCCTTGAAGAGGGAGCGGCGGCGAGCGAGGCTGAAGCGCGCGCGGGGCGGCCCGAGCTAGGGGCCCTTGCGCCCGCCGCCGTGCGGGGCCCCCGCGGGGCAATTCGCGCGCCCGGGGGAGCGCCACGAAAGGTATTTGTCGGCGGGGCCGCCGTCGCAGGCCCGTGGCCGCTCCTCCCGGCAAGCGACTGATCACGCTCGCCGACGGCCGGACCATCGCCGTGTCCGAGGAGGACGCACGTCGCTTCGAGTACTTCTCGCAGGGCGGCAAGGTGATGCGCCGGCCCCGCCAGCCCGCGCCGCCGGCGGCCCGGCCCGCCGCACCCCCACCTGCGCCCGCGCGCACGGCCCCTCCGCCCCCGACCCCGACTCCCTCGGCGCCCGCGGCACCGGCTCCGCGGCCGGCGGCGCCTCGCGCGGCTCCTCCTCCTCCGGCTGCTGCGCCGCCTCCCCCGCCCCCGCCGCAGCGGGTCGCGCCCCCCCCGCCGGCGGCCGCTGCGCCCCTGCGGCCGGCACCACCCGGCGCCCGCGCGGCGCCACCGCCCGGCGCCCGCCGCCGGCCAGGCCAGCGCCGGGGACCGCGCCCTCCCCCGCCCGTCCTTGCCAAGCCGGCCATGCTCGGATACAACGCGCGCATCATCGTGGTGGCCGGCCTGCTCGCGGCCCTCCTCTTCTCGCCCGCCACGTACCCCATCTTCGAATCCTATGGCCCCTTCCTCGAGCAGGTCGTGAACTTCAACCCGAACACGTTCAACCAGCGGACCTTCCCGCGAGTCGCCGAGTTCGACCTGACCCGCCTCCTCACGATCGACGCCCGGGGGGCTACCATCGACTACAACCTGACGCTCTCGCGGCCCGAGACGTTACCCGGGCTGCAGGAGGTGGTCACCATCCAGACGAGCCCCAACCCCACCGGCACCAACCTCGGATTCTATTGGGACCGGCAGGTGCCGCGGGGCTCGTCGGAACTCGTCAACGTCACGTACCACGTCCGCATGACCACCCACCAGTGGATCCTGAAGAATGAGGAGGTCGCATCGGCCTCCGATGTGCCGCAGTCATACAGGGACGTCTACCTCGACCGCGAGTGGAAGATCGACCCCAACTCGCCGACGGTCCGGCAGTTGGCCGACACGATCACCAACCGCTCGAAGCCGTACCTGGAGCAGCTCGACGACATGTACACGTGGCTCCTCGACCACTATACCTACCAGCGGTCGCCGAGCTACGAGCCGAAGGACCCCGAAGTGACCATGGCGGACCTCGGCGGGGACTGCGACGACTTTTCGGTCCTCTTCATCTCGATGGCGCGTTACCTGGGGATCCCCGCATGGCTCGAGCTCGGGCTCCTCTTCGACGAGTTCCGGGGCGAGTGGGGGCCACACGGGTGGGCGACGGTGTACATCCCGCTTGCCAACGGGTCGGGGGTGGAGGCGACGATCGACGTGGTGAACAGGCTCTTCCTCATCCGCGACCCCTACCACTTCAGCGACTGGGCGGCGGACGGGGACGCCGCGAACCTCGAGAGCTACTACACGCTCCTCTCGTACCAGCCCGTGGGCCAGGTGACGCAGAACCCCCCCGTGGTCGTCGAGCAGGAGATCTTCAACGGCCCGATGACCACGAGCGGGACGCTGAACTACTTCCACGGGTAGGCGCGCCCCCGCCCCGCGGGGTCACTTCCCCTCGCGCAGCGGGACGAGGGCACCGCCCGCGCCCCGCGCCGCCAGCCCGAGCTCCACTGCGGCCTCCGCGAGTTCCTCGCCGGACTGCTCGAACTCGCCGGCCCGTGCGATGGCATCCAGGTCCGCCTCGCTGAGTTCCGCGAAGGCTTCGAACCCCTTCCGCAGCACCGCGCGCAGCCGGCCCGCGGGGCCGCGGGCCGCCCCGACGCTGGCGCCGATCCGCCGGAGCTCGCGGGCGCGCGTGTCCCGGGCCGGGACGGGCCGCAGGTCTGCGTCGCCGACCGTGCCCCCCCGGGCGCGGCGGCCGCTCGCGGCGTCCCGGTTTGCGGCGCCTAGAAAGGCGCGCGCCTCCGCGGCCGACGCCGAAGTGAAGTGCCGCCGGGCCGTCGCGAGGTCGATGCGGTGCGGGCAGCGCGCACACAGGGCCGTCTTCCGCTTGCCCTCCACGATGCGCAGCGACCCGCAACGTGGGCAGCCGACCACCGCGTACGTCACCGGCGGCCCCCCGGGTCTCCGTCAAACGGCGCGACGCGCACGACCCGCCCGGTCGCCGCGTTCAACGTCACGATTCCCTTCTCCGTCTCCACGAGGTAGTACGGGAGCAGCAGCATGCCACGCGCCAGCAGGTCGACGGCCGCCCCCGCGGGGCGCTGGCGGTGGGTTTCTGTCACCGTCGCGCCGCGGCCGCCGCCGGACGTCGAATCGAGCGTTCGTTCCGAGCGCGCGAGGGCCTCCTCGCGCGTGCGCTCACGCGCCTCGAGGAGCGTGAGCCGCCGCCTCCCGAGCGCGCGGGAGAGCGCGGCCTTGTCCAGCACCTCTCGTGGCGGCACGACCTCGATGGGGCCCTCCACCGCCTCGGCCTCGCCCCCGGCGGCGCTGATGAGCAGCGTGCCAGACGAGAGGACCGTCTGCGTCTCACGCGGGGTGGTAAGCTCCGCCACCACATGGTAGTCCATGAGGTACGCCGGCACCCATTCGAGGGCCGAGCGGATGACCGACCCCCGGCCGGCCGACGCGATCTGCCGGGCCCGCTCCTCGCCGGCGCGGGGGGGCATGGCGCCAAGGAGCGATTCTCCATCGGCCCCACGGGCCGGCGCAAGCGTCCGTCGCGCCCGACGGGCGCCGGCCCCCGTGAGCTCGCCCCCCTCGCGGGCGGGCGGCCACCCGGCCCCCGCCCCTCGGCGGCCAGCCCCGTCGAACTCCAACTGCGCTGCCTCCACGAGCGGCGAATCGCCGCCGGCCGGGTGGAAAGGGTCGGGGTCCGCAAGCGCGACGAGCGCCGCGCCGGCCTCGGCCACCAGCCGCTCCCGGTCCCAGAGCACGGCCCCCTCCGCCGCTGCGGCCGCGCGGGCCGCGGAGGTGACGGCCCCCGCGTGGGCGATCAGGTGCCGCGCCCCCGGGCGGCCCGCGAGCTCCGCGAGGAGCTCGGCCACGCGCGCCTCGTCGAGCGGGGCCCCGCCCGGAACCACCGCGATCGCGATCTCGAGCGGCCCGCGGCGCACGATGATGCCCGCCGGCCCTCCGGCCGCGGCCCGCCTGACCTCAACAACAGCAAACCCTTGGAACGCGAAGACCCCGGCCACCAGGTCCGCCAGATCCATCGGGCTGCCCGCCGGACAAACTACATGGCCCCCAAAGAGGTTTGCCGCCCCCGGGGAAATGGAGAATCCGAGGACGGCCAAGCGGGCCGCCCGGCCACACCTGTTCTCGGCGACCCGGGGGGTCGAGGTCTCCCTACTCGCCCTCCTCGCGTTCATCCCGGTGACGCTGGCCTCGGAGGCGGGGGGCCTCCCGCCGGAGGTCGTCTTCCTCTTCGCGGCGGTGGCCATCATCCCCCTTTCGGCGCTCCTCGGGCGCGCGACGGAGGAGTATGCCGCCCACAAGGGGCCCGCGATGGGGGGGTTCCTCAACGCGACGCTCGGCAACGCCACGGAGCTCATCATCGCGCTGTTTGCCGTGTACGCGGGGCTCTTCGAAATCGTGAAAGCCTCGATCGCGGGGAGCATCATCGCCAACCTCCTGCTCGTGTTCGGGGGGGCCGTGCTCATCGGGGGGATGCGGGCGCCGTCGCTGAAGCTCCATGAGAAGGGGACGCACACCGCCCTGTCGATGATGACGCTCAGCGTGATCGCGATGTCGCTGCCGGCCCTGTTCTACTACTCGTCGCTCTCGCCCGCGGTCGCCCAGACCCTGCCGGCACCGCTCGACCCGGCGGAAGCGGCCGAGCGGCTGCACGCCCTCACGCTCTGGACGGTCGCTGTCATGATTACGGTCTACGGGCTCGGCCTCGTCTACTCGTTCGTCACCCACAAGCACATCTTCCACGAGGCCGCGCCGGGCGACGGCGCCGTCTGGTCGAGCCGGAAGGCGCTCGCCGTCATGGGCGTGGCGACGCTCGGGATCGCCGGGATGGCGGAGGCGCTCGTGGGGTCCGTGGAGGGCCTCACGCGTTCCCTCGGGCTCACCGAGCTCTTCGTGGGCGTCGTGATCGTGGCCATCGTCGGGAACGCCGCCGAGCACTCGACGGCGATCCTCGTGGCGGCGCGGGGGAAGATGGACCTGGCGTTCCAGATCGCGGCCGGGTCGTCCACCCAGATTGCGCTTTTCGTCACTCCCGTGCTCGTGTTCGTCTCGTTTGCCATCGCCACGCCGATGGACCTGGTGTTCGAGATCTTCGAGCTCTTCGGGATCGCGGTCACGGTGGCGGTGGCTTACGCCGTCACGCTCGACCGCGAGACGAACTGGTTCGAGGGGACGCTCCTCTTGGGCGTGTACGTCGTCATCTGCGCCGTGTTCTTCGTGCACCCGTAGCGGGGGCGGGTTTGCTCGCGGCGAAGTCGACCGTTCCGGTCCACGCGCGGCCCCCGCCCTCCAGCCGCGTGCGGAAGCCGGGGGGCGCGCCCTCGTTCAGCCGGACGCCCGCGCCCTTCGCGAAACCGGCGGCGTACTCGACGAACGATGGATCGAGCGGGCGCGCCGATTCCACGCGAACCTCGAATGTCCCGGACTCGGTCGCGTGGCCCGAGAGCACCGACCCCGGCACCGCGCCCGACATGGCCTGCGCAAGGCGGCCCGCGCTCGCCGCCGGGTGGGCGGCGGCTTGGACATAGGCGCGCGCGACCGACGACCCGGTGTAGAACCCCGCGCGCCGCACGAAGTGCTTCCCCTCGCTGTGCGCGGCGGACCGGATGACGGCGCAGAAGGCCTCGGGGCTCACACCAGCGGCCGGGAGCCGACCGGGGACCACCCCCGGCCCCGCTCCACGGCACGCCTCCTGCAAGCGCTCGAGCCGGGGCGGCGCAAGCACGATGCGCGCGTACTCCCAGAAACCTGCCAGTAGGGCTTGCGGCGCCCGCCCGTCGGCCGTTGGCACGGTCCCCCCCTCTTGGCCCGCGCGCCGGGGGAGGCGCCTGGGCCGATTCCCGCCCCTGGGCGAGAGGCCAGATAATAGTTGCCCTAAAAATTGCCATAAATATTCCATAGGAAATCAACGGTCCGCCACGGGTGAAACCTGGGGCCTCGGGCACGCCGCCCCGCCGGCGCAAACCAAGAAATGGAATCGCCGCTTTGGGCCCCCCGTTGGCCCGAAAGCCGCAGAATGTCCGGGTGTCCACCCGTTCGATGAGCCGCCACCAGGCCACGCGCCTGGTCGCGCGGATCGAGCGGATCCGGGACGACCCCTCGCTGCTCCTGCCGGAGGCGCGCCACAGCGGCGGCTGTTTCCGGACGGGCCTCGAGCGCCGGCTTCGCCGGGTCGCCAAGGTGGCCGACAGCCGCGCGCGGCTGCGCCGGCTCTCCCGGCGCGGCCCAAGCTTCGTCCGTGCCTTCGCCGGCGCGCTCGACCTCCTGCATGGCGAGGGGCCGGAGGCGTTCGTCTCCATCCCGAACCCCACGGGTGGCGCCGAGGTGAAGTTCGCGTCCCGGGGCAACGCCCGCAGGGAGGTGCAGGCAGGCGTCCAGAACTACACGGACCCCGGCGTCCGCCTGCTCGCGTTCATCGACTACGCGCAAGGGATGCGAGGAAGCTACATCTTCTCGACGGACGCGGGCCTCGTGTGCGCGGGGCGCGACCCCTCGCCGCCGCGGGAGTACCTCGAGGAGCGCGCCGCCGCCGCCCGGCCTCCCCTGCAGGCGAGCGGTGACGACTTCGTGTGTCCGCACCTGCGGTCGCACCCGTCGGGCCTGCCGCGGGAGTCGGACGAGACCCACCTGGAGGTGCGGTGGTCGCGTGCGCGCGTGGCTTTCCGCCTGTGCACGGCGTGCGCGTCGGACGGCAACCTGTCGGTACACCTGCGGAAGCTCGCGGTGGGCCCCAAGCTCGACGAGCAGCTCGAGGCCGCCCTCGTGTTGCGCCCCCGTTGCCGCGAGCCGGGCCAGGTGGCCTGCCACTTCGAGCGCCGCGTGGAGCTCACCGATGAGGACGCTGAGTCGTACACGGCGGGGAAGCTCACCGACGGGGCGGCGGCCGAGCATTTGCTCTCGCAGGGCCGCGCGCAGATCGAGGCCGAGGGGTCGGGTTTCGTGCTCGCCGCGGGCGAGTGCCTTGGCAACGATGTCGACGGCCTCATCAGGCGGCTGGCGCCGGAGGAGGAGGTGGCGCGGGCCGTGCGGAAGGCGCTCAAGGGCGCCAAGAGGGACGTCGTCCTCGACAGCTTCACCGCATCGAAGCTCCTCCAGCCGTTCATGGGGGCGAGGGGAGAGAAGATCCTGGAGGCCGCGTGCGGCGACCGCGAGGTCGCGCGCGCGGTGGCGCGGGAGGCCCGGGCTCACGAGGCGCCCGCCACGCTGATCGCCAAGGCGGTGAAGCTCGCGCGTCACGAGGCCATCGAGTCGGAGCTGCCGGCGTTCGACGACCTCGGCGGGACGGCGGCCTTCGCCGACCGCGTCGCGCGGGCGTACCGCCGGGGCGGCAAGGACGCCGCCATCCGGGAGATCGAGGCTGGCCGGACCCATGGGCCGGCCGCGGCGTCGGCCGCATGGGCGATGCTGCTGGCGCTCGGCCAGGCCAAGGGGCGCGAGTGGCAGTTCTCGAAGGTGGAGGTGGAGCGCGGCGAGCAGGGGAAGGAGAGCGCCCGCCGGCTCCTCGAGTGCCGGGGCGAGGAATACGCCGAGGCGCTCAAGGCCGCGATGGTGGCGGTCGGGTCGTCGGCGGATGTGAAGGTCACGACCACCTGAGCCTTCGGTCCTGCTCCCGCTTCTTCCGCTCGAGGTCCCGGATCACGGCGGCACCGGGCTCCGCCCCGGCCGGGTTCGTGGCCGGGCGCTCCTTCGCGGCGGGGACCGCCACGGCGGGCGCCTCCGGCTCCGCGTCGCGCGGGCGGCCCGACTTCCACGTGGCCTTTTGGTAGTACTTGGGGACCACGCCGAGGATGACCTCGCACATCTCGCACACGACGAGGATGTACAGGTCGTGGTCGAGCATCTCGCCGTCTGTGTGCTTTCCACACCGCGGGCAGAGCGACTGGACCACGGCAGGGCAGCGAGCGGGGCCCGAGATATACGTTTGCGGGGCCCGACCGGGGCGGAGGCGGACCGCGAGGTACCGCCCGCAAACGTTCATGCCAGGCGCGTGCGGTTCGAGGCCGATGGCACGACGCGGGGCGCAGCGGAAGAACGCGCGGGCGGGCCGGCCGAAAGGCGGAGGCACGGGTGCGAGCCGCCCCCGGCGGGGGAAGGCGCCGCGTGCGGGGGCGGCGGGGGGCCGGAAGACGGCGGGGGCCCGGAAGACGGCGGGGGCCCGGAAGACGGCGGGGCCGACGGCCCCGCCCGCGCCCCCCGAGGTCCCGGAGGGCGTCGTCGTCCGGAGGACGCCGGAGATCGACCCCGCCGACCCCCTCGCCTCGGGAGCCACGGCGCCCCTCCGAAGCGTATGGCTCGCGGCGGCACGGGAAGCCCGCGACGAGAAGCGCGTGGTCGTCGACCTCGTGGGCGAGGGGAGGGGGGTCATCGCCATCCCCGTGGCGTTCAAGGACGAGCGGGAGGCGATGGCCGCGATGCGGCCGGCCCTCGACATCCTCGTGAAACATGTGATGGCCGCGGCCGAAGGGAAGCAGCAGCCGGTCATGGTGGACCTCCAGGACCTGCGCGAGCGGATGGAGGACAAGCGCGGGAGCGACTGGGTCGCCGAGCACCGGTGGCTCGACACCGCGCTTACCGACCGGGAGCTCCTCTGCATGTATGTCTTCTCGCCTGCGTACCTGCTGGAGTTCTCCGTGGCCATCGGGAAGCAGCAGGGCTTCGGGGTGGCTCCCGCGGTGGAGAGCGCGGGATTCTACCGGCTCGCGGTCGAGGACGGCGGGGAGCCCGCGGAGATCATTTGGAACTGGGCGCGCGCCATCGGGGACGTGATCGCCGGCGGCCACGCGTGGTCGTACTTTGGGTTGCTGCTGGCCCTGGCCCCGCAGGTGGCCGCCCGGCGCAAGGACGCCTCCGCCCGCCCCCCCGACGGCACGAGCGAGGAGTGAACACGCCGGTCGCCCGCGTCCCCTTGGGCCGCGGCATGCGCGGCAGTGGGCTCGGCAGGATTCGAACCTGCGACCTCCTCCGTGTCAGGGAGACGTCATGCCACTAGACCACGAGCCCATCGCTAGGGTCGCGCCATCTTTGGAGGCCTATTTGTAATTGAGGGGGGGCCGTCAGGTGAGGGCGATGGCGGGCCCCGGGTGGCCCGGCAGCGCCTGGTCGCGGGGCGTCCGGCGGAACGAATAGCGGAACGCGTTGGCGGCCACCCGCGCGCGCATCCAGCGCCGGCCCGAACCGCGCTCTAGGTTCCCCGTGAGGACGTCGGACGACCGCTTGACGAGCCACCGGTCTCGCGCCGCCATCCGCACGATGCGCGTCGGGATCCTGTAGAAGACCTTCGTCCACTTCAGGTGCGTCGAGAGCTCGTGCCCGAAGGCGGCCTGCCACTTCTGCTCGTAGAGCGCGAGCGCCTCGCGGGTGGGCTCCCCCCGCGCGAGCACCTCGCCTAGCGCCTCGGCGGCGAGCCGGCCCGATTCGAGCGCGAACCACATCCCCTCGCCGGTGAGCGCCGAGGGGAAACCGGCGGAGTCGCCAACGAGGAGGCAGCGGTCGGTGTAGGTCTTCGCGAGCGGCCCGCCGATCGGCAAGTACGCGCCCGAGATCTTCACCTGGTCGAGCCCGGGGGGGACGAGGCGCTCCTTCTCGAGCAGGCGGATGTAGTCGCGCGTCACCTGGTGGAGGTCGAGGTCCTCCTCCGTGACGACGAATTCCGCCACGCCGATGTTCACGGTGGTCTTCTTGGGGAAGATCCACCCGTAACCCCGCACGCCCTTCGGGTTGAAGTGCACCCAGATCGCGCGCTCCTTGCCGTAGAACTCCTCGATGACGTCCTCGCCGACCTCGGGCTCGATCCGCGTGGCCGCGTGCGCCTGGTACTTGTTCCAGTCCGGGGGCAGGCCCTCGCGCGCCCGAAGCACCTTGGCCACGAGGTCGCGCGCGCCTCCGGCTCCCACGACGACCTTCGCGCGGATGTCGGGCCCCCCCGCGACCTTGAGCGCGACCCCCCCGTCCGCGTACTCGTACGACCGGACGTTCGTCCGGGTCATCGGGTGGGCACCGGCCTCGACCGCCCGCTCGAAGATCGCCTTGTCGAGGACGAACCGGCGCACCTGGTAGACGAGCGGCTCACCCCCCTTGATGTAGGCGCGGTCGCCGGTCGGGCACGATTCGAGGACGAGCGCGTCCGAGTGCGCCTCGACGGCCGCGCGGAAGTCCGGGAGGTCCTTGCTCTTGAAGACGCGCGCGGGCAGGCCGCCCCCGCAGGCCTTCTGCCGCGGGAACTCGGCCTTGTCCACGAGGGCCACATCGAGCCCCTTCCGGGCCAGGTGGTAGGCGCAGGTGGAGCCGCCGGGCCCCGCTCCGACCACCGCGACGTCGTACATGGGCGCGAGCTACCTTCCCCGCACGGGGAAGGCGGGGCGCCCCTTAAAGAAGGTGCCTGCGGGGGCGGCGCACCCGAGGGCTTCTGGGGGCCCCCTTTTTTTGGACGGGCGCGCGCTTGGCATCCGCGTGGCTGCGTCCTACCTCTTCGCGTACGGCGCGGAGATGGTGCCTGGCGCGATGGCGCAGTTGCTCGGCCGGCCCGTCCGCGGGGCGCGCGCGGTCGTGCGCGGCTTCCGGCTCGCGTTCACCGCGTACTCCGAGGAGTGGGAGGGTGGCGTTGCCGACCTCCTTGCGGACGCAGAGGGGGAGGTGGAGGGCGTGCTGTACCCCCTCGGGCCGCGCGACCTCCTCCGGATCGAGGTCGTGGAGGGGTGGCAGGACCCGCGCTACGGACGCATCCTCCTCCAAGCCGAGCGGGAGGACGGCACGCGGGTCGACGCGGTGGCGCGCGCCGTCCGCGAGAAGCAGCCGCCGGTTGCGCCGTCCCCCGCGTACCTCGACGCGATGATCCAGGGCGGCACGGCCCACGGCCTGTCCGACGGGTACCTCACGTGGCTCCTCCAGCTCTACCCGGACCCGGCGACGCCCCCTCGCGCCGCGTGGGCCGAGGACGAGTGAGCCGCGGGCATGCAGGTTTATGGCACCTGCCGCAATGGAGGCGGGGGGATGGGATGAAGGGGTCGATCTACGAGCGCGAGCTCAAGGACATCTTCGAGGGCCGGCGCGAGGTCCTCATGCGCATGGGCAAGCGGCTGAACGCACACCAGCGCCGCTGCTACTTCTCGACCCTCCACTACCCCTTTGTTGTCATCCGGGCGGCGGGGTCCCTCGGGATGGACCTCGTCGTCCTGCGGGGGGACTTCTCGTTCCCCGTCGAGGTGAAGTCCTCTTCCTCGGACGTCTTCCGGTTTTCCTCCTCCAGCGGCAAGGCGGAACTCCAGGCCGAGCAGATGGTCCGGCAGTGCGCGCGCTCGCACCTGCTCCCGTTTTACGCCTTCCGGCTCAAGGGCGAGCGTGACGACCCCTGGCGGGTCTTCGCGATGCCCCTCGGGGACGACCCGCTCAAGCTCTGGTGGCTGCAGGAGGCGCACGGGACGTTCGCGCGGCTGCTCATGTCCAAGGTCCCGCGGGTGGAGCGCACCGCCAAGGGCAGCCGGGTGATGCGGTGGCACGACGGGTACCCGCTCTCGAGTTTCCTCGAGTACCTGTGGAACCTGAACGTGAGGCGCCCCCTCCCGGAGGTGACGGAGGCCTTCGCCGCCGGGGCGGCGGGCGCGCAGGGTGGCGCAGCGCGCAGCAGCGCGGCGCAACCGTGAGGGCGCCGCGCTAGATGGCGAGCTTCTTGCAGTGGTGCTGCTCCAAGCTGTAGCAGTCGGGGCACTCAGGCCGCACCTTGGAGAGCTTGTTGAGGCGGCGCGCGAGCTCGTCGGAGATCACGTGCTCGAGCTTGCAGGCCTGGTCGTGGTACTCGGCCCCTTCGCGCATGTCGAGCGTCTCTACGAGGAAGCGCTCGACGATGCAGTGCTTGCGGAGCACATCGCGCGCGCGGGTCCGCCCATCGGCAGAGAGCCTGGCCCCACGGTACTTCTCGTAGTTGACGAGCCCGTCGCGCTGCAGCCGCTCGAGCATTTCGGTCACGGCGGCGGGGGTGACGCCAAGCTCCTTGGAGATGTCGCCGGTCTTTGCGGCGTCTCCCGTGGGGCCCGAGAGCAGCAGGATTGCCTTCAGGTACATCTCGACGTTCTCGGAGAGGTGGCCGTCGACGGTCTCGAGCATGGGGGCCCGGGGAAGGAGCCGGGCGGAAGTCGCATAAACGTTTGCTCGCGTCGCAAGGGCCCGTGGTCGCGCCGCCTGGGGGGCCTACCGGATGTCGATGAGCGGCTCGCCCGAGTCTTCCGTCCCGAAGAACTCGAAGTGGTTCTTGCGCCCGCACGCCAGGCAACGGAAGTCCCCCGTGACCGGGCGCTCCACGCGCTTGCCGGGCTTCTGGAGGAGGCTGCGGATGGGCGCGGGCAGCTTCTCGTTCTCCACCTCGTTGACGGTCTCGCAGTGCCAGCACTTCAGCTTCACCTGTACGACCTCCCCCGGCCGCGGCACGCGCGGCGTGGGAACCGCGCGCCCGGTAGAAAAAGGGGCGCGCGGCACGCGGCGGCGCGCAGCGCGGGGCGGGGCGCGACCGCAAGGCGGTGCGGCTCGCCGCGCCGAGATCAGCGGGTATTTATAGCGACCGTGGAGGATGGCCAGGCGGTAGAGGGCCGTTCGTGAGCGCAGGCCAAGGGAAGGTACCGCGCGCCGCGCGCGGGGCGGACGACGCTGCCCTCGAGGTGGTGGGCCAGCAGGTCTGGTTCGTCGACCAGATCGAGCCGTTCGGGGTGGTGCGGGAACCGATCGCGCCGGGCGACCGGGTCATCGGTTTTGTGGTGGAGGACGCCAAGTCCGCTCCCGACCAGAGGGTCCTGCGGCGCGTGCAGGCGAGCCGAGTGCGCAAGTACGGCGACCGGTTCTTCATCGTCCCTTCGTGGTTCGCGCGGGCCGACCAGGCGGCGCGGCAGCTGGAGAAGCAGTTGGCTCGGGGGCTCGCGGCCGACCGCAGCCGCGCGTACTGGGAGGGGCTGGCGCAGCACAGCGGGGCCGAGCTGCTCGACTCCGTCTTGAGTTCGTTCTCCCCGCCCACGTACGCGGTCGTTGGGCAGCTCGCGCAGGCCGCCGACGCGCTTGCGCAGGACCTCCTGCGCGCGTCCGCGCAGTTCCGGCGCGTGCAGCGGGCCTTGGTCGCGAACCAGGAGGTGATGTCACCCGCCGAGTACGCAGAGTTCCTCGACGAGACGCGCAAGTGGGCGCGCACCGTGCGCTTCGTCCTCATGGCAGTGGAGTTCTATGCGCGGACCGTCCCGCGCGCGCAGATCGACCTTCGCAACCCCGACGCGCCGCTGCCGGCCGCGCCCCGGTACATCCCCCACGAGGCGTTGCTCGACGTCCACACGCGGGCGGGCGAAGGGCGCGCGCGGGAGCGTCCGCCGGGGCCCGCGGTGGAGGTCGGCGACGAGCCCACCGACAGCGAGGAGTTCGGCGCGGGCGAGCAGTGGCACGAGGAGGGCACCGACGGGCCCGGGGACTTCGGGGAGGCGGCGGACGAGTTTGCGCCCGTCGCGCCCCTGCAGGAGTACGACGAGGGGTTCGCCCCGGCGCGCCAAGGGGCACCCACCGCGGAGTTGGAGTTCGAGCCCGTTGCCCCCGGCGAGGGGGCAGCGGAGGTTCCCGGGTCCGCGGGGCCGGGGGACGAGTTCTCGGAAGTCGGGGGGGCCGAACCGTTCGAGGAGGCCGAGGCCCCACTCGCTTCGGAGTCGTTCGAGCCGGTGGAGGCGGTGGCCGCGGGGCCGCCCGTGGCGGAGGCCCTGCCGGAGGAGGAGGAGGAGCTCGCGTTCACGCCGGTGGCGGACACGGGCAACCGCAAGGCGGCATGGATGACGCCGCCGCCCCCGCCAGCGCCGCGGCCCTCGTCCGTCCGCGCGACCGAGCGGGCGGGGAAACTGCGCGACAAGCCGGACCTCGAGGCGATCATCGCGGCGTCCCTCGGGAGGGCCCCACCGAAGAAGGCGGGCTCGAAGGCGTCGCAGGGCGAGATCGACGGGAGCCTGGAGGCGCCGGCCGCCCGCGGTGGCGCGGACGCCTTGTCGCGCGAACTCGCGTCGCTCCTGGAGAAGTCGAAGCGCAAGTAAGGGTCGCGGCCCACGCGAACGACGGCATTCGAACCTTCATATAGGGCCATTTCCCTGCGAACGCCGGGGCAGGGGGTGGCGTTCCTTAAGCTCTCCGCCGAGACGGTCGGCGAAGGGATTCGGGCCGTCCTGTTCGTGCTTGCGGTGACCTCCGTCCTCTTTGGGCTGTGGCCCGCGATAGGCGGCTCCCTCGGGGTCTATGTGGGCGTCGCCGAAGATACGACCGTGGAGAAGGAGGCCGGGATCACCACCGCCGAGTGGACGACGCAGGAGGCGCCGTCGCTCTCGTGGATCCGCGTGCACGTGGAGGCGAGCCACGAGGTGGACGTGCGGATCGTCGCCGCGCACCAGCGGTCCCTCGTGGTGCACAACGTGAGCGGCCTGCCTGCGCAGGAGGACCTCAGCGTCGTGGCGGGGGGCGGCTCGACGGGCCCGAACGACGGGATCGGACGGGAAGTCGACCTCGGGGGCTCCCGCGGCGGCCCCACCCGCTACATCATAAGCGTCCACGCCTCTTCCGACTCGCGCGCGGCGAACATCAGCGACCGGGACATCGCCTACACGCTCACGTGGCAGGTGCACAAGCTCGACGCCACGGTCTTCCTGATGGGCCTCGTCCTCTTCTCGATGTTCTTCGTGACCGAGTACATGCTGCACGTGCGCTCGGACCTCCGGGCGCTCGCGCGCCGCATCGACCGGCTGGTCGCGGAGGGCGGCGCCCCGGCGCGCGCCCCGTCCGCGGCGCTCGGAGCTCCCGCGGCCCCGTACGGCTTCGCGGGTGGCGAGCGGCCGCCCGCAGCGCCCGCGCGCGGCGAGGCCCGCCCCGCCTCGGCGTTCCCGGCGGCGGCTGCGCCCGCGCCGGCCGAGGGCCGCCGCCGGCTCTTTGGGCGGGGCGCGGCCGGGCAGGAGGTGCCGCCGGCCACCGAGGAAGAAGCGGTGGTCGAGCCCCCCGCGCCCTACGCACGCGACCCCTACGCTCCGCCCTCGTTCGAGGCGTCTGCGCCCCCGGAGGCGGAGGAGGTCGCGCAGCCCGACTACTACGCGCCCCCGCCGGTCACCCAGCGGGCTCCGCCGGCTCCGCCCCCGGCGGCCCGGCGTGCCGCGGCGCCCGCCGCGCCGCCGCGCCTAGCGCCCGCCCCTCCAGCCGCGCCCGTTGCGCCCCAAGCGCCGGCCGCCGAACCCGTGACGCGTGTCCGGTGCCCGCAGTGCAAGCACATCGTCCCGGTCTACACGGCGCAGCGCCCGACACCGATCAAGTGCCCGAACTGCGGGAAGAAGGGGATGCTCACACGCTAGGGCTGTCCGGCCCGCTCCACCCACCGGTCGACCCGGTGGTCGGGGCCGAGCCTGCGTATCTCGCGCCGTTGCCCGCGCAGCGCGAACGTGATGACCCCCCGGGCCAGCGCAAGGGTGCCGAAATTGCGCACCAGGACACGCGCGCTGTTGCGGTGGGCGAGCTCGATCCGCCACGCGGCCGGCACGCGCGCCACGCTTGCTCCGAAGCGGTGCAGGACGACCGCGTCCGGCACGTAGAGGCAGGCGTACCCCGCGCGCTGCGCGCGCAGGTCGATGTCCACACCCTCCGAATACAGGAAGAACTCCTCCCCGAGCGCTCCAACCCGATCGAGCACCTCGCGCCGCCAGACGGCGGCGCCGCCGCAAGCCCCTGCCACGGGTGACACGGCGCGCGGCCCTTCGTCGACCGGCCGCCCTAAGTCGCGGTCACGTGCGCTGCCGTCCCCGAACACCGCCAGGCCCGTCGAACTGAGCACGCCAGGCCGGTCGAGGAAGCGGAGCGACATGGCGAGCGAGCCTGCCTCGGGGTGCGCCGAAAGCGCCGCGCCGGCCGACGCGAGCGCGCCTGGCGCCAACTCCGCGTCGTTGTTCAACTAGACGATCATGTCGCCGCGCGCGGCCTCAAAGCCCCGGTTGCACGCCGCGGCGAACCCCACGTTGGACGGCTGCGGCAGCACCCGCACCTCGAACCGCGTGGCGGACGCCGCGATCCCCTCGATCTCCTCGCGAGACCCGTCCGTGGATGCGTTGTCCACCACGATGACCTCGGCGGTAACCCCCTCCTGGGCGAGCTCGGACGCTACGGATCCCCGGGTCCAGCCCTTGCCGTTGTAGTTGACGTTTACCACGCTGAAGCGGGGGGCGCCGCGTTCCCCTGCCTGCGAGGGCGGCATGCGCGCCAATCGGGCGTGCCGGGCTCAAGGCATTCCCCGCCGCCCGCCCGGCGCACGCGCGACCGCGCGGCGCGTCAGCCCGGCGGCCGCGGCCGCACCGGCGATGGCCGCAAGCGCGAGCGCGCTGTCGGCCCCGGGGAGGAATCCGCCGCCACCGCCCGTGGGCGTGTAGGAGGCCGGCTCCGCGGTCTGCGTCGGCGGCCCCGCGTTGTCGAGCTTGTCCACGGCCCTTACGGTAACCCAGTACTGCGTCCCCTCGTGGCCCGTCCACGTGTAGTTCAGCCGAGTTACGCGGACCCCCGATGCAATGTCCGATCCCCCGGGCATCGTGCCCACGCTCACGCGGTACTCCTTGAGCCCGACCCCCGCGTCGACGGTGGCGTTCCACGACGCGGTGAAGGAGGGCCCGAGCGGGTTGGACACGCGCGCCGTGACGGCCGCGGGGGCGGCGGGGCCCGATTGGTCGCCCGTGAACGTGACCGAGGCGACGGGCCCGCGGTTCTGGGCCTCGTCCACCGCGAAGACCTCGACCGTGTAGGTGGCGCCGTCGGCCACCTGCAACGTGTAGCCCGGCTGCGTGACGGTCGACTCGGTCGTGGAGCCGCCTTGGCGGACCCGCACCACGAAGTGGGAGACGCCGGAGGCGCCTGCGGCCGGGGCATCGGTCACGGCCGACCACTCGATGTCGACGGAGGCGTTAGAGACGAAGGGGTCGATCCGCCCGATCGTCGTGTTGCCGGGCGCCGTGGAATCCGTGTGCACCATGGGCGCGGCCACGCGGGCACCCTCGTTCCCCGCGCCGTCCACGGGCGTGACCCCGAGGTAGACGAAGGTCCCGCTCTCCACGAAGCCCAAGGTGTACGTGAGGTCGGTGACCGTGATGTCCGCGAGGTCGCGCAGCCCAAAGCCGCTGCCGACCTCCACGCGGTAGTGCGACACGCCGGAAATCGCATCGGCGGCGGCGCTCCACTGCCAGGTGATGGCGGAGGCGTTGGTCAGTGTGGACGCGGTCGTCACGCTCACCGGCCCTGTGGGCGCGTCCCGGTCGGAGGTCGTGCCGGCCGAGGTGGCGGGGGGCCCCTCGTTGCTCGCCCCGTCGACGGCGACCACGGTGGCGAAGTAGGTGGTCCCGCTCACGGGGGAGGACAGCGTGTAGCTCGTGGCTGCCACCTCGCCGGAAAACGCGTCGGAGGCCCCCGCGGTCGTCCCGACGCGCACGCGGTACACGGACACCCCCGTGCCCGGGTCGGACGGGCGGCTCCAGGTCCAGGTCAGCGAGTCGGCGTTGGAGAACGCCCCGGAACCGAGCACGCTCGTGGCTGCGGGCGCCGTCCGGTCGACGACGGTCCCATTCGATGTGACGCGGTCCATCCCCGCGAGCCCTCCCCGGTCTACGGAGCGGACGGAAAGGTAGACGGTCACGCCGTCGGGGACGGGGTCGAAGGTGTGCGACGTGCCCGACACCTGGACGCCGGACGCAAGCTCCGTGCCGCCGGCGGACAGCCCCACGTCCACGAGGTAGTGGTCGACACCAACCCCCACGTCGCTTGCGGGCCCCCACGTCCACGTCACCGCGGTCCCGTTGGTCACGGCGGGCGCCTGGGGCTTGCCGGCCGGCCCCGGCGGGATGTTGTCGCGCGAGACCTGCACCTGCGAGGTGACGATGCCCCCCGTGGTGTCGCGGGCCCGCACGGAGATGGTGTTCGCGCCGTTCCCGAGCGGGACGTCAGCGGTCCAGTTCGAGGTGCCGGTCGCCAGGTACCACGATACCATGTTCGTCGTCCATTCCACGGACACGATGGCCGAGAAGTTCGCGATGAAAGCGTCCACCACGGCCGTCTCGAAGCCGCCCGCGGAGGTGAAGTCTGCGCGGAACTGGACGTACCGGCCCTGGGGCTCGGACGGGGCCCCGCCGCCCGCGGGCACGGCAACCCATGCGGTGTACGTGTCATTCAGGAGCGAGGTCCTAGCGTAGATGTCGAGCGTCGTGTTTGCCCCCGCCCCTCCCCACCATCCGAACCCCGCCAGGTCGGCGGCGATCCCTAGGTTGACGATGGGGCTCAGGTAGGAGCCCTCGTAGGTGAGCCCTAGGTGCCCCCGGAAGGTCACGTTGACGGCCAAGTCGTCGATGATGCAGAGGTCCCCCGCGGGGGCCAGCGAGGCGCCGGACAGCCGGAGGAAAAGGCTCATGTTGCCTGCGAGCAGGGGGGTCGCGTCAAACGCGAAACTCGTGAGGGGCGCCCCGGGAAGCCCGGAGAGGATGGTCGTCTCCCCCGCGCCCCTGGTGCCGCTCAGCATCGCGCTCACCGACGCATTGGCTTCGCACTGGTATCGGAACGCCAAGGTGGCCCGCGTGATGGGGTTGGGAAAGGCGAGGTTCAGGCGGGCGCTCGTGCCCGCGGTGCCGCTGTGCCCGAACGCGGGCGGCGAGGGCGAGAGGAGGCTGGTGGCGTCCCAGCCGCCCTGGGGCGCGCTCCACAGGGCGCTCTCGTTGTCGGAGAAGTCATCCGCAAGCCGGAGGGTGTGCTCCGCCGCGCGTGTGAAGTTGAACTCTGCCACGAAGTCGTCGACGGCGCAGTAGGAGCTCGTCGCGCCCGACGCGCCCGCCTCGAACCGGACGACGAACATATCGGCGCCCGCGGCCTGCGAAGACAGGTCGTGCCAGAAGTCCGTGCCGCCGGCGGACCCCGTGGAGAGGATGGTCGCCTCCCCGGAGGCGTGGCCCGTGGGGGACGCGTAGACGTTCATGAAGGCATTGGCCTGGCAGAGGTACCGGAAGGCCACCCAACCCTCGGTCGCGTTGCCCGGCAGCGCGGCCATCCACGTGACGCTCTCCGTGCTGGTGCCGGAGTGGGCGAGCGCCGGCGGGGCGGCGCTCAGGGTGCCGTCCGAGGAGACCTCCCACGATGACCCGCTGAAGTCCCATGTCCAGTGGGGGTCGACCGCAGGGCTGCCCCCGAGCCCCGTGAACGCCTGCTGGTACCGGAAGCTCTCGTTGGCCGGGAAGGCCTGCCGCACCGAGCCGCCGGCCACCGTGGTGTTGGTCTCGAGGCCCCCCGAGAGGTCGGCGTCCGAGTCGAGGAATCGGGAGTCGGAACCGGCGCCAGAGGCGGCTCCCGTGACCGTGACGCTGCCCGCGGCCGTCCACGTCCCATCGGCGGGCGACGAGATGGTCACGCTGAGACCGGCGGAGGCCATCGAAAAGGCCAACGCGGCGGCGACCAGCCCGAGGCCGAGTACGGGGGTCCCCCGCCCGGCGGCGCCCCTTCGACAGCTCGTCTTCCCGGCCATGGGATCGCCCTGATGGCAGCGGTAGGGGGCCCTGAGGCAAATAACGGTTTACGTGCCGGACTTGGGGTGGGGCCGAGCCGGGTCGCCGGCGGCCTTCCTGCCCACGCCGCCCCCAAGCGGGCGTGACCACGGGGCGGCCGCGGGGCGCGCGGCGGCTGCCGCCGCGGCGTCCCGCTACGGATCATAGTCCTGCGTGAGGTGGAGCCAGCGCAACACTCTTGAGTCGTCGCCGAGCGCACGAATCGCCCGCCGCTCGCCCGCGATCCTTGCGCGGTGCCGCAGCCAGTACGCGACGGCCCGCGCCCGCAGCACGGGGTCGGCCACGCCGATCTTCACAACCCCCGTGAGCGAGCGGACCACGAACATGGCCAAGCCGCGCAGGCGCGCGCCGGCCGGAAGGTTGCGTTGGAGGGTAAGGAGGGTGTTACGGTACGAGATGGCCATGAGTTCGCGTTGCGGCCGGCGGGCCGCGGACGCACCGCCCTTGTGGAGCACGACGGCATCGGGGACGTACATGCACGCGAAGCCCGCGCGCTGGGCCCGCAGGGCCATGTCGACGTCCTCGCTGTACATGAAATACTCCTCGTTCAGGAATCCGACGCGGTCAATCACCTCGCGTCGCCACGCGGCCGCCCCCCCGCAGGGGCCGAGGACGTGGTTCACCGCCGGGGGGTTGGCCGTGAGCGGCATCTTCCAGTGCCGGTCGATGGCGCTTCCGTCCCAAAAGGCGTGGATCCCCGTCGAGTTGATGGTGTTGGGATCGTCGAGGAAGCGCATGCTGCACATGACGGAGCCCGCCTCCGGGTGCTGCTGCAGGACCTCGTCGACTCGAGCCAGCACGCCCGCGGTGAGCTCCGCGTCGTTGTTCAGGAGGAAGATGACCTCGCCGCGCGCGCGTTCGAGCGCCCGGTTGCACCCCGCGGCAAACCCGATGTTCTGGTCGAACCTGAGGAGCAGCGCGGCCACCTCGGGGTGCCTGCCGATCCACGCCTCCACGTCCTCGGGCGACCCATCGGAGGAGCCGGAATCCACGACGATCACCTCGAAGGGGACGCCCTGCTGCCCCGGCAGCGAATCGAGCGCGCGCACGGTCCAATCCTTCCCGTTGTGGTTCACGAGCACGACGGTAAACCGGGGCGGCGCGGCGGAGTCGGACGCCGATGAGCGGTTGGCTTCGCCGCCCGGCATGAGCGACGCGAGCCGCGTGCGACGGATATCCATTTATCGCGCCGCGTAGGCCGGGACGGCCGGGGGGCATCCGCGGGGCGTCCGCGGGGCGTCCCCACGCCGGCCTCCCCCAACGTTTTTCCACGCGCCGCCCGATCGCGCGCCAGGGGGCAGGGGCTTGGCGGCCGCCAGGGCGGACATCGGGATCATCGGAGGCTCGGGCGTCTACGACCCCGCGATGTTCACGGGCGTGCGCCGCGTCCGCTTGCATACGCCGTACGGCGCGACCTCCGACGACATCGAGGTCGGCCGCATGGCGGGCGCTCGCGTCGCGTTCCTGTCGCGGCACGGGCGGGGCCACCGGCTGCCCCCGCACATGGTGCCATTCCGCGCGAACCTCTGGGCGCTCAAGGAGCTCGGCGTGAGCCGGGTCATCTCGCCGTGTGCCGTCGGCTCGCTCCAGGAGGGCATCCGGCCGGGGGACATCGTGCTCGTCGACCAGTTCATCGACTGGACGCGGCGGCGCGACCTCACGTTCTTCGACGGCCCGAAGACCGTGCACATCTCGGGCGCGGACCCCTTCTGCCCGGAGCTCACCCGCACGTTCCACGAGGCCGCGCGCAAGCTAAAGCTCCCGGTGCGGAAGGGCGGGACCTACCTGTGCATCGAGGGCCCCCGGTTCTCCACGCGGGCGGAATCGCGGATGTTCCGGCAGTTCGCGGACGTGATCGGGATGACGCTCGTCCCCGAGGCGCAGCTTGCGCGCGAGCTCGAGATGTGCTACCTCTCCATCGCCACGTCCACCGACTACGACGTGTGGGCGGACCGCCCGGTCTCCGTGAAGGAGATCCTCAAGGTCCTCGACCAGAATGTCGCCAACGCGCGTCGGCTCATCGTGCGGGCGCTGCCCGCGGTCCCCCGCCGCCGGGCGTGCCCGTGCAAGGATGCGCTCGAGGGCGCCGAGCTCTGAGGGGGTCTGCCGTGCCCGAGGGGTTCCGCTGCGCGCTCGTCCCCTGGGGCGAGGTCGAGTCCTGGGTGGACTCGATCATCCACACGATGGATAGGACCGGCTTCGCGCCCGACGTCGTCATCGGGATGTCCCGCGGCGGCATCGTGCCGTCGCGCCTCATCTGCGACCACCTCGTCGTCAAGAACCTGTTCACGGTCAAGACCGAGCACTGGGGGCTTACCGCGACCCCCGACGGCAAGGCGCGGCTTGCCCAGGCCCTCAACACGGACATCAAGGGCCGCAGCGTGCTCATCGTGGACGACATCACCGACACCGGCCAGTCGCTGATCCTCGCGCGCGAGCACGTCGAGTCGCTGGGGCCGGGGGAGCTGCGCAGCGCCACGCTCCTCCACATCACGCACTCGCTCATCACCCCCGACTACTACGCGAAGGAGGTCGACAAGGGGCAATGGACGTGGTTCATCTTCCCGTGGAATGTGCGTGAGGACCTCCGGAACATCGTGCCGCAGGCGCTCGACGAGCCGGCCGACCTCGAGGGCCTGCGCAAGGTCCTCGCGGAGCGCTACCAGATCCGTCCGGAGGAGCACATGGTCAAGGAGACGGTGGACCGCCTGCTCGGTGCGGGGAAGGTCGTGCGGCGAGGCAAGCGCTTCCAGCGCGCGCGTGGCCCCGCGCCCCCCGCGGCGGGCGCGGCCGGGGAGTGAGCCCACAGATTTCTTATACGGTCGTCCGGTATGCTCGCGGTTGCCGGGGGGATGTTGGGGTGCCGGGGTATCGGGTCACAGCGCGCTCTCTCGAGAGCCAGGGGTTGGGCGAGACGGTTTTGAAGGAATTCAGGGACCTGGAGGCGTTCGCGGCGCTTGAGCCCGCGGGCCTCAACTTGCCCGCCGACAAGGTGGTCTTCGTCCTCGAGGACGAGGAGACGGGCCGCGAGGGCCCGGCCGCCAGGCGCGCATAACACGGCCCCCAGCGGGGTCGGCCTACCCGGGGCTCGGCGCACGGACGCGCCGGCCGGCGTACTTCCGCCAGTGCTCCTTCTCCCGGATGTCCCGCAGCAGCCGCCGGAAGGTCTCCGGGTGCTGGACCATGTAGGCGGCGAAGCTCCAGGTTTCCTCCTTCAGGTTGTTGAGGATGTCGCAGTTATTGGTGCACACGTCGCAGAACTTCTCCTCCTTCAGGCGCTCGCGGACCTGCTTGGCGTGGGGCCCCGTCCAGATCTCCTCCATCGTCGCGTCGCGGAGGTTGCCCATCAGGTAGTCGGGCCCGAGCAGGTGGCAAGGGAACACGTCCCCGGTGGCGTTCACGTACATGGACTTCCAACCCATCAGGCAAGGGAACGTGCGGTGGCCGTGCATGTAGATCGAGCGGACGTTGTTGAAGTAGAACGCGTAGGCGGGCTCCTTGCGCTCCATCTCCTCCAGGAAACCGAGCATCTCCCCGATGTCGGGGCCGCTGAGCTTCACATCGGAGGCCATCTGCTCGTTGCCCAGGTAGTAGGAGGAGATGATCGCGGGCGTGAGGTTGACGTGGTCCGTGTGGTCCTTGAGCCCCTCGTAGATCTTCCGCATCTCGCCCACGTTGAGCCCGGTGATGATGGCCTCCACGCCCGACTCGAGCTGGGGGTTCTGCTTGCCGATGGCCTGGAGGCGCCTCAGGCTCTCGGTGACCTTGTCGAAACCCCCGGGGATGCGGCGGATCTCCTCGTGCTTCGCGCCGATGCCGTCGATGGAGATGTTCACGTTGAGGAGGATGTCCGTGCCCCGCAGGTAGTCGAGCATCTGGAGGGTCGTCTTCTCGACGCGGTCGGGCATGAAGCCGTTGGAGGGGATGGCGATGATCTCGAGGTTGGGCAGGTGCAGGGCGGCGGCCTTGACGATCTCGGCGAAGTTCTGGCGCATGAACGGCTCCCCCCCCGTGAGGTTGAGCCAGCGCAACTTGCGCATGTAGGGGTCGGCGAAGAGGCGCTCGACCTCCTGGAGGGACATCTCGTTTTCGGGTACCATCTTCCAGATGGAGCACATGCGGCACCGGCTGTTGCAGGCCACGGTCGTCTGGAGGATCATGAAGGTGGGGTGCTGGGGCATCGCGGCCCGGAAGGCGACGCGGAACTGGGCTCCCTTCACGAGGCCTGGCAAGTTGGAGAGCACGGGCGACGACATGGCAGCCTCGGGAAGATTCCTGGCGTTCTGTCCCTTCGTGACTATTTCAAGGTTCGGGGGCAGGGTCGAACGGTGCGCGCGCACGCTGTGCGCGCGGACGCTGTGCGCGCGGACGCGCGCGTGTGGCCCCTGCCTCGGGTCATGCGTGCGTCCCTCACGGCGCCCCGCCGAAGAGCGCCTCCTCGACGAGTTCGCACACGATGTGCCCCACGGTGATGTGCAGCTCTTGGATGCGGGGCGTTGCGTCGGAGGGAGCGCGGAACACGAGGCCGGCCACCTGCGCGCACTTCCCCCCGCGCCCACCCGTCCACGCCTCGGTGGCAAGCCCGGCCGCCTTGGCGCTCTCGATGGCCCGCACGACGTTGGGCGAGTTGCCCGAGGTGGAGATCCCCACGGCGACGTCCCCCGGCCGCCCGAGGGCCTCGACCTGGCGGGCGAACACGTCCTCGAAGCTGTAGTCGTTCGCGATGGCGGTGAGGTTGGACGTGTTCACGGTGAGCGCGAGGGCGGGCAGCGCCCGCCGCTCGCGGGCGAAGCGGCCCACGAGTTCGGCCGCGATGTGCTGCGAATCGGCGGCCGAGCCGCCGTTGCCAAACAGGAGGACCTTTCCGCCCGCGCGCAGCGCCAAGGCCCACTCGTCGGCCATCCGGCCGATGAGCGCGTGGTGCTCCGGCCCGACCGCCTGGAAAACCGCGAGGTGGTCCAGGAGCGCCCCCTCGATCCGGCCCGCCACCTGCGCAACCCCCGCGTGCCTCGCCTCGCGCCCGCAAGTACCTTTGGGCGCCCCCTACCCGGGTACCGTCCACGTGTGGAGCCCCTCCTTCTCGAAGGAGAAGGGGACGACCTGGCCGCCGGCGTCCGTGAGCGCCCGCTGCACCTCGTGCCGTCGCGTCGGGTCGACCTGGACGAGCATGTACCCGCCGCCCCCGGCCCCGAGCACCTTCCCGCCGACCGCACCCGACTTCCTAGCGGCCGCGTAGAGCGCGTCGATCTGCGCGTTCGTCACCTGCGAGGCCAGGTTGCGCTTGTGATGCCACGCCTCGTCGAGGAGGTCGCCGAACCGGTCGAGCTCCCCGCGCAGGAGCGCGTGCTTCATCTCGGTCGCGAGCCGCTTCATCTCCTCGAGGGCCTCTACCACCGGCGCATTCCCCGAGGTGTAGCCCTTCGTCTGCTCGGCGAGGATGTTGGCCGAGAGCCGCGTGCGCCCCGTGAAGCAGAGCAGCAGGCGGTAGTGGAGCTCCGTGAGGGTCTCGCGCTTGATCCGCAGGGGGTTGACGGTCACGCGGCCCGACGTGCCGAACTCGATGAAGTTGAAGCCCCCGAAGGTGGCCGCGTACTGGTCCTGGAGGCCGCCGGCGATCCCGAGCTCCACCCGCTCGATCTCATACGCCTTGCGCGCGATGTCGTAGTCGGTCATCGGCAGCTTCTGCCACTCGACGAAGAGCCCCACGAGCGCCACGCACATGGTGGAGGACGAGCCGAGCCCGGAGCCGGGCGGAGCGTCCGAGTGGAGCGTGAGGTCGACGGGCCGGCCTTCCCCCAGGTCCTTGATGACGGCCTTCACCAGGTCCAACTCGCCGTCGTACACTGCGAGCCGCTCGGGGGTGTACTTGGCGAACAGGTCGTAGTCGATCGAGCGGACGGTGGTCTCCCGGCCCGAGCCGGGCCGGAGCGTCCCGTAGGCGAACTTGTCGATCGTGGCCGACAGGACGACCCCGCCGCGCTCCTCGGGGAAGGGGGGCACGTCGGTGCCCCCCCCGCAGAAGGAGATGCGCAGGGGGGCCTTTGAGCGGATGGTGGGCGTGGCGATCGCCATGGGGGGCGCCACGCGAGCCAGCGCGCCCCACATCAAGGTTTCGACGCGCCACGCGCCGGAAGGCCCCCACCGCGGTGCGCTGCCCAGGCCCCCTTTACTTTACGTGACCCCACGCCGCACCGCCCTCATGCCGCGAGGCCCCTAATGAAGGTCCACGGGGGGTGAGTGAAAGTAGGGCTTTGCGGATGTCGGGGATCGACATCCGTATTCCCTGGGAGCCAGGCGTTGCGACTGCTTGCCGCCCGAGCCGCCCTCCCTTATCTGCATCCTGCCGACATCCGTAATCCCCAAGTGGCCGCCGCGGGCGGTCGCCGGGTGCGGCCGGCCGCCGTCAGCCCGACCCCTTTTTATTGCGGAGCCAGGATCGCGCGGCGTGGCCGAGAAGGTCCTCGTCACCGGCGCGACCGGGTTCATCGGGGCGCACCTCATCGAGCACTTGGGGACCTCACGGCCGGGGGCCCGGGTCACCGGCACCTCGCGGGCGGCCGACCCCGCGCACAACCGGCGCGCGGCACGGGCGAAGGCGGAGCTGGTGGCGCTCGACATGCGCAAGCGCGCCTCGGTGGAGCGGGTCGTGCGCAAGGTCCGCCCCGACTGCATCTTCCACTTGGCTGCCCAGTCCCTCCCGACCACATCCTGGGAGGACCCCTGGTATACGCTGGAGACGAATGTGGTCGGCACGGCCTCGCTCTTCGAGGCGGTGCGGTCCGCGCGGCTCGACCCCAGGATCTTCGTGGCCTGCTCGTCGGCCGAGTACGGCCTCGTGCCGGCCGGGGAGGTCCCCGTCCGCGAGGAGCGCGAGCTGAAGCCCCTGCACCCCTACGGCGTGTCCAAGGTGGCCCAAGACCTCCTGGCCTACCAGTACTTCGCGAACTACGGGACGAAGGTGATCCGCGGGCGCATCTTCAACACGACGGGGCCGCGCAAGACGGGCGACGTCCTCTCGGACTGGACGCGGCGGACGGTGGAGCTCGAGCGCCGCGGGGGCGGCAGGCTGAGGGTCGGGAACCTGAAGGTCATGCGCGACATCGCCGACGTGCGGGACCAAGTGCGCGCGTTCGACAGGTCCGTCGACGAGCTCAAGTACGGCGAGGCCTACAACTTCGCGCGGTCGTCGCCCTACCGGGTCAGCGACCTCTTGGAGGTGCTCGTGGGCAAGGCGCGCGTGCCTGTCCGGCCGACGGTCGACAAGAAGCTGCTGCGGCCGACGGACGAGCCGGTCATCTGGGGGGACAGCACCAAGATGCGCCGCGCGCTTGGCTTCAAGTACGCGATCCCGATCGAGAAGACGATCGAGGACATGCTGCGGTTCTGGCGGGCAAGCGGTTAGGCGCCCGCGGAGCGCGTCTTGCCCTCGGCCACGAGCTCGGCGAGCACCTCCTCGTAGGCGTCCATGATCTTCCCCCAATCGAAGAGCGCGTGCATCGTCACGCTCACGCGCCCGCGGTCAAGGGCTAGCAGGCGGGGGATCGACGCGGCCGCCTCCTCGACCGAACGGTAGGCGGCGCCGACCTCGGGCGTGACGATCTCGGGCACGGCCCCCACGGGGCGGGCCAGCACGGGCGTCCCCGCGCAGGCGGACTCCACCATCACGATGCCGTACCCCTCCCACGTGGAGGGGAAGAGGAAGAGGTCGGCGGACGCGTAGAGCGCCTGCAGCTCCCCGACGGGGACGCCCTCCAGGAAGTGGACGCGGCCGCCCAGCCCCGACCGCGAGGCCCGGCGGCGCATCTTCCGCTCCTGGTTTCCGCGGCCGACCACGAGCAGGTGGGCGTTGGCCCCCGACGCGACGTAGCGCTCGAAGATCTCGAGGGCTTCGGCGGGGTTCTTCCGGCCCGCGAGGCGGCCGACGAAGAGGAAGAGCTTGGCGCCGCCCGGCGCGTACCTGGCGCGCACGGCGTCGCTGCGCTTGGCGGGCGTGTAGCCCCGCATGTCGACGGGCACCACGACCCGCTTGACGTGCGGGCGGTCCTGCATGAACGCGCCGCCGGCCGCCTCCCTGAGGGAGGGGTACCGCTGCTTCATGCGGGCGTTCCACGCGCGCTCCTCGGACACCGCCTCGAGGATGACCCCGTCCGAGTGGAGGACGGCGTAGTCCTCGAACCGGTCGTACCGCGCCGAGAGCAGCTTCACCGCAAGGTCGTTGGCCCCCGAGACGGTGAGCGGGCGGATCTGGGAGAGCCGGAGGCCCGACCGCTCGCCCTGCCAGTTCCCGCACATGTGGGACAGGATGGGCGCCGGGATGTCCCGGTACGCCCGGCGCGGGAGGAGCGTCATGTTCGAGTGCACGAGGACGGCGTCGAACTCGCCCGCCCCACGGGACGCGACCCATCGCGCCGCCTGGCGGCCGAAGGACAGCGCGAAGGCCATCGGGAGCTTCAGCCATGGCACATGGACGAACCGGATCGCCGGGTGGTTCTCGATGGGAGGGAGCGCGTGGCGCCTCGTGACCACGGTGACCTCGTGGCCGCGCTCGGCGAAGCCGTTGGCCAGGCTCCAGGAGGACGTCCCGACGCCCCCCCAGTGGTGGGGCGGGTACTCGGCCGTGAGCATGGCAACCTTCACGCGCCCGCCTCCCGCCCGGCGGCCCGGAGGATCCAGAGGGAGGCCTCGCCGAGTCCCGGCGCCCGGTGGTCGGGCACCGCGGGGGTCCCGTCGGGGAGCACGACGGCCTCGGCGCGCACGAGCCCATACACGCCCTTCCCGTACGCCGTGTCGACCTGCACGACGCGGCACCCCGCCGCCTTCCCGGCGCCGACGTCGACCGGGGAGTCGCCCACCATGAAGGACCGCCCGAGGTCGAGGCCGTACTCCCGCGCGGCGCGCTCGAGCATCCCGGGCAGGGGCTTGCGGCAGTCGCACGGCTGGCGGTAGGGGGTGTCGCCCTCCGTCGGGTGGTGCGGGCAGAAGTAGACTGCGTCCAGTTTGATGCCCTCCCCGGCGAGGAGCTCCTCGAGGCGGCGCTGCCCGAGCCAGAACTGGTGCTCGTCGAAGATGCCGCGCGCGATGCCCGACTGGTTCGTGACGAGGATGACGAGGAAACCGGCGGCTTTGAGCCGGCGGATCCCCGTAGCGGCGCCGGGCGCGAGCTCGACGAGCCGGGGCTCCCAGAAGTGCCCGTGCTCGCGGATGACGGTGCCGTCGCGGTCCAGGAAGGCCGCGACGCGCCGGTGCCGCAGGGCGCCGGCGCTCACGCAGGTCCCTCCGGCGGCCCCGCCTCCGCGCCCCCGGCGGCACCCGGCACGGGGTCGTGCCCCCCCTCGGGCGCGGCCCACGCGCCGCGCGGCCGCCGGGGCACCGCGACGTCGATCTCGACGCGCGGGGGCAGCGACCGCTCGTCCTCGTGGGCGGAGGGGCGGCGGTAGCGCAGGTAGAGCGCGACCGCCACGGCGCCCACGAGCAGGATGCCCGCGCAGACCCCGGCGAGCGAGCCGAGCAGCGCCTGGGCCTCCGGGTTCGAGCGCAGCGGGGCTGACCGCGCCATCCGGACGGTGACCGTGAACCCCGCGTCGGCGTCGAACGGGTGCCCGTTGTCCATGTTGTCGATGACCAGCGTGTAGGACACCGAGCGGTCGGGCGGGATGAAGTCGAACGCCGTGAACGTCGTGTTCTCCGTCTCGACGAGCGGCGCGAAGTTGCCGTCCGGGTAGGCCCCGAGCAGGTCGGTTGTGCGGATGATGTACACGTCGATGGGGTGCCCGGAGACGGACTCGAATTCCCCCTCCCACCGCGAGGTGGGGCCGGCGACGAAGAGGGCCTCCTCGAAGTAGCTGCCGCTCGGGACGACAATGACCTCCTCGACCACCGGCCCCTGCGCGGTGGCGGGCCCGGCGGAAACGGTAATCGCCAGGACGGCCGCGCCGACGTACCAGGCCGCCGCCGTCCGCCGCGCGAGGGAACCTTCGCGCGGGCCCGCGCGCCCGCCCGCAACCGTCATATAAGGGCCCACGGATCGGCGCGCGATGGCCCGCCCGCGCAGCACGCCCTCCTCCCCGGCAAGCGAGGAGGTCGAGGTCGCCACGCCGCTCCAGAAGCTCCTGGTCGGGAGCTTCCTGTGGGCGCTCATCCTCGTGCCCCTCTCCGGATTCGTGCTCTACCTGGCGCCGGTCCACAAAGCGTTCCCGGGGGTCTACCGTGGCGACTTCTTCATGCTCGGGGTCGCCCTGGGGCTCGTCGCCTCGTTCGCGGTCTCGTTTTTCTGGATGACCTTCGTGCCGCGGCTGCTCGAGCGGCGCTCGGTTCGGCGGAAGCGCGCCGACGAGGAGCGCCGCGCCGAGCGCAGGGCGGCGGCGAGGAAAGACCGCGAAGCGGAGTGAGCCACGGCGCGCCCTCCGGGTCGCGGGGCGCCTGCGCCGGCGCGGGCCCCGCGAGGTCGCGCAGCGCCGTGACGATGTCGTCGAGCTGCACGCCCCACGGGAAGGCCACGACGTCGCCGTTGCGCTGGTAGGGCGGCTTCACGGCGCAGCACTTCACGAAGCGCACGGCGCCCGGCGCGGGCGGCGGCGGGCGGTTGACCGGGCAGATGTCCTCGAAAGCGGCGGGATTGGCGCCGTAGATGTCCCGGAAGATGCGCAGGGAGAGCGGGCAGCCGACGACCGCCGCGTCGTGCGGGGCGCCCGCGGGGGACGGGGGCTGGTCGAGGTAGGCCGTCCGGGACGGCGCGCAGGCGGAGAGCCCCGCGGTCTTGCACGGGAAGTAGACGACGGGGTGGCCCGCGAGCTGTTCGGCCGCCTCATCGATCCGGCGGGACGAGTACCTGGCGAGCACGGGGCGGCCGAACCGGTAGGCCCCTAGCGCGCGCGCCACCATCGTGTTCAGCTTGGGCGGATCGGGCGGCCCGAGGTCGAACACGTCGACACACATCGGGCGCTCGTCTTGGACGAAGTTCACGTGGCCGAACTCGCCCTCGACCACGACGGTCTTGCCCGGGTACCTCGCGGCCACGGCGACGAGCGCGTTGGGGTTCATCACGTCGACCGCCTCGTCGGTCACGACGACGGTCGTGTCGGGCAGCGAGAGGACCTCGACACCGGCCACCGAGCGGAATAGCCCGCGGTCGTCCCCCTTGCGGACGCGCGCGACGGCCGCGGCCCGCGCGTTGCGCAGGACGGCGAAGTCCGTGCGCACGTACGCCTTGCGGTCGGCGAAGGCCCGGTGGATCGATTCCCGGGTGAGCGGGAAATCGACCTCCATCACCGCCACATTCGAGCAGTGCTCGGGGATCACGGCGCGTCGAGCGGGGGACGGCTGGATAAAGGTTGGCCGCACGGCCGCGCGAGGTGCGGGGCGCCCCCGCGCGGCCAAGGGTTAAAGGGCCGCCGCCACGCTGACGCGGCGCCCCGGAGGGTTCTGCCTTGCGCGTGGTCGTCACGGGCGGGTGGGGGTTCATCGGCCGGGCGGCGGTCGGGGAGCTGAAGGCCCGCGGCCACGATGTCGCCGTCGTCGACTGCCTGGACCCCCTCTCCCACCCGCGCAGGCCCCCCCGGCACCGGGGCGTCCGGTACCGCATCTGCCGGGTGGGCGATGTCGCGGCGTGGCGGGAGGAGATGGCACGGGCGGACGCGCTCCTGCACCTGGCCGCGCGCGTGAGCGTGATGGAGTCGCAGCTGCGACCGGCCGCGTACCTGCGCGGCAACGCCCTCGAGACGGAGCGGATGCTGCGGGCCGCCGCCCGCGGGCGCGGCCGGCCATCCAAGTTCGTCGTGGCGTCGAGCGTCACCGCCTATGGCGAGGGCGCGCGCCGGTGCCCGACCCACGGGCCCGTGTACCCGCACCCCCGGACCCGGGCGGCGCTCGCCGCCCGGCGGTGGGAGCCCGAGTGCCCTCGTTGCGGGGAGCCGACCCGGAGGGCGCCCACCCCCGAGACCGCCCCCCTCACGGGGACTTCGATCTACTCCATCACGAAGCGGGTGCAGGAGGACCTCGTGCGGTCGTACGCGACGCGCGCGGGGCTGGCGTGGGCCTCGCTGCGCCTGTTCAACGTCTATGGCGCGGACCAGAACCCGCGGAACCCCTATGCCGGCGTCGTCATGATGTTCGGCGCGCGCGCGGCGGCCGGGCAGCCGCCCATCGTCTTCGAGGACGGCAGGCAGGGGCGGGACTTCCTCGCGGTGGCGGAGGCGGCCCGCGCGCTCGCCGACGCCGTGGAGGGGGACAGGTACGAGGGCCAGGCCACCAACATCGCGTCGGGCCGGCCCACGGCGGTGGGCGAGATCGCGGCGGCGGCCTGCGATCACTTCGGGGGGGGCGCCGAGCCCACCGTCACGCACGAGGGGCGGCTCGGGGACGCGCGGACGACCTACGCGGACCTCAGGCTCGCCAGGCGCGCGGGGTTCCGCCCGAGGTCCGACCTGCTGCGGGACCTCCCGCAGCTCCTCGAGGCCGCCGACCTGCGCGCGCGCGCCGGTCGGGCGGGCCATGGCCAGGACGAGGCGCGCCGCGCGTACCGCCGGGCAGGGGTCCTCGTGGGCCCGGGCGGGACGCCGCGCGGACCGCCGCGCGGCGCGGGGCGGAAGCCGCGCTGAGGGCGCTCCCCCCGACCCGTCACTTGGGGAACAGCCCCGCCCAGGTGGCCATGGCTTCCTTCAGCTTCGCCCAGTACGCTCCCTCCATGGGGAGCCCCTCGGCCATCTGCGCGTAGCACTCGCGGAACGTCTTCCCCGTCAGCTCGACGCGGTCCACGGCCCGCCAGAAGTCCTCGTTCACCGGGTAGCCGCTCGCCTCCTTGGTGAGGTTGGTCCACACGTTGGACGCGCGCTGGTGCTCGACGAGCGGCGGCCCCGACCGCACGCCGAGGCCTAGGTGGTCGCAGATCCGCTTCATCATGACGCCGCACCAGATGTCCCCGAAGCGGTCGAAGGGCCAGTCGCGCCCCATGAGCAGGAAGTAGAACGCCGGGATGGCGGCCGGCTTGATCGCCACGTTCATCCCGCACATCGGGAAGTAGGCGCCCCGGGGGATCGCCTGGTCGACCGTCTCGAAGGCCCGGCCCTCCCGCAGCGCCTGGAGCTGCGTGACCGCGTCGAGGTCCGGCACGTTCGTCCACATGCCGTGGTTCAGGACGGTCTCGTCGTAGCGGGCGGTATTGGCGTAGGGGACGCCCCGCGGCACCCACCCGCGCCCCGTCGGGACCCACGCGCTGCTCTCCGCCCGCCCCTGGAGGCGTTGCCAGTGCTCGTTCAGGAAGTCGGGCTGCGCCGGGTAGCAGTCGTCGTCTAGCGTGACGAGCATGTCGAAGTCGCCCTTCGAGGCGACGAAGTACCCGAACGAGCGGACGCAGTCCGTCCGCCGCGGGATGATCCACGCGTGCTCCTTCAGCGTCTCCTCGATCTCCGCCCAGCTGAAGTGCGCGACGTTCTTCCCCGCGACCTGGAAGGTCTTCTCGGGGTTGTCCTCGACCACGATGATGTGGTGCGCCGCGAACTCGTCCTTCCACGCCTCCAGGAACCGGAGGATGCTCGGCTCGCGGATCGTGGGCACGACGATGGCTGCCTTGACCGGCGTCCCCCCGGGGGGCGCGCAAGCGCCACGCACGTATTAGAAGGTGCACGGGCGGCCGCCCGCGCGCGCCGGGTTTTCCGCTAGGGCTCGCCGCCGGCCGTGCCGCGCCCGGCGGACTCGACGGTGGGGATGCCGAACGCCTTGCACCACGCAAGGGAAGCGCGGTTGATCCACCCGACCCACCCCTCGTCGTACGGAAAGAGGCGCGCCGTCATCGACCGGGTCACGGCCTCGTCCCCCACGCGCCGTCGGGCCTGCGCGCGCGCGTGTTTCCGCCGCAAGGCGCGGTAGGACGCCAGCGCCTCGATGACACCTTGGATGACCGCGTGGCGCTGCGCCCGCCGCTCCTCTGGTGACGCGGGCGCGGCAGTGGCAGGCACGAGGTCGCCCTCGGGGGAGACGCGCCCGGGCTTGGGCAGCGCCAGCCCGATCAGGTCGAGGGCCAGGAGCGGCTTGAGCAGCCAGCGGACGCGGGGCGTGTAGAAGATGTAGATGTTGAACAGCCGGTTGCGCTCGGCAAGCCGCAGCGCCATGGCCGACAGCGGCTTGCCCTCGAAGGGGAGCGCGTGGTGCGCCGGAGCGGTCGCGACCATCCGCAGCTGCCACCCCTCCAGGCGCAGCCGCCACCCGAGGGAGGTGTCGTCGCTCCAGAGGAAGTAGTCGGGGTCGAAGAGCGCGTCCCCCGCCGCCTCCCGCCGGACGGCCAGCGCGACCCCGGAGCCGAAGAACGGGTCGTCGGCGTTCCACGGCAGCCTCGTCGTGCAGTTGCGGCCGGCGACGGAGAGCGTCGAGAGCCGCGCGGCCGACGGGTCGAACGTCGCGGTGGACTCACGGTACGCCGCCCCCTCGTTCAGGACGGGCGAGTGCGTGCAGCCGACGCCTCCGGAGCCCTCCGCCCGGAGCGGGCGCACGAGGTCCTCCAGCCAGTTGGGCGGCACCCAGGCGTCGGCGTTCAGGAAGGCGATGATCGCGGCGTGCGCGAGGCGGTACCCCGCGTTCGTCCCCTCCGAGAACCCTAGGTTGCTCGCCTGGAGCGCGTGCGTGAACTCGGGGAACTCGGTGCGCACGATCTCGCCGGTCCGGTCCGTGGAGGCGTTGTCGACGACGATGACCTCGAAGTCCGTCCACGACTGCGCGCGCAGCGACTCGAGGCACCTCCGGACGCGCGCCTCCTCGTTGTAGGCCACCACGATGACGGAGACGGCGGGCGGCTCGGCCAGGGGCGGTGCCTCCCGCATCGGGGCTGCCCGCCGATGGGCCCGCCGCTAATCAACGTTAAGGGGCCGCGCGTAGGAGGCGCGCGGGCGCAACCTACTTCCCGCGTCCGGGCCGTGGCACGGGCGGAGAGGGGCGTTGGCCGAGCGCCTGGGCGACGTGGGAGAGCGCCGCGCGATCGCCTCCGTCCTGTCGATCCTCGGTCCCCGGGGCCGGGAGGCGGCCAAGGGCGACGACGGGGCGGTGGTGCGCGCGACCCGCGCCCCGGGGGCGGCCCTCGTCGTGACCACGGACACGCTCACCTACGCGCTCCACCGGTTCCCCCGCGCGCCGCTGCGGCTCTTCGGGTACTACGCGTGCGCGGTCTCGATCAGCGACTTGGCGGCGATGGGGGCGCGCCCGCGGGGGATGCTCATCGCCGTGGGGCTGCCTGCGGAGACGCCGTTCGGCGACCTGAAGGACCTCGCACTCGGGTTCCGGCGGGCGGCGGAGAGGCTCGGCTTCGATGTGTGGGGCGGCGACCTGAAGGAGGCGCCAAGCGAGCACATCACGACCACGGCCCTCGGGGAGGCCCCTCGCGGGCGCGCGCTCCGGCGGCGGGGGGCCAGGCCCGGCTGGACGGTGGGCGTCACGGGGTTCGTCGGGCGCGCGGCGATGGGCGCGCACCTTGCGGCGCGGCACGACCCCGTGGGCTTCGAGATGCTCTACGCGTTCGAGCCGCGCGTGGAGGCCGGGAGGGCGCTTGCGGCGCTCACCCGGAGCGCGGTGTGCATGGACACCTCCGACGGCCTCTCCGCCTCCCTGGGGGAGCTCGCGCGGGCGAGCCCGGGTGTGGGGTTCGAGGTGGAGCGGGAGCGCCTGCCGGTCCAGCCCGGCCTGCGCAAGGCCATCGGCGTCGAGCGCGCCCATGACGCAACCCTCCACTGGGGCGGGGACTTCGAGCTGCTCATCGCGGCGCCCCCCCGCGTGTTCGCGCGCGCGCGGGCCGACCTCGCGGCCCGCGGGTGCCCGCTCACGGCCATCGGGCGGACGACCGAATGCGGCGGGCTGGCGCTGCTCGCCGGCGGGGTGCGCCGCGAGATTGCGGTCGCCGGGTTTGAGCACTTCCGGAGCGCCGCGGGGACGGCCCCCTAGCCCTCGCTAGCGCGGCCGGCCCCGTGGCGCGCGACGGCCCCCCGCGGCGCCTCCTCCGCAAAGACGTCCGCCTCGAAGACGAGGACCCGCGTGCCCTCCTGCGCCCAAGCGTCGCGCGGGAGGCCCGCCTTGCGGCACGCCTGCTCCAGGAACTCCTCCGCGTCCCAGCGCCAGTCCGCGGCCACCTGGGGGAGGAGGAGCCCCCCCGCGCGGCCGCGGCGGACCACGAGCCCATGGCGGCCTACCTCGACAGCGCCGGGAATCGCCTCGCGCCGCGCGACCTCGACCTCCCGCGGGGGCGTGAGCAGCGAGACCTCGACCACGAGGCGGGCGAGCTCATCCGGCCCCACGGGGCCGAACCGGCCGTCCTCAAGGGCGGCGGCGCGAGAGGCCTCGACCAGCGCCACGGCGAGCGTCTCGACAGGCTCGGCGAAGCCGACGCAACCGCGCAGCTGCATGGAGGGAAAATCGTTCAGGGTGGTGAAGACCCCCGCGTTCCGCCGGAAGATCTCGGTGAGCGGCGGCAGCGCGAAGCGCTCGCCACGCACGGCGGCCTCCACCGCGGCGCGTGCGATGCGGACGGCCGCCTCGCCGTCGCCCAGGGAATACCCGTTGGGGACGCGCGAGGCGCGGGGGGCCGTCATTCCTCGTCGCCACCGCCACGGCGGAGACGGTCCCCGCGGCCACCCCGGGCGCCCGACCCGCCGGCCCTGCGGCCGTCGGCGCCGCCGTCGGCGCCGTCGCCTTCGTCATCATCGTCGCGCCGCCTCGCCCGGGGGCCCCCGTCCTCCCCGCCGTAGCGCCCGCGCGGCCCGCGCCCGCGGTCGTCGCGCCGGGGGAAGAGGTCCACCGGGGGCGGCGGCCTACCGTCGTCGTCGAGCGGGCGGGACATGAAGATCTGGATCGAGGAGACATTCGCGTGCTCGCCGTCCTCGCCCTCCAGCACCTCCGTGGCGATCCGGATGTCGTCCACCATCGCGTCTTTGATGTAACGCCGCCGGACGATCTCCGCGACGTCGACCGCCTGCGAGATCGACTTCCCGCGGGCCTTGAGGATGACCTCGCCGTCGTCGTTCATCTGCTTGGCCGTGGCGATCACGTAGGTCATGCGCGGCTTGCGCCCGATGTAGACGGTCTTGTCGCCCGGTTCGCGGGGCACGAGGATTCCCTCGGAAGGATGGCTGGCCCAGGGAAATCAACCTTTGGGGGAGGCGACCGCCATCTGCCTCGCCGGGGGGCGCCCCGCTAGAGGTTCACGGCCACGAGCGTCTCGGTGGCCTCGATCCCCTCGATGGAGCGGATGTCCTTGACCACGACGGCCAGGGCGTCGGTGATGTAGTCGCGCTCGAGCTTCAGCACGATGTCCCATGCGCCCGTCACCGCGCGCGCCTCAACGACGCTGCTGATCGCCTTGAGCTCCTGGAGGAGGGGCTCGATGAGGGTCGGCTTCGCCTTGACGAGCACGAAGACGGTCTCGATGGTGTCGGCCCCCCCAAAGGCTCCTCCCGGAATCCCCTCTGGTCGGTTGCGGAAGGTGGAGCGGCACGATCCCCCAAACGCCAGATAAGCGTTCGGGTGCGGTGGTTCCCCGGCACCGTGGGGCCAGCGTGGGCGGTTCCCTCGGTGGGGCCCCGCCAGGTTTTTGTAGGGGCGGCCGAGTCCCCGCGCGCGGGAACTTGGGCGGCAACACGCGGTCCTTCTGGTGGGCGTACGGGAAGATCTGCCGCTTGGAGTACATCAGCGGCGAGGCGCCGGCGGTGTTCATCCCCGCGCTCCTGACGCTCACGAGTTTCGAGTCGCTCCTGTCGCTTGCCGTCCTCGAGGGCGTCGCGGTCTTCGCGATCCTCTATGTGACCGGCTTCATGGTCAATGCGCTCACGGACCGGGAGCTAGACCTCAAGTATGACTCGTTCAAGCATGAGATCGGCGAGGCCACCGCGCAGCTCGGCGACCGGACGGTGCGGGGGCTGCTCGCCCTCCACCTCGCGGCGGCGGGCGCGCTCGCGACCCACCTGGCGGTCATGCTCCAGGCGCCGTGGCTCGTGCTCCTCGTCGCGGCCGGCGCGTTCCTGGCGCTCGCCTACTCGCTCGACCCGTTCCACCTCAAGGTGCGGGGCCTCGCCGCGCACGCGTTCTCGCTCGCACTGCCTGCCTTCGCAATCCCCTTCCTCTTCCTCTACTTCGTCGCCGCGCGAACGATCGACGCCCACGCCTGGATGATCTGCGGGTCGTTCACCCTCACGCACTACGGCCTCACCTACGTGAACCAGGCCTACGACTTCGACGAGGACATGAAGGAGGGCGTGCGCACGCCGCCCGTCCGTCTCGGGCTCGACCGCGCGCTTGGCGCGTCGTTCGCGATGGTGGCGGTGGGGCTGCCGCTTCTCACGTTCTCGGTCGTGTCGCTCGCGCTCTCGCGGGCGCCCTTCCTCGCGGTGGCCGGGCCCGCCGGCGCGGCTGCGTTCGCCGTGGGGGGGAGCGCGCTCCTGGCCGCGGGCTACTCCGTCCCCCTGCGGGGGATCCTCCGGATGCGCGCGATCACGCGCGCTTCGGCCTCCGAGCGCGAGGCGGTGCCCGAGTTCCACCGCTCCATCCGGTACTCGAGCTTCCACGCGGCGGGGATCAGCGCGCTAGCCGTGTTCGCCCTTGTCCTCTTCGCCGTGACCGTCTCGAGCAGCGCCGCCCTCGACGCGCAGGCCGTCCAGTCGCTGCGCGTGGACGTGCGCGGGGAGCCCGACAGGTCGGCCGCCGGCGGCCCCACGGCGGACATCCACGTCGACGTGGCCAACGGTGGCGCATTGGCCTTCCCTCCAGGGTCCGTGCTCGTGCGTGTGGACGCCCGGCACGCGCCTTCCGGGGGCGGCTACTGGTCGGTCACGGCCCCGCTCGAGGGCGGCTTGGGGGCAGGAGCGGCGGCGACCGCCACCATCGCGAACGTCCCGCTGCGCGGGGAGGAGGGCGGCACGGAGATCCGCGTGACGCTCCTCGTGGATTCTGACGGGGACCACCAGGGGCTCAAGCCCGCGGCGACCACATCGCTCCTCCTTTGAGGGGGGGGGCGGGCGTGCGCGGCGCCGGGGGCGGTGCCCCCCGGCCACGTTTTATTAGGGCGCCCCGGTTGCGAAGCGCCCCCGGGAGGATGGCGGACTGGGCGTGGTTGCCGACTACCTGGTGGTCGCGCGGGTCGAGTACCTCAAGGGGGAGCTCCCCGCCGTACTCATACCCGCGCTGCTCGCGTGCGTCACGCTCGGCGCGCTGCTCGCGGTGGAGGTCCTCCTATCCATCGTGGTCTTCGCGCTCCTCTACGTGACAGGGTTCCTTGTCAACGCGGTCACCGACCGCGAGGTCGACCTGCGCTACGGCTCGTTCAAGCGGGGGATCGGCGAGGCCGCTTCGCGCCTGGGCGACCGCAGGATCCTCGCCATCGTGGGCCTCCAAACGGCCGTCGGCCTCGCGCTCACCGTGGAGCTCGCGCGCCGGCTCGAGAACTTCTGGCTCGTCCCGCTCGCGGGGGTGGGCCTCTTCCTCGGGATCGCGTACTCCGCGCCTCCGTTCTCGCTGAAGACGCGCGGGGTGGCTGCACACGCCCTCTCGCTCGCGCTCTCGGCGTTCACGGTGCCCTTCCTCTTCCTCTACCTTGCCGCGCGGGGGGCGCTTGACCTCCCCGGGCTCCTCGTGGTCGGCGCCTTCACCGTCGTAGGCTATGCGCTCGAGTACGCCAACCAGGCGTACGACTTCACGGAGGACCTGGAGGCGGGGCTCGCGACGCCCGTCGTGCGGCTAGGCCTCGTCCGTTCGCTCCGGCTCGCGGTCGCGGCGTTCGTGGTCGCCCTGCCGGTGCTCGCGTTCTCGCTAGCGTACCTAGCGCTCACGCGCCCCGCGGTCGCCTATGGCCTGGGGGAGGGCGCGCGCCCGCTCATCGTGGCCGGGGCGGTGGGGGCGGTCCTCGCCGGCTACGCGATCCCGCTGCGCGGGCTCTCGCGGATCCTGCGCGCCGCGCGCGAGGAGGCGGCGGACTCGCAGGCGCTCGTGGAGCGTGTCCGCCGGGAGTGCAACTATTCCCTGTGGCAGACCTCGGGCGTCTCGGGGCTCTTCGCCTTCGCGCTGGCCGTGTTCCTCGTCTCGGCTTCGGCGGCGTCCGACCTCCGTGAGGCCTCGGTGGGCGCGTACGGGTTCGAGGGGGCCGCGACCGCGACGCCCGAGGGGCAACGGGCGCTCCGGGTGGAGGGCGCCTTGCGTGCGCAGGGGGAGGAGGCGCCTGCCGGCGGCCCGGGGACGATCGTCGTGGAGTGGCGGGGGCCCGGCGGCGCGCAGCGGCTGGCGGCGGTTCCCGTTGAGCTGCCGGAACCGGGCGGGTCGGTCCCGTTCCAGGTCGGCGGGGTGCGCCTGCCCGCGGGGGGCGGCACCCTCCACGTGGCGCTCCTCGTGGACACCGACTTCGACGGTGCTCCCGACCTCCAGGTCGCGTCCGCGCCGGTCGAGGGCGCGGACTTCCCATAGGGGGAGGGCGGCCTCAGGCGCTGCGCTTGGGCCGCGTGGCCCACATCCACGCGCCGGCCCCCAGGGCCGAGACCCCGAGGATGGCGCCCCAGAAGAGCGTCGCGTCCTGCGGGGCCGCGGGGAACGCGTAGGCGACGGGGACCTCGGCGGATCTCCCGGCGCCCACGGAAGTCACGGTGATCGAGACCTCGCCCCCCGAAGCCGTGGCGGCAGCACGCTCGACCCGCACCTCGAAGCTCGCGTTGCCAAACGCCGGGACGGTGAGTGCCGGCGCCGGCGGGTCGATCGTGACCGTGAGGCCGATGGGCACGAACCCGATGACGATGAGGAGCGACTCGTCCACGTTCCCGCGGTTCTCGACCCGCACCGTGCGGATGAAGAGGCTTGGGGTCGGCTCCCCGGCGGGGGAGCTCGCCGCGGCGGCGGTGAAGTCGTGGATCTCCGGGACCCTGAGCGTGACGTTCGCGGCGGCCCGCGAGCCGCCGCGTGTCTCGACCGCCTGGACGGTGAGCGTGTACTCCCCCGCGCGTGGCGGCTGCGCGAACGTGGCGGTGCCGTTGATCACCGCGGTCCCCCCCGGCGCGAGCAGGACGCCGGACCCGTCGAAGGTCGCCTCCAGCAGGGGCGACGGGGACGCCGCCGAGACCGTGACCACCGCGTTCGTGTTGCCGGTGTTCGTGACGTTCACGTGGAACGGAGCACTGGCGGCCGCCCCCAACTCCACGGAGCGCTCGATCGGCTGGACGGAGACATTGGAGAAGGGGGCGACGCGTACCGAGACGATGGCGGAGAGCCGCCCGCCGGTCGCCGACGAGACGGCGACGACCTCGATGGCATAGGGGCGGTCCGCGGAGACGAGCCCGCGGTCGTAGAGTGTGAGGTCGAGGGAGGCCGCCTCCCCCGGGCCGAGGCCGAAGGAGGTGGCGCTTGCGGTGACCGCCAGGCTTGCCTCCCCGTTCTGGACGAGCACCGTGTACGATTCCGGCCCGTTGCCGAGGTTGGCAAGCGCGACCGCGACAGAGGCGTTCCCCCCGTGGGGGACCTCGACATCGTCGGGGGTGGCCTGGATGGAGCCCGCGTGCACCTGCGGGAACTCCACGGTGACGAGGACGACCGCCTCAAGGCCCGATTGGCCGAGCGAGGCGACGCGGACATCGAGGGCGAGGAGCTCTCCGCCCCAGGCGCCCGGGGGCGTGGTCACGCTGAGCGCGAGCGTCGTGTTCGTCCGTGCGTCGAGCGGGATGGCGCCGGGGGGGAGGGCGACCCCCCAGGCCGAGCCACCGGCGACGATGGCGGCCGAGGCGGTGTAGTTGTCCCCTTGTGTCCCGACGTTGTCGATCCGCAGCAGCACGGCTGTGGTGTTGCCGGGGTCGGCGGCGGCGACGGGTGCGCCCGGGCCGGTAACCCGTAGCCCGAAGGACGTCATGTTCACCTCGGCCTGCCGCTCGTTGTTCGCGGGCGTCCTCTCGGCGAAGGGCGGGTCCGGCTCGACGCGCACGAAGACCCGCTGGTGTCCGTTTAGGACGGTCCAATTGAAGGCGACCGGCGCCGTGGCGCCCGGAGCGAGCGCTCCCACGGTGAGGTTGAGGCGCTCCGTCGAGTTCGTCCCGTTGAACACGACGCCCGCGACGACGCGTGCGCCGGGCGCGTCGTCGAACCCCTCGTTCGAGACCACGGCGGTGACGTTGACGACATCGCCGGGCCACGGGAGGGGGTCGTCGAGCACCAGCGGCGAGACGGCGAGGTCCGGGAAGGGCTGGGTCACGACGAGGTCGAGGGCCAGCACGGTCTCCAGCGCCGGCGCCCCCGCGGGGGAGAACACGGCCACGACCGGCGCGCCGGGGCCGGCGCCAGGCGCGGCGGCGAGCACCAGCTGGACGGCCACGGGCGTCCCGGGGGAGGGCGGCGTGAATGACGTGCCGCCGGCGTTCGTCACGCCCGGCGGGAGGTTGCGCCAGCCGACCGTGAACGAGGCGAACGGGTTCCGGAGGGTGGCGTTGAGCGACAGCGTGGCTGTCCGGTTCTGCGCCACGACGAACTCCGCGGGCCGCGGGTCGAGCGCCACGGGGTCGGCCACCACCTGGAGCTTCCGCTCGATGGTCGGCGAGGGGACGCCGAGGGCGCCCACGGCGCGGAAGGACACGGTGCGCGGCCCCTCGCTGGGTCCGGCGTCGAACGTGGACGTCGCGGAGAAATTCCCGGCGCCTGCCGCGAACGTTGTCCAGTCGCCCCACCGCACCTTGACTTGGAGGGTCAGGTCGTCCGCCCCGGGCTGGGTGGCGGAGAACGAGCCGGAAAACGACCGCGCGACCGTCGTCCCCTCGGAGGGGGCCGAAACGGTGAGCGTGGGGGGGCGCGCCACGACCGGCACGCCGGAGAGGTACGCCACGATGAACTCGTCCCACAGGCTGTCGCGCGCCCACCGCGTGTCGGCGTACCGCAGCGGGACGCTCGACCCCGGCAGGTAGGTCGTGATCCCTGTGAGGCCCGGGCGGTAGACCGAGTGCGATTCGGCGAATACCGTCGCGTTGATGGCCGAGTGCAGGGCGGACGCGGCCGACCGGGCGGCGGCGGGCAGGCGGGCGTCCGCCTCGAGGCGCCGGGCGAACTCCCCGAGGTCGATGTAGTCCGTGATGAACATGGCTGGCGACTGGTCGCGCGCGTTCCAGATGGCCCGCTCGACCGAGTTGTCGCCCATCGTCGCGGGGTCCTCCACCAAGGCCGAAAGCTCGGAGGCGAGACGGTTGAGCGCGGCGGAGAGCACCGTCCGCAGCGCGGCTGCGTCGACCGCGGACATCATGGAGTCGCCCTGCGTCCCGTAGAAGCCTATGTATGCGGACGACAGGTCCGCCGCGACCGAGCGCGGGGCGCTGCCCGCGCCGAGCCCAAGCGCCGCCACCATCTCCTCGTACGGCCACCCCGTCGCAGGCTCGAGGTCCTGCGCCCCCACGAAGAAGTCCGCGACCCAGGCGATCTCGTAGAGCACCTCCACCTGCTGCATCAGGCAGGCGTCGAACGCGACGATGTCGAAGGGCCGGCCGAGGTGGTCGGCGCCGACGGCAAGGGCCGACGAGAGCTCCGCGATGCTCAGGTGGTCGCCGTTGCCGAGGTCGTTGCCGATCCCCCCCGACCATCCGTAGCCGTGGTCCCAGACGACGACCAGGTAGTGGTCGGCCGGGTACGTGTCGGCGCCCCACACGAGGAAGTCCGCGAGCGTCTGGGGGTCGCCCATGTTCTGCTCGCCGAGGTCCGCGAGGAAGAGCGAGCCGACCGTGGCGCTGTCGCTGTCGTGGCGCACCTCATAGCGCCGCGTCGTGCTCCAGTCCCCGTTCGACGTGTCGTACCGAGAGGAGCGGTCCACCTGGACGGCGACGCGGACGTCCGGGTGGTCGGGCGCGGCCTCCATCTCGTTGAGGTCCTCGATCCCGAACGGCTCGAGGTCGTTGTCGGCGACCATGTACACGAGCATCGTCCAGTTGGCGGGCGTGGCGAGGGGGACAGGCCCCCGGGCTACGGAGGGGGGCGACGCCGTGCGGTCGGCCGCGCCGGTCGCGGCGCCGGCGGGCGGCACACGCATCGCGGCGTGCTCGCCCTCCCCCCCCAGGGTGGCAAGGGCGGGGTCAACCGCGACCGGCCCGCCGTTCGGTCCCATGAACGGGGCTGCCGACCCGAAGGGCGAGGCGGCGACCGCCAAGGTGAGGAGCAGTGCCGCTACAGGGCGGAGGCGGGACGACGGCACGCGGCGCACCTAGACGGGGGTCACGAGCCCGGGGGAGCGGTGAAATACCTTTCGAGCACGCGCCTGCGCGCGGTCCCATGGGCCGCCGGCGTCCCCCGCTAGGGCCGCTTCCGCAGGCGGACCACGGCCAGCGCGACGGCCGCAGCCGCCAGGGCGCCGATGGCCACGGCCGTCTCCAGGCCGGGGAGGAACCCGTCCGGCGGCGGGGGCGGCGCCGTCACGACGATGGTGATGATCGCCTCGTTGGTCGTCGTCCCGTCGCTCACGACGAGCCGGATCCGGTGGGTCCCGGCGGGCAGCCGGGTGGTGAACGTCTGCTCGTCGCCGATGGGCGCGCCCACGCGGTCGCTCGTCCACGAGTAGGTGAGCGTGTCCCCATCGGGGTCGTTCGCCGTCGAGGAGAACGTGATGTCCTCCTCCGTGCCGAACTCGGCGGCGGTCGCGGGGTTCGTGATCGAGACCGTGGGGGCGAGGTTGGTGTTGTCGATGTCGACGGTCCACGAGTGCTCGTCGGTCCCGCCGTTGCCGTCGGAGACCACGACCCGGACGACCACCGACCGCGCGAGCTCCTCGGTGACCTGCACCTCAAGCGTGTACTGCGACTCCTCCTCGAGGGGCTGGCCGGTGCCGTCCAGGTACCACGTGTAGCTGAGGGCGTCGCCGTCGATGTCGCTCGCCGTCACGGTGAACGACTTGGACTCGCCCTCGAACATGACGACCGGGCTCGTCGACGGGGTGGTCGCGTCGATGGTGGGCGCGTCGTTTACCGGGTTGACGCGCACGCGGACCTGCACGCGGAACGACTCCACGATGCCGTCGTAGGCGGCCACCGAGAAGGAGGCCAGGCCCACGAAGTTCGCGTGGGGCGTGATCGTGAGGAGGGAGCCGCCCACGTCGACTTGGACGTCCACGAGGTCGTAGGTCCGGTAGGAGAGCGTGTCCCCGTCGATGTCCTCGAAGGCGGGGCCGGTCACGCCGAGGATCAGCACGGACGCGAGGTCCATCGTCGTGATCGCGTCCTCGAGGACCACGACCTCCGGCAGGCTCCCCCGGGCGGTCGGCGGGTCGTTCTGGGGCTGGGTGCACGTGTCGACCGTGTGGCTGACGGAGAGGCCATCCCCGTCGGATGCCCTATACGTGATGTTCTCGCAGCCGTTCCAATTCGCAGCGGGGGAAATCTCGGCCTCGACGAAGGGGGCGATGACCGACAGCACCACCGTGAAGTTGGAGGCGCCCGAGACGGTGATCGTGAGCGCGTCGCCGTCGACGTCCATGAACCAGGAGCTCACCAGGCGGACGATGCTCCCGTCCTCCGAGACGATCTCGCTCGCGGGCGCGACGCCCGTGAGCTCGGGGGCGTCGTTGACCGGCTGGACCGTCACACAGACCGTCGCGGTCGCGCTCTCGTTGTAGAAGTCGCGCGCCTCGAAGTCGGCGCACGCCTGCCCCGACCAGTTCGCCGCGGGCGTCACGGTGAGCAAGGGAGACCCCGAGAAGTCCCAATTGACGTTCGTGCCGTTGCTTGCGACCATCCGAAGCGTGAGCACGCAGTCCTCGTCGGCGGCGTCCAGCTGGCAGTCGAGGTCGGTGAAGCGGGCGGACACGTCGTACCCGACAAGCGCCGTGTCCTCGAGCGTGGTCTGGCTGTCCCCCGTTCCCACGGGCCCGTCGTTGAAGTAGAAGGAGAGGGCGTAGAGGCCGTCCGGCACGAGGTCGTCGTCGATCGTGACCTCGACGTAGTACCACCCTGTCTCGCCCGACAGGTTAGCGGCGCTCGCGTAGTGGTGCATGACCTCGATGTCCTGCGGCACCTGCGTCGGCACGGGGTTGCGGCGCGACGACTCGCGCGGGAGGTGCGTGAGCGTCCCGGTTTGCTCGTTGAAGAGCCGGAGACCGATGTTGATCGTGTCCGACCACGCCACCACGTGGAGGGTCCGGGCGTTCCCTACGAAGATCTTGTGGAAGTGGACGCGCTCGTAGGTGTAGTTCAGGTACCCGCCGTCGAGCCCCTTTTCGACAAGCGCGCGCGCGCCCGCGAAGTCGAGGTTGGTGTCGGACGGGGTGTAGGTCTCGATAAGGACTCGGAACGTGTAGGCGCCCGTCAGCCCGTTCGACCACATGCGGATGACAAGAGAGGTGTTCTGGCGGACCTGGAGTCCGTTCTGGATGAAGCCGATCGCGCTCGAATTGGGGCTGAGCCCTTGGTGGAAGGAGGGTGGGACGCCGAGGAGGCCGGTCGCGTTATAGACCTCGAATTGGAAGCCGCCCGTCAGGATGATGCCGGAGGCGCTCTGGAGGCGCAGGAGCACGATCTGCGCGCCCGACACGGTGATGTCCGCGCGGATGAAGTCGGCCTGGTCGGTGGTCTCCGTGAGGGAGTTGGAGACCACCGTCAAATTCGTGACGGCGCTTGCCGCGGGGACCGAGTTGTCCAGGTCGTCCGCGCTGCCCGTGGGGGCCGCGGACCAGGTGACGTTGTACAGCAGCCCGGCGCCGCCGAGGCAGGTGGCCTGGCCGTCAGCCACGAAGTAGTAGTGGCCGCCGATGCGTGTGGTCGTGTTGAAATAGGTCTCGTTCCCGCCCGACAGGGGGACGGTCTGCACGGCCAGCCGGAAGTACTCCGGGGAAATCAGGTGCCCGCGGAACGTCGACTGCAAGGTCGCGTCCACCTCCACGCGGAACGTGAGGTCCATCCCCGCCGGGAGCCACGCGTAGAGGAAGTCAAACTCGCCACTAGATGTGTTGCTGGGGCAATCGAGGTAGAAGAGCATGCGCTGCGACTGGTTGGCGGTGACGTTGAGCGCAGAGGCGTAGTCCGAGTCGGTGTCGTTGTAGATCTTGTCGGGGTCGTAGTCCTGCGGCAGGGGCCCCGCGGCCGCGGGGGCGCTCGCCCAGGCGATCGCGACGGCCGCGAGCGCGAGCATTCCGGTGATTCCGAGCCACTTTCGCGACACCCGAGCAGCCTGCATAGGTTACAACCCCGAATCGCAGCACAACCGACGCGCTGGATCGATTGCGCATCCTGGAGGATGTTATTTGAAGTTTGTGGGGTTGTTGGTGTACGGTTACGAGCGGCGCCGCACCCTGCGCCACGCGAAGGCGGCGGCAGCGGAGAGGGCGGCCGCTGCCAGCGCTGCGGCCAGCGCCGCGTCCGCTCCCGGCGAGGCCGCGACGACGGTGAACGAGACCTCGGCCGCCGCGGTCTGGTCGCCGTCGGTCACGAAGAGGACGGCCGTGTGCGGGCCCGCCGCGAGCCCGTGCAGCGTCGCGGTCTGGGACTGCGAGGAGAGCGACCCGTCCACGATCCACCGGAATGTAAGCGTGTCCCCGTCCGGGTCGGTCCCGCGGCCCGAGAGGGTGACGACCTCGCCCGACCGGAAGGACGAGCCCGCGGGGGTGAGGACCTCGGACACGGGCGGGCGGTTCGTCGGCGCCACGAAGACCGTGATGTCCCCGGCCGCGGTGAGCGCACCGTCGCTCACGAGGGCCCGCAGCACATGGAACCCCTCGTCGTCGAACCCGAACGCGTGGGTGAATGCCGCCTCCGCGCTCAAGTTGGCGACCGCCACGCCGTCTAGCCAGAAGGAGTACCTGAGGTCGGACGCGGGCGTGTCCACATCCGACGCCGTGATGTTGAGCTGGAAGGGCTGCCCCTCGCGCGCCATGGGCTGCCCCGGGGGCGGCACCAGGACCGGGGCGTCGTTGACGGCTGCCACCCGGACGAGCACCGCGCGCGTCACCGTGAGGGCCCCGTCGGTCGCGTCGAGGGATATTTCCACCTCGCCGTGGAAGTCGCGGGCCGGGACGAGCGTGAGCGTGGCGTTGACCACGAGCACGGAAACGCCCGCGGCGCCGCGAGCGAGGTAGGTGACCGGGTCGCCGTCGGGGTCGGACGCCAGCCCCGCGAGCCCGAATGTCGCGCTGGAGGCGGGCGCGTCCTCTTCGATCGAGAGGGGCCCGAAGGGGGCTACGAACCGGGGCGCGTCGTTCACCGGGCGCACTTCGACGCCCACGGTGAGGTTCGCCTGCGCGCCGAGGGCATCCCGCACGGAGATCACCATGGCGAGCACCCCGTGGTAGTCCGGGGGGGGCGTGATGATGACGACTCCGTCGACGACGGTGGCGTCAAGCGGCAGGTCGGCCGCCACCGCGACGAGGACGAAATCGTCCCCCTCCGGGTCAACGACCGTCACATTCGGGTCCAGGGACCCCGCGGTGTCCTCGTCGAAGGCGACGGCCTCCCAGCCCTGCCGGAGCCGCGGGGCATCGTTGACCGGCGCGATCGACAGGGGGAGCGTGATGTCCACCGACCGCCACCGGTCGGCCGCGCGCACCGACACGGACGCGTTGCCCCAGGCGTCAGGGGCGGGCGTGACGGAGAGCGTCGCGCCGCCGCCGCCGCCGCCGCCGATGGAGGCCTCCACGGGACCGGTGACCCCGACCACGGTGTAGCTGACCGCCTCCCCCGGGGGGTCGGACGGCGCGACGGCGCGCAGGTCAAAGGTGGCGGGGGTGTCCTCCACCATCGCGCCGGTCCAGGAGCCGGCCTGGAACGCGGGCGGGGGGTCGACGCTCGCGTTGATCACGTAGTCGAAGTGCATCCGGGTGTTGAGGAAGTAGCCCATGTCGCGCGCGTACACCTCCAGGTAGTACACGCCTGCGCCGACGAGCAGCGCGTCGACCCGCTCGGCGGGGTCGAAGAGGAACGACCACGTCACGCGCCCGAAGGAGGCGTCCCAGAGCACGGCCTGGAGGTCTGGCTCCCGCGTAGACGCGTTCCAGCCGAGCGTGTGGAACGACACGTTCAGGGTCGTGTTGGAGGGCGCGGCGATCCTGAAGATGTCGCGGGCGTCCCAGCGCGACAGGTTGTTCGCCGTCGTGCCCGCCGGCAAGGTGCTGGCCACCTCCGGCCGGTTGTTCGCGTCGGCGGCCGCATCGAAGAGGAGCCAGGTGAGGTTGTAGGTGGCGCTTCCGCTGTACGACAGGACGCGCACGTAGACGGGGCCGTCGGCGCCGGCGTAGTGGCCGGCGTACTCGGTGTTCGTGGGCGAGATCGAGTAGGAGTCGATGACGGCCACGCCCCCCTCGATGTGGTAGACGTACAGGTCGATGTCCGATGCCGCGGCCGAGCTCAGGTTGAGCACGATGGCGTCGGCGCTGCCCCCACGCGTGGCCATGTCGAACCGGTAGGTGTCGTAGAGGTCGTCCCAGTCCGACACGTTGGAGACGGCCGTGCCGCCCGGGCCCGCAAGGAGGGTCGCGTTCCCGAGGTCGTTGTCGTTGTCCGCGGGCGCGTACACGCCGGACGTCCAGTTGACGGTGAGGCTCCAGTCGTACGTGTTCGTCGAGGAGACCACGAGCAGGTAGTACCCGGTCTCCCCGACGATGAACCGCGACACGTTCACCTGGCCGTCGAAACGGGTGATGCGGTGGTCGATGAGCACCTGGTAGGGGTCGAATACCTCGACCCACCCGTAGTAGAAGAGCCCGCCGAAGGTCCCGAGGGACACGCTGAGCGCCTCGGTGCTCGCGTCCGAGCGGTTCGCGAAGACCTTGTACACCCGCTGCCCGCCGGCGGGCAGCGTCCCGCCCACCGACTGGTTGGGCACCAGCTCCGTGGCGTTGGCCCCGTCGAAGGCGAGGGGCGCGCGCGCCTCCTCCGCCGCGGGCGGCGGGGGCGGGACCCAAGAGGCCCCGGCCGGAGCGGGGGAGGCTGCGAGCAGGACGGCGAGGGCAGCCGCCGCAAGGATCGCCCGCACGAGCGCGTCCCGGACCAACGTCACCGACCCCGCCGGCGGGAGAGGGGGAAAGCCCCCTCCGCGCTCACGCCGACCGGCGGCGGCGCGCCTCGATGGCTGCGGCACCGACGGCCACCAGCATGGCCGCCACGAGCGCCGGCGCCTCGAAGCCCGGCACGTCCGCCGGCTTCGGCTCAATCGTCACGTTGACCGTGCGCGTCGTGGTGAGCAGCCCGTCCGAGACGGTGAGCGTGATCCTGCGCACGCCCTCGGACTCGAACGACACCGAGCCGTTGGCGCCCGTCATCACCGTCTGGCCCCCGCTGTCTACCCAGGTGAAGGAGAGCATGTCGCCGTCAGGGTCGGACGCGGAGGCGTAGAAGCGGATGCCCTCCCCGACGAAGTAGCCGCGCGACCCCTCGAGCGGGGCCGCGATCTCGACCATCGGCGCGCGCGGCACGTCGACCACGGTGACTTGCCACTCGTACGTGGCGTTCCCGCCCACCCCGTCGTCCACCTGGACGCTCAGGGTAAGGCGCGTGGAGCCGCCGAGCGGGGCGGTCGAGAAGCCCGGGGTGTACGTGTAGGACGAGAGGGTGTTCCCGAGGCTCACGCCGTCCAGGAACCACCGGAACTTCGGCGTGCTGTGCTCGGGGTCCTCGGCCTGGACCGAGAAGGCGCGCGTGACGCCCTCCTCCATCGTCCACGTCGGGCCCGGGTTGGGGTTGAAGATGCGCGGCGCGTCGTTGATCTCGCGCACGACGAGGTTGAACTCGACGATCTCCGAGCGGTAGGACGTCGTGCCGACGACCTTGTAGGCCTGGACCTGGATTGTCTTCACGCCGCTCCAGTCGGTCGGCGGCAGGAAGACGAGCGTCTCGTTGTTGACGATCTCGTAGCCGACCTCGCCGTTGCCGGAGAGGACGAACACGAGGGGGTCGCCGTCCGGGTCGTAGAACACGTCCGGCAGGTGGACCGTGGGGCAGGCGGTGTCCTCGTCGCACGCGATGGGGACGGTGGACACGAGCGTCCGGGGAGCGTCCAGGATGTTGTTCACGTTGACGAGGAGGCACATGCGCACGCTCTCCTCGCCGTCCGTGACGCTGAAGCAGACGGGGTAGGGGGCGCCGAGCGTGGTCGTCTCGAAGTCGGCGGCGGTCGCCAGCCGGATGGTGGTGGCCGTGAACGACAGGGTGATGTTGTCGTCGGCCTCCGGGGCGAAAGTGAGCGCGTCCCCGTCGACGTCGCGCACGAAGCTGATGAGCGGCAGGATGAGGACGCCGCTGTCCTCCGAGACATCGATCGGGCCGGCGGACAAGAGCTCGGGCGGGTCGTTGACCGGGGTGGCCGTGATGTTCCACTGGAGGGAGGCCACGTTGTTCTGCCGGTCGCGAGCGACCACGAGGAGCCGGTTGGTGCCGTGCCAGTTCGCGTCGGGGTAGACGGAGACGAGGCCCCCCGTCTCGTTGACGGTGAGGTTGCGCTGCCCGGAGAACTGGAACGCGTAGGTGAGCCAGTCGCCCTGGATGACGTCGGGGTCCGCGAAGTACTCGGAGAGGTCGAGCGCGGGCGCCACCACTTGGTCTTCCTCGATCACGAGGTTGGGGATCGGCTTCAGGGTGGCCGGGGGCTCGGGGAACGCGTTGAAGCCCGGCAGGAGCGAGACCATCATCAGGTAACTCGTGCGGAAGTTCCAGTCCATGTGCCAGTACACCTGGATCGTTCGCATCGGCGTGATCTGGAACGGCCCGACGAACCCGTCCTGGAGCGCCGTGACCTCGATGATGTAGTCGCCGTCGGCGGCGACGGTGGCCTGCACGCGCGTCTCGTTGTAGATCCAGTCGGTGGTGTTCCCGAAGTCGTAGTAGTAGTTCCAAGACCAATTCAGGAGCTGCATCCCCGTGGACTGGTAGATGCCGATCCACACGAGGCCCGCGGTGCGGTTCGTCATGCCGTCGGGCGTGTTCCGGTTGGGCATCCGCCAGAAGACGTCGATCGTCTGCCCCGCGGTGGCCGAGATGCGGTAGAAGTCGTGGTGGTCGTCGGACTGGTCGAAGGAGAGCCCGGCGTACTCGCCCCATGTGATCCCCTGGGCCTGCGACGGGACGTTGTTGAAGTCGCTCGCCTCGTAGGACCCGGTGTCCATGCGCATGACGAGGTCGTAGGTGCCCGAGTTGTTGTAGTCCTCCACCTCGATGAAGTAGATCCCCGTGTACATCGCCTGGGCGGCGACCTCCTCGTAGCGCGGCTCGGGGTTCAGCGACAGGTTGTAGGGGGCGTCCCCCTGGAAGGACGAGTTGAGGATGTCGAATTCCCTGGAGCCGCCGTGGGGCTTGAAGTAGTCCCGCGCGGCGAAGAGCCAGAGGTTCAGGTTGACGGGCATGGTCGGGTCGTCGCTCGTCTCGGAGAGGTTGAAGATGACGCGGTCGTTGCGGCCCGTGCCGCTGGCGGCGGTCATGTTGAACCAGTACCAGTCGGTGTCGTCGTAGAACCGGTCCTTCGTGGCGCCGAAGATCCCGCCGGAGGGGAAGCGGTCGACGGGGCTTAGCTCGAAATGCAGGTTGTACTGCGCGGACGAGGTGTTGGTCAGGCGCAGCATGATGTAGTAGGTGCCCGTGTAAGGCGCGAGGACGGAGATCGGCTCGACCTCGCGGTTGGGCGCCTCGGACTTCTCCATTGGACGGCCCACGGGGTTGCTCGGGGAGTAGCCAAGGTCCTCGGCGAACACCCGGATGAGCGCGTCCACCTGCGTCTCGTCGGACGGGTTCCAGTTCGTGAGCTCGAGCCACCCGTGGGCCTCCTGGAACGTCGCCGTGGATGTGTCGTGCGTTGCGGTGAAGCGATACCACGCGGTGTCCGGGCTCCCACGCTGAGTGGCCGTCAGACCCCCCTCAAGGTCCATCGTCCCCGTGAAGTCGCCACCCGCGGTAATGTCGGCGGGGTCAGAAACGGTGACATTGAGCCTGTACAACCCCTGCCCCCACCAGGAAGTGACGTTGATGAAATACGTGGCGCTAGGCGAGATGGGCGTCAGAATGTTGACCTCTTGCCAACAAAAATTACCACGTGTGTTCCAATCGATGAGCGTCAAGACGTCAGGAACGCCAGCATACATGTATATCTCAAAGTCGGGCGAGACACGAACCCCGTCACCGAAGGGCTGGGACACGCAGGGGTCCGTGTTGAGCGTGACATCCAGAACCTGGCCCTTGGGCAATTCGATCTTGTAATAGTGGGACCGCGTTGGCCACGGCTGTGAGCCGTCCAGCCATCCGCTTATCGGCTCGATGGCGCCCGAAGACGAATTGAAGACGCCGTAGAAGCCGCCGCCGGCGTTGTACTGGATCTCGGGCGCGGTGGTCCACGAGTGGGAGCCGCCGGCGTCCTGGGGTACGTTGGTCGGCTCAGGGGACGGGGTGGGGGCGGCGGTGTCGGCGCCGGAGCCGGCACCGGCCGCCGCGGCGATGGTGAGCAGCGAAGGGACGGTCATCAGTAGGGCGCAGAGGACGGCCGCGCCCGCGCGACGGTTTTTCGGGGTTCCTGTCATTGGACTCACACCATGGAAACGGCTCAGGGCAAGTTGGAGGCGGCAACCCGAATCCCGCTATAACACCTTTTCTCCGGGGTTCACCCGGATCTGGAGTGTCTGGATGGGGCTCGGGCCGCCGGATTCCCGGCCGACGCTCGGGGTTGCGCGCTTTTAAAGGCTTTCGAACGCGCCTCGAATGGTGCCGCAACCGGTGAACGGTGCTATCCGGCGGCGCGGCCCTCGGGCGCGGCGAGGCTGGCGGACCCGTGGGCCAGTGCGTCCCGGATGCGGCGCTCGGGCGACGGGTGGGTGTGGAGCAGCCGCTCGACGAGCCGCGGGGGCGCGTCGTCCATGAGGTTGAGGTCGCACACGCGGCGGAGCATGGAGGCCGCCGCGGCGCCGTCACCGGTCGCGCGGAGCGCGAACGCGTCGGCGCGCCGCTCGGATCGCCGGTGGAGCGCCGCGAAGGCGGGGCGCGTGGCGAGGCCGAACCCCACGACGAAGGCGAGGAGGAGGGGCACGACCGCCACGTCGGTGGCCCCGCGGGCCCCACCTAGGGGGGCGAGCGCTTCGAGGAAGACCGAGAGGAGGAAGAGCTCGGGGGCGACCACCGCGAGCGAGAGGGCCGCGGACTTGGGCACGTCGCGGGTGGCGATGTGGCCGGCCTCGTGGGCCACCGTGAAGGCCACCTCGCGCGGGTGGAAGGACCGCACGAGGGTGTCGTAGAGGACGATGCGCCGCGTCCGTCCGAAGCCGTGGACGAACGCGTTTGCCCGCCGGGACTTGGCCGATTCCTGGAGCACGACGATCCTCGTGCCGGGGCGCAGGCCCGCGGCGGCTGCGGCCCCCACGATGGCGTCGCGCAGCGCGCCCGCGGGGAGCGGCTCCACCTTGTAGAAGAGGGGCAGGACGAGGTGGGGCAGCACGGCCGCGGAGACGACGAGGTAGCCGCCGTAGAGGGCAGTGGCCACGACCCACCAGTCGTCGAAGCGGCGCGTGACGTAGAAGAACGGCAGCAGGAGGCCGAGCGCGAGCGCGGTGGCCACGGCCGCCCCCTTGGCCGCGTCCTTCAGGAACGCGGCGGCGCGCCGCTCGGTGAGCCCGAAGCGGCGCTCGCGGACGTGGCCGAGGTAGTAGGCGACGGGCAGGGTGGAGAGCGCAAAGCCGAGCGCGAACACGGCGATGTAGGCCGCGTCGCCCGCCGCCGGGCTGGCGGGGGCAAGCGACCGCGCCCACTGCGCGAGGCGGGAAGAGGCCCCCGTCGCGAAGAAGGCGAGCGCGAGCGCCGCGGGCAGCACGGTGCCGCCAAGGACGGCGAGCAGACGCCCGCCGCGCTCGTAGTCGCGCGCCTTGGCCCGCGTCAGGGGGTCGAACTCGTACGGGAATGCGGGGGGGGGCGCGCCCGCGACCGGGAGGGACACGGCCGCGCGACCGCGCGAGGGGGGCATCAAGGTGTTGGAATGCAACGCCTCAGGATGTCGCGGGGGGGCTCCAGCGCGCCTTTAAGGCGTTTGGAAGGTTGCCAGGAGCCCCATGGATGAGCCTGCCGTCCGGACGGTAGACCTGGCTCGCGACTTCCGGAGGAAGCGAAGGGCGCCGCGCGGCGGCCGGCGCCGGGCGTCCAAATGGGAGGTGACGAAGGCCCTGGACGACGTGACGCTCTCCATCGGGAAGGGCGAGCTCTTCGGCGTGCTCGGCCCCAACGGCGCCGGCAAGACGACGCTCATCAAGATCCTGTGCACCCTGCTGCTCCCCACGCGCGGGGAGGCGTATGTCGCCGGCCTCGACGTGACCCGGGACGTCGTGGAGGTGCGCAAGCGGATCAACATGGTCTCGGGAGGCGAGACGAGCGGGTACGGCATCATGAAGGTCCGGGAGAACCTCTGGTTCTTCTCGCAGTTGTACGGCGTACCCTCCGAGGAGGCGAAGTACCGCATCGACATGCTCGGCGAGATCCTCGGGCTAGCGCCCAAGTTCGACGTGAAGGTCAGCCGGATCTCGACAGGCGAGCGGCAGAAGATGAACCTGATCCGCGGGTTCGTGTCGGACCCCGAGGTCCTCTTCCTCGACGAGCCCACCCTCGGCCTCGACGTGAACGCGGCGCGCCAGATCCGCGCGTTCGTGGCCAGCTGGGTGCGCGACAAGCGGGAGAAGACGGCGCTGCTCACGACCCACTACATGGCCGAGGCCGACGAGATGTGCGACCGTGTGGCGATCATCGACGAGGGGCGGATCCTCCACTGCGCGCCGCCCCACGAGCTCAAGCGGCTCGTGCAGGACGACGTGGTCTTCACGGTGCGCGTCCGGAACCCGAGGGGGAGCCCGCTCGACTTCGTCGGGCAGGTGAAGGGGGTGCGCAGCTGGTCGGCGTCGCGCTCGATCGATGGGGACCAGGCCGACCTGAAGATCGTGCTCGAGGACGAGTCGGACATCGCCGACCTCATGGCGGCGCTCGGCGAGCGGCGGGTCCCGGTGCTGTCGCTTGGCAAGTCCGCCCCGACGCTGGAGGACGTGTTCGTCAAGCTGGTGGGCCACGGGCTCGGCAGCGAGGACCGCGTCCAGCCGCCGATGGAGGTGGGCCGGTGACCGGCCGGCCGTACGACGCCGCCCGGCCCTTCGAGGCCTTCGCGCGCGCGCCGGGCGGGGGGCGCCTCGAGCGCGGGCGGGTCGGGATGTTCCTCGGCGCCTGGAAGGCGCGCGCGTACATCCGGATCCTCGGGGGGAACCGCGAGCCGTCGTGGGTCTTCTTCGATACGGTGCTCCCGCTGCTTGCGATCATGGCCTACCTGTACGTGTACCGCTACTTCGGCGCCCCCGACGAGTTCGTCGCGTTCGTCGTCCTCGGCGGGGCGATGGTGGCGTTCTGGCTCTCCGTCCTCTGGGGCATCGCGAACCACATGTACTGGGAGAAGCAGACGGGCAACCTCGAGCTCTACTTCATCTCGCCCGTGCCGCCGGAGGCGCTCATGTTCGGGATGGCCACGGGGTCGCTCGTCAACAGCGGCACGCGGGCGGCGGCCGCGGTGGCGGCCGGCGTGCTCGTCTTCGGGGCTGCGTTCGACCCGCGCGGCGTGCCGGCCGCCGCGGGCGTGCTCCTGCTCACGCTCGCGTCCCTCTACCTGCTCGGGATGATGTTCGCGTCGATCTTCCTCGTGTACGGGCGCGAGGGCGAGCACCTGGCCCAGTCGCTCCAGGAGCCCGTGTTCTTCGCGGCGGGGTTCTACTACCCGGTGCGCACGCTCCCGACGGGCGTGCAGGTGGTGGCCTCCGTGCTGCCGCTCACGGTCGGCCTCGACGCGATGCGCCAGCTGCTGATCGAGGGCCTCGAGGGGCTCATGCCCCTCGAGTGGGAGGTCGCGCTCCTCTTCGGGATGCTCGCTTTCTTCGCCGTGGGGGCCCGCGGCTCCATGCGGTTCATGGAGCGGCTCGCCAAGCGCGAGGGGAGGCTGACGCTCCGGTGGCAATGACGGGCGCAGACGCGCAGTGGGCCGGCGCGGCGGCCCTCCGGCCGAGCGCCTGGAGGGCGCTCCGGACGTCCGCGTGGCTCGGGTGGGAGATGGAGTCGAACTGGACCTCGCCCGTCCTCTTCCTGCTCTACTCGGTCGTCCGGCCGCTGGCGGGCGTGGGGATCGTCGTGTTCATGTACATCGCCGTGGCAACCGCGGCCAACCTCCACGACCCCTCGCGGCTCGCGTTCGTCTTCGTGGGGTCGACGGCCTTCATGTTCGTGGGGCAGGAGCTGTACGGGATCTCGCAGGCCGTCCTCGAGGACCGCGAGCACTACCGGACCCTGAAGTACGTGTACATCGCACCCTCCTCGATCTACGCATACCTCGTCGGGCGCGGGCTAGCGCGGGTCGTGGAGACGGGGATATCGGCGACCGTCGCGATTGCCGTGGGCGCCTTCCTGCTGCACATCGACTTCTCGGCCCTGAACGCGCCGCTGCTCATCCTGGCGGTCCTGCTCGGTGTCCTTGGCATCGCCACGTTTGGGATCATGCTCGCTGGCATCGTGCTGCTCACCGCGCGCCACGGGTTCCAGATGGGCGAGTCGGTCGCGGCCGTCTTCTTCTTCCTGGGCGGCGTCGTGTTCCCGATCCACATCCTCCCGTCGTGGGTCCAGCCCGTGTCGTACGCGCTGCCTGTCACGTATTGGGTGGAGGCGGTGCGCCGCTCGCTCATCGGCAGCGCCGGGCAGGCCGACTCGTTCCTTGCACAGCTGCCGACGGCCACCCTGCTCCTGCTCATCGGCACGACGACCGCGGTCTTCTTCGTCCTCTCCGTCGTCGTGTTCCGCCAATTCGACCGGGCGGCGCGCCGCAAGGGACGCATCGACATCACGACGAGCTTCTGACCGGGCGGTCCGGCGCGTCAGTCGAGGATCTGGAGCACATCGTTCATCGGCCGGGCCGTGGAGAGCGCCACGTGGGCGACCACCTTGCGCACCTCGGCGTCGATCGACCGGTCGCCGGCCAGTTCGCTCCCCTTGACGAGCACGCCCTCGAGGGCGCCGATCGCCCCCGCCGTGTCGAGGTCGGCCTCCATGGCACGGCGGTAACGCGCCGCGAACCCTTCGATCTCCCGGAGGCTCGCCCGCGGGACCTTGCCGGGGTCCATCACGGGGCTCACATCGCCTTCGAGCCCCTCCTCCCACGCGGCGAGCCGCGCATTGGCCCGCACGAGCGCCTCATACCTCCGGTTGGCTGCCACGACCGTTGCTTCGTCCCAGGCGAGCGTCTCGCGGTAGGGCGCCGACAGCAGCCATAGGCGCACGGCGCCGGGCGCAAACCGCGCGAGCACCTCGCGAATCGTCACGAAGTTGGCCATTGACTTGCTCATCTTCGTGCCTTCGAAGCTGACGAACCCGTTGTGGACGAAGAAGCGGGCGTACGGCTTCCGCGAGACGGCCTCGCACACGGCCCACTCGCTCTCGTGGTGCGGGTATACGAGGTCGCGCCCGCCGCCCTTGATGTCGAGGGGGTGGCCGAGCGCGTCCCGGCTCATCACGTAACACTCGAGGTGCCAGCCGGGCTTGCCGCGCCCCCAGGGGGAGTCCCAGGTGGGGTCGCCGGGCTTGGGCTCCTGCCAGACCGCGAAGTCGAGCAGCGAGCGCTTGCGGGAGGTCGGGTCGGACACCTCGGCCGCGAGCATGTCCTCGATCCGCTGGTGCGTGAGCTTGCCGAAGACCTTCGACTTCCGGTGGTCGAAGTACACAAAGCCGCCCACCGCGTAGGCAAACCCGCCCGCGACGAGCTGGCGCACGACCTCGACGATCTCGGGGACGGCGCCGGAGGCTCGCGTGTAGATGTCGGCGCGGCGCACCTTGAGCGCGTCCATGTCCGCGAGGAACTCGGCGATGTACGCCTCGGCGACCGCGAAGGGGTCGCGGCCCTCTCCGGCCGCCTTGAGGGTGATCTTCTCGTCGATGTCGGAGAAGTTCATCTGGAGGCGGACGTCGACCCCGAGCGAGGTGAGGTGGCGGCGCAGCACGTCGAACACGACGTAGGAGCGGCCGTGGCCGACGTGGGCGAGGTCGTAGACGGTGGGCCCGCACACGTACATCGTGACGCGGTTGCCGCCGACCGGCTGGAAGGCCTCCAGCTTCCCCGCGCGCGTGTTGAAGAGGCGCTGCCCCAACGGTGCACCCCCGGACGGGCCGGCGACCGGGGAGACCCGATTTAATGATTGGCTGGTACGCGAGGGGCGCTAGCCGCGTTCGAGCGAGCCGATGGCGCAGACGGATTCGATGGCGTCGCGGCCGGCGGCGGGGTCGCCGCGCGTCATGCGGGCCGTCTGGAACCCCGGGTGGAAGCCGTGGGCATCGAGCAGCTGCTGGACGTCCGTGCGCGCGTCGTACACGCCGAGCTCGACCGACTGCCCGGCCAGTATGCCAAGCGCGCGCTCGAGGAGCAGGGGGGCTGCCCACTCGATGTGCGCCGGGTCGACGAGCCAAGGGCCCACCTCGCAGCCCTTCGGGGACGGGGTGGTGAGGAGGAAGCCGACGACGTCCCCGCGGCCGTCACGGGCCACGAACCCGGCGTGGGGCGCCTCGGCCGCCACAAGCGAGAGGACGGCGGAGCGGTCGGACCCGAACCGCGCGCGGTCGAAGGGGAGGAGGTCGCGCACGGTGAGCGCGTTGACGGGGAAGGCGTGGCACCCGGGGGGCACGACCGCCGGCGGCATCTCGTGCTCGGCGTGGCCGAACCCGATCCACCGTCGGCTGGTGGGCCCGTCGCGCGCGAAGCCGAACTTCGTGTAGAGGTTGGCCGTGCCCTCATAGGCCCAGAGGCGAACGGCCCGCGCGCCGCGGGCGTCCAGGTAGTCGAGCGCGTGCTGGATGACCGCGGCGCCGAGCCCCCTGCCGCGCCGGGCGGGCGCCACGATGATGTTCCCGACCCACGCGACCTCCCCGTACGGGGCGGTGGTGAGGATGCCCGCGCGCTCCCCGCCCTCCTCGACGAGGAAGCAGCCGTCGGGGGCGATCGCAAGGCACCGCGCGAAGTCCGCGGCCGTGAAGCCCCAGCGCTCGGTGTCGGTGAGCGCGACGGCGAACGGGAAGTCGCGGGGCTCGAGGAGCCGGACGGTGCGCGACGCGGCCGCTCCCCCCGTCATCGCTTGCGGCCGGCGCGCGGCCGGCGGGGCCGTTTGGCCGGCGCGCCCCGGCTCCTCGCGGTGCGCCTGCGCGAGCGGGCGCCGCGGGCGCCGGCGCTCGCCGGTTCCGGCGGGGTCCCTCCGGCGCGCGCCACCGCCGGCGCCGCGCGACCCCCATCCGCGCCCCCCACATACATGACAGCGCCCGCAAGGAGGTCGTACCCCTCGTCGCACGTGTGGCCGCCGTAGGTGAGTGGGCGGCGCGCCTGCCGCTGGGACTTCACCGTGCACGGCCCGTAGCCGTCGTCCTCGGAGCCGTACCAGTGCGGGCAATCGCGGCAGAGGAGCGAGACCATGGGCGGGGGGGCCGATGCGCTTCGTGGCAATTGTCCCTTTTGCACGCGCCCCCCCGCCCGCGCGCGGCGAGCGCGCTAGCCGGGAGGCCACAGCCGCCGCCCGCCCGAGCGCACCTCGACGACGCGGTGGAGCGGAACGCGCCGCCCGTCGCGCAGCTCGATGAATCCGCCGTGCACCCCGGAGATGTCCGTCCCCGGGAGCGCCGCGGTCCCCGATGGCGCCCGGCGGTCGCGAACGCGAAGCGTCAGCGCCGCCGGCGATGCCCCCGGCCGGTGGAGGTGCTCGTCCACGATCTCCTTGATGGCCGGCTTGCCCTTCGGCACCCCGCGCGCCCCCCGCATCTACCTACGGCCTCCAGATAGCCTTTATAGGGTCTCAGGCCGCCTGAAGCCGCCGAATCTGCATGGCGGCGCGCTCTTCCCCACACAAACGGCCCTCCACCGGCCGCGCCGCCGGCCGCGCGGCAGCGCCCCCGCCCCGGAGGCTCGCGAGCGTGACCCGCGCGGAGGCCCTGCGCTACCACGAGCGCTACGGGGGGAAGATCGAGGTCAACCCCAAGACGCGCGTCCGGGACTCGCGCGACCTCTCGCTCGCCTACACGCCCGGCGTGGCCGAGCCCTGCCTCGAGATCGCCAAGCGCCCCGCGGACGTGTACCGCTACACGTCGAAGGGGAACATGATCGCCATCATGACGGACGGCACGCGCGTCCTCGGGCTCGGGCCGATCGGGCCCCGCGCCGGGCTCCCGGTCATGGAGGGCAAGGCGGTGCTCTTCAAGAAGTTCGCCGGGGTCGACGCGTTCCCGCTCTGCCTGGACGTGAAGACGCCGGACGAGTTCGTGGAGACCGCGGTGCGCGTGGAGCCGGCCTTCGGGGGCATCAACCTCGAGGACATCGCCACGCCCCACTGCTTCGAGATCGAGGCGCGGCTCAAGGAGCTGCTCGACATCCCCGTGTTCCACGACGACCAGCACGGCACCTCGATCATCGCGCTTGCGGGCCTGCTGAACGCGCTGCGCCTCACGCAGCGGAGGCTCGAGGACTCCTCGTTTGTCATCAACGGGTCGGGCGCCGCCGGGATCGCGCTAGCGCACTTCCTGCGGTTCGCGGGGGCCCGCGAGATCACCATGTGCGACCGTGCGGGCTTGATCTACCAGGGCCGCACCGAGCACTCGAACAAGTACAAGGACGAGGTCGCGCGGTTCACGAACAGGGCGGGCCGGCGAGGGACGCTCGCGGACGCCGTGAAGGGCGCGGACGTCCTCGTGGGGCTCTCGGCCCCCGGCACGATCACCCCCGCGATGATCCGGTCGATGGCCGATGGGCCCATCGTGTTTGCGCTCGCAAACCCCGAGCCCGAGATCGCCCCGGAGGCCGCAATCGAGGCCGGCGCGGCCGTGGTGGCCACAGGCCGCAGCGACTACGCCAACCAGGCGAACAACGTCCTCGGGTTCCCGGGGGTGTTCCGCGGCGCCCTGGACGTGCGGGCGCGCCGGATCAACGAGGAGATGAAGCTAGCGGCCGCGCGGGCTATCGCGTCCCTCATCGCGGACGCGGAGCTTTCCGCAAATTATGTAATCCCGTCCCCGATTGACCCGCGCGTCGTCCCCTCGGTGGCGCTCGCGGTCGCGCAGGCCGCGGTCGACACCGGCGTGGCGAGGGAACCGCTCGATCGGGAACGCGTGCTCGGGCACATCACCTACGGGAAGTGAGACGGACACAAGGCGCATCGCCCCATTTACTTCTTTGTGCCGGCCTCCCCCCTCGCGTATTGCAACCGACATCAGAGTCACCACAAGGGTCGCCTCCATGCTGCTGGGATTTATTAGGGGGCGTGGGCAATGAGTGCAACCGTATCGACCCCGGGTGGCACCATGTCGACGGAATCGGCCCCGAGGCACCTGCCGGGAGACCTGCTCACTCGGTACCCGGAGTACTCCTACACGCGGCTGCGCGCCACCCTGGAGACGCTCGAGGCCACGCAGGAGGCGGACGCCCCCGAGGGGACGGAGTTCCTCATGGCCAAGGCCGACCTCTTCGAGGACCTCTTCGAGTACGACCGTGCGCTCGACTGCATCGACAAGGCGATCGAGCTCGAGCCCGTGAACCTCTCGCTCCTCATGGCCAAGGGCGCGCTCCTGCGGAAGGTCGGCAACCTGAAGGCGGCGCTCTCGGTCTACAAGCGGGTCCTCGAGATCGAGCCGGAGCACACGCCCGCCCGGACGCAGTTCTCGCAGCTCTACGACACCGTCGTGCGCGAGAAGCGGGAGAAGGACCGGATGGCCCTCACGGAGCTCGAGGAGGTCCAGCGCCACGTCTTCGAGTTCGAGAAGCAGGGGCGGTGGGACGAGGCGCTGAAGGCCCTCGAGAGGGAGATGGACGCGCGCCCGCACCTCGGGGAGCTGGGCCTCATCAAGGGCGAGATCCTCGAGCAGGCGGGGAGGGCCCCCTCGGCGGTGGCGCTCTACGACGAGGTGATCACGACGGAGCGGGACCGCCTGCCGCTCGTGCGCGACGCGATGCGCCTGCGCAAGCGGGCGCTGCGCGAGCGGGCCGAGGAGCTCGAGCAGTACCTCTCGGAGCACCTGACGGACCCGAACCACGCGGCCTCGGCCCTGCGCAGCGGGCTCAAGCACGAGCGCCGCTACTTCAACCTCAAGGCGGTCCTGACGCTGCCGGACCGCTCCTCGTTCGCCCCGCGGCTCTTCGACCAGCTCCAGAAGCGGTCGCTGTACTTTGACGACACCGTCGTCAACGCGATGGCCGAGATGGCGCGCGAGGACGACCAGGTGCTCACGAGGGCCCGGCAGCTCTCGAAGCACCGGGACGAGGTCGTGCGCATCCGGGCGCTCGAGGTGCTCCTCGGGTCCGAGCGGGCGGAGGGGTCGCGCGAGGAGATGCTCGGCGAGATCGAGAAGGTCCACTACCGCGCGCTGAAGAAGCCCGACCGCAAGACCGCGGAGCGCGCGATGCGCGCTCTGCGCCGGTTCGGCGAGAACGTCGAGCGCGGCGAGGTGTCGCAGTTCTCGCTGTACAACTTCGCGTTCAAGGCGGAGGAGCAGCTGGACGCGCGCGCGCTCTCCCTGCGGCTCGGCCGCCGGAGCGACGACATCAACGGGGTCTACCACGACTTCCAGGCGCGCCGGGGGCTCGAGCTCATCAACCACGAGGGGGTGGAGGTCGGGATCTACCTCGGCGACGCGTCGTTCCTCACCTCGTCGGGCACGTTCCGCGAGGAGCTCGTGCAGATGATCGACAAGACGAACATCGCGACGATCCACTTCCGTGGCGGGGACCTGCTGTACGAGGACCTCGTCGACGAGATGATCTCGAACCACCAGTTCAACGTGCACCGGCGCGACGTCGACCTCGAGTCGCTCAATGTGACGCTGAACGCCAACCGGCTGATGGCGGGCCTGGAGGCGCACGACATCAAGTCGCACATCAAGTTGGGGACGCAGTTGCGCAAGGAGGGGAAGTTGCGCGAGGCGATGATCGTATTCAAGAAGAGCTTCGACCTCGACCCCGAGGAGAAGAGCGTGTGGTTCTACCTGGCGCAGACGGCGAAGGAGCTCGGCCTCCAGCGGGAGTACGACCGCTGGAAGGGGCTCGTGGTGGGCCAGCTGTAGGCGGGCCGCGACGGGCGAGCCGTCAGGTGGCGGGCGCGGGGGGCGGGTCCACCGGCGGGGGGCGCCCACGCGGCAGGGAGGACACCACGAGGCCGACGGCGGCGGCGCCTGCGAGGGCGAGGTGCGCGAGGTTCTGCGTCCCTGCAAACGAACTGGCAAAGACGATGAGGAGCGAGCCGGAGGCGCAGAACGCCGCCGCCCGGTAGGTGGCGCGGTTCCCCTTGAGCGCCGCGGTGACCAGCGCGACCAGGGTGAGGGCGAGGCTGCCGGCCATGAGCTTGGCGCGCAGGTCGGCGGGGGCGAAGAGCGCGAGGGCCGTGAGCAGGCCGACGACGGCGCCGCCGAGCGACAGCCGGGCGGTCACCCACCTGGAGTCCGGAGGTCCCATGGCACCCCTTCCTTGGCGCGGGGGCGGATAAGGGCGCCACCGCCGTCAACCCGGGGGCTGACGGGCGCCTTCACGCGACCCCTTGCTCCTTGACCCACGCGGCCCCGGCGGCAAACGCCTTCTGCTCGGCGTCGGTGGCGCCCGCCGCCTCGAGGCCGGGGCCCCAGCCGGGGGCGAGCATCTTCATCGACGCGAGGGCCGACGCCGCGCCAAGCAGCGCGGCGTGCCGGCTCTCGGGCGGCGCGCCGCCGGCGCGCGCGATGTCGCCGAAGTCGGCGCCCACGGTGCGCGGGACGAGCTCCCGCACCGCGGACTCGACGGCGTCGGCCTCCGGGTAGCTCTCGGGGGAACGGAGGCCCGCGGGGGGCGTGCGGACGCGGTCCACGAGGGCGGCCCCGCCGCGGGCGCAGTAGCGCACCGCGCGCAGCGCCTCGCCCGACTCGAGCGCGAGGAGCAGCTCGCCGGTGTCCTCCGTCACAATGGAGGACCAGCACTCGCCGATGGAGACCTGCGCGAGGCGCGGGCCGCCGAGTTCCAGCACGCCGCGCGGCGCGGTCGACGTGAAGGGCTGGCCGGCGGCCTCCGCCACGGCCGCAAGGAGCTCGACGACGCGGTCGACGGGCTGGCCGCCCACCCCGGCGACGACGAGGTCGAAGCTCATGGGGCCCCCTCCCCGGCCGGCTGCACCTGAAACGTGACCATGCGCGGCCATAGCTTGTCGCCCGCCGCCTGCGCGAGCGCGCCGGCCAGCGTGGGGACGTCGGCGGGGCCGATGTCGAGCAGCGTGGTGGGCTCTAGACCGAGGGCGGCGGAGAGCGCCTTCAGGTCGAGCGCGTGGTGGGGCGCGCCGGGCAGCGCGCGGCCGACCGCCGGCGAGAGGCCCTGGGGTGAGACCACGACGAGCAGCTTGAGCTTCTCGGCCTCGGCCTCGCGAAGGGCCGAGAGGCCGGCGACCACACCCCGCCCCTCGGTCACGACGACGGTCGGCGCCCCGCGCTTGCGCGCAATCGCGGCCCCCACGCCGAGGCCCTCGCCCCAGTCGCCGAAGTAGAGCGGGGAGACCTCGCCCATCGCGATGCGCCACTCCGGCGGCGCCTCCACGATGAGGCGCTCGCGCGAGGTGTCGCCCGTGTAGGCGGAGGCGGCCTCGCACGCCTGGCGCATGCCGTGGGAGGGCGGCAGGGAGGGGCGCCGCTCCGGCAGGGCCTGCGCGACGATCTTGTCGATGAGAGCCAGGCGCTTGTCGTCCACCGGGGGCGAGACGCCCATGAAGCGCCCGAGGCCGTCCGCGATGTCGCGGGTGGTGAGCTCCCCCCCGCGCGGGAAGAAGAGCTTGCCGCGCACCGTGACGGAGAGGCCCTCCTTGTTGGCGATGTCGGAGACGCGCGACTCGACGAAGGGCTCGAGCTCCTCGATGACGATCGCGCGCTTGGCCTTGGCCATCGCCTGGGAGAGGAGCGTGCGCGGCAGCGGGTAGGGCGTGGCCACCTTCGCTAGGTGGACCGCCTTCTCGAGGCCGATGAGCTGGAGCGCGTCTCGCGCGGGCCCCCACGCGCCGCCGACCGCGACGAGGAGCAGGTCCGAGGGCGGGTTGAGCTCGACGCGGTTCCACGGGAGCTGCTCGACGGCTGCGCGCACGCCGTCCAGCCGGGTGATCCGCGCGGAGCGCGCGGCGACCCCGCCGTAGGCGCCGAACGGCGTGGAGGGCAGCGCCGGGGGGGCCGGCGGCGCCCTCGGCGCCTCCGCGGGCGCGGCCCGCGCGGTCTCGACGGGCGCGCGCGTGTCCATGAGGCGCATCCCGAGGCGCAGCATGACCGGTTGGCCCCAGGCCTGCGACAGCCTCGGGGCCTCGCGCGCCATGGCCCGCGCCTCCTCGATGGAGCCAGGCTCGAGGATGGGCAGGTAGAGCTCGCGCGCGAGGTAGCGCGAGTCGATCTCGCCGGGCGTCACCTCGCATGCCGGGTCGTCCACGACGAGGACGACGAACCCCGCGCCCGTCCCGCGCTCGCAGAACGCGTGGAGGGCCGAGGAGCCGGCGGCAAACGCGCGGGAGGGCAAGGCCACGGCCGCGGAGCGCCCCTGCGAGGCGGCCGCGATGGCCGATTCGACCGCGCGGGCGGCAGACAGGTGCAGCTCGACGGCTGGCCGCCCCTCGAGGCGCAGCGCTTCGGCGGCAGCGGCGAGCTCCGCGGGCTTCAGCGACTCGTGGCCGGAGAGCAGGTCCAGCCCGGACTCAGCGAGCCCGAGGGCGACCGCGTCGGAGCCCCAGAGGAGCCGCCGAGCCCCCCTCGGCTTGGAGGCGTCCTTCCCCAGCGGCCTCCCCCGCGCGCCGATGGGCGCGCGGGGATAAAGGACTTGAGCGGGCGGGCGCAGCCGGCACGCGGCACGCGGCCCCGCCCCGGGAAACCCAAACGTATATGGGCAGACCGGGGGCTCGCCCTGCCGATGGCCGTGCGGCGGCGGCAGCGGGCTCGCGCGAAGCCAAAGCGCGCGAGGACCGGGCGAGGGACGACCCGCAAGCGCGCCACGCCGCCGCGCGCGCGGAAAACGCGCGCACCGAACCCGCGCGCTGCGCGGGCGGACCTGCGCGCGGTGGGCGGGACCATGCACGACCTCACCAACGTCGCGACCGCGATGCGCGCTTACCTCGAACTGCTCGAGACGCAGGGCGCGCTCGAGCCGCGCCAGAAGTACTACCTCGACCGCGCGAAGGAGCAGGTCGACACCCTCGTCACCACGGTGCGCGACCTGCGCGGGCGGCTCCCCCAGGGGTAGGGCCCCCTCCCGGCGCGGGGGGCCGCCGAATTCGGCGTTTGTAGACGAACCCCGAGCGTTCAAATAGGACGCGCGCCCAAGAGTATCCTGTAGATCAGGCGCACCGGCGCCCCGATTTATGTCACCTCCACCCCCCACCCAAGGGGTGCGGGTGCGCCCTGGTCTCATTTTCCTTGGCCAGCGCGCGCGCTGCGGGGGCGGCGCGGACGCCCGCGCCGGCAGAAATCGTGAATTGCCGATGGCCACCGACCGGGCGTCAGGCCTGCGGGAGCAGGCCGCGGGCCTCGAGGAACCCGTGGACCGCCGCACGCGCGGCCGCCTGCACGTCCCCTAGCGTGCCCGGCTCCAACACGCGGAATCGCGCAGGCTCGCGGGCCGCGATCGCCCGGTAGTTCGCCTGCACCTTCGAGAGGAAGGCCGCGTCCTCGAAGAGCTGCGTGCCGCCCGGCCGCTGGCGGACGCGCCCCATGCACGCGGCCGGGTCGTCGACGAGCAGGAGGGTGAGGTCGGGCACGGGCGCCCACGGCCGCTGGAGCTGCCGCACCCACTCGACGGGGTCGCCCGCCTCGGCGGGCAGCACCCCCGCGAGCGCCGCGCCCTGGTAGGCCGTGGTCGAGTCGAGGAAGCGGTCGCAGACGACCACCGCCCCGGCGGCCACCTGGTCCGCGATGGGGCGCGCGTGCTCGGCGCGGTCCGCGAGGAACAAGAACGTGAGCGCAAGCGGCGCGGCCCCCTGGGCGTGCCCGCGGCGGACGGCCTCGCCGAGCCACGTGGACGTGGGCTCCCGCTGGAGGGCCGCGCGCACGCCCTTCCGCTCGAGGAACCGCCCGAGGTCCGAGGCCACGGACGACTTGCCCGTGCCGTCGATGCCTTCGACCGTGATGAGCGCGCCGCGGCGGCCCCCTTGCGGCACGAACTCCCGAACGGGCGGCCGGGTTAAATCGGTTGGCCGGCGGCATGCGCTGGCCGGCGGCGCGGGGGCCGGGGGGCGCGCCCTACAGCAACGTGATGACGACGTCCTCCGGGTGGAGGATCCGCTTCGCCTTGTCCGTCGGGTAATAGTAGATCCACTTGCGCCCCTCGTCGACGCGCTTGACCAGGTCCGCCTCCTGGAGCTTCTGCAGCTGCTTGAAGATGGAGCTCTTGCTCCGCCCCAGGCGGTTGGCGATGTCGGTGCCCGTCATCTGGCGCTGGTCGAGCAGCTTCAGGATGGTGATCCGTTCCTCCGAGGCCAGGGCGTCAAACACCTTCGAGGTCAACACAACGCGTTTGTACATCTCCAACGGGGTCACCCAACGCCAGAACCCGACCCGGAGACCGGGCCGACTTCCAATCTGAAAGATGCAGCCAGGATTCTATTTAAGGACTTTCCCACTACCATTGAGATTTGACATAATGACGGCAAGTGAAGCCATAATCTGCGATTCGGAACCTCGGCGATCGACGGGGCCGCGCGCAAACAGGCCCCCATGCCCGGGCCTGGTTACACGTTAACGATCCGTTGAAACGCCGAACGCAGTCTCGTCAATTCCGCACTTTCCACGCGAAACGGCGGTGGGACGTCGGGCCGCCGCGCAGGCCGCAGGCCCTTCCAGACCCGAGGGGCGCGCAACATAGTTTATACTCGCCTGCCGGATTTCAGCAGCCGCCGGACGAGTTTCCGGCGGGCGGCTGGAGGATTCCCATGGGCCGAGGCGACGAGCGCAAGGTTCGGTTCCGGAAGATCCGGGTCGGCGCGGGGGCGGCCACGACCGATGAGCCCCCGGGGGGGGCTGACGACCCCGCGCCGGAGGCCGGGCCCGCCGAGGCTGCGCCCGCCGCGCCGCCGCCGCCGGCCGAGGCCCTAACAAAGCTGTCGCGCAAGATCTGCCTGCTCGGCAACCCGGCGGTGGGCAAGACGAGCCTGATCCGGTCGTTCGTCTACGAGACGTTCGAGGACGAGTACATCTCGACGATCGGGTCGAAGGTCTCCAAGAAGGAGGTCGAGTTCTACGAGGAGGACTCGAAGAAGTACTACCAGGTCGCGATGATCATCTGGGACATTGCGGGGCAGCAGACCTTCAAGCACGTCAAGCAGGCGTACTACCGGGGCGCGAAGGGCGCGCTCGTGGTGTGCGACGTGACGCGCGTGACGACCCTCCAGAGCCTTGAAGACTGGATCAAGAGCCTATTCGAGGTCGTGGGGCCGGTCCCCATCGTCATCCTGCTCAACAAGACGGACCTCATCGACCAGATCAAGTTCTCGTTGGCCGACGTGCAGGACCTCGCCGCGCGGTACAGGGCGAAGACGATGCTGAGCTCCGCGAAGACGGGGAAGAACGTCGAGCGCGCGTTCATGGACCTCGCGAAGATGATGGTCGCCTTGTCCTGAAGGGCCCCGCGGGGTCGGGGGGGCCTGCGTATGGCGCGCGCCTTCGTGGTGGACGCGAATTTCTTCATCTCCGTCTCGCGTACGCGCGAGGAGGGGGCCGTCGAGGAACTCATCAACTGGTCGCGCGAGGCGGCCGCGAGCCTAGACACGACGACGCGGGTCATCGACGAGATCCGGACGGTGCCGAACTACGGCACGAAGGAGCGCGTGGCGGAGCTCGTGCAGCGGCACTTCAAGGTGCACGCCGTGGCGGTCGAGAAGATCGTCGCGCTGCAGCGGCACATCGGGGCGGCCGCCGCCCCCCAGGACACCGACCTCTCGCTCATGGCCCTCAGCGCGGAGCTCGCCGCGGCCGGCTTCGAGACGACGCTCGTGACGGACGACTTCAAGATCATGAAGACGGCCCCTAGGGTGCCGCAGCGGTTCGAGGTCGTCTCCCCCTCCGTGTTCCTGCTGCGGGTGTCGGAGGAGAGTGCGGGCAGCCGCCGCGCGCGGTTCAAGGCGCTCCACCGGAAGGTCCGGCGGTTCGAGATCGAGTACATGCTGGCGCGGAAGGACATCTACGACGCGCAGCCGAAGCTCGAATGGCTGATCGACTCGATGATCGGGACGCTGGCGGGGGGGGAGCGCGCGCCCGCCCCGGGCGCGGCGGCCCCGTCGTCCCCGTTGCCGGCGGCGGCGGCCGCGGCCGACGCGGAGGACGACCTCACGGCGCTCGACCGATACCTCAAGGGGGAGCGCGTGCGCCCGTCGAAGATGAAGGCGTTCGAGGCGCTCGTCCCCTACACGACGACGCTCCCGGACCTCGACCACGTGCGGAAGGAGGTCGCCAAGCAGAACGCGGCGGGGGAGCCGCGCAGGGCGCTCGAGACGCTCGACCGCCGGCTCAACTCGATGAAGACGGAGCTGCAGGTGGGGTTCGCGTCCATCCCGCCGCGCGAGGCGGAACTGCTGTACCGCGCCTTCTCGCCGCGGATGGCCCAGCTCCAGTACCTGGCCGCGATGGTGCACCTCTCGCTCGGCGAGATGGAGATGGCGGAGGCGCGGCTGAACGACACCGCGGTCCTCGGCCTATTCGCCGAGAACGGCGGCGTGGCGCTCGAGGCCAATTACCTGCTCGCGCTCGTCTACCTCTACCAGCTGCGCCACGAGGAGGCCTCGGGGCAGTTCGCGCTCGTGGACCTGCTCGCCCAGCGGCTGCGCCGGGACGACGCGCGCACGCGCGCGCTCGTGGGCAAGGCGCTCTCCGAGTACTTGCGCGGCGAGCCGCAGGAGGCGTCGGCGACGATGGTCGATGTCTACCACCAGGTCGAGGGGGACCCCCGGCAGGGCGCGAGGATCCTGGAGGACTTCGGCGACCACCTGGTGAACTTCTCGCTCCCGCAGGTGGCGGTGGACTTCTTCGAGGAGGCGCTCGAGTGCGCGGTGGAGGCCGACGACGGCGAGGCGGTGGACCGGCTCGTGGCGAAGGCCAAGCGCACGCACTTCGCGACGGGGCGCAGCCTCGGGGAGGTGGCGGACAAGCTCGAGCAGTTCGTCGACCGCGCGCACGAGTTCAAGAGCGAGGAGGCCAAGGCGCGCTTCCAGGCGGAGTGGGACAACCTCCGGCAGGTCGTCGAGACGATGAAGGGGCCGCTGCCGTACGTGGCCAAGGACTGGACGCCGGGCACGCAGCTCCCGCACGAGCTCCGGGAGGAGATGGAGGTGTCCTCGGTGGTGCAGCAGCGCAGGCCCGACGGGACGTTCGACACGGTGGCGCTCGCCTACGCGCCGTCGCTGGGCAAGATCGCGGTTTTCCTGCCACAGTCCATGGCGGAGCAGGACGTGTCGCGGGCGCAGCTGCGCCTCGTGGAGACGGGGGAGTTCAAGGTGCTGCCGGCGCCGAAGGAGTTCCAGGAGCTCCACGAGGCGCGGGCGCTCGTGGGCGGCAAGGGCGCGGCGGACATCGCGATCGACCGGGCGGGCGCCACGCCGACCTTCTTCGGGAAGGGGCCGCCGGTGGAGTGAGGAGCCCCCGACGGTGCGCAAAGAGCGCCACCGGCGAGGATGGGTTTAAGCCGAGGACGCCATCTTTCGCGCGGTGTCGCTCCCCCTGCTTGGCAGCGCAATGGCGCATGGGGAGGCCCCCCCGGAGCCCGGAAGCCTCGACGCGATCACGGCCCGCATCGAGGCGCTGAAGCGCGAGCACGATGTCTTCGTGATCGCGCACAATTACCAGTACCCCGAGGTGCAGGCGGTCGCCGACGCGCGCGGCGACGCGCTCGAGGTGTCGCTGGCGGCCGCGCGCGCCGAGCAGCCGAACATCCTCTTCTGCGGCGTCGACTTCATGGCGGAGACGGCCAAGCTCATCAACCCCGGGAAGCGCGTGATGATCCCGGACGACCGGGCGCTGTGCCCGCTTGCGGCCATGTCCGATGTCGAGGGCCTGCGACTGCTCCAGGAGCGGTACCCCCGCGCCGCCGTGGTCGCCTACATGAACAGCAGCGCGGCGGTCAAGGCGGAGGCCGACATCTGCTGCGCGGCCGCCAACGCGGTCGCTGTGTGCCGGCAGGTCGAGGCAGACGAGATCATCTTCACGCCCGACCAGAACCTCGGGCAGTACATCCAGCGGTTCCTGCCCGACAAGAAGGTCGTGATCTGGCCGGGGTATTGCCATGTGCACCAGAACCAGTCGGTGGAGGAGCTTTCCACGATCCGGGCGCAGCACCCGGAGGCCGAGGTCATCGTCCACGTGGAGTGCCCGCCGGACGTGATCGACATGGCCGACCACGCGTTCTCGACGGGCGGGATGATGCGCCACGTGCGCGAGAGCCCGAAGCGCGAGTTCATTATCGCGACGGAGCGCGACATGGTCTACGCGCTGAAGCGCGACAACCCGGGGAAGGTGTTCCACACGGCGGCGCGCGCGGTGTGCCCGACGCACAAGAAGATCACGCTGCGCAAGGTGCTGCGGACGATGGAGACGATGTCGCCGGAGGTCGTGGTCGACCCGGAGGTCGCGCGGCGGGCGCGGGCATCGGTCGAGCGGATGCTCGAGGTCAAGGCGAGGGAATGAAGGGCGCCCCTCCTGGCCGCGCACGGGCGGGCGAGCACGTCGCCGCCCGTGGGCATCTTGATAGTAGAAGCTCGCTACCCTACCCACCGCGGTCGGGGCCTTGGACGAATCCGTTCCTCCACCTTTGCGAATCCGCAGGGGGCCATTACCCGAGGGGGCCCGCTGGGCGGGAAACCGCCAGACGGCGCGGGACGTGCTCATCGGGGCGCTTGCGCTCTTGATCGGGTTGGGCACGCTTGGAGCCGTCGCGTCCCTGATCGTAGCCGAGCCGACCTTGGACTCTGCGGCCCTCCTCGTCGTTGGCGCCATCGTCCTCATGGGTCCCGCCGTACCCCTCGTCTACGGGCTGGCGCGCTTCCAGCGGGCCCTGCGTGCGCCCCGAAGGGTCGGCGCCGACGGAACGGAGATTCACCTCGCGTTCCTCGGAAAGACGGTTAGTGTCCGCGTGGACGCCGTCGATTCGTTGACCACCGCCAACTCGCTCCTGAGCGGCGCCGTGCTCGTGGTGGGCGTTCGGGGAGCCTCGCCCGTCCGCGCCGTCGGCCTCGACGCGCGCGTGATCGAGTCGGCGGTCGCGGAGATTGAGGCGCACGCGCCAGAGCCTCCGGCCGACCCATGGGCGATCTCGGCTGCGCCCGACGGAACGCTCCATCGGGACGCCCGGCACTCGAAGGCGGTCGGCGAGCCCCTCACCCCTCCACGCGGCGTGTGGGTCACGCCCACCCTTCCCTACGCGGTCTCCCAGCGGATCCCGGCCTCCCGGTTCGCGGCCTTCATCGCGGCAGTCGCCGGGCAGCAGGCCGCGACGGCCGCCCTGCCCTTCGTGGCCACCTGGGAGGGGGTACTCGTGGTGGTCGCTGCGATCTTCCTGCCCGTCTTCCTCCCGGGTTTCGTCCTCTACCTCCGGTTCAGGCGGCCGCCGGGCGAGAGCGTCCTCATCCTGCCGGAGGGCGGAATCCGGTTTGACCAGACAGCAACCGCAGTGGATTTGGCCTGGTCGAGGGCCGGCATCGCGTCGCCTGCGCCGGCACGACGGCGGCGGCTCGGCGCCGTCCGGTACAGCTGGCGAACCCCGGACGGGATGCGGGTGAATCTCTCCGTGGCACTCACGGCAACCCAGACGACGCTCCGCGTCCTGACTCCCGCCGCGGAGATGGCGGAAGCGCACCAGCGACTCAAGGGCGCGATCACGGAGGCGCTCACATTCGGGCCGGAGCGGCTGGGGAGGTACGAGCCGGCCTCCGCCCGCCCGCGGCCGGGCGCGGGAGCCCGTGAGGCCCAACCATGGAACCACAGCGTCCTTGCCGATGGCACCCTTGTGGCCGACAGCGCGTGGGTTTCCAACTTGTACAAGGGGATCGAGGAGGCCCCGGGCTGGATGTCCCGCTCGCGGGAGACCGACCGACGCGTCTACGCGATGGCCTTCCCCTTCCTCGGTGGCTTGCTCATCGCCGTCCCTATCATTATTGGCCAGTCGCTCGGTGTGCCCCTCGGCGCCATGCTCGCCTGGGCCGCGGTGGCCGAGGCGTCCGTCCTCCTTCCCCTAGCCTGGTACGCCCTCCCCATCGCCCGCGGCGAGGGCGCCGTGGCGATCATGTCCGTGGCCAAGAGTGTGGCTGCCGAGGAGGCCACGGCGCGGGTCCGCCTCGCGATCGAGAGCCTTGGCGAGCCCGTCTCGCTGGACCGGCGAGGGGCTGTCTGGCACGTGTGGAGGTTGCAGGCGGGCGTCCGTGTCCGTCTCATCACGAGCCAAACCGACGACCCCCACCGGATCCTCATCTCGGCCCGGAGGGCCGCCGCGCGCGGCCCCTACGTGAGGCTCAAGGGGCGGATGCTGGAGGCATTCGGCTCCCCCGTTTCGCCCCGTCAACCGTAGAACTGGTCGAACTGGTAATCTTCCCACGGCCGCAGCCCCAGCACGATCTCGAGCTCGGGCGGCGTCAGCATCGGCTTCTTGTAGCGGAGCGCGTCGTCGATCGCCACACGCGGGCAGGCGGTGCAGACGAACGCGTCGGCCGGGTGGATGTCGATCACCTCGGGCGAGAAGTTCGCGAGCGCGAACACGGCGGCCTCGCGCCCGGCCCCCTCGATCATCTTCCGCGTGCGCTCGACCTCCTCCATCCGCAGCTGCCCGATCTTCGTCCCCACGAGGATCCCGAAGCGCTTCGCGTCGAGAGCGCGCCCCACGGTCGCGTAGCGCTGCCGCAGGAACTTGTCGGCCTCCCCTTTCATGTCGACGACCTCCCCCGTGAAGGGGTTGGCGGCGATCACCGGCTTCTTCGAGCCCATGGCGACGGCAAGCGGGTGGAACATCCCGGAGCCCACGAACAGGAACGACTCGACCTTGCCGTCCACCTCGTCGGCGCTCGTGTAGTTGCACCCGAGCACCTGCCCCGAGAACGTCAGCCGCCGGTCGCCGCGCCCGATGTGCGATGGGATCCCCCGTTGCGCGAGGAACTCCTGGATCTCGGGGAGCGCGGGCCCGTGCTGACTGTTCGTGAGGACACCCACCGGCTTGGTGAGCAGCGGGACCGCCTTGTCGACCGCCGGCAGCACGTCGACCGTCGAGGGCGCCGCGACGAAAAAGGTCGGAAGGTGCGTCGGCACGCTCGGCATCCGCGTGTGGCCGATGTGCACGATGGCCTCGACGCCGAGCGGCTCGAGGTCGCGGTCGACGAGGTCGCACGCCCCGAAGCACGGGTCGGCCGACACGATGCACATGGCGCCGGTCCACTTCTCGAGCGTGCGCGCGATGGCCCAGCCGTCGGTCTTGAGCCCCTCAGGGAGCTGGAGCGCGATGCGCTTGTAGGCCCCGGCCGCCACGAAGTGGACGGCCTTCCCGAGGTCAAGCTCGTACTTGGAACCCGTCCGATACACGTAGGCGGTATCCACGCGCCTCACCTCCGGTCTGCTCGGCGGCGTTGACGACCTTTAGGGTCAGAAGCGCCACGACGGGGCCATGCACGGACTCTGTGATGGGGGCCGTCTCCTTCTCCTCGATCTTCGACACGAGGAACACGGCGCCCCCGATCTTGGCCCCGGCGAGGTTGAGGGCGAGCATGGTCGCGCGCAGCGTCGCGCCGGTCGAGAGCAGCGAGTCGACGAACCAGTACGTCCGGCCCTCCTGCAGCCCGTTGAAGGCGATGTGGGATTCGGAGTACCCGGTCTTGCGCCGGACGACGATCTCGCCGGGGACCTTGTACTCCTTCTTGCGCGCGATGTGGAGCGGCACATGGAGGGCGTCGGCCACGAGGAACGCGACGGGGATGCCCATGGCCTCCACGGTGATGATCCCGTCCACGCCGGGGGCCTCCCGCTTGGGAAAGGCGGCCTCGGCCATGGCGTCGGCGAGGCCGGACACGAACCCCGGCTCGATGGCGGGGAATCCGTCGAGCACGGGGTGGGTGACATAGGGGTACTGCCCGAGGTCGATGACCGTGGCCGTGAGGAGCTCCTTCTTCAGGCGCTCCTTGGCCGAACGCGCGGTCTCGCGCGAGGGGGGGCCGATCGCGGACATGGGAAGGGTGCCCAGAGGGGCGCCGCTAAAGAAACTTGCGGGTGGATGGAGGACCGGCGAGCGGCGCGCGGATGCGGGCGCGGGCACGGGCGCAGGCGCCCGGGGCAAACGTATTCCCGGAGGGGGAACGCTGCGCGCAGCGCGGGAGATACGTTTGGCCGGAGCGACATCCATGGCACCGGTCCAGAAGGGGACGCTCGGAGAGCTCGCCGTCGCAAACATCCTGCTCATGGAGTCGGGCGGGCTGTTGCGTTGCGCGCGGCCGCACGCGGACGACCACGGGCAGGACTGGAGGATGTACGCGCCGGGGAGCGCGGTGTCGGTGGGGCTGCAGGTCAAGACGGCGTTCGCCCTGGAGCGGGGGTACGAGCTCTCGTACATCATCGACCTGGATCAACTGCCGCGGGACCGGCGCCACCTGGTGGTGGTGTGCACGGTGGGAGCGGCCGGCCCGCCCGGGATCGAGGACGATGCGTGGTGGATCCCGGCCGGCGCGATGCCGCGCGACCGCGGCGGGATCTACCACTTCAAGACCTCGTTGAGGCCGCGGTCGGACAACCAGTGGGAGCGCTACCGCATCGGCCGCGCGGGGCTCGCCGAGGCCGCATGGGTGACTTCCGCGAGCGTGGGCGGCCCGCCCGCGCCCTCGCCGCGGCCGACTGGGGCAGCGGCCTCTCGCCGCTCGCCCAGGGGCGGGTGCATGAGGACCACCTCACGCACCTGCTATTCGTGCAGAGCGGGGGGGCGATGTGCGCGTTCCGGCCGGTCGCCGACTCGATCGGCCTCGACATGCTCGTGCGGACGGCCGAGGAGGACCGCGCCCTCGGCGTGCAGGTGAAGGGCGCCTTCGTGGATGGCGAGAGGTCGGCGATCCACGTCCACGTGAGCGAGGCGACCTTCCGGCCCGACGCGGACCGTTTCCTCGTGGCGCTCGGTTTCATCCCGCGGGACCTGCGGCCGGTGCCATGCGTGTGGGTGATCCGCATGGACGAGGTCGAGCGGATGGCCGAGCCGCACGGCGGGTACTACCAGTTGGCGCTCGACCCGGTCCGGGGGGACGACTTCGCGCCGTGGCGTTTCCCGCTCGACGAGGCCGCGCGCCCGTTCGAGGCGGCGCTGCGGGTGCTGAAGAGCGCGGGGCGGGGCGTTGCGCTTCCCACGGGGCGCGAGGCGGTCGCCCGCGTGTTGGGCGCGCGCCCTTAGGGTGCCTTGGCCCGCTTGACCTTGCGCCAGTGGTACGGCTGCACTTCGTGGAGCCGCTTGGCGAGCCAACGCGTGGGGTCCGCCGGGTCGGGGACCGCGACCTCGACGTCGTACCCCCAGTGGACGAGGCGCTCCTGGCAGACGCCGCACGGCGTGAGGACGACGGGGGCCTCGTGGGCGCCCTTGCGCGCGACGCAGGCGATCGCGGCGACCCGCTTGCCGAGCTTGTGCGCCTCGAGGAGCGCGCCGGTCTCGGCGCAGAGGCCCGCGACGCCGCCGTTCGGGTCGAAGTAGACGCTCGTCAGGATCTGGCCGTCGTCCGTGTAGAGGGCGGCGGCCACGCCCTCGCCTTCGGGGAAGCGCTCCTCAAGGAGGGCGGTCGCCGAGTCTACAAGCCGCTGGTTGAGCCCCATGGAACGACGGTCGCCGGAACGCGGCATGCGTGTAAAGGTTCTGGCGCCAAGCCGCCCTAGAGGGGCTGGCGTCGGACGAAATCATCGAGCCACGAGACGAGCCGGCGGTACGCCTCGCGCCCCTTCTCGGTGATCTCGACGCGGGATGGCACGCCATCCCCGGTGCTCACGGCCACGAGCCCTTTCTCCTCCAGCCATGTCAGGTACTTGGAAAAAACGTCGTAGTTGAGGTTTGCCGCCACCTGCAGGCGCGTCTTCACCATGGGCCCTCCCTCGCGCCACAGGCGCTCGAGGATCCGAGCGACCACGTAGAGGTCAGGCCCCTTCGAAGGCCCCCCGTCTTCCACGGGTCACAGCCCCCGCAGGTAGGATTCCATCCTGATTCGTGTCTCGTCGAAGCGCGCGGCCCACTCCCTCAACTGGCGCTCGCTGGCCAACTTCAGCGCGGCCAGGCGCTTTCGTTGGTAGTACCGGAATCCCACGACGGCTCCCGCGGTGACCGCGATGGCGCCGATGATGAAAGGCAGGGCGAGTGCGTGCCCTACGATTAGGAAGTACAGGCTCAGGGCGGAAAGCATGAGGAGGGTTGGCACGAGGACGACCAGCCACAGGACGACGGGGAGCCACCCGGCCACGGGATCCTGCGCTTCTGCGGCCCGCCGGGAAGCGGATGCCCACAAGGGCACCTCCCTCGCGGCCGCGGCGAGGGTCTCGAACGCGCTCGTCGCGGGCTCGGCCGCAGACTCGCCTTGGGTGATGGCGGAGAGCGCGCCAGCTAGTCTGGATTCCCACCCTCGGAGGTCGGAGATCGGGCGGCGCCATCGGCGCAGCGCGAGCCAGCCCCCGATGGCCCCGATGGAGATGGCCGTTGCGGCGCCGGAAAGTAGTCCGAGGGGAACGCGCTCCTCGGGCGGCACGGAAGACGCGAGGATTGCGCCGGCGCCGACGGCCAGAAGGAAGACGAAGCCCACGAGGAGACCCAACAGGGACCACTTCGCAACTGATTCGCCGCGGCGGGTCTTCGTGGCATCGAGGGCCTCGAGGGCGACGCGCCTCGCCTCCGAGAGCCCCGTCAGGACAACGAACTCGAGGTCGTTCGGGCCCGGGGCCGGCGGGATGGCGGGGCCGGGCGGCAGGATGGCGCGCAGGTCGCCGTCGACGAAACGGCGCGCCGCCAGCCAGAGCAATACGGGCCCCAGGAATGCCAGGGGGTAGAAAATGAGGAAGAGGAGGATTACCGAGCCCCATCCACTGCTTGTGGCGCTTGGTCGCCATTGGATTCTTGAGGAACCGCCCGACGCCTGGGCCGTGAACACGACGGCCGAAGAGCGGCCAAGTTGCACCTTGACCTGTCCAGGGCTGAAGTCCACGCGGTGCCCCGCGCGCCGCAGCCGGTAGGCCAGGAACGCGAGGGTGTCGCTCTCCGGGGCGCTGAACGTGCTCAGGGGCCGGCGGCGCACGAATGGGACCGCGCTGAGCACGGAGAGCAACAAGCCCGCCAGCGCGAGCAGCGGCAATGGGTCAACCAACGCGCCGTTTCTCCCGCGTCAACTCCATGGCTCCGCCCCTTATAGCAGGTAACTCCACGACGATACGTGCGTGTGTTGTGGCGGGCCACCCAAAGGGGGGGCCAACCGCGCTAATTCCCGAAGGCCCGGACCTCGACCCGCCGGATTCCCCCCGGGCCGGCTTCGACCCGCAGGCTCCCCGAAAATGTGGCCGCGGCGCCGACCCACCCGTAGAGCGCGTGGGCACTGGCTGCATCACCGGTAATCTCGGCCGTGTGGAGCTCCGCGCCCGGCGGATTCACCTGGAAGGCGTGTGCGATGGCCTCGCGGCCGATGTACGGGCCTGCACGGACCACCGTGAAGTGCATTTCGCAGGCGGGCTCGAGGAGCGCGACGAGGCGGGCGAAGTCCCCGCACCGGACACCGGCGTTGTGGGCCTCGACATATGCGGCAAGCAGCGCACGCGCGTCCACCCGCGGTCACCGCCCCGGCCTCACCGCCCGCTCGGACGGGCGCCCGCCTCGACCTCGTGCAGCGCCCGCGCGCACGCCTCCGCGCCGATGAGCGGCGCGATGAAGCCGTCGACGCCGAGCCCCACATAGAACGGGAGGGTGTCGAGGTCGCCCTCGTCCTCGAGCTTCACGAGGACGGTTGCGCCCGCCCGCTCGAGGTCGCGCGTAACCTCCATGAGCGCGCGCGCGAACTCGCCCGGCCGGAAGCCCGCCGGGTCGTCGGGGCTCCCACCGCCCGGCGCCGGCGCGGCCTCCTGCCCCTGCTGGAGGAGCGCCTTGTAGAAGCGGCCCGCGCGAAGGATGATGCCGTCCGGCGCCTGGCTGGAGGCGCCGACCGCCCGCAGCGCGGAGGGCCCGCGCACCTCGGCGAACACGAGGGTGTGTCGCGCCCCAGCCGGCTGCGAGGTCGCGGCCGCGGCGATCGCCCGGCGCACGGCCGCGAGGTCCTCGGGCGCCTTGACGAACGGCACCACGACGTGGATGTTGGTGGCCCCCGTGCGGGCCGACACCTCCCCGAGGAGCGCGAGCTCGTCGAGCACCCCACCGAGGACGTGCTCGAGGAAGTCGTCGCTGCCCGTCGCCGCCTGCTCGCGCATCGCCTCGTACTGCCCGGGGTCGAGGTCCGTAAGCTCGGCGAGGAGCGGGCGCGGGAAGACCGCGGTGGCGGCCGCCGCGAGCGACGCCACGAGGGGGGACCGCTGCCCGTGGGCGCGCATCCAGGCGGCGAGGTCCACGACGACCCCCGCGTGGGGGATGTGCGCGGCCGTGGCGGTGTCCGCAGGGGCGGGCAGCTCCACAAAGAGGCTCGTGCGGATCACCGGGAGGAGCCGGGCGGGGCGGGCGGCCTCCCGCGCGGCCGCCGCGGGCGGGTCTTGCGTGGGGGGCGCCGGGGCGGGCGGCACGCGCGGTGCGGGCGCCGCGGCCCGCGAGGGCGCCGGGGGTGCCTCCGGCGCCGGCCGCGCGCCCCGGGACGCCGGGCCCCCGCCGGGCGCCGCCCCCGCCGGCATCCGGGCAGCCCGGCGGAGGCCCGGCGGCAGCTCGAGGCGGACGGGCTCGCGGGGCCCGGCGTACTCGATCCGCACCACCTCCTCCTCGCGCGCGCGGGCCGCAGCGATGTACTCCTCGGCCGCCGATTCCTCGCCCGGTGGCTCGGCAGAAGGCTGCAGGGGCACGATCTGGAGCGCGTATACGACGCCCCCCTGGATCGCCCACTCGACGCCCACGGGGGCGCCGACGAGCCGCTCCAGCTCCAGGACGGCGCGCGCGAGCTCCTCGACCTGCAGCCGCTGCAGCTTCGGCCGCGCGCGGCGCTCCGCGCCCACCTCGCGCCGCACGAGCACGCCCTGCGGTCCCTGCGCGTACTCCCACGCCTGCGGCGCCTCCTCGCCGCGCGCCTCCCCCAGCCGCTCGCGCGGGACGCGGTAGCGCGACGGGACGAACTCGCCTTCCGAGAGCGCTTCGTGGAACCCCCACACGGCCTCGACCAGCACCGTCCCCGGCTCTCCCGGCGCATCGGAGAACATGATCCCGGAACTCTCCGCCGGGACGGTCTCGCAGACGAGGATCGAGGGGGCCGCCTCCTCGAAGGCCATCCCCTCGGCCCGGATCCGGTCCAGGTTCCCGGGGTCGAAGACCGACCCCCAGCAGGCCTTCACGACGCCTTCGATGTCGGAGAGGCGGGTCACCGCCACCGCGCGCTCCAGCGTGGCGCTCGACAGGCGCTCGTCGGTCGGGCACGCCCGCAAGGTCGCCGACCGGCCGGCCGACCGCGTCCCGACCCCTAGCCGCTTGCAGTTCGAGAGGATGTCGAGCGAGATCCCCTGCGGGATGGCAACGCTTCGCACGAGCGCGCGGATTCCACGCGAGACCTCCTCGAGGTCCGCCTTCGGCGCCTGGAGCCGCTTCATCACGGCCGGCAGCTCGAGCTTGAGGGATGTGTCGCGCACGAGGTCTGCGAAGGTCTTCTTGAGGACGACGAACCCCGCGGGGACGGCGAACCCGCGGCGCTGCGCGAGGGCGAGCAGCGCGACGCGGCGCCCGACGAGCGCCTCGTGCTCCGGCTCGACGCGGTCGATCGGGAAGGCGTGGAAACCCACGGCGCGGCCCCCGCGGTCAACGGGGGGGCGGCGTAAAGGCGTTTTGGCGATGGACGGCACCTCCGGCAAACCTAGAAATCCGCGCGGGGCCGGTCGTCCCCTCCGTGTCGGGCATCGCGCCGCGCGACCCCGTGGCGGACGCGCGCCGGGCCCGCCGGGGCTTCGTCACCTTCGGCGCCCTGGCCGCCGCCGCCCTCGTCGTGGCGGCCGCCATCCTGGTGGCATCGCGCGGGCCCGAGTTCGAGTACACCTACACGCTGACGTTCACGGAGGATGCGGGGCACCCCTACACGCTGCTCCTGCCGCTCCCCGCGGACCGGGAGGTCGGGGCCGCCTGCCGGTACTTGGGCAACGGGACGCCCGCCCGCGACACGTCGCCCTACGGGGCCGTCCTCCGCGTCCAGGCCACGGGCGACCTGTCGCTCGTCTGCTCGCTGAGGACGTTCGAGCCCAAGGCCCTGTCCTTCACGACGGAGGGGTTCTCCGCCCGCGGGCTGCCTGCGGCGCGCGTGTTCCTGAACGCCTCCGGGTTCGCGCACCACCCGGTCCTCGACCTCGCCTTCCGGGAGGCCGGGAAGCAGTGGACGACGACGCGGTTCCTGCAGGGGGACCTCGTGGACGGCTGGACGGCCGTGGAGGTGCGGGAGGTCGTGCAGCCGACGCCGGCCTACAGCGCGCCGCCGCCTACCTGACGAGCTCGGCGCCCTGCGACACGACGATCCGGCAGGGGGTGGGCAGCTTGAACGCGGCCTTGAGCAGCGCTTGCTTCCCGCGCGCGAAGTTGGCGGCAGGCACCCGCAGCGTGATGAGCTCCGTCCCGGGGAAGACGCGCGCGGCCGTCCCGATGGGCTTGCCAAAGGCGGCGCGCATCCCCTGCGAGACGCGGTCGGCGCCGGCGCCCGTCGCGACCTTGTTCTCCCGCAGCACGTTGTGCGGGTACACGTTGATCCGCATGTGGAAGTTCGTCGTCCCGCCGGCGAGCAGGACGCGGCCGGCCGCCACGCGGCACGACTCGAGCGCGACGTGCCGGATCTGGCACATCTCCTCGCCGACGAGCTTCATCTCGACGTCGAACTTCCCGTTCGGGTCGCCCATGTTGTACTGGACGATGCGGTCGTGCGGGACGCCCCCCATGTACTCGCGCCGGGTGTAGGCCTGGCCGACGACTCGGCGGTACATGCGCGCGGGCTTTGTGGCCACGGGGACACCCTCGCTGGGGTCGCGGCGATGCCCGGCTCGCTTTTAAAGGTTGTCGGAGGGCCCCAGTCAAGCCAGCGAAGCGCCGCAGCGGGGGCACGCGCCGCCCTCCGGGCCGCCCCCGTCGAGTCGCAGGAAGCAGGCGGCGCAGAACCAGTCGCTCTCGCCGACGGACGCCGGGTCGATGCCCTGCTCGCGCAGCGCCGCCTCGAAGGCCGCGCCGTCCACGCGCGGCGCGGCGGGCGCGGCCGGGTCGAGGACGCGGTAGGAGAGCCAGACGAACGGCGCGACCCAGAGCAGGAAGATGAGGTCGCCGAGGTTCGCGTGCGTCCACAGGAGCGCCGCCCCGCCGTGGTAGTAGCCCACCTCGACGATGATCACCATCCGGAGCAGGTTCGCGAGGTACGCGATCGTCACGCCGGCGGCCATGAGGGCGCCCACGCGCCATGAGAGACGCGGGTACTCCGTCATCACGAGGGCGAGGAACGCGGCGATGAAGATGCCCATCGAGTAGAGCCCGGAGCAGCTCGTCGCAATGTAGACGGAGGCGAGGTTGCCGGTCGTCTGGTCGAAGTAATAGAGGATGTTGCCGGAGTACGTGGAGCCCATCCCGAAGAGGTTCACGAACCACGAGAGCTGGGGCGCAAGCAGCGCGGCCGTGTACTCGTCGACGCTGGAGTAGGGGTCGTGGCCGAGGCGGAGCAGCAGCAGGGGGACTCCGAAGATGAGCGAGAGCGCCGCGAAGAAGAGGACGGCGAAGTTGCGCTCGCGGTGGAAGCGCGCGGGGACGAAAGGGAACGCCACGAGGGCGACCCCGAGCCCCAGCACCACGACGTCGGTGGAGAGCAGCGCGGGCGTGGGCGACAGGAGCTGGTTGTACAGCAGGTCGAGCCCGATGACCGCGAGCCCCGCGACCGCGAAGGCCGCGTTCAGGCGCCCCCCGCGGGTCACCCGGTCGACGAGCCGCTCGGCGATCGTGCGCTCGGCCGCGCCGCCCTCGGGCCCGCCGCCCGCGGCGGCGGGGGCGCCCGGGGGCGGCGCGCCCCGGGCGGCCGCGTCGAGCTCGCGCAGGAGCAGGAGGAAGACGCCCGCCGCGATCATCACGAATCCGATCGCGACGAAGACGGGGTGGACGACCACGAGCTTGTTCGCCACGAGGACGAAGGCGGTCCCCTGGAACGCGAGGAGCGCGGCGAGGACCTGCAGCCGGCGCTCGCGCCGGGGCGTGGCCGACGCCCAGGCGGCCGCCCGGGTGATGAGCCCGCGCCAGCCGGCCGCCGTGGCGCCTGCCATCGGCCCAACCTTTGGCGCCCTGCAATAAACCCTTGCGGGCGCGTGCCCCGGCGCCCGCCGATCCGCCGGGGGCCCCCCCGGGAGTCCCGACCGGGCCAGGCGGCGGGCATTTGGTGGTGGAAACGCCTAATAATCCCTGGGCAACGGCAAGGCGCGAAACCGGGGCCCCCCGGTCCCGCACCCCCCGGCCGCCGCTTCGCCGCGCCCCGCTCAGAACGTTTATCAAAGGGTTGCATATCTCGGCCCCCCGCAGGGGGGCCCGCAACATTTGCCGCCATTGGAACTAAGCCACCGTGAAGCCGCACTCCTACGCCGGACGCTGGAGTACGCCATCGAGAACTGCGCTGTGGACGACGAACCCATCATCGCGGGTTTCCTCGAGAAGATCGACGGGGACCGCGGGCTCGACTTCGGCTACGAGGAGTCGGCGCTGCTGCGGGACATCATCGAGTTCGCCGCGGACACCGGCCCAATCGGCAACCAGCAGATCATGGACTCGCTCCTCTCCAAGCTCTAGCCGGGGCCGGCGGACGCGCGCGCGCCCGTGAGCGCGCGCGGGCGAAGGGGGCGCTGGTCGCGTGGCGTGGATGGAGGCGTTGCGCCGCGCCGTGGGGGCGGAGCCGGACGCTTCGGCCCACGCGCGCAGCCACGGGCTCGGGTACGCCGCGGCGCTTGGCGCCGGCGCGCTCGCGAGCCTCATCCCCGTCGGCGGGACGCTGCTCCTCTCGGACGTCGACCCGCTCGTGACGGCGGGTTTCGCGAACCTCTTCGCGGGGCTCGTCGTCCTGCCGCTCGCAGGGCGCCCCCGGTTCGCGCGGGAGGACCGCCCGCGCCTCATCGCCATCGCGCTGCTCGGCGCGGCGCTCGCCCCCGTGCTCTACTTCATCGGCCTCCAGCAGACCACGGCGTCGGAGGCGGGCGTCCTCGTGAACGCCGAGACCGTGTTCACCGTGGCGCTTGCGGTCCTTATCCTGCGCGAGCGCGCGTCGGGCCTCGACTTCGCGGCGGTGGGGGTCGTCGTGGCCGGCGCGGTCGCGATCTCGCTCGCCCGCGACGTCGCGTTCGACCTCGCGCACCTCCTGGCCAACGCCCTCGTCATCCTGTCGACACTGGTGTGGGCCAGCGACAATGTGATCTCGACGGGCCTTGCCCGCCGGAACGCTCCGCACGCCATCGCGGCCTGGAAAAACGTGCTCGGCGCCCCGGTCGTCATCGCGGTCGCCCTGGCGGTCGGATCGAGCATGGCGCTCACGCCCGGGCACGTGGTCGGCTTCCTCCTCGTGGGGGGCGTCGGGATCGGCGTGTCGCTCGTCCTCTTCTACACCGCGCTTCGGCACATCGGCGCGTACCGGACGTCCGCGATCTTCGGCCTCCAGGGCGCTTTCGCCACCGTGCTCGGATACGCCTTGGTCGGCGACCGGCTCGCGCCAGGCCAGCTTGCGGGGGCGGCCGCGATGGTCGGCGGCGTGTTGCTCCTCGCGTGGTCGCACCGGTCGCAGAACGCCGGCGCGAGCGGGGGGCGCCCGCCGGTCCCGCCCGTGGTCCCCCCGTAGCCGACGCGCGGCGGTGCGGCGCACGAAAAGCGTCATATCCCGGCCGGCGCCCTCGCCCCGTGGGGATGCAGACGCGCGCCGCCCACCGCCCTGCGGCCGTGCTCGTCGCGTTGGCCGTGACGGGAGCCGCCTTCACCGCGGGGTGCTTCGCGGCGCCGGCGGCCGACTCGGTCGGCTCGAGGGCCAGCGACATCGTGTCCGCGGACACCTACACGCGCCTCCACGTGGAGGTCGACTGGATGGAGGAGGGCGGCGCCTCGTACCAGCCCAACTCCGCCGTCCTCTCGTTCCTCGAGCAGCGCCTGGAGGCGCGCATCTCGAAGCCCGGGGGGGTCACCGTGGCGCTCTCCAACGCCATCCCGGCCACGCAGGCCACCTATTCGACGGACGACCTGCGCCAGCTGGAGCGGACGCACCGGGACGTCCAGCCGGGCGGCGACACGATGTCCCTCTGGGTGGTGTTCGCGACCGTCTCGTCCGCGTCCACGGGCGGCGGCGTGGTGGCGGGCATCGCCTACGCGGGCTCCTCCTGCGCGGTCTTCGCCAAGACGCTCGAGGAGAACGCCGGCATCCTCAGCCCGCGCGAGTCCATGGACAAGGTCGTCGCGCTCCACGAGGTCGGGCACCTCATGGGCCTCGTGAACCTCGGGACGCCGATGGCGGCGCCCCACGAGGACGCTGCGCACCCGGGCCACTCGGGCAACCCGGACTCCGTCATGTACTGGCAGGTGGAGACGGGGAACCTCTTCGACCTGATCCGGGGCGGAGGCGCGCCGGACGACTTCGACGCCGACGACATCGCCGACCTGCGGGGGATCGGCGGGCCGTGAGGCGAGCAAACGGTCAAACGCGCCCGCCGCCATGGGCGGCGGATGGCGCCAAGGCGCCGCAGGCCGACGGCTGAGCGCCCGCTGCGCACCGACCTCGGCCGCGTGGACTTTTGCCTGAACGTGCGGAGCATCGCGCGGTCGCGAGAGTTCTACGGGACGCTCGGGTTCCGCAAGGTCGGCGGCAACATCGAGAGGAAGTGGCTCATCATGAAGCGGGGCGAATTCCGGCTAGGTCTCTTCCAGGGGTACATCGATGAGAACCTGGTCAACTTCCGGGGCGGCCACGTGGGGCGGATCGTCGAGGGCCTCGGGGAGCGCGGGCTGAAGCCCTACAACGTGCGCAAGCTAGCGCCGGATGGGAGCGGCAGCGCGCTGCTCAAGGACCCCGACGGCAACGTGCTATTCTTCGACAGCACGCCCCGGGAGCGCGTGTGGCGCCGGAAGTCCCGCGGCAGGGGCGACCGCCTAGCGCCGCCGCGGTAGCCCCATCCTCGCGAACGAGAGCGACCGCCGGGCCGACCCCCGGAGGCCCTTCGTCAGGGCCCGAGCACGGGCGACTCCCCGCGCCGCCCCCCGCACGCGGCGGACATCGGACCCGTAGGTCCCGAGGATCCGCCACGCGCCGCGGCGGAACGACGCGACCGAGAAGGCGCCGAGGAGGGCCACGGCGAGGATCGCGAGGACGGAGGCGCCCACCTCGGCCTCCCCGCCCGCGAACGACGCGAAGTCGCCGAGGAACCCGCCGCCGCCCCCCCCGGCCTCGACCGCCTGCTCGTACCCGAACGACGCGGTCACGCTCTCCATGACGATGTCGTTGATCGGCTGCTGCTGGAGGGCCGGCCGCTTCAGCCCCCAGACCGGCTGCGCCGCGATCTGGCGGACGACCTCGATCCCCTGGGTGACGACACCGAACACCGCGTAGTTCCCGTCGAGGCCGTGCTGCGGGCCGTCGCAGATGTAGAACTGCGACGAGGCCGAATCCGGGTCCTCCGAGCGGGCCATCCCGAGGGCGCCGTCCACGTGGGTCAGGTTCTCGCTGACCTCGAGCGGGATCGTCTGCGAGGAGCCCCCCATCCCGTCGTTGTACGGGTTGCTGTCCTTGGTGTTGGGATCGCCCGTCTGGATGACGAAGTCGTCGACGATGCGGTGGAACTTGATGCCGTCGTAGAAGCCGCTCGTCGAGAGGTTGAGGAAGTTCTCGACGGTGATGGGGGCGCCCTCGTCGTAGAGCATCGCGACGATCGTGCCGAAGTTCGTGACGATCGTGACGGTGGAGTTCACCCATGCGCCGGGGGCGGGCGTGTCCTCTTCGGCAGCGGCGCCCCCCGCCGCGGGCGCGGCCGCGCCGAGGGCCAGGCACAGCGCCACCGCCACGGCTGCCGCTTGGCGACCCATCGCCCCGCCTAGTTGGGGGTGGCCAATTAAGGCTTCGCGAGTTTCGCGGCGCGCGGCCTGCGCCGCGCGTGCCGACATGCCCCTGCGACCGTGGCGACCAATTCCGGTCTTCCCCCCGGCACCTCTATGTACCGGCGGCCACGCATGAGCCCCGGGTTGACCCCATGGCTCAACGCAAGCGAACCCCAGCAAGGAGCACGAAGGCACGGAAGTCGAAAGCCCAGCCGCGTGAGGCGCCGCCACGCCCGCGGACGGTGACCCCCTACCTTGCGGTGGGGGAGGCGTCGCGCGCCATCGACTGGTACGAGCGCGCGTTCGGCGCGAAGGTGGTCACCTCGACGCCCGGCCCCGGCGGCAAGGTGATGCACGCGGAGCTCAAGATCGGCGACTCGTCGGTCTTCCTGTCGGACATCTTCCCCGGGAGCGACCTCAAGGACCCGCGGGAGTCGGGGCCGAGCGTGAACATGCACTTCTACTCGAAGCAGATCGACAGGGTCTGGAAGCGCGCGGTCGAGGCGGGCGCGAAGGTGACGATGCCGATCGACAACCAGTTCTGGGGCGAGCGGTACGGGCGTGTCCTCGACCCGTTCGGCCACTCGTGGGCGATGTCGTACCCCGCGAAGATGTCGGCGGCAGAGAAGAAGCAGAAGGAGCAGGACGCGATGGCGTCGATGTCGGGCGGAGACGGCCCGGAATCGTGGTCCTCGAACCCCTGAGGGCCCGGCCGCCGGCCGCCGGGGGGCCGGTCGGCCCCCCGACCGGCGAAACGATTAGCAACCCGGCGGCATGGGGCCCCCCCATGCCCGCACAGGCCGCCTCCGCCGTGTACCACACGGGTCACCGGGGGCTCCAGGACGAGTTTGACACGCGCCGGCTCGCCGACCGGATTGAGCAACTGCTCGTGGGAGACACGGTGGACCCCGGGCTGAAGGGTTTCATCGAGACGCGCGACTTCTTCTTCCTCGCCACGTGCGACGCCGACGGCCGGCCGAACTGCTCCTACAAGGGCGGCGACCCCGGGTTCGTGCGCGTGCCGGACCAGCGCACGCTGGCGTTCCCCAACTACGACGGGAACGGCATGTACCTCTCGATGGGCAACCTCGCGGTCAACCCGCACGTCGGGATGCTCTTCATCGACTTCGAGGAGGGCAACCGCGTCCGCGTCAACGGGGAGGCGTCCATCGAGCGCAAGGACCCGCTCCTCCGGGAGTTCCCCGAGGCGCAGTTCATCGTGCGCGTGAAGGTCCGGGAGGTGTTCCCGAACTGCCCGCGGTACATCCACCGGTACGCCAAGCAGGAGGCGTCGCCCTTCGTGCCGCGCCAGGGGTGCGTGACGCCCGTGCCCGGGTGGAAGCGCGCGAAGTGGTCGAAGGACGCGTTGCCGGCGAGGGACCCCGCGCGCGACGCGAAGCGGAAAGCCCTCTGAGGGTGGGGCGGCGCTACTCCTCGGCGTCGGCCCCCGGCGGCCGGGCAAGGTCGACGGGGCCGAGGACCTCGCACCCCCCCGGCGGGAGCGCGCGCGCGATCTCGTCCGGGTGCACGCGGAGCGAGAGCGCGAGCTCCTTGGCCACGTCCGTCCCCTTGCGCGCCCCGGGCCCCACGAGCACGGCGGCGTCGCAGTGGGCCACGACGGCGGCGACGGGCCCGCACACGGCCTTCCGCTCGGCCTTCATCGAGAGGCCGCCCACCGCCGCGCGCATGGCGACGTGGCGGACGGTGTTGCGCTTCCCGCGGATGATGAACGCGCCGCGCGGCAGGTGCTCTCCGCTCTCCGGCGTCTTGGACACCTGGTCCGGCAGGACCCAATATGCCGCCACCTCGCCGGCCCCCGAACCCCACGCGCGGGAGTGGATGGCCCCAAAGGCGCACGCCTCCTCCATCGCCGCGGTGGGGATTTCCCCCTCCCCCGGATTGCGCTTGACGACGACGCTCGGGGCCCCGTGGATGTCTGCGTGCGCGTAGCGGTCGCCGGGCTTCAGGTACTTCTTGACGACCGTGTCGTTGCCCGCCGCGTCGCGCCCGGCGAGCACGAGGTGGCCGTCCGTGGTGTGCATCCACCGGTAGCGCTCGAACCACTCTCGCTTGCGCGGCGGGGGCGGGACGCCCGCCTCCTTCGCGCGCCGCACGTCGGCGCGCGCCCGCTCGCGCTCGCCCTCGCCTCGCGCGTGCCGCTTGCGCGCCGCCCCGAGCGCGCGCTCGGTCTCGGCCATCGCCTCGCGGGCGCCCTTCTGCTTGTCCTTGGCGCGGCCTGCCTCCTCGTAGTACGCCTGGGCGGCGGCGACCACCGACGCCCCGAGCGCGACCTCCACGCGGTGCGCCGCCCCGTCGGGTCCAGCGATCGTGAGGCGCACCGCCCGGCCCTCGCGCGCGGCCTCGACCTCGGCGCCCGCGAGGCCCGCCCGCAGGGCAGCCTCCTGGAGCGCCTCACCGCGTGTCCCCCGCGGCGCCGCGCCGAGCAGCGCCTCGATCGCCTGGAAGTTGGAGTAGATCGCCTCCGCAGCCGCCTGCGTGCGCGCGACGTCTGCGGCCGCGGCCGTGTCGGCCTCCCGCTGCTGCGCGAGGACCCGCTCGAGCCGGGCGAGCTCGGCCTCCTCGGCGGAGGGCGCCCCCTCCTTCGGCGCGCGGCCGGCGGGCCGGTACGGGCCGAAGTACGCGTCGAAGAGCTCGCTCATCGAGCCGAACGGGCGCGTCGGGGCGCCGGCCCACCGGCTCAGCGGGACGGGGCTGAACTCCGTCATCGTTTCTCCCGAGAGTAGAGCCCGCGGGGAGGCCTCCTCGCTCGCCTCGCGCACGATGTCGTGGAGGGCACCTTGGACCGCCGCCCACTCGGCCCCGGTGAGGGCGCCCGCCTCGCGCTTGGCGTCGACGCCCGCGCGCAGGAGCACCTCGTCGGCGAGCCCCGGGCCGAGCCCCGCGCCCCGCGCGAGCGCGCGGCTGACCGCCCCCCCGCCCGCGGCCTTGGCCAGGGCCGCCGCGTCCATCGCCCGCGGGTCGGCGTTGGGGGAGGGCGCGACATAAGCGACCTTCGGCGTCACCCGGCGCCCCTTGAACACCTTGGGCTTGGCCACGAGCTCGATCACCCCGCCCTCGAGGAGGGCGACCGCGCCGTCCGGGAGGAGCTCGACCAGGATCTCGAAGGACGCGGGCCCCTTCCCAAGCCGGAACCGGAGCATCCGGTCGAAGCCCACCTGCTCCACCGCCTCGATGACCGCGTTGGACACGCGCTTTCGCATCCCCGCCGCGAACGGCGTCGGGCTCGCCGGGACCTCGACCTCGTGGGCTGTGACATGCGCGCGCTGCCCGCCGAGCAGGAGGAGGTTGGACTTCCCCGGCTGCCCCTTTACATTGACCTTCAGCAGCACGTCGTCCGGCCCAAGCTGGTGCACCTTCTCGACGAACGCCCCCTTGAGCCGCGCGTCGAGCTCGCGCGCGACCGCGAGGACGTCGAGGGCCGTGAGCATCTCGCGCCGCTTCATCGGGGCGGGAGCCGCAGCGGCGATGAAAAGGGTTGGCAGCCGGGTGCCGGGCGTGGCCCCGGCCCGGGGAGGGTGGGGCTGCGACGCTCGGCTGGCCTCGACCACCGAGCGCCTCCGCCGGCGCGGGCCAACGCCGCGGAAAGAATAAAGAGGCGGCCCCGCCCAACGAGGGCGGGGGCCTCCTCATGGAGCCATTGGACTACACCAAGAAAGTGCTGCTCGTCGGCGACGGAGCCGTCGGGAAGACGTCGCTCGTCCGCAAGTACGTGCACGACATCTTCTCGGACCGGTACATCGCCACCATCGGGACGAAGACGACGCGGAAGGAGATGACGTTCGACTACGAGGACCAGGGCGTCCAGGTCAAGCTCGACCTCGGGATCTGGGACATCCTCGGACAGGAGGGGATCGAGCACTCGCACCAGATCTACTTCAAGGGGGCCGACGGCTTCATCGCGGTGTGCGACCTCACGCGGCCCGAGACGGTCGGGAACCTGCGCAGGTGGGCGGCGCGCGTGCGCGAGGAGTGCGGGGAGATCCCGCTGGTGGTGGCGGCCAACAAGGTCGACCTCGTCGGGGCGAGGACCCCGGGAGCGGACGGCGTGGACGCGGTGGCGAAAGAATTGGGCGCGCGGTGGTGGCGCACGTCGGCGAAGACCGGCGAGAACGTGGAGACCCTGTTCTTCGAGCTCGGCGTGTTCCTGTGCGGGCCGATCGTGGAGGACTTCGCGGCCGCCCGGGAGGGCGGCGGCGCCCGGCGGAAGGGCGGAGCCGGCGCGGCCCCCCGCCGGAAGCGAAGCTAGCGCGGCCAAGGCCATCTTCTGGCGCTGCGTCACCGGGCGCGACCAAAGCCTCAAATCCAGCACGCCCCTTGGCCGGCCCCGCGCCGCTGTGGCTAAGGGGTATAGCGACGCCTTGGTAAGGCGTAGGTCGGGGGTTCGATTCCCCCCAGCGGCTCTCCCCCTCCCGTCCCGCGGGCGCCCCGTCACGCGGCGCAGCACCGCGGGCTGTCGAAGAACTCGGTCCCGAATCGGACGAGCGTCGCGTCCGTCGAGTGGATCGCGTAGAGGTCGCCCGAGGCCGAGCGCGACACCGTGAGCAGCTGCGCGCCGTCGGCCACGAGGGTGATGCAGTCGCACACGATCTCCCGGACCTCGGCGACCTTCGCCACGGGCGGTGGCAGCGGTGCCTCGGGCACGGCGAGCCGCAGGCGCACGCGGCGGCCGGCCGCCGCCTCGAGGGACGGCGCAAGCTGCGCGAGGACCGCCGCGTCCGAGCAGAGCAGGATGACCTCGCGCTTGGCGGAGCGCACCAAGGACTGGGCGCGGGCGACCACGTTGCCCGTCCCCTTGACGACGAACGCGAGGTCGGCGCGGGGGCCGCGCGGCCCGCGCGGGACGGCCGCCTCCATGAGGGCGGCGATGCTCCGGACGGCGGCCGACTCGCGCGCGTGCCGCTCCTCGAGGGCGCGGCCGAGGCGGGCGGCGGCCTCCCCGGGGTCGCCGAGGCGGAACCGCTTGGGCTTGCCGCCTTGCACCTCCACGAGGCCACGGTCGGCGAGCTCCTCGAGGGCGTAGTAGACCTTCGAGTCGGGGATGCCAGTCCTCAGCACGACGTCCGCGGCGGTGGCGTCGCCAAGCTCGAGGACCGCTCCGAACGCGCGCGCCCCGTACGCGGTCAGCCCGAGGCGCCGCAGGGTGGGGGCGACGTCGCCCACGGGGCGGCCCCGCAGCCGGACCTCCCGTGCCTTCGCCATGGCGCTTCCACCCATTCCGGGTGAGCGCAGGGCAGGGAAAGGTTATGAACTTCCCTACCACCTATCGTAGTAGGGACAACCCCCCGGAGGAAAAAACCGTGACCGAGCCGCATCCACCGAATGAAGAGCGAGGAGCCGATGGAAATGAGCCCGAACGCGCCGTCCAAGGCGGCTGCTGCTCCAGCTGCCGCTGCAGCTGCTGCTGCTGCGGCCCCGCCTGCTGCGCGGCCGACCCACCCCCCTTCGAGGCGCGCGCGTGCGTGTGCGTCCCCGCCTACTATTGCGTCCCGGTGGCAGCCGCGCCCCCCCCGCATGCCCGCCGCGGGCCTCGCGTCGCCGGATGCTGCTAGTCCGGCCGGGCGCCTGGCAGCGCCGCCGCCTCGGCAAGGTCCGCGAGCAGCTCCCGCATCGTGCCGACGGTGACGCTCGGGTCGGTGCTCGTGTTGGCAAAGGCCGACGAGTAGACGAGCGCCCGGTCCGCGTGGCCCTCCCGGAGGAAGTCCTTGGCCGCGAGCAGCAGGCGCTCGGCCGGGAACTCGCGCCACGCCGCCGTGAGGACGAGGACGCGCTCCCCCCCGTTCGAGAACACGATCCCCCCGGAGGGAGGCCGGGCGGCGCCCACCTCGGGGCGGTACCCGCGCGCGCCCCAGAGGCGCGCGATGAGGACGCGGAACCCCTCTTCACCGAGCGCCTCGGCATCGACAACCCAGCGCGCCGACTCCGCGAGGCTCACCGCGCGGCCGAACTCCGCGGCCGCGTAGGCGGAGCGGGCCGCCGCTAGCTGGTGCGACACCGCGCGGGAGCTGTCCGCGGTGCGGTCCGCCTGCACGGCGTCCTCGAGCGCCTGGATCGCGTCCCGCGCCCGCCGGGCAGCGGGGGAGGCGTCCAGGGCGGCCGACGCCGCTTCGCGTGCGGCACGCTCGGCCTCCGCCCACTTGCCGGCCGCAAGCAGGGCCGTGGCCTCGTCGGCGGCGGCCGACGCGCGTTCGGCGGCAACGGCCTCCGCGTCGTCGGCTGAAAGGGCGCGCGCGCGGGCCAGCAGTTCGGTCGCGCGGCCGCCCGCCCGGATCTCCTCCATGGCGCGCTCCAGCGCGGACTCGGCCGCCGCGATGTCGGCCCCCCGGCGTAGCCCATCGGCCTTGGCCACGAGGGCGCGCGCGTGCGACGTGCCCGCCACCGCAAGGGCCGCCTCCTGCGCGGAGAGGGTGGCCTCCATCTGCGCCATCATCTTGCCCAGGTCTTGCGCACGCACGAGCTGCGCCTCGAACTTCCCGAGGGTCTCGCCCGCCGATTCATATTGCCCGAACCGGATTTCCCGCCGCGCGGCCGCTAGCGCCGCGAGCGCCTTCTCGTCCCCAGCCACTGCCGGCTCGGCGCCGGCTTGCTCCTCGAGGCGCGCTCGGCGCTGCTTGAGCGACCGCTCGGCCTCACGCGCCCGCCGGAAGGTCCCCACCGTGGCGAGCCCCCACACGACCCCCGCCAGCCCGACCGAGTAGGCGGCCACCGACACGAACGAGGCCCCGGCCGGTGTGGTCGGGCCGAGGTACCTCCAACGGTGGCCGGTGTCCGGCCCCCCGGACTCGCCCTGCCCCTGGTGGACGGTGGTGAGGCGCGCCCAAGTGCCGACGAACGGGGGGGCCTCGTCGAAATCGGTCACGTTGAACTCGATGGAGGAGCCGTCGAGGCGGATGAGCCGGTAGGGCGCGTCCACCAGCGTGTGGGGGTGCACCTGGACGACCTGGCCGTCCACGACGATCGGTCCGTTCAGCGCCGTGCCCGGGTAGCCCGCCGCGTCGCGCGCCTCGAACTCGGCGGGCGACTCGATCGGGCACGCGCAGTCCGCCGGCGGGGGCGTATGGGTGGTGAGCGCCGCGGCCACGAGGGCCACGGCCCCGAGCGCAAGGGGCAGCGGCCCGAACAGCTCCTTCCGCACGGCTCCGAAGGACGGGCCGCGCCAAGATGAAAGTTCGCCGCGCAGTGCGTCACGCGTGCGGCGCGGGCGCCCCCGCTGGCGCGCGCACGTCGGCCTGCGGCTCGGGGACGGGGACCGTCGCGACGGTGAGCGCGCCCGCGGCGATGAACGCGGCCGCGATGGCGAACACGACGAGGAACGGGAAGCTCTGCGCGAGCAGGCCCCCGACAGCGGCCCCCACGATCGAGCCCGCGCCGATCGCGGCGTTGTAGAGCCCGATCGCCTGCCCCCTCGCCTCGGGCTCCGCGAGGTCCGAGGCGACCACCGAGCCCCCCACGTTGATGAACGCCCAGGCGGCGCCCGCGAGCGCGTTGAGCGCGAGGAGGGCGGCCAGCGCCGCGGGTGTGGCGGGGCCAAGCGCCAGCACGGCGACGGCGAAGAGCGGGTAGACCGCCACGCGGGACCACGACGCGCGCAGCAGCACCCCGCGGGGCGGGCGCGCCTGGCAGCGGCGCCCCGCGTAGGCGTAGAGCGCCGCGGAGAGCCCGGCGCTTGCCATGTACACCCAGAATACGAGGTCGTGCGTCAGCTGCGCCTCCCGCAGGAGGAAGACCGGCAGGGGGGCGTTGAACACGAGGAAACCCGTGAAGAGCACGCCGGTGCCTAGGGCGAACCGGCCCGAGGGGTGGCCGGCCGAGCGGGCCAACCCCTTCCACGAGAGCCCGGAGATCATCGTGAACCGCACGAAGAACCCGTGCCGGCGCTCGATGATCGAGTGGCCGAGGTGCGCGAGCGCGGCCGCGGCCGCGAGGCGGTCGACGCGGTGGTGCCCCTCACGAAGCGTGAGCGCCCCGACCGCCACAGCCGCCGAGGAGAGCGCCGCCCCCACGAGGAACAGCCCCACGAGCGCCGCCTGCTCCCCGAGGGGGCCCGGCGCGACCGCCAGCCACACCGCGCCGAGCAGCAGCCCGCCCACGAACGCGACACCCGAGATTTGCGCGAAACGGCCGATCTGGCGCGGCCAATCGCGCGGGTGCATGCTCTCCATGATGAGGACTGTCGCCGTGGCCGCGCCGGCCGCCTGGAGCAGGCCGAGGAGCGCGTTGGCCGCGAAGTACACCGCGGGCTCCCGCGTCCAGGCCATCAGCGGCAGCGTGACCGCGAGCGACCCGAGGCCGAGCAGGACGAACGCGCGCCGGCGGTGGAGGCGGTCGGAGACCCGGCCCCAGAGGATGGCGCCGGGGACGGCGGCGAGCGACGTGAAGAAGACGAGGAGCCCCACGTCGAGCAGCGACGCGTGGAGCGCGACGACCATGAAGAGCGGGATGAGCGGCGTGCTGAGCCCCATGGCGACGCTCATCGGCGCATACGCGTAGAACCACCGCGGGGAGGGCGTCCGCTCCCCGTGCAGGCGACGGCTGAGTGCGCCCATCCCGGGCGCGGGCAGGAGGGCGGCGGCAAAAAGCGTTGCTCCCCGCGGCCTGGCGCCGCGCTGGGAAAGCGCTTATGCGGCCCCAGGGCCCCTTCCCCCCGTGGCGCAGAAGGGCGCGCGCGGCCGCGCGCCGGGCGGTGGCGGCGGCGCCGACCGCGTGCAGGTGGAGGGGCGGCGCGCCTCGCTGGAAGCGCTCCGCTCCGGGGCCAAGGTGCTGCGCGTGCGCGTGTCGCAGCGCGCGGAGCCAAGCGCCGTCCTCGACGAACTGATGAAGGAGGCCCGCGGGCGGCGCGTCGTCGTCGAACGCGTGGCCCCGGAGGTCCTCGACGCGCTCTCGTCCACCGGCCACCACCAGGGTGTCGCGGCGGAAGTCGTGCCGCCCGACCGCGTCGAGGTGGATGAGCTGCTCGCGGTCGCGTCGGGACGCCGGCAGGACCCGTTCCTCGTGATGCTCGACGGCGTCGAGGACCCGCAGAACCTCGGCGCCATCGCGCGCTCGGCGGAGGCCGCGGGGGCCCACGGCCTCATCCTCTCCGAGAAGCACTCGGCCGGCGTGGGGCCGGGCGCGCTCCGCGCCTCGGCGGGCGCGCTGCTCCTGCTGCCGACGGCGGTCGTCTCGAGCCCCGCGCGGGCGCTCGAGAAGCTCAAGGCGCAGGGCGTGTGGGCCGGGGGCGCCGTGCCGGAGGGAGGCAAGCCCTACCATGCCTGCGACCTCAAGGGGCCCCTCGTGATCGTCATCGGGTCGGAGGCGCGCGGGCTCCACCGGCTCGTGCAGGAGCGCTGCGACTTCCTGATGAGCATCCCGCTCTCGGGGCGGGTGGAGTCGCTGAACGCGTCGGCGGCGGCGGCCGTGCTGCTCTTCGAGGCGGCTCGCCAGCGTGGGAGTGCGGAGGGGGGGAGATAAGCTCTATATCCTGGATAGATCTACTCACCCCCATTCCATGGCAGCTCGCGCCTCGCCCGATGTCACCATCTCGACGGTCGAGAACGTCCGCCGAGTGCTCGAGGAGAGTTCGGTCCCGCTCAGCCGGAACCGGGTTCTTGCGCGGCTAGCGGAGCAAGGGCACACGACGACGCGGCCCCGGCTCAACCGAGCACTGGACTTCCTCTTTGACCTCGGCGTCGCAGTTGAAGGATCAAAGGGAGTGCAATGGACAGACTCAGGCAGCCCCAGCCTAGAACGTGCCCGGAGGACGGGCCGTAGGCTGTGATGGGGCATGCCTGGATTCCGGCCGACTTCGGTCCGCATCCACGCCGATGCCGAACCGGCGTACCGTCGCGTCGAAGCCGCCGCTGCCCGGGGAGCAAAGATGGAATCGTCGTTATGGAGGAATTTCCAGCATGCGGTGGAGCGGGTCAAGGTGGACGGCCAATGGGGTGAGGTGGTCCCGGATATACCGACATTCTTCATCGAGCGCTATGGAGTTCGCAACCTCTATTGCGTGGACTTGTCCTCCTTCCACCGAGCATTCTACACGATCGAACGGCGGGACGTGGTTTTCCTCGACCTCATGGACCACGCGAACTACGACCGCCTCTTTGGGCGCCGCGGCCGCAGATGATGTCGAGCGGCCCTATCATGGGATTCCGTTCGCTGTTGGGCTCCCCTATCCCCCGACGACCCCCGCCTCGATGGAGAGCACAGGCGGCAGCCCGTCCGCGACCTGCTCGTAGCTTCCCCCCTCGTTGCGGCTGGCGAACACCTGCCCGGTGGTCGTGCCGAAGTACACCCCCGCGGGGTCGTTCGTGTCCGTGCGCATCGCGTCGCGCAGGACCGTCATGTAGGCGCCGGACCTCGGCAGCCCCTTCGACGCCTCCGTCCAGCGCTTCGCGCCGTCGGTTGTGCGGTACACCCGCACCTTGCCGTCCTTCGTCACGCGGTTCCAGTCGCTCACGAGCGGCAGCAGGTACGCCCACCCCTTGCGGTGCGGGTGGGCGGCCATCGCGAACCCGAACGTCCAACGCCGCCCCCGCTCCTTCTTCCACCGGGGCAGGCCGGTCTCCGCAGCCTTCCAGGAGTCGTCGCCCTCGCGGCGCCGGTAGACTCCCGCGTGGTCCTGCATGTAGAGCTGCCTGGGGTCCGTCGCGTCCCGCGCCAGCTTGTGCGGGCAGTGGCCGATCTCCCCGTCCTTCATCACCTTGTCGGGCTCGAAGACGCCGTGGACGCCGCCGGAGATCACCTTCCAGTGGTCGCCGCCGTCCTTCGTCCCGAAGACGCCGACCGACGAGATGCCGACGACCATCTTGTCCGTGTCCCCGCGGTAAGGGAGGATGGTGTGCAGGATCAGCCCGCCGTTGCCGGGCTGCCAGTCCTTCCGGCCCCCCCAAGTGTTGAGGCCTTCGACGGCGTCCCACGAGTTGCCGTTGTCCTTAGAGCGGAAGAGCCCCGCGGGCTCGACGCCCGCGAAGAGCGTCGCGTCGTCGTCGACGGCGAATGACCACACGGCCTCGACGCTGAGGCCCGACTCCTTCGCGTAGTGGGGCGTCCCCTTCGTGCGTTTCCACCGCCCCCCCGCGTTCGTCGACACGGAGATTGCCGGCCCGAAGTGGCCCGACCACCCACTGGCGATGATCGTCTTGTGGTCGTGGGGGCTGAGAAGGGCGTGGCGGACGGGCATCCCCTCGATGAAGGGCCCCTCGGTCTTCCAGCGCCTCCGGTCCTTCGAGTGGAGCAGGAAGAGCCCCTTCTTCGTCCCGGCAATCACGAGCGTCTCGCCTTTCTTGATGTCGGCCATCTCAACCACCAGCGACATGGGGCAGCACGTGCACTTCGTCGCCATCGCGCAGCGGGACGCCCCCGGGGTCGAGGTGGGTGACCGCGTCCCCGTTGAGGATCACGATCACGTGCCTGCGCACCTTCCCCTGGTCGTCGAGCACCGCGGCGGCAAGGCCCGGCGACCTCCGGTCGAGGCCCGTGAGCGCCTCTCCGAGGTCGGCCCCTTGAGCCGCCACCGCGCCCCGGATCCCGAACTCGCGCGCGAGCGCGTGCGGCAGGTGCACTTTCACTTGGGGCACGCCCTGCACCATGGCTTTCGCGGGGAGGGGCGGCCGCCCTCTTGAAGGCATGGGGAATGGGAGGGTAGTGGGCTGCCGGGGGGCGGGTGGAAAGACGGGCGGAGATGTATCATGGCCGTCTCACGATTGACGGAGTCTAGGAGGATGCGAATCTTCTTCGTGCCGTCCCCGGAAGGTTGAAAACGCCTGCAGAGGTCCAGGAATTGGCCTTAGAGGCCCCGGCACGAGGCTGGGGAACCACGGCGCTTCTAAGGGGATCGCAAAAGGGGAGGGGGTTTAGGTTGCATGGAGCGGGCAGCGAACAACACAAGACGATCCTGTTCCACCCAGGGGGCGGCCACCACGGCACCTATTGGAAGGTATCGGGCGGGGAGTTTGGAAATGTCAAGGTGTTTCCGTGGCTCACCGAACATCGATGGGGTGTTGGCTACTTCTACCGGTGAGTTGGATGAGGCGAATCCGAATATGGCTTCCGGGGGGTGGGGCGTCCAGCCCAGGGCCGTATTATCAGAGGGTTCCCGATACTGCGCTCCGCCAAGGCGAAACACGACTCGAATGGAGCATGCGGATGCTACTTCGAGACCTGCAGGCACTTGCAGCCGAACCAGAGGACACGATCAATGCCTACGACCCCCGCTGCCCCGTGGCGGATGACCTTGCGGAGGACTTGTGCGAGCATCTTAGAATCGTTACGGAAACATGCCTCGAAGAGGGATTGATCACTGCACAACAACTGGCGAACATACGATTAGTTGATGAGTTGCTCGATCGTATGTCGGACCGGCACGACCCGGAATTGTGGACAGATGAGGCGCTACGAACGCGGAAGGAGTGGTCCGAGGTGCGAGCGCTAGCCAGGAAGGCTTTGGCATCGCTCGGTTACGACCTGGAGCCGCCCCCCCGGTGGTCCATGTGATTTGTCCGAGACCAGCGCCTAGCCCGTTCAACGCTTTCTACAGGGTACAGGCGTGGCTAACGGTCGTGGGAAATGCAAACATCTATGGGGAGAATAAGGTCTTGTTCGCTAGACGCCTGCCTCGGCTTCATGTCTTAGGTAGGCCCATCATGGTCCGAGGAAGGGATCTCGATGGACAAGGCAAGGGACGGCTCGAGCGGGCTGACGTTCGCAGCCATCCAACCGGATGTCCCATCTGTCCCCACGAGGTTCAATGGTCAGGATGTGGGCCGCGTTTCCTTTGGACCCGGCCAAGGCGAATGGGCGATAGTTCAACTCGAGCAGCCTTGGAGCCTTGTGCTTTCGCCAAACCTCGCTCCCGTCCGTGTCGAAATGATCGCCATTAGACCTTTGCTTCGGAGGCGAGAGACCGTCGACGGGGTTCGCGTCAGGCCCGACGATGACCCGTTATGCGTGGACGTGTACGCGTTCAGGTCGGGAAAGTGGGAAGGATCCCACAGATTCGATGTCGATCGAGATACCCGCTTTGTGACCAGGGCGGACGTATGGCTCGCCACGGCGACCGATCCAACTCGCAGGATCGCGAAACGGCCGTTTCGCTACCAGTGGAGACGTGTTAAGATTCGGGGATCGCGCAGCGCGCGTTAACGAGATATGGGTGGCCGTAGACAGTCCTTGGTTTCGTGTCATAGGTAGGCATATCATGGTCTGATGAAGGGATCTCGATGGACAAGGCAAGGGAAGCCTCGAGCAGGCTAACGTTCGCAGCCATCCAACCGGATGTCCCATCAGTCCCCACGAGGTTCAATGGTCATGATGTGGGCCGCGTTTCCATTGAACCCGGCCGGGGCGAATGGGCAATTATCCAGCTTGAACAGCCATGGAGCCTTATGCCTTCGCCAAACCTCGCTACCGTCCGTGTCGAAATGATCGCCATTAGACCTTTGCTTTGGATGCGATCGACCCTCGACGAGGTTCGCGTCAGGCCCGACGATGACCCGTTATGCGTGGACGTGTACGCGTTCAGGTCGGGAAAGTGGGAAGGATCCCACAGATTCGATGTCGATCGAGATACCCGCTTTGTAACTAGGGCGGACGTATGGCTCGCCACGGCGACCGATCCAACTCGCAAGATCGGGAATCAGCCGGTTCGCTACGGGTGAGGACGTGTGAAAGTGTCGAACGGCCGGGAGTTCGGGTAGTGCCCCTCGACCGTTTCATGTCGCATGAATCGATCTCGTGCCGTGAACCCGAACGCCCGCGAAAGGGTGTCGCGGCCGCCCGGCGCGCCGCGCTTCGTTTGCCCCCCCTCGCGCGTTGCCGCCGCGCTTCCAGGCAATCATCAAATACCCTCCCCGGAGTCCGCTGGACGTGGCCTCCGACCTCACGTCCCCCGCGCCCCCCGAGCCCGGCGCCTGCGAGCGCCTCGCCTACCGCACGGCCATGGCCGCGCTCCCGAGCGAGCACGGCGACTTCCAGATGTTTGCCTTCGGGTGCAGCCAGCCCCAGATGACGGGCGGCGGCGACCACCTCGTAATCATGAAGGGGGACGTCCGCGGGAAGGCGGGCGTCCTGCTGCGGATCCACTCGGAGTGCCTCACGGGCGACGTCTTCGGCTCGCGCCGCTGCGACTGCGGCGAGCAGCTGGCGGCCGCCCTCCGGGCCGTCGAGCGCGCGGGCGAGGGGCTCGTGATGTACCTGCGGCAAGAGGGGCGCGGGATCGGTCTCGCGAACAAGGTGCGCGCGTACAACCTCCAGGACCACGGGGCGGACACGATCGAGGCGAACGAGCTCCTCGGGTACCCGGCCGACCTGCGCACGTACCACTGCGCCGCGTGCGCGCTAAGGATCCTCAACGTGAAGAGCGTCCGGCTGATGACGAACAACCCCCTGAAGATCGAGGAGTTGCGGAAGCACGGCGTGGACGTCGAGGAGCGCGTGCCGATCGTGGTGGCGCCCAACCCCTCGAACGAGCACTACCTGGCGGTCAAGCGCGAACAGATGGGACACCTGCTCGGCGAGAGGCAGTAGACCCGCCCCTCGCCGCGACAAGGCCAAGTGCCGGGCACGCCGGCCCGGCCGCCCCGCGGGGCGCACGGGCCGGGGGACCCCGCCGACGGCGATCGGGCCCCAAAGTCTATAATCTAGGTTATCTGTGATTAACATAGAATCGAATCTAGGTTAGATGACCTTGCCGAACATCCAAGAAACCCTCGTCGAACAAAACCCCTGGTGGACGGGCGCCGTCGAGGTCTCCAGCCGACCACGGGCCGTCGAGAGCGAGCTTGCAAGGGTGTTCCCCAGGCGGCAGATACTCGCGCTCACGGGGATGCGACGCACCGGCAAGACCACCCTGCTCGTTCGGCTCGCCGCCTCCGCGATGGACGGCGGAGTGGAACCCAGGCGGGTCGTGTACTTCAGCTTCGACGAGCACCGCTCGTCGTCGGTCCGCGACGTCCTCTCGGCTTGGGAGGCCCTCACTCACGAGTCCCGCCGTTCCGGCCGCATGCTCCTGCTGCTCGACGAGGTCCAGAAGGCGGCCGGGTGGCAGGACCAGGTGAAGGCGCTCTATGACCTTAACCGCAACCTGAAGCTCGTGGTCTCGGGGTCGGAGTCGCTCTTCATCCGTCGCGGTTCGCGAGAGAGCCTGGCAGGCCGCATGTTCGAGTTCCTAATCCACCCCCTCTCGTTTTCCGAGTTTCTGGACTTCGTGGGCGTTCCCCGCGATACGCCGGCGATCCAGCGCGCGGAGATCGTGCGCGCGCTCCCCCACTACCTCCGCTCGCAGGGATTCCCGGAGCTCGTCGATGAGGAGGACGCGTCGGTGGTGCGCAAGTACATACGGGAGAGCGTAGTCGAGCGGGTGGTCTACCGAGACCTCCCGCAGGTCCTCAACATTCGCGATCCCTCCGCTCTCGAAGCGATCCTGAACCCCCTCATGGACGAGCCCGGCCAGCTCCTCGAGACGTCCCGTGTGGGCAAGGATCTCGGGATGGCGCGCCAGACCGCCTCGGCGTACCTGAGCTACCTCGAGCAATCCTTCCTGCTCCATAAGCTGTACAACTGGTCGCCCAACCGGCGCAAGAGCGAGCGCAAGCTCAAGAAGTACTACCCGGCCGTCGTCTCGCCGTCGCTCATAGCGCGCGCCGACGACTCCGCGCGGTCCAAGGTGCTCGAGTGGATCGTCGTGCGCGAAGCACGTGCCCAGTACTTCTGGCGCGACGCCTACCAACATGAGGTGGACATGGTGCTACCGGGGCCCCTGCCCGTCGAGGTCAAGCACGGCAAGGTGTCGACCTCGGGGCTGGCGGCCTTCCTGAGGAGGCACCACTCCCGGCGTGCGGGCGTAGTGACGGCGGATCGAGAGGGCACCTTGACTGTCGACGGCGTGCCGGTCGATCTCGTTCCTGCGCACAATTTCCTCCTGCGCGGGCCGAGTGACCCATGAATCCCTGGGTCGGCTGCGGCGCTGGGAGCGCCCTCGACGTAGGTCGCGCTGGCCTTTCGGCCGCGCGCACCGGCCAGCCCGGTCACGCCGGGTCGATGCGCACGCCCGCCGGCTCCCCCGGGCGGGCCGCGAACCCCTCGGGGACGAAGATCGTGCCCGTCGGGTCCGAGAGGAGCGCGGGGCCCCTCGTGGGCGCGCCCTTCGAGACCGCGCCCGCCGGGGTCACGCGCAGCACCGCGGCGCCCGCGCCCGGCAGGACCACCCGCTGCTCCTGGAGGGCGGCGAGCGGCGACCTCGCGGCGCGGAACGTGGCGACCCGGCGCTCAGCGGCCGGGTAGACCTCGACGTGCAGGGTGATGTCCCCGCTACCCGGGAGCTCTCCCGCGAGCGCCTCGGCCGCCTTTCGCGCGCTCTCGCGGTCGAGCGCGGGGAAGACGCCGTGCGCGTCGCGCGCCCCCTCCACCCACACCATCGCGGCCAGCCCGTCGCGGCGGAACCCCAGGGGCTCGAGGTCGCCCACGGCGGTCGAGAGGAGCTCATCGAGCGCCGAGCGCACCTCGGCGCCGGCGCGCTCGGGGTCCGAGGGGGACAGGGTCTCCGCCGCACGCGCCGAGCGCGGCGCCGTGCGCGCGCCAAGCGCCGCGCCCGCCCCGAAGCAGGGGGGCACGCGCGCACCGCCCGCCAGGCCGCGCACACACTCGGCCGCCAGCGCCCCCGCGAGGGGGCCGACGAAGGCGGCGCCGTCGGCGGCCCGGAGGCGGGGACCAAGCGCCGCGCGGAAGGCCTCGAAGACGGCGGAGAGCGCCCCCGAGACCGCACGGTCGGGGTCCGTGTCCGCCCACTCCGAGAGGTCGGCGGCCGCCGCCTGCCCGACCTCGGGGTGGTCGGAGGCGATGAGCCCCGCGGCCTCCAGCACCTCGCGCACGGTGACTGCCCGCTTGAGCCCCTTCCCCGTGCCGACGCGCCAACCCCCGTCCGCGAACCCGACGGGGGTCTCGGCGCCGATCCCGAGGCTTTCGATGTGCGACCCGAGAAGCTGCGAGGTGTACGAGCGCCCCACGGGCGACCGGGGCAGGACGGCCACGGCGGTCGACATCTCGTGGATCGACGCCGCCGCAACGGGCGGCTCGGACACCGCCTCGTGGCCGAACGCGGCTCCGTACGAGAGCGAGAGCAGCGGCAACCCGCGTAGGGTGGAGTAGGGGTGGCGGTGCGCGAGCGATGCGGGGATGAGCGTCCCGTCGAGCGACGCGAACCACATGGGGGTCGCCTCGTCGGCGAGCCCCTCGCGCAGGCCCGCCACGCAGTCCTCGACGAGCGGGAGGAGCGCGCAGGAGACGGCCGTCTTCTCGATGGGGCGGTCCGACCACCCCCACAGCGGCCCGATGTCGCAGGAGAGCAGGAGGTGCGCGCCCGGCGAAGCCTCGTGGACGGCGCGCTCGGCCGCGCGCTCGGCGGCCTGGAGGCGCGACCCCTCGCCCGAGAGCGCGATCCCCACGGCGCGCGGACGGAACGATTCGATGGCGGCTGCGACCGCCCGCGCCTCGGCAGGCAGTTGCGGCCGCAGGATCCGCTCGGCGGGGACGAGCGAAGTGAGCAGTTGCCCGCCGGCCTGCTCCTCGTACTTGCCGCTGTACCCCGCGGGGGAGAGGACGAGGAGCGATTCCTCCGCGGCCGCGTGGAGCATCGGCCATAGGAGCGACCCGTCAAAGGCGACGACCGACTCATGGCCCACGCTCAGGTCCTCCGCGGCGAGCGAGAGCCGGGCCTCCGCGGCCGCCTTGCGCAGGCCGTCCGCGAGGCCCGTCTCGAGGGGCACCTCGCCGAGGAGGACGGTGTCGGACGCGCCGTCGAGCGCCGCCCACCGGACGCGCGCCCAGCCGACTTCGTAGGCGGTCGTGTACGTGGGCCGGGGATCGCGTTTCTATATAAAGAGGGGGCTGAGAGCGGCCGGGCCAGGCTCCTCTTTTTACGCGCCGAGGATCGCCCAAGACAATTCATATAGGAGCCAAGCATAGTAATGCTATGCCCGCAGGGATGACAAGCACATAGGCTTGACGTCCCGGGGCGACGCGGAGGAAAAGGGCGTGGGTGTCGGGTCGGACCTTCGGAACGAGGGTTTCGTCTCGCGCTGGGTCGCGGAGCTTCGGCTCGCGCGGTCGGCGCAGGACCTGCTCGAGGCGCGCGCGCTTGCCGCCGCGGTGATGAGGCAGGTGAAACCGGAATGACCGAACGGAAGAACGGTGTGGCCCTAGGGGCCGTGGCTGCGATTGCGCTGATGGTGATGGGCTCGCTTGCGGGCCCGGCCACGGCGGCGGAGGGCGAGCGCGCCCATGGGGCGGCGCTCGAGCTGCGCGAGGCGCTGGGCGGGCTGGAGAGCGCAGAGGTGGACAGGGACGGCGACGGACACGTGGACTACACGCGCGCGTGCCGCATCACGGCGCACCGCCTGGTGGACGCCGACAACGACAGCAACCCCGAGTTCCTCTACATCGCGGCGGTCTGCCGCGAGGCGGCCGACCGCAACGGCAACGGCACGATGGACACCTGGCGGGTCACGACGGGCAACTTCACGCGGGTCGACCGGGACGACGACGGCAACCCGGAGCGCACGGCGCTCCATGTCGCCTCCCACCTCACGGCCGACCGCAACGAGGACAACGCCACGGACCTGACGAGGGCCGTGCAGTTCGCGGCGCTTGCCGCCGACCGGGACAGCGACGGGAGGCTGGACCTCGTGGTCGCCGAGCGCAGCGAGCGCTTCGCGGTGGACACGGACTTCGACGGCTCCAACGACGTGTGGGGCGGCGAGCGCGCGCAAGGGCGCGCGGCCGACCTCGCCGGCCGCCCGGCGCTCGACACGTTCTACGCGAACCGGGCCGGCGCGATCTTCTCGGACACCGACGGCGACGGCGCGCCCAACGCGGCGCGCTCGTGGCAGGTGAGCGCCTTCGCGCGCGACCGCGACGGCGACGGGATCGTGGAGGTCAAGCGTGTCGAGGCCTCCCGCGCGTCGTGGGTCGACCACGACGGCGACGGGAGCCCGGAGCACGCCGAGCGGGCCCACTTCGCGGCGGCCGCGGCGGACCGGGACGACGACGGCACGTTCGACCTGTTCACCGCCCGCGCGTCCTCGACGGCCATGTCGGACGCCGACAGCGACGGCAACCCCGAGCTGCGGGTCTTCGCGGCGTGGAACGCCTACGCCGTGGACCGCGACGACGACGGCCACATCGACCACGCGGCGGTCTGCGGGGTGCGGGCCACCGCGGTGGACCGCAACAGCGACGGCGTAGTGGACGCGCGGGAGCGCGTGAGCTTCTGCCGCGAGTGGACGGCGGTGCGCGACGGCAGCGACGGCGGCCACGATGGCGCCGAGGCCGACCGCGCCCCGGAGGAGGTCTCGCACCTCATCCGGGAACTTGACGCCCCCGAGCGCGTGCTCGGTGAGATGCCCTCGGTCCACGGGCCGCTTGTCGGCGACCTCGGGGACCTCCCCCTGGCCGACGGAACTCGCCACGAGCTCTAGTGGAAGGTAAGAACACACGTCCGATACAGGAGGCGGGCCGATGGTCGAGCGGGTGCGCGGGACGCGGAAGGCAGGCGCGGCGGCGGCCGTCGCGCTGCTCCTTCTCCTCGGCCTGGCGCCTGCCTCCTCCTCCGCCGCCGCGGGGCCGGAGGGCGCCGCGCTCATCGACCTCATCACCGTGGAGAACGGGACGACGGACAAGTTCGGCGGCGGGAACGAGCTCCTCGTCCGCCTCGGCAACCAGGCCGTCGGCGTCGTCTACGGCGGCGCGGGCGGCGAGCCAGGTTACGTCACGTTCTACGCCGCTGTCGTCCGCACCTTGGGAACCGCCGACGTCTATGAGAGCTCCTCGGGCCGCCTCATCCGCGAGGACGTGCCCCTGCCGGTCGTGACGGTGGTGGCCCAGCGCATGCTCACGCTCGTCGAGTTCCGCGACCTGAACGGGCGCAACACGAGCGGGGACGGGATCTTCAACTACCGGCCGAACCTCTCCACGCCGGAGATCCTCGACTTCAACGCGTCCGAGCCGCTGGTCAAGGCCCTGCAGCTCAACGGCAACTGGTCGCTGTCCGGATTCGAGCTGGCCGCGGCCGGGGACGACGCCGCGAGCCTGGACTACACCCTGACGCTGGCCGGCGTCCCCTACACGCGCGCGGGCAACGCGGAGTGGGCGGGCGACGGGCAGGTGGAGGCCGTCTCCTTCCACGTGCACCTCGAGATCAGCCGCCGCACGGAGACGCTAGAGTTTCCACACTACAACGCTTCCGTCGTGCGCACGCGCGACGGCCGCGAGCTTGCGTCCATCACGCCGGCCGGCACAACCAACGGCACAGCGACCATCACGAAGGCGCGCCTGAAGGTCGACCACGAAGTCGTGGGCTGGGATCCGGCGCCCACCTGGCACGACGGCCACTCGCGCCTGCTCCTCATCGCCGCGATGCCGGTCCTCAACGGCGTCCACGACGCGATGGCGCCGTGGGTGAACGAGCGCGCGCTCACCGGCGACCGCGCCGGCACCGCGCGCGCAGAGCTCCCGGAGGGCGAGAGCGTCGTGATCAGCGAGGAGGAGTCGCAGCGCACGGAGACGTTCGCCCGGGCGCTCAGCCTGGAGCTGCGCGACAACTGGCGGCGGGTGGCGCACCTCGAATTCGAGCCTACCGTGCAGGTCTGGCCGCGCGCCGAGTCTGAGGCCCCGGAGACGGGGGCCGCCTTCCTCCAGGTGCTCGGCGGCGCGCCGGTGGCCGAGCGGATGGGCGACACCGCCTTCCGCGGGTTCCTGCTGCTCACCGGCTTCTCGTACCCGGCGGGGTACCGCGTCTACCACGACCCGGAGGTCGTCGCTGAAGGCATCGTCCTGGACGGCGACTCCATCCTGCCCGCCGTGCTGCCGGCGCTCGTGATGGCCGCCCAGTTCGCGGTCACGGCGCTCGCGGTCGGGGGCGCCGTCGCGCTCGCGCTCTACACGGCCTCCACCCGCGCGCGCGCGCGGGCCACCCGCGACCGGCAGCGGCTAGCGGCGCTCAAGGAGCGGTACAGGCTCCCCCCCGGGGGTGACGGCGGGTGATGTGGAAGCGAGTCATCCTCACGCCGCGCATCTTCGCGGCGCTCGCCTCCCCGGTGCGCGTGCGCGTGCTGCGCGTGCTCGAGGAGCACCAGATGACGGGCACGGAGGTCGCAAGCCGCCTGGCGATGTCGAAGAGCACGGCGTTCAAGGAGCTCTCGCGGCTCGAGGGGGCGGGGCTCACCGCCCGCGTCGAGGGCAACCGCAAGTGGGTCTACTACCGGCTGACGGAGACCGCGCGCCGCATCCTGCACCCGGAGGACGTGATCCTCACGTTCTCCCCCGAGTTCGACGCGCCCCGCGCGGGCGCCAAGCTCGCGCCTGCGGTCGGGCCCGCGCCGTCCGACGCGCCGTGAGCCGCACGGCCGCGCGCCTTGCGACACACGCCCCGGCGGAGGGTCTAATAGGCGCGAGGCGGCGTCCGGGAGAGGGCCCCATGGCGCGCAAAGAGTGGACCGCCGAGCTGAAGAAGGGGACGGTCCAGCTGGGGATCCTGGCGCTGCTCGAGGGGGGACGGCGATACGGGTTCGACATCATCGGAGAGTTGCGCGGCCGCTCGAGGGGGTACCTCGACCTGAAGGAGGGCACGCTCTACCCGGCCCTCCACCGCCTCGAAAAGCAGGGGCTGCTGAAGGCCGAGTGGGTCCTTGACGAGGGCGGCGCGCCGCCGCGCAAGTACTATTCGATCACGGCGGACGGGCGCCGGTCGCTCGACCAGGCTCGGCGCGAGTGGAAACTGATGGTCGACGGGTTGAGCGGCGTCCTCACGGGGACGGGCGATGGGCCCGAGCGCGCGGGCGGAGGAGGGGAGCCCCGATGAGCGGCGGCGAGGCACCTCCGCGCGCCGGGCGGCCGGCCGCCGACGCCGCGGACTACGAGCGCCGCCTGCGGGCGGGGATGCGCCTCATGTCGGGGAAGGACCGCGACGCCGTCTCGCGCGAGATCATGGGCGGCGTGCATGCGCAGGCGGCGGCCCGCGGAGGCGGTTTCGCGGCGATCGCCGGCGACCTCGACGACCCCCGGTGGGTCGGGCGCCAGATGGTCCGGGTGTACGGGGTGGCCGCGCCGTGGCTCGTCGCGTGCGTGGCCCTCGCGGTGGCCCTCGCCCTGTCGAGCGCCCCGGGCGCGCTCGTGGGCCCCGCCACCGAGGGGCCCGCCGTCGCCGCGAGCCTCGCGGGGTTCGCCGCGCTGCTTGCCGTCCTCTTCGCGCTGCTCCTTTCGGGGATGGCGCGGCTGGCCTCCTACGCGGCCGCCGCGGCCGTCGCCACGCGCCTGGCCGCCCTCGCGCTCCCGCAGGAGGGGGTCGCGCTCCTCGACCTCCTCTCGGCGGGCGAGCTCTCGCTCTACCTGCTCGCCACCCTGCTGCTCCTCGTGGTCGCGGGCGTCCCCGCGCTCGCCCTGCGCTTGCGCGCGGGAGACGACTGAGCCGGCGGCAGCCCCCGCGTTAACGGGCCAGCAACGCTAAAGTACCGGCCCGTGGCCATGGATTCCGGGGGAAGAGGCCATGGCCGGCGAGCGCCCGACCGGGGAGAGCTCCCTCTTCCACTTCAACGCGGCCGAGAGCTACGCCGGCGTGATCGTCGGCGTGGCCGCGGCCGATGGGAGCGTCTCGCACGGCGAGGCGCTTGAGGTGGTCCACGCGCTCACGCGCTCTTCGCTCTTCCGCGGGATCGGCGACAAGCAGCTCAACAAGATGATGCGGCGGCTGGGGGCGGTCGCGAGCACGCACGGCCCCACGCGCCTACTCGAGGCCTGCGCGCCCGGCGTACCCCGCGACTTGCGCGCGGCCGCCTTCGCGTGGGCGGCGGACATCGCCTACAGCGACGGGAAGGTGTCTGCCGAGGAGATCACGTACCTCAAGCGCGCCGCCGAGGTCCTCGCGCTGCCCGACGCCGTGGCCGCGAAGGTCCTCGAGGTCGCGAGGATCCGCAACGCCGACTGACAGCTCGCCGGAGGCTCCTTGCCGGCTCACCGCTTCGGCGCGCGCGGGATCTGCTCGACGCCGCACGACAGGCACCGGCCCATGCCGTTGCCGACCGCGATCAGCGAGCCGCCGCAGTTCATGCAGATCCCCACGATCTCCATGGACGCCTGGCCGCCCGCGTCCGCGGGCGCGCGGGCCGCTCGGGCCGGCGCCCGCGCGGCGGCCCCCGCCGCCGGCTGGCGCGTCGGGTCGTAGTCCGACCCGATGTTGGCCTCCTCGACGGTCTGGATGATCACCTCGGGGGCTGGGGCCTGCGCCGCCGCCTTCCGCCGCAGGTAGACGTACCCGATGGGCATCGCCACCGCGACCACCGCGAGCACCCCGAAGAGCGCGTTGAGGACGACGTCCCCGCCCGCGTCCTCCACGGGCCCGGGCTCCACGTAGGGCTCGACCGCCTCGTGCACGTCGATCCGGACGACGAGGAGGTTCGACCTCTCCCCCGCCTGGCCCGTCTGGAAGTCGAGGTTGATGTTGTAGAGCTGCGCGGGCGCCTGCCGCTCCGCGATCACCTGGAACGTGAACACGGCCGTCGCGCCGCGTTCGAGGTCCGCCCGCTGCACGACCGCGATGAGGTTCAGGCCCTCCGGCGCCTCGAACCGCGGGACGACGGACGCCACCGAGTTGCCGTCGTTCGTCACCGTGACCTCGAACGTGTTCAGGTCGCCCTGCCCCAGCTGGAGCGTGTAGCCGGGGCCCTCCAAGAGGAGCATGTACACGTGCTCCACGGTGACCCGGAGCGTGACCACCTCGTAGTGGCGGGGGGTCGAGAACGAGAACCGCAGCGTGTAGTCGCCGGCCACCGCCTCCGGGTCGACCGTGACGAGCGCGATGGCGGAGAGGTTGCTGTACGGCAGGAGCGCCATCACGGGCCGCGTCAGCGTCGCCTGCCAGCCGGGCGGCGCCTGGAGGCTCACCTCGATCGAGTCGAACCCGTTGCCTAGGTTGAGCGCCTCGATGGGCAGCTGGAACACCGTCCCGCCGCGCACCTGCCCCGGCGGCGGGTCGACGTCCACCAGCCACCCGTAGACCTGCGTGACGTTCATGGTGTACGTCACGCTCTGGACCGCGGCGCCCTCGCTGCCGATCCGGACGATGACGTCGTACAGGGTGCCCGCGTCGACGCGCTCGGGCGCCTGGACGAGGAGCGGCACCTCGACGGTCGTGTTGTCCTCGAGCGTCACCAGGCTCTGGGCGAACTCGAAGCTCCACGAGCCCGGGACCTGGAAGGGCGCGATGGTCATGGTGTCCGGGCCGTTGCCGCGGTTCGTGATCCGGAGGGCCGAGGCGGCCGACTGGCCGGGCTCGAGCCACGCGTAGTCCTCGGTGAGCTCTGTCGTGAAACCGTAGATGTGGTTGACCGTCGCCTGCACCGCAAACTGGTCGCTCTTCCGCGCGTCCGTGAGCGAGTCGAAGCGCAGCGCCATGTCGGCCGTGTCGCTCGCCTTCGCCGACGGGGAAGCGATCACCGTGAGGCTCACCGAGCCCGTCTCGCCGGGCCGGAGGTGCAGGCGGGACGGCGTGATGAAGCGCTGCAGGGTGGGGGGCCCCGTCGACGTGAACGTGACGCTGATGTTGTCCGGGACGTTCCCGGCCTGCGTGACGTTGAACCGGATCGACACCACCTGCCCGGGGTCTAGCGCGTACGTGGGGAGCGCGGTGGTGAACATCTGGAAGCCGTACTCGCGGACGAAGATGGACGTGTTCACCACGTTGTTGTTGGACGCGAACTCCGTGAGCCCGATCGGCGGTGTCACGCGGGCGACGAAGTTCACGGGCCCGCGCACCGCGGTCCATGTCGCGGTGATCGGCAGGGCCTGCCCGGGCGTGACCTGCGGGGGCTGGGCGCTCAGGATTTCGATGTTCCCCTGCGCCGTCTCGGCCGTGAGCGTCACCGTGTAGCCGGAGATGACGAAGGTGCCACGGTTGGTGAGCGTCGCGTTGACCGTGACCTCGTCGTCGACGACCGGCGAGGTATCGCTCACCTGGATGTTGGACATCTCGAGGTCCTCCCACGAGGGCACGATCGTCCCGCGGACCGCGAGCGCGAAGTCCTGCGTGCCCACCGGCACGTTCTTCGCGGAGACGTGCACCTCGTAGTAGCCGCGGGCGGGTTGCGCCACCTTCACCTTCTCGACGTTGTTCAGGGTGTCGGCGGCGCCGTTCTTGATCGAGACGCCGGCGTCCGTCATCGAGTTGCCGTAGAGGACGTCGCCGTTGGGGTCGACGACATACAGGTCGAGGTTGTTCACGAGGATGGGGTTGGCGCCCGCGGCCGCCGGCTCGTCGGTCCACGCGAGCGTGACGGCGAACGGCTCCAAGGTGTCCGCCACGGCGAACGTGTACACCCACTCGTCGTCGGTGGCCAGGTTCGCGGGCCGGTCGTACCACTGGTGGACACGCTCGGCCGTCTGGAGCAGGGAGGTCGTGAGGTTGATGCGCCCGAACCCCTGGTCGGGGCCGGGGACCTTGTAGCCCGACATCTCGGTCGCGCCGTTGATCATGATGGCCTTGGCCATCTCGGGTGAGGGGTCGGTCCCGATGTTCGTCCGGTAGTATTCCCACAGGACGGCAGCCGCCCCGGCCGCCCCCGGGCACGACATGGAGGTGCCCGAGAGGGGCCCGTAGGAGTCGCCGTACGGGTGGCCGCCGTAGATCCAGCTGCCCTGCGTGGAGGTCGCCGACCGCACGGACGAGCCGGGCGCGACGAGCTCGGGCTTGATCCGGCCGTCGTCCGAGGGCCCTCGCGAAGAGAAGCCGGAGATCTGGTCCCAGTTCACACCGGCGTAGTTGTCGCCGGTCGAGCCGACGGCGATCACGTTCTTCGCGTGCGCGGGCGACCCGATGGAGCGCGCGGCGCCCGCGTTGCCCGCGGAGAAGAAGTAGAGGACGGGCTGCGCGCCGTCGGAGCTGCTGTTGGACGGCGTGTCGGGCCACGAGTCGCGCGCGTAGGCGTCGTACGCGCGGGCGCTCGAGTCGTACCGATCTCCGCTCGACCACGAGTTCGAGGAGATAACGGCGCCGTAGATCGCGTTCCCGCGCGCCATCCGCGCGTCGTCCGAGGAGGCGCCCGAGCCTGACCAGTCCTGGACGAGGAGCATCGCGTCGGGCGCGATCCCGGCGAAGAGGCCGGGCACCGCGATGGCGGAGTCGTTGGCCCGCCAAGCCCCGTTTCCAAGCACCGTGCCGGCGGTGTGCGTGCCGTGGCCGTAGGTGTCGCGCAGGTCCGTCGACCCCATCCCGTCGTAGAAGACGAGCTTCCCCGAGAACGCGGGGTGGGTCATGTCGACGCCCGTGTCGGAGACCGCGACGGTCACGTTGCGCCCCGTGTACCCCTCGAAGCCGCCGGTCGCGGGGTTGAAGCTCCACAACGTCATCGAGGCGGGGTCCCACGTCCCGTCGGTCGGCTGGCGGGCTCCCTGGATGATCGCGGAGTGCTGGTTGTCCACCTGCCGCGGCGCGTAGGGCTGCACCCAGACGACGTTCGGGTGGCTGGCCACCGCGGGCAGTGCCGCGCGCGGGACCTCGGCAAGCGTGCCGAACACCTTGGTCTCGACAACCGTGCCCCCGACGGCGAGGACGCGCGCCTCCGCCGTGCGGGGCGCGCCGAAGGTCTCGATGTCCACACGGACGGTGCCGCCGGTGGCGGCCGCGGCGGGCTCGAGGAAGCTCGGGTCGACGCGGAAGTAGGGCTCGTACGGCACGATGGCGCGCACGACGTCGAGGCGCGCGAGCGCGAGCCGCTGGAGCGCGGTGGCCTTGAGCAGGAACGCGTTGTCGGGCAGGTAGGCGTTGTACTGCGCGCCCGTGGCCTTGAGGCGGTCAAGCGTCCCCGCGGGGACGCGGTCGCCCGAAAGCTGGACGATGTAGAGGTCGCCGGTGGGGTCGAGTGTCCCGAGGCGCCAGGCGGACGGCACCCACCCCGTGCCGTCGAGCAGCGGGTCGAAGGAGCCGGCCTTGAGGTGGACGGAGGCGCCCCCCTCGGCGGCCGAGGGGCCCCCGCCGGCCCCGCCGCCCGCCGGCGCGAGGGCCAAGGTCGGCCCCGCGGCGCCGACGAGGGCCGCAAGGGCCAGGGCAATTACGGTTGCGCGCGCGCTCCGAAGGGTCTGCATGCGTCGGGCCATGGGGCTTCTCTCCCTACCGGCCTCCCCCCTTGGGAGCCAGCACGGCTCCGCACCCAGCGCAGGAGGGGTTCAAGAAGGTGTCGAAACGGGGGGCCTTCCGGCCGCAGGCGGGGCACCTCGCCGGCAGCCCCCGCGACCGGCCGGTGAGCGCGGCGGCGATGGCCGCGCCCGAAAGGCCCGCCAGCAGCGCGATGGCCGCGGACGCATCGGTCGGCCATGGGGGCGTGGGCGGGCGCAGCGCGGGCGCCCACAGGGCGTCCAGCGAAGCGGTGGGCCCGCCTTGGAGGCCGGGGTACAGCACGATGACGAACTGGTCCTGCGCGGGTCCGTCGGACGGGCGGCGGGCGGTCACCTCGAAGGAGGCGCTCGCCCCCGCGCCCACCGTGGCCGTCGCGGGCGACACCGTGGCTTCCCACCCGTTGAGGCTGCGCACCTCCGGCGCGAGCACCGCCCCCCCGGTTCCCTCGTTGAGCAGGGTGATCGTGAACGTCGCCTCCGTCCCGTGCAGGTCCACGGACGCGGGCAGCCCGGAGGCGTTCAGGACGACGCCCGTCCGGCGGTGGATCCAGAGGCCCACCTCCGTGGTGTTGGACGCCGCGTCCGCGACGAGCGTCACCGCGGCGTCCAGGTCGGGCATCGCCGCCGGCGCTCGCAGCGTGGCCGGGACGGAGACGGCCTGCCCGGGAGGGGCGTGGACGATGGGCGGGTCGAGATCGAGCGGCGCGTACCCCGCGGGCCCCTCCACGCGAAGCCCCACCGCGAGCTCCGTGTTCCCGCAGTTGTCCAGCTCGACGAGGAACGCGGCTGCCTCCGCACCCCTAAGCACGACCCCGCTCTCGGCCGTCGCGCTGTCGACGCGCGCATCGAGGCAGGGGGCGGCCGCGAGCCGCACGGCCACCTCGGCGGAGAACGAGAAGCCGGTGGACTCGACCGTCGCGCGCAGCGCGAGCTGGCCCCGGGTGCCCGCGGGGCCCGTGTCGTTGTTCGTGAGGACAAGCTGCACCGTCCGCTGCTCGAGGGGCGCCAGGGCCACCGTCGCGTTCGTGGCCTGCCACGCTTCCCCGCCCACCCAACGCGGCTCGGCGGTGAGGGAGACGTTCTCCGCGCTGTCGCCGAGGTTGGCCAGCGTGACGTTAAGCGTGGCGCTCCCCCCCGGCGCGACCTCGACGGAGGCGGACTCGGGGGTGACGCTCATCGCGCGCCCGGTTGCGTTGATGGCGCCGGACATGGCGAGCGCGAAGCTCTGCGCGCCGGTGGGCAGGTTGTACGGCCGGACGACGACCTTCCACACGCCGGCCGACGCGCCAGCCACGCGCACGACCTCGACGTTGTTGGTGTGGTCGCCCCCGGCCCCTGCGACGGAGTACGCGGTGGACTGGTTGATGGCGTTGCCCGAGAAGATGAGGGCGTCCGAGGGGTCGCGCACCTCGAGGTCAAGGTCGTTCACGAGCGCCTTTGAGGCGACGGGCGATCCGGCCGCGTCGGTCCAGACGAGCGTCACGCGCAGGTCGGAGCCGGCGTCCAGCTCGATGTTGTGCTGGTACACGTCGATGGTCGAGGTGAACGTGTGCCGCCCCTCCCGGACGAACTCGACGGTGTGCCCGGGGGCGTCGAGGAGCGCGCCGCGGAGGTCCAGGCGCCCCCACCCCTGCGCGGGGCCGGGCCACAGGTAGCCCGGCAGCGGCGCCGCGCCGTTGATGAGCGCGGCCTTGAGGAGCGCGGGCGTGGCGTCGATCCCCCGCGTGTCGCGCAGGAACTGCGCGGCCACGGCGGAGGCGCCGGCCACCTGGGGGGCCGCCTGGCTCGTCCCCGAGAGGTAGACGTAGGAGGAGCCGCCGAGCGCCGGCCTTGGGAGGATGCCCGACGCCGCGTCCTGCGTCGCGTTGGCGGAGGCGACCCGTTCCCCGGGGGCGACGAGGTCGGGCTTGACCCGGCCGTCGTCGGTGGGCCCGAAGGACGAGAAGGGGGCGACCTGGGACGAGGCGGTGCCGCCCGCGTAGTCGTTGCCCGTCCCGCCGACGGTGAGGACGTTCTTCGCCGTCCCTGGCGGGAGGACCGAGCCGGGCGCCTGGTTCTCGTTGCCGACGGCGAAGACGAAGAGGAGCGGCTGGAGGCCCGGCGCCGTCCCGGCGTCGGCGGTGAGCGCATCGTAGGCCGCGGCGGCGGCTGTGTAGTTAGACCACGTGGCGGCGCCGGCGTCTCCCCACGAGTTCACCGAGGCCACGGCGCCGCTTGCGGACGCGAACTCCGCCATCCCGGAGTAGTTGAGCGCCGAGGCGTTGTAGCGCTGGCCCACGAGACCGGCGCCGGGGGCGGCCCCTGCGAAGTACCCGGTGGGCAGCGAAGCGTCCGCGGCGAGGTACGCCCCCGAGCCGAGGGCGCTGCCGGCCACGTGCGTGCCGTGGCCGACGGCGTCCGTCCAGTCGCCGCCGCCGGTCCACGACCGGTACGCGGTGGTGCGCCCGGCGAACGCCGGGTGGGTGCCGTCCACCCCCTGGTCGGTCACATCGACCCGGAACCCCGTCCCCGTATACCCGACGAAGCTGGCCGAGCCGGGGTCGAAGACCCACAGCGCGCCCGCCGACTCGGAGTACGACGAGTTGTTGGAGGCCGCCCGGAGGCCACCGGTGAGGACGGCCTGGTAGTTGAGCGGGACGGGCGGGCGGTAGGGCTCGACCCACAGCACGGAATCGAATGAGGTGGCTGCCGCTGCGGCCGCGCCGGCCGGGCCGGAGAGCACGGCCGTCCCGGCGCCGAGCGCAAGGGCGTGGAGGCCGCGCGCGTGGAGGCCGGGCAGCAGCGCGTCGGCAGCGCCGGCGAAACGCACCTGGAGGACGTCCGCAGCGAGGGCCCCCGGCGCGAGCCGCGCGGAGGCAGGGAGCGCACCCACCCACCGGACGCCCTGCAGCGCGCGGGCCGCCGCGGGGAACGCGGGCCCGCCGACGACGACGAAGGCGCCGTCGGGCAGGTACGCCGCGACCGTCCCGCCCGCCGCCGCGGTGGCTGCGGCCTCCCAACCGCCCATCGGGTACCGGAACTGGACGATGTACGGGCCCGCGGGGACCCCCCGCGCGACCGCAAATCCCGCAGGCACGGGGTCCAGCAGCGGGTCGAACCTCCCGGCGAGCAGGTGCAGCTCCTGGCGGGCAGGCGGGGCGGTGACGGGCCACGCGGAGGCGCTGAGCGGCAGGAGGAGCAGGAGGAGGACGGCGAGCGCGAGGAGCCGGCGAAACGCGAGGAGCCGGGGATGTCCCATGCGCTTCACGAAAGGCCTTCCCCGACCACCCCCGGGGGCCCTAAAACACTTTCTGGAGGGGGGCGGAAAGCACGGACGGTCGCGTATGGGTCTGCGCTATTTGCGCGCCTCGCGCACCTGCGCGCGCTCGCGCGCGCGTTCCGCGTCCCGTGCCCGGTCGCGCGCCGCGGCGAGGGCCTTCGACTCGTCCTCCTCGCGCGCCAGCTGAAGCAAGACCTCGCGCTCCGGCGGCGGCACCCAAATCCGGCGGTAGGCAAGGAAGCCGGCGACAGCGAGGGCGCCCGCCACCACGAGGCCGAGCGCTGCCGCCGCGGCGCGGCTGCCCGTCCCCATCGACTCGGCGGCCCCGAGCCCCGCCAGGATCGCGGCGGTCAGGACGCCAACGGCGAAGGTCATGCGGGCCGTGGGGTCGAACACGCCGAAGCGCTCGTGCTCGCCCTGCCCGTCGAACACGAATGCGCGCGCCCGCTGCCGGAGCGGCGCCTTCTCCCGGGGGCCGGCCGCCGCCCCTTTCGCGCCGCGGCCCCGGCCGCCGCGCGGGCCGCCCGCCACCGTCACGCCCCCGGCGCGGGCGCGGCCGCCGGCAGGGGCGCGCGAAGGCGGTGGATGACCTCGCCCACGGGCCGGGCCGTCGCTTCGGCCTCCTCGACGGCCGAGCGCACCTCCCCGTGGAAATGGCACGCCACCTTGTGGCCGGGGCCCACCTCGGCGAGCGCCGGCTCGTCGAACGCGCACTCGGACCGGTACCGGCGGTACCGCACGCGCACCGGGGCGCCCGCCGGAAGGTCCATGAACACCTTGACCGCCACGCCCTTCTCGCCCCGGTCCTCCACCTCGAACTCCACCGACCCCGCGGGGTCGATCTCGCGGTCGCCCACCACCAGGCGCACCGTGGAGGCCACCGCGCGCGCGTCGGCGACCTCGAGCACCCGCTCGCCCGCCAGGAAGCTCGGCGCGACCTCCTGCGTCTCCCGTTCGATCGCGAACATGCACCGCGTGTGGAACCGGCACCCGGCGGGCGGGTTGGCCGGCGACGGGACGTCGCCCTCCAGCACGATCCGCTCCCTGCGCTCCTCCGGGTCCACCGCGGGGATCGCCGACAGGAGCGCGAGCGTGTACGGGTGCCCAGGCGCCGCGAAGAGCGGCGCGTTCGGTGCCTGCTCGACGATCCTGCCGAGGTACATGACCGCCACGTCGTCGCACATGTGGCGGATCACCGCCAGGTGGTGCGAGATGAAGAGGTACGTGAGCCCGCGCTCCCGCTGGAGGTCCTTGAGGAGGTTGAGTATCTGCGCCTGGACAGACACGTCGAGCGCCGAGGTCGGCTCGTCGAGCACGATGAAACTCGGCTTAAGCGCGAGCGCGCGGGCCACGCAGATCCGCTGCCGCTGGCCGCCGGAGAACTCGTGCGGGAACCGGTTCAGGTGCTCCGGGTTGAGCCCGACGCGCGCCAGCAGGTCCGCCGCGATGCCCTCGATCCCCGCGTTCGTGGCGCGCCCACGCGCGGCTTCGACCCCCGGGTACCGGCCCGGCACCTCGTGGCGGAACGCCTGCAGCGGCTCGCCGACCACGTGGCGCACGAGCATCCGGGGGTTCAGCGAGCCGAAGGGGTCCTGGAACACGATCTGCATGTCCTTGCGCAGCGAGCGGACGGTGTCCCGCCCGAAGGCTCGGCGCGAAGCGAGAACGATGAGCGTCGCGGCGGCCGCCAACGGCGACCCCATGGCGGAGGCGACCACCCCCGCCTGCAGTGTCCGGCCGAGGCGTTCCCCGTCGGCCGCCGCCGTCCCCGCGACCGCGCAGGCGGCCACGGCGACGAGCGAGGCGGCGAACGCCACTCCCTGGGGCAGCCCGAGCCACGTGGCCGGGAAGGGGATCGATTGGAATGTCTGCCACGACACGAAGTTCACGAGGATCGCAAACGCCTGCACGGCCGCCGCGACCCCGAACATCGTGGCCGCCACGGTGAGCCCGAGGGGCCGCTTCCGGCCGCTGATCTCCTCGCCCCGGAAGGAGACCGACCCCTCCGTGGGCGTGAGCAACTGCAAGATGCAGCGCCCGACGGTCGTCTTCCCGCAGCCGCTCTCGCCGATGAGGCCCACGGACTTCCCCCGGTGGATGTCCAAGTCCACGCCGTCGACCGCACGCACGAACGAGACCGTGCGGGAGGTGATCCCCCCGCGGATCGGGAAGTACTTGCGCAGGCCCCGCACCTGGATGAGGACCTCCCGCGGGCTCGTGCCCGCGGGCGCGGCGGCGGCTGCCGCTGCCTTCCCGCTCACGCGCGCGCCACCTCCAACCAGCCCTCGGACAGGCCCTCGTCCCGCTTGCGTAGGGTCTCCGGCGGGAAAAACTCGGGGTGGTCATACAGGTGGCATGACACGAGTTGGCCCGGCGCGACCTCGGTGAGCTGCGGGACGACCTCCTTGCAGCTTGGAGAGGCGAAGGGGCATCGCGGGTGGAACCGGCAGCCGCCCGGCGGGTCGAGCAGCGAGGGGACGCTGCCGGGGATGATCGCCAGCGCGCCCGTGCGCGCGTAGGTCTCCGGGATCGAACGGAGCAGCCCCACCGTGTACGGGTGCCGTGGCCGCGTGAAGATGTCGCCCGCACGGCCGATCTCGGCCATCACCCCCGCGTACATCACACCCACGCGGTCGCACGTCTCGGCGACGACGCCGAGGTCGTGCGTGATGAGGATGACCGACGAGCCGAACCGGTCGCGCAGCTCCCGGATCAGCGTGAGGATCTGCGCCTGGATCGTCACGTCGAGCGCGGTGGTAGGCTCGTCGGCGATGAGCAGGCGCGGCCGGCAGGAGAGCGCCATCGCGATCATCACGCGCTGCTGCATCCCCCCCGAGAGCTCGAAGGGGAAGGCGTCCGCCTTCTTCTCCGGGTCGGGGATTCGCACGGACTGAAGGATCCGGACGACCCGCTTGTTCACCTCCTCCTGGATCGGCTTCATCAGCACGCGCTTGCCCACGAACGGCAGCGCCTGCCACAAACGGATGCGCCGCTCGAGGACGCTGAGGCGCAGCGACAGGCCGAACACCGCCTGGTCGAGACGCCCCACCTCGTCCCGCAAGGTTGTGGCCGCCGCCACGTCGCGCGCGAACTGCGCGCGGTTGAGCGCCGAGCGGCGCATCGTGAGATCGCGGAAGCGCGCCTCGAGCTCGCCGCGCAGTTGGCCGCGCTCCCGGAGCCGGTCGAAGAAATGCCGGTGGATGACGTTGAGCTTCCGCTCGGAGCGCACCTGGTCGCAGATGTCGTCGAGCTGGTGGGTGAGGAAGCTCTCCCCGATCTGCTTGCGCACGCTGAGCACGGGGTTGAGGGCCGCCGAGGGCTCCTGGAAGATCATGGAGATGACGTTGCCGCGGATCGTGCGCATGAGCGCTTCCATCCGCCGCGCGATCCGCCGGTTGCGGCGGATGCGCGCGCGCCCACGCGCGTTGACCCTGATCGTCGCCTCCTCGTCGATGCTGTCGAGCAGGTTGATCCCCTCGAAGAGGACCTCGCCGCCCGTGATCCGACCGGGGGGGTCGGGGATGAGCCGCAGGATGGACTTGGCCATCACGCTCTTCCCGCAGCCGGTCTCCCCCACCACCCCGAAGATCTCGCGCTCGCCGACGGAGAGGTTCACTCCGTCGAGCGCCTTCAGCACCCCGTCGTAGGTGTAGAAGCGGACCGTGAGGCCACGGATCGAGAGGAGGTCGCCCTCGGGGAAGCCGGCCGGGAGAACCGGCGGGACAAGGGCGGCCCCCGTCGCCGGCCACGGACTCGCAACCGGTGAGGGCCCCTCGTGCGGCCCCAGCACCCACTGCCGGTGCGATTCGCGCAAACTCGCCGCGGCTGCTTCGAGCAGCAGGTAGTAGCAAGCCATTGCGCCGAGCGTCACCCACCCCGCAAACCCGGCTACTGCCGTTCCGCCCGTGACCGTCTCCGCGTCAACCCAGAACACGGGATTGTCCAGCACCCGCGAAATCAGCCACGCACTGAGGAGGCCGCTCGCGGCCGAAAGGCCGACGAATGCGAGCCGAAGGGGAACTTGGCTCTTTCCCAGGATCCCCGACAAGACCCGCTCCATGTAGATGCCAATGGCCACGACCGCCCCGGCCCCGATCCACGAAGAGAGGGCGGAGCCCTCCGCCACCACTTGCCAGATTTCCGCTTCCGTCGGGGGCGCAGTGAACCGGGACCCGGCGGTGAGCCCGTAGACGAACCCGAAAGCGATGTAGAACAGGAACAGGCCCACGGCCATCCAGAAGAATAGCCGGGCCTGTCCGACGGCACGGTCGTGGGCGGGACCCAGCTGCATCCGGCCGTCCCGGAAGGCGGAGGCGCCCATCAGCCCCGCCACGGCGGCCGCCAACAGGATGACGGTGGACAGGATCGAGGCGGCCAAGGTCCAGGCCCCCTGCGCCAGAACGGGGCCCACAGCGCCGTCCAATGCGGGGCCGAGGATGCCCGTGGCCGCTGCGGCCGCCGGGACGGCGCCGATCGCCGTCAAGATGGCCACCCATCGGAACCGGTGGATCGCTCGCGAAGTTTGCAGTGCGAGGGGGGCCCAGGGAGGCACTCCAGGGGCGCGCTCCATCCGCCGTCACCTCCTCAACCGCGGGTCCAGCACGTCGCGCAAGCCATCGCCCAGCATGTTGAACCCGAGCACGAACATGAAAATGAAGAAGCCCGGGTAGAAGACGGGCCACCAGTCCTCCGGAGCCGAGCCGAAGTGGCGCTGCCCGTCCTGCACCATCTTCCCCCACTCCGCCGTCGTCGGCGTCGTGAACGAGAAGCCGATGAACGAGAGGCCGGCGGCCACGAGCACGACGGTCCCGATGTCGAGCGTCGACTGCACCATGAGGGGCGAGAGCGTGTTGGGGAAGATGTGGCGGAGCAGGATCTTGGGGCCCCGCGACCCGGACGCGCGCGCGGCTTCGACGTAGAGGTTGTTCTTCACCGAGAGCGCCACCCCGCGCGTGAGGCGCGCGTAGGTCGGCCATGATACCACGACGAGGGCGATCACTAGGCTCTCCAGCGTGGCGCCGAGCCCCACGAGTATCGCCATCGCCAGGATGAGGCCGGGGATTCCGAAGATCACGTCCGTCACGCGCATGAGGGCCTCGTCCACCCACCCGCCGTAGTAGCCCGCCACGAGGCCGAGGAGGGCGCCGATGAGGACGGCGGCGACCACCACCTCGAGCGCGATCGTCATGGATAGGCGCGACCCCCAGATCACGCCGTAGTACACGTCCATCCCGAGGCGCGTCTGCCCGAACGGGTGGCCGTCGCGAGGCTCCCTCCACTCCTCGCCGAAGTTGTACACCATCTCGTAGGGGTCCTTCTGGCCCGGTGGGACGGGCGCGAGCACCGGCGCGAAGAGCGCCATCATGATGAAGGTCAGGATGATGATGAGCCCCGCAATCGCGATCGGGGACTTGCGGAAGTAGTGAGCCCCCCGCGTGAATTCGCGCACGCGCGGGCGGAAGCGGTCCATGAACCCGGCGGTGAGGGAGCGCTGGAGGCCGGCCAAACCCTTGGGGTCGCTGCCCATGCGCCCTCACTCCAGCCGTATCCTCGGGTCGAGGTAGGCGTACAGGATGTCCACGATGAGGTTCGCGGAGACGTAGACGAACGAAACCGTGGTGGCAAACCCCATGATGACAGCGTTGTCGCGCGCGAGGATGGCGAACGTCGACCAGGCCCCGACGCCCGGCCAGGAGAAGACGGACTCCGTGAGGACGGCGCCCGTGAGCAGCCCGCCGAACGAGAGCCCGATCACGGTGACCGTCGGGATCATCGCGTTGCGGGCCGCGTGGCGGCGGATGACCGTCCGCTCCGGTAGCCCCTTGGAGCGCGCCGTGAAGACGTAATCCTGCTGGAGGACGTCCAGCATGGACGAGCGCATCATGCGCGTGATGATCGCGACGGAGATGTAGGCGATCGCCATCGCAGGCAGGAGGATGTGCGCCACGAGGTCCACGAACGCGGTCAGGTCACCGAGCAGGAGGCTGTCCACGAGGAGGAACCCGGTGGGCTGGAGGTCTGGTTGCGTGAGGAACGGGTGCGTCTGGATCAGGGTGACCGAGTACCGCCCGGAGATCGGGAGCGCCGGAAAGCCCATCCGGTCGAGGGTGAACATGAGCAGCTGCAGGAGAAGCGCGAACCAGAAGATCGGGATGGAGACCCCCGAGAGCGCGAACGTCCGCGCGAGGTGGTCGGGGACAGTGTCCTTGCGCGTGGCGGAGATGCGCCCGAGCGGCAGGGCCACCACGATCGCCATGAACATGGCCACTAGCGTGAGCTCGAACGTCGCGGGGAACCGGAGGGCGAGCTCCTCGAGCACGGGGGCACTGCTTGAGGCGGACTGCCCGAGGTCGCCGTGCAACAAGTTGTTCATGTAGATCCCGTAGCGCGTGAGCGCGGGCTCGTTGCACCCGTAGCGCAGCTCGATCTCCGCCTGCTGGGCGGGCGTCATCCGCTCGGAATAGTAGATGGCGCATGGGTCGCCGCTGGCGTTGATGAGCGCGAAGGTGATTGCTGTGACGCCAAGGAAGACCGGGACGAGGAGAAGCAGGCGCCGCACCACGTACTGCCAGAGCTTCATCCGGCGGCGCTCCCGGTTTCCCCGTTCTTTGACATCAACTCATGATCGCCCCCCGGGGAAGGGGGCGGAAGCGGGGGGGCCCCTGCGGGTCCCCCCGGAGGGCGTTCGGGCCGGACTCGTACGGCTACTCCTTGTACAGCGCGGGCAACCAGCCGGCGCCGTCCGACCACGCGTGCATCGGGTTGTGGTACCAGCCCTTGACCCACGTCTTCGAAGCGTGGAAGTTGGTCTGCTCGCTGACCCATAGCATCGAGTAGTCGCCAAGGAGCGACTCCTGGATCTGCCGGTAGAGGTCGAGGCGCTCCTGCGAGTTGGGCATGGCGCCGGCCTCATCGATGAGGACGTCCAGCGATGTGTTCGAGTAGCCGCTGTAGGCCGGGTAGGTCCCGCCTGTCCGCGCGAAGGGCACCACATAGTCGTCCGGGTCGGCGTAGTCGGGGCCCCACCCGATGAAGTAGACGCCGACCGGCCCCGGGTCACCCGAGCCCGTATGCAGCGTCAACCCCAGGTACGTGGGCCACTCCCAGCACTTGACGTTGAGGTTGATGTTGCTCCCAAGCGACTCGACGCCCTCCTTCAGGATGAGCGCCGCGCCCTCGCGCGCCGTGTTCCCGCAGTTGTATCCCACGGTCAGGTTGAACCCGTAGTTCGCACCGTTGGCCGCGACCCACTGCGAGGCGTCGTAGGCTGCCTGCGCCATCGTCATGTCGTAGGGCGGCGGCGTCAGTGTCGCGTCATAGCCGTACATGCCGCTCGGGATCACGCCGATGAGCCGCTTGCCGTAGCCCTTCTCCACGTCCGTCAGGTGCTTCTGGTAGTCGAACGCGAAGGAAAAGGCCTTGCGCATCTCAATGTCCGCGAAGAAGTCCGACGGGACGTTGTCGGGCGACGGAACGGAGCCCATCAGCGCGCGCGCCGCAGTCGTCGTGTTGATCCTGTAGTTGAAGGTCCCCATGAGCACGGACCAGGTCGAGGCTCCCGTTTGAACCTGGATTTTCTCCTCGGCGTGCGACGCAAGCTCGACGAGCCCCGGCCGCTCCGGGGAGGGCACGTAGATGATGTCCGCCGCGCCCGAGCGCAACTCGATCAGCCGGGTGCTGTACTCGGTGATGTACTTGTAGATCGCGTGGTTGGTCTTCGCTGCCCTGGCCGGGTTGTGGTAGTCGGCGAACTTGTCGAGGGCGACCTGTTGGCCGCTGACCCAACTGTTCAGCTCGAAGGGTCCCGTGCCGTCGGTGTTCCGCGCCATGTAGTCGTTCTTCTGGCCGGCGACCGTCCCCCCGTGCGCCTCCACGAAGTCCTTGTTCACGATGGAGCCGACCGTGTAGGCGAGCGTGGAAATGAACGCGCCGTAGGGGCGTTCTAGCGTCACGGTGACTGTGCTGGAATCGGTCGCCACCACGCCGCTCTCGTTCATGAACTGCGTGAAGATCCACGACGGGCTCCCCGGGTCGTCGATGATCATGACCCGCCTAAGCGAGTAGGCCACGTCCTCGGCGTTGAGCACCTTGCCGCTGTGGAACTTGACGTCCGCCTTGATGTGGAAGGTGTAGGTCAAGTTGTTGTTCGTGATTCCTCCGTTGGCGACCGTCGGGATTTCGGTGATGAGCACCGGGATGAACCGGTCCGGCCTGTCGCCGTCATAGGTGAGGAGGGTCTCGTAGACCACCTCGATGATCTCCCCGGATGCCTGGTCGTATGCAATCGCCGGGTCGAGCGTCTCGGGCTGGCCGATCGTCTCGATGATGATCGTTTCCGGGTTCTTCACTCCGCCGGGGGTGGGGGCGGCCGGGATGACGACCACCGTCCATGCGACCGTGTCAGACTTGCCGCTCGTCGTGGTGACCTTCAGCATCGCCACGTGCTTGCCCGACGCAGTGTAGGTGTGCGTGAAGTTGCCGTTCCACATGCCGCCGAGGTCCGAGTGAGCGTGCGATTCGACCGCGGACATGTCCCCGAAGTCCATCTCATATTCATCGAGTGTGCCCGGCGCGGTGGCGTCCACGTTCCATGAACCCGACGAGGTCTCGGCGCTCCACGAGAGTTCGGCGTTCGGCCGCACGACGGTTGTCGCCGACCACAGCGCGAGCTGCGCGAGCGGCTGGTCGTCCGGCGTGGTGTCCGGGAAGTTGGGAAGCACGTCCACGCGGATGGGTGTCCCCGTGACGATCGTGTCGTAGGTGGCTCCTCCGTTGTCGGTCACGTTCAGCGTCGCATAGAACCGGCCGTGCATGGCGTAGGCGTGCGTCACGTTCCGGCCCGTCGCGTTCGTCCCGTCGCCAAAGTCCCACCGCCAGGTGTCGATCGTCCCGTCCAGGTCAAGCCCTTCGCCGGAGAAGGTGACATCCGTCCCCGCCGTCGTGAGGTCTGAGCTGGCGGATGCGGTTGCAAACGGCGGCAGGTTGATCGGCGGCTCGGGCGGGGGTCCGAAGCACCCCGCAAAGGCAGTCGCTCCCATCACAACCGTCGCAAACAGCGCCAAAATCCTGGTCTTTTCGCCCTTCCACATGCGCAACGAAACCCCTGCGCCAACGATCCCTTTCGGGATCATCTGCACATCCTGGCGGAGGAGTCCGGTCTTGATTTATAGCTTTGGGTTCGGCCGTGGCGCGAGTGCTTATGCACGCCCGGCCGCGCACGCGTTGTAGCGAAGTTCGTTTCGGCGCCCATCGTCAACCTTTAATTGCGCGGGGCGGGTCGCGGCGTCGGGTTGTGTCGTGACGCTCCGCGGCCGCAGCGTCGTCTCGATCAACGACCTCAACGACGACGAGATCCTGCTCATCCTCGACACCGCCGTGCGGATGGCGGAACTCGCCGAGCGCGACGAGCACCCCGACCTCTTGGGCGGGTGGGTGCTGGCGAACCTCTTCTTCGAGCCCTCCACGCGCACGCGGCTCTCGTTCGAGTCGGCGATGAAGCGGCTGGGGGGAGACGTCATCGGCTTCTCGGAGGGCGGGTCGACGTCCGCGATGAAGGGGGAGACGCTCGCGGACACGGTCCGCATGGTGAGCGGGTACAGCGACGCCGCGGTGATCCGGCACTCGCGCGAGGGCGCGGCGCGGATGGCGACGCAGTTCGCGACGATCCCGGTGATCAACGGGGGCGACGGCGCGGGCCAGCACCCTACCCAGACGCTGCTCGACCTCTACACGATCCGCAAGGCCTTCGGCAAGGTGGAGGGCGTCAAGTGCGCGCTCGTGGGCGACCTCAAGTACGGGCGCACGGTGCACTCGCTCGCGATCGCGCTCGCGCGCTTCGGGGCGCAGCTCACGCTCGTGGCGCCCGAGGCGCTCCAGATGCCGCCGGAGATCCTGCGGGCGCTCGAGGAGCGCGGGGTGCGCCCGCGGGTGGAGACGGCACTCGCGCCGGTCATCCCGGAGGCGGACGTGATCTACATGACGCGCATCCAGAGGGAGCGTTTCCCCGACCCGGAGGAGTACGCGCGCGTCGCGGGGTCCTACCGGCTGACCGTCGACGCCCTCAAGGGCGCGAAGGCCCACGCGATCGTGCTCCACCCGCTCCCGCGGGTCGACGAGATCGACGCGGCGGTGGACGCCACCGCCCACGCGAAGTACTTCGAGCAGGCGCTGAACGGGGTCCACGTGCGCATGGCGCTGCTCGCGCTCCTGCTCCGGGGCGAGGAGATCCTGAAGGAGATCGGGGGGCAGCGGGCGGCATGAAGGAGCTCAAGGTCACACCGATCCGCAACGGCACCGTGATCGACCACATCACGGTGGGGATGGCGCTCCAGGTGGTGCGCATCCTGCGGATCGCCGAGCGGGGCGCGTCGTCGACCGTGTCGGTGCTCATGCACGTCCCGTCGGCGCAGATGGGGTGGAAGGACGTCGTGAAGGTGGAGGACCGCGAACTCGAGCCGCGGGAGGTGGACCGCATCTCGCTCATCGCGCCCCACGCGTCGGTCAACGTGATCCGCAACTTCAACGTGGAGGAGAAGCGGTCGGTGACGCTCCCGAGCGAGGTCGTGGGGATCCTGCGGTGCGAGAACCACAACTGCATCTCGAACACCGAGGAGCCGATCGAGAGCCGGTTCCGGGTGGTGCGCAAGGAGCCGCTGCTCCTGCGGTGCGCGTACTGCGAGCGCGAGGTCACGGACGTGCTCTCGAACATGAAGTAGAGGCCGGGGGGAACGGGGGGGTCCATCTGGCGGGCAAGCGCAAGGCGGCGGGGGGGGAGCGGCGCCCGGCGCGCGCGAAGGCCGGGGGGGCGGGGAAGGCCGCGGCGCCGAAGCGGGCCCTGCGCGACGGCGGCGACCCCGTGGCCGCGCTGCTCTCGGGCGAGCTGCGGATGCACGAGCTCGACGCCGGGTTCGGCGTTGACCTCGCCGCCCAGATCCGGCGCGCGGCCATCGCCCGCGAGGTCGGCGTGCGGGTGCGCGCGCTCGCAGCGGGCGTCGTGCGCCCGGAGGACACGAAGGGCGCGGTGGAGAACTTCATCGGCGTGGCGCAGGTTCCGGTGGGCCTGGCGGGGCCGCTCGAGGTCTCGGGCGACCACGCGAGCGGCCGCTACTTCCTGCCGCTCGCAACCACCGAGGGGGCGCTCGTGGCCTCGGTGAGCCGCGGCTGCTCGGTGATCAACGCCGCGGGGGGGGCGCGCGCGCGGCTGCTCGCGGACGCGATGACGCGCGCGCCGGCCTTCGCGTGCCGGGACATCGACCACGCGCTGAAGGCGCGCGCGTGGGTGCAGCGCAACCTCGAGAAGGTGCGGCGGGCGGCGGAGGGGACGACGCGCCACGGCCAGCTGTTGGGCGTGTCGCCGTATATCGTGGGCCGCACGCTCTACCTCCGGTTCCACTTCTCGACGGGCGACGCGATGGGGATGAACATGGTGACGATCGCGACGGAGGCCGCGGCGCGCGCCATCGAGCGCGGGTCGGGCGCGCGGCTCGTCGCGCTCTCGGGGAACCTCTGCACGGACAAGAAGGCGGCCGCGATCAACCTGATCGAGGGGAGGGGCAAGTCCGTGGTCGCCGAGGCGCGCCTGCCGGGGAAGCTCGTGCGGGGGAAGCTGCACGCGGCGCCGGACGACATGCTCGACGTCCACGTCCGCAAGAACCTCGTGGGGACGGCGAAGGCGGGGGGCCTCGGTTACAACGCGCACTTCGCGAATGTCCTGGCGGCGGTCTTCATCGCGACGGGGCAGGACGCGGCGCAGGTGGTGGACGGGTCGCTCGGGTTCACGACGGTCGAGCGCGAGGGCGACGGCCTCTACGTGGCGGTGACGATCCCCGCGCTCGAGGTGGGCACGGTCGGCGGCGGGACGCGCCTGCCCACCCAGCAGGAGGCGCTGCGCGTGATGCGCTGCGCGGGCCCGGGCAAGGCGCGCGAGTTCGCCGAGGTGGTGGCGGCCGCGGTCTTGGCCGGCGAGGTCTCGCTGCTCGGGGCGATGGCCGCGGGGCACCTCGGGAGCGCGCACGCGCGCCTCGGCCGGTGAGCTACGCGGGGGCGGCCGTGTACCGGAGCGCGCCCCCCTTCACGTGGCGGGCGACCTTCCAGCCGTTCGGCAGTTTCCAGGAGGCCTCGCCCGACCGCGGGGCCCCGCCGCGGGGCGCGTAGGGCTCGAGCTCGGCCTCCAGGTAGCTCGCGTCCGTGTCGAACTCGGGCTCGAGCGAACCGTCGCGCAGCAGCGCCGCGAGCAGCGGGAGCCCGCGCGGCTTCCCCCGCCAGGCGGCCTGGTGGAATAGCGTCCGGGCCTCGCCGTCGGAAAGCAGCAGGTCGCGCAGCGCGCCGAACGCGGGGGTCCTTCGGTACCCGTCGAGCGGCGGCGCCTCCAGGCGCTCGCCCCGCGAGGCGGCGGACTGGAGTTCCGCGCGCCATGCGTCCGCCCCGACGGCGGGAAGGTCCCAGAGCGAGGCACCGGGGAAAATCGCGACGGGCGCGGCGAACGTCACGCGGGGCGCGAACATGCGCGGTGGAGGGACCGCCGTGGGGGCGGGCGTTGCCGGATGAGTGGCCGCGTGGGCCGGTGCCGGCCCGGGCGGGACGGCGTACCCCTGGGCCCCGCTGGCAGCGGCGGAGGCCGCGGGGGCGGCCGCGGCCTGCGGCGCGGCGATCACGAGGGCATACGTGAGCCAAGGGCCCCGCGCGCGGCGCGGGGGCGCCTGGATGCCGACGAAGTCCGCGCCGGGGTAGCGGGACGGGTGGAGGACGACGACCACGTCCTGCGCGGGGCTCGAGAAGACGGCCCCAAGCGCCTGCGTGACCTCCGCGCGGCCGACCCGGTCGGCGAGCTCGCTGAGGCGCACCAGCGGGTGGACGCCGCCGGGGCCGCGCGGCGTGAGCGCGAGGTCGTCGAGCAGGGCCTGAGCGGCCCGGAGGAACACCTCGCCCGGCGCCCGCCCGCTCTCGTTCTCCTCGGAGCCGGTGTCCATCAGCCGCTGCACCCGGAACCCGGGCAGCCGCGCCCCCTCGACGGCGACCGACCGGAAGCGGAGCAGCCGGTCGATGAGCGACGGGCGCAGGCGGCGGCCGGGCTCCCGCGACTCGTAGAAGAGCCCGCCCCAGCGCTCGCGCGCGCGGTCGGTCCACTCCGGGTCGCCCGCGCTGCGGGTCGCCCACTCGAGCACGCGCCGGCGCAGGAGCTCGCCGCAGGCGGCGGGCGTGGCGACCTCGCGCTCCACCCGCTCGATGATGTCGTCGATGTCCTCCATCACCGCGCGCGCCGCCGCGCGGTTGTTCAGGAGCTCCTCGTCGAGCGCCCAGAAGTCGGTCGCGTTGATTGCGAGGAGGTCGAAGCGCTCGGCCTCGTCGACGTCGATGAACGCGGAGAGCGCCAGGGAGGCGTTCCCGTGGCGGCGCGGCCGGGGGGCGGGGCCTGTGGGCGCTCGTGCGCCGTGGGGGCGGCTGTCGATCGCGCGTGCCCGCGCGGCGACGCGCTCCTCCCGGCGGCGCTCATGCCGCCTCCGCCGCTTCTCCGCCCGCCGCCTTTCGTCCACGCCCTTCCCCATGGTGCCCTCCGGGTGCGGCGCTCCTCGGACACGATGGGGCCGCAACCATCTTCTTCCCTTCGGTTTCCCCAACCCCGCGGTTGGGGCGCGGCCCCGCTAGCCTTCATCAGGCGGCCGCCCCCATCGCGGGCCGCATGCGGCCGCGCGCGCGAACGCCCTGCGTTGTGGCGGCGGCGGCCATCTTCGGCGTGGCCCTGGTGCCCCTCTTCGCGCACCCCGCGGCGGGCGGGCCCGAGCCGGTGGCCGAAGGGTCCACGGCGGACAACGCGCAGCGGAAGGCCGCGTGGGCGCCCGACGGGGCGCTCTACGTCACGTACGTGCAGGAGCAGGCGGGCGTCGCCCATGTGTTCGTGAAGGTGACCCGGGACGCGGGCGCCTCGTGGACGGCGCTGCCGAGGCTCTCGCAGGCCGAGGCGTTCCGGCCCTGCGTCGCCGTGGATTCCGCGGGCCGCCTCTATGTGGCGTGGTCCGAGTTCGTGGGGAGCGTGCGCCAGGTCTTCACCGCCCGCTGGGACGGTGGGCAGGAGTGGCGCGACCGCGAGCAGGTCTCGTTCACCCCCGGCTACTCCGGGTTCCCCGCCCTCGGCGTCGATGCTGAGGACCGCGTCCACCTCGTGTGGTACGGCTTCGACGGCGAGACCTACCGCGTGCACTACCGCCACCGCGGGGCCGAGGGGCCATGGTCGGACACCACCGTGGTGAGCGGCGGCGTGGCCGACGCAAACAGCCCGGCGGTCGCGGTGGGCCCCGACGGCTCCGTGCACGTCGCCTTCTTCGCGTCGGTCCGCGGCACCTCGGAGGTGTGGTACCTCCACGGCGGGCCTGGCGGGTGGGACCCCCCGGAGCGCGTGAGCGCCGCGGGGCAGCAGGCGCTGCGCCCCTCGGTCGCCGTCTTCCCGGCGGGCGCCCCGGCCGTCGCCTTCGTGGAGGCGGGCGGGGGGGCCCCTCAGGTGGTGGCCTCGGAACGCGGCCCCGGCGGCGCGTGGTCGCCCGCGCAGGCCCTGTCCGACCCCGCGGAGGGGGGCGACAACCCGTCCCTTGCGCTCGGCGCCGACGGGGAGGGCGCCGTGTTTTTCGAGGTCCCGTCGGGGGGCCTGCGCGTGCGCGCGCTCCGCGGGGGGCAGTGGGAGGACCTCCGGCCGCTCGGCCCCCCGGGGGCCGCCCGGTGGCCGAGCGCCTCGTGGGCGATGTCCCCGACGAATGCGGCCGCGCGCCCCACGTTCGTCGTGTGGACGGAGGGCTCCGCCGGCGCCGACCACCGGCTCGCGTTCGCGGTCACGCCCGCGTTTGCGGCCGCAGCCCCCGGCCCCATGGGGGGCGCCCCCGCGCCGTTGGCCCCCGCGCTTGCGGCCCTAGCGCTCACCGGGCTCCTGCTGGCCGCCGCCTACGCGGCCGCGCGGCGGCCCCCCGCCCCGCGTGAGCCCCCCCGGTAAAGTCCGGCAGAAGCCTTTTTACCCCCGGGCTTCTCCCCGACCCCGATGGCGGAAGTCCGCAAGACCACGAAGAAGGGCGAGGGCTTCCAGTCCGCGGCCGGCCTCATCCGCTACTTCGACGCGGAGGACGACAAGGCCATAAAGATCCCCCCCCAACTCGTCTTCGTCATCTCGATCGTCACGACCGCCATCGTCGGCCTCGCCAGCCTGCTCATCCAGGTATAGCCCCCGGGGCGCCGCCGGCCCCCGACACGCGCCGACATCTGACACGGGGTGCGATCCCATGCGCCTTCCGGGTGTCGGCGGGCCAGACCCGGACCACCTGTCGGCCCACTGGTTCGGGCGGATGCTCTCCGCCCTCTACATCTCCACCTTCATGATCCGCGCGTCGTTCGCGATCATGCTGATCGCATTCCCGGTCTACATCATCGGCCTCAAGAGCTACTTCCTGTTCGGCCTCGTCCTCGCCTCCTCGCCGCTCGCCGAGCTCATCACCGTCCTCGGCCTCGGGGCCTACATCGACCGCCACGGGCGGAAGAACGTCCTGCTCGTCGGCCTGCTCGTCGGGGCGGTCGCCCTCTTCGCCCTGCTGCTCACGAAGGAGGCGGCCCCCCTGTTCGTCATCAACGCCTTCCACGGGATGAGCGCGGCCGCGATCCTCGTGGCCTCCCTCGCGCTGCTGGCCGACTACGCGCCCCCCGAGCGCCGGGGGAAGGTGATGGGCGCGTTCGACTTCGTGAACATCTTCGGGTGGATCAGCGGGTTCGGGATCGGCGGCGTCCTCATCGACATCTACCGCGACGACATCGGGATGACCTTCGTCGTGGCCGGCCTCATGGGCGTCGCGGCGTTCGCCTACGCGCTCCTCAACATCCGGGAGCCGCGCGCGGTGGCGCACCGCGTGAGCGAGATCTCCTTCTCGATGATCGCGTCCGTGATCAAGCAGCGCAGCGTCATCCTGCTCATCGCGCCGTGGTTCATCATCTACCTGCTCATCTCAACGATGCTCACGTTCACCTCGAAGGCGGGGACGCAGGAGCTCGGCCTCAGCGGCCTCGAGCTCGGCCTCATCCTGGGGGGTGGGGGCGGCCTCTTCCTCGTGACGCAGGTCGTCTACGGGCACCTCTCCGACAAGTACGGGCGGACGAAGATCATGGGGGTCGGGACCGTCGGGATCGTGGGGATCATGCTGACGGTCGGCACGGTCTTCCTCGGGGCGCCGGCGGCCGTGCCGCCGGCGGCCCACACCTTCTTGGCCATCGAATACGACGACGACGGGCTTGCCGAGTACCTGATCCAGTCCGATTACGGCATCTACATTGTAGATGACGATGGGACGGTCCTGAGGGAGTTTGGCCCGCCCGAAGGGGGCTTCGGCCAGGCCCAGCTCTTCAGCGGCAGCCCGTCACGGAGAACCCACAGCTTGGTTCTCGTCACGGACGACGCCCTCGAGGTCTTCTCGCTGGATTCGGGTCTGATCACGTGGGCCGAGGCGGCCGTTGAGCCCCGCGCCGTTGACGCTGCCGACATCGACCACGACGACCAGCCCGAGGTCCTCTTCGCCAACGCCGACGGCATCCAGGTCCGGGGGCCCGCGGTCCCCACGATCGACTTCGCCATGCCGCCCGTCGCCGATCCGGCCCGCGTGCTCGACCTCGCGTGGTACTCGAACGGGATCGGCGATCCGGGGGTGGTTGCGTTGGTGGAGTGGGAAGGTGGAGTAAGCTTGCGCGTCGCGCGCCAGGGCATCGACACCGCGGTGCAACTGGCCGGCCGCTTCGACACCATCCTGTGGCCGGGCGGAGACAGGCTCGTGCTGCGCGGTCCGGAGGGCGTCGCCTACGTCAACGAAACCACGGGCGCCGTCGAGCGGACGTTTGGGGTCCCCGTCGGCTGGAGCACCAAGTGGGTGTGGACGCGGTTGGAGTTGCCGTCGAATGGGTCCGGAGGCCAGTTCCTGCTTGAGCCACACCTGCTGGCGTTCGGCCCGCAGGGCGGATCGGGAATCCTCTTCCGCGACACGGGTGGGCCGGCCCCCATCGCCGAAGTGTTCGACCTTCCGGCGGGATTCGCCCGCACGACCGTTGCGGCGGACACTCCTGCCGCCCTGCACAACGGCTCCACCTTCGCAGGCTTGTCCGCCAACGGGACGTTCGTACGCGCCTCCATCGACCTGGGGACCTCGCCCCCCCAATCGGCGCCCGCGCCGTCGGCCACTGTCCTCGTGGTCCGCGAGTCCGCCCAGTCCGTCTTCGGCCAGCTCACCTCGCTCCCCGTCGCCGTCACCATCGGCATCTTCGCGCTCATGGCGGGCGCCTTCGGGCCCGCCGCGCTCGCAGGGCTCACCGACGTCGCCCAGGAGGACAAGCGGGGCACCACGATGGGCCTCTACTCCGTGGTCATCTCCAGCTCCATGATCGTAGGACCCGTCGTCACGGGGTTCCTCGTCGACAACTACGGCGGGTTCGGCGTCATGGTCTTCCTCGCCTCCTCCGCGGCCGCCATGGCCCTCTTCATGGGGCTCCGCGCGTGGGACGTCCGCCGCGCGGGCGGCGAGCACGCGCTGCGCGAGAAGACGAAGGCGCTCCAGGAGTCGGCCGCCGCCGAGCCGGCGGTCCCGGGGGGCAACGACGAGCCGGCCCCCGGCGGCCAGGCGCCGGACGGCGAGGCCCCCGACGAGAGGGCGTAGGTTCACCCCTTCCGGGCCGTCGAGAATGCCTTTATCCGCTGGCTCGGGATCGAATCCGCGGTCGTCCCCCTGAAGCGCACCTCCCGTGACGCCGGCTCGCACCGCCCGCGCCGGGCGGCCGCCCTCCTGGCCGCGCTCGTCCTCTCCGGCGCCGGCCCGCCCGCCGCCATCCTCCACGCCGCGGCCGACGCGCAGGGGCCCGACGCCGAGCCCATCGAGTTCAACTACGGCGTCTTCGACCGGCTGCTGGCGACCCAGGACACCAAGGCCCGGAAGGCCGACCCCGCCCTCGTCGAGCCGCTCACCGATCCCGTCGTCTCCAAGTACACCGCCCCCGTGCCCGGCGAGCGGCTCCCCCTAGAGGCGAGCTACAGCGTCGTCCCCTCCACCCAGGGGATCCCCAACACCTCCGTGCTCTTCGACGCCCTCGAGGACACGCCGTTCCTCAACTACAGCTCGGTCTTCGACTTCCTCGTCTCCACGGGCCCCCTCACCTACGCCGTCTTCACGGACTGCGCGGGCGTCGAGAAGTGGGTCAACGGGTCGCTGCGACCGACCTTCGACATCGAGTTCGCCAACGGCAGCCTCCAGTTCGTCGACTGGGACCGGTGGGTCGAGGTCGACTGCGACGACAACCCCTCCACCGGCGCCCCCGGCGGCCTCGACCTGCGCGTCCGGCTCACCCCCATCGTCCAGAACCTCTCCTTTGGGACGGCCCCCGGCTCCGGGCCGCTGCGCCTGCCCACGCCCACGCTCTCGTTCGTGGGCGGCGTGGCGCTCGAGCTCGAGCGCCTCGGCCCGCTGTCCCCCGTCCGCCCCGTCTCCGTGGCGGCCGTCAAGTCGTTCTCCTACGACCAGAACAACTACGTCTGGTTCGTCCACCTCGACCTGCCGGACACCCCCTCCGCCTTCTTCACCACCGTCACCTCGGACGTCGTGGAGATCCAGGGCGGCAACGTGGGGGAGACCGTGAGGAACCTCCTCCAGGGGCTCGTCGGGGTGCTCGACAACTACACCTACATCGCGGAGCTGCGCGGGCCCTACCGCCTCGGCTGGGACTTCACCGGCGCCCTCGGCGAGCTCACCCTCTCGGCCGGGTACGCCCGCTACTTCAGCGGCTCGGGGACGCCCGTCCTCGCGGAGCGGACGTGGTTCGACGTCGGCGTCGCGCCGGGGGCCGGCGAGTCGGGCGTGCCGAGCCAGGTGCGCGCCCGCCTGGACAGCGAGTCGTTCAACCAGTCCTTCGACTACGTCGAGTGGAACGCGAGCGCCCCCTCCCGCCTCCGCCTCCACTACTTCGACGACCGCGAGAACTTCACGTACGCGGAGGCGACCCTCGACGAGATGCCCACCCGCCTCGAGGCCACCGTAGACACCTTCGGCACGGGCGAGAACTCCACGACGAGCGTCCGCTACGAGGCCTCCGCGCCACTCGCGCACATGGAGTACGACGAGTACATCTTCCTCGGCCGCGAGGAGGACCGGTACATCCACACCCACGTGCTCCTGCGCGACGTCCCCACGTCGATCGTCATCAACGGGACGCTCGACGTGGGGGCGACCCTCAGCGAGCCCGGGATCCAGCCGCGCTCGGGGATCTCGCTCGTTGGGGAGCTCATCGACCGCGTCATGGTGCGGGTCGCCTCGAAGCTCTACTCGGTGGGCCACACGCTCCGCTCCATCCCGAACAATATCCTCAACCTCCCGGACGACAAGGGGTGGGTCTCCATCGACCTGCCGGCCGGGGGCGCCATCGGGACCCTGGAGTTCTGGCTCACGAGCGGGCGCCACGTGAACACGACGGGCAACTTCGTCGCGTTCTACAACGACACGAACACCTCCACGCCCACGCCGCCCGGGTCGGTCGGCACCTCCCTCTCCGGGCGGCTGGACAACATCGAGTGCCTCGTGGCCGGGTTCTTCCAGGAGCGGGCGGCGGGCACGACCTGCGTCAGCTCCGTCACCGCGCAGGGGACGATGCTCACGCTCGTCACGCAGGGCGCGCGCCCGCTCACCGTGCTCTTCCTCGATGGCCCGCGCAACTCGACCGCGGTGGCCCGCGTCTCCAACCTGCCCAACGTGTTCTCTTTCCGGATCGAGCCGCAGCGGGTCACGTACTCCGCGAGCTCACGCGTGGGGTCGATCGAGTACCTGTCGGAGATCGAGGGCCACTACACGCGCATCCGCCTGGCCGACCTGCCCACCTTCTTCCAGATGGACGAGAGCGCGGGCAACATCCGCGTGGAGACCCTCGTCGACCCCGTGAGCGGCCGCGGCGGGATCGCGCTCTTCGAGTTCCAGGTGAGCGACGGCGCCCCCTACTCGCTGCCGGACGACCACCTCCTCGTCTACCAGGACCCGACGGTGAACGCCGTCTCCGTGCGGCTGCGCGAGCTCGCGGCGCTGCGCTACGACCAGGAGCCGGGGGGCAACGTGCAGCTGCGCTCGGCCGGCGGGCGGCCGTTCGCCATGACGTTCATCAACCGGAGCGAGCCGCTCTCCGCCCTCCTCTACTTCAACCCGCTCCCCGCGCAGCTCGACGTGCGGCTGCCCGGCAGCCTGCAGAACGTCGACCCCATCCCGCTGCCCCGGCTCGGGACGCTGTCGAGCGTCCTCGACTTCTCGCACATCATCTTCGGGATCGACGAGTTCGGGAAGGGGATCGTGGGGATGCTGAGCCAGGTCGGGGTCAACCTCGCAAACGGGATCGGGGCCTTCGACCAGAACTTCTCGTTCGCGTTCGACTCCGACGCCAACACGACGCTCATCGCCTCCGTGTCCAAGGGGGAATGGGCGCCCGCCGACGACTCCACCTGGGTGCACGGGCTGCGGTCGCGCCAGCGCGTGTCGCCCGCGAACAACACGACGCTGGACCTCACGACGAAGCTCTACCTCTCGGGGCTGCCGCAGCACATGGAATTCAGCCTCAACGTGGAGGCCGAGATCCTCACCGTGAATGCGACGCTCATCGACTTCACGCCCGCCTTCGACTACATCGCGATCGAGACGGACTCGGCGTCCCCCGACCCGCTCGACCAGCCCAAGAACATCCGCTTCTACGCGGACGGGATCCTCCCGCACACGGACATCCAGCTCTCCGTCACCTTCCGGTCGGACCTCTCCATCGGCGGGCTCGTGGTGGGCGACATGAACGTGAACACGACGTCCCCGCTCCAGAACTTCTACGTCCGCCTCACCACGCGCACGCCCCGCCCCACGGCGGTCGAGGTGCTCATCCCCGAGATCCCGGTGGCGATGAGCACGCGCGCGGTCTTCGGCGACGGCATCTCGATCTCCCACCACGCGTCGGACCCCGTCGAGTTCGTGTTCGTGCGCATGGCGCGCGGGATCCTCTCCCCGGAGTACTCGGCGTTCGCCATCTTCCACGACGTCCCGCCGTCGGTGGACATGCAGGTGCCGCCGCCGCCCCCGTTCGAGGTGGCCAACTCCAACCCGATCCGCAACTTCCCCAACATCACGCTGTCCACGACCGCCCCCGGCCTCGACCTCGTGGCCGACGTCGACGGCAGGGCGCTGGGGTCGCGCGGCGGGATGCGGTTCTTCGTCAACGACCTCGGGACCCGGCTCACCATGCTCGGCCAGGGGGACGCGTACTCGATCTCGTCGGACGGCGTCAAGCGCCTGCTCTTCAGCCTAGTCGACTTCCCGCTGACCGAGGGGCTCACGATCGACGCGCTCTCGATCTACGCGGAGGACGTGCGCTCGGTGACGCTCAGCATGGAGACGGCGTTCGAGGCATACCCGATCATCTTCATCGACAACCTGAACGCGGGCCGGACGGAGATCCGGTTCGAGCACCGGATCGAGGCGCTCTCCGGCCGGGCGAAGCCCACGACGTTCGTGTTCGTGTCCGTGCCGATCGGCCGGGGCGACGTGGGGGTCTACTCCAACGGGATCGTCACGGCGCCGGAGTCGGGCGGCAGGCAGGTCATCCTGCCGGCGCCGGTGATCAGCCTGCTGCTGTCGCAGTTCTAGGGGAAGTCAGGGAGCGCGGGGTGAGGCGTTGGAGGAAGGAGCGGACGGGGAGAGCGGGGCGGGCGCGCCCGCGCGCTCCGCGCGCTCCGCTGGCGACGCGCCTCCTCCCCCCGCGCCCGCCGGGCCCCGCGGGCCCCGCCGGCCGCTCGGCGACCGCCTCGGCCGGCTCCTGCGGCGCCGGCCGCTGCGGTACTACGCCCTCGAGCACGACTTCCACATCCTCCCGGTCCAGGTGTCCCACAGCCGCCGCGCGCGGCGCGCGATCGTTGTCGTGCTCGCGCTCCTCGTCGTCCTCTCCGCCTGGTACTGGGTCATCCCGCGCTCCGACGCGCGCCTCACCGTCCAGTACCACGAGGGGCTCTTCAACTCCATCGACGTGGACGCCCGCGTGGTCAACCAGGGCACCGTCCCGCTGAACGCCCTGCGCCTCGAGCTCGTCGTCACCGTCGACGGCACGGGCGAGGCGGTCGGCTCGTCCAATGCCTCGCGCACGGTGCCGCCCCACTCTTCGCTCGAGGTCGACGCGGTCGCGTTCAAGGGCGACCAGATCACGACGGACTACCGCATCTCGGTGACCGCCAGGTACGCCGGGCCGGACGGCCCCGTGGTGCGCACGTACGACTTCGTGACCGAGGAGCCCTTCATGAACCAGTACTTCGAGGCCCCTCTCCCCTGACGCGTGCCGCCCGGGCGCACGCGCGAACCTTTTTCTGGGGGCCTACGGTTCGCACCGCCCTCACCTGCCGCGGTAGCTCAGTTGGGAGAGCGCAAGACTGAAGATCTTGAGGTCGCTGGTTCAAGCCCGGCCCGCGGCATTCCCATCTTGCCATCCCCCCAGGAGCCCCGGCCGGCGGGGCATTGTTCCACCGGAAGTTATGGGGCTGCCGCCCCATGGCCAGCCGCCGGGCGCCCCCCAACACTATAAATAGGGCTCGCCGTCCTTACCGGCCCCGGGCGAAAGCCCGATCCCTGGGATGGGATGCACGTGAGAGGCCTCACGCTCTCCGGCCACGCGCCGCTCGCCCCAGCGCGCCTGCTCCCCGTGCTGGCCGGGTCGTTCGGGCCCCGCCTTCGCGCCCCCCCCAAGCAGTCGCTCGCCTCCGTCCCCCTGCGCGACCTCGAGCTGGAGGCGCAGTACGAGCAGATCCGGGTCGCGCTTGCCCGCTACGCCGACGCGTCGCCCCCCCCGCTCTTCGACGGGCAGGTGAGCTGCCCCTCGTGCTCCACCGTGTGCTCGGAGGAGGACCCCGCGTGCATCTGCGGCACGTTCCTCCACTTCCACCAGGTTTTTACCTGTCCAGGTTGCCACACGGTCGTCGCGCGCGACGACCGCGACTGCACGGCTTGCGGGGCGTCCTTCTGGTCGCCCGTCAACCCGCCGCGGTCCGCCATCACCGAAGGGATGGTGGCCGACTACCTGGAGCGGATGCGCGTCGATGACCGGTGAAGGCGGGGAACCCATGGGCGAGGAAGAGGGCGGCGCAGGCGGGCGGCGGTCCGTGACGAGCGGGCTTGCCGTCCTCGAGGAGGAGACGGAGAAGAACGACCGGATGATCCAGATGCGCGTCGCGCTGGACTACCTCGCCGAGCTCATCGACCCGAAGCACAAGGACTCGTTCATCCGCGCGGAGCGCGCCGCGCGCACGGTGGAGGAGATGAACCGCGTGCTCGAGCTCGCGAAGAAGTACGTCGCGCAGAAGGTGCTCATCGAGATCCTCGACCTGAGGGTCGAATGAGCCCCACGATCGCACACGTCGGAAGGGAAACGGAAGGGAGAGGACTGGGATGCACCTGAAGCAGATCAACATGGAGAACTTCAAGTCGTTTGGCCACAAGGTCTCGATCCCCTTTGGCGAGGGGTTCACGACCGTCACCGGCCCCAACGGCTCGGGGAAGTCGAACATTTCGGACGCCATACTGTTCGTCCTAGGGCCGCGGTCGGCCAAGGCCATCCGCGCGGGCAAGCTCTCGGACCTCATCTTCAACGGGGGCGGCACGGGCAAGCCGCCGGCACGCTACTGCTGGGTCGAACTCGTGTTCGACAACGCGGACCGCGTGATGCCGATCGAGGAGGACGAGGTGCGCCTGCGCCGGCTCATCCGGATGTCGCGCCAGAAGAAGGGCGAGTACAACTCGTACTTCTACATCAACGACCGCGCGTCCGCCCTCAACGAGTTCGACGCGCTGCTCGCGCACGCGCGCATCTCGGCCGACGGGTACAACCTGGTGCAGCAGGGCGACATCAACCGGGTCACCTCGATGAGCAACCTCGAGCGGCGGCGCATCCTGGACGACATCGCGGGGATCACGCGGTTTGACGAGGACATCAACCTAGCGAACAAGAAGCGGGCGCAGGCGGAGGAGAACATCCAACGGATCCAGCTCGTCCTCGAGGAGGTCAAGCGGAACATCAAGCTGCTCGAGAAGGACCGGGACGCGGCGTCGAAGTACAAGGAGGCGCAGGACCGCCTGGCGCTCGCGCGCGCGCAGTTGGCGCACCTCAAGGCGGAGGAGGCGCGCGACCGGCTGGCGCAGACGAAGGCGAAGGAGGCCCAGTGCCGGCAGGACCTCGTGAAGTTCGGGGCGAAGCTCGAGAAGCTGCGCAAGGAGCTGTCCGAGGTGGTCGGAGAGTACGACGACGCGGAGGCCGCGATCGCGGAGCTCGGCGGCGGCGCCTCGAAGGAGCGACGCGAGCAGATCGAGAACCTCCAGGTGGAGATCGCGAAGGCCGACCAGCGGGCGGAGCAGGCGAAGGAGACGCTCGACGAGGCCCGAGCGCTTGGCAAGCAGTTCGCGAAGGACGTCAGGGGGATGGAGAAGGAGTTGGCCGCCGTCGGCAAGCAGCGCGACGGGGCGGCGGCCGACCGCGACCGCCTGGAGAAGGAGCTTTCCGCCGCGCGGCGGGACCTCGACCAGACGCGGGACGGGGCCGCCCGGACGGACAAGGACGTGGCGGACCTCCAGCGCGCGGCCGCGCTCAAGGCGAAGGAGCTGCAGGACGCAGAGCGGAAGCGTCACGAGGCGGAGCTCGAGCTCGACCGGCTGGAGGAGCGCGTCGGCCAGGGCGAGCTGCTGCTCAAGGAGCTCGACGAGAAGGTGAAGTCCCAGGAGCTGCAGGCGGCCGACGCGGACTTCGGGATCCGGGAGATCAAGGAGGAGACCTCCGGGGCGCGCGGCACGCAGGAGCGGCTGCGCAAGCGGCTAGGGGAGCTGCAGCGCGAGGAGGCGGACCTCACGAAGGCCGGCTCGCGCGCGGAAGGGGAGGTGACGGAGCTCACGCGCCAGTTCGGCGCGATGCGCGCGGAGGCGGAAGCGCAGCTCGGCATCGAGCGCGGCTACGTCCGGTCGGTCCAGGACATCCTGGCGTGCCGCGACAAGGGCGCGCTGAAGGGCATCCGGGGGACCGTGGCCGAGCTCGCGCGCGTCGAGAAGAAGTACGAGCGCGCGCTCGAGACGGCGGCCGGCGGGCGGATGCAGGCGGTCGTCGTCGACGACGACGCGGCCGCGGCCGCGGCCATCGAGCACCTGAAGGAGTCGAAGAGCGGGCGGGCATCGTTCCTGCCGCTCAACAAGCTGCGGGTCGCGCGGCCCGCGGGCAAGGCGCTCATGGTCGAGAAGGACCCGGACGTCATCGGGTTCGCGATCGACCTGCTCAAGTACGACGATCGGTACGAGCCGGCGATGATGTACGCATTTGGCGACACGCTGGTGGTCAAGAACCTCACGGCCGCGCGGCGGCTCATGGGTGGCGTGCGCCTAGTGACCGTGGACGGCGACCTCGTGGAGGCCACGGGGGCGATGGTGGGGGGCGCCCCCGTGCGCTCCGCCGTGAAGTTCTCGGGGTCGGGCGAGTCGCCGCTCGACGCGATGCGCAAGCGCCTCGAGGAGGCGACGGAGGCCTCGAACAAGATCGCGGCGTCGCTCAAGGAGTGCCGGGCGGAGCTGCAGAAGGTCGAGGACGAGCTGCGCAAGGCGGGCGCGGGGACGGGTGACGCCAAGACGCGGCTCGGCCAGCTCGAGAGCACGCGCACGGGCGCGCAGAAGCTCCTCGAGAGCCTGAAGGCGGAGCGCCAAGCGCGCGCGAAGGCGCTTTCGGCCGACGAGAAGCGCCGCGGGGAGCTCACGGGGGCCGTCGAGGCGCTCGCCAAGCGCGTGGACGCGCTCAACGCCGAGCGCGAGGAGGCCTCGCGCCGGGCCGTGAAGGCGGCGCCCAAGGACATCGCGGCGCGGCTGCACTCGGGCGAGAAGTCCGTGTCGGAGCTCGCCCAGGCGCTCACGGAGGCCCGCGGGCGGGCGGACACGCTCGAGACGCAGCGCGGCGTCCTCCAGGAGGGCGTGAAGAAGGCGAAGGAGGAGCTCGCGCGGCTCGAGCAGAAGGCCGGCCAGGCCGAGAAGGAGATCGAGGAGGCGGCCGAGGCCTCGGAGGGGTGGCGCGAGGAGCGCGACACGCTCCTCCAGGTGGACAAGTCGTCCGCGTCGAAGCTCACGGCCGCGCAGAAGCGGCGGGACGACCTCTACAAGGCGAAGACCGACCTCGCGAAGGAGGTCGAGGGCGCGGAGGTCAAGGTGGACACGACCGGCGAGCTCATCACGACGCTCCAGGACGAGGTGCGCGCGGTGGACACCGCGCTCATCCAGGCCGAGGAGGAGCTGCAGCACCTCGAGGTCAAGGTGGAGGTGCCGCTGCCGCCGCGCGACGAGGTGGAGGCGACCGTTTCCGCGTGCGAGAAGAGGATGGGGCAGATGGGCGCGGTGAACCTGCGGGCGCTCACGGACTTCGACACGGAGGTACAGCGGCGCGAGTCGATGGAGTCGGAGCTCAAGGACCTCGACCAGCAGTCGAAGGCGCTGCAGGCGGCCGTCGAGGAGCTGAACAAGAAGAAGAAGTTCGGGCTCTTCAAGGTCTTCGACGCGATCAACACGAACTTCCAGCGGATCTACGGGGAGCTCTCGGGCGGCGGCACGGCGGAGCTGCAGCTCGAGAACGCGGAGGACCCGTTCCTCGGCGGGCTGGCGGTGCGGGCGCAGCCCCGGGGGAAGAAGGTGCTCCGCATCGAGTCGCTCTCGGGAGGCGAGAAGTCGCTCACGGCGCTCTCCCTCATCTCGGCGATCCAGCAGTTCCAGCCCTCGCCGTTCTACCTGCTCGACGAGGTGGACATGTTCCTCGACGCGGTGAACGCGGAGAGCGTCGCGCGGATGGTGAAGAAGAACTCGACGACGGCGCAGTTCGTGATGATTTCGCTGAGGAAGGTCACGCTGTCGCACGCGGACCACATCTACGGGGTCACGATGATGGGCAAGGGCGTCTCCGAGGTGATCGGCAACGTGTCCTTGGGCTCGCTGCGCGAGGACGCGAAGGCCGGGATGGTGCTCCAGGCCACGGCGCACTAGGGGGGCGGACCCATGGCGGCAAAACGACCGGGGAAGGCGAAGGCCGGGGGCGCGAAGCCCCGCGGGCAGCGCGCGGGCGCGGCGGCCGCGGGGAGGCCGGCGGGCAACGGGCACCACGTGGGCGAGATCGAGGTGCAGGCGGCCGAGGAGGCCCCCCCGGCACCCCAGGTGCGGCTCGTGGAGGTCTTGAAGGCGGAGCTGCGGCCGGACGGCGAGCCGGTCGTCCTGCCGGACGAGGCGGTCCGCGCGGCGGCCGGGCCTGACCGGGAACCGGACGACGGGGAGGCGGGAGGCGCAGAGTCCCACCCGCGGGCCGCGGACGAGGGAGACGGCGCCAAGGACGGGGCGGCCGAGGATGGCGGCCCCGACCCCGAGGAGCAGCCGCTCCCCGGCGCGGGCGCGGCGCCGGGCGCCGCGGCGGCCGGCCCGCCGAACGACCAGCTCGCGGACGTGATGGCGCACCTCCTCTTCCACCAGGCGCTCATCCGCGACGCGGACTCCGGCGCGAACATCAAGCGCTACCTCGACCTCGCGCAAGGCGTCCGGCAGGGCGTGCACGTTGTCCTCGACAACCCCTTCGACAAGTCGATCGCCATCGTGTTCGAGCTCGTCATGGAGGAGCGGATGAACCCGTGGGACATCGACCTGCGCCAGTTCTCGAGCCTCTACCTCAGCCGCGTCCGCGGCCAGACCGCGGTCGACTTCATCGCCGCGGGCAAGCTGATGCTCATGGCCTGGTCCATCCTGAAGGCGCAGACCGACGAGGTCATCTCGGCAATCCAGCGGATCGAGGCGCAGCGCAAGGCCGAGGCGGAGGCCGCGCTCGACCCCGCGGCGCAAGACGGCGCCCCCTTCGGCGACGACGCGCCCTGGATGTCGGCCGACGAGACGACCTACAACTTCACGCGCGCGGTGATCGAGGCCGACCCGCTCGAGATCGCGGAGGCCGTGCACCCGCCCTCGGAGCGGCCGGTGACGCTCTACGACCTCATCCACGCCTTCGAGGAGGCCAAGGAGGAGGGCGCAACGCGGATGATCCTCGAGGAGGAGCGCGCGAAGGCGCGGGCCGAGCTCGAGCGCGCGCGCAAGGCCAAGGTCTCGGGGATGATGCACAGCGAGAACCTGGAGGAGGAGATCGCAGCGACCTGGATGCGGATCCTCGAGCGCGTGCACCAGGAGGAGAGCCCTGGGGCGCCGCTGCCGCTCGACAGCCTCCACGACGGGACGCGCGACGACTACCTCACGGTGTTCATCTCGTCGCTCTTCCTCGCGTTCAACCAGCGGATCACGCTTTCCCAGCCGGAGCTGCCGAGGGGGCCGATCATGCTCCAGCTGACGCCCCAGGCCCAGAAGGGCGACCTGCCGCCGATGCCGGCGCCGGTCGTCGTGGAGGCCGCGGCGGCGCCGCCCGCGCGGCGCGGAAGGAAGGGGAAGCGGCGCGCGGCGCGCGCGCGTGCGCCAGACGGTGCGGGGGGCGGCGCGCCGCCCGCAGGCGCCTAAGGTGCGCCCTCGTCGGGCGCCTCCGGCCGCACCCGGGCGGCCCGGCCCGGCTCGGCCTCCCCGTCCCCGGCGGCGCCTGCCTGGCCCTCGCGCTGCTGCCGCCGGATCCGGGCGAGCAGCCGCCGGGCCTCGCGCGCGCGGCGCCGCCTCCGGCGCGACCGGATGGCCGCGAGCGTGCCGAGGCCGGCGGCCCCCACGGCCGAGAGCACGACGATGACCGTCGGGTCGAAGATCTTGTCCACGATGGTCTTCGTGACTTCGACGGTGACCTGCGTGTCGCGCCGCAGCGCGGGGTCCGTCGTGCTCGTCACCATGATGAAGAGGTCGTACGTACCCTCCTCGGCGGCGGAGGAGGCGTTCACGGTGAACGTGATGTTCGACTCCTGGTCGGCGTTCAGCGTCGCCTGGAGCGGCAGCGACGTGATGATCCCGAGCACCTCGAGCTCGGCGCGGTTCTCGAGCTCGACGCGGAACGTGTCGCGGCCGTTCCCGAGGTTCTGCACGATCACGGCGGCCGTCGACCCGACCGGCCCCGTCTTCACCTGGATCCGCGGCGTGTCTGTGTCCGCGTTGAGACCGTAGTACTGGGCCACCTGGATGGTGGCCTGGTTCGAGCACTCCTCCTTCGGGTCCTCCGACCCCTGGAACCACTGGAAGTGGGCGGTGATGACGAGCCGCCCCGAGGTGGCGGTGAGCTCTGCGGGGGGGACGGCCAAGGTCGCTGTGAAGTTGACGTCGGTCACACCGGAGACCTCGCGCGTCGCCGGGTCGACGGACGCGGCCCAGTGCTCCGGGAAGGGCGTCGCATTGATGTGGAGCGTGCGGCTCCCGCCGAGGGAGCCGAGGGTGACATGGACGTTCCCGCGGAACGTGAGGGAGTCGGCCGCCGTGGAGGTGGGCCGCGCGACCGCGGAGGTGGCCTCGAGGGTGACGGTGCAGCTCGGGGGCTCGGGGGCGAGCGCCTGCGCGGCGGCGGGGGTGGCGCCCACGAACGCAGCGGCGAGGAGCGCAACGGCGACCAGGCCGCCCGCCCTCCGGTGACGCGGGTGTGCGCTCTTCACGCGGATCGGCCCTCGGCCTCTAGGTGGAGCCCCGCCTCTTTAGGTCTTGCGCGCTAGGACGTGGGACGGGGCCCCCTGGCCCCCGCCGGACGGGGCGCATCGCGCCGCCGGGGCCAGCCGGTTCCGCGGCTTCCCTAGGGGGGCCCGTCATCCGCACCGGCCCCGCCGGAGCGCCGGCGCCACGCCTGCGCCCGGCTCGCGCGCGCTCCAACTGCTCCTGGCGCCGCCTCCGACGCGCGCGGCGCACGTTGAGGGTCGCCGCCGCGATCGCCACGATGGCCACCAGCAGCGCCGTGGCCAGCAGGCCTGGCGGCGACGTCACGAACTCGACGATCTGCGCGATGAGGTCCTTCGGCGGCGGGGGGTTCCCGCCCCCGCCCGTCGTGTTGTTCCCCGTGGGCGGCGGGGGGTTCGTCGTGTTGTTCCCCGTGGGCGGCGGCGGCGCGGCCGACCTGATGTTCAGCGTCCCCGTGATGTCGGCGTACGCCCCCGGCGGCGGGTCCTCCCCGGCCGCCGTCGCGAAGACGCGGACCTGCACGGGGTACGTCCCGGGGATGGCGGCGGGGTTCGCGTGCAGGGTCACGCGGACGACCGCGTTCCCGCCCTGCGGCACGAGGGCCGGTGCCGTCCCCTGCACCGTGATGTCATTCGGCCGCAGCTCGTCGGCGTTGAGCACCTTGGCGTCGTACTCGGCGTCCCCGTTCCCGTTGTTCTGCACGGTGATGTTGTAGGACGCGTCCTGCCCCTGCTCGGCCGTCGCGCTGCTCGTGCCGTTCGTGAACGACGCGCCTGTCGAGAAGACCTGCCGGATGTGGATCTGGGCGGTGCGGTTCCCGGCCTGGCCCTGGGCGAAGGGCATGTCGTTGTCCTGCTCGTAGGCGGCGCTGAAGATGGCCGCTGTGGTGGCCGACGCGCCGGGGGGCACGGTGACCGTGACCGCGATGCTCGTCTCCACGGACTCTTGGGCCGCAAGCGTATACGTGAGGTTGTCGAACGGCGGGTTCACCGCCCACCCGAGGTCCACGGTGAACGAGATGTTCACCCACATCATGTGCGGCCGGGGGGCAACCTGGTTGCTCGCGGTGAGGTTGACGAAGAAGACGGTGTCCACCGCGTTCACGCCGCTTGCGTCGACCGTGACATCCGGGGGGAAGATCGACACGGAGACCGTGGGCTCGCCCGGGTAGGCGGCCGCGGGCGCGAGCGCCGCGAGCGCAGCCGGTCCGCACAGGAGCGCAACGACCGCCCAACGTAGCGCGCGCAAGCGGCGTCACCTTCCGAGGAGCCAGAATCCGCGAACTGCGTCGCGGGCAGCCTCGATCTAATTCATGTGGCTATAAATGGGTTGTGGGGTCGGGCAACCCGCAGGAGTCCTCGCTTCTAAAGGAGCGCCCCGGCGCCCGAGGCCTGGAACAGGCCGTACCCGTAGTAGTCGTCGTGCGGCGTCTGCTGCCCCCCCACCGCGCGCGCCGAGTCCATCAGCGCCTGCTTGACCTCGCCGACCGCCGCCGACCCCTGGCGGACGAGTTCGGGGTGCGCCTCGAGGAGGAGCGCGAGGCCCGCGGACACGAACACGGCTGCGGGCGAGGTGCCGCTCACCGTGGCCGCGCTGCCGCCCGTCCAGGCGACGGCGATGCCGACGCCCGGCGCCACCACCTCCGGCTTCCTGTCCGGGTCCGACGACGGCGGGAAGAGCACCGCCCGCCCCTTCGACGAGAACGGCGCGATGGCGAGGTCGGCGTCCACCGCGCCGACGCTGATCGCGTCGCGCGACACGCCGGGCGCCGCCACCTGCCCGTCGTCGCCGGGGCCGCCGTCGTTGCCCGCGGAGGCCACGACGAACACGCCCGCCGCGATCGCGGAGTCGGCCGCCTGCGTCGAGGCGGAGCCCAGGATGGGGAGCGAGCCCCCGCCCAGCGAGAGCGAGATGATGTCGGCGCCTGCGGAGACGGCGTGGGTGATGCCCGTCGCCACCGTGGCGTCCGACCCCGAGCCGTCCCCCGCGATCACCTTGATCACGATCAGGTCTACCCCGGGCGCCCCCCCGGCGAGCGCCCCCCGGCCGACGAGGATCGATGCCATCGCCGTGCCGTGACCGTTGTCGTCGTACGGCTCCGCCCGCCCGTCCACAAGGTCCTCCCAGTACGTGAGCACGACGCCGCCCATGTACGGGCCCCCGAGGTCGATCCCGGTGTCGAGCACCGCCACGGCGATGCCCGCGCCGGAGCGGCCCTGACCGAGCAAGTCGGTGACCTGCACGGCGTCGTAGGCCCACTGGGAGCGCGCGACGCCGGCCGGAGGGCCCGTGCACCCGGCGGCCGCCACCGCGAGGAGCAGGAGCGCGGCTGCCGCGGCCATGGCGCGATTCGTCGGCATGGCGTCACCCGGGGTGTCCCCTTCTGCGGCTTATTCTTTGCTGCCTCCGTCGCAGCGCGCCGGCCCCTGCGGGCAATCTTGATAACGGCGCTGCCGGTTGGCATCCGCCCCGGAGGCGCCCCACGTGATCGCGAGGCTCCGGCCCGACCGCCGCGTGCTCGACCGCCGCCCCGGCAACGCGGCGGCCCGCCTCCAGGGCGGGAGCCAGGTCTGCCTCCTCTCGTCGCGCGACATCATCCGCGCGGCCGGCCCCGAGGGGTGCATCGTCGTGGCGTGCAACACCCGCCTCCACGAGGTCATCCCGGGAATCATGCGCGCGGCCGAGGAGCTGGACGCCCCCGTCGCCTTCGAGCTGGCCAAGTCCGAGCACGGCCTCACCGGGGGGTACACCGGCCACACGCCCGACTCGTTCTTCCGGACGGTCACGGGGTACGCGGAGTCCACCGGCTTCACCCGGCCGTTCTTCCTCCACGGCGACCACATCACGGTGAAGGACGAGTCCGAAAGGGAAGTCGAGGGGTCGCGCGCGCTCATCGAGGCGGAGATCAAGGCGGGCTACACGTCGTTCTGCATCGACCCGTCGTTCAACCCCATCCCCACGAACGTGCGGCTGATGGCCTACCTCGCGCCGCCCGTGCTGGACGCGGGGCTCGGGCTCGAGGTCGAGCTCGGCGAGATCAAGCACACGACCGCGTCGGAGGAGGGGCGGATCACGACCGTCGCCGAGGCGGTGGAGTACATGCGGGGCCTCGAGGCCGCGCGGATCGCCCCGACGCTGCTCGCGGTCAACAACGGGTCGAAGCACGGCAACTACCGGCCGGGGGAGGAGGTGCACATCGACCTCGATCGGACGGGGCAGATCTTCGAGGCGGTGCGCGGGTGGGGGGTGTACCTCGCGCAGCACGGGATCACGGGGACGCCCGCGCACCTCATCGGGGCGTTCGCCGACCGCGGGATTCGGAAGGGGAACGTGGGGACGCTCTGGCAGAATGTGGCGCACGAGCACCTGCCGCCGGCGCTCATGGCGCGTATGCGCGCGTGGGCCGACGAGAACAAGCAGGACATCAAGTTCGCCACGAAGCCGTTCCGCCCCGAGATCGATGGGATCCCGGGGGAGGCGAAGGAGGCGATCGCAGAGGCCGCCTACCGCGAGGCCAAGGAGCTGATCGTGGGCTTCCGCGCCGAGGGGAAGGGGTCGGCGGTCCTGCGGGCGCTCGCGGCGTGAGCCCACGCGCCGGGGGACTGGAAAGACGGAAGCGGCGGGAGCCCTTGGCGTGAGCGTGGCGGACACCTCCCCCGGGCTCGCGCGCGGCGAGGCGCTCGCGGCGCTGCGCGGGGCGACCGAGTCGATGAAGGCCGCGCGGGCCGCGCTCGAGCGGCGCCACCTGCGGCGCCCGGGGCCCCGCGAGCTGGAGGCCGTCCGGGCCGCTTTCGCGCCGGCGCTGCCGGCGCTGCGGTCGCGCTTCGGCCGCCTGGCGGACGCAGGGCGCGGCGAGCGCACGGAGCCCGAAGACGAGCACTTCTACCATGAGGCGGCCGCCTGCCTCGAGGCCCTTGCCGAGAACGGCCTCCTCGCCGCCCTCTTCGAGGAGACCGCGGCCACCGCGCTGCTCGCGTACGACCTCGGGGACCGCCGAGCGGCCGTCCGGTGGGCGAACGCCGCGGGGCAGGTCGACCCCGCCGACCGGCACAACAAGCTCAACGCCGCCGTGCTCGCGTCTGAGTTCTTCCGCTTCGACCTCGCGCTGCGCCTAGCGGGCGAGGTCCTGCTCGCGGCGCCCGACGACCCGTTCGCGTGGCGGGTGAAGGCGCAGGCGCACGAGGGCAGGAAGCGGGCGCTCGAGCACGCGGCTGGCGAGCGCGAGCGTGCGGGGGAGGCCGACGTGGCGCGGCGGCTGCGCGCCGAGGCGGCTGGGAGCGGCGACGAGGCCGTGTCGGCGCTGCGGGAGGTCGTGAGGGTGGCGCCCGGCGACGCGCGCGCGTGGTACGACCTCGGGAAGGCCCACTACACGCGGTCGGCGCTCGCCGAGGCCGGCGCCGCCTACGCGCGCGCGGTGGAGCTCGACCCGGGCCACGCGCTCGCGTGGTACCAGAAGGCCTCTGTCCACGAGGCCCGCGAGCAGCCCGATGCAGCCGTCGAGGCGCTCACGCGCGCCATGGCCATCGACCGGCGCACGCCCACGAACCAGCCCTTCCGCGTGGCGGCGATGCTCGCCCTCAAGGGGGACGTGGACGGTGCCTTCCAGTGGATCGAGAAGGGGCTGGCCGCCGGCCCTGCGAATTTCCACGGCGAGCTCTACCGGATCGAGTACGTGGCCCTCTACGGCGACCCCCGGTGGGCGGCGCTCGTCGAGCGCGTCTTCGCGGACGCGGGCTTCCAGCAGACCCGCGCGGCGCAGGCGGAGGTCGGCTTCTCCTGGGGGCTCTTCGAGTTCGGGTCGGTCCTGTTCTTCGATTCGCTCACCGACGCCTTCGGCGCCGCGGAGACCTACCGGCGCGAGGGGCACCACGACCGGGCACGCGAGTTCTACACGCGCCTCGTCGCCCTGCTCGAGCGCGACGGCCACGCCCGAAAGGCGGCGCTCGTGCGGCAGCGGCTCGACAGCATGCCGCCCGCCACGGCCGCCTCCCCCCGCCCCGATTCTATCTAGACCCCACGCCGCACCGCCCTCATGCCGGGACCCGCCTGATAAACGCGGGCGGGGGGTGAGTGAAAGTAGGTCCGGCTCCGCGGGCGCGGGCCTCGCGCTCCCCGCCCGCGGGCGTCCCGGGCCGGAATCCTTCAAGTGGCCGCGTCCCCCTACCGCCGGCGTCGGGGGCGGTGGCGTGCGCATCGGTGTGCTCACGGGCGGCGGCGACGCCCCCGGACTCAACGCGGCCATCCGGGCCATCGTCCTGCGCGCGTCTTCGCTCGGCCACGAGGTCCTCGGCTACGAGGAGGGCTGGAAGGGGCCCCTCGAGGGGCTCTCCCGCCCGCTTGCTCCTGCGGACGTCGAGGGCGCGCTCGACGAGGGTGGAACGCTCCTCCTCACGTCGCGGACGAACCCGTTCAAGGTGGAGAGCGGCCCGGCCCGCATCGCCGCAAACCTCGCTGCGGCGGGCGTGGGCGCGCTGATCGGGATAGGGGGCGAGGACACGCTCGGCGTCCTGGCGAAGCTCTCCGACCTCGGCACGCCCACGGTCGGCGTCCCCAAGACGGTCGACGCGGACCTCAGCGCCACCGAGTACACCATCGGGTTCAACACGGCGGTCACCGTCGCCACCGAGTCGATCGACCGGCTGCACACGACCGCCCGGTCGCACCAGCGCGCGATCGTGTGCGAGGTGATGGGCCGCCACGCGGGGTGGATGACCTGGGCCTCCGGGATCGCCGGGGGCGCGCACGCGGTCCTCGTGCCCGAGGAGCCCTTCGACGTCGACGAGGTCGCCGCCATGGTCAAGCGCCGCTTCGCCGCGGGCAAGCGGTGGGCGGTCATCGCCGTCGCCGAGGGGGCGGCGCCCCAAGGGGGGGCCGAGGTGCTGCAGCACGGCGCCAAGGACGCCTTCGGCCACGTCGCCCTGGGGGGCGTGGGCGCATGGCTTGCCGCCGAGCTCGAGAAGCGGACGGGCGTCACGACGCGCCACGTGGTGCTCGGCCACGTCGTGCGCGGGGGCCTGCCGACCGCCGTCGACCGGCTGAACGCGACGCGCCTCGGCGCAGCGGCCGTCGATGCCGCCCACGCCGGCGCCTTCGGGACGATGGTCGCGCTGCGCTGCGACGAGGTCGTCCGCGTGCCGCTCCAGGAGGCCGTCGGCAAGCTGCGGACCTTGGACAAGCCGAGGCTCGAGCTGGCGCGGATGGTAGAAGGCCTTGATTGAGAAGCGAGACCTCTACGAGGTGCTCAACCGCCCCCGCCTGGACATCACGTGCAGGCCGTACGACCACCCGCAGGAACTCTTTGATGCCGCCGGCCGGTCGCTCGCCGCCGGGGGCTTCGCGCTAACTTGCATGGGGGTCTTCTCCGTGAAGAGGAGCATGGTGGCCATCCCCGCCGAAGTGGCGGCGACCGTCGAGTCCGCGCTGCACCACTTGGGTCTCACACCAGACGACCAGGTCGGGCTGTTCGCCTGCTTTGAGTCGGCGGACGGGTCGCAAGTCATACTCCAGCTGCCGGGCCCGGCACCATTCGCGCCAGACGACCCGCAGTTCTACTTCCTCGGGTTGGGGCGGCAGCCGCGCCTCACGGGCGAGCGGATCTATTTGCGCATCGAGGGCATCCTCGAATCCACCGGCGCGCTGCGCGGGATGAGTTGGCTACCGAAGCCGCGTTGGACAGGCGGACGCAGGCGCTCCTACCCCGACCCGCTCCGGTGGGCGGGGTCTTGGCCAGCGACGGGGGGATTTGGGTGGCTGAACCTCATCGACGACGAGGGCCTCATCGGCTGGCTCGATGGGCCCGCCCGGGGGGGGCCGTTCCACCGCGTTCGCCGGTTGCGCGGGGGGGGCACCCTACTCGCGCTCTGGGACGACCCGCTGGGCACGGACTACAAGCGGGCCTTCCGGCATGCGGCCAGGGTCTGGCGCGCGGCGCAGGCCGGGAAGGCCCCGCCGCGTCCGCCTCGCGGCGTCCGGGCCGGCACCGCACGGGGGTGAGCTGGGCGGCCCGCTACTTCGCGTCCTCGCCCCACGGCAACGCGTCCCGTGCGATGAGGTGCAGCTCCCGGGGCGCCACCGACTGCGGGTCGAGCGCGATGAGCAGGACGCCCTTGGTCATCATCAGCCGGTCGTGGAGCGAGTGGACGAACCGGAGGAACGTCTCGAACGTGTTGTTCGTGATCAGGTACTCCGCGCCGTCGAGGGCCACCACACCCGCCGGGTTGCGCTTGAGGAAGTCGACCACCTTGAGGTGGACGAGCGAGATGGCCGTCGGCGACGCGCAGACCACGTCGTCGACGCTGTTCGTCGTGAGCCACACGTACTCGCCGTCACCCGTCGCGTAGCGCTGCTGCACCTTCTCCGGGTGGATGCGGCTGATCACGAGGCCCGCGGGGCCGAACTCACCGGACCTCCGCAGCGACCCGAATGCCTCGAAGAGGGCGGCGGGGTCATGGGTCTTGACGAGGTAGCAAGAGCCCCCCTCCACCGGACGCGCCAGGTCGGGCCCCCCCGGCCGCGGATCGCCCCTTAGAGTTAAGGGCTTGGGCTCCGCATCCTTGCGGGCGCGAATCACCGGCCGTGGCGGCGCGGGCCCCCCCGGGGGGACCGGCGCGCGGCCGCGCGGATCTTCATGCCGAACAGGCGCTCGTCGCTCTCCCCCTCGATCCAGGTGAGCTCCTCCACGAGGGCCTCCGGCCGGTCGGCCCGCAGCTCCACGGCTAGCGTGCCGAGCACCTCCCCGCCCGGCAGCGCGAAGTTCACGTGGCCCGCGGCGGCCGCCTGCTTGTTCAGCTCCACGCGGATCACACCTTCCGGCCGCACCGCGTCGCGCAGCACCTCGCGCGCGGTGTCGCGGATCCTCGACGAGCGGATCACCTCCGCGATCCGCTCGAGCCGCTCCGCGCGTCCGACGAGCTCCCCATCGCTGCCTCCCCCCCCGAACTCGACGTCGGGGAAGAGCGCGCGGACCGCCGCCTCCACCCGCGCGCGCTCCTCCGTGGGGAAGACGTGCGCGCGCAGGGTCACGGCCGCGCGCAGCGCCACATGCTCGAACCGCGGGCCTCCGACGTCCCCGCCGAACCGCTCCATCTTCTTCGCGTGCCGCGTCTTGCGCTTGGCCCGCGGGCTCCCGGGGGTCACGAAGTCGGCGTCGAACTCGCCCTTGGGCCCGCCCATCGCCTGCCCCCCGCTGGAAGGCGCCCGCTAGAGGTCCATCTCCATCGGCTCGATCTCGATCTCCTCGGCGATCGTCGGCTCGAGGCCGAGCGGCTTGATCGAGGCGAACTCGTCCTGGTCGATCGTGATGAATCCCTCCTCGTAGGGCAGCGCGTGCTCCAGCGGCGCGAGCACGGGGCGCGCGGGCGGCGGCGGCTTGAACTCCGCCTCGAAGTCCACCGGGATGAACCGCTCCTCGAGCGCCCCGAGCTCCACCGGCTCGCCGACGCGCAGCGCCTCCACGGGGTACTCGTGGGGGCCGAACTCCACGATGTCCTCGAGCATCGTCTCGGCCGCGCCCGGGGCGGCCATCGTGAGCAGCTCGTCCAGCCACGAGACGACCTCCAGCACCTCCGCCTCCGTGTGCTCGCGCGGGAACCGCCGGCCCGTGAGCCGCGGGGGCTCCTCCGCCGCGAGCACCGGCGCGCGCAGGCGCTCCTCGTGGCGCACCTTCCGGTCGATCTCCTCCTGGGGGATTAGCCCGAAGGCGAAGGTGCGCTTCTCCTTGGCGAGCAGCGCGTCCACCTCGCGATCGCGCTCCGCCGGTTGGACGCCGTACGGCAGCTTGGGCTCGATGCGCACGCTGCGCAGCGTCCAGTCGTGCAGGTTCTCTAGGGTGACGTCGTACTTGGCCTGCCCCTTGCGCACGCGCAGCGACGTCTGGACCTCGAAGTCGAGGCCCGCGAGCGGGCGGCCGCCGATCCCCGCGCTGCGCGCGTCCTCCGAGACCGTGAGCTTGAACTTGAGCGTGGCCGACTCGCCCGGCGGCACCTGCGCCACCCGCTTGCTCTCCTCGTCCGCCAGGCGCAGCTCGTCGGCTAGCGCCGGGGTCACGACGAGGTGCTCCATCGCACGCCGGTCCCGGTTCGAGATCGTCACGTGGAACTCGAGCAGCCCCTTCACCTCCCGGATGGCGGTGGAGAGGTCGAAGTCATGCGAGAGCAACGGGAACGGGCGCAGCACCCCGGCCGCGTCGCGCGTGGCGAGCACGCCGATCTCGGCGGGCGTGCTCGGGAGCGCGCGGCGGGCGCCCGCGGCGCTCGGCGGGCTGCCCTCCGTCTCGCCCATGGAACCCTCGCGCCCGCCCGCCCGGCCGCCGAGCGGCCCCCGGCGTCGCCGAGCCAGACTTGCGGGGCGCAACCATTCTGCGTTCGCTAATTAACCCTTTGGCAACCGGGCCCCGCGCGTGCCCCGGCCCGCGGCGCCCGTTCCACTTCCCGCTTCGCACGCCGCGGCCACCCCAAACCTTCTTCTACGCCATGGCTCATTCCCGCGCACTGCGTTTTCGGCGTGCGTGGCTCCTATGGTATCGCTCGTGAAAACCCACATCATGGGGTTCGATGAACAGCTGGGTGGGGGCATCCCGGAGGGCGCCGTCGCGCTCCTCGTCGGCGAGCCCGGGACGATGAAGTCCTCGGTGGCGTACAGCACGCTCTACCACAACGCGCTATCCGACGACCGCAAGGGCCTCTACATCTCCCTCGAGCAGGGCCGCGAGTCGCTCCTCTCGCACATGGGCGGCCTCGGCATGGACCACTCGGTCGTCGAGGACAAGCTCACCGTCCTTGACCTCGCGCTCATCCGGAAGAACCTCACCATGCTCGGCGACCACTCGTGGCTCCACGTCTTCAAGATGTACGCGGACAACCTGAAGAAGTCGCAGGACTACTCGCTGCTCGTCCTCGACTCGCTCCCCGTGCTCGAGCTGCTCGCCAACTTCGAGAAGCCCCGCATCGAGCTGTTCCACTTCTTCGAGTGGCTGCGCGACCACAACACGACCACGCTCCTGATCCAGGAGCAGGAGCGGGGCAGCCAACAGTTCGGCAAGTACGACGAGGACTTCCTCTCGGACGCGATCATCCACCTGCGGATGGCCGTCCTCGACGACATCAACGTGCAGCGGCGGATCCGCGCGGTCAAGGTCCGGAACACGAACCACTCACCGAACTACTTCCAGCTCCTCTTCCAGGACGGGCGCTTCCAGGTGACCAAGGTCATCGAGGACAAGAAGATGTTCTAGGCGGCGCCCCGCGGGCCGCTTGGAACGGTCGCGCCAAGGTCGCCAGCGCGCGTGCGCAGACGTTCCAGTCGCGCGGCCGCGCGCTGGAAAGCTTCATAAAGGGTCGAGTGTCTGCCCGCGCGAAACCGAGGCTGGCCAGGAAGCGAATCCTCCCCCCCTTTGCGGCCCCCATGCGATTCGGTTGTCCGCGCCCTCCTTTGACTGACCGACCCGAGGTGTGTTGAGGATGGGCCTCTTCCGGCGCGAAAGGGCGGGCGTCCCCCGCGTGGTGGACGAGGACGCGGAAGAGCCGGAAGACGAGGTCCTCGAGGACGAGGACGACAGCGAGGAAGGCTCCGGCGGTGACGAGGGAGACGCGGACGACGGCGAGCAAGCGCCGGGCGACGACGAACTCGACTCCGACGAGGAGGAGGGAGCGTCCGACGAAGAGGCAGGCGAGGAAGAAGACGAGGCTGAAGGCGAGGACGAAGACGAGGAGGCCTACGAGCCCTCCGCCCCCCGCCCGCCGATCCTCCCCCGCCTCGCGGCCGTCGGCCACAAGGTCCGCTCCTGGCGCTTCTGGACCCCCGCGCTCCTCATCCTCATCTTCCTGCTGGCCATCTTCGTCCGCTCGTACTTCTACTGGGAGCCCGCCTGCCCCGACTACCTCGCCCCCGACTGCGCGCTCTCCGGCAACGACCCCAACTACCACAAGCGCGCCGTCGACTACGTCGCCACCCACCACCAGTGGCTCGGCTGGGACCCCCTCCAGAACTACCCCGCCGGCGGTCCCAACCCGAACCCTCCCGCCTACGAGTTCTCCGTCGTGCTGATAGGCTACCTCATCTCGCCCGCGTTCAACAGCACCGACGCCGCCCTCTGGTGGTCCATGGAGGAGGGCGCCGCCCTCTGGGCGTCGCTGACGATCTTCCCCGTCTACTTCGTCGGCCGCGAGATGTTCGGGCGCCGGCCCGGCCTCATCGCCGCCTTCCTGCTCGCCGTCATGGCCGGCAACATCGAGCGCACCCCCGTCGGGTTCTCCGACCACGACGGCTTCTTCGTTTTCTTCCTCGTCTGCGGCTTCTACTACTTCATCCGCGCCATGCGCTTCACGAAGAACCGGACGTACATCCGCGAGTGGAAGAGCGCCGACCAGGTGACCCTCGGGTTCATGCGCTTCGTCCGCGACCACCGGATCGCGCTGCTCTACACGCTGCTCGCTTCCACCATGTGGGGCGCCGTGGCCCTCTCCTGGAAGGGGTTCCCGTACATCTACGCGATCATCCTCGTCTACTACTTCATCACGGTCATCGCGCAGCGCTGGTTCCGGTCGGAGGACCCGTTTTCCGTGGGCGTGCTTACCATGATCGCGTTCACATGGGTGATCGCGATGACACTGCCCTACTACTACGCGATGCAGTTCATCCACTGGTACGAGATCTACTTCCTCGTCTGGGCCGCCGCCGCGGTCGTCACGCTGTTCTTCATCCCCACGCGCAACATCCCGTGGATCCTCATCGTCCTCGGGATCGGGCTGCTCGTCGGCGTCGGCCTCCTCCTCCTCAACTTCTTCGCGCCGGAGGTCGCCGACACGATCCTCTCCGGGGCCGGCTACTTCGAGCGCAACAAGCTCTACGGGACGATCGCGGAGGCCCAGCCGCCCGACGTGTCGCGGCTCGTCGCCTCCTACGGGTACGTCACGTCCCTGCTGGCCATCGGCGGGGTCGGCCTCATGGCCTTCCGCCTGCCGCGCCGCTGGTCCAACGCCTACGTCCTCATGCTCGCGTGGGCCGGCGCCGCCATCTACATGGCCCTCACGGCGGTCCGCTTCATGTACAACGCCACGCCCCTCTTCGCGATCATCGCCGGGTGGATCCTGTGGGGCATCATCGACAAGACCGGCTTCTCGCTCAAGCTCTACCGCGAGCGGTGGGCGCGCCACCAGCGGTGGCGCAAAGTCCAGGCCGTCCCCGTCGTCCACTGGTGCATCGCGTTCTTCGTCGCCTTCATGGTCGTGTGGCCGAACGTCATGCAGGGCCTGGACGCCGGCATCCCGTTCGAAACGAAGAAGAAGTGGGACACGGCCATCTACAACTTCCTTCCGGACCTCACGGACCCCTTTGTCCTGCAGGTGGGCAACTTCACGTTCCAGCCGCTGAACGACATCCACGTCTTCCGCCCCGGCCCGGAGGCCTTCAACCCGGCGGATCGTGACCTCTGGTACCTCGGCGCCTTCGGGACGTCGTTCATGAGCGACTACTGGGCCGTCTCCATGCGCTGGTTAGCCACGCAGGACGCGGACATCCCCGAGGAGCAGCGGCCCGCGTTCATCTCCTGGTGGGACTACGGCCACTGGGCGATGCACGTCGGGCAGCACCCGGCCGCGGCCGACAACTTCCAGAACGGGTTCCAGTTCGCGGGCAACTTCATCGGCGCGCAGGGCGAGGAGAACTCGACCTCGCTCATCCTCGCCCGGTACCTGCAGGCGGTGGGGGGCAACGCGGCCATCCAGGAGCTCGCCCGCGCGTACCTCGGCGAGGAGGGGTACGCAGAGTACCAGGGGTACGCCGCCGACCCCGCCTCGCACGAGGAGTTCATCCTCGACAACCCCCAGAAGTACGGGCGCCGCGACCCGCCCATATCGCCGGAGAACGCGTTCCTCATCCTCGTCTCCGGCGTCATCAACGAGCGGGTCTCCCCCGAGGACCGGATCTGGTGGCTGCGCGACGTGGAGGAGCGGACGGGCTTCTCCATGCGGTACTTCGCGGTCGACGTGCGGATGTTCCCGTTCAGCGCCGGCGACACGGGGATCTTCTACGCGCCCATCATCCTCGCGGACTTCGACCGCAACGACTTCGTGGAGATCCGCTGCAACCTGGACACGGGCCAGACGATCCCCTGCGACGACGTGACGAACGTCCAGCGCGTCGTGGGGACGGAGATCGCGTACAAGGAGGCGTTCTACAACTCGATGTTCGTCCGCGCCTACCTCGGGTACACCGGGAACGACGTGGGCGCGGGCTACCACGGGTTCCCCGGGCTGCAGACCTCCTGCGGGGGGAACACGAACCAGTGCGTCGCGGGCTCCCCGCCGCTGCAGGGGTGGAACATGTCGCACTGGCGGATGGTGCAGCGGACCGTCTACTTCAACCCCAACGCGTCGGACCTCGCCAACCACACGGCGGACTGGAAGATCATCACCGACCAGGAGGCCAACACGTACCTAGACGATGAGAACGTGACGGTCGACCGCCAGATCCTGGGGCTCGGCGAGAACACCCGCACGGGCGTGATGTACCTCAAGTACTACCACGGGGCGTGGGTCAACGGCACCGTCCGCACGCCGTCGGGGGAGCCGGTCCCCAACGCGCGCGTGACCGTCTTCGACGACCTCGTCGTGGGCGACCGGGGGATCCCCGGGGTGCCGCACGGCTACGCGCACACGGATGAGAACGGGAGCTACTCCGTGCTCGTCCCCTTCGGCAACGTAACGCTCATCGCGAGCGCGGGGGGCAACCCCGACCCGATAAGCCTCCTCGAGCAGGTGCACCTCGGCCGGGTGATGCTGCCCGTCTCCGACGACCAGGCGATGCGGAAGGAGGTCGACGCCGACGGCGACGGCGTGGCCGACTACAACATCCGCCGCGACATCCTCGCCGTGCCTGGCGCGCTCCAGGGGCGCGCATACCTCGACAAAGACGCGAGCGGCGCCTACAACGCTAACGCGGACGAGGCGATGCCCCGCACGACCCTCCTGCTCAACGCGACGCGCGCCAACCAGAGCTGGACGGCGACCGCCGACGTGGACGGGACCTACCGGTTCCCGAGCGTTCCCGCCGGGGTCTACAACCTGACGGCCACCGACGGGTCGCACAACTGGACCGTCGCCACGTCGCTCGCGCTGCCAGGGAACGTGACGACCACGCGCGACGCGCCGCTCGCGCCGGGCTCGATCCGCGGCAATGTCACGGGGCTCACGGCGCCTGCGGCGAATGTGACCGTCGAGCTGAGGGACCTCTCCACCGGCGCCACGCAGACGAACCTCACGAACGCTACGGGCCGATTCGGGTTCGAGCTGCTCCGGCCCGGCAACTACACCCTCTCGTCGCTCGAGCCCAACGCGACCTCGTTCGGGGAGAACGTGACGCTCCTCGTGGGAGAGAAGCGCGAGTTCAACTTCTCCTCGATCCCAACGGTGCCGGTCGACCTCGCGGTCTTCCTCGACCGCAACGGCAACGGCTCGGCCGACCCCGGCGAGGACGCGGTGAACGCGACCGTCGAGGTGTCCTCGGCGGAGGGCGACTACTTCAACCTCACGAAGGTGGGCGCCGACGGCCGCCTGTCAACGCGCCTGCCGGCCGGCGAGTACCGGACGCGGGCCGTGTACTTCGCTCCCGGCGGCGACAAGTTCGCGGGGGTCGCCCGACTCACGGCCGATGAGAACGGGTCCGCGTGGAGCCTCGGGCTCGTCCCCGCCGCGCGCGTCAACGGGACGGTCTTCCACGACACGGACGGGGACGGGACGCGGGCGGGCGCCAACAACACGACGGAGCCCTCCCTGGGCAAGGCGGAGCTCTTCCTGGTGGACGAGGCCACCGGCTCGGAGGCGCGGGTCATCGCGCGCACGGACGGCGAGTTCGAGCTCGTCCTGCCGCGCGGCACCTACGCGCTGCGCGTCGTGCACAGCGTCCCCGGGCTCGAGAAGGCGCTCGTCACGTTCCTCGAGGTGGACCTCACCGGGAACGACACCGTGGTGCCCGTCGCGATGTTCAACGGCACGCGGCTCACGGGGCGCGTCGCGTACGACGCCAACCGGGACGGCATCATCGACCCCGTCGGGCAGGAGCTCATCCCCGACGCCGGCCTGCGGTTCACGAAGGGCCCCTACACCGTGCCGTTGAACACCACGGGGGCCGGCGACTACACGGCCTGGCTCGAGGACGGCAACTGGACGCTGGAGGTCACCGCGCCCGGGTACCTGGCAAACATGACGTGGGCGCTCGTGAACGCGACGGACGAGGTCAACAACACCCGGGACGTGCGGCTGAACGCCAGCCTCGTCCGCGTGGAGGGCCGCGTCGGGTTCGACGCGGACGGGGACGGGCAGGTCAACGCCACCGAGGGCTTCGCGAATGTCACGGTCGCCTTCGAGGCGGAACTCGCCGACTCGGCCTACGGGTTCGGCGAGAATGCGACGGCCACCACCGGTCCGGACGGCAACTTTTCGCTCGACGTCGCGGTCGGGCGCTACAAGGTGGAGATCCGGACCGACCGCGGGACGGGGGTGGACGCGCACCGGTACGAGACGTGGGACGAGACCGCCCGGTCGGCGGCGCTCCACCCGCTCGTGACGCCCAGGGCCGACGCGCTCGTGCAGAACTTCTCGCTGCGCGAGCTCACGCGGTTCGCGGGGGTCGCATGGCGCGACCTCGGCTCGGGGGTCCCGGACATCCCGAACCGCCAGGCCGCCGCCGGGGCCACCGTCACCCTGCGCGGCGGGGCCACGCCCCACGTGACCACCGTGGGCGGCGACGGGGCCTTCGAGGCGTACTTCCCGTCGGGCAACTACACCGCCGAGGGCGTCCTCATCCTACCCGGAGGCGGGACGGCGCAGTTCTTCGCCACCGTGAACCTCACCCGGCCCGTCACCCTGCCCACCGCGCTCACCGCGCTCCGGCCGCAGGTGGCCGTGGCCGTCCACGCCTTCGACGACCGGAACGGGGACGGCCTGGAGAACGACAACACCACCCGGCTTGACGGCGTCAGCGTCTCGTTCTCCAACGTGACCTCCACGAGCGGATTCCTCATCGACAACAACGCCACCCTCTCGCTCCTGCCGGGCCGGACGTATGCGTACCGCGTGGAGGACGAGCGGACGGAGACCGTGGCCAACGTCGACATGCGCGTCCGGTACCGCGCCGCGGGCAACTTCACGCTCGCGCCTGGGGTCACGGCCTTCTCGTTCCCCGTGCAGCGGCTCTACCACGTGTCCGGCGCGTTCTTCTGGGACCGGAACGGGGACGGGACCTACTCGCCGGCCGGCAACGAGGCCCCGCTCGGCGCCTTCGTCGAGTTCCGGGAGCGGGGCAACCTGTCCAACGTGGTCGTCCGCCAGTCGGTCGAGCCCGTGGGCCGGTACGAGGCGTTCGTGCCGATTGGCACGTACAACATCACGGTGGACCACGGCGGCTTCGACACGGCCAACGACACCTGGGGGATCAACCTCACCGCGACGCCGCCCCCCGGCGGCTGGAGCGTGGACATCCGCCTCAGGGTCCACAACGTGACCGTGACCGGGTTCACCTACTTCGACTCGAACCGCAACGGCGATCTGAACCGCTACGAGGCGGGCGAGGCGGTCGCGAGCCTCACGCTCTACAACGCGACGAACCTCACCGACCAGCGGACGGTGGCGGTCGCCCCCGACGGCCGGTTCAACCTGACCGTCGCCCCCGGGACCTACACGCTGCTCGCGCTTGGCAACCACTCCGGGACGCCCGTCGCCGGGCTCGCGCGGGCGGAGGTCGACCCCGTTGGCGGCCTCGTGTGGCTGAACGTCTCGCTCACGCCCTCCCAGCCTGTGACCGGCACCTCGTTCCTATACAACACGACGGGCGACCGTCACACCGCCCCCGCGGCGAACTACACGGTCGCGCGCGGCGGCATCGAGGTGTCCCTCCCCCAGCCGGCAGGCTCGTTCGCGGCCGCCCTGCCGGAGGGGTCGTACACGCTTCGCGCCACCGTGGAGATGGAGGAGTTCGGGCGCGTGATGAACTACACCGTCAACGAGGTCCTTGATCTCGACTTCGAGCCGCTCACCCGCGATTTCAACTTCACGAAGGACCGGCAGTACACCGTGAAGTTCAACTACACGCGTGCCCCGGCACAGCCGCTGCCGCTCGGCGCCTCCGTGAACTACACCGTCACCATCTCGAACAACGGGACGGACAACGCGACGTTTGACCTCACCGTCCCGGTGGAGGGCCAGCCCGGGGGGTGGACGCACACGCTCGAGGTCGACAACGTCACGCTCGAGATCGGCGCCTCGCGCGCGTTCTGGGTCGTCATCAACACGACCAACGAGACGCGCGCGGGCGAGAACACCCTCATGGTGCGCGCCACGCCCCGCAACGTGACGGGCGCGGGCGGGTCGGTCGAGCTGGCGGTCACCACAGAGACCGTGTACCGGGTGCGGCTCGGCCTCACCACGGAGTCGCCGACCGCGACCGCCGCGCAGACCGACTACCGGGTCAACATCGAGAACGACGGCAACGGCGCGGAGATCGTCCGCCTCACGGTGTCGGGGCTCCCGGACGGCTACACGGCGGAGCTCGAGCGCGGCGGCCCGGGAAACGAGGTGGAGGTCGAGCCCTTCACAGACAGCCGCGTCGTCATCCACGTGCGGCGCGACCCGACCGCCACGCTCGCCCCCGCGGGCACGACGTTCACGGTCTCCGCGCTCTCCCTCACCAACGCCTCGGGGTCGTTCGGGGCGGCCGTCCAGGTCCCGATCGCCTACGCCGACCTGCAGGTGGGCGCCTCGGCCAACGACACGCGCGCGACGGGGCCCGACGGCGCCGACCTCGTGACGCAGCGGCCGCTCACGACCCCCGGGTTCGAGCTCGCCCTCGCGGCGGCCGCCGTCGCGCTCGCGGGCCTCGCGGCCCGACGCCGCAGGGAGGGGGGCGCGTGACCGGCGCCCGCCCGCGGGCCCGCCGCGCGCGCGCCCCGGCCGCAGCGGCGGCCATCGCGGTCCTCGCGCTGCTCGCGGGCGCGTCCACCGGGCCGGCGGGGGCGTTCGACCCCGGCGCCCTAGCGCTCTCGCCTGGCTACCCCACCGCCAACGCGACCGCCGCCTCCATGTTCCGCCTCGCGCTCGAGGAGAACCTCACGGCGTGCGCGTGGCCAGACTGCGACGTCACCCGGTCCGACGACGTCCAGGTCACCGTGGCGGGCCCCGACCGGATCGGCGGGGCCACCGTCGCCACCTACGACATCCAGGTGTCCGGGGTCGACCGGTTCGAGCAGAACTACACGACGATCGCCGTCGTCCTCAAAACCGAGTCGACCAACATCATCATGAACGTGGGGGACACCGCCGAGCTCGCGGGGAACGTCGCCTACACGAAGCTCCTCAACGGCTCCTCCACCATGCGCGTCAGCCTCATCGGCCCCAACGCCACGGGCAACCTGAGCCTCTACGTGTTCGGCTACGTGGGCGACGGCAACCAGACGACCCACGGGCAGGGGGAGCTCTACAACCTGGAGGTCGTGCCCGTGGAGACGCGCGCCACCCGCTCCGTCCCGCTCAACGTCACGGTGTCGAACACGCAGAACGTGTCGCTGACCGGCGTGCCGGTCGCCTTCTACGTGAAGGGGCCCTCCGACACGGAGTACGCGCACGTGGGCAACGCGACCATCCCGACGATCGTCGCCAACGGCGAGGCCTTCGCCACGGTGGACTGGGACGCCACGTGGGCCGACCCCGCGGTGTACACCGTCAAGGCCATCATCGACCCCGAGCACCGCTTCCCCGAGACCCGCGAGGACAACAACGTCCGCTTCTTCCAGGTCGACCTCGGGGACGAGGGGCCCCCCCCCGGCCCGGCCTGGCCCGAGGTCTTCGGGTGGGGCGTCGTGGCGGTGTTCCTCGCCGTTGTGGGCGCCGTCTGGTGGTACAACCGGCGGTACGAGTAGGCGCCCCGCGGGCTCACCCCAGCGCCCGCAGCGCCGCGCGCGCCTCTTCGAGGACCTCGTCCGCGTCCCCGGGGTCGGCCTCCGCGTCGACCACCGCCACGAGCACGGTGTCCTCGTCGAGGTCGAGCAGCACCACGCGCAGGCCCTCCGCTTCAAGCACCGTGCGGTCGGGGCCCCCCGCCTCGAACTCCTGCAGGAGCTTCTCCCCGATCCCGTACAGCGTGGCGATCCGGCCCGCGAAGAGCGCGCTGTCGCCGACCATCCCCTCGCGCACGCCGGCGTCCTCCTCGCGGCCGAACGACTTCTTCACGACCCCCGCCGCCCGCGCCCAGGGCCTGCGGATGACCGAGTCGAGGACAGCCCGGACGGCCTCCTTGCCGGCGGCCGCGCCTGCCGCGTCCCCTTCCCCCTCCTCCGATCCAGGCACCCCGTCACTCCCCCGGCGCCGGAACGCTCGGCGGACGCGCACGGGGCCCGCGCGCGGCCGTCACGCCCTATGGCGCAAGACGTACTCACACCGCTCGGCGCCCCCCGCATAGCAGCGCGCCTCCTCGCAGACGTAGTCCACACCCGTGAGCGCGCTCGCCGTCCCCGCGAGGTAGCCTGTCGTGATGTCGCACACCCGCTTGCCGGGCTGGCGGCCCATGGCGCGGGCCTCCGTGGACTCCTCCGAAACGATCCGCAGCGACCCGTCCGGGCCGGGTACGATGGACGAGATCCGCCCGAGCCCGATCTCGATCCACAGGTTGGTGAGCGCGTCCCCGAGGAGCGACTCGTCGTCCAGCTTGAAGTTCATCTTCGAGGTGACCGTCTGCCCGCAGCGGTGCCCCGTCCGGTAGAGGATCCCCGACGACGAACGCTCGCCTGCCAGCGCCGCGAACTCCCGGTGGAGCGACTCGAGGATGTCCGTCGGGACGATGAAGAACGACGCACGGACGTCGGGCACCGTCGGGTCGCCGCTGAGGCCGTCCGTCGTCACCTTGTCCTTCTTCAGGGCATCGCCCCCCATCACTTGTCCACCCGGATCGTCTCGAACTCGCGCTCGATCAGCTTGAGGTCCTTCTCCGCCAGCGCCTCCGGGACCAGGGGCACGAGCAGGGTGGCCCCGTAGATCGAGATCTGGTCCTTGATGAGCTGCAGGAACTTGAGCGCGGACGAGTAGTTGTTCTGCGTGATCAGGTACTCGATCCCCACGAGGATGATCAACCCGTTCTCCGTGCGCTTGAGGAAGTCCTCGATCTTGTGGTAGAGCTTGCCGAGCTGCACGGGCTCCACGGCGTACTCGAGGTCCGCGTTGGACAGCCAAATGATCGGGGACTTCTTGATCCCGTGCTTCGAGCGGACGCGGTCGGGGAAGTCGCGCGTGATGCAGAGGCCCGACGCGCCCCCGAGCGTGCGCTCCTGGAAGAGGTCGTAGCACCGCCCGAGGTCCTCCGTCTCGAGCAGGTACGACACGCCCTTCTCGATGGGGAGCGACGCCTGGCCCACGTAGTCCTTCGCCTGCGGGGCCTCGGCGGCCTCCTGCACGGGCTCGAAGTACTCGGTCGAGGGCAGGAGCTTGATGACGCACGCCTCGTCGCCGCGCGAGAGGCAGGCCGTCTCCACCGCCTTGTAGCCCTTGTCCGAGATCTGCTGCACGATCCCCACGAGGTAGCCGCGCGTGAAGTGGCACGACGCCTCGTTCGTCTTGCCCACGGCCCGCGCCTCGATCGACTCCTGGAAGTTGAACGAGAGGTCGTCGCCCTCGACGGGGCCGGCCGACACGCGGCCGAGGCCAACGCCCGCCCAGAGGTTCGGCAGCTGCCTGGCGATCTCGTCGGACGACCCGGCCTTGATGGACATCCGCTCGATCATCCCCTCCCCGCAGCGGACGCCGTACCGGTAGAGCATCTCGTTGGTGAGCTTCTCGCCCTCGGAGATGGAGAGCTCGTCCCGGAGCGACTTGAGCGCGTTGGACGGCATGATGAAGAAGGGCGTCTCGGAGGTCTCCGTGTCCAGCGAGTCGAACTCGACGTTCTCGGCCACGCGTGTCACCCCCCTCGTTGCCCTCGCCGGCCCCTATTGGCCCCCCTAGGCCGCCTTGGTCTTCTCGAGGTACCGGTTGGCCAGGTCGTCCCCGAGCTGCGTGAACGCGTTGTCCACGTTGAGCCCGTCCTTTGCGGAGCTGAACATCCAGCGGGCCTTGTGCTGCGCGCAGAGCGCCTCAACCCCCTTCGTGTCGAAGGCCTTCTGGTCGATGAGGTCGGCCTTGTTCACGAGGTAGATGAGCGGCACGGGCCCGACGACCTCCTGGAAGGTGGCGGTCCACTCCTCGAGCGAAGACAGGGTCTCGGGGCGGGAGCCGTCGCACACAACAAGGGCCCCCTCGGCGCCCTGGTAGTACACGGGGTGCAGGCGCGAGTACTGCTTCTGGCCGAGGATGTCCCAGATGAGCAGGGTGAGCCGGATCTCTGTCGGCTGGCCGGCGTGCTGCTTGTTGTAGGCGATGGACTTCTTCGTGACCTTGGTGCCGATGGTGGTGATGTACTTGTCATCGAACATCGAGTACACGTAGCGCTTGATGAGGGAGGTCTTGCCGACGGCGGCGTCCCCGAGCAGGCAGATTTTCTTTATGATTTCTCTACTGGCGGTCAAGGGACTCACACACCCTGCCGGCGAACAGGTGGGGGCGTCTTAAGGCTTGTGGGGCTGCTGGAGCGTGCTGGCTTGCGAAACGCGTGGCGTGGCCGGGGCGGTGCTTCCGCGCGGGCGGGGCGGGAGCCCCCGCGCGGGCGCGACGGCCCGGTGGATTCGCCCGCGCCGGAAGCGCGCGCTGGACGTGCCCCAAGGGGTGGGTTGGAAACGTTCAAGCAGCGTCTGAATACCCTTATATATGAACAGCCAGCCTCTTCCCATCTAGAGCAGTTTCTGAAGGTGTCGGCATGCGATTGGCGAAGGTTTCTGCACTTGCGTTGGCGCTCGTCATGGTCGGCTCGTCCTCGGCGATGTTCGTCGCGGGTTTCGACCCGACGGACCCCCTGGACGCGCTGCGCGACCCGGACGGCGACGGTCTTACGAATATCGAGGAGTTCAACCGCGGGACGGACCCATCGAACCCAGACTCGGACGGGGGCGGAACCCCGGATGGCTGGGAGGTCCTGAACGGGCTCGACCCAACCTACCAGTTGGACGACCTGGCGGACATCGACGGGGACGGATGGGACTCCTGGCAGGAGTACATCCACGGCACGGACCCGCGGAACCCCG